>Ga0114903_1000002_pt1 | contig 419902 bp, 394 predicted proteins | sample MalvirDeepMed_s2_FD_87289 | JGI IMG/M metagenome (GOLD analysis project Ga0114903, IMG submission 87289) | Marine viral communities from the Global Malaspina Expedition - Malaspina viral metaG DeepMed_s2 | ecosystem: Environmental > Aquatic > Marine > Oceanic | place: Mediterranean Sea...
CCGGAAACCCCTCCCGGCGGATGGCCCTTCCCCCCGGAATCCACCAAACATGGACTCGAAAAAATCCGAAAAATCGTTGGGGTCGCCCCCGCTGTAGGTATAGCCCCCAAAAGGGTCTCCCCCAAACGGTTCGCCGCTTTGCGGGCCGCTCCGGCTCCCCCTCGCCTTCCGGGCCTTTTCAAACTCCTCGGCGTGCTGCCAGTCCTTGCCGTACTTATCGTATTTCTTGCGTTTCTCAGGATCGCTGAGGACTTCGTGCGCCTCGTTGACTTGTTTGAATTTGATCTCGGAACCGGCATCGTCGGGGTTCAGGTCCGGGTGGTATTTCCGGGCGAGTTTCCGGTAGGCCTTTTTGATCTCGCTTTCGCTGGCCTTCTTGTCCACCCCGAGGACTTTGTAGTAATCGATGAATTCCATGAATGCTTTCAGCCTGTTTGGAATAATTATACAAAAAATTCACTTGATCTTCACAGCTCCCCAAGCATGTTGTAGATGGCGTATTGTGAGCGGACCAGCGGCTCCCCGGGCTTGGGGGGCCGATAGGGGTTTTTGCCGTCGGCATCCTGGATACGCGCCTTGACGTTATCGGCGAGCTGGATTTCCAGTACCCGGTTCAATTCTTCGAATACCCCGGTGGAATGGACTGGCACGAGGACTTCCACGCGACGGTCCAGGTTGCGGGTCATCCAATCCGCACTCCCCATATAGAGCCTGGGGTTGCCGCCATTTTCGAAGCGATATATCCGCCCGTGTTCCAGAAACCGATCCACCACGCTCGTCACGAAGATCTGGTCACTCAGCCCCGGCACCCCGGGCAACAAGCAGCAAAACCCCCGGACGAGCAATCGAACCGGCACGCCGGCTGCGCTGGCCTCGTACAACAGGTCAATCATCCCGCGATCCTCCAGGCTGTTCATTTTTGCCGTGATGCCGGCTGGCAGTCCATCGGCGGCATTCCGGATCTCCCGACGGACCATTTCGGTAAATTTCGCCCGGGTATTGAAGGGGGAAACCAACAATTTTTTCAGGACGGGCTCCCGCCGGGTATCCTTGAGGAAATTAAAAACGGCCTCCAGGTCGGATGTCAGGTCTTCCCGGGCTGTCAACAGGGCGTGGTCCGCATAGATCCTGGCAGTTTTCTCATTGAAATTCCCGGTGCCGAAATAGCCATACCTGCGGTGGGAACCATTCGATTCCCGTGAAATCAGCAATACCTTGGAGTGCACCTTGAGGTTGGGAAAACTATATATTACCCGGGCCCCGTGCTTTTCAAAGGCCTTTCCCCACTCCAGGTTGTTCTCCTCGTCAAACCGGGCCTTGGCCTCCACAAAAATGCTGACCGCCACGCCGCGTCGGGTGGCCTCAATCAAGGCCCTGGCCAACCGGGATTCCGAAGCGATGCGGTAGAGCGAAATATCGATACTGCGCACCCGGGGGTCTGCCGCGGCCTGCTCCACCCAGCTGATTATCTGTCCAAAGTCCTGGTAGGGGAAGTGGATCAGCACATCTTCCCGGTCTAGTACTTCAAACAGGTTGCTGCCCGGAGCAAACTGCGGGTGCCGCAATGGGGGCATTGGCCTGTACTCCAGGGAATCCCCGGCCGGGTTCGGGAAATTCATGAAATCACTGAAATTGTGGTATTGGCCCCCGGGAACCAGATCGAGCCGGCCCAGGCCCAGGTCCCGGCGGAGCGACTTCACGAGTATATCCGGCATGCGCGCGTCATAAAGCAATCGGGTAGGCTGACCCCGGGATCGTTTTTTCAGGGACCGTTGGATTTCCTCCACCAGGGATTGCTCCACCCCATCTTCATCCAGGTACAATTCGGCATCCCGGGATATTTTTATGCTGTATATCCCATCGGGATCAGCTTCCAGGCCGGATAGCCCGGATAATACAAGTTTTAACAGGTCTTCCAGGATTTGGAAGCGATATACGCCTGAGCCCGGCAGCGGCACAAAGCGTTTGGGAAACGCTGTGGTAGCAGGGAAATAGAGCCACTGAGCCGAATCCGGGTCGCGCAGGACCAGGTAGGAATCGCCATCCCCGAGGAAAGGCTTCCCGCCCGACGGACTGAGTTTCATATGGAAATCGCCGGCGATCTCCTCCCAAAAGAATTGCCCCGCCCATTCCCGGTCCCCGGGCGAAAGCTCGCGGTGGTCCACCAGGTAAACATCACGCTCCTCCAGGGCCGGTAGAATTGACTCCCGGTAGATCCTCCCGAACGCCTCCTGTTGGCGGTGCACCTCGGAAAGGATAGCCTTCAGGGTTTTGTTGGGGCGCATGGAAAGTCGTTTGCGCAGGTGTTTATCCACTTGCTTCAGCTGGCGCAACTTGGAGACGCGGACACGAAAGAATTCGTCGAGGTTGGACGAAAAAATAGCCAGGAACCGCAGCCTCTCAAATACGGGTACATCCGGGTCTTCCGCTTCCTGTAATACGCGCTCGTTAAACCGCAACCAGTCGATATCCCGATGGCGGTACCGGGATTGCTGTTTTTCCGGGGTAGGGTGTTTTTCCATAATGCGCCTGAGGCAACCTGCCGCCTGGCAGTTTCCCTGTTTTAATTAATAATTAGGGGTGGCAAGTGATTATCGCAGGTGAAATTACCAAATAACCCGGTTCCCCCTGAATCGAAAAGCACTGTTTTTGGCAACCAAAAGGCCGAACCCGCCAACTTTCGCAGAATTCCTTTAAAAAGGTTTGGCAAGGAGGGAAAAAGGGGGTTATATTTGTGCCGCTTATTCCAGGCCACGTGGCGGAATTGGTAGACGCGCTACCTTGAGGGGGTAGTGTCCTCTGGACGTGCTGGTTCGACTCCAGTCGTGGTCACTTAAAGCGCGAACCCCGCTCTCGAAAGAGAGTGGGGTTTTGTTTTTTTCAGAAACCGTCAAGAGCTCGCTCTTGTAAGGGGTCTGGAAAAAACAAAAACCCAGCTGGCATAGCCAGCGGGGGGTGAGGATTTTCAGGCGGGAGCGCATTCTGGAGCACCGAGCGCAGCGAAGGTACCCCAGTGGGGGGCTGCAGAGCGCAGCGAAGGTACCCCAGTGGGGGGCTGCAGAGCGCAGCGAAGGTACCCCAGTCGATCCGAATGATATTCGCATTTCGCCCGATTCCTTACCTTAGGCCCTTGAATCCGAAATGCCAATGGGAAAACAAATCGTCGTTATCGGCGGGGGTATTATGGGCCTGTGCAGCGCCTACTACCTGTACCGCGACGGCCATGAGGTCACTGTAATCGATCAATCCGGCATGGATGCCGGGGCGTCGTATGTAAATGCCGGGTTCCTGACACCCAGCCACATCGTGCCGCTGGCAGCCCCCGGGATGATCCGCAAAGGCCTGATGTGGATGTTTAACAGCAGCAGTCCCTTCTACATGAAACCCCGGTGGGACCCGGAGTTCTTCAGGTGGGCCTGGTACTTTTACCGGTCGGCTACCCCGGGCCGGGTGGCCCGGGCGATGCCCCTGATTGCGGAGATCAACGTCCTCAGCCGGGAACTCTATCAGGAACTCCGCAACAGCGGCGACCTGGGGGACTTCCAACTGGAACGCTCGGGCCTGTTGATGCTTTACAAAACGCTGGCAGCCGCCCATTCGGAACGCCGGGTAATGGACCGCGCCAAAGATCTCGGTTTGGAAGCCGACGCGCTTACGCGAAAAGAACTGGACGCCCTGCAACCCGGACTGAGCCCGGATATTGAAGGTGCCATCCATTACCTGTGCGACGGCCACACCACGCCCGTGGAAATTATGCCAAAACTGAAGGCTTTCCTGGAAAAATCCGGGGTGCGCCTGGTACCGGGAACACCTGCGGATGGATTCACGACAAAATCCGATCAAATCCTCTCTGTCACTTCGGGCCAACGGGAATTTCCGGCGGACGAAGTGGTCCTGGCCGCAGGCTCCTGGAGCCCGGAACTCGCCTCCCGCCTGGATCTGAATCTCTCCCTCCAGGCCGGGAAAGGCTACCGGATAGACCTGCATCGGGAAACCCCGGTGCGCTACCCGGCAGTCCTGATGGAATCCAAGGTAGCCGTAACACCGATGCGCGGTTTTACGCGTCTGGCCGGAACCATGGAATTCTCGGGCATCAACCACGATATCCGGCCCAACCGGGTGGCCGCTATAGCCCAGTCTGCCGCTGCCTATTACCCGGAACTTCGGGTCACTGATGAAGAGATGCAACAAGCTGCCTGCGGGCTCCGGCCGGTAACCCCGGATGGCATGCCCTACATCGGCAGGACTTCCCGTTGGAAAAACCTCTCCCTTGCCACCGGACACGCCATGATGGGATGGAGCCTCGGACCGGTCACCGGGAAACTGATCGCCGAGGTGATATCGGGCAAAAGCCCCTCCCTGTCCCTGGAATCCTTCAGTCCGGACCGCCGATTTTCATAAAGTGTTGAACCTTTAAAAAGTATTGCCAGCGCCGGAAACAACCGATTTTATCGATATTTTAACGCCCGGGGTGTACAGCGTATCCCTAATTTTAATACTTTTGTTTAAGTTTCTTTTAAAATAAATGAACAGCGTTAAGCAATCTTTCGGCATCCGGGACCTTGAAAACCTCAGCGGGATCAAGGCGCATACTATTCGCATTTGGGAAAAGCGTTACAACCTGCTGGAACCCGAGCGGACGGCAACCAATATCCGTACGTACAGCCTTTCGAGCCTCCAAAAACTCCTGAACGTTACCCTGCTGTACAACAACGGCCTTAAGATTTCGAAGATTGCAGAAATCCCCGAGGAGGAAATCCCGCAGCATGTTCGGGAACTGGTAGCCGAGAAGAGTGTCAAGAGCCATGCGATCAATGCGTTTAAACTCGCGATGATCAATTTTGACCTCTCCATGTTCCAACGGACCTACGCGAGCCTGTCGGCGGAAAAGTCGTTCCGGGAAATTTTCTGGGAGGTCTTCCTGCCGTTGCTGGACGAACTCGGGCTGCTCTGGCAAACCGATACGATCTCACCTGCCCACGAACATTTCATCACGCACCTGATCAAACAGAAAATCTATACCTGTACGGAAAAGCTGCACACCATAGAACCCACCCGCAGGGATAAGACGTTCATCCTCTACCTCCCCGAAAATGAAATCCATGAAATCGGTTTGCTGTTCCTCAATTACGAATTGCTGATGCACGGCTACCGGACGGTTTACCTGGGCCCGACCATTCCGATGGAAAACTTGTCGGACCTGAAGGGTTATGTGGAGCACCCGGTATATATATCCTACTTCACGGTCCTGCCGGCCCTGGAGGACATCCCCGATTATTTGGAAACATTCAGGGAGGCGCACCTCATGATAAACGGCAGCGAATTATGGATTCTGGGGCGGCAGGTACAGGATCTGGAAAAAAGCCAGTTGCCGAAAGGCGTCCGCGCTTTTAATTCCATCGAAGAACTGCTGACGGGGGTATAAACAAAAGGCGAGTATACGCACATGCACCAAAAAATTGCTGTTATCGGATCGGGCTTTTCGTCCCTTTCGGCCGCCTGTTATCTGGCCAAAAGCGGATACAGCGTGCATGTTTACGAAAAAAACGAACAATTGGGAGGCCGCGCCTCCCGGTTGGAACGCGACGGGTTCACTTTCGATATGGGGCCCAGCTGGTACTGGATGCCGGATATCTTTGAAAAGTTTTTCGGCGACTTCGATAAATCGCCGGAGGAGTATTATCAACTGGACCGGCTCGATCCGGCCTACCAGGTTTTTTTCGCGGATGAAACCGTCACCATCGGCGGGGCGCTCGATCAGATATGCCTGGAATTCGAACGCATTGAACCCGGCAGTTCGAAACCCCTTAAAAAATTCATTCAAAAGGCACAATCGAACTACGATATCGCCATCAACCAGATGGTCTACAAACCGGGCGTTTCCCCCCTGGAACTCGTAACGACCCAAACCGTTCGCCATATCGGCCAGTTCTTCAGTACAATCAGCCGGGAGGTACGGCGGGAATTCAAAAACCCGAAACTCGTATCCATCCTGGAATTCCCCGTATTGTTCCTGGGTGCCAAACCCTCGGTGACCCCGGCATTTTACAGCTTTATGAATTTTGCGGATTTCGGTCTGGGGACCTGGCATCCCAGGGGGGGAATGTACCGGGTGGTCCAGGCCATGGTGGAACTCGCGGAATCCCTGGGGGTGGAGTTTCACTTAAACGCCCCGGTAGATGGTATCCTGCTGCAAAACGGCCAGGCAACCGGCATTACCGTCAATGGAAAGGAGGTCCGGGCGGACGGCGTGCTGAGCGGGGCGGATTACCACCATACGGAACAATTGTTGCCCAAATCCCATCGTCAATACACCGAATCCTGGTGGGACAAACGGGTGTTCGCACCTTCCGCACTGCTATTCTATATCGGATTTGATTCCAAATTAAAGGGGGTGCAACACCACAACCTGTTTTTCGATACGGATTTCGGGCAGCATGCACGGGAAATTTACGACGACCCCAGGTGGCCGGAATCCCCGTTGTTCTATGCCAATTTTCCCTCGGTAACAGACCCCGGCATGGCCCCGGATGGAAAAGAGACCGGGTTTTTCCTGGTTCCCCTGGCCCCCGGACTTGAAGACACCCCCGCATTGCGCGAGGAGTATGCGGATCGGATCCTCAATCGTTTTGAGCGCCTCACCGGCCAGGAGGTGAGAAATAACATTATATTTAGAGAAAGCTTCTGCGTGTCGGATTTTGCCAGCCGGTATAATTCCTACAAGGGGAATGCATATGGGATGGCCAATACGCTGCGACAAACGGCGTTCCTCAGACCCCGCCTGAAAAGTAGCAGGGTCGGGAATCTGTATTTCTCCGGGCAGCTTACGGTTCCGGGACCCGGTGTTCCGCCCGCCCTGATCTCCGGAAAACTAGTTTCCGAAATGATTGTCAAACACAACAGGTAACGCAACGATGAAGGCACTTTTCGACACCGTCTCGGAGGCTTGCAGCAAGCTGACCACCAACCGGTACAGCACGTCCTTCTCCCTGGCCACCAAAATGCTGGCCAAGGGGATCCGACAGGATATTTACAACATATACGGCTTTGTCCGCTTTGCCGACGAGATTGTAGACTCGTTCCACGATTACGACAAGGCAACCCTCCTGAGTCGGTTTGAGCGCGACCTGGACCTGGCCCTGCAGGAACGCATCAGCCTGAACCCCATCCTGAATGCCTTCCAGGCCACCTATCACAAATACGAAATCCCCCGCCACCTGGTGGATTCCTTCCTCAGGAGCATGCGGATGGACCTCCACAAGAAGGTGTATCGCAGCGAGGAAGAATACAAGGAATATATCTACGGTTCAGCCGATGTGGTGGGGCTGATGTGCCTGTGCGTCTTCGTCAAAGGCGATAAGGAGCGCTATGAGCAACTCCGCGAATCGGCCATGGCCCTGGGATCGGCTTTCCAGAAGGTGAATTTCCTCCGCGACCTGCGGGCGGATTACGACGGCCTGGAGCGCACCTATTTCCCGAATACGAATCTGCTGGAACTCGATGAGGAGTCGAAAGCCCGGATCGTGCAGGAGATTGAGGAGGATTTCAGAAAAGGCTACCGGGGAATCCTCAAACTCCCCGGGGATTCGAAGTTCGGGGTATATATGGCCTACCGCTATTACTCAAAACTTCTGCATAAACTGCAGCGGACTCCCTCCGTGGAGTTGCGGCATGCCCGGATCCGGGTCCCGAATTATCAGAAAGTCGGGCTGCTGGCCCGTTCATATGTAAAATATCGGTTAAATTTGGTATGATGACAGTCTTGATTTGGATCGCAATTTTCCTGGCCACCTTCTGCTTCATGGAATTCATGGCCTGGTTTACGCATAAATATATCATGCACGGTTTCCTCTGGAGCCTTCATAAGGACCACCATAAAAAGGACCACGACAGTTGGTTTGAGCGAAACGACGCCTTCTTTCTATTTTATGCGATAGTCTCCATGACCTTTATCGGGGCCGCCGTGAACACGGGATTCTGGCAGGGGTGGCCCATCGGCCTGGGCATCCTCGCTTACGGGATTGCCTACTTTATCGTACACGATATCTTTATCCATCAGCGGTTCAAGCTCTTTCGCAATGCGAATAACTGGTACGCGCGGGGTATCCGCAGGGCCCATAAAATCCACCACAAGCACCTGGGAAAAGAGGAAGGGGAATGCTTCGGGATGCTGTTTGTCCCATTTAAGTATTTCCGGAAGACCTGACCGCCCCCCCTGCCTAATTCTCTTGCAAATACCGCCAGCTGGTCTGAACTGTCCAGCGCGGGGGTTACCGGGCCTTAAGCCTCGTTTTCTAGTCCCCGGAAAGAAGCCTGTCGAGCAGTTCCCGGCTTTTGCCGGAATCCCAGTCCACCAGCTTGTCTTCCGCCACTACGATAAATCCCTCCCGGTCGATGAGGTACGAACTCGGCTGTTTGGAAACATCCAGGGGAGCGGGTTCGCCGACGATCCGGTAGGTAACCGGAAAGGTGAAACCGTGCTCCTCCATAAAGGCTTCCACGGGTTCCCGTTCCTCATCCGTTATGATGTAGAATTGCACGCGGTCCCCGTACGCTTCGTACAATGCCTGGATACCTTGTAATTCCGGCAGGCAGGGAAGCCGCCAGGACGCCCAAAATTCTACCAGGACCACGTGGCCTTTTGCCTGTTCGAAATTAAAAAAATCCCACTCCGCATCCTTGAGTTTCCATTCATAGGTGGGGATCCGCTGCCGCTCCCCGATTTCGATCGGGTCGGGGGCGAAAGAAAACAACTGCATAAGCCAAACCTTAGAATACGTCCCCAGGGGGGTGACAAAAAACGAGAGGACAAAGCCAATCAGGAGGATGTTGAAGAAAGTTTTTCGGCGGATTTTCATAGGCTGTTCCCCGGGAATAAAAAAGCCCCCGTTTCCGGGGGCGTCTCAGTTCGTGCCGGTATCAGGCGTTTTCCTTTTTAATCACATTCAGGGCCGATCCTTCTCGGAACCAGGCAATCTGCGTGGCATTATACGTGTGGTTTGCCTTGATTGTGTCCTTTCTTCCGTCCTGGTGGACCACCTCGAGGGTCAGGGGCTTATCCGGCGCAAAATCCCGGATATCCGTAAAGTTGAAGGTATCGTCCTCCTGGATTTTGTCGTAATCCGACTCGTCGGCGAAGGTCAGCGCCAGCATCCCCTGCTTCTTGAGGTTCGTTTCGTGAATCCGGGCGAATGATTTCACCAATACGGCTGCAACCCCCAGGTGGCGCGGCTGCATGGCCGCGTGCTCCCGGGAAGACCCTTCCCCGTAATTGTGGTCTCCCACCACCAGGGTTTTAATGCCCGCGGCCTTGTAGGCGCGCTGGGTGTCCGGCACCCCGCCGTATTCGCCGGTGAGCTGGTTTTTGACAAAATTCGTCTTTTTGTTGAAGGCATTGACGGCGCCAATCAACGTGTTGTTCGCGATATTGTCCAGGTGCCCCCGGAACCGCAGCCATGGCCCGGCCATGGAAATATGGTCCGTGGTGCACTTTCCGAAGGCTTTGATCAGCAGTTTCATCCCCTGCAGGCTTTCGGGGGCGATCGGCTCAAAGGGATCCAGCAATTGCAAGCGCTCTGAATCACCGGCAACCTTCACCTCCACGCTGCTGCCGTCTTCTTTGGGCGCCACATACCCGGCATCCTCCACGGCAAAACCTTTCGGCGGCAATTCGTAGCCCCTCGGTTCGTCGAGCTTTACTTCCTCCCCGTCTTCATTGATCAGCGTATCGGTGATCGGGTTGAAATCCAAACGGCCCGCAATGGCAATGGCCGTTACCAGTTCCGGGGAACCCACAAAGGCCAGCGTATTCGGGTTGCCGTCCGCCCGCTTGGCAAAGTTCCGGTTAAACGAGTGGACAATCGTATTCCTGGGGCCGTCCGAGGCGTTGTCACCGTAGCGGTCCCACATACCGATACACGGGCCGCAGGCATTGGCAAATACCGTGGCCCCGATATTGTTGAAGGTATCGATGTACCCGTCCCGTTCAATGGTGTACCGGACTTGCTCGGAACCCGGGGTAATCGTAAAATTGGATTTAGTCTTCAGTTTCTTGTCGGAAACCTGCTGGGCCAGGGAAGCAGCCCGCGAAATATCTTCGTAGGAGGAGTTCGTACAGGATCCTATCAGGCCGTACTCCACGCGGAGCGGCCAGTCGTTCTCCCTGGCAGCCTCCCCCATCTTGGAAATCGGGGTGGCGAGGTCCGGGGTAAACGGCCCGTTCAGGTGGGGTTCCAGGGTATCCAGGTCAATCTCGATGACCTGGTCAAAATATTTTTCAGGCTCCTGGTACACGGCCGGGTCGGCCGTGAGATACGGGGCGATCTCCTTAGCCGCGTCCGCCACATCGGCCCGGTCCGTTGCCCGCAGGTAGCGGTCCATGGAATCGTCGTAACCGAAGGTGGAGGTGGTGGCCCCTACTTCGGCCCCCATATTGCAGATGGTGCCCTTGCCCGTACAGGACATGGAAGTGGCCCCTTCCCCGAAATATTCAATGATCGCTCCTGTTCCGCCCTTCACGGTCAGGATATCCGCTACTTTCAGGATAACGTCTTTGGGGGCCGTCCACCCGGACAGCTTACCGGTCAGTTTCACCCCGATGAGTTTCGGGAATTTCAACTCCCAGGGCATGCCGGCCATCACATCGACGGCGTCTGCCCCGCCGACCCCGATGGCAACCATCCCAAGTCCGCCGGCATTTACCGTATGGGAATCCGTCCCGATCATCATCCCACCGGGAAATGCGTAGTTTTCCAGCACTACCTGGTGGATGATCCCGGCCCCGGGCTTCCAGAAGCCGATACCGTATTTATTGGAGACCGATTCCAGGAAGTCGAAAACCTCGTTGCTGGTTTCATTGGCGCGGATCAGGTCTTTCTTTGCCCCAACCTTGGCCTGGATCAGGTGGTCGCAGTGCACCGTGGTGGGGACGGCAACCGAGGGCTTTCCGGCGTGCATAAATTGCAGCAGCGCCATTTGTGCAGTGGCATCCTGACATGCTACGCGGTCCGGAGCGAAGTCCACGTAATCCTTCCCCCTGACAAACGCCTGGGAGGTCTTTCCGTCCCAAAGGTGCGCATAAAGGATTTTCTCCGAAAGGGTGAGCGGCCTTCCGACCAGTTCACGGGCCGCATCGACGCGTCCGGGAAAGGCCTTGTAGACCTCTTTAATCATGTCTATATCAAATGCCATGTGCTATTGGTTTTTACTTGTTTGCCTAGCTCCAAAAATAGTAAAAACCCAAGGGAATTGAAACTATAAAAGCGCCAAAACACCGATTTCATGCGACCTCAGCGGCGATTTCGCTTCAGAGTAACTGTCCGATGATATCCTCATCGGAGATTCCCTCCGCCTCCGCTTTGTAGTTTCTGAGGATGCGGTGCCTGAGAATGCCCATCGCAACTGCCTGTACGTCCGCGATATCCGGGGAAAATCTGCCGTCTACGGCCGCATGGGCCTTGGCGGCCAGAACCAGGTTCTGGGAGGCCCGGGGGCCCGCACCCCAGTCCAGGTACTGATTCACCAGTTCGGACGCCCCGGGCTGTCCGGGACGGGTCTTGTGGACGAGCTCCACGGCATAACGCACCACGTTGTCGGGAACGGGAATGCGACGGATCAGGTGCTGGACCTCCAGGATTTCATCGGCCTGGAACAAGGTGCGCACCTCGGTGGTGCGGTCGTCCGTGGTAGTCTGCACCACGGTGATTTCCTCTTCCACGCTCGGGTACTTCAGTTCAATGGCAAACATGAAACGGTCGAGCTGGGCTTCCGGCAGCGGGTAGGTCCCCTCCTGCTCAATGGGGTTTTGGGTGGCCAGCACAAAATAGGGCTGGTCCAGCTTATATTGTTTCCCGGTAATGGTCACCGCCCGTTCCTGCATGGCCTCGAGCAGGGCAGCCTGCGTCTTCGGGGGCGTCCGGTTGATTTCATCGGCCAGGATGATATTGGCAAATACAGGGCCCTTTACAAAGATAAAATTCCGGTTCTGGTCCAGCACCTCGCTTCCGAGGATATCGCTGGGCATCAGGTCCGGCGTAAACTGGATCCGTTTGAAGTCCAGCCCCAGGGTTTGGGCAATCGTATTTACCATGAGGGTCTTGGCGAGCCCCGGCACCCCGATCAAAAGGGAATGCCCCCCGGTGTAGATACTCCAGAGGATCTGGTCGATCACCAGGTCCTGGCCCACGATGACCCGTGCAATTTCCTTTTTCAGCGCCCGGTGTTTTTCAACCAGCCGTTCAATGGCAGCTACGTCCGACATGTTACTGCTTTAGCCAGTTATTCGAGAAGTCGCATTGGCGATACTCCCCGTTGACACTGATGTACGTGTCGTCTATATGTTCGGCGATCCAGTCGGTGATGGCCCGGAACTGCTTGTCGCGCAGGGCCAGTTCCTGGATCTTCAGGTAATCCCTGGAGAAATCCGCCTCGTGTTCGTCGAACCGGTTGGTCACCATCAGAATCTTGTAGCTGGCCGTGCCGCCCCGGGGGTCTTCCTCCAGGATGGGTCGCGATATTTCGTTGTCTTTCAGGTTCCGGACCTGGTTGTAGAGCGCCGGGTCCATACGCGTCAGTTCAAAGCGGGTATCGAAAGTCTCCGGGTTCCGCAACTGCCCCCCTTCAAACTTGGTTTCCTTTTCGTCCGAAAAATTCCGGGCGGCCTCGGCAAAGGTATACTTGCCGTCAATTACGTGCTGGCGGATGGTGTCCAGTTTTTTCCGGGCCTCCTCCAGGGCGGCCTGGGGAACCTCCGGCCGGATCAGGATGTGCCGCACATCGAGTTCCTGCCCGCGGATCTTTTCCACCATGAGAATATGGAAGCCAAACTGGGTTTCAAAAGGTTCCGAGATCTCCCCTTCCTGCAGGCTGAAGGCCACGTCCTTGAATTCCTTGACAAACTGCGTCTGCCGGGTCATCGTGTACATCCCCCCATTGCTACGGGAGGCCTCATCCTCCGTATAGAGGATCGCCTTTACCCGAAAATTCGCGTCATTATCCTCCACATCCGCCTTGATGGCGTTTAACTGGTCGATGACCTTTTGTTTTTCGGCCTCCGGGACCTCGGGCTTGATGACGATCTGGGCAATCTCCAGCTCGGCCCCGAATACGGGTTTTTCATCCTCCGGGATGGACCGGAAAAACTGCCGGACCTCCTCGGGGGTCACTTTGATGTCCCCCACTACTTTCTGCTGCATCTTCTGGGAGAGCATCTGCAGCTTATTGATTTGGAAGAGTTCCTCGCGGAGGTCCTCGGCGGATTCCTTGTTGTAGAATTGCAGCAATTTCTCCATGGAACCGAGGCGCTGTTCGAGTTGCTGGAGGTAGCGGTCGCTCTGGGCGTAGACCTCGTCATCGGAAACCAGGATGCTGTCCTGTACGGCCTGGTGCGCATAGAGGCGGTCCTCCATCAATTTGCCCAGCAGGCTGCAGTCGTCAATCTCTGCGTCGGTAGCCCCCTGGTTCTTCAGGTCGATCATCGTTTTTTCCACATCGGAGTCCAAGATCACGTAATCCCCCACCACGGCGGCAATCCCGTCGAGCTTCCTGCGCTCACCGGTAGTGGCCGGCGGGTCCAGGGAAGCCAGTTCCCGGGGCGCAACATCTTCCTGTGGGGGTTCTATCTGGGTATCCGGGATGGAATCGCGTACCTGCGCCTGCAGGCTCGAAAGGCCCAGGGCAAATAATACTATCCAAACGCATCTATTCATTCGCTTCATAAATCTGTAATTCATTTTGTTGAATGGCTTCGTCGATCAACTCGTTTTCCAGACGCCTGAGGTAACCCAGCTTCCTGCGGTTGAGCAGCACCTGTCGGATTGTGGGCTCTATGTAGGATAGCGGGGCTATGGCATCTACTTCCATGACGTCCCGCACTTCAGCCAAATATACCCCGGCATCGTCTTCGAGTTCAAAAAATTGTGATTTTTTTAAGTATTCGCCCTCATTTTCAAAGGTCAGGGGTGGGATCTCCTCGATAACGCGGGAGGCAGGCACCCAGATGGAATCGTTAAAATTCAGCTTGCGGAACTGTACCCCCACGCTATCCAGAAAGCGCTGGTCTTCCGAATCAAAGCGCCTCAGGCGCTCGGTGACCTCCTCCCGGTTGATAAACTGGGGGGGCAGCTCCAGAAACCGCAGCTGCACAATTTTCTCCTGGAGTCGGAAGTTCTCCTTCTCATTTTCGTAGAATTCCTGCAGTTCCACGGGGTTCACCACCGTATCCGCCTCCTGGGCGACGAGGGCCTCCTTGTAGGCCCGGGTATAGAGGTCCGCCCGGTATTCGAAAATCAGGGCCTCGAATTCCTCGATCTGAGCAGCGGGCAGGTTCATCCGCGCCTTTTGCATCAGGAGTTGCTCGGTAGCCCAGTTGGTAATCAGGTTGTTGACAAGCGAGGCGCTGTCCGAAGGATTCAGCCCGGGGTCCACCAGGGGGACGATATCTTCGCGGTACAGAATTTCTTCCCCTACCCGCGCCAGGGGTGTCTTCTCGGTTTCCTTGTTAAACAAAGAATCGCAACCCCAGAGGGCCATCGCAGCGATCGCGAAAACCGGGAAGGACCAGGTAAGACGGGTGGCGGGTATCTCAATGCGCATCGGGCAAAAATAAGAATATCAGGCGCATGGGCAAACCGCCCCCCTGTGGATTAACACATTTTTATCAGCACCCCAAAAAAGGTAAAATTTAGTACCTTAGGGATTAAAGCGCTCCCATGAAATACACTTGCGAAATCACCATAGACCTGCCCAGGGACCGCATGGTGGCCATACTGGATAACCCGGAAAACATGAAACACTGGCAACGGGGCCTGGAGTCTTACAAACAAATTTCCGGGCAACCCCGACAGGAAGGCGCCCAGATGGAGCTCGCCTACCAAATGGGCAAACGCCACCTGGTGATGGTGGAGACCCTTATCAAGTACAACCCGCCCCATGAATTGCACACCACCTACGATACCAAGGGGGTGCACAATATCCAGAAAAACTATTTTAAGGAGGTGGATGCAAACACCTCCAAATGGATTTCCGAATCGGAATTCCAGTTTTCCTCTTTCGGGATGAAGCTGATGGGGTGGCTGATGCCCGGGGCGTTCAGGAAACAATCCCAGAAGTATCTGGAGGATTTCAAGCGATTTGCGGAAACCGGGGAGTCCGTAGCGGGCCAGTGACATGAAAGGCGACAAGACAGCATGCAACAGGCACTTCCAAATACTCTTTTGGGCGGCCGTGCTGATGGTATCGGGCTGTTCAGGAACCGGGCGCCAAACAGACAGGGACCCGCTGGAAACCATCCTGGCCTCCGACGACCCGGCCATCGCCCGGGTGATGGCAAACCCCGATAAATTTGAGGTACAGGTCCGGTATACGCGAATATTCAGAAACGGGGATTCCGTCCGGCTGGCGCCCTACGACTACCGGGTGGACGCAACATCATACCACTACCCGGCCAGCACAGTGAAGTTCCCGATCGCTGTCCTGGCCCTGGAGAAGCTCGCACGGCTGGACAGCCTGGACCGCCATACGAGGTACTACATCGAGGGGGACAGCGTGGAGGAGACCTTTGCCGGGGATATCCGGGCTGTTTTTGCCGTAAGCGACAACCACGCAAACAACCGGCTGTTTGAATTCCTGGGGCAGGATGCCATCAATGCGGGCCTGGCGGAAAAGCAGGCAGGCCCTGCCCGGATATCGCACCGGTTGGGGTACCACCGGGACGAAACAACCACACAGCCCCTGGTAATTTATCGCAACGATACGGTGACGGCCCAGTCCCGCCCGATTCAGAATCAACCCCCAAAAAGACTGGAACTCGCAGGTATTCGCAAGGGATTCGGGTATATGGAGGATGGCAGGCTCGTTGAAAAACCCTTCGATTTCGGCCTGAAAAACTACCTGCCCCTAACCACCCTGGACGGCTTGTTGAAACGCGTGGTCTTTCCTGGGAATTTCCCGGAGGGGCAGCGATTCCGGATTACCGGGGAACAACGGGAATTCCTTATGGAGGCGATGTCCCGGTTGCCTAGGGAAGCCGGATACGAGGAAGCCCTCTACCCGGACGGTTATTGCAAATTTTTCATGTTTGGCGACTCGGAGGCGCGTATCCCCGAAACGGTCCGGATCTACAACAAGGTGGGGTTTGCCTACGGGACATTGACGGACTGCGCGTATATCACGGATCGGGAAAACGACGTGGAATTCCTGCTTACGGCCACCATCCTGGTCAATGAAAACGGGGTCTTCAACGACGACCAGTACGAGTACGAGGAAATCGGCATCCCCTTCCTGGCAGCCCTGGGACGGGCGGCACACGCCTACGAACTAGCTCATAAAGCCAATTGATATGGAAGCTTTGTCCTTTGAGGAATTCACCAAAAAGATCTATATCGCCGCACCGCTCGGACGGATCTACACGAGTTGGGCAACACAAGCGGGCATTTGTTCCTGGTTCCTCAGGGAAGCCGCCTACCATGCGCCAGACGGCAGCCGACGCGGCCCTGAAGAGCCGGTGCAGGCCGGCGACCGATACGCCTAGAAGTGGCACCAGTTTGACGGAGAAGAAACCGGCACCCTCCTGGAAGCCGATGGGAAACAGCACATCGCCTTCAGCTTCACAGGCGATAGCCGGGTTCGGGTTAGCCTAAAGGAAGGCGCGGGCCGGGTCCTGGTTTGCCTGAGGCAATACAACATCCCCACAGACGAGAAAAGCAAACTGATGTACCATTACGGCTGCAGCACGGGATGGACTTTCTGGTTGGCCAACCTGAAGGCCTGGCTGGAACACGGCATCCTGCTGAACGACCGGGGAACCGACCTCCTGGAAGATCCGCGGGCCGGGTATGAATTTGTTAATATCTGATCAGGCCCCGGGCTCCGTGGGGGTTACTTCGCCACGTTTACCGAACGCGTTTCCCGGATTACCGTGACTTTTACCTGCCCCGGGTAGGTCATATCCGTCTGGATCTTCTGGGAAATTTCAAACGACAACTGGGCAGCCTTCTCGTCGCTGACTTTTTCGCTTTCCACAATCACGCGAAGTTCCCTTCCCGCCTGGATCGCATAGGCCTTCTGGACGCCCCCGAAGCCAAAGGCAATTTCCTCCAGATCCTTGAGTCGCTGGATATAGGAGTCGAGCACCTGGCGCCGTGCACCCGGCCGCGCCCCGCTGATAGCATCGCAAACCTGGACCACCGGTGCGATCAGCGATTTCATTTCAATCTCGTCGTGGTGGGCGCCGATGGCATTGCACACGTCGGGCTTTTCCCCGTATTTCTCGGCCCACTGCATCCCGAGGATGGCGTGGGGGGTTTCCAGTTCGGTTTCCGTGTTCGGCACCTTGCCGATATCGTGCAACAAGCCGGCCCGCTTGGCGAGTTTCGGGTTCAACCCGAGCTCGGCAGCCATCACCCCGCATAGTTTGGCAACCTCACGGGAGTGCTGCAGGAGGTTTTGGCCGTAGGAGGAGCGATACTTCATCCGCCCCACCGTCCGGATGAGTTCCGGGTGGAGGCCGTGGATGCCCAGGTCGATCACGGTGCGCTTCCCTACCTCGACAATTTCCTGTTCAATCTGCTTTTCGGTCTTGCGGACAATCTCCTCGATACGCGCCGGATGGATCCGGCCGTCGGTGACCAGCTTGTGAAGGGACAGACGCGCCACTTCCCTGCGGACGGAATCAAAACAGGAGAGGATGATGGCCTCCGGGGTGTCGTCCACGATGATTTCCACACCCGTTGCGGCTTCCAGTGCCCGGATATTCCGGCCTTCCCGCCCGATGATCCTACCCTTGACGTCGTCGGATTCCAGGTTGAAAACCGAAACGCAATTCTCGATAGCCTCTTCGGTGCCGATGCGCTGAATGGTGTTGACGATGATTTTCTTGGCTTCCTGCTGGGCAGTCATCTTGGTTTCCTCAAGGGTGGTCTGCAGGTAGGCCATGGCATCCGTCTTAGCGGTTTCCTTGAGAGACTCGAGCAACTGGCCCTTGGCTTCTTCGGCCGAGAGGCCCGAGATTACTTCGAGCTGTTGAACCTGGCTGTTGTGCAGTTTTTCGAGTTCCCCCTGTTTCCGCTCAAAGAACTCCCGTTTACTGGCAATTTCCTCCAACTGCTTTTCGAGTTCTTCGTTCAGTTTTTTGTTGCGCGCCAGTTCGCTGCTTACCTGGGATTCCTTGTCGCGGGTCCTTTTCTCGGCTTCCGTGATCTTCTTGTCTTTGCTGAGGATAACTTTTTCGTGCTCTGCCTTGAGCTCCAGGAACTTCTCCTTGGCCTGGTAAATCTTTTCTTTTTTGATATTCTCCCCTTCGGCCCGGGCATCCTTCAGGATGGCCGCGGATTCCTTTTTGGCCGCGGCAATGGTCTTGGAAGCCTGTCCTTTTTCAAGGAGCTTGGCAATGGCAAAACCGATCCCCAACCCAACCACCAGGGCGATGGCTATCGTTGTAATGTCCATGATCTGTCAATTTAGTTTGCGGTTCCGGCAGTGTCACCTGAATCAGAATACGCCTCCGGGCAACCCCCGAAAGCATAAAAAAAGCCCACATTGATGGAAGTTTTGTACAAACTCCTATAAACAGGTTTAGGGCTAACAGATTGCTCAAGGATCCTTTCAAAGAAGGCTTGCTTTTACAACCTAAACTCACCCTTTCTAATTAAAGTAATGTTGAGTTTGTCAAAAAAATAATACCAATGTGGGCAGTATCTATTGCTATGTAAAAGAACTTATTGCGCGCTCAGCGTGGAAGCGATCAGGCTGTCCAGCGACCGGAGCCGTTCGACTACTTCCTGGTTGTCTTCCTGTTTCTCAATGCCCCCCTGCTCAATTTTAGATGCAAACTGCAGTGCGCACATGGCCAGTACATCCTGTTTGTCGCGGACGGCGTAATTCTGTTCGAACTTTTTGGCGAGTTGCTCAATATTCTTGGCCGCCTTCCGAAGGCCCTCTTCCTGGGCCGGGTCGATCGTCAGCGGGTATACGCGATCCGCTATGGATAGCTTTATCTTGAGCCTCTCGGTCATTTGTTTGAACTTGGTCGCTATTCAGCCAATTGAACGATGCACTGGTCCAATTCCCTGATTAGCGCATTTATTTTGAGCTTGGCTTCTGATTTGTTGGTTTCACTGCCCAGCATCGAATTCGCCATTTTCAGGGAATTGTATTTCTCTTCCCACTTGTCGGCTGCTTCCCGGGCGGTATCCCGCGCTTCCTTAAGCGCGGCAACTTCCCCTTCCAAGTTCTTCCTGCTCTGTTGCAGCAACTCGAGTTTCCGCAACAGCTTGCTGATCTTGTTCTCGAGGGAGTCAACGATGTCGACCATTTCGCTCACCGGGCAGAATTCAATGCATTTACACAAAGTTAACACTCCGGGGGCGACTTCGCAATACTTTTTGCAACTATTCCGCCCCTGCGGCGCGTAAAGCCGCTGACGGCGGGGCATACGCCACCCGCAGGCTTCGTTTTTACCCGATGTTGCATTATTGCGGCCCGAATCCTTAATTTCGCAGGGAATTCCCTTGCTATGACTCGTATCCTCCCCTTGCTAATCCTACTGGCATCCCTGTATGCCCCGGCGCAATACGCCCCGGCCGAAACCCGGTTCGACCCCCCTCTGGATATCCCCATCATCCTGGCTGGGACTTTCGGGGAATTGCGCTCAAACCACTTCCATGCGGGCATCGACATCAAGACCCAGCAACGCCAGGGCCTGCCGGTCCGGGCCATTGCGGATGGTACGGTCAGCCGGATTAAGGTTGGGCATTGGGGGTACGGAAAAGCCCTGTACATTGCGCATCCCAACGGATATACCTCCGTCTATGCGCACTTGCAGAAATACGGCCCGGGCATTGAGGAATACGTCAAGGACCTGCAGTATAAACGCCGTTCCTATGAGGTGGAGACCTTTCCCGACTACGGGGAAGTACCTGTTAAAAAAGGGGATATCATTGCCTATACCGGCAATACCGGGGGTTCCTCGGGGCCGCACCTGCATTTTGAAATCCGGAGCAGCGTGGATGAGAAACCCACAAACCCCCTCTTGTACGGTATCGACGTCAGGGATGCCACCAACCCGACCCTGGAGGCGGCATTTGCCTACCCGCTGTCCGATGGGGCCCACGTTAACGGGGTTGGCCAACGCGTGGAATTGCAGATGCGCAGGCAGGCAGACGGCACCTACCTGGCGGATACCCTGGTGGCCTCCGGGACCATTGGCCTCGGCGTACAGGCCTACGACCGGCAGGACCTGGCAGCCAACCGCAACGGGGTGTACCGCATTCGACAGGAAGTGGATGGGGCTACCCGCTCGGATTTGGTTTTTGAAAAATTCTCCTTCGGGGAAACCCGGTACATCAATACGCTGATCGACTATCCGTACTACGCCACGACCAACCGGCGGGTGCAGAAATGCTTCCGGGATTCCGGCAACCGGCTCAGCCTCTATCAGGAAATCAAGGACGACGGGAAGATCCGGGTATCGCCCGGGAGCCGGCACGAAATACGGATCGAAATCTCGGATCTGGCAGGGAACGAAACCATCCTGACCGTTCCGGTGCGGGGCGAATCGGGAACCCCGTCCGGGGGGGATGAGCTGAAAACCCCCTACTTCATCCGGGCGGATAAACCCGCGAGCTTTGACCTGGGCAGGGCGCAGGCCTATTTTCCGGCCGGCAGCTTTTATCAGAACACCTACCTGGAACTTGGAAGCGACGGGGATACAGTGAAACTGCATAAGCCCACCGTGCCCCTCCACCGGAATTTCACCCTGAGTTTTGATGTTTCGCACATCCCGGAGGCCGATCGCGCCCGGATGTTTATCGCCCGGCTGGATTCGAGGGGCAACCCCGGATACACCCGGACGTACAAAAGGGGCAACACCTTCAGCATGCGCAGCAGGGAACTCGGGGAATTTACCCTGGCTACCGATACCCTTGCCCCCACGATCCGGCCCCGCAATTTCAAGCACCGGCAGTGGCTTACCAACTATCGCTACCTGAGCCTTCGGATTGCAGACGACCTCAGCGGCATCGCTTCCTATTCGGCCACGTTGAACGGCAAGTGGATCCTGATGGAATACGAGCCCAAGGACGGTACAATCACCTATAACTTCGACGATCGTATCGGCGATGCCCGGGAGTGTGAACTGGAGGTGGAAGTAACCGACAACGCGGGGAATATAAGCCGGTATTCGGCGACCTTTTTCCGGCGGTAACCTCCCCTGCCAGAAGGTACGCGCCGGGTTGTGATAAGCCGTATTTTTGCGTACTTTTGCAGCATAATTGCATCCGGCCCAACACGTTGCCGGATATCCAACACCCCAACCCCGTGTTGCCTCTATGAAAAATTTGCTGGTAGCCTTCCTGATAATCGCGGGTACTGCGAATGCAGTTGCCCAGAAAAACATCTTCCAGAGCAATCGTTTTGACGAATTGAGCCAGGACCACCAGGTACTTGCCATCATCCCGTTCTTCACCCACCTGGACCTGGATGAGGAGCTCAGCCGGAGCGAAAAGCACCGTCTGGAGCAAAAGGAGGGGTATGCCGTGCAGGATGCCCTGGAAACCTATTTCGGGCGCGGCAAAAAACGCAAAAAATTCAGCGTGGACTTCCAGAACAGCAAGGATACGAACGCGCTGCTTGCCCAGAACGACATCTCATACGACAACATCGACCGGTATACGATCCGGGAACTCGCGGACATCCTGGGAGTGGACGGCATCATCAGCGGGAACCTGGATGTCAACGTATTGCTTTCCGATGGCGTACCCTCTGACTTCAGTTTTCTGGACTACCTGTTGGGCGATGCCGACTACGGCAGGATCGGCATCAAGATCAGCGACGGGAAATCCGGAAAACTCATCTGGAAATACGAGCAGGAAATCAGCCGGAAATCCGGCAAGGACACCGACGATTTGATCGACAAGATGATGAAGAAGGCGGCCCGGAAATTCCCCTACGACAAGGAAGGCCGTTAAAGAAAAAAGACCTCTGGCAAGCTAGACCGCCTTGCCCACCTGGGATTCCACAAATTCTTTCAAAACCCCCACCGTATAGTCCAGTTCCTCCCGCCCGTTGTAATGCGAAAATGAAAAGCGCAGGGAAGGCTTCGCCATTTCCTCCTCGGGGAGGATTTCCGCCAGGACATGGGAGGCACCCGTACTGCCGGACTGGCAGGCACTCCCTTTGGAACAGGCAATACCTTTCAAATCCAGGTGGAACAACAGCAACTGCCCCTGTTCTTCGCTCAGCGGCAACCGTACATTGACCAGCGTATAGGTGCTCCGTTCGGGATCGGCCGACAGACCGTTAAAAGCCACCCCCGGGATGGATTCACGAAGCTTTTCGATGAAGTATTTTTTAAGGCCCGCAATGTGTTCCCTTTCCCGTTCCAGGTTAGCGTAGGCGGCCTCCAGGGCAGTCTCCAGGCCCAGGATGTTGTGGTAGGCTTCGGTCCCGGCCCGGTACCCGCGTTCCTGTGACCCGCCCAAAATCAGGGGGCCCAATCCCGTATCCTTGCGGATGTAAGCAAATCCGACACCCTTCGGGCCGTGGAACTTGTGGGCCGCAGCCGTGGCAAAATCCACCGGCGTTTGCTGTACGTCCCAGGGAAAATGCCCGATGGATTGCACGGTATCCGAATGGAACAATGCCCCGTGTTGGCGGCAGATCGCGGAAACCGCCTGCAGGTCGGTCAGGTTGCCGATTTCGTTGTTGACGTGCATCAGGCTAACGAGCTTCCGGCTGTCATCGGCCTGCAGTAATTTTTCGAGGGCTTCCAGCCGGGGGTTGCCGTCCGCGTCCAGGGGGACATACTCCAGCCGGATACCGGATTCCCCGGCCAGTGCCTGGGCGGTGTGCAAAACAGCATGGTGTTCGATGCGCGTGGTAATCAGGGTCCGGACCCCCAGGTCGCGGACAGCGCACCGCAGGATCATATTATCGGCCTCGGTACCCCCCGAAGTGAAGATGATCTCACCAGGGCGGGCACCCAAGCGGGCCGCGATGGTCTTCCGCGCCTTTTCGATGCCCGTTTTGGCGCTCCGGCCAAAGGAATGCGTAGAGGATGGGTTTCCGTAGCAACCCTCCAGGGCTTCGCACATGGAGGCGATTACTTCTTCCCGGATACAGGTGGTTGCCGCATTGTCCAGATATACTTTTTCCATGGCGCGCAAAGCTTGGTTTTTAACAGGCCAAAAGTACCGAAATTAGTTAAATCCTCCTAAAATTACGGGGAGACACTTGGGAGATTCAGGGTCATTTCAGGTATCTTTGGCATTGTGAAAAAAGCCCTGATAATTCTTTGTGCCGGTTTCCTGTCTGCCTGTTCCAGCGGGGACCTCGAAATCGAAACCATCGATTTTGACGAGGTTGCCATCCAGAACTGCGGTACGGCAACCACCGCGACGGAGCTATTCTTCAAAATCGACAATTCCGAAGCGCTGATCCTGCAACTCGAAAGCGGCCTGCTGGCAAATGCGGATTCCGGGGGCGAAATCGAATCGACAATCCCGGGAAATTCCCAACTGACCTACCGCCTGTTCGACGATGCCGTCAGCAGTTCGTATTTCTGCGGGGAAATCCCCCCGGCAACCCCGGTGGTACTTCAGGAGGTAGAAGCCGAAGCGGGGAGCGTCCTGATCACCACGGTCCGGGACGCCGCGGATACCACGCTCTTCACACACGAAATCCGCCTGGCCGGAGTGTCGTTTATCACCTCCAACGGGGAGCGCCTCACCAATATCAGCGTGGAGGAATTCGGGACGGTTACCACATCTTCCAATTGAATTCCGAATCCAGCAATTGACTTCTAGTTGAAAGCCTCCTGGGGGATATAGATTTCCGTGGCGCCCAGGCCGTAGGAGCGGTAATCGGCCTCCCGCACTTTCAGGTGGTCGTATCGGCGGAAAAGCGTCCGCAATTCGGCCTTGAGCACCCCCTGGCCCACCCCGTGGATAAATACCACTTTCTGGATTCGTTTGCTCAGGGCAAACTCCAGCTGGCGGCGCGCGGTTTCCATTTGTATATCGAGGATTTCATATGTGTCCAGGCGCTGCGGGGCCGGGTGAATTTTTTCGATGTGCAGGTCCACCTCCAGGGCCGGGGCGTAGCGCGCCTTTTTGCTTCCGGTCCGGTGTCCCTTCCGTTTCGGCTTTTCCTGCGGCTTCTCCGAGGCCGCCGAAGGGGGTACCGGCAGGGAGGCACCTTTCGGGATACGGACGACTGCCTCAGGGGCTGCCGTCATTTCAAACCCATCCGGGGTGCGAACGCGAATTCCCTCCGGGGTGACCGACAGGACCACGCCCTCCAGGTCTTCATCCAGCCACTGGACCCGATCGCCCGGTTCAATGCTTTCCATCGTCCTCGGGATTAGAGGTTACCCCGGCCGCGGGGGCATTGGCGGCGACCAAATAAATGGTGGGTTTTATTTTCATTGCCCAAAAATAATAGTAATTTACCGTTCGGAAATCCCGGGACGGTCTTTTCCCTATGATACTATTAGCCATTTTTTCCGAAGCCGACATGCTCCCCTGCCTGAGCCAGCAAATCCTGGGCATTTCGTGCCCCGGCTGCGGCCTCCAACGCGCTGTTGCCCTCCTGCTGCGTGGCGAACTGATCGAATCCTTCCTGATGTACCCTGCCCTGTTGCCCCTGATGGCCCTGTTTGCGGCTATCGTGGCCGACCGGCTGGCCTGGGTCAGGAATGGCACGCAGCTGATTACCTGGCTGGCGGGTACTACAGTGACGGCGATCCTCGTGAATTTCCTCCTGAAACTAAACCTTTAAACCAACGATACCACTAAACCACCGCTACCATGGAACAAAGAAAATTACCGAATGTAACCCTGGCCATTGTATTATCCATCCTGGGCTATGTCTGTTGCTGCATCTGGGGGCTTCCGGCAATCCTCCTGGGTGTAATCGCCTACCTGCTGCTTCGGTCGGACTACAAGAAGTACCTGGAGTCCCCGGAGGTCTACACAAATTACAACCAGTGGAAAACCGCCCGGATACTCGCCATAATCGCCATTGTCCTCGGTGTGCTTTATTTTGGTTTTATGCTGTTCCGCATCCAGCAACTGGGAGGATGGGATGCCATGATGGAACAATCCCGCGAAATGATGGAACAGTGGGGGTTTGAGGAATAACCCCCGGTGGACGGTACCAACCGTCCGCCACTGCCATATCCCCCCGGCCGAGCACGATAACCCATTAAAACTACGACCAGCATGAACGAAATGGAAAACCAACCCCCAAAACCGAGCAATTACCTGGCCCTGGCCATTATCTGCACCGTCTGCTGCTGCCTCCCGGCGGGCATCGTGAGCATCATATATGCCGCCCGGGTAAACGAGACCTATGCCCGGGGCGATTATCCCCTGGCGGAACAGTATTCCCGAAGCGCACGTACCTGGGGAATTGTAGGCCTGGTGGTAGGGGGAATCGGAGTAATCATCTACCTGGCCATCTTCGGCTTCAGCATCTTTGCCGGGATCATGGAAAATGCCCGCTACTGATCGCAAAATAACGTGGTATGCCCTTGGAGGGGTAGCCGCCGGAGTATTCCTCCTGCTGGTTTACTACCATATGGACCCGGAAGGCGGGTCCTTTCCGGCCTGTCCCTTCCACCAGCTCACCGGCCTGTTGTGTACGGGCTGCGGCAGCCAGCGCGCGCTGCACGACCTCACCCGCCTGGATCTGGGCGGGGCATTTGGCCATAACCTGCTGTTCCCCCCGGCCGTATTGCTTCTCGGCTGGCACGGCACGGAACGCGTGGCGCGAAATTTCGGAAAACGGTTCCCCAACAGCCCGCTGGACCATCCCCGGGCCCCCTGGGTGGTGCTGGCGCTGGTACTCTTATTTACCGTGTTGCGGAATCTGCCGTGGGAGCCTTTCAGGTTCCTGGCCCCCTAGGCGCAGGGCGCACACCCGCCACCGGGAATCCTTCAATAAAACAGGTTGTGCAGCTTTGGGTCAGTTTGCGACTTCGCTCATGAATTTTAGGCGGTAGAGCCGGAGTTCCTCATCCTCGTATTCCCCGTCAAATTCTTTCAGGGCTTCCTCGATATCGTCCGACTCCGCCTCCAGAAAATAATCGTGGATTTCTTCCTGTTGGTCTTCGTCCAGGATATCGTCGATGTAGTAGCCCAGGTTCAACCGGGTACCGCTGAAGACAATTTGTTCCATCTCCCGGACGAGCTCCGGCAATTCCAGGCCCTTGGCCGCTGCGATGTCGTCCAGCGGCAGTTTCCGGTCTACATTCTGGATAATATAGAGCTTGAGGGCCGAATTTGCACCCGTGCTTTTTACCACCAGGTCCTCCGGTCTCGTGATATTGTGTTCCTCCACGTATTGTGAAATCAACCCGAGGAACGGTTTGCCGTATTTGCGGGCCTTGCCTTCCCCCACTCCGTGTATGTTCACGAGTTCCTCATGGCTGACGGGGTATTTCAAAGCCATATCCTCCAGGGAAGGGTCCTGGAAAATCACAAAGGGCGGCACTTCCAACTTGGCAGCTTCTTTGCGCCTGAGGTCCCGCAGCAGCTTGAGCAGCGTATCGTCCCCCGTGCCGGAACGCGGCCGGACTGTGCCGCCGGAAGGGCTTTCCTGGGCCTCGCTGTACCGGTGGTCACGGGTCATCATAAAGGATGTCGGGTTTTTCAGGAATTCCTCACCGGACGGGGTAACGTGCAGGATGCCGTATTGTTCAATTTCCTTCTTTAACAAGCCGGCTACCAGGATTTGCCGGACCAGGGCCATCCAATAGTGTTTGTCCTTGTCCGCCCCGGAGCCGAAAACCTCTTTGCCGGCCGTCTTATGGGCTGCGATCAGGGCGTTGGACGACCCGGTAAGCGTCTTGACGATTTCCTTGGCCTTGAATTTTTCATTTGTTTCCTTGACGGCCCGGATGATTTTTACCACGTCGTCCCGGGCTTCCACCTTTTCCTTGGGGTTCCGGACGTTGTCGTCCATATCCGCCCCTTCGCCGTTGACCTCGTCGAATTCCTCCCCGAAATAGTGGAGGATGAATTTCCGGCGGGAAACAGATGTTTCCGCGTAGGCGACGATCTCCTGCAACAGGGCGTTGCCGATTTCCTGTTCGGCCACGGGCTTGCCGGCCATGAATTTTTCGAGTTTCTCCACGTCCTTGTAGCTGTAGAAAGCCAGGCAGTGGCCTTCGCCCCCGTCCCGGCCGGCCCGGCCGGTTTCCTGGTAGTAGCTCTCAATGCTCTTGGGAATGTCGTGGTGAATCACATAGCGCACATCCGGCTTGTCGATCCCCATGCCGAAGGCGATGGTAGCCACGACCACATCCACCTCCTCCATCAGGAACATATCCTGGTACCGGGAGCGGGTCTTGGCGTCAAAACCGGCATGGTACGGCACCGCGCTGACCCCGTTTACCTGCAGCACCTGGGCGAGTTCCTCCACCCGCTTGCGGCTCAGGCAGTATATAATACCCGATTTCCCGGCGTTTTTCTTCACAAACCGGATAATGTCCGCATCCACGTTCTTGGTTTTGGGCTGTACCTCGTAGTACAGGTTCGGGCGGTTGAAGGAAGCCTTGAATACTTCAGCTTCCGGGATACCCAGATTCTTGAGGATGTCTTCCTGTACCTTGGGGGTTGCCGTCGCCGTCAGGGCGATAATCGGGATGTCGTCTCCGAGACGGTCGATAATGGATCGCAGATTCCGGTATTCGGGACGGAAATCGTGCCCCCATTCCGAGATGCAATGGGCTTCGTCTATAGCGACAAAGGAAAGGGTTACCCCCTGCAGGAAGTCCACGTATTCCTCCTTGGTCAGCGATTCGGGGGCCACGTACAACAATTTGGTGACCCCGGAGGTAATATCCTCCTTCACGGCTTTGACCTCACCCTTGGTCAGGGAGGAATTCAGCACGTGGGCCACCCCGTCGTTGTCCGAGACGCCCCGGATGGCGTCCACCTGGTTTTTCATCAGGGCAATCAGGGGGGATACCACTATGGCCGTGCCTTCGCCGATCAGGGCCGGCAACTGGTAACACAGCGACTTCCCTCCTCCCGTAGGCATTATGACGAAGGTGTCTCTGCCCTGGACAATATTTTTAATTACGTCTTCCTGAAGTCCCTTAAACTGCGAAAACCCAAAGTATTTCTTCAGGGACGCTTTCAGGTCGGTCTCATTCAAAATCATGCTTCATGCTCTTTCTGCAAACATCACAATCCCGGGGCCCCGGGTATGCCGTATCCATTGGATGATACAGGGTGGTCTCGGCAAATAATGTGCCGAATGTGAAATGCGGGGGAATTGAATTTGTTTCTAATAAGTTTATGTAATTTTGTTTTCTTAAATATAGCACATTCTTTTAAAAACAATCCCTCTTTTGTATACATTTTAAGGATTGGAAACCGCTAGTGTTAATTAATGCAAAACCTTGAAGGACAGTAAGGCTATACTCGAAATAGCGCGTCAAACAATCGCCCTGGAAGGCGATGCCATCCACCACCTTGCCACCCTGCTTACGGAGGATTTCTCCCGGGCGGTTTCGTGCATTCTCGAAGCTGACGGCCGCGTGGTGATCACCGGTATTGGCAAAAGCGCCATTATCGCCTCCAAAATTGTGGCGACCCTGAATTCCACCGGTACCCCGGCCATCTACATGCACGCAGCGGACGCCATTCACGGAGACCTGGGCACCATCCAGCAAAACGACGTGGTCATCTGCATTTCAAAGAGCGGCAATACCCCGGAAATCAAATTGCTCGTCCCGTTGATCAAACAGGGTGGCAACCCGCTGATCGGGATGACGGGCAGCCCGGATTCCTTCCTGGGCCGGCGCGCCGACTACTGCCTGAACACCTATGTAGAAAAAGAGGCCTGCCCAAACAACCTGGCCCCGACTACCAGCACAACGGCCCAATTGGTGCTGGGCGACGCCCTGGCTATCTGCCTGCTCGAACTCAGAGGGTTCAGCAGCCGGGATTTTGCACGCTACCACCCCGGGGGAACCCTGGGGAAAAAACTCTACCTGCGCGTGGGGGACATCGCCGCGCAAAACCAGGTGCCGCAGGTATCCGGGGATACACCTGTCAAGGATGCCATCGTGGAGATTTCCGAGAAAATGCTCGGGGTCACGGCCGTGATGGACGGGGACCGGGTTGCCGGGATTATCACGGACGGGGACATCCGGAGGATGCTCAACAAACACGACAATATTGCCGGACTGCGCGCCCGGGATATCATGACCACCGGGCCCAAAACGGTCGATTCCGAGGTCCTGGCTGTCAAAGCGCTGCAAATGATGGAGGAAAATGACATTTCACAATTGCTGGCCACCCGGGACGGCAGGTACATCGGGGTGGTCCATATCCACAACCTAATCAAGGAGGGCATACTTTAATGGCAAAGAAAGAACGCAAGGACCCCAATGAAATGTCCTTTCTGGACCACCTGGAAGAGCTGCGCTGGCACCTGATCCGGTCTACACTGGCCATCGTGATCCTCGGTGTGGGGGCATTCCTGATGAAGGACTTTATTTTCGACACGATCATCTTCGGGCCCAAAAAGATGAGTTTCCCGACGTACCGGCTCTTTTGCGATATCGCCACGAGCCTGGGCTTCGATTCCGCCTTCTGTGCAGATTCCCTGCCATTTACCATCCAGAACCGGACGATGGCCGGACAATTCTCCGCGCATATCTGGACTTCCATATGGGCCGGATTTATCGTGGGCTTCCCCTACGTGCTCTACGAGATCTGGAAGTTCATCAGCCCGGGGCTCTATGAAAAAGAGCGCAAGCACTCCCGGGGCTTTATCCTGATAGCCTCGGCATTGTTCTTTATGGGGGTCCTCTTTGGCTATTACGTGGTAGCCCCCCTGTCCATCAATTTTTTGGGCACCTATCAGGTCAGTGAGGAAGTGCTGAATGAAATCGATATCAGCTCTTTCATCTCCACGGTGCGGGCCGCGGTCATTGCCTGCGGGATCATGTTTGAACTGCCCATCATCATCTTTTTCCTCACCCGGGTGGGATTGGTTACCCCGGAGATCCTCCGGAAGTACCGGAAGATTGCCCTGGTGATTGTACTGGTCCTCTCCGCGGTGATCACCCCGCCGGACGTGGCCAGTCAGATCATAGTGGCCGTGCCCGTCCTGATCCTGTATCAAATCAGTATTTACATCTCCTCTGTCGTGCTCAAACGGCAGGCAAAAGCCCAGAAGAATGCCAGATCAAGTCGATGAATTCAACGCCTACCGGGAACGGATGAACGAAAAACTGCTCAACAGCGACAGCCGGCTGATGAAGCGGATGTTTAACCTGGACACGAACGCCTACGCCCCGGGCGCCCTGGACGTGAAGACCAAGGAACTCCTGGGCCTGGTGGCCTCGACGGTCCTGCGGTGCGACGACTGCGTCCGGTACCACCTGCAAACCCTGTACAAACACCAGGCCACCAAGCAGGAAGTCATGGAAACCCTGGGCATCGCCACCCTGGTGGGCGGCACCATCACCATCCCCCACCTGAGGCGGGCGGTAGAATTCTGGGAAGTCCTGGAAAACAAGGGTTAAAAAAATCCGAAAATGGCACCGACCCCACCCGAAAAACTGTAAGTTTGGCCCACGTCCCATGAAACTCCGAGCCGAAAATATCATGAAATCCTATCGCGGCCGCCAGGTCGTTAAAGGGATTTCCCTGGAAGTCAACCAGGGTGAAATCGTCGGGCTCCTCGGCCCGAACGGTGCAGGCAAAACAACGTCCTTTTATATGATCGTGGGGCTGATCAAACCCAATGGGGGGCGCATATTCCTGGACCAGACGGAAATCACGAAATTCCCGATGTACAAGCGGGCCCAGTACGGGATCGGCTACCTGGCACAGGAGGCTTCGGTATTCCGGAAGCTCAGCGTCGAAAAAAATATCCTGAGCGTCCTGCAGCTCACGGACCTCAGCAAAAAGGAACAGCACATGCGGATGGAAAGCCTGCTCGAGGAATTCGGGATCGGCCACATCCGTAAAAACCGGGGGGACCTGCTCTCCGGGGGGGAGCGCCGACGGACCGAAATTGCCCGTGCTCTGGCTACTGACCCCAAATTTATCCTGCTGGATGAGCCCTTTGCCGGGGTAGACCCGGTTGCCGTGGAAGATATCCAGCGAATTGTCGCCCAACTTAAAAACCGGAACATCGGCATCCTGATCACCGACCACAATGTGCAGGAAACACTCGCCATCACGGAGCGTTCCTACTTGATGTTCGAAGGAGGCATCCTCAAGTCCGGCCTGCCCGAAGACCTGGCTGCGGACGAAATGGTGCGGAAGGTCTACCTGGGCCAGAACTTTGAACTCCGGAAGAAAAAACTGCTTTTCTGATTCGGTTGCCGGCTGGCAGCCCATCGGCGGATCGGCGGATCACCGCGGCGGAACCGCCGCGTTATTTATTTCGGTTGGGCGAACAGGGAAAACAACACGTACATCAGGATGATCAGCGGAACCGCCAGGAACTGCAGGGTCAGCAGGGCCACCCCGGACAGGATCAGGAAGATGTACTTATACCCGTTGTCCCGGAAGCTCCAGGTATCAAATTTCAGGGCAAACAGCCGGATGGGTGCATTGAGCAGGTAAACGGATAAGATCGTCACGGCAATCAGCACCCAGGGATTCATCAAAACAGCGCTTACCGCATCGCTGCCGTTATAGAGCAGAATAAGCGGCAGGCTGAGGATCAGCAGGGCGTTTGCCGGAGTGGGGAGGCCCGTAAAACTGCTCACCTGGTCTTCGTCGATGTTGAAACGGGCCAGGCGCCAGGCCGAGGCCAGGGTGATCGCCAGACCGGTAAACGGCAGCCACGCGTGCGGCCAGTCGCCGGTTGAAAGTGCCTCGGTAAAAAAACTATTGCTGCTCCATCCCCCGCTGACAGACATCCCGAGCAACTGGCACATTACGAGCCCGGGAACCAGCCCGCTTGTGACCAGGTCGGCCAGGGAATCGAGTTGGATGCCCAATTCGGAGGAGACCCCAAGCTTGCGGGCCACCAGCCCGTCCAGGAAATCGCAGATCACCCCGAGCATAAAAAAGGCGGCCGCCCATTCCAGGCGATCGAGAACGGCAAATACAGCGGCGATGGAGCCGGCCAGCAAATTCAGCAGGGTAATGATATTCGGCAGGTTTCTCATATATCGGTTGGGCTTGGAGCCGGCGGTCCGGGCTTCCGTTATCGTAAAATTAGTACAATTCGCAGAATATGCCGCCACCCTGCGGATACCGGCAGCCGGCGACATTGGAAGTTGCCGAAATATATTGGATATTTGTCGGCAATCCAACTTATCCCGGGCCTACAGCAAATGAACCATTTCCGAATCTTTCTCGTTTGTCTCTGCGCCTGTATGGCAGGGGTTGCTTCCGGACAGCAAGCCGTGCTCGGCCCCGACGCGCGGATCAGCGTAATTACCTGCGGGCCGGGTACCGACCTCTACGCGCAATTCGGCCACAGTGCCTTCCGGGTTCAGGATCCGGCACGGGGCCTCGACTGGATATACAATTACGGCACCTTCGATTTCGACACCCCGAATTTCTATATGAAATTTGCCAGGGGAAAACTCCGTTATGCCCTGAGCCGTACCGATTTTGCCAATTTCCTGTACACCTACCAGCTGGAGGGCCGGTGGGTCAGCGAACAACTGCTGGACCTGAATCCCGGGCAGAAAACCGCATTATTTGAATATCTGGAGCGGAACAACCGGCCCGAAAACCGCTACTACCAGTACGATTTCCTGGCCGAAAACTGCGCGACAAAGATCCCGGACGTACTCCGGGAAGTGCTCGGGCCGGGGCTGGACATGGTGTCCGGCTTCTCAGGCGACGGCCGTACTTACCGGGAACTCATCCAGCAAAACCTGCAGGTCAATTCCTGGTCCAGCCTGGGCATCGACCTGGCCCTGGGAGCCGTAGTGGACAGAAAGGCCTCCCCCCTCGGCTACAGCTTCCTGCCGGAATACGTCCGCCAACTCGTGGGGGACGCCACCCTGGGCGGGGAACCCCTTATCCTGAGGGAACGGGACATCCTGGACCTTCCCAACCCGGTAAACATTCGCTACTTTACCGCAAATCCGCTATTCTGGGCACTATTCCTTTTGGTGTTTACCGCAACCATCAGCTGGATCGATTTCCGGAACGGCTCCCGCAGCCGCTGGTTGGATTTCCTGCTTTTCCTCACCACAGGGCTCGCCGGACTCCTCATCGGCTTCCTGTGGTTTTTTACGGACCACACCTCCACGGTTTGGAATTTCAACATCCTTTGGGCCTTTCCGTTCAATGGGTATATCGCCTTCAAACTGCTCCAGAAAAGAAAGCCGGACAACCGGTTGCGGCGGTACCTGATAGCTCTTCTGGGTTTAATGGGGGTCTGCCTGATCTTATGGGCCACCGGGGTACAGGCGTTCCACCCGGTTGTGGCCATCCTATGGTCTGCCCTGGCCCTGCGCTACCTGTTGCTGATCCACCACCTAAAAAAACCGGCATGAACCTGCTCAGTGCCGAAAATCTGGCAAAATCCTATGGGGAGCGCACGCTGTTCTCCGGGCTGACCTTTGGGGTCAACCAGGGGCAGAAGGTTGCGCTTATCGCCCGGAATGGCACGGGTAAAACGACACTGCTGGACATCCTGGCCGGCAAGGACAGCCCGGACAGCGGATCGGTCACCTACCGGAAGAACCTGCGAAGGGCCTACCTGGAACAACACCCCGACCTCAACCCGGACCTGACCGTGGCACAGACCCTGTTCGACACAGGCAATGAAACGGTGCGGATCCTGGCCCGGTATGAGGAGGCCCTGGAACATCCGGAAGACACCAGGGGCTATCAACGGGCATTCGAAGCGATGGAGCGGGCCAATGCCTGGGACCTGGAGACCCGGTTTTCCCAGATCCTCTCCCGCCTCCGGCTCCACGACCAGAAACAACGGGTTTCTAGCCTTTCCGGCGGGCAACGGCGCCGGCTGGCCCTGGCGCACGCCCTGATTGAGGAACCCGAACTGCTCATCCTGGACGAGCCCACCAACCACCTGGACCTGGACATGATTGAATGGCTGGAGGAGTACTTCAGCAACCGTCCGGTTAGCCTGCTGATGGTCACACACGACCGGTATTTCCTGGATCGGGTTTGTACGGACATCCTGGAACTCGAAGGAGGTGAGCTCCATCACTACCCCGGCAACTACCAGGACTACCTCAGGGAGAAAGAGGCGCGGGAACAGATTGCCTCCACCACCGCCAAAAAAACCCGTTCGCTTTATAAACAGGAACTCGAATGGATGCGCCGGCAGCCCAAAGCCCGTACCACCAAGTCCAAATCGCGGATCGAGGATTTTGAAGAACTGAAGAAGGAGGCCCTCAGCCGGCGGAAGGAACGGGAAATGGAGCTGGAGATCAATATGGAGCGCCTGGGCACCAAGGTGGTTGAGCTGCACAATATCTCCAAATCCTATGACGGCCGCGAATTGTTCAGCGGCTTTACCTATCATTTTAAGCGGGGGGAACGCATTGGCCTGATAGGCCCGAACGGCAGCGGAAAGACCACGTTCCTGGACCTGGTTACCGGAAACCTGGAAAGCGACACCGGGAAGGTGGTCCACGGCGAAACCCTGCAATTCGGCTATTATACCCAACACGGCCTGGAGGCATCCCCGGGGAAGAAGGTGATAGACGCCGTGCGGGAGTTCGGGGACTACATCCCGCTGAAAAAGGGGCGCCAACTCAGTGCCCAGCAATTACTCGAACGGTTCCTCTTTGACCGCAAAGCGCAATACGACTATATAGAGAAACTCAGCGGGGGCGAACGCAAGCGTCTCTTCCTGTGCACCGTACTGATCCAGAACCCCAATTTCCTGATCCTGGACGAGCCCACCAACGACCTGGACATCGTCACCCTGAATGTACTGGAGGAGTTCCTCCTCGATTTCCCGGGTACGCTCCTGATCGTTTCCCACGACCGGTATTTCATGGACAAGGTAACCGACCACCTCTTTGTCTTTGACGGCCAGGGCGGCATCCGCGACTTCCCGGGAAATTATTCCGATTACCGCCTGCAGGCGGAGGTGCCTTCCGGAGCGCCTGCGCCTGAGGTATCCGATGCAGCAACGTCTGTTACCCGGGATACCCCTGCCAATTCCGGGGCCAGAAAAGGGAAAAGGAACTACAACCAGGAACGGGAATACCGGCAGCTGGAAACCGAAATCGGAAAACTGGAGGCGCGGAAGCGGGAAATCGAAACGGGATTCAGCGATCCGTCCCTCCCCGGGGAGGAGATGGACCGGCTTTCCCGGGAATTATCCGATTTGCTGCAGGAACTGGAAGAAAAGACGGCACGCTGGTTTGAACTGGCCGCCATCGAAGAATAATCTGCAATATCGAGCCATGCTCCAGAGATTCCTTTACTGGCTCCGGGCCAAAAACCGACACGGGACGCATTCGCCCTTTATCTACAGTTTCCTGGACCAGACCTATTACCGGCAGAACAGACAGGGGCTGCATTCCTCGCTCTGGCTGCTGCACGCGGCTCTCCGGCATTTCAAGGCGGAGTCGGCCTGGGCGTCGGAGCCGGCCGAAAAGCTGGTCAAAGAGCTTCAGGCGGAATTCCCGCAGCTGGTCTGGAAAGGAGCCCCTCCCGCGGACCTTTGCCTCTTTGAATCCCCGGGAAATGCGCTTTTGGAATGGCTGGAAAAACCGGGGAATTTCAACCGCCGCACCGTGGCGTATGTCGGCGGGTTGCGCGAGCCCGGTGGGCAGGTGGCCTGGAAAAAGGCCCGATCCCTGCCGCAGGTTCGAATCAGCCTGGAGAATTTCTCCGCAGGACTGTTGTTTTTCAGGCACGGACAGGCCAGGGAACATTTTAGAATCCGGAATTAAACCATTAATTTTATGAGTCATGGATAACACCATTTTCTACATCCTCGGCGGCCTGCTCCTGGTGTACTTCCTGATCGCCACTTTTAACAAGAAAAAGGGACGGAAACGGAAATCGCGCAATTTTATGGAAGGCCAGCGGTTGCGGGACCGGTACAACGACGACCGGAATTCCGACCTTCCCCGGAAGGAATAAAAATCGCCTTATGAAAATATACACCAAAACGGGGGACGGAGGCACTACGGCCCTTTTCGGGGGTACCCGGGTTCCCAAGCACCACATCCGCATCCAGAGTTACGGGACGCTCGACGAGCTGAACAGCTGGATCGGCATGCTGCGGGACCAGGAGGCCTGCCAGCCGCACACCAAAACCCTGCTGCGTATCCAGGACCGCCTGTTCACCGCCGGGGCCATGCTGGCCACCGATCCGGAGAAGGCAACACTGAAAAGCGGGAAGCAGCGGCTGCAAATACCTGAGATCGAGGCCGGGGACATCGCCTCCCTGGAGACCGCCATTGACCAGCTCGAGGAGAACCTGGCCCCCATGACGCATTTTGTCCTGCCCGGCGGGCACCCGGCGGTGTCAACCTGTCACATCGCGCGGACGGTTTGCCGGCGCGGGGAGCGGATGACCACCCTGCTGGCCGAGCAAAGTCCGGTTCCGGATACCGTCCTGGCCTACCTGAACCGGCTCTCGGATTACCTTTTTGTGCTGTCCCGCAGCCTGGCGGCAGCTACCGGAACGATTGAAAAAAAATGGATTCCCGGGTCGGGGAGCGAATAAAATCGCAATTTCCCCGTTCTATTTTTGCCCAATTGTGATTTTTATTGTAATTATTATAAATAACAGTCGAAATCCTTGGCTGTTTTTGTTTAAAAATTATTTTTGCAAAAATTTTAAAATCAATCTACTGAGATGTATTGGACACTAGAATTGGCATCCTATCTGAGCGATGCGCCCTGGCCGGCCACCAAGGATGAATTGATAGATTATGCCATCCGCACCGGGGCTCCCCTGGAAGTGGTAGAAAACCTTCAGTCCATGGAAGAAGAAGGCGGGGAGATCTATGAATCCATCGAAGAGATTTGGCCGGACTACCCGACGGAAGAAGATTACCTCTGGAACGAGGATGAATATTGATACAAGCGGCAAGTCGCCATCCAAAAGCCTCATCTGAGGCTTTTTTTTATGTAATTTTGGCAGCCCCGGGCGTTTCTTCCGATAATTCGGGAAACTGGAACATCTTTTGCACGATTGCGGGTGTAATTGTCCCGGGAACGGGGCCCGGATTTCCGCTCCGCCCGCCAGGGGTATCCCCGCACCGGGCGGCCCTAAAAAATACCAGATACTATGAGTTTTATCAATACGGTCCTTAAGGCTTTTGTAGGCGACAAGGCCAGTAAAGACGTCAAGGCACTCCAGCCCCTCGTCGAGAAAATCAAATCCCATGAGGCGGCCATGCAGGCGCTTACCCACGACGAACTCCGCCAGAAAACGGCCGGGTTCCGCCAGGCGATTCACGAGGGAGTAGCCGATTTACAAGAGCAGATCGAGGCGTTGAAGGCCGAGGTCGGCAACTCCACGGACATCGACCTGAATGAAAGCCTCTACGGACAGATCGACGATCTGGAGGAACAGGCCTACCAGCGAACTGAAAAAATCCTCGAGGACCTGCTGCCGGAAGCCTTTGCCGTAGTAAAGGAAACCGCCAGGCGCTTCAAGGAAAACCCGGAGATTACGGTTACCGCCAGTGAATTCGACCGGGAATTGTCCGGACGCGCGGATTACGTTAGCCTGGACGGAGAAAAAGCCGTATGGAAAAACTCCTGGGATGCAGCGGGTAAGGAAGTGACCTGGGACATGGTGCACTACGACGTACAGCTCATCGGCGGGATCGCCCTGCACCAGGGCAAGATTGCCGAAATGCAAACAGGTGAAGGGAAGACGCTGGTGGCGACCCTGCCCGTTTACCTGAACGCGCTCTCCGGAAAGGGCGTCCACCTGGTGACGGTAAACGACTACCTGGCCCGTCGGGACAGCGCGTGGATGGCCCCGATATTCGAATTCCACGGGCTTTCGGTAGACTGCATCGACAAGCACCGGCCGAATTCCGAGGGACGCCGTGCGGCCTACAATGCGGATATCACCTACGGGACCAACAACGAATTCGGTTTCGACTACCTGCGTGACAACATGGCACATACCCCGGGCGACCTCGTGCAGCGCCCCCACCACTACGCCATTGTGGATGAGGTGGATTCCGTACTGATCGACGATGCCCGGACGCCGTTGATTATCTCCGGACCGGTCCCCGAGGGCGACCGGCATGAGTTCAACGAGCTGCGGCCCAAGGTATCCGAACTCGTGCAGAAACAGCAGCGCTACCTGACCGGGGTGCTGGCAGAAGCCAAAAAGAAAATCGCCGAGGGCGACACCAAGGAGGGCGGCCTGCTCCTGCTCCGCGTTCACCGGGGACTCCCCAAGAACAAAGCGCTCATCAAGTACCTGAGCGAAGAGGGCATCAAACAGTTGCTGCAGAAAACCGAAAATTTCTACATGCAGGACAACAACCGGGAAATGCCCACCGTAGATTCCGAGTTGTTGTTCGTCATCGATGAGAAAAACAACCAGATTGAACTCACCGACAAGGGCATCGAATACATTTCCGGGGACCAGGAAAAGGATTTCTTCGTCATGCCGGATATCGGGAGCGAAATAGCGCGGATCGAAAGCCAGGAACTCGATATCGAGGAAGAGGCCGAGAAAAAAGAAAGCCTTTTCAAGGATTTTGCCGTAAAAAGCGAACGCATTCACACGATGACCCAACTCCTCAAGGCGTATACGCTTTTTGAAAAGGACGTGGAATACGTGGTGATGGACAACCGGGTGATGATCGTGGACGAGCAAACCGGTCGGATCATGGACGGACGCCGGTATTCGGACGGGCTCCACCAGGCCATCGAGGCCAAGGAAAACGTCAAGATCGAGGCGATGACCCAGACATTTGCCACCATCACGCTCCAGAACTACTTCCGGATGTACAACAAACTGGCCGGGATGACCGGTACAGCTGTAACCGAAGCGGGCGAATTCTGGGAAATCTACAAGCTGGATGTGGTGGAAATTCCCACCAACCGGCCTATTGCCCGGGACGACCGGCAGGACCTCATCTACAAGACCAAGCGGGAAAAATACAACGCAATCATCGACCAGGTAACCGAATTATCGCAGGCGGGGCGGCCCGTACTGATCGGTACCACCTCCGTTGAAATTTCCGAATTGCTTTCCCGCATGCTGAGTATCCGCAAGGTGGATCACAACGTCCTGAACGCCAAATTACACAAGAAAGAGGCGGATATCGTGGCCGAAGCAGGGAAACCCGGCGTGGTGACCATCGCGACGAACATGGCCGGCCGGGGAACGGATATCAAGCTGACCGAAGAGGTCAAAAAAGCCGGCGGGCTGGCCATTATCGGGACCGAACGCCACGACTCCCGCCGGGTCGACCGGCAGTTGCGCGGTCGTTCCGGCCGGCAGGGAGACCCCGGGAGCTCGCAGTTCTACGTTTCCCTGGAGGACAACCTGATGCGGCTCTTCGGGTCCGAGCGGGTGGCCAAGATGATGGACCGCATGGGGCTCAAGGAGGGGGAAGTCATCCAGCACAGCATGATGACCAAGTCCATCGAACGCGCCCAGAAGAAAGTGGAGGAAAACAACTTCGGCATCCGGAAACGGCTGCTGGAATACGACGACGTGATGAACGCCCAGCGGGAGGTGGTGTACAAACGCCGTCGCCACGCCCTGCAGGGAGACCGGCTGAAGGTGGATATCGCCAACATGATCTACGATACCTGCGAGGTGATTGCGGAAACGAACAAACTGGCGGGGGATTACAAGAATTTTGAATTCGAACTGATCAAGTATTTTTCCATCACCGCGCCCATCGACGAAGCGGAATTCGGCAGGTTGGGGTATCAGGAGATGGCCCAGAAAATCTATGCGAAAATCTACGAGCACTACCAGGAAAAGATGAAACGGGCCGCCGAGATCGCCTTCCCGGTAATCAAAAAGGTCTACGAGGACGACGCGAATAAATTCGAACGGATCGTGGTGCCCTTTACGGACGGGATCAAGACGCTCAACGTGGTGACCAACCTGGAAGCCGCCTATGAGAGCGGCGGGAAGCAACTGATCACCGATTTTGAAAAAAACATCACCCTTGCCATCATTGACGATGCGTGGAAGACGCACCTGCGCAAAATGGACGAACTCAAGCAATCCGTCCAGCTGGCCGTTCACGAGCAGAAGGACCCGCTCCTGATCTATAAATTTGAAGCCTTTGAGTTGTTCAAGGCGATGATCGAGAAGGTGAACAAGGAGGTGGTATCCTTCCTTTTCAAGGGCGAATTGCCGTCTTCGAACACCCAGCAAATCCAGGAGGCCCGCCAGGTTCGCAAGCCGAAGGAAAACCTGCAAACCAGCAAGGAGGAAATCCCGAACAGCGACGAACTTGCAGCCCGCAACCGCGCGGCAGGCCAGACCCAGGGGCAGCGCCCGCAGGTTACGGAGACCATCGTCCGGGAGAAACCGAAAATCGGACGGAATGAGCGCGTAACCATCAAGAATATCGTTTCTGGACAGAACAAAACGCTGAAATACAAACAGGCCGAACCCCTGCTGGCCAAAGGGGAATGGGTGCTGGTGGAGGATTAAAGCCCTCCCGGCATATAGTTGTAACAGGAGCGGCCCCGGCAGGGGTCGCTTTTTTTGTGGCATTCTTTCCCCCCGTTTTGATTTTATCGCAAAACATAGCTAGCTTTACCGTGATAAAGCGCTGTTCCCAGCAATCACCCAACCTGGCCTATGTCCGAGAAGCCGATTTTCATCAAAATGAAAAAGAACGAGAAGCACCGGGAGCGGCTTCAGGACAAAACCCGGCTGTTGTTCCGGGTAAACCTAATCGCCTCGGCCTGTTGCCTGGTCTTCGCCATCCTCTGCTGGCAATTGATGGACATCGTACGGGTCATCCCGCAGGTAATGGCCGGATTCGCGGTCCTGAACGGCCTGAACCTGCTCCTCCACCGCTTCCACAACAAACTGGTAATCACCTATAATATCGCGTCGATCATGGCGCTTTTGGGTTCTGTCGCCATTGTACTCTACAGCGGGGGGATCAACAGCCCGTTTATTTTTATCCTGGCCCTCATCGTCTTTGCCGGGTACGTGACTACCCGGGCCTACGGGCAGGTCTACCTGGCCATCAACCTGCTGATTGTCGTCCTGATATTTTCCCAGAGCGTAGGCGGCGTGGGCCTGGGGGAGAATGTCGTCCCGGAAGGGTCCCGCAACTTATTTGCTTTCCTGAGCATCCTGCTCTCCGTATACCTGTTGGGCGGCGTTTTCGGGCGGAACCTGCTCAGTGCCCACCACCGGCTCTACCGCTCCAAAGGGGAAATGGAACAGCGGATGCAGGAAAAGGAAATCCTCCTGAAAGAGGTGCACCACCGGGTAAAAAACAACCTGCAAACGGTTTCCAGCCTGCTTAGGATGCAGAGCCGCAGCATCGAAGACCCCGATACCCTCAGCCTGATCCGCAGCAGCCAGAACCGGGTAGTGGCTATGGCGATGGTCCATGAAATGCTCTATATGCGGGAAGACCTTTCCAAAATCGAATACCGTTCCTACGTTCAGGAACTCGGGGAATACCTGATACGTTCCATCAAAGGGCCCCAGAATAAAATCTCCCTGAAGATCGATATCCCGGAGATCGAGTTGGGTATCGACACAGCCATCCCCCTGGGTCTCCTGATCAACGAGGCCGTCACCAACGCCCTCAAATACGGTTTTAAGGACCAGGACGAAGGCCAGATCAGCATTGTGCTGGAAAAGGAGGACAAGACGGACTACATCCTGCGGATCGGGGACAATGGCGTGGGCTACCCCGAAAGCGTCTCCCACAAGACGACCAAGTCGCTGGGGCTTAAACTCATCTACAACCTGAGCCGGCAACTGCGGGGGTCGGTGATCCGGGACGCCTCCAAGAAAGGCACCAATTACATCATCCGTTTCCGGGAGGTGGCCCATGCGCCCTTCCATACGATTGCCTGAGGGGGCGTATCGGACAATATCCCTATCTTTAGGCGCGTAATTCAAAAGCCTTACCAACCCATGCGAAATACACTTGTAATCCTGCTGCTGGCATGCAGCACCTGCCTGTTTTCTCAGGACTATTTCCTCAAACAATACGAACCCTATAAATCCGGCATCCCTTCCCCTGAGGAATTCCTGGGCTACGGCATCGGGGAATACCACACCCGCCACGACCGGATTGTCCGATACCTGGAGGTTCTCGCTGAGGCTTCGGACCGGGCGCAGATAGAAACCTATGGGCATACCCACGAGCAACGGCCGCTGGTAATCCTTCGAATCAGCTCGGCAGAAAACCTCGGGCAACTCGAAACCCTCAGGGAGCGCCACCTGGAATTTACCAACCCGGATACCCCGTTCCGTGCAGACCCGGACCTGCCGGTATTTATCAACCTGGGGTATAACGTGCACGGCAACGAGCCCTCCAGCTCCGAGGCGGCCCTGCTGACGGCCTATATCCTCGTTGCCTCCGAAGACCCCCGGGTTGCGGGCTACCGCGAGGAATCCGTGGTCTTTCTGGACCCCACCATCAACCCGGACGGACGCGACCGGCATACCCAATGGGCCAATTCCTACCGGGGCAACCCGCTGGTATCCGATCCACAGGACGCCGAGCACAACGAATACTTCCCCGGGGGCCGGACCAACCACTACTGGTTTGACCTGAACCGCGACTGGCTCCTGGCCATCAACCCGGAGAGCCGGGGCAAACTCAACTGGTACCACACCTGGTACCCGAACGTGGTGACGGATTTTCACGAAATGGGGACCCAGAGCACGCATTTTTTTGAGCCGATGAAAGTCAACGGTTCCCGGGACCCGATCATGCCCCGGGAGAATTACGAGGACCTGAACGAACTCTTTGCCGGCTATTTTGTCCAGGCCCACGACAGCCTGGGCTCCCTGTACTTTACCAAGGAGGTATTCGACGGGACGTACCCGGGTTACGGCTCCTCCTACCCGGACCTCCAGGGCGGGCTCGGCCTGCTTTTTGAACAGGCGAGTTCCCGCGGACACTCCCAGAAGACCGCCTACGGCAAAATCACGTTTCCCTTCACCATCCGAAACCAACTGGTCTCCGGAATGGCAACGGTTCGGGCAGCTGTAGAAAACAAGGACTACCTGCAGCGCTACCAAAAAGAATTTTTTACCAGTGCCCTGCGGAATGCCGCAGCCGGGCGTGCCCGGGCCTACCGCATCCCGGCCAATCCGGACAAAAACCGGATGAAGGCCTTCCTGGACAAGCTCCTGATCCACCGCGTAAAAGTCTATGAAGATGGTCGCGGCGGCTTTGTAGTCCCCGCCGGACAGCCCCAGTACCGGATGGTGCAGACATTTTTTGAGACGTACCGGCAATACCGGGACAGCGTATTCTACGACGCCTCCGCCTGGTCGGTTGCCAATTTCTACAATATCGACTACCGGGCAGAGCGGAATTTCCGGCTCGGGGAAGCGGTAACCAGCCTAAAAGACCTCTTCCCGGTAACCCCTGTCGAAAAATCGGAATACGCCTACCTGATCGATTGGAACGACTACAACGCCCCGGCCCTGCTCCACGAGCTCCAAAACAAGGGGCTGGTCCTGGCCAGTTCCTTCAAACCGTTCACCACCCGCACGGGGGGAGCGGAAAAGCGCTTTGGATACGGAACCCTGGTCCTGCCCGTCCAACTCCAGTCAAAATCCCCCGACGAAGTATACCAACTCCTGCGCGAAGCCCAGGAAACCCATCAGGTCCCCGCATTCGGGGTGGCCTCGGGGTACCACCTTCGGGGCATCGACCTGGGGAGCCGCTACGTAGCGCCCCTGGAACAACCCAAGGCAGCCATGCTCATCGGTGAAGGGGTCCGCTCCTACGAAGCCGGGGAAGTCTGGCATTTGCTGGATACCCGCGTCCATATGCCGATTACAAAAATCCCCCTGAGGGATTTTGGCGGTGCTTCCCTGGACGACTACAACACGCTTGTCCTGGTGAGCGGCCGCTACAGTTTTTCGGACCGGGAAGAAAGGAAAATCAAGGACTGGGTGTCCAAGGGGAATACGCTGGTGGCCATCGCCGGGGCTGCCGAATACGCCATCGAAAAAGGCTGGGTGAAGGAAAAGCTGACCGAGAAGGAACAGGATACCACCGCAGCTACTGAGCGGAAACCCTATGTGGATGCCCCGGAAAACCTCGGCAAGGAAAGCGTGGGCGGGGTGATCCTGCAGGCAGACCTGGACCGGACGCACCCCCTGGCTTTTGGCTATACGGATTCCCGGATCCCGGTGTACAAAAACAACGAGGTCTGGTTGCAGCCGTCCAAAAACCCCTATGCCACCGTCGCTGCCTATACGGAGAACCCGCACCTGGACGGATTCCTCACCCGGGAAAACCTGGAGGATTACGCCAAGGGGTCCGCTTCCCTTTTGGTGAGCCCCCTGGGAGGCGGTCGCGTGGTGCTGTTTGCGGACAACCCGAATTTCCGGGGTAGCTGGTACGGCACAAACCGCCTGTTCCTCAATGCGCTTTTCCTGGGGAACCACATCCGGGTGCCCGATTAAAATAATCCCGGGCAATTTTCCAATGCGCCGGCGGCCGGCGCCCTAATCCAAAACCAACCCGCTAATACATCCAGCGACACTGAAAACCACGTCCATGCAAAAAGCAATCCTATTCGCCCTGCTCCTTTTGGGAGGAGCGCTCTCCGCACAACAGCCGCTCTCCGAAGGCCCTTTTGACCAATTGATCATTCGCGGCGCCACCCTGATCAACGGCAACGGGGCACCCCCTATCGGGCCGGTGGATATCGTCATCGAAAAAAACCGGATTGCCCGGGTGGCCAATGTGGGATTTCCGGGGGTGGCCATCGATCCGGAGAACCGGCCGGAACTGCAAGCCGGCGGGCGGGAAATCGAGGCAGCAGGCATGTACGTTTTGCCAGGTTTTGTCGACATGCACGGACATATCGGGGGCCGGGCCCAGGGGGCGGAACCGGATTATGTCTTTAAGTTATGGATGGGGCACGGGATTACCACGGTTCGGGAACCCAGTGGCCACGGGGTCGATTTCACCCTGGATTTAAAGCGGAAAAGTGCCGAAAACCAAATCATCGCACCCCGGATCCTGGCCTATACAGGCTTTGGCCAGGGGCACGACGGACCCGTCAGCACGCCGGAACAAGCCCGGGAATGGGTACGGGAAAACGCCGGGAAAGGGGCGGACGGCATCAAATTTTTCGGGGCGGAGCCGGCGATCATGCAGGCCGCCCTGGAGGAGAATAAAAGACTCGGGCTGCGATCGGCATGCCACCACGCTCAATTGGCCGTTGCCCGCTGGAATGTGCTCCACTCGGCACGGGCCGGGCTGACGAGCATGGAGCACTGGTACGGTTTGCCCGAAGCGCTGTTTGCAGACCGGACGGTACAGGACTATCCGCTGGATTACAACTACGCAAACGAACAACACCGGTTTGAGGAAGCCGGAAAACTCTGGGCCCAGGCAGCTCCCCCCTACTCGGACCATTGGAATGCAGTGATGGAGGAATTGCTCGCCCTGGACTTTACCCTGGACCCGACCTTCAATATCTACGAAGCGAGCCGGGACCTGCACCGGGCCCGTCGGGCGGAATGGCACGAGGAATATACCCTGCCCTCCCTCTGGCGGTTCTATGCGCCCAGCAAGGTCTCCCATGGCTCCTATTGGCACTATTGGGGGACGGAGCAGGAAGTTGCCTGGAAGGAGAACTACCGGCTCTGGATGACGTTTGTGAATGAATACAAAAACCGGGGGGGACGGGTTACCGCCGGTTCGGATTCCGGTTTTATCTACCAGCTCTACGGGTTTGGGTATATCCGGGAGCTCGAATTGCTTCGTGAGGCCGGGTTCCACCCGTTGGAGGTGATCCGCGCAGCCACCCTGAACGGGGCGGAAGCCCTGGGAATGGAAGGGGAAATCGGCAGTGTGGAGGTGGGGAAACTCGCCGACCTGGTAATCATCGGGGAAAACCCCCTGGAAAACCTGAAAGTACTTTATGGTACGGGAGCCATCAAACTGACTGAAGCCAATGAGGTGGTCCGCGTTGGCGGGGTCAAATACACGATCAAGGACGGGATTGTCTACGACTCAAAGGCGCTGCTGGAGGATGTGCGCAATCAGGTGCGTCAGGCCAAGGAGTCCGAGGGCTGGGAGTTGAAACAGCCCGGAAAGGACTGAAGCCGCCTTTCGGCGTTGCCGGGAGGTTGCCGGACAGCCATGGCTTCCCGGGAATTCGGAACCTGAGGATCCTTATTTACGCACCCGTACGGGCTTGAGCTTGCGAAGGGACAACATCAGGATGCAGGCGATGCCTGCCAGGGCAATCAGGAGTAGTATCATAGGGTGAAGATACGGTTTAAACTTCCTGAAAATACGCCGGAATTGCCAGTTTTCTGTTAAATTCGGGACCAACGACCCAAATATGGGGTAAACAACCTGTCCATCCCGGCAATTCCATTCCTTTCGTGCCGGATACCCGGCGGATTTTGTATCTTTTTACATCCCAAATTCCCGCCTATGTCGTACATGCTACTCCCATTGAGGTATCGAAACGCTCTGAAATTGCTCGCTTGCTTATGCCTGGTGGGCGCATATCCGGTAGCCCACGGCCAGGCAACCGCAGAGGCATCCACCTTTTATACCTGTCTCAGGGACTCCTATCAGTCCGACGGCTCCGTTCTTGACAGCCTGATGTCCGGTTATGAAGCGACCCTGGTTGAGCTGGAACTCCTGGAGGGTACCGCCCCAGCCGATTACAGGGGACTCCTGCAACGCATTGCCTCCGGCCAGCGGATCGAAGCGGCGATGCCGTTCCGATTCCGCGACCGCCTCCGGGCCCTACCCGTCGATTCCACCGCATGGCGTGCCTGCCAGCTGGCCCTGGAGCGTTTCCGTTCGGACAACCCGGAAGCCATGCTCACCCGTTTCCTGGACCGGCGGGACGTGCTGGTTACCGAAGGGATCCGTGCAGACCTGCAGGCGTCCTCCCTGCTCGACATCCTCGGGGAAGCAGCCTTTGAACACCCCTTTTACCGGTTGCAAACCTATTACCTGATCGACCTGCAGGCCGGATCCGCCGCCCTGCCCGACCTGTTGCCGGAAACCGTTAGCGGCCAGGCAGCCCGGTATGCCTCCCGCGGGGCGAATATCCTTCGGCTTTACCTGAATGAGCGGACTCAAACCATCGTGGAAGACCAGCTCGTCTCCCCGGAGCGGCTGGCCGAACGCGTCCACCGGCACGCCCGGGAATTCGGCCGGGAAGCCCTGTACGTGGTGGAATTGGAGCTCGATGTAAAATACCGGCAGTACGTCTACCTGAAAGACCGGATTGCCCGGGCAGTCAATGAAGTGCGGGACGAGTATTCCCGGAGGGTCTTCGGCAAGACGCTTACAGAGGCTTCGGAGGCAGAAAAACTGTTGCTGGAAAACCGCTTCCCGATCCGGGTGGTCCTGCCCTGATAAAAAAATCCGCCGCCCTGTGAGGGCGGCGGATAGTTGGAATCTTTGATAATTCGCCGGAAACAGCCGATCAATCCATTTCAAGGAAGGCTTCAAAGTCGGCGAGTTCCAGGGTCTCCCCTCCCTTTACTTTTGGCTTCAGCGATTCAAACTCCGCCTTGCCTTCTTCAAACCGCTGGCGGATCAGTTCCAGATTGGCCCGGTCGGCAGCAGTTGGCGCGTCGTAGCTGCCGGCCACCTTGCTGTAAAGGTCTGCCATTTTTTCCCGCAGTTGGGGCTCGGCAGAACCTACGTAATTGTCGCCGGTGGTGATGACCAGGGTCTCCTTCAGGGCATTGAGTTTCTTCAGTTCCCGGGTGTCCCCGGCCGCCTCTGCCTGGGCGATATAGGCGTCCAGCTGGTACACGAGGTAGGCCAGGTCCTGGGTCATGTTGTAGAGCTCCATGGTGGTTTCGTATTTCCGGGCCCGGGCTTCATCGGAAATCCCGTTGTCGGCATATACGAGCTCAAAGGGGTATTCATAGGTGTCCCGGCCCTTGGTGATGACTGCCGTATAGGAACCTGCCGGTACCGTCGGGGAAGTAAAGCCCCCGAAAGAGAAGGTTTTGGCACGGGCCACTTTGGGCTGTTTCCGGACGTATCCCCAGTTGACGATATTGATTCCCTTGGACTTGCCGGGTTCCAGGTCCAGCACCTTGTTCCCGCTGGCATCCCGGATCTCCATGGTCATCTTCCCGAAAGTATGCCGGCTTTTCATGAAGTATTTGATCTGTGCCGCCCGGCTTCGGTTGCCACCGACAAATTCGGTGGATACCGTGGAACTGCCAAAGCTGCTGGTTTCATCAATCACAGTAGGTTCGCCCTCGAAAAAATGCAGCGTCTCCCCGAGCACCTCTGCATTGATTTCACGCAAGGGGGAGATGTCGTCTATGATGATCACGCCCCGGCCGTGCGTACCGAGCACCAGGTCGTTGGTGCCCTTGTGGAGTTCCAGGTAATGTACGGCAACCGGGGGCAGGTTGTTCCGGAACGGCGTCCAGCTAAGCCCCCCGTCCAGGGTGACGAACAGTCCGAATTCCGTACCCAGGAACAACAGGTCCGGGTTTTCGTAATCCTCCTGCAGGCTGCGGGCGAATCCCTCAACCTCATCCGTGATAATCGAGGTCCAGGTATTCCCGAAATCCGTGGTTCTATACGCATAGGGGGTCATATCGCCATGGGAATGCCCCTCGAATACCGCATAGGCCGTGCCGGCGTCGTGCACGCTCGCCTCAATGTGGTACACCCAGGTATTGGCCGGGAGGCCGGGTACATTTGCCACCGTGTTTGTCCAGGTCTTTCCCCCGTCCCGGGTAACCTGTACATTCCCGTCATCAGTACCCACCCAGATCACCTGCTCGTCCCGTGGCGATTCGGCAATGGTAAAGATGGTGGTGTGGTTCTCCGCACCGGAATTATCCATGGAGAGGCCGCCGGAGTCCTCCTGCTGCTGCTTGGCTGGGTCGTCCGTGGTCAGGTCCGGGCTGATCACCTCCCAGGTATCCCCCATATCCTCGGACTTGTGCAGGTACTGGCTGCCCATATACAGCCGGTCGGGTTGGGTGGGGCTCAGCGCCATCGGCGCATTCCAGTTAAACCGAAGGTCTTCGGCCCCCGGGGAGGGTTGCGGTTGGATCGTCTTGATCAATTGCTTTTCAGTGTCTGTGCGCCAGACGTTTTGCGCGCCCTGCATTTCCGAATAGATGACCGGTTTGGTGGCGTGCTTGAGGACCCGGAATCCGTCGCCCTGCCCGATAGACGTCCAGTGGCGCCCCCGGATCCCGCCGGGAGCGGAGGTCGGGCCATACCAGGAACCGTTATCCTGCAGGCCACCGTACACATTATAGGGCGTCGCATTGTCCACACTGATGTGGTAAAATTGGGAAAGGGGCAGGTCCTCGGTGATCTCCATGGTATTCCCCCCGTCCCAGCTGCGGTAAAGGCCCCCGTCCGTACCGGCATAGATAATATCCGAGTCCACAATGCTGAAGGCCAGGTCGTGGATATCCGAGTGCATATTGCCCAGGTTCCGGAAGGTCTTCCCGCCATCCCGGGAAACCGAGCCGCTCAACCCGGCTTTCAGAACGACGTTCTCATCCCGCGGGTCCACGACGATACGCGAAAAATAGAACGGCCTGACGGTTATTTCGAAGTCGTTGTTGAGTTGCGACCAACTGGCTCCTGCATCGTCGCTGCGATACAGGCCTTTCCGCTCGGGTTGCTCCGCCTCGATGACCGTGTAGAGCACCTTGGGGTTTGACGGGGCCACCGCAATGGCCAGCCTGCCCAACTTGCCTTCGGGGAAACCGTTGTGGATTTTGTTCCAGCTCTGTCCGCCGTCGACTGATTTGTACAGGGCACTGTTTCCACCGCCGGACTCAAACGACCAGGGGGTTCGCCGGAATTCCCACATGGAGGCGTAGATGGTATTCGGGTCGGTGGGATCCATCGCCATGTCGGCCACCCCGGTCCGGGGGTCCACATAGAGGATCTTCGTCCAGGTGCTCCCGCCATCCGCGGATTTATAGACCCCGCGTTCTTCGCTGTCGCTCCAGAGCGCCCCGAGGACGCCCACGTAGATTTCATCGGGATTGTCCGGGTTGATCAGGATATTGGCGATCCGCTCGCTGTTTTCAAAACCGAGTTTCTCCCAGGTGGCGCCGGCATCCCCTGAGCGGAACAAGCCGCATCCCACCGAGACGCTGTTCCGGGTCCAGGTTTCCCCGGTTCCCACATAGATCGTGTTATCCGGGTCCGTGGGGTCCAGGGTCACCACGCCGATGGATTGGCAATGGTCTTCAAATATCGGGGCAAAGGTGGTACCGGCATCCCCGGATTTCCAGACGCCCCCGCCGGCCGAAGCCACATAGAGGACGCGGTTGTTGGTCGGGTGGAGTTCCAGGTCGTTGATACGCCCGCTCATCAGGGCCGGGCCAATGTGCCGGGCCCTCAGGTCGCCGAACAGGTTGTCGGCACGGAGGGTATCGCGTTGCTGGCCTGCCGCCGGCAGACATACGGCGACGGCAAGCAGCAGGAGCAGCTTGGATAATTTCATGTTGGGAGGTTACTGGCTTAACGCCGGGTTAGTCTTTTGCTTCGGTCATTTCTTCGGGAAAGGCAAAGGCGGCCGCATCCACCTCCGGGTTCAGCTCAATGCTGTCCATGGATATCGGTTGCGACTGGCCGTTCTTGATCCCCTGGGACATGGAAAAGGGAAAGTACAACCCGTCCACTTCCTGGTAGTCGCTGAAGGTGATGTACTGGGTTTGTCCCTTCATCGGGCCCTGGTGTACCTCGGATTCCATGACGATGGGCACGTAATTTTCCGTATCGAAGTAGTAAAAAGACACATCTTCCCTGGTTTCCCCGTCAATCGTCAGGGGTTCCCTTACCAATTTGATCTTGTAGGTTTCCGTCCCCTCGATGGTTTCAGTTCCCACGAGTTCCACGGTGTACCCCTTGGATTCGTAATCCAGGAAGGAATCCGGGAAGTCGTTGGTATTCAGTTTGAAGTTCGCTGTGGACTCCGCATCGCTCTTCTCGGGCTTCATGGTCTGGAAATTCGTCCCCCAGAGGGTTTCCCCGTCAAAGACGCCTTGCTTGAGTTCCTGTCCCTGGAATTTGATGACGGTCATCTGCCGGCCGTCGGCCATCTGGTATATTTCCAGAGGGATTTCCATCCCCTGCTGGTTCACCTTGGCGGTTATCTTCATCCCCTCCAGGTTCCTGAAGTTCTCCTTCCCGCCGATATTCTCAAAGTAGGTATCCAGGATTTCGTCGGCGGTCTGGGCCTGGGCCTGGAAGCCGGCGGTTACCAGGATTGCCAATAATACGTAACGCAATTTTTTCATTTTCTGTGGTGTTAAGAATTAGTCAATATATATCGTTAGTAGTAAAAGTTGCCAAAGTGTTTCATTTTCTTCGGGAAAATTTACATTGCGGTACCGCAATTCGCAGAATAAAGCCTCGTGGATGCAGGATACGCACCGGCTGATCCGCTCCTCCCACTCCGGCAGGATAATTCGGCCTGGTTGTTCAGTACGCTGCCTTTGGGTTACAGGTTATGTCCTGCCGGGTGCGAATCTGCGCCAAACACGCGTATCAAATCCCTTCTTTCCTCAAAACCTGCAGCGGGGGGCTGCTGATCACCGACCGGCTGTTGAACAGGCCGATAGCCAATACCATGAGGCAGATGCCCGGTGCCACGACGGCAAACGGTACCCAGGAAGGCACAAAGGAAGTCTCAAAGATATTCAGGGCGAGCAACTGGGTAGCCGCCAACGCCAGGAAAACCCCCATGACGCTGCCGATCCCCCCCAAAAATAAGTATTCCAGGGCCGTAATCCGGACAATCTGCCGGGATTCCGCCCCGAGCGTCCGCAAGAGCACGCTTTCCCGGATACGCTGGTATTTGCTGGTCCTGACAGCGCCCAGCAGGACGATCAGGCCCGTGAGAATGCTGAAAAATGCCATAAACCGGATTACCCAGCCGATTTTGTCGAGGATGTCGGAGACTACCGTGAGCAACTGGCGGATGTCCAGTACAGTGATATTCGGATAGAGGCGGACCAGGGTCTGCTGGAGGCTGGCCGATGTACCCGCATCCGGCGCCCGGGTCGTCAGGACGTGGAATCGGGGGGCGCTTTCCAATACGCCCGGGGGGAAAACCACTGAAAAGTTAAGTTGCAATCGGCCCCAGTCCACTTCCCGGATGCTCGCCACCTCGGTTTCCATCAGGACGCCCTGGACATTGAAAACAAGCCGGTCGCCGATGGTAACCTGGGCATCCCGGGCCACGTTGTCGGACAGGGATACCGGGATCGGGCCTTCGCCCGAATATTCGGGGGTCCACTCCCCTTCCCTGAGCGTTTCCGAGCCAATCAGCGAATCCCGGTAGGTCACACGGAATTCGTGCGAGAGGATCCACTGGTTGATGGTAGCAGTCGTGTCTTCGCGGATTTCCTCCACCCTGCGGTCCTTGATCCGGTCCAGGCGCATGGTCACGATGGGAATGTTTTCGATAACCGGCAGCCCCTGGTCGCGGGTGGTGCCGGCAACCGCCTCCTGTTGTTCGGCCTGGACGTCCAGGAGAATCAGGTTCGCCTCGGGGCGCTGGTCCTCAACTTCCGCCCGGATCAGCAACATATCCTGGGTAAAATACAAGGTGCTGATCAGGAAAGTCCCGATCCCGATGGCGAGGATGAGTACCAGCGTCTGGTTATTGGGACGGAACAGGTTCAGCAGGCTCTGACGCGCCTCAAACCCCCAGGAGTGCGGAAAAAACTTGCGGATCAGCCGCATACACCCCCAGGCCACCCCGGCGAGAATCAAAAAGGTCACCGCGATGCCGGCCACAAAGCCCAAAGCGCGGAGCGGCTGTCCGAGCAGCCCGGTGGATACCCCCCAGAGCACCAGGAGGATCAGAAAAAGGACCAGGGCCGTCAGCCTTTTGGAGATGCGCGAATTCTTCATCCCGATCCGCAGGGCCGCCAGCGGGCTGACAAACCAGGTGCCCAGCAGCGGCAGGAGGCCAAAAAGCACAGCCATAACCAAACCGAGCAGGATACCCAGGACCACGGGGCCCCAGTGGGCGCTCCAGTCGAGTTCCAGGGGCAGGAAATCGGCGACAAACATCGGGAATACCTGCTGGAGGGCCAACCCGATACCGGTCCCGAGCAGGCCGCCCAGCAGGCCGATGCCGCAGATCTGTATCAGGAAAACCTGGAAGGTCTGCCGGCGGGTAGCCCCCATGCATTTCAGGATGGCGATAAACTGTCGTTTCTCCCGCATGTAGATGTGGACGGAACTGGCAATGCCGAGACAGCCGAGCAACAGGGCCACGAAGGCCACCAGTTTCAGGAAACGGCCGACATTCTCAAAGCGCCGGCCCAGGCGCTGGCTCGTATCTGTGTGCAGGTCCACATCGGCGTTGTTCCGGTCCATGACCGGGTCCCATTCCTCATAGATAGCTTCGATATCCGCACCTTCGGGTGCCTTGAAGTAAAAATTGTACTCTACGCGGCTTCCCGTCTGGATCAGGCCGGTTTCCTCGATTCTCCAAAAGGGCATCCAGATAACCGGAGCTACAGAAGTAGTGACGGCGGTATTCCCCGGGGCGGAGATAATCCCCCCGGAGATTGGGAGTGTCAGGTTGCCGATCGTCACGGAATCCCCGGCCCGGAGGTTGTACTGCGTCATCAGGGACTCGTCCAGGAGGGCGCCCCCCGGTTCGTTCTGATAACTTGCAGCCGCATCGGCCGGTTCTGTTTCCAGCGCGCCGTAAATGGGGTAGCCTGCCTCCATCCCCCGGATCCGAACCAGGCGGGTCCCCTCCCGGTCCGGGAAGGCCACCATGGAGGCAAAATTCACCTCCTGCCAGTACTCCCCGGGAACCTGCCGGATCGTGTCGAGCAATTCCGGGGAAGGGGCGTGGTCCATATCGATGAGGTAATCGGCCCCCATCAGTTCTTTAGACTGTCCGGCAATGGTATTTTCCAGGGTGAGGCCAAAATTCTGAATGGCCACCAACGCCCCAATCCCCAGGACGATTGCCCCCATAAAAAGGACGAGTCGCTTCAGGCTGGCACGACCGTCGCGCCAGGCCATCCGAAATAGCCAGCGCACTCCTGCTGTTTGATTTCCCCGTTGGTTGTGCTGCATCAGGCGGGCAATTCTTCGCGTTGGTAAACCTTGCCCCCTTTGAGCCGAAGCATCCGGTCGCAGCGACGGGCCAGGTCCATATCGTGGGTGACGATGATCAGCGTGGTGCCCGCCTCCTTGTTCAGGTCAAAGAGCAATTGCACCACCCGGTTTCCGGTTTCCTCGTCCAGGTTCCCAGTCGGTTCGTCCGCAAAAAGTACCTCCGGCCGGTTTGCAAAAGCCCTGGCCAGTGCCACCCGCTGCTGTTCCCCGCCGGAAAGCTGACTGGGATAATGATGCACGCGTTCCCCCAGGCCTACTTTTGCCAGGAGTTCCCGTGCCTGTTCGCCCGCCTGTTTTTCGCCCCGCAATTCCAGGGGTACGCTCACGTTTTCCAGGGCGGTGAGGGTGGGCAACAATTGGAAGTTCTGGAAAATAAAGCCGACCTTCCGGTTTCTCAGCACAGCCCGTTCGTCCTCGCTGAGGCTTTCCAGGGAAACCCCGCAGAGTTCCACGGTGCCCGCGTCTGTGGCATCCAGGCCGGCGCAAAGTCCCAGCAAGGTGGTTTTCCCACTCCCGGAGGGCCCTACAATGGCGTAGGAGGTCCCTTCGGGAACCGAAAAGGTAATATCATCCAGGACGGTTAGTTCGCTCCCTCCGCTGTCATAGCTCTTCCGAAGCTCGCGAACGTTTAATATATTTGACATAAGTCGCTATTCATTGGCGTTTTCAAGGCGCGTAAAATACACATTACAAATTAAAACACCCCCCAAAAACCCATGTCCGGACTCTTAAAGTTTCGTTATATTTTATTCCTTTTCCTGCTGGTAGCCTGCAAAGGCGAACCATCCGAAAAACAAGCTGAAGAGCTTCCAGAAAACGCGGCTTCCGAGGAAGAGGCTCCCGGGGAAAGTTCCGGGAATACGATTCTTTTCTTCGGGGATTCCCTTACCGCCGGCCTGGGCCTGGAGCCCGAGCAGGCTTTCCCGGCACTAATCGGAGAACGCCTCGATTCCCTGGGGTACGACTACCAGGTAGTCAATGCCGGCCTCAGCGGGGAAACTACGGCAAGCGGGGCCAACCGGCTGGACTGGGTACTCCGGCAACCGGTAGCTGTATTTGTACTGGAACTCGGCGCCAACGACGGGCTCCGCGGCATCCCCCTTTCCGAAACGCGAAAAAACCTGAAGGATATTGTGGAACGCGTCCGCGAATCGGATTCTACCACCCGCATCCTTTTGGCCGGCATGCAACTGCCACCCAACATGGGGCCGGCCTACACCACGGAATTCCGTGAAATTTTCCCGGAGCTGGCCGCCCAACACAACTTGCACCTCATCCCCTTTTTACTGGACGGCGTGGGGGGTATCCCCGAACTCAACCAACAGGACGGCATCCACCCTACGGCCGAAGGCCACAGGATACTCGCGGACAATGTCTGGGAAGTCCTGGGGCCGGTATTGCAGGCGGAAGCTTTGCAGGCGGGGCAGCCCGGGGGGGATCAAACTCCGGGTACGGCCAGTGATACCAGGCCGTAATCGCGTTACCGGGACATGTTCAGTTTACCGGGACGAATCCAGGATGCAAAAACGTATTCAGGATACCAGGCCTTGATCAGGCAATCTGGTAGTGTTTTTTCGTGGTGAAGTTCAGGGCCTTCTTAACCCGGGAATCGCTGCGGCGGTAGAGGCGGGCAACTTCCTGCTTTCCGGCAGTGTCGACGGACGCAGTGGAAATACTAATCTCAGTCATCTGAACGATTCCCATTTCGATGGCTTCAACTTTTTTCCCGGTGTTGTCCTGGGCGTTGGCCAGCAGTCCGAAGAAGAGTACAAAGAGGATGGTTGTGAATGTTTTCATGACTTGATTTCCTTATACTAAGATAACCCCGCGAAGGGGGTATATCCGGAAATGAGTCGCTGAAAACCCCATATTTTTCGGTATCCAACCGACAAACGGTCAGGGTGTAAAAAATCATCGACAAACGGTTCGGGCCCCAAATTCGGGACAGCGAAAGAATTGGTCGTTAATCGATGAAAAACCTGTAGGCGTTTTCTACCTGTGCCGTGAGATTCATACAGGAATCCGTGGGATACCTCCGATAAACCCTGAACCCTTTCCGCCTTTAAACTTGCGTCCATCTGAGGGTTTCTCAAGGACAGAGGGGACTGGGATTGATCAGGCCATCTGGTAGTGCTTCTTGGTAGCGAAGTTCAGTTCCTTCTTAACCCGGGAGTCTTTGCGGCGATACAGGCGGGCAACTTCTTTTGCAGTACCGGTAGTGGCAGCGGCAGCAGGGGCGGCAATCTCTGTCAGCTCAACCAGTCCCATTTCGATGGTAGCGGCTTTTTGCTCCCCGCTGTCCTGAGCGTTGGCGAGCAGTCCGAAGAAGAGAACGAAAAGGATGGTTACAATAGCTTTCATGACTTGGTTGCTTTACACTATTATAACTCCGCAGTCGGCATTTCACCCGGTTGTGAATCGCTGAAATCCCCTTATTTTTCGGTATTCGACCGATAAACGGTCAGGGTGTAAAAAATCATCGATAAACGGCACGGCCCCCAAATTCACCTGGGCGACGGAACGTGCATTTCGTCGGTATTTTTAACTAGGGTAAGCCAAGGAAAAGGGCCGGATCCGGGCAATTCCTTTCGAAAAAGGCGCGGTTTCCGGCATCGGTGACCCCGGGATAGTCCCCGGAGTAGCCCTGCAGGTCGTGGATGACCTGGAAATGCAGGTGGGGCCAGTACCCCCCGTTATCGGATTCCCCGCCCAGATGCCCGATGATCTCGCCGGCACGCACTCGCCGGCCCGGGCGGAGGCCCCGCAGGTCATCCGGGCTCAGGTGTCCGTACAAGGTGTGTATCGGGCCGCCTGCCGTCTCGTGTTCCATCAGGATTACCGGCCCGTAGTCACCGGCACTTTTATGGTTTCCCCAACTATGGACCCGCCCGGCCTTTGGGGCGCGTACCGAGGTGCCTTCCGGGGCCCAGAGGTCCAGGCCCAGGTGGAGGGTCCTCGCAGCCTGGCCTGTCGTCCCGAAATGGGCGTACGCCGCATACAGGCTCCGGTTCTCCATATACCCCCCGTACGCCACCCGGGCTCCGCTCTCCCTGAAAAAACCCTCCAGGTAGCCGCGGTACGCCTCCGGGCCCAGTCCTCCCAGCTGGATTCGCCGGTAGGCTTCCGGGCTGTAGGGAATGTCCAGTATGGGGAGTATCCGGGATTTCACAAGGCGAATATCGCGAAAATCCCGATTCACCGGTACCCGGACCCACGGATGCCACCCCATTTCCTCCCGGTTCCGCGGGAAATGCCCGGATTCCCTGTAAGTATCCGGGATGGGATGCGACCATTTTAACGGCGGGCCTCCATGAGGTATTCCTTTAACAGCGATTTAGGGGTCTTCCTCGGTGTCCCTTCGTATATTGGGAACTGATACAACCTGCCCTGAAAAAAATTGTAACTACTATGAAAAACATCAAGAGAAGCCTGTTGCTAACAGCCGGGTTGATCCTGGCCATTTCCTGCCAGACCAAAGCGAAAAAGGGCGAAACTGCCGAATCGGGTCGCCAGGCTACTGCCCCGCAAATGGAAAAAGAAGTCCCACAAGACCTCTCGGCCTACGAAACTGCCTATTTTGCCAGCGGTTGTTTCTGGTGCGTTGAGGCCATTTTTGAGAGCGTCAAAGGCGTTGCAGAAGCCGAATCGGGGTATGCGGGCGGAACGGAGGAAAACCCCACCTACGAGCAGGTCAGCTACGGGCGTACCACCCATGCAGAGGCCGTGAAGGTATACTACGACCCGGAAGTGGTGAGCTTTTTTGAACTCGTCCAGGTATTCTTCGGGTCCCACGACCCGACCACGCCGAACCGTCAGGGACCGGACCGGGGCCCCCAGTACCGGTCAATCGCATTTTACGAAAATGATTCCGAGCGCCAGATTATCACCGCCTATATGGAGGCGCTCGAAGAACAGCGGGTCTACGACCGGCCAATTGTGACCGAGGTATCCCCCCTCACCCAATTTTACAAGGCCGAGGAATACCACCAGGATTACGAACGAAAGCATCCGGATAACCCGTACATCCAAAATGTCTCCGTCCCGAGGCTCAACAGGTTTAAGGCCAATTTTCAGGATTTCCTCAAAGAGGACATTCATTAAGTAAACCGGGTTTCGGCCCGTCCGGGGAATCGACTTTTCGGCCTGCCCGGGGAATCGGGCTTCGGCCTGCCCGGAGATTCGGGCTGCCGGGCGCACAGCGGGGTTTGCTGCCGCGTTAAGGAAAGTGGGTCAGCGATTCAGTTTTACGTCGCTGTAGGAGGCATTGATAACGATGGAACTTCCGGCGTCTCGGGCAAGGTGGTACCCTTTACGGGTGCCCGTGGTCGCCGATTCGGTGCCTTCCCAGATGATGTAACCCGGGTAATCCACGCGGGAATCCCGCTTCTGTACGCTGATCCGGTAGGAGCCGTCGGGAAGTTGCACGGCCAGTTGCCCGTTGTCTACGGAAATGGTCATGTCCTTGAAATCTTCGGAAATGTACCCGATGCTTACCCCCCCGAGGTTGTTCCTGATAGACGCCTGCCGAAGCAGCCGGTCGATGGTCACCTGGGATGAAGTGGCCGACAAGTCGAGCCGGCCCACTTCATTTAGCTTCACATCCTCCGAAAAATCCGCGCTGAGGCGGCCGCTGTTCCACGCCTTCACGGCGATGGGGGAATACCGGGCTTCCACAAAGGTCTGTTCCCCCTCGATAGTCGCTGCACTCAGGCTGGCATAGTTCAGGGTGGCCCGGATGTTCAGCGAGTTTTCGGCCAGTTTCACCTCCCCGTGCCGCACATTTAGTTTCAGGCGGGCGCCTTTGGGCATTTTGATCCGGATGGTTTTCTTGATGTTGTACTTCCCGTTTCCGGATTCCCCTTGCATAAAGAATACCCGCGAACGGTCCCGATCCTCCCGGACGCGTTCCCGCGCCTCGGCCAGCTTCGCCCTGGCTTCTTCCCGGGCGCGCTGGGCCCGCTCGCGCTGTTCGGCCCGCTGTTCCATCATTTCCGCACGCCGCTCCATTTGTTCCTGGCGCCGCTCTTCCTGTGCTTCTATCCGGGACTCCATGGCTTTGGCGCGTTCTGCCACCCGCTTGGACCACTCCTCCAGTCGCTGCTGGTATTCCTTGTCGAATTTCTTGTCGAATTCCTTTTTCCAACGCTTCATATACGCCTCACCTTCTTTCTCAAAAGCCTCGTAGTCGAAACTCTGGAAAGGGATGGGCGGCATGGGCGGCAACTCCATTCCCTCCAGGACGGGTCCGATATCCGGGATCTCGATGTCCGCGAGGATCGGCTCGATATCCGGGATCTCCGGCATGACGAAATCCATGTCTCCCATGTTGAAATCCCCGTTAAATCGAAAGGACCAATTATTCCCTGCGCGGGTACTCACCTCAACCCGGGAGCTGTTGCCCAAAATTTCTACCCCGCCGTTTTCAAAATAAGCGGCAGCTTCTTCCTCGGTGGCGCCTTCCAGGGTGATCACAGCTTCCACGGACACTTCATTCCGGTTCCAGGTCTCGAATTCGATGTCCGCATGGCTCGTATTGAGGGCCACTTCCACATCCGGTTCCACACTGAAAGACTCCTTGTACGTTTTAGACTTTTGGGCGTACCCGGCCTGCCACCCCAACAGGAGGGCAAGGATCAGCGTTTTAGACGCTGTTGCTACTGACTGATTCATTCTTTGATTGTTTTAATTCGTTCAACTTCTCTTTTAACCTGGTCAACAACTGCAACCGCAACTGGAAATTCCTGATCATGGCGGAGATGGTCTCTTCATTGGGTCCGATTTCATTCAACTCCACCACCAGGTTTTGGTATTCGGTATCCAGTTCCCGCAGTCGCTTCATATAATCGTCCGCCACGGCCTTGTTCTCATCCGAGATATCCAGGTTCGCCAGCTCCATATGGATACTGGCTGTATAGTACTGCTCCACCTTGCGCAAATCCGGGGAAAGATCCCCCAGGGAAAAGCCGCTGGTGGTCTCTGTACTGTCCTGCTGCACCACAGGCTCCCCCTGGGCCGGCAAGTCGGGCTCCTGCCGGAAGAGCCAGAACGCAACCCCGAGCAAGGCCGCCACCGAGGCAGCCATACCTATCCAGAAAAAGCGGTTCCCGCGCTTCTCCGGGAAGGCCTCCTCCAGGCGCTGCTGAAACCGGGATTCGTGGCCTGCTGGCATCCGGTATTCCCGCCTGCGTTCATTCTCGAATAGTTTCTTAAGATTCTGCGACATGTTTTTTACCTTTTAATAGTTCCCTGAGGTACCCCTTCCCCCGCATCAGGCGGGTCCTGCAGGTGTTCTCCCGCAGTTGCAGGATTTCCGAGATTTCCGAGTGGTCGTATCCCTCCACCAGGTAGAGCTGTACGACATACCGGTAATTCTCGGGTAATTCTTCTATGGCAGCTTTTACATCGTCTACCCCCAGGGTGGATTCCACCTCCCAGTTTTCCGCCTCGGTTACCTGCAACCTGTTTTCCTCCAGTTCCACAAAATGCTGCCGGCGGGCTTTGAGGAAATCGATACAGCGGTTTACGACAATCCGTTTCAACCAGGCACCGAAGGTCACCTCCCCTTTGTACTGGTCAATTTTACGGAAGGCCTTGATAAAGGCTTCCTGGGTCAGGTCCTCGGCATCGGCCTCATTCTTGACAAACCGCATAGCCACGCAGAACATGCCCTGGGCATATTTCCGGTAGAGGGCCATTTGCGCCCTGCGGTCGCGATTCCGGCACTGTTCGATCAGGTCGTTTGCCAATAAGGTCGGCGTTTCCAGTTTCGATTGTTTTAGGTTGCTATCTAAAGGACGAGGGCTTCCGTGCAGCGTTTCAAAAAAGTGTACTTTTAATGAAATTTTAGCATTTGCGTTGGAACAAGTTACTGTAAAAAACGACCACCTGTGCCTCGGGGTTTTGAATTACGGGGCCATCATCCAACGCCTGCAATTCCGGGATGCCCGGGGCCGATTCACCGATGTAGTGGTGGGCAGGGACGCCCCGGAAGACTACCTGGATGACCCCGCCTTCCTCGGGGCCTGCGTGGGGCGTTTTGCCGGGCGGATCTCCGGCGGCCGGCTGCGAATCGGAAACGAATACCACCCGATCCCCCACCGGGACGGCATCACCCTCCACGGGGGAGAACGCGGATTCGGCAAGCGGTACTGGACCATCGAATCCCATTCGGGCGACGGGGACACGGCGGAAGTACAACTGGCATATACCAGCCCGCACGGCGAAGAGGGATTTCCGGGCGAATTGCGAACCCGGTTGATTTACCGGCTCACCGGGAAAACCCTCATGGTAAGGCACGAGGCCGAAACGGACCGGCCCACGGTGGTCAACCTGACGAACCATTCGTATTTTAAGCTGGATGACTCTGATTCCATCGACCACTACCGGCTGCGCCTCGGGTCCGGCAAGCGCCTGGAAACCGATGAGCGCCTGTTGCCCACAGGGCGCATCCTGGAAGTTGCCGGCAGCCTCTACGACTTCATTCAGGAGCGGGAAATCGGCGAGATACGGCTCGACACGCCCTATGTACTGGATCCGGACGGGCCTGCCGCAGTCCTGTATTCCCGGGAATCCGGGATTCGGATGGAGGTCAGCACCAACCAACCGGCCCTGGTGGTTTACACCCCACCCCATTTCGCGGGTATTTGCTTTGAGACCCAGGGGTATCCGGATGCCCCGAACTTCAGCGATTTCCCGGGTTGCGAATTGCATCCTGGACAGGTATACAGGAATGAAACCCTTTTTTCCTTTGAGAATTTCTGACCCGTTTCGGGCTATTGACCTGTGGGCAGCTCCCAATTGCATCCGCTCATAGCCGGGGGGAATTATCCCCGGGCAACCCCGCGGGGTTGCCCGTGATTTACTACATTTAGGCAACTTAAAACCAGACCTGATGAAAATTTTCAAATGGATCGTTATCGTCTTCGGCGCCCTGCTGCTCCTGTTTTATTTTTTGGGCATGCCCTACCTGCGGGAGCAGACAAAAAAACACAGCCCGGAACGGACGGCCCAATACGAGGCGGCCGGCATAACCCTGGAAGTCAATTATTCCAGTCCTTCCAAGAAGGGCCGGACCATCTTCGGGGAACTCGTTCCCTACGACGAGGTCTGGCGCACCGGGGCCAACGAACCCACCACGTTTACCACCAGCGGAGACATCTATGTAGGTGGCAAGCCGCTGCCGGCAGGAACCTACTCGCTCTGGACGATCCCGGGACGGGAAGCCTGGACCATCATCCTGAACGAAGAGGTGCCCGATTGGGGGGTAACCCTGCTGAGCGGGGGCGACAAAACCACCCGGGACCCGGAACACGATGTGGTTCAGGTAGCGGTGCCCGCCCTGGGACTCCCGTCACCCGTAGAGGATTTTACCATTGAGTTCGACGTAATCAGCCAGGACGTATTCATGCGCCTTGCGTGGGACCAGACCGAAGTACTCGTGAAAGTAAACCCCTGACCTGCGTGGCGCCTACCCAGAAACCAGACGGCGACAAACGGGGACGGCCGGATTCGGCCCGGACGGAATCCGCCCGCGGTCGATCTTCCCGCCCGAAACCCGGACCGAAAGACCTCCTGGAGGGGATTCGCACCTCGGACCGGACCGCCCTGGCGCGGGGCATCACCCTGGTGGAAAGTACCCTGCCCGACGACCGGGAAGCAGCCAGCGAACTCGTAGAAAGCTGCCTGCCCTTCTCAGGCAACAGCATTCGCATCGGGGTAACGGGCGTGCCCGGTGCCGGAAAGAGCACGTTTATCGAAAGCCTGGGGGGCTATCTCACCGGCAGGGGCCTGAAGGTGGCCGTCCTGGCAGTAGACCCCACCAGCAGCCTGAGCAAGGGCAGTATCCTGGGAGACAAAACCCGGATGAACACCCTCAGCCGGGACGAACGCGCTTTTATCCGCCCGTCGCCTGCCGGCACCTCCCTCGGGGGCGTAACCCGCAAAACGCGGGAAACCATCAGTCTCTGCGAAGCGGCCGGCTATGAGGTCATACTGATTGAAACCGTGGGGGTGGGCCAAAGCGAAACCGCCGTTCACGGAATGGTGGATTTTTTCCTGCTCCTGAAAATCGCCGGGGCCGGGGACGAACTGCAGGGGATCAAAAGGGGGATCGTGGAAATGGCCGATGCGATCGTGATCAACAAGGCGGACGGGGCCAACCGGGAGGCTGCGCGCCGTGCGCGATCCACATTTGAACAGGCCCTGCACCTCTACCCACCCAAGCCAGACGGCTGGCGGCCCGAAGTCCTGCTCTGTTCCTCGACGGAGCACACCGGGATTGAAGCTATTTGGGACCTGATAGACAAATTCCGGGAAAAGGGCAGAAAAACCGGGGCCTTTCAGAAGAAACGGGAACAGCAGTACACCGCGTGGTTCCGGCAGGCGGTATCCGAGCAACTCCTGTCGGGCTTCTATGAAATCCCGGGGGTAGGCCCCGCTTACGATGAGCTGGAACAACAGGTTGTGGCCCGCAGGACCAGCCCATTCCGCGCCGCACAGCAGCTGCTGGACCAGTTCGGCCCCAAACGCTGAAGCCGAAAAAAGGTGTACATTTGAACCCGAATCCAACGCCTGTTCCATGGAGGTCCTGACCCAATCGCTCCTTTCGATCGTCGTTCCGCTCTACAACGAGGAAGAAAATGTCCGCCTGCTCACCGAAAAAATCCACACCAGCCTGGAAGGGTACAACTACCAGATTGTGTATGTGGATGATTTCTCGACAGACGGTACCCGGCAGGCGGTACGCCGGATGGCCGACCCGAAAGTACACCTGGTCTGCCTGAAAAAGAACTACGGGCAAAGCCTCGCCCTGGCTGCAGGGCTCGACTACGCCCAGGGGGAATACATCATTACCATGGACGGCGACCTGCAGAACGACCCGGCCGATATCCCGCTGATGCTGCCCTTTGCCCTGAGCGGAGAATACGACGTGGTCACAGGCATCCGTCAGAAGCGCCAGGACTCGCTGATCAAGAAAATCCCCTCCAAAATTGCCAATTTCCTGGTGCGCCGGGTTACGAAGCTCGACATCAAGGACAACGGGTGCGCCCTGAAAGTATTCACCCGGACCATCGCCAAGGACCTGAACCTCTACGGAGAAATGCACCGGTTTATCACCTTGCTGGCCTTCCTGGAGGGCGCCCAGATCAAGCAGGTACCCGTACGCCACCACGCCCGCCATGCGGGGGTATCCAAATACGGCCTGGAACGGGTCTTCAAAGTCATCGCGGACATGATGCTGCTGTTGTTTATCCGGAAGTACTTCCAGCGCCCCATCCACCTGTTTGGGATTTTCGGGGTCCTGCTCATCCTGCTCGGCCTGGCGATCAACGTGTATTTGCTCGTGGTGAAGTTTGGCTTTGGCCAGGATATCGGGACGCGACCGCTCCTGATCTTCGGCATGATGTTTATCCTCGGGGGTATCCAACTCTTCACAATCGGCATCGTCATGGAATTGCTGATCCGGACCTACTACGAATCCCAAAGCAAAAGGCCGTATCGCATCAAAAATGTATTGATCGGTGGGGAACCTGCGTAAAAAGGGCATTGCACTGCTGAAACTCGTTTTCAGTGCGCTCCTGCTCTATTTCGTCTTCCGGCGGATCCCCTTCCGGGACGTCTGGGATACGGTGCGTTCCAGCCAATTGGGATACCTGGCACTCGCCCTGTTGTTTTTCTGCATTTCCAAATTGGTTGCCGCCTTCAGGCTAAACCGGTATTTCCGGGAAATCGGGATACCGCTGACGGAAAAGGCCAATGGACAGCTCTACCTGCTCGGGATGTTCTACAACCTCTTCCTGCCCGGGGGGATCGGGGGGGATGCCTACAAGGGATATATCCTGCACCGGGAATTTGGCACCCGGGTACGCCGGGTGGCGGGGGTCTTGCTGCTCGACCGCCTCAGCGGCCTCTACCTGCTGGTGTTTTACAGCGGCGTGCTGCTGCTCTGGCTGGCCCCCGAATGGCTGGAGCCCTATGCCGTCTGGCTCGGCCTGGGCCTGATTGCCAGCTTGGCCCTGTACTGGTGGTTGCACGGCCGCCTTTTCCCGTATGCGCAACCCGTTTTCTGGCATGCACTTTCCTATTCGGCGGTGGTTCAGGCCGCCCAACTGGTAACCGCCTACCTCCTGTTGCAAGCCCTGCAGGTGGACGCGGGCACCCCCGCCTACCTCCTCCTCTTTTTGCTGAGCAGTATCGCGGCCGTCCTCCCCATCACCATTGGGGGCATCGGCAGCCGGGAATTGCTTTTCTATTACGGGGCGGCCTGGTTTGGACTGGATGAAGCCACGGCCATCGGGCTGAGCATGGAGTTTTTTATCATTACGGCCCTGGTGTCCCTCACGGGCATCTACTTTCATTTCAGGAAACCGGCGTTGCACCTTCGGGAAGCCTGAATCAGGGGGCCGCGGGCGCCAATAAAAGCAAGTAGCGCTTGCCGACCACCTCTTCCCGCGTTTCCGGGTTTACGAAGCGTGCCTGCAGGCGGGTGATGCGAAACTGGTCGGCGACGATTTCCCGTTCCCACTCCCAGCCCGATTCGGCCAGGCTCCGGCGTTTATCTTCATCCACGTAGACCCACCTGCCGGCCAGGTCGGTGCGGTTGCCGCCCCGGACAATCCGGACGGGCTGGCGACTGTAAAAGTCCAGGGCCCAGGTGTGCTCCTCACTGAATTTGAAAATGGGCGGGTTTGCAGGAACTTCCCGGACAAAATTCCGGGCGAGTTCGGAACCCGCCTGGTATTGCAACAGGGACGGGTAGAAATGGGCATTCATCACTGCATTGATCCCGACACTGGCCAGGACGCTGATTACCGCCAGGCGTACCAGCGGATCGGCCATTTGCCGCCAGAGTGCGATGCCCGACCCCACAAGTACCAGGACCAGCACAACGGCAGCTGCCCCCGGCAATGGAAATACCCAGAATACAATCCCGGAAACAGCAAGCAAAACTATCCCGAATATACCGGCCTGCAGGCGGGCAGCGCGCCTGAGCCATTTCCAGTGGCCTTTCCTTCTCCGCGCATCGAGATATCCGGCCGTCAACACGGCAAAAAGCGGTATCAGGATATTCAGGTAATGGGGGAGTTTGAACTGCGCAAAACTGATGATCAGGAATATGATGGCAATGCCCCCGAGTGTAAGCACCTCCGGGACACCGGGATTCCCGCTGGTATTTTCCCCCGCAGCCCCTCCCGGTGCTTCGGCATCGGGTGGGGCCGGGGCTGTTTTGTTCCCCGCGAAACGGCGCGCCATTCGGTAGGCCCGATTCCCGAAGGCTGCGAGCCCCATCAGCGTCCAGGGCAAAAAGACCCAGAGGAAGGTGTGGAAAAAGAAAAAGTAATCGCTGCTGTTCTTGCCAACCCCTTCCCCGCTGAGCCGCTCAAAACTCTGCTCCCAGAAAATAAACAGAATGCCGCTGCGGTTTCCCCGTCCGCGGATGACCTTCTCCGGATGCAGGTCGAATTGCTGGTAGTAAGCGTAGAGCATCGGGCTGATGGCCAGGGCAAATACCAGTAGCCCCCAAACCAGGCGCAGGTCGGCCAGACGGTACCACCGGCGGGTATACGCCACATGGCACAACAACGGCAGGGCGATCACCACCAGGGCAATCTGCCCTTTGGTGGAAAAGGCGAGGCCTGCCGTCAAGGCTCCCCACAGCAACCCCCGGGTACTCCCCAGCTTCAGGTACCGGAGCAATTGCCAGATAGACAAAGCGGTAAAGCCGGTAAGTACGGCATCTGTCCGCACATCGATCACGGAAAGGACGATGGTCTGGGCACTCATGAAGATCAGGGCCGCGAGCCGTCCCGCGTTTTCGTTGTAGAGCTCCTTCCCGATCCCGTGGCAGGCCCGTGCGGCGGCGAGGGTAAGCAGCAATGCCGGCAACCTGTAGGCCCAGTCGTGGATACCGAATAGCTTATAGGCCAGGGCTGCAAGCCAGTAGTGCATGTGGGGCTTGTCCAGGTATTGCTCGGTCCCTTTGATCAGGTTGACGAAGTCGTTTTCCTGGACCATCCGCATGGCCATAACCGCAAACTGGGCAGAATCGTTCTCCATCAGGGTCGCCGGCAGTCCGCAGACATAAACGGCGAGCATCCCCAGGAAACACCCCCAAAACATCTTCCCGCTGATCATTGGAAAATTTTTGATCGTGCCATTTTAAACAATCGCGCAAACATCCAGCCGAATACCCCGCCCACCAGGCAGCCGGTCAGGACATCCAGGGGATAATGGACCCCGAGGTAAATCCGGCTGAAGCCTACCGCCAGGGCCCAAACGATCAGGAGGGCGCCCCATCCCCGCCGACCCGACCCCCAGCGAGTTGCGAAGAAAGCGGCGAGTGCCATGGCATTCGCGGCATGGGCGGAAAAATAACCGAACCGCCCGCCGCAATTGGCCTTGACGAGCCGTACCATCCCCTCCAGGGAAGGCTCGTAGCAGGGGCGCAGCCTGCCCACCCCGTATTTGAAAAAATTGGCCAGCTGGTCCGTGCAGGTAATCAGCAAGGCCACAAATACCAGTAACAACAACAGGGGCTTCCACCCCAGGTCCCGCCAGGCCAGCAGCAACAGCAGTACATAGAGCGGGATGGCGAGCCACTTGTCGGACAGGAAAAGGAAAAAACCGTCCCAGGCCCCGGTGCCCATGCCGTTGAGTTCCAGGAACCAATTGCGGTCCAGATCCTGTAGCTGCTGCCACATATCAGTCGTCGTATCGGGAAATTTCGCGGTCGTAAAAATCGACTGCTTCGGTGATAAGCGACTCTGCAGACGCTTCGAGTTCCTTCTGGTCTTCTGCCGAGAAGTCCTCCAGCCATTCCACCTCGTCGTTTTCCAGGTTCAGGATAAAGCGGGGATATTCCGTATGGACGACAAACACGGCTGTCGGGTGATCCGTATTGTCTGCTAACAGGAACCGGGGTAAGTCCATAGATTGATGTTTTTTCTCAATTCGTTCCGGGGTAGGCCATCAACCGGCACCGGTTGGTCCGGGATGTTGGCCGATGAGCCGACCCGTCAGATACCGGAACCGAAGATACAACATTATTGAGGAGGCGGTAAGCCCGGCCAGCAAACCGATCCATATCCCCGTGCTCGCCAGGGCCGTATGCAACCCGAGGAAATAGCTAACCGGGAATCCGATCAGCCAGTAGGCGATAAAGGTCAGCAACGTGGGGATACGCACATCCTGTAATCCCCGCAGCGCTCCGAGGACCACTACCTGCACGCCATCGGATATCTGGAAGACCGACGCCACGAGCAAGAGCCGGGCCGCCAGTTCCACCACTTCCCGGTTATCGGCAAAATTCACCGTGTCGTCCAGGTCCAGGTACAGCGTGGGGAACCAGTGCCTACCCAGCAGGAACAGCAAGGCAAAGCCCGCCATCAGGAGCACGGTCATCAGGAAAATCGACGTGGCAATGCGCCGCAGTTCCGGGAAATCCCGGAGGCCCAGTTGGTTGCCAACCCGGATCATGGCAGCCACCCCGAGGCCGGTACCGAACATAAAGGTCATGCTGCTCAGGTTCAGGGCAATCTGGTTTGCCGCCTGGGGGTTTTTCCCCAGGACACCGCTCAGCCAGATAGCGGCGGTAAAGATGGCTACCTCAAAAAAGAATTGCAGGGCCGAGGGGAATCCCAGGTTGATAATTTTTCGCAGCATCCGCTTGCCGATCTTGCGAAAGGCGAGGCGCTCAACGTACCCGGCAAAGGCCGGGCGGCGGCGGAACAGGCCCCACAGGATAAAGCACATGGCCACACGGGCCACCAGGGTGCCGACGGCCGCTCCGGTAACCCCCATGGCCGGAAACCCCAGGTGTCCGAATATCAATAGGTAGTTCAGCCCGATATTGATCACGTTGGCCACGATGGTGGCATACATCGGATAGCGCGTCTGGGAAAGCCCCTCCGAGAATTGCTTCAGCGCCTGGAATACGATGAGCGGGATCAGGGAAAGGGCTACCAGGTCGATATACGGCTGGGCAAAAGCCACCACTTCAGGGGGCTGCTCCATCAGGTACATGAGCGGCTTGGCCAGGAGTACCGCCGCAAAAAGGACCAGGCCCAGCAGGCTGCAAAGGACCAGGCCGTGCTGGAGCACCTGCCTGCCCTCTCCCCGGTCGCCCCGTCCGTCCGCCTCCGCTACCAGGGGGGTGATCGCAGTCGAGAACCCGATGCCGAGCGACATGGCGATAAACACAAAACTGTTCCCCAGGGAAACCGCGGCGAGTTCCGCGGTACCCAGCTGGCCCACCATGATATTATCCGCAAAAACGACAAAGGTATGCCCCAGCATCCCGAGGATTACCGGGGACGCCAGGCGGAAGTTATAACGGAATTCGCGGGTGTATTGCTGCAGCAAAACGGGATGTTAGCAGTTATCGGGCCGCATGGCTCCTCAGGGTTGTTTCTTGGCTTCTTCCCAGTGCACGTCCATTTCGGCCAGGGTCATATCGCTGAGTTCCCTCCCGGCCTCCCGGGCCCGGGATTCCAAAAAGTCAAAGCGCGCCATGAATTTCTTGTTGGTCCGTTCCAGGGCATTTTCTGGGTTGATCCCGAGAAAGCGGGCGTAGTTGACCAGGGAGAAGAACACATCGCCCATCTCGGCTTCCAGGGCATCCGCATTGCCGGCGCGCCGCTCCGCCTCGAGTTCGCCCAGTTCTTCACGCACCTTGTCCAGGACCTGTTCGGGCTGTTCCCAGTCAAAGCCCACCCCGGCCACCTTCTCCTGGATCCGGTTGGCCTTGACCAGGGCCGGCAACCCGGCGGGTACTCCCTGCAAAACGCTTTTCTTGCCTTCCCGCAACTTGATGCGTTCCCAATTCGCCTTAACATCCGCCTCGTTGGCCACCTCGGTGTCCCCGTAGATGTGCGGGTGGCGGTGGATCAACTTCTCGCAAATCGCCTCCGCCACGTCCCCGATATCAAAATGGCCGGTTTCCGAGCCGATCCGGGCGTAAAAAACAATATGCAGCAACAAGTCGCCCAACTCTCCCTTGACCTCCTCCAGGTCATTGTCCAGGATGGCATCCCCCAATTCGTAGGTTTCCTCGATAGTCAGCTGCCGGAGGGTCTGCATCGTCTGTTTGCGGTCCCACGGGCAGCCTTCCCGCAATTCGTCCATGATGGTGAGCAGGCGATCGATGGCCTGCAACTGTTTTTCCCGGGTGTTCATAGGGCCCTGTTCTTTCGGCAAAGGTACAAATCCGGGGTTTGGCGGCGAATGGAATTTGGCGTAATTTTAATGGCAAACCAACCCGACCCATGTACGCATTGCGCTTCCTGATTCCCCTCCTGATATTTTCCTCATGCCAACCGGAACCCGGGTTTGATGTCGTTATCCGGGGCGGACAGTTGCTCGACGGCAGCGGCAGCCCGGCCATCCGAGCCGACCTGGGAGTCCGGGGAGATACCATTGCAGCCATCGGGGACCTTTCGGGTCGGAAGGCGAAAACCGAGATCGACGCCACCGGGCTCCACCTGGCCCCGGGGTTTATCAATATGCTCAGCTGGGCAAACGTATCCCTCCTGGAGGACGGCCGCTCGCAGAGCGATATCCGGCAGGGCGTCACCCTGGAAGTACTGGGCGAAGGACGCTCTATGGGGCCCCTTAACGAAGAGATGAAACGGGAGATGCGCAATGGGCAACAGGACATTACCTACGACATCCCCTGGACCACCCTCGGGGAATATCTGCAACACCTGGAAGAGCGTGGCGTATCCACAAATGTAGCCTCTTTTGTGGGCAACGGCACGCTTCGGGAATACGTGATGGGATACGAAAAACGGGCGCCCACCCCTGCGGAAATGGATTCGATGAAAACCCTGCTCCGCCGGGGGATGGAAGAAGGGGCCGTAGGCCTGTCGACCTCCCTGATTTACGTGCCGAGCGGACACGCATCCACGGGCGAAATCACCGACCTGGCACGGGTGGTATCGGAATATGGAGGCATGTATATATCGCATATCCGCAACGAGGAGGACAGCCTGCTCCACGCGGTGCGGGAACTCATCCAAATTGCGGAAGATGCCGATGTGCCGGCCGAGATCTACCACTTCAAGGCTTCCGGACAGGACAATTGGGACCTGTTGGACAGCGCCATCGCCCTGGTGGAGGACGCGCGCAGCCGCGGCCTGGAAATTACCACGGATATGTATATGTACAATGCGAGTTCCACGGGGTTAAATGTGCTGCTGCCGGCCTGGGCCAAGGACGGGGGGCATGAACGTACGATGGAATACCTCCGGGACCCGGAGGCGAGGCAGCGGATGATCGAAGAGGTTAAATTTCACGTCCCCCCGGAGAATATCCTGCTAGTGGGGTTTCGCAACAAGGACATGCGCCACCTGATCGGCAAAAATCTGGCAGAAGTGGCCGCGGAGCGCGGTATCCGGCCCCGGGAAGCCATTGCCGACCTCATCTTTGAGGATGACAGCCGGATTCAGGTGGTCTATTTTTCAATGAGCGAGGAGAATGTCGAAAAAAAACTCGCCCTGCCCTATATGGCAATATGTTCGGATGCGGGCTCCTATACGAATGAAGGGGTTTTCCTGGAACAGAGTACGCACCCGAGGGCCTACGGCTCCTTTGCGCGCCTCCTGTCCCATTTTGTCCGGGATCGCGGGGTCATTTCCCTGAAGGAAGCCGTCCGCCGACTCACCTCCCTGCCGGCGGGCAACCTGAAACTCCGGGGGCGCGGACTGCTCAAACCCGGATACTTTGCCGACGTGGTGGTTTTTGACCCGGAGCGGATCCAGGACCGGGCCACCTTTGAACAACCGCACCAATACGCAACCGGGGTGGAACACGTCCTGGTAAATGGCGTCCCCGTGTTGCAAAACGGGGAGCACACCGGCAATTTCCCCGGGCGTTTCGTCAGGGGGCCGGGATATCAAATGAAAAAACCATAAAACGATGAACCGAATAACGAACGGGCTGGCCCTGGCCGCCCTGGGGATCCTGCTTGCAGGTTGCGTCAGCGAGACTGGCCTGATTGAAGAAGGCGCCGAACTGCAGCTCGTCTCCGAGGCATTTGAATTTACGGAGGGCCCGGCAACTGCCCCAGGGGGCGACGTGTACTTCACCGACCAACCGAACAACCGGATTCACCGCTGGGATGCGAAGACCGGAGAAATCAGCGTATTCATGAAGCCGGCGGGCCGGGCAAACGGCCTGTACTGGGATAACGAAGGCAACCTCCTCGCTGCGGCCGACGAGAAGTTTGAGCTCTGGCGCATTGCCCCGGATAAGTCCGTGGAAGTGCTCACGGATAATTACCAGGGTGCCAAATTCAACGGGCCGAACGATATGTGGGTCCACCCGGACGGCACCATTTATTTTACCGACCCCTATTACCAGCGCCCCTACTGGGAACGGCAGGAAAAGGAAATTGAGGAGGAGCGGGTCTACCGGATCCCTGCAGCCGGAGGGGAGCCCCAGCTAGCAGCAGACGGCCTGGTACAACCCAACGGGATTATCGGGACTCGGGACGGAAAGCGCCTCTACGTCGCGGATATCGGCAACAGCATGACGTACCGGTACGATATCGCCCCGGACGGCAGCCTGGAAAACGCCACCCTGATGATTACCATGGGCTCTGATGGGATGACCCTGGATGAACAGGGGAATATCTACCTGACCGGCCGGGGCGTGCACATTTTCAGCCCGGAGGGCAAAAAACTCCATCATATCGAGGTGCCCGAAAGCTGGACGGCCAACGTAACTTTTGGGGGTACGGATGGCAAAACCTTGTTTATTACAGCCATGGATGCCGTGTACACGCTTCGGATGACCGTGGCCGGGATGCATTGGCAGCCCAAATGACCCCATCCCCCTGATTTTCAATAAATGTTAACGGACCTTCACCCATGATGAGAACTACCCTGACGATCCACTGGTTGCTACTCTTTGTTATGCCCGGCCTGTTTGCCCAGGCAGACAGTATTCCATTGCCCTTCGACCCCGCCCGGGGGGTGGAATGGACCGGTAGTGAGAAACACTACTACAGCGACATCTGGCAAACCGAGGTGGTCACAAACGTGTCCGCACCCAGCATGCAGGTTTTCCGGCCCGGGAAGGGGGCGGGCAATTCGGCAGCCGTAGTGATTGCCCCGGGCGGGGGCCTTTACGGGTTGAGTATCGAAAGTGAAGGCCGGCAGGTAGCCCAATGGCTCGCGGAACGGGGTTTTACGGCTTTTGTGCTCAAATACCGCCTGGTGCCCACGGGTGCCGATGGCGTTGCCGAAATCAGCCAGCTCGGACAGAATGACCCGACCGGCCTGATGGCCAATGTGGGTAAGGTACTCCCCTACTCCATCCAGGACGGGCTGAGCGCGTTGACCTGGGTCCGGTCTCATGCCGGGGAGTACGGTCTGGATCCCGAAAAAATTGGATTCATGGGGTTTTCCGCCGGCGGGGCGGTTACCCTGGGTGTCGGCTATTCGGCTTCCGGGGACAATGTACCGGACTTTTTGGTGCCGGTTTATCCCTGGACGGATGCCTACCCGGTGGCCCCTGCCCCGGAACATGCCCCGCCCCTGCTCGTAATTTGCGCCACCGACGACCCGCTGGGCCTTGCAAAGGGCAGCGTGGAACTCTACACCGCATGGCGGGAAGCCGGGATCCCGGTTGCCCTGCATATGTACAGCCGGGGCGGTCATGGCTTCGGGATGCGGGAACAGGGATTGCCGTCCGACAAGTGGATTGAGCGTTTTTACGATTGGGCCAATGTCCATATTTTAGTGCCTGAACAAAAACAACCAGGCGAATGACACGCATTTCCCCGAATTCTCCCGCCAAGGACATGGGAGTCCTGCTCGCATTGCTTGCGATTTTAATCCAATGCGTCCCTGCATTCGCCCAGGACCCCGGGCGTTTTGAACAGGAAGTCGCCTCCATCACAGCCCGGAACGATAGCTTGTGGAACCCCTATCGGGCCACCTATCTGTTTACCGGCAGCTCGAGTGTCCGCATGTGGGAAAGCCTGGACCGGGATTTTCCCGACAGGCAGGTAATCAATACCGGGTTCGGGGGTTCCCAGGCTTCCGACCTGCTTTTCTACCTGGATCCCCTGATACTGAATTACCGCCCGATGGTGGTTTCCATCTACGAAGGCGACAACGACCTGGCAGAAGGAAAAAGCCCCGGCCGCGCCTTCCGGGATATTGCGGAAATCCTCTCCCGGATCCGGTCGCGTTACCCGGGGATGCCCGTGGTGTTGATCTCCGCCAAACCGAGTATCAGCCGGTGGAAGCTACGGGGAAAATACGAGCGATTTAACCGGAAGTTGAGCCGGCTGGCGGAAGCGGACCCCCTGACCCGCTATGCCGATGTCTGGACACCGATGCTCCAGGCGGACGGGTCCCTGAATGAAACTTTGTTTATTGAAGACGGACTGCATATGAATGCCGAAGGATACCGCATCTGGAAATCTGTTTTGGGTCCGCTGATCGGGCAATCGAATTAATAAAAACACCACGCGCTCCAACACCACGCGCAAACAATTGAACATAGCATGAAAAACCTGAAATGGGGCAGTGCCCTGATCCGAATTGCCCTGGCCGGTTGGCTGGGAGTGGCCCTGTGGGCATGTGCCGATGAGCAGCGGCCCCGTATTGAATTTCCAGAAACGGATTTGGCGGAAGCCGCCCTGATCCCGAAACCCCTGTCCGTGGTACCTACCCACGATGCTTTTGGCCTTGACCGGCACGTGGCGATCTACAGCGGGGGCGCCGCAGGCATGGCCGAGGTGGCGGAAACCCTCGCAGGCCATATTGAGGCGCGTACCGGCCTGAGGCTGCCCGTGGACAATGAAAACAAAGAAGGGATCCACCGGGCGATTTATTTCAACCAATCCCCTGCGGACGGGCCCGAAGGATACCAGTTGTATATCACCCGCGATTCCGTACTGATCAACAGCGCGAATGCCGAGGGGGCCTTCCACGCCGTACAGACCCTGCGGCAGCTGATTCCGTCGGCAGCCAATGACACCCTGACGGAATACCCCATCTGGCCGCTTCCCACTGGAAAAATCACCGATAAGACGGAATTTGCCTACCGGGGGGCCATGCTCGATGTGGCCCGGCATTTCTTTTCCGTTTCCGACGTCAAAAAATACCTGGACGTGATGGCCTATTACAAACTGAATGTCCTCCACCTGCACCTGACGGACGACCAGGGCTGGCGGATCGAAATCAAATCGTGGCCGAAACTGACCGAAGTAGGCGGCAGCACCGAAGTAGGAGGTGGCCCCGGCGGGTATTACACCCAGGAGGAATACAAAGAAATCGTTGCCTATGCAGCGGAGCGGTTTATCACGATTGTGCCGGAAGTGGACATGCCCGGGCATACGAATGCGGCCTCTGTTGCCTACCCGTTTTTGAACGGGAACGGGAAAACCCCGGCCCTGTATACCGGGACGCAAGTGGGGTTCAGCACCTGGGACACGCGTAAGGACACGGTTTATGCCTTTATCGACGATGTTATCCGGGAAATTTCCGAGATGACCCCCGGGCCCTACTTCCACATTGGTGGAGACGAAAGCCACGTCACTGCAAAGGACGATTACATCTATTTTGTGGAGCGGGTGGAACCCATCGTGCGGAAGTACGGGAAACGGATGATCGGTTGGGACGAAATTGCCAATGCCTCCCTGGACAGCAGTTCGGTAGCCCAATTCTGGGCCGATGAGGAAAACGCCCGGAAAGCGGTTAACCAGGGGATGCAGGTGATCCTCTCCCCGGCCCGGAAGGCCTACCTGGATATGCAATACGATTCCACCTCCACCTTCGGGCTCCACTGGGCCGCCTATATCCCCGTGGACAGCGCTTACATCTGGAACCCCCAGGCCTATGCGGCCGGAATTGCCAAAAAGGACATCCTGGGGATTGAAGCCCCCCTGTGGTCGGAGACGATATCAGAACTCAGCGAACTGGAGTACCTGGCATTCCCAAGGCTGCCCGGCTACGCAGAACTCGGATGGACGGAACCCGCCCAGTTATCCTGGGAGGACTACAAGCACCGCCTGGCCGCCCAGGCGGACTATTTTAAGCGGATGGATATCCGGTATTACCCGTCGGACCGCGTACCGTGGCCGGACGAGTTCCCTGAACCGGACCTCAAGGACTGACCCGTTCCCGGCAGCCCTTCCGGGGGTTCCGCCTGCCAGAGATATGTGGGGGCTTTCCGCATATCCGGCCAGACGGCATCCAGGGTTTCCGCCTCGTACATCCGTCCGTTCTTGACCACATATCGGACGGTATTCGTATTGCGCAGGTCGTCCAGCGGATTCGCATCCAGGATAACCAGGTCTGCCAGTTTTCCGGCTTTCAGGCTGCCCAGGTCGCCATCGAGTCCCAGGGAACGGGCCCCCAGCAGGGTGGCTACCCGCAGGGCGTCTGAGTTTTCCATGCCGCTGCTGGCCACGGACCATAACTCCCAGTGGTAACCCAGGCCCTGCAACTGGCCGTGGGACCCTATCCCGGCCAATCCCCCGGCGTCTACCAGGTCCTTCATGAATTCGGCGTGCTTTTCAAAGACGTGTTCCTCGTCCATAAACCAACCCGGGCGTCTCCGAGATTTTGAGGCGAGTTCTTCGTAGGGCGTGAAATGCCGGATTTTTGAATCCCCCCAAACGTCTTCGGTGGCGTAGAAATAGTTCTCCGCCCAGGGCCCGCCATAGGCCACCAGCAAGGTAGGGGTCACCGCCATCCCCGCATCCGCAATGGTGCGGACCACGTCGTTGTAGATCGGGTAGATGGGCAGGGAGTGTTCGTGCCCCGGGTACCCGTCCAGGAGCTGGGTCATGTTCAGCTTAAAATCCAGCCCGCCCTCTGTGGTGGGCATCAGGCCGAGTTCTTTGGCCGCCATGATCACCCATTGCCGGTGCTTCCGGTTCCCGGTCAGGTACATCTTGATGGTCTTCGTATCGTAGTATTCGCTGTACTGCCGCAAAACTTTTTTGGTGTGCTCCAGGCTGGTCAGCTTATAGCGCCAGTACCCCACCCCGGGCCCGGTGCTGTAGATCCGGGGGCCCGGCATCATCCCGGCATTGACCATGTCCGAATAGGTCAGGACATCCGTGGTGGCTGTCTGGGGGTCGCGCGTGGTGGTGACCCCATAGGCCAGATTGGCCCCGTAGATCCAAATCCGGTTCTTGTGGATGCCCCAGGCCGGCCACATATGTGCGTGCGTATCGACAAAACCCGGGACAATTGTCTTCCCGCTCATATCCCTTACCTCGGTCCCCTCCGGGATTTGCAGGCTCCCCGCCGGACCCAGGGCGGCGATGCGGTTGTCCCGGATGAGCAGGTCCCCGGTTTCATGGACCGTATCCCCTTCCATGGTGATCAGGCGGGCTCCTGCAAGCAGCAGGGTCCCTTTGGGGATATCCTGACGGTATTTCAGGGGGATGCGAAACTCGTCTGCTTCGAAAACCGGTTCCTCCTCATCCTTGTCCGCCCCGCTTACGGAATCTTTTTTCACCGGGTTTTCCTTTTCGGCCTTTTTAACGGCTTCCAGGCTGTCCCGGAATTGTTCCCCGGCGGCGAGGTCATAGGTAAAATGGCTGGCGCCCAAAGACCAGTGTACCTTACCGCTATCCCCCGACCAGGCCGGGAATTCCCCGCCCAGTTGTGTGAGCTTTACTGCCGGGAATGCGGCATCCCCGGGCTTGGCTACCGAAACGGTGGGTGTTTTCCCATACCGGGGTACGTGCACCGAGTAAATGTCGTTGTTAATTTGTGCCAGGGCCCGCTTCCCGTTCGGGGAAATTCGCACTTCGGCCGGGCGGGAGGCCTTGTCGTCTTCTTCTCGCAAGCCGGAATCCTGGGGCAGCAATCCGTGTCCGCCATGCCCGGACTCCGTCAGGATATCCCGGGACCCATAGGTCTCAATCCCTTTGAGGATCAGGTGTTGTTTTTCGTCCGTCCCGTCCCACCGAAGCGACAGCAACCCGCGCTGCGGGTGGCTCAGGTAGATCCGGTCGTCCCCCCTGGTAAAATGCGGGGTTGTCCGACCCTCTGATTTGTCGATCAGCGTTTGCGCCCCGCCATCGGACGGGATCCAGACCAGGTCTTCCCGGCTGCCCCTGGTGTTCGGGCCCGTCCCTTCGTCATAAGCCTGGGCATAGCCCCGTAGGAATACGATGCGGTCCGAGTTGTAGGACCAGGCCGGCTGGGAATAGATACCCGGGACGCGGGTTATGGCACGCGCTCCCCCGCGCCCGTCAGTGCGGACCTTGTAGAGGTGCCCCCCGCCGGGTTGCCAGCCTGAAAAAACCAGTTCGCCCCCATCCGGGGACCAGGCCGGTTGCGCCTCGGTAAATTCGTGGTCGGTGAGTCGCCGGGGGGTCCCGTCCGGGAGCTCCATCACATAGAGCCGGTTGAGGGCCGTAAAGGCCAGGTGTTTCCCGTCCGGGGAGGGAACGGCATCCCGGATTTGCGTTACGGGGAGTTCCGGGGTGTCGGAAATCGGGTATTTGAAATCCAGGCGCGGGCCCAGGTCCAGGGAAACCGGGGCAGTAAAGGGTATTTCGCGAACGGAATTGTCCGCAATGGACAGGGCCCGGATCTTCCCGCCATAGGAGAGGAAGAGCTCTTTGCTATCCGGGGAAAAGGCCATGGCCGGGAGTACCCCCAGCGGGGCGATGGATTCCTGTTCATCCCGCTGCACCGGGTAGGCGAGCCAGCGCTCCTCCCCGGTTTCCAGGTTGCGCAGCCGCAGCCCGGTGTGTTCTTCATAACGGCTCCCGAACACCAGCCATTTCCCGTCCGGGCTGGGCGTGGGGGTAAAAGCCGACCCGTATCGGGAGGTTATTACCGCCATACCGCCGTCCTCCATATCATAGGTACCTATCTGGTATTGGGGCAGTTGGGCATTGTAATTCCAGGCGCCCGTCCGCCGGGAGAAGTAGATGCGTTTGCCATCCGGGGAAAAGGCCGGGTCGATGGTTTTGAGATTCTCGGGTTTGTCCAGCAACTGGCTCCCGCCGCCACCCTCCCTGTGATACAGGTGCAATTTGATGTTGCGGCGTCCGGCAGCCCCTACCACATAGGTCCCGTCCGGCGACCAGTCCGCTGAAAAGTAGTGTTTGTTCTCCGATTTTGTAAGCTGGGTTTCCTCCCGGGATTCCAGGTCCATGATCCAGATATTCTCGGAGCCGCTTTTGTCGGAAATATACAACAGGGAGTTGCCGTCCGGGCTGAACCGCGGATGCACCTCATAAGGCAGGCCCCGGGTCAGGGCGGTGGCCGTGCCCCCGGTTGCCGGGATGGTGTAAATATCGCCCATCAGGTCAAAGGCAATCGTTTGCCCGTCCGGGCTGACATCCAATGAGATCCAGGTTCCCTGTTGGGCCTGAAAGGAAATTTTGCGGGACGGCTCCAGGGGGAGGCCTTCCTCTTTCTTTCCGGCGGTATCTTTTTCGGTGGAATCCTTCCCTGAATTCTGGGAATGAGCAGTCAGGAGAAATAACCCGGTGAGCAGCAGCAAGGCCCTGCGCACAAAGAATTTGGCAAACATTTTAAACGTATTAGCGGTTTCTCCGCTAAATATAGGGAATTATGCCCCCTGTCTGCGGGGGTCGACCTGCTCTTTTCCCGGATCGGCCATGCGGTTCAACAGGGGTTTCCCATACGTCGCCGGGGTCTATCCTTTCTTCCCGGGTGTGTTTGCGGGGGCAGGTCCGCTCCCGTCTGCATCCGCTTCCTGGCCCTCCTCAGCAGCGTCCGGGTCCGAAAAATCTTCAAAACCGTTGTCCAGCAACAGGTTGTACCATTGGATCACCTTGCGGATGTCGCTCGGGTAGACGCGGTCCTCGTCGTAATTCGGAAGCACCTCAAAGAAATATTCCTCGAGCTCCAGTTTTCCCGCCTTGTGGTTGATGGAGGTGTTGCCCCCGTCCTCCTTCTTCTGGATCCTGGCAAAAACCTCCCGAAGCGGCAGCTCCTCATCCAGTGTGTAGATGGCAATTTCGGAGAGGACGCTTACATTGCCGGTCATCCCGACGCTGATCTTCCTCCCGTCAGCCAGGGATTCGGCCACAAAGCCGGAACGGGTTTGCGTTACCAGACGAAACAGGCCCGGCTTTCCGGCGATGGACAATATCTTATCTAAACTCATAAAGTGATTTTCGGCTGCAAATATGCTAAAAATTAAGTCTACCGCCCCCGTTTTACGGCCGGGAACCGCATCTTATAATCAATCTGTACCTTCCCTTTGGAAATATTGGTCAGTTTCCCCTTGAGCAGGCGCTTTTTCAGGGAGGAGATGTGATCCGTAAAAAGGATCCCCTCAATGTGGTCGTACTCGTGCTGGATGACCCGGGCCAACAACCCGTCAAAGGTCTCCGTATGCTCCTTGAATTCCGCATCCTGATAGCGGAGGGTAATCGTGTCCTGCCGGGTGACGTCCTCGCGGATATCCGGGATACTCAGGCAACCCTCGTTGAAAGCCCATTTCTTCCCGGTCTCCTCCTGCATCTGCGCATTGATAAAAACGCGCTTGAACGCCCGGAGCTTTTCCTGCTCCTCGGGGGAGAAATCCTCGTCCTCCGCAAAGGGCGAGGTGTCGACCAGGAACAGCCGGATGGGCCGGCCCACCTGGGGGGCTGCCAGCCCCACCCCGTTGGCCTGGTACATAGTTTCCCACATATTCTCGATCAGGGTGGCGAGTTCCGGGTATTCCGGCCCAATCGTTTCGCATTTCCTGCGCAGTACCGGGTCTCCGTATGCGACTATTGGTAAGATCATAATTCTTTGCTGCTTAAATACGATTGCAGGATCAGGGTGGCGCTGATTTTGTCCACGGCTGCCTTATCGCGTCGTTTCTTTTTCTTCATCCCTCCTTCTATCATGGCCCGGACCGCCATTTGCGAGCTGAACCGTTCGTCCTGCCGGCTCAGGGGTAGATCCGGAAAACGTTTTTTTACACGCTCAATAAAGCTGCGGATTTCGGCTTCGATCCCGGACGGGCTGTTATCCATCCGACGCGGCTCCCCGATCACAATTCGTTCCACCTGCTCCTCCCCCATATAGCTTTCCAGGAAATCCAGCAATTCCGGGGTCCGTACTGTGGTCAGCCCGGAAGCGATCATCTGCAACGGGTCGGTCACGGCAATGCCGGTGCGTTTCTGCCCATAGTCCAAAGCGAGTATCCTGCCCAAATAAATTTTTTGGCAAAAATAACGGATAAATCGTTACAGGTATAAATCCGGCAGGACAATTGGGCAACAGCAGCTATCTTTGCGCAAATTCTAAAGACCCGATGGACACGTTAAAAACCAAGATCGAAGCCGCCTGGGAAAACCGGGAATTGCTCATGGAAGCAGAAACACAACAAGCGATCCGGGAGGTCATCGACCTGCTCGATGCCGGGGAATTGCGCTGCGCCAACCCGGGGCCTGACGGCTGGGAAGTCCAGGAATGGGTAAAGAAAGGCGTCGTACTGTATTTCCCCATCCAGAAAATGGAAACCCTGGAAGCCGGGATTTTTGAATACCACGACAAGATTCCCCTTAAGAAAGGGTATCGCGAAAAAGGCATCCGCGTGGTTCCCCATGCAGTAGCCCGCCACGGTGCATACATTGCCGGGGGGACGATCCTGATGCCCAGTTACGTGAATATTGGCGCTTATGTGGACCAGGGTACGATGGTGGATACCTGGGCCACAGTGGGCAGTTGCGCGCAGATCGGGAAGAACGTTCACCTGAGCGGCGGCGTCGGGATCGGCGGGGTCCTGGAACCCCTCCAGGCCGCCCCGGTCATCATCGAGGACAATGCCTTTATCGGCAGCCGGTCCATTGTTGTAGAAGGCGTGCGGGTGGAACGGGAAGCCGTACTCGGGGCCAACGTGGTGCTCACGGCATCCACGCGGATCATCGATGTCAGCGGGGCATCCCCTGTGGAATACAAAGGTCGCGTTCCCGCCCGTTCCGTAGTAATCCCCGGCAGCTATACCAAGGAGTTCCCGGCCGGGACCTACCAGGTGTCCTGTGCGCTGATCATCGGGCAGCGCAAGGAGAGTACGGACAAGAAGACCTCCCTGAACGACGCGCTCCGGGAATACGACGTCGCGGTCTGAGGCAAAAGGGCCGTTCACAGGGGCCCCGGTAGGACCGGGCGTTCCGGAAATACAGCGCCGGGGAAGCTCTTTTTTGGCAAAAATTATACTAATCGGGCCGATTTGCTGTTATAACTAGGCAGCCCTTAAATCCATCCCGATATGCGTGTCCCTCAGAAGGAAACACCCGAGATATCCGCACTCATCATTACCTACAACGAAATCGAACAGATAGCAGCCTGCATCGAAAGTATCGATTTTGTATCGGAAATCGTCGTGGTGGACTCCTACAGTACGGACGGCACCTATGAGTACCTGCAGGCCCATCCCCGGGTACGCGTCATTCGCCATGCCTTCAGGAATTTTACCGCCCAGAAGAATTTTGCACTGATGCACGCCCGCCACGACTGGGTCCTGTTCATCGATGCGGACGAACGAATCCCGGCGGGCCTCCGGGATGAAATCCTCGGCGAGCTTTCGAATCCCGGGAATGAAACAAATGCGTATTGGTTCTACCGCAAATTCATGTTTTGCGGCAAACCGCTCCGGTTCAGCGGCTGGCAGACCGATAAGAACATCCGGCTCTTCCGCCGCAGCAAAGCGCGTTATTCCTCCGAACGGATTGTCCACGAGCGCCTGGAAGTGGAAGGCCAAACCGCCTGCCTCTCCGAGCGAATGATTCATTACTGTTACCAGGGGTATTCCGATTACAAGGGCAAAATGCAACTCTACGGCCAGATGAAAGCCCTGGAGGCGTTCCGGAAAAACCGTCGATTCACCTACCTGAAATGGGTGGTCAAACCCCTCTGGAGGTTCCTCTTCAATTTCATTTGCCGGCTGGGCTTCCTGGACGGCTACCGCGGGTTGGTTATATGCTTTCTCGGCGCTCTGGAAGACGTACAGCGCTACCGGGTGCTGCGATTGATTGAACGGGAGTACCGGGCCGCACAGTACAGTCTGCCCCGCCTCAGTAAAAAAGGCTTCCTGGTAAGCGCCCTGACCCCTCAGCAATAGGGAGCGGCTTCACTACACGTGCCATTTCCCGTCGCCCCATTTACGACTTCGCTTGATTTCCGGCCCGTTGTTGCCGATATAACAACGCCACTCCCAAAAACCTCCCAGGTTCGCAAAAAATAAAAATTCATTTTGTTCATACTTTGAGAATGCTTTTTTTCGTTCTCTGAAAGTAATCGGAATCGTACGCACCCATGAATAAGGCCGAAGGTAACACCCGGTTGACCGCGCTCATTATCACCTACAACGAAATCGGGTATATTGAGCGATGCCTGGAATCGATTGCCTTTGCGGATGAAATTGTGGTAGTGGATTCCTTCAGTACGGACGGCACGTACGAATACCTGCTGGAACAACCCAATGTTCGGGTAATCCAGCATCCCTTCGAAAATTTCACCCTGCAGAAATCCTTTGCGCTGACCCAGGCCTCCAACGACTGGGTCCTGTTCCTGGATGCGGATGAGGTAGTACCCGGGGCCTTGCGCCGGGAAATCCAGGATACCATTGCAGGCAATACCGACCACGCAGCCTTCTGGTTTTACCGGCAATTTATGTTTGCCGGCAAACCGCTAAGGTTCAGCGGCTGGCAGACCGATAAAAACTACCGCCTGTTCCGACGGAGCAAAGCCCGGTTCACGGACCGGAAAATCGTTCACGAAACCCTGGAAGTAGACGGGTCTTCGGGAATCCTGCAGGAGCGCCTGATCCATTACTGCTATAAGAACTACGAAGACTACCGGTCTAAAATGTTGCATTACGGCCGGCTGAAGGCGCGGGAAGATTTTTTCAGGGAGAAAGGCTTTAATTACTTCTTTATGATGTTGAAGCCCCTGTGGAAATTCTTTAACCACTATATACTCCGCCTCGGGATCCTGGACGGCCGAAAGGGTATGGTCATCTGTTACCTGAACGCCCTGGGCGTCCTGGAGCGATACCGGGAATTGAAGAAGCTCGAACAGAAAAATGAGCTGGCCTACTACTTGTTGATGCCGTAGTGCGTCCAGACGTGCCTGCCGCGGCGCGTTTCCTTTCGTATCGCCGCGTTCTTGGCCAGTGTCTCCGGCGTCTTGTACCCCCGCTTGTGGTCCAGGTGTACACACACCGCGCTGTAGCGCAATTGTTTCGGCCGGATTCCGAAGTTTACCAGCCGCTCGCCCAGTTCCCGGTCCTGCCCCCCGTACTGCATGCGCTCGTCAAAACCATTGACATTCAGGATGTCCTTTTTCCAGCCCGATGAATTGTGCCCGTTCCAGCTGGCATTGGTGGGGGTGAGCCGGTTGAAGAGCCTGGAAGCCAACCCCCTGACGATCAGTTTCGTGTTCTTGAAAGTCTTCGGGATTCCCTGTTCCTTGAGCCAGTGGATATTGAAGCAGCGTTGCTTCTCGATATCCTCCCGGGTAATGGCCAGGGAGATATTCATCGGGAGCATGTAATAGCCCCCGGAAATAAAACATCCCTTTTCCTTGTTGAAGTGGTGGACCTGTACAAAATCGTTTCGCGGGATGCAATCCCCGTCGGTCATGATGATGTACGCTGCCCGGCAGGCCAGCAGCGCCTTGTTCAATATCCGGGATTTCTGGAATCCGTCATCCTCCTGCCAAACGTGGAGGATGTCGTAGAACACCTCCCCCCGCATCCGGTCAATCAGTTCCCGGGTGGCCTCCCGGGAGCCGTCATCCGCAATGACAACCTCAAAGTCCCTGAACAACTGGCAATTGAAGCCGATCAGCACTTTTTCCAGCCATTTCTCGGCATTGAAGGTGCTGATGATTACCGATATTTTTGGTTGATCCATAATCGAAAATACGCAAAAGCAAAAATAACGAACGCATATTGCATATTTTTGTCCGAAGCCTGGAAATTGCCCGGAATTTTCCGGAAACCGACCTGAGATGAAAGTAAAGGAAATCCCGAAATCGCTGTACCGCCAATTCCGGTTGCGGGCCACTCCGGTTAAAAAGCTGAAAAATTCCAGCCAGCCGGAAGCCCCGCTTGTGGTGTCCCTTACCTCTATCCCCGAGCGGATCCGATCGGTAGACCTGGTCATCCGGAGCTTGCTGAAACAGCGTTTGCTGCCGGAGCAAATTGTAATTTGGCTCCCGGAATCCCTGCAGGGGCACATACCGGATAGCCTGAAATCCCTGGAACACGGACGTTTCCGGATTGCTTTCAGCCCGCTCACCTGCCCGCATAAAAAACTGATCCACAGCCTGGAGGAATTCCCCGGCAACCCCATTGTTACCTGCGACGACGACTTGATGTACCCGCCGGGCTGGCTGGAAAAGCTCTACCGGACGCATCTGGAATATCCGAAGGACATCGTCGGGCACCAGATTCGTTACATCCGCTATGCGGAAGACGGGACGCTGCTCCCCTACCCGCAGTGGGTAGTGCCCCCGGACGGCGGCAGCAACCCCAAGGCGTTTATGGCAGTTGGTGCGGGGGGCGTGCTCTACCCGCCGGGCTCCCTGGACCCCCGGGTTCAGGACCGGCAATTATTCCTAAAGCTCAGCCCGCGGGCCGACGATCTCTGGTTCAAGGTTATGGGGCTCCTGGCAGGCACCCGGGTCCGGGCTGCCCTGGAGGCTTCAGGGGAACCCGTCCCCATCCTCGGTTCCCAGAAAACTTCATTGAAAAAAACGAATATCAATAAAGACAAAAACCGCGTACAGTGGGAGCAACTAACCGAATATTTCGGCCTGCACCCCCTATAACCGGGTATCCGGCAAAACAGGGGGTACGCGATGAAAACCGCTATGAAGAATATATTGGACAATTGCCTGCAAGTTCTTGAATCCGGGGGGCTGATCCTGTATCCGACCGATACGGTCTGGGGCATTGGGTGCGACGCCACAAACCCGGAAGCCGTTGCCCGGGTCTACACCCTGAAACAACGGCCGGACAGCAAGGCGCTCATCTGCCTGGTGGGGTCCGGGCGGCAGCTCGAACAGCTCATCCCGGAAGTCCCGGACGTGGCCTGGGACATAATGGACCTCTCCGAAAAGCCCGTTACGATCGTATATGACAACCCGCAGGGTGTGGCGCCGAACCTGGTGGCCGCAGACAACTCGCTGGCGGTACGCATTGCATCGGACAACTTTTGCCGCGAGCTGCTCCGGCGCTTCCGCAAACCCCTGGTTTCGACCTCGGCCAACCTGGCAGGGCAGCCGACGCCCGATTCCTTTTCCGGGATCGCCCCGGATATTTTAAATGGTGTGGACTATGTGGTACCTTTGCAACAGGAAACCGAGCTCCGCACGCCTTCCTCCATTATCCGGCTGAAGGCAGACGGACAGGTGCAGGTGATCAGAAAATAACTATGTCCGAGCCCTATTACAGAGAAGCCCTGGATCATCCCATATTTAAGAAACTCTCCGATACGGCCAGGGAACTATCCCTGGAGACCTATGTGATCGGCGGGTTTGTCCGCGACTATTTCCTGGGCCGCGAACAGAAAAAGGATATCGACATCGTAGCCGTGGGCAGCGGGATTGCCCTGGCGGAGAAATTGGCCGCCGGTCTCCCCGGGAAGCCCAGGGTGAGCGTATTTCGGAATTTCGGGACCGCCATGGTCCGGCACGGCGAACTGGAGCTGGAGTTTGTCGGGGCCCGCAAGGAGAGTTACAACCGGGACAGCCGGAAACCGGCCGTGGAGGACGGAAGCCTAGAAGACGACCAGAAGCGACGGGATTTTACCATCAACGCCCTGGCGCTGTCCCTGAACCCCGAAGACTTCGGTAGGTTGCTGGACCCGTTCGGAGGGATGGACGACCTGGAGGCCGGGCTTATCCGAACGCCCCTCGCCCCGGCCGAAACCTACAGCGACGATCCGCTGCGCATGATCCGGGCCATCCGGTTTGCCGCACAACTCGGCTTTCGCATCGAACGGGATTCCCTCAATGCGATCGCCTCCCAGCACGAACGCCTCCGTATCGTTTCCATGGAACGCATCGTGGAGGAGCTCAATAAAATATTACTCACGGAAAAACCGTCTGTGGGCCTTGGACTCCTATTTAAAACCGGCTTGCTACGGCATATCCTCCCCGAGCTCGTCGCCCTCCAGGGAATTGAGGAAAAAGAAGGGCAGCGCCACAAGGACAATTTCTGGCATACCCTGGAAGTTGTGGACAACATCTCCAAAAACACAGACAACCTCTGGTTGCGCTGGGCAGCCCTGCTGCACGATATCGGGAAGGCCCCCACCAAGCGGTTCGACAAGAAAGTCGGCTGGACCTTCCACAGCCATGAATTTGTCGGGTCCAAGATGGTGTATAAGATCTTCAGGCGCCTCCGGCTGCCCCTGAACGAGAAGATGAAATACGTCCGGAAGCTCGTGATGATGAGTTCCCGCCCGGTTGGTCTGTCGGGAGACGACGTCACCGATTCGGCTGTGAGGCGGCTCGTCTTTGATGCCGGGGACGATGTGGACGACCTGATGACGCTCTGCGAGGCGGATATCACCACCAAAAACCCGCGGAAGCAAAAACGCTACCTGGAGAATTTCGGGGAGGTGCGGCAGAAAATCGCGGAGGTCGAGGAACGGGACCGGGTACGGAATTTCCAGCCGCCCGTAAGCGGGGATCAGATCATGGCGGCTTTCAACCTGGAGCCCTCCCCGGAAATCGGCCGGGTAAAAGACGCCATCAAAGAGGCCATCCTGGAAGGTGAAATCCCGAATGAAACCGGGGCCGCCTGGCAGTTTATGCTGCGAAAAGGCCGGGAAATCGGGTTGGAACCCACCCCGGAGGCCTTGAAATACACCCCCGAAAACCATGCGTAACAGGCTGAAGAAAAATTACATCCGCTTTGCGCGCATCTCCCTGGTACTCGTATACCTGGTCATTTTGGCCGGGGCAGTGGTGCGCATGACGGGAAGCGGGATGGGGTGCCCGGACTGGCCCAAATGCTTCGGGTACCTGATACCCCCCACGGAGGCCTCCCAACTAAACTGGTCCCCGGGCAAAGCCTTTGATAAAGGGCAGGTGATCATCCGGGACGAAGCCCTGCTGCTCGCCCGGGCCGACTTCGTCACGGGTACAGATTTCGAATCCGGGAACTGGGAACCGTATACCCGGCACGATTACGCGGTCTTCAACGCCGCCCATACCTGGACGGAATACATCAACCGCCTCCTCGGCGCGCTGGCGGGCCTCTCCATCCTGATCATGGCCGGGTGTTCCCTGGCCTGGTGGCCCGAGCGAAGGTCCCGCGTGATTTTTGCCTGGCTCACCGTACTTGCCATCGGGTTCCAGGGGTGGCTGGGGGCGACGGTCGTCTACTCGGTCCTGGCACCCGTACGCATTACGCTGCATATGATGATGGCCCTGGTACTCGTGGGCATGCTGCTGTGGATTGTCTTCCGCAGCGAAGCGGGCAGGCGCGTCCGCACGTACGACCGGTTAACCGCCCGCCTCTGGCTGGCAACCGTGGCCCTGAGCCTGTTGCAAATCCTGCTGGGGACCCAGGTCCGCCAATATGTCGATGACCAGACGGATATTCTGGGATACGGCGCCCGGGACCAGTGGCTGGCCAACCCCACCTGGGTCTTTTATGTCCACCGCTCCTTTTCGGCCCTGCTGCTCCTGCTCCACCTGTGGGTCGCCTACCGGATTGCCACACTCCGCCTGGGGTTCCGGAAAATATTCCCCACCCTCGGTGTCCTGTTGCTGATACTGGTGAGTGGCCTGGCCATGGCTTACCTGGATTTTCCCTGGGGCTCCCAACCGATCCACCTGGTGATGGCCTCGGTACTCTTTGGCCTGCAGTGGTATCTGCTCCTGGAAATGCAAAGGGCTGCCCGTGCCGGTATTTCTTTGTAACTTTGCCGGAATCTCAAAACGATCGCGCAGATGGTATACAAAATCCGGATCATACTGGACGCCCAGGAGGATATTTTCCGGGATTTGGAGGTAGAAGCAGACAGCAACCTGGAGGAATTGCACAATGCAATCTCCCAGGCTTTCGGCTTTCTGGGAGAGGAGATGGCGTCATTTTACACCTGTGACGAAAACTGGAACCAGGAAGAGGAAATCCCGCTGTTCGATATGAGCGAGGGCGGAAATGATATCCGGCTGATGCAGGACACCCCGATGGCCGAGGTCCTCAACGAGGACGAACCCAAATTGCTGTACGTCTACGATTTCCTGAATATGTGGACATTCTTCGTGGAACTGGCGGATATTGCCGAAAAGGAAGACGGGAACAGCTATCCGAACCTGTTGTTCAGCTTTGGAGAATTGCCCGAATCCCCGCCGGAAAAGCGCTTTGAAGCCGAATCGGAAGGTCCCGTGGAGGATGAACCCTTTGGCAGTTACGACGACCTGGATTTTGACGAAAACTGGAATTAGCCCTGCCTTCCCGCGGCATTTCCACATCCTGCCACCCCAGAATTTATTCCCAATTTAAACCGGCACCCGCATGTTAAACCTGTATGCAACCCAAATCGAAACCGTTTCCCTCCACCGCGTGGGAAACAAACACCGGGCAGAGCCCCTGTTCCTGTCCGAGGCCCCCTATCGCCTGAATGATGAGATCGGCGGCCTGCTGAAGGAGTATTTTTTCAAACCCTTCCGCGAAAAAGAAGAAAATTACTACTGTTTCAGGCATGAGGCCGACCTGGAATTCCACCCGGTCTACCAGGCAGCCTGCCAGGTTTTCGATAACCCGGGCCGCCTTCACGAAGTGAGCCGGGAAATCGCCCGCCATCTGTTTTCCCAGTCCAATCACCCCCATATCAAAAGCGGCGAGTGTTATGTGGCCTACCTGACGGATGTGATGCTGGACAACGAGAAAACGGATGCCCTGGGGATTTTTAAGAGCGAGGTCAAACAGGACTTCCTGCAATTTGAGGAGCAGGGTGCCAACCTGGATATGCTGGTCCGTCAGGGTGTCAACCTGAACCGGCTGGACAAGGGCTGCCTGATCTTTAACCGCGAACGGGAAAACGGCTTCAAGGTCCTGTCCTCGGACAGCAACCGCTACGACGCGAAATACTGGCTGGAGGAATTCCTGGGCCTGGCCCCGCTCACCGACGAGAACTTCTACACCAAAAACTACCTGAAATTCTGCCAGAATTTTGCAAAGGATGTCGTCCTCCCTGCCGAGGACAAACAACAGGAGGTCCTGTTCATGAACCGGGCGGTGAACCATTTTGCCAAGAACGACGATTTTGAGGAAACGCGGTTTTTGAACGAGGTGATGGACAACCCGGAACTTATCCCGGAATTCAAACATTACAAAACCGAGAAAGGGCCCAAGTACAGTATCGAGGACGTTTCGAACTTCCAGATTGCCAACAAGGCGGTAAGCGATTCCCGGAAGAAGATCAAAAACGTCATCGACCTGGATACCAATATCCAGATCAAACTAAACTTCATCAACCCGGATTCGGCCGAGAAATTCGTCGAAAAAGGCTGGGACGAGGAGCGGCAGATGTACTACTACCTGGTGTACTTTAACCGGGAACAGAAGAGCTGATCCGCCAACCTTTCGGGTTCCGGCATATTACGCGGCACCCTTTACAGGGAGGTTTTGCGTACTCCCCGGAATCAAATCTCGATTTTCCGTTCGATAATCTGTTTCATACTGACGTCCTGGTAGTTCCGCTTGACGAAGTCCAGGGCCAGGGCAAGCACCTCCCCCATGGTTTCGCTCTTCTTGAATTGCATGTCCAGGGTGAGGTCGTAGATTTCGGATTTCAGCTGATCCACATGTGCCGGCACGGAAATCGCGTCCTTACGGGCGATCTTTATCAGCCGTTTGATGCGGTTCCCGGAACTGATGATCCGCTTGGCGACAATGGAGCGCTCCTCCACCTTGTACTGGTCGACGGAATCGCGGAGTAATTTGTTTTTTACCAGGTCCACCATCGCATTGTTTTCCTTGAAGAATTGCGGCCGGTAAACTTTGAGTTTCCCCTCGTAACTCTGCTGGTCGAAGTCGATGGCACGGATGCGGTATACCACGTGGTCAAAATCATGCACGGGTACGATCACGTAGTTGTAGGATCGCATATCCCCGAGCAGGCGGATCATGCAGCGTTCGTTGAACTTGACGAATTCCTTGGCGAGCTGGGCCTTTTCAGATTCGGAACAAACCGGCAACATATCCTTGATGAATACGTCCCCGGGGATGCCGGCGATGTGCTCCTCGATGAGCGTGTCCTTGAACACCAGGAAGTTCAGGTTATAGGGCGACAACATGTGCTCCAATTCCAGGCCGTAGATACGGGAGGCATCCGTACGCTTGACGTAGAAGTAGGTGAAGTTGTCGTTCAGGATATTCCGGACCTTGATGCGGAATGGCTTGGAATTGCCGAACGTACAGTAATCCACGGCGTCCACGTTCAGGTACTGGAAGATCCGGTCGCTCCCGTCCGAATGCAGCATCGAATAGACCCGTTTCAGGCTCAGGTCGATTTCCTTTCGTTCGGAATCCGAATAGTACACCCGCACCCACAACGTGTCCTGGTCGTTCGAATCGTAGACCACCACCGAACCGGAAAAGCGCAGCAGGTCCTCATAGAAAATCGGGATTTCTATGGTCCTGCTGTAATCCGATAAATAGGCATCCAGCTCCGGGATCACGGGGAACGGCGGCTTTTTGCGCGACATGAGTTTCTCCTTGGACATAGAAAGGATTTGGGTTTGCTTGTAACAAATTACGCATTTCTTCGTCAAGTTTAGTAAGCGAACCTAAAACTCCCCGCCGTTGGAAACCATTCTGACTGTCACCAACCTCACTAAAAAATTCGGAGCCCTGACGGCCGTCAAAGACCTGAGCTTCACCATCGAAAAAGGAAATGTATACGGCATCCTCGGGCCCAATGGAAGCGGGAAATCCACCACGCTGGGCATTGTGCTGAACGTGGTAAACCGCACCTCGGGCCAGTTCAGCTGGTTTGACGGGACAAGTACCACCCACCAGGCGCTTAAAAAAGTCGGGGCCATCATTGAACGGCCGAACTTCTACCCGTACATGTCCGCCCAGCAAAACCTCCGGCTGGTCTGCCGGATCAAGGAGGTGCCCTATACGCGGATTCGGGAAAAACTCGAACTGGTGGGTCTCTGGGACAGGCGCAATAGCAAATTCAAGACATATTCCCTGGGGATGAAGCAGCGGCTGGCCATAGCCTCCGCCCTGTTGAACAACCCGGAAATCCTGATCCTGGACGAGCCGACCAACGGCCTGGACCCCCAGGGGATCCACCAGATCCGGGAACTTATCAAACAGATTGCGGCCCAGGGCACTACCATCCTGCTGGCCTCCCACCTGCTGGATGAGGTCGAAAAGGTCTGCTCGCACGTAGTCATCCTCCGGAAAGGGGAAAACCTCTACACGGGCAAGGTAGACGGCATGCTGGCCAGCCACGGTTATTTTGAATTGAAATCCGCCGATATCGATGCCCTGGAGGCATTCCTTGGAAACCAACCGGAATTCGGCAGCTTCACGCGGGAAAACGGCCTGCTCACGGGGTACCTTGAGGACCCCCTGGAACCGGAAGTGCTCAACGAACGCTGTTTTAAAAACGGAATCCGGTTATCCCACCTGGTCAAGCGCAAAGAAAGCCTCGAACAGCAATTCCTGGCCATCACCAACAAACAGGAAGCCCGCAATTCCTAAAATACAACCTGCATGAAACGCCTGCTCCAAATAGAATTCATCAAACTCTGGAACAACCGGGCCAGCCGCTTTTTGGTCCTCGCCTACTTTGGGCTGATTGCGCTGATCGCCCTGGTGACCTCCATCAAAATCGACTGGGGGCCCCTGAAATTCAACGTAGCGGACATCGGGATTTTTAACTTCCCCTATATCTGGCATTTCAACACCTTTATGATTGCCTTTTTAAAGGTTTTCCTGGCCATCGTCATCGTCTCGATGATCTCCAACGAGTACAGCAACAAGACGATCAAGCAGAACCTCATCGACGGGTTGTCCAAGAAAGAGTTTATCGCCTCCAAGGTCCTGACCATCGGCGTGCTCGCCATTGCCTCTACCCTTTTTGTGTTCCTTATTTCGCTGGTTTTGGGGCTGATGCATTCGGATTACGATGAAATTGCAATCATTTTTTCCGACCTGGAATACCTGGCGGCCTACCTGGTAAAGTTGTTCGGTTTCTTTGCCTTCTGCTTCTTTGTGGGCATGCTGGTGAAACGGTCCGCCTTCGCCCTGGGCTTCCTGTTTATCTGGTTTATCGGAGCGGAGTTCATCCCCTGGGTCTACCTGACGTCCAAATACACCAAGGGCTACGCGGATTCCATCTACCAGTTCTTCCCTTTCGGGTCCATGTGGCAAACGCTGTCCGAACCGTTTACACGACTGTCCGTGATCCAGTCGGCCGCCCGGGAAGTTGGGGAGGAAATCGTAAAGGACTACGCAGTCCACGGTTTTCAATTGCTCATCGTCCTGGCCTGGTCCGCGATATTTATCTACCTGTCCTACGTCCTGCTCAAAAGACGCGATCTCTGATATCCGTGCGACGCGATCTCTGATTTCCGCAGTTGCGGCATCCAACCGGACCCCGGAGGGCCGTTTATCCGCAATGTCTTCCCCCTGAACGCCTTTCGGTCCGGGATCCGGGAATATTTCGTAATTTACCCTTCCTGGACCGATGAAAATGTTTCAAAAATTGCTATGTGTGGCCGGGCTGCTCTGCGCGCTCGCTACCCGGGGTCAGGAATGCCCCCAACCGGTCTTCCCGGCAGACGGCCAAACGGCTGTTGCCGTGGATGCGAGTATCCAGTGGACCGCCGTGACCGGGGTTACCGCCTACAGCCTGACCATCGGTACCACCCCGGGTGGGACGGAAGTCCTGCCGCTGACCTCCGTGGGGCTTGCCACCTCTTATGCCCCGGCCCGCGGCCTGCCGGATAACCAGGAGATTTTTGTAACCCTGTACATCTTTAACCTGACCCAGGGAACAACGCCCTGCACATCGTTTAGCTTTACCACCGAAGATGTCACCACAGCACCCGGATGCACGGTGCTGCTCAGCCCCACTGACGGATCCCGGAATGTCCCGGTGGGGACGGACATCCGCTGGGCGTACAGCCCGACGGCCACCTCCTACACCATTTCCATAGGCACCAGCCCGGGCGGCTCCGACCTGGTTGACGGGGCCACCGTTGATGATGCGCTCCGCTTTGTGCCGCCCGCCGACCTGCCGGAGGAACAGGATATCTACGTCCGTGTGGTGCCGCAAAACGAAAACGGGGAACCCACCGGCTGTTCCGAGTCTACCTTCAGGACCGGCCCCCTGGCCACCCTCCCCGGCTGCTCGGTGCTCCGGTACCCGGCGGATGGGGAATCCAATATCCCCCTGTCACCGGTCCTGGAGTGGGATCCGGTACCCGGGGCCACCGGGTACATCGTGTCCATCGGCACCTCCCCGACCACCAACGATGTCCTGGACAGCGCTGATCTTCGCAATGTCACGGAAACCGACGTCATCAATTTTTTGCCGAATACCATCTATTTCGTCCGCATCGTTCCCTATAATTCGGCCGGGGAAGCCCTGGGTTGCGGGCAGACGACTTTTTCCACCATCCTGGGATGCGGCCCGTATTTCGACGCCGGCGGAAATCTGGTGGACCTCCATCCGGAAATTACCTTTCCCGCAACGGTAGGAATCTGCCGGGACAACCCGGTCAATACGGTCAGCGCTACCGATGCGGCAGACGGCTACCGGTGGTACCTGGTGGAGGCACCCGGGCGGGAGCGGCTACTGGCGGAAGGCCCGGACTTTGAAATTCCCGGGGAAGGCACCTACCGGCACGAGATCTACAATACTTTCACAGGGGTTTCCGGGGATTTTGAGTGCAGTTCTTCCCGGGAATTCACAGTGGCCGTTTCTGAAGCTGCCATCCCCGAAGACACCGATATCCGGCTGGGTGCCGGGGTGATTCGAATTGAGGCAAATGTATCCGGAATCGGGGATTACGAATTTTCCCTGGGCAATGCCGACGGGCCCTACCAGGAGAGCAACGTCTTCAGCGACCTCCCCCTGGACTCCTACCGGATATACGTCCGGGACCGCAATGGGTGCGGGATCACGGAAATTTTGGTGGAACCGGACCTGACAGCAGAGGGTTTCCCGAACTTCTTTACCCCGAACGGGGACGGACGCAACGACCGCTGGCAGTTTATCCTCCCGGAAAGCGGCATCAGCCCGGTTCGCGAAATCTCGATCTTTGACCGGTACGGCAATTTGATCGCCCGGGTGGACCCCCAGTCCGATGGCTGGGACGGAACCCTCCGGGGAAATCCCCTCCCACCGAGCGATTACTGGTACCGGGCTGTAGACAACCAGGGAGGCGTAGTCACCGGGCATTTTACCTTAAAACGCTGAAACAGGATGGAAACCAGAAGCCTATATTTCCTGCTCTTCGCGCTCCTGTTTGGCCAGCTGGCCCCCGGTCAGACGTGCCCCCAACTTATATCCCCGGCCAACGGGGAGGAGGACGTCCCGGTAGATGCGGCCATCTCCTGGACGGACCCGGGAAGTTTTTCAGGTTTTATCGTCTCCATCGGCACGACCCCGGGCGGGGTGGACATCCTGACCAACCGCACCTCCTCGCCCATCAGCGGGTATAAGCCCGAAACCGGGTTGCCGGAAGACACCTGGATTTATATCAGCTTTATCCTGATCCTGGCGGACGGGACGGAAATTTCCTGTCCGGGATACCGGTTCCGGACGGCCCCTTTTGACAGGCCCCCGGACTGTACGCGCCTGCTGGCTCCCCGCAACAACGCCGAAGAAGTCGCCCTGGGGGAAGAATTAATCTGGGACTACGCACCACGGGCCACGGGGTATCTGCTGACCGTACTGACTTCCCAGGGTGACACGCTGGTGGCCGAACGGGACATGGGGAACATCCTCGACTTCAACCCCCCGGGGAATTTCCCCCCCGAGACGGATATATTTGTACAGATCACGCCGTACAACCGGCTGGGGCCTGCGCCAGGGGGGTGTCCGGCGGAGCGCTTCCGGACCGGGGCTTCCACGGTGGATTGCGGCCCCCAGCGACCGGAAATTCTCGGCTTTCCGGGGGCTGTTGGCCTGTGTCCGGAACTGGGTTATGCGGAGGTATCGGCTCCGGCAGGGGCGGACGGGTATAACTGGTTCCGGGTGGCTGCCGACGGGTCGCAGCAACTCGTTGCGAGCGGCAGAGAAGTCCGCCTGGACGTTACGGGCAACTATTTCCTGGAGGCGTACAACGAAGTAGGCTCTATCAACGAGTTTGCTATCTGCAATACGCTCGTGGAATTTTCCGTGGTGACCACCCCTCCCCCGATGATCCGGCGCACGCAGGTATCCCGGGAAGTGGACGGGTTGCGCATCCAGGTTTTCCTGGAACAAAACGGGGCGTATGAATATTCCCTGGATCCCGTGTCGGGGTTCCAGTCGTCCCCGATCTTCAGCGGGCTGCCCCTGCAGGGATATACCGTCTATGTTCGGGATGCCTTTGGGTGCGGGCAGGTGCAGCAGGAGGTTGCCCGGAGCCTGAGCGCTGCCGATTTTCCGCCCTTTTTCACCCCGAACAACGACGGGGCCAACGACCTCTGGCGGTTTGACCCGCCGCAGGACCTCTCGGACGCCTATGTGGAAACTATCCGGATATTCGATCGATATGGGAATTTCCTGATCGAACTCGACCCGGAATCCCGGGGTTGGGATGGCAATGTCAACGGCAAACCCGTGCCCGCCTCCGTGTACTGGTTTGTAGCCGTTTCGCTCCGGCAGGAGGTGATCCGGGGCTATTTTGCCCTGAAACGATAGGGATGCCCACCGCAATTTCCATCCCTGCCCGAAAGATCCGCACCCCGCGGCAAGATTCTGCTTCCGGGCGAGGAAGCCTCCCGGGGCTTTTGTATTTTTAAGGCATGAAATTCAAGGTAGTTTCGGAATTCCAGCCGACAGGGGACCAGCCGGCCGCCATCGCCCAGCTCAGCGGGGGGATTCGCGAGGGGGATCGATACCAGACCCTGCTGGGGGTTACCGGGTCCGGCAAAACATTTACCGTTGCCAACGTCGTGGAACAGGTACAACGACCTACCCTTGTGCTGGCGCATAACAAGACCCTCGCGGCCCAGTTGTATTCCGAGTTCAAGATGTTTTTCCCGGAAAATGCCGTGGAGTATTTTGTGTCCTACTACGACTATTACCAACCCGAGGCCTACATCCCCACAAGCGGCCTGTACATCGAGAAGGACCTATCCATCAACGAGGATATCGAGAAACTCCGGCTGAGTACCACCTCCTCCCTCCTCTCCGGGCGGCGGGACGTGCTGGTGGTTGCCTCGGTTTCCTGCCTGTACGGTATCGGGAACCCGATTGAATTCCAGAAGAACGTAATCCATCTTGAACGGGACCAGGTACTGGCCCGCACCCGGTTGATGCACCAGCTGGTCCAGAGCCTGTATTCCCGGACGACAGCGGATTTCCGCAATGGGAACTTCCGGGTTCGGGGCGATGTCCTGGATGTCTTCCCCGGCTATGCGGACCACGCTTTCCGCATCCATTTCTTCGGGGATGAAATCGAGGCCATCGAAGCCTTTGATCCTTATAATAACAAGGTGATCGAAGAATATGAAACCCTGAATATCTACCCGGCCAATATGTTTGTGACTTCCCCGGATGTCCTCCAGGAAGCCATCCACAAAATCCAGGACGACCTGACTGCCCAGGTTGCCTATTTTAAGGAAATCGGCAAGCCCCTGGAGGCAAAACGCCTGGAGGAACGGACAAACTTTGACCTGGAGATGATCCGGGAGTTGGGGTACTGCTCGGGTATTGAAAATTATTCCCGCTACCTGGACGGGCGCGAGCCAGGTACCCGGCCGTTCTGCCTGCTGGATTACTTCCCGGACGACTACCTGATGGTGGTGGACGAAAGCCATGTGACCATCCCCCAGGTACACGCCATGTACGGAGGCGACCGGTCGCGGAAGGAGAATCTGGTGGACTACGGGTTCCGCCTGCCTGCCGCCATGGACAACCGTCCGCTGAAATTCGAGGAATTTGAAGCGCTTCAAAATCAGGTAATCTACGTCAGCGCCACCCCGGCCGACTACGAGATGCAGCAGAGCGGCGGGGTGTATGTGGAACAGGTCATCCGCCCTACCGGCTTGCTCGACCCGGTTATTGAGGTTCGGCCAAGCGAAAACCAGATCGACGACCTGGTGGAGGAAATCCAATTGCGGGTACAGCGGGACGAGCGCACCCTGGTCACCACGCTCACCAAACGGATGGCCGAGGAACTGACCAAATACCTGACCCGTATTGATGTTCGCTGCCGGTACATCCACAGCGACGTGGATACCCTGGAGCGGGTGGAAATCATGCAGGACCTCCGCAAGGGGATTTTCGATGTGCTGGTGGGGGTCAATTTACTGCGGGAGGGGCTCGACCTGCCCGAGGTATCCCTGGTGGCCATCATCGATGCGGACAAAGAAGGGTTCCTCAGGAGCAACCGTTCGCTGACCCAGACGGTGGGCCGGGCAGCCCGCCACCTGCAGGGCAAGGCCATTATGTATGCGGATACCGTGACGGACAGCATGCAAAAGACCATAGACGAAACGAATTACCGCCGGCAGAAACAACTCGATTACAACAAGGAACACGGAATCACCCCCAGGGCCCTGAAGAAAAACCTGGACAGCGTGCTGGCCAGAAACTCGGTCTCCACCTTCCACTTCGAGAAAAAGGAACGCGATGCACGGGAACCCGACCCCGCCTACCTGACCAAGGAGCAAAAAGAGGAACTGATACGCAAAAAACGCAAGGACATGGAACGGGCCGCCAAGGACCTGGACTTTATGCAGGCGGCCAAATTGCGGGACGAAATAAAAGTGCTGCAGGAGAAAGCCTGATTGCAGGAGAAAGCCTGATTGGAGGAGAAAGCCTGATTGGAGGAGAAAGCCCGATTGCGGGAGAAAGAACATTTATTGGCCCACTTTGAATTCCGGGTGATGTGCCACATACCCTGCCGGCCGGGATTTCCACAAAAAAAAGCGCCCCGAAACCGGGGCGCTTCCCTAACTAACCAACTAAACAAACCAACCATTATGAGGCCCGTTAGGTGGGCCAGCCATAATTCGTTTACTTGCCAATTTCAATAAGCCGCTTTGGCTTCGGCAAGGCTTCTTCTTTCTTAGGGAGTGTAAAACGCAGGATACCGTCTTCGTAGTTGGCTTCGATGGCCTCCTCGTTTACGGATTCCGGCAGGGTAAAGGCCCGTTTGAAATTCGAATACCAGAATTCCCTGCGGGTATACCCCTTTTCGTCTTCCTGTTTCTCCTCTTTGTGCTCCATGGAAATGGTCAGCACGTTGTCGTCGACCTCAATGTTGAAGTCTTCTTTCTTCTGACCCGGGATGGCCAGCTCCAGGGTAAAGTCGGTCTCCCCCTCGCGGATATTCACCGCAGGCAGGTTTTGGTTGTAGCGATCTACCCCGCCGAACCAGTCGGGCATCATCACGTCGTTCCAGAAGCTTGGAAACAATCCGGTGTGTTTACGTACTAGTGTCATGATATGTAATTTTTTGTTGTTTTAAAATTTCACCCTATAGAGAGCAAACTACATACCGATTGGGAAATGCTGTCTTTATGACATATATATTGGAGTTATTCCTGCCTTATTGGCAGGTGCCGGTGGCGGCTCCGCAGGTTTGTCGGGGTGTGAACGGCACGCCCCCTCAGGGACAAACAGCTACCTTCCTTGAATTGCCGCAGGCCTTAAATGAAGTGGGCGTTAATTGCGGTGGACTGAATTGTAGCGGGTTTAATTGTAGTGGGCCTTGAAGATATTGATCAAAACGTCCGGGGGGACGATCTTATCCGGGTAGCGGTGCATGATAGTCAGCACCTGCTCGATAGCGGAAGGCCGCAGGCCCATACCCAATCCGATATCGTGTAATCGGCGTATCTCCTCCGGGTGGCGGTCCTTGTCTACATTCATCAGCAGGACGAGCCGGTGGAATTGCAGGATGCGGTCTGCCTGGGTTTTGGGCATGATCTTTTCGACCTGGCTCTCAAAGAGCGAATCGAAGTCCTCCCGGTGCACCCCCAGTTGCTCGGACACCCCCAAAAGAAAGGAATATTCCGAATCCTTGATAGCGGTATCGGCCCGAGCAAAGGAAATCATTTCCGAAAGTATGCTGAGTTTCTCCTCGTAGGTGCTCATAGCCGGGACCGGGTTGGGTGATCGTTACTTAGATAACTCGAAATTCCGGAATTTCGTATATCCGGAACCCGTGGATCCCAACCCTCCGAAAAGGCATCGCCGCATGGTATAATCACATAAAAAATCCCGCAAAACCCAATGACCGGATGCCACCGAAAAGGTCCTGCGGGATTATCCTAAATAGGCTGTCCCTTAGCTGGTAAACCGGATCGGCACCTCATAGGTCCCGCCGCTTTGAAGCCCGGTACCCGCAATGTTGTGGTAGTTCAGCTTGGCCTTTACATAGCGCTCCAGCCGTTCGTTGTCCGTGCGTACGGAGAGGACGACAATCTCATTGTCGTTGTTGACGGTAAAACGCACCCAGGCGCTCAACTCCTGATTGTCTTCCAGAACAATGTTGTTGTCTTTTAAAATGTCCCCGATCTTGGCGCACACCTTGGTTTCGGGAGCAATCGGTTCGGTGGTACCCTCTGTTGCCAGGGCATTGGCGGAAAACAAAAGGGCAGCTGCTACGGATAAAACACTAAATTTTCTCATGACGTTGTTTGTTTTGATGATTGATGAATGAAGTTCTTTGATTAAAAAGACGAGTGCTGCAGGCAATCGTTACAATTATTTACGCTTTTAACATTTTTTTAATCGATTTTCTGATAATTCCATACTCCCTGGCGGTTATTTCCAAAAAGACTTCAAAAAATACCTCCGGAACCCTGAGCGTCTGTTCAGCAGACGGTTATCGGATACGAAGACATGGCAAATGTCCGCCCGATCTGCGAGACCGGCAAGGAGGCAGGTGAAATTTCACCCAGGCTTAATACCCGGACGCCTTCCGTATCAATAACAAAAAAAAGGGGTCATGTTCTCGTAACATGACCCCTCCGGTTTGTTTCCTGAAAGAATTTCAGGCAAGCACTTCCTTCACCTTGTCCGCGGCTTCCTGGAACTGAACTGCGGAGTGTACCGCCAACCCGGAATTATCCAGGATCTCCTTGGCGAGTTCGGCATTGGTGCCCTGCAGGCGCACGATGATCGGCACCTTGATGGCGTCCCCCATATTCTTATAGGCATCCACGACACCCTGGGCCACCCGGTCGCAGCGGACGATCCCCCCGAAAATGTTGATGAGGATGGCTTTGACGTTGGCGTCCTTGAGGATGATCCGGAAGGCTTCCTCCACGCGTTTTGCATCGGCCGTCCCTCCGACGTCCAGAAAATTAGCAGGTTCGCCACCGGCCATCTTGATCAGGTCCATGGTTGCCATGGCCAATCCGGCCCCGTTCACCATGCAACCGACATTCCCGTCCAGGTCCACGTAATTCAGCCCCACGGCACGCGCCTCCACCTCGATGGGGTTCTCTTCCCTCAGGTCCCGCATTTCCGCATACTGCTTGCGGCGGAAGAGTGCATTGTCGTCCAGGGACACCTTGGCATCCACAGCCAGGATTTTATCATCCGAGGTCTTCAGTACCGGGTTGATTTCAAACAAGCTCGCATCGCTTTGCTCATACGCCTTGTAGAGGGAGCTTACAAATCGTGTCATTTCCTTGAAAGCCGTACCCGAAAGCCCCAGGTTAAATGCTATTTTGCGGGCCTGGAACGGCAGCAGGCCGGTAGCCGGGTCTATCTCTTCTGTGAAGATCAGGTGGGGGGTCTTATCGGCTACCTCCTCGATATCCATCCCGCCTTCGGGGGAATACATGATCATCACACGCGATTCCGCCCGGTTGAGCAGTACGGACATGTAGTATTCCTCCGTGTCGCTGTCTCCCGGGTAGTAGACGTCTTCCGCAACCAGTACCTGGTGCACTTTTTTACCTTCGGCAGATGTCTGGGGGGTTACCAAATTCATCCCGATGATCTCCTCGGCGATGGATTCCACCTCTTTCAGGTTTTTGGCCAGTTTCACCCCGCCGCCCTTGCCACGGCCCCCGGCGTGGACCTGGGCCTTGATGACATGCCAGCTCGTGCCGGTTTCCTGTGTGAGCTGCTTGGCAGCATCCACGGCTTCCTTCTTGTTATGGGCCACGATGCCGCGCTGGATGCGGACGCCGAAACTCGCCAGAATCTCTTTTCCTTGGTATTCGTGTAAATTCATGTTGGTTTTATAAGGAGTTGCATGCAAAAATAGCAAACCGCATGGACTTCCCCTAATGCAAATGCCTTCGGGTCACTCCGGCTCAATATCCTTGAAGTCGAGCGGGTCAAAATTGCGGAAATGCCCGTTCATTTCGATGCGTTCCCGCGTTTCATTCAACTGCTGGAGCACCCGGATGGTCTCCCTGAGGTGGTCCAGCAAAAAATCCAGGCGCGCGGCCTCGCCGGGAATCTGCAACAGGCTGTATTCCTGTTCAAAGGACAAACCCATTTTATGGGCCAGGGTATAGCTGTTGAACAGTTCCCGCTTTACCGGGCCAAAGGGCAGGTCCATCAATTCGTAGAGTTCCCGGCACGCCTGGTATACCGCTTCGGTCTGAACGGGCACGGCGTCATTCACCGCGTCCAGGAACCGGATTTCGCCCCCCGGGTAGCTTTTACCCTCCAGTACCGGCTGGAAGCGCACCACCCGGAACACCTGCCGCGCCACACAGACGACGTCCATCGAACCGTCTGCATAGGTATTCACGATGTCCTTTAGCTGGACCTCCGTACCATAGGCAATCGTATTCTCGATGTAAACGGGTATCCCGAAGGTCTGGGCCTCCTGCCGGCAGTCTGTGATAAGCTGCTTGTAGCGCTCCTCAAAAATATGGAGGGGGACGGACTCCCCTGGAAAGAAAACGGATTGTAAGGGAAACAGCGGTAAGACCATATTGGGATTTTGCTTAAATCTACAAAGCGGCAACAGAAGATTCAACTTCCCGGGTATTTTATATTTGTTGTATTTATAACAATTTGTTTTAATTTAAAATCACTGTCGGATTTTTTTGACGGTACGGTATAAGTGAATTAGTTTTGCCCAAATTCATTCGATTATGAAAGGGAAGGATCTACTGGGGATTGCAAAGGATTTTGGTGCACCTGTGTACGTTTACGACGCAGGGAAGATCCAGTCGCAGTTTAAACGGCTTACCCATGCATTCCGGGTAGTTCCCAAGCTCAAGCTGAACTACGCCGCCAAGGCTTTGTCCAACCTGTCCATCCTCCGGTTGCTGAACAACCTGGGGAGCGGCCTGGATACCGTCTCCATCCAGGAGGTGCAACTGGGGCTCCTGGCCGGTTACCGACCGGAAGACATCATTTACACCCCCAACGGGGTGTCCCTGGAGGAAATCGAGGAAGCCGCCAGCCTGGGGGTGCAGATCAATATCGACAACCTTTCCATCCTGGAGCAATTTGGCAGTAAACACCCGGACATCCCGGTGTGTATCCGGATCAACCCGCACGTGATGGCCGGGGGCAATTCCAAGATATCGGTGGGCCACATCGATTCAAAATTCGGCATCAGCATCCACCAGATCCCACACCTGCTTCGTATTGTGGAGCTCACCAAAATGAAGATCAACGGGATCCATATGCATACGGGAAGCGATATCCTGGATATCGACGTCTTCCTGTACGCCTCCGAAATCCTGTTCGATACTGCCATGCATTTTAAGGACCTGGAATTCATCGATTTCGGCAGCGGCTTCAAAGTCCCCTACAAAGAAGGAGATATCGAGACAAATGTGGAGGAATTGGGCGAAAAGCTCGGGGGTCGCTTCCGGGAGTTCTGCGACGCCTACGGGCGGGAACTCACCCTGGCTTTCGAACCCGGCAAATTCCTGGTGAGCGAGGCCGGGTATTTCCTGGCCAGGGTAAACGTGGTCAAACAGACTACATCGACTGTATTTGCGGGGGTAGACTCCGGTTTCAACCACCTGATACGACCCATGCTCTACGGGGCCAACCACCATATCGAAAACCTCTCCAATCCCGGGGGCAAGGAGCGCTATTATTCCGTGGTGGGCTACATTTGCGAAACGGACACCTTTGCAAGCAACCGCAGGATCCGCGAGATATCCGAAGGGGATATCCTCTGTTTCCGGAATGCCGGAGCCTATTGCTTCACCATGGCCAGCAACTACAATTCCCGCTTCCGGCCTGCAGAAGTGCTGTGGATGGACGGCAAGGCACACCTGATCCGCAAAAGGGAGAATTTTGAAGACCTGATCCGCAACCAGGTGGATGTCCCGGCGCTGGCCGAGCGGCCCAGGCAGACGACAGACCCCAACGAGGCGCATAGCAAGGTGAAATAATTCGGCCCTCCGCGCGTTAGTTCTTTAACGGGATTCCGACTATTTTCCCGTAAATTGCGGAAATGATGAGAAAATTACTACCCCTCGTTGTATGGGCGATTTTGATGAGCCCGGTAGCAGTGGCCGCCCAGCAGGTCAATTGGATCAGCTGGGACCAGGCTGTGGCAACCGTTCAGGGCGGGTCCAACGACAAAAAAATATTCATCGACGTCTACACGGACTGGTGCGGTTGGTGCAAGCGTATGGACAAGGATACCTTCCAGAACCCCGAGGTGGCCGCCTATATGAACGAGAATTTCCTGATGGTGAAACTCGACGGCGAGCAGAAAGAACCGATCGAATACAATGGGAAAACCTATAAGTTCGTCCCCTCCGGCAGGAAAGGCTACCACGAATTGGCGGCCGCCCTGCTCCAGGGCCGTCTCAGCTACCCCACCGTGGTATTCCTGGACGAAGAACTCAATATGCTGTCGCCCGTACCCGGTTATCAAAAACCGGATGCCTTCCTGCAGATAGCCAGGTATTTCGGGGATAATATCTACAAGGAAAAAGACTGGCAAACCTACAGCGGTACGCGATAGGAAGCCGGCGGGCTGAAAGGGACCGAAATACCTACAAGAAAAAATAAAAAACCCGGTGGCTACCGGGTTTTTTTATGGGTTTCTAGCGGCTGTAATTGGGCGACTCCTTGGTGATGGTAACATCGTGCGGGTGGCTCTCGTGGATGCCGCTGGAGGTAATCTTGACAAAGCGGGCCGTCTCCTTGAGCGTGGCAATGTCTTTGGCCCCGCAATAGCCCATTCCCGCGCGCAGGCCGCCGATAAATTGATGGATGCTTTCGTACAGGTCGCCCTTATAGGGAACCCGCCCGACGATCCCTTCCGGCACCAGTTTCTTGATATCGTCTTCCACATCCTGGAAATAGCGGTCCTTGCTGCCTTCCTTCATGGCCTCTACGGAGCCCATGCCCCGATAGGACTTGAATTTCCGCCCTTCGTAGATAATGGTTTCCCCCGGGGATTCCTTGGTCCCCGCCAGGAGCGACCCGAGCATCACGGTATCCGCACCTGCGGCCAGCGCCTTGGGGATATCTCCGGTATAACGGATGCCCCCGTCGGCGATAACGGGCACCCCGCTCCCCTTGATGGCCGCCGCCACTTCGAGAACGGCTGAGAATTGCGGAAACCCAACGCCGGCCACCACCCGGGTGGTACAAATGGATCCGGGCCCGATCCCGACTTTTACGGCGTCCGCCCCGGCGTCTACCAGGTACCTGGCGGCTTCCCCGGTGGCGATGTTCCCGACAATGACCTCCAGGTCCGGGAAGGCTTTCTTGACCTCCTTCAGGACCCCGACCACCCCTTTGGTATGCCCGTGTGCCGTGTCGATCACCACGGCGTCTACCCCGGCGCCCACCAGGGCACGGGCCCTGTCGACCGCATCGGGGGTAACGCCCAGGGCTGCGGCAACCCGCAGACGGCCGTAATGGTCTTTGTTGGCAATGGGCTTCTGGGTGAGTTTGGTAATATCCCGGAAGGTAATCAGCCCGATCAGCCGGTTGTCGTCGTCCACCACCGGCAATTTTTCAATCTTGTTTTCCTGCAGGATGTCCTCGGCCTCCGCCAGGGAAGTCCCTTCCCGCGTGGTAACCAGGTTCTCCGAAGTCATCACCTCGGATATCGGCCGGTCGTTGTTCTTTTCAAATCGCAAATCCCGGTTCGTCACAATCCCGATCAGCTCGCCGCCCCCGTTGACGATCGGGATACCGCCGATGCTGTGTTCCTTCATGCTCGCCTTGGCGTCCCGGACAAAGGCATCCTGCGGCAGGGTTACCGGGTCCAGGATCATCCCGCTTTCCGCCCGCTTCACCCGGCGGACTTTCAGCGCCTGCTGTTCGATGGTCATGTTTTTATGGAGAACGCCCATCCCCCCTTCCCGGGCCATGGCAATGGCCATCCGCGACTCGGTAACCGTATCCATGGCAGCGGAAACGATCGGGACGTTGATACGGATGTTGCGGGTAAACTGGGAGGTGATGTCGACTTCCCGGGGCAGGACCTCCGAAAAGGCAGGCACGAGCAGTACGTCGTCGTATGTCAGGCCTTCCCCGAGGATTTTAGAGTGGTGGGCTTCCATGGCAATTAAGGATTAATTGCGTGCAAATATACTACAAATTCTCCGGGCAACCATCCGCCGGTACCCAGGAATTGCCTGTCCCTCAAAGTTCTGTCGGGAGACGTAGAAAATTATTTTTATTTATTCCAAATAAACTTGGAAAACAGGGTGGCAGCAATTAGTTTTGCTTCGCGAAATTTATTTTTAACCAGTCTAAATAAATCAATGAGGCGTATTCTATTCCCCCTGCTGGCCCTCCTGTTCGCGGATGCGGCCGCCCAACAAGCCGATTCGATACAAACCGGCAACAACCCCCTGCAACCCACCATCCCACTGGATGAGGTAATCCTGGAAGCGAAGGTAATCTTTGGCAGTAAATTCCAGGCACGGAACCGCACGGGTTCCTCCTATTATATTTCCCCGGAAGAAATCCGCAAATTCAACTATACGGACGTCAACCGCACCCTGCGGACCGTCCCCGGGGTAAATGTGTACGAGGAAGATGGATTTGGGCTTCGCCCGAACATCAGCCTGCGGGGAACTTCCCCCGAGCGCAGCGCAAAAATTACACTGATGGAAGACGGGGTACTCATTGCCCCCGCTCCGTACAGCGCCCCGGCCGCCTATTACTTTCCCACGATCGCTCGTATGCAGGCGGTAGAAATCCTCAAAGGCAGCAGCCAGGTGCAATTCGGGCCCTATACCACGGGAGGTGCCATCAATATGATCAGCACCGAGGTGCCGGACCAGTTCGGCGCCCGGCTGCGCACCAGCTACGGAAGTTTTCAGAGCGGCCAGCTGCACGCCCTGCTGGGGGACAGTAAAAAGCATTTTGGATATTCCGTGGAGTACCTCAATTACAATTCAAACGGGTTCAAGAACCTGGATGGCGGCGGGGATACCGGCTTCGACAAGAACGACCTGGTCGCGAAATTCCAGGTCAGGATCAACCCGGAGGCCCGGTTGCAGCAACGGCTGGAATTCAAATTCCAGTATTCGGACGAGGTCTCTGATGAAACCTACCTGGGGCTGACCCAGGAGGATTTCGACGCAAGCCCCTTCCGCCGGTATGTCGCCTCAGCGGCAGACCGCATGGATACCGAACACACCCAGTTTATGCTCTCCCATATCCTGGACCTGGGCCGATCCCTTCGCATTACCACCACGGGATACCGGAACCAATTTGAACGGAACTGGTACAAACTCAACGACGTCACCCTGGGAGGAGAGCGGGAAGGCATCGCGGGTATCCTGGAGAACCCGCAGCAATTCCAACCCTATTACGAGGTGATTACCGGGTCCGCGGACAGCCCTGAAGATGCCCTGGGCGTCAAGGCCAACAACCGGGCCTACCTGAGTACCGGGGTACAGACCAAACTGGACTACCACTGGAATGGGGAAAATACGTTCCACGACCTGGAGGCCGGGCTCCGTTACCATTTTGACGAGGAAGACCGGTTCCAGTGGGTGGACGGGTACGCCATCCAAAGCGGTACGCTCGTGCAGACCACCGAGGCTACCCGGGGCACGGACGCCAACCGCATCAGCGATGCACGGGCCTTTGCAGCCTATGCCATGTACAAGTTCAAAACCGGCGACCTGACCCTTACCCCCGGATTGCGATATGAAAACATCACCCTTTCCCGGGTCAATTACGGGAGTTCGGACCCCGGACGTACCGGTTCGGACCTGAGCGAGCGGGAGAACCAGGTGGATGTGTGGATCCCCGGGATGGGCTTTAACTACAACCTGGGAGATGTATCCGTTTTCGGCGGCGTGCACAAAGGCTTTTCACCCCCCGGGAACCAGGATGGCCAGGATCCGGAAGAAAGCATCAACTACGAATTGGGGACCCGGTTTTCCCTGGGCGGCCTCTCGGGAGAAGTTGTCGGGTTCTTCAACGACTACAGCAATTTGCTGGGAAGCGACCTGGCCGCCACCGGGGGCACGGGAACCCTGGACCAGTTCAACGCCGGGGAGGTGGACGTGGCAGGCCTGGAGCTGCTGCTGAATTACAATTTCCTGCCCGGGAACCAGAAGTACCAGTTACCCGTTACTTTCGGGTACACGCTGACGGACTCCGAATTCCGGAACGCCTTTGGAAGCGAGGACGGACTTTGGGGTGAGGTAGCCGAAGGTGATGAAATGCCCTATATTTCCAGACATCAATTCCACACCTCCCTGGGGCTGGAGCACAGCCGTTTTGAACTTCACTTCAACGCGAGGTACAACGGGGCTTTCCGAACCCAGGCCGGCCAGGGCAGCATCCCTGAGGACGAGCGCGTGGCCAGCAATTTCATCCTGGATTTTACGGGGAAATACCATATCACCCCCAATGTCAGCCTCCAGGCCAACGTGGTCAACCTAATGGACGAAACCTACGCAGTGGCACGGGTTCCTGCAGGTTTGCGCCCCGGCCACCCATTTGGCATCTACGGAGGAATCACCCTACAGTATTAAGGTTCAGGCAACCTTTTGCAGCCATGGAAAGAGGCACCTGCTGATCAATCGGCAGGTGCCTTTTTTAATTACAACGGTTCAAAGCAAACCGTTCAATGATAGCGAGTGAAGATTTCGGTAGCCTTATTATAGGCGGCCTCGAAGGCCATCCAGCGGACCCCGGTATCCACCTGGCGGGAGGTAAAAAATGAAAGCATTTTCTCCGTCGGCATATTGCCGGTGAGTTCGTCTTTGGCCATCGGGCAACCCCCAAAGCCCTGGACCGCCCCGTCAAACCTGCGGCATCCGGATTCCCAGGCTGCCTGCACTTTTTCCTTCCAGCTCCGGGGATGCGTGTGTAGGTGGGCTCCGAATTCCACCTCCGGGTAGGCGGGGATCAATTCGCTGAACAGACCGGAAATCGTTTCCGGATCCGAGCTGCCGATGGTATCGGAGAGGGAAAGGATCCCCACCCCCATATCCACGAGCCGCCGAGTCCAATCCGAAACGATACCCGCATCCCAGGGGTCGCCATAGGGGTTGCCGAACCCCATGGAAATATAGGTAACCACCTCTTTGTCGTGGGCCCGGGCGAGTTCCAGGATCTCCGTCAGGATTTTCAGGGATTCGGCGATGGTCTTGTGCGTGTTGCGCATCTGGAAGTTTTCCGAGATGGAAAAGGGATAGCCCAGGTAACGGATTTCCGGATGGCGCACCGCATCCTCCGCCCCCCGCACGTTCGCCACGATGGCCAGCAGTCGGGTGGATGTACGGCTCAGGTCCAGGCCGGAGAGCACCTGGGCCGTATCGGCCATTTGGGGGATCGCCCTCGGGGAGACAAAGCTCCCGAAATCCAGGGTATCAAAACCGCAACCGAGCAGTGCCTGCAGGTAGCGGATTTTGGCTTCCGTAGGTATAAATTCCCGGATTCCCTGCATGGCGTCCCGGGGACACTCCACAATTTTTACCCGATCGGACATACTTTTCACGGCTAATGCTGTCTTCTTTCTCCCGGACGGAGACCCGGTCCAATCGCACCGGGGCCTAAAATTACCATTAATTCGCGGAATGCTGCGCCCTAATCGTCCAGCTTACCGGCTCTGCGCTAAATCGCTTGCATTCAACTAATTTTTAACCCGTACACCCAATGGATTATGTCGTCGGATAATCATTGATTAAACTTGTGGTTCAATGGCGGCAGCCCTGCGCGAAACTATCAGACTATGTCCAAACCCCTGATCATCAATTTCACCCCTACCGGGATGATCCCCACCAAGGAGATGACCCCCCATGTCCCCGTTCAGGTGAACGAAATTGTGGAAGATGTACACGAGGCCTGGGAAACCGGGATTAGCATGGTGCATTTGCACGCCCGGGATGCCCAAACAGGTACGCCTACCTACCTGCGGGAGATCTATGCAGACATCATCGGGGGGATCCGCAAATTCGCCCCGGAGCTCGTGGTGTGCGTTTCGCTGAGCGGGCGGAATTTCGGGGAATTCGAACAACGCGCGGACCCGCTTTTCCTGGAGGGCGACCACAAACCGGATATGGGCAGCCTTACGCTGAGTTCCCTGAATTTCAATCGAACGGCGAGTGTCAATGCCCCACAGATGATCCAGGATTTGGCCCGGACCATGTTGGAGCGGGGCATCCTGCCGGAATTGGAAGCTTTTGATATCGGGATGATCAATTACGCCAAATACCTGGAGCGAAAAGGCCTGTTGAAGCCCCCCCATTATTTCAACCTGTTGCTGGGGAATATCGCCTGTGCCCAGGCCAACCTGATGCAGGCCGGCCTGATGATCAATGAATTGCCTGCAAACTCCCATTGGAGCCTGGCCGGTATCGGGGAGGCCCAACTCCATATGAATTCCGTCGCCATTGCCATGGAAGGCGGGGTCCGCGTGGGCCTCGAGGACAATATCTGGTTCGACAAGGGCCGTACCAAACTCGCCACCAACGGGCAGCTGCTTCGACGTATCCACGCGCTGGCCGAGGCGAATGAACGGACATTGATGTCTGCCGCAAATCTCCGGGAATTGCTGGACCTGCAGGCCGGGAACGGGAAATACGGACGCGCATGAGTGGGGAAGCCTCAAACACCCGCAAGGAAACGGGCCGGTTTTACAAATTGCACCTCATTTGGTACAGGGTCCGCCACGGCATGATCCTGCTGAGCATCCGGAACCTGTTGCTGCGATTGAAAATCAATATCAACCCCTATTGGATCGATCGGGAGGGCCTGGACCTGTCTGCGGAACCCCGGCTGCCGGAACCCCCTGAAACGTATCGGCTGGAGGCCGTCCCCCGCAAACAACTCCGGCCCCTGTTTGAATTGCTCCGGTATAACCTGGACATGCTTGAGGATCGGCCGGAATCTCCCTATGAAGCCCTTGGACTCTACAAGGGGGAAGAGCTGGCTGCCTTTACGATGATGCGGTACGGGCAATTTGAACTCAGCGGGAAAAAATTCCTGCTCTCGCCCGGGGAGGCCTACCTGGAAAACATGTACACATTTGAGAATTTCCGGGGAAAAAAGCTGGCCCCTTACCTGAGATACCAGTGTTACAAATACCTGGAGGGCAAAGGAATCAGCCGGTGTTACAGCGGAACCCAATGCCTGAATACCGCCTCCCGCCGGTTCAAGGCCAAGCTGAATATCCAACACGAAACTCTCTACCTGCACATCGACCTGTTCAAGCGGTTCCGGCGGACCTACCTGCTCCGGAGATATACCCCTTCGGCTCCCCCGGCGAACTAGCAGTCCAGGTTTGTGGGAATTAAGCAGGTCAGCAGGAATCAGGCAAACAGCAGGAATCAGGCAAACAGCAGGAATCAGGCAAAACAGCAGGAATCAGGCCTGCTCCAGAAGTTTTTGGTTGATTTTTTTCACCAGCCCGGGCCCCTCGTAAACGAACCCGGTCCAGAGTTGTACCAGGCTGGCGCCGGCGTCGAGTTTCTCCAGGGCATCCCCGGCCGAATGGATTCCGCCCACGCCGATAACCGGGAACGCGCCTTTTCCCTCCTCAACCAGGAAGCGGATTACCTCGGTGGAACGTTTGCGCAACGGGCGGCCACTGAGCCCCCCCTGCTCTTCCTGCAGGTACATGTCGGATTTCAGGTCGTCCCGGGCGATCGTGGTATTCGTGGCGATCACCCCGTCGATACCCGTTTCCCCGACAATTTCGATAATGTCCCGCAACTGCGCATCCGTCAGGTCCGGGGCGATTTTCAGCAGGATGGGCTTTTCCCGCGTGGCATTTACCAGGGCGCATTTGGTGTTTTCCCGTTTCATGATCCGAAGCAGCTCGGTGAGCGGCTTCTTCTCCTGCAGCTCCCTGAGCCCCGGGGTATTCGGGGAGCTTACATTGACCACAAAGTAGTCTACATGGGGGAACAGGGTTTCGAAACAGATCATGTAGTCCTTGACCGCTTCCCGGTTGGGAGTCGCCTTATTCTTGCCGATATTCCCGCCGATCAGGACCCGTCGGGTCCCGGCCAGGCGCTCGGCGGCCTCGAAGACGCCCCGGTTGTTGAAACCCATCCGGTTGATGATGGCCTTGTCCGCCCGCAGGCGGAATAGCCGCTTTTTCGGGTTTCCCGCCTGGGCTTTGGGGGTAAGGGTTCCAATCTCCACAAACCCGAAACCGAAATCCGCCAGTTCGTCAAACAATCGGGCATCCTTGTCAAACCCTGCGGCAAGCCCCACCGGGTTGGGGAATTTCAAACCGAAAACCTCCCGTTCCAGACGCGGGTCGTCCAACCGGTACATGCTTCTGAGCAAACCGCCCAGGCCCAGCCGGTGCAGGGTCCGTATAGCGAAAAAGGAAAAATGGTGGACTGCTTCAGGATCGAATAGAAACAACAGGGGCCGAAGCAGAAGCTTGTACATAGGGGGTGCGAATTTCGTCAAAATTACAAACTATCCGCGCACCCTACCAAGCTTCACGGGTGAAAGTCGACAAACGGCCGCACCTATTCCGCCCCGGGATTATTCCGGGACCCCGGAACCTCCTCCGGATTCCGCTGCCGGCGCCATCGGGGCCCGCATGACCTCCTGGCAAAGTTCCACATACCGTTGGTATTGCAATTCGTTGAACGTACCGAGCAACATCCGGTCGTACCGGAGCGAATTGGCGAGCATCATCTCCTTGATTTCCCGGTATTTTGTGCCGAGGACCTCCACTTCTTCTGTGGTTTCCTGAGGGTGCGTATTGAGCAGGTCACGCGCCCGGGACTGGAGTTCGGCATTCTCGGTTTCCAGGGCTTCCGTCCAGCGGTTCAGCTTTTCCTGTTGCGCATCGTTCAGCTGGAAAACCAACACGATAAGTTCCGTATCCTTTCCCCCTACCCCCAGGGCGCATTCCTGGGAAACTGCAGGAAACAGGCAGAAAGTCAGCAGCAGGGTTGTCAGAAATCTTCGGATCATCTTTCTTTGCGTTGCACCCTGCAAATGGCTTACAAGCCTTCGTACCGCAGGATCGTTCTTAATACTAACTCCTGATTCCTGTAAAAATTATATGTCCGACCTCCTCGAGCGCTTCCTCCGCTATGTCCGTATCGACACCCAGAGCAACCCGGACTCCGCATCCACCCCCAGCACGGAAAAGCAATGGGAGCTGGCCCGCCTGCTCGTTCGGGAGATGGAGGAAATGGGCCTGGAAGACGTCCGGATAGACGAAAAAGCCTATATCACTGCAACCCTGCCCTCGAATGTCCCCGATCGGTTGCCGGTAATCGGTTTTATCGCCCATTTCGATACGAGCCCGGATTTCAGCGGCACGAATGTCCGGCCGCGGCTGGTTCCGGACTACGACGGGGGGGACATAGTCCTGAATGCCGAATCCGGGGTTGTCCTCTCCCCCGAGTACTTCCCGGAACTCCGGCGATACACCGGGCAGACCCTGGTGGTTACCGATGGGAATACGCTGCTGGGAGCGGATGACAAGGCTGGAATTGCCGAGATCCTGACAGCCGCCGAATATCTGATCCAACACCCCGAAATCCCCCATGGCACCATCCGAATCGGTTTTACGCCCGACGAGGAAATCGGACGTGGCGCCCACCACTTTGACGTCGGGGCATTCGGGGCCGACTGGGCCTACACCATCGACGGAAGCCAGGTTGGCGAACTCGAATTCGAAAATTTCAATGCAGCCCGTGCGGTGCTTACCGCTTTCGGAACCAGCGTCCACCCGGGCTATGCCAAAAATAAAATGGTGAATGCCATCACCACCCTGCAGGAAATCCTCTCCGGCCTCCCGCCGGGGGAAGTCCCGGAAAAGACCAGCGGTCGCGAGGGTTTCTTCCACCTACACCAGTTCCAGGGCGGGATCGAGGAGGCCCGGGCGGAACTGATCATCCGGGACCACGATCGGGAAACATTTGAAAAACGCAAATCCCTGCTCAGGGTACTGGCGGAGGAAACGGCCCGAAAGCGGCAAGCCCGGGTGGAAGTACAAATCGAAGACCAGTATTACAACATGCGGGAGAAAATCCTCCCGGTCTACCCCATTGTGGAAGTGGCCGAACAGGCGATGCGGTCCGTTGGGGTGGAACCCCTGATCCAACCGATCCGCGGGGGCACGGACGGGTCCCAGCTGAGCTATAAGGGACTTCCCTGCCCGAATATCTTTGCCGGGGGGCATAATTTCCACGGGAAATTCGAGTACGTTCCGGTTGAAAGTATGGAGAAGGCCGTGGAAGTTATTGTGAAAATTTGCGAACTTACTGCCAGCAAACCGCCCGATTCATGGAAAAATCAGCCAAAATAGCCGCATATTTCGAAAAAGAGGGGCCTTTTCGGGAAGGGATTGCCCGGTTGCGCGACCTGGTCAGCGACACGGAACTGGAAGAAGACTTCAAATGGAGCTGCCCGGTTTATACGTTGGGAAAGGAAAACGTCGTGGGGGTACTCGCATTTAAGAACCATTTCGGGCTCTGGTTCTTCAATGGGGTATTTCTCTCGGATCCGCTCGGGGTACTCGAAAATGCCCAGGAAGGCAAAACCAAAGCCATGCGGCACTGGAAGTTTACCTCTGTGGAGCAGATCGACCCCCGGCACGTAAAAGCCTATGTACTCGAGGCCATTGCCAATGCCCGCAAAGGGGTCCGGCTGGATCCGGTCAAACCCAAAAAAACCGCAATACCCCACCTGTTGCAGGCCGCCCTGAATTCCGACCCGGAACTCCAGGCCGCTTTCGGCAACCTGGCCCCCTATAAACAGCGGGATTACGCAGAGCACATCGCCTCGGCCAAACAGGAAGCCACGAAAAAGCGGCGTCTGGACAAAATCCTCCCGATGATCCGACAAGGGGTCGGCCTCCATGACAAATACAGGAACTGTTAATGGGCTACCCCTGTAGGGCTATTGGTTTTCCGATTGCCCGGACCCCCGGACAGGCCCCTAGCGGAGCTCCCAGCCGTTGTGGTAGTCCGCACGCATCAGGCGGTTCGCCCCGGCATCCGTAAATGCCGACTGCCCGGCATCCCACTTAAGTTTCCGACCCGTTTTGTAGGCGATATTCCCCATATGGGATACCCGCGCCGCATGGTACCCCACCCGGATAGGCGCCCGGAGGATTGCAGCATCCCGGTTGCGTACCGCTTCCAGGAAATTTGCGGTGTGCAGGTCCAGGCCATTCCCTTCGGCCGAACGCAGCGGTACCGCTTCCATTTTTGGCTGGTCCGGCAGTTGCCGCCAGCTCTCGTGTTCCACCTCGGGAATTACTTCCCAACCGCCCCGGTCCAGGACCAGGGTGCCATTGTTCCCGATAAATGCAATACCGTGATTCCTGCCGTAATTCCCCCCGTCAATACCCGTGGCGTGCTCCCAGAGGAGGTTGAAGCCATCGAATTCATAGACGGTCTGGAGCGTATCGGGCGTCTCGGAGGCGTCGTCGGCATAGGCAAACTTGCCCCCGGAGGCCATGACAGAATTCGGGGCGGTTGCTTCCATCCCGTATAAGGCATAATCGATGAGGTGCACCCCCCAGTCGGTCATCAGGCCGCCCGCGTAGTCCCAGAACCAACGGAAATTAAAATGGAAGCGGTTTGGGTTAAAGGGGCGTTCGGGCGCCGGCCCCAACCACATCTTGTAGTCGACCCCCTCAGGCGCCGGGCTGTCCGGCAATACGGGCACTGGCTGCATCCAACCCTGGTACGCCCACGCCTTTGCCAGGCGGACGGGCCCCAGGGCCCCCGTGCGAAGGAAATCAATCGCATCCACAAAATGCGGCTGGCTGCGCTGCCACTGGCCAATCTGGACCATCCGCCCGCTGCCCTCAACTGCTTGCAGCATCCGGTCGCATTCCTCAATGGAGTTTGCAATGGGCTTCTCGCAGTACACGTCTTTCCCGGCGTCCAGGGCATCCAGGAGTTGCAGGCAATGCCAGTGGTCCGGCGTGCCGATAATCACGATGTCAACATCCGCATTCTCGAGTAATTCCCGATAATCGCCGTACTGTTTGGGTTTGCCGTGCCCCGCCTCGGTGAGCTGGGCAGTTCGGCGCTCCAAAACGCCTTGGTCCACATCGCAAAGGGCAGTTACCTGTACCTCGGGCAGCTTTAAAAAGGAACTGAGGTTTGAAAAACCCATGCCGTTGCAACCGATCAGGCCAATGCCGATCCGTTCGTTCGCCCCCAGAACCCGGGATCCGCGGCTCCACAGGGGCGCGGGCACCAATAAGGCGGAGGCCGCAGCCGAGGCACCCAGGGCCCCTTTGCGGATAAATGATCTGCGTGTTTCCATAGTCCGATGTTGTTGAAAACAAGGTACTACATTGGCAGGGCAAAAAAAAACGCCGGCTGTTGCCGGCGTTTTCCATGCGATTGCGTCAGGGCTTGCACGCCCCGAAGAAGCGGAATTCTAATCCTTGGGGTCGTTCGCCTTTTTGCTCAGTTCCATGGAAATGGCAGAGCGATCGAATTTCATACGGCCTGCCATCGTTTCGATGATGCAGGAGAAGTCCTTGTCGTTCAGGTCCACAACCTTTCCGTACAAACCGCTTTTGGTTACGATCTTATCCCCTTTTTTCAGGGCTTTGGCAAACTTTTTCTCGTCTTTCTGACGCTTGATCTGCGGGCGGATCATAAAGAAGTACGCCACTGCAAAAATCAGGATCATGGGCAGGAACTGCCCGATTTGGTCACTCATTCCGTTGCTGATTTACGAATCTTAGTTCTTAACCGGGCCCACTGCTGCCGTTCCGCCGGCCGCTTTCGGGTTTACGAAGGCCTTGATGCGGAGCATCTCCTGCCCTCCGGCGGTGTTCGCCATAACCGTTACGGTCTTGGTGACCTGCCCGCTGCCGCTGCCGTTGAAGCGAACCTTGATTTCGCCTTTTTCGCCCGGGGCAATCGGCTGGTTGATCGGGGCGTCCGGGGTGGTACATCCGCAACTGGCCGAAGTATTGGTAATGATCAGCGGGGCGGTACCCGTGTTGGTAAAGGAAAAGGTGGTTTCCTGGGGCGTCCCCTGCTCGATAGTTCCGAAATCGTGTTCCTTATTGTCAAAGGTAATGGCGGCCATGTTCTTGGATGCCGCGTCGCGCTGGGCGGCGACCTCGACGTTCTCTGCATTGATCTTCTCGGAAGCTTTCTCTTTGCATGAAGACAGGGCTGCTACTGCAAGCACGCTCAGGAATACTGTCGCTTTTCTCATGATTCTGCTGTTTTTTTTATTAATAGATGCAAAAATACGGAATATTTGATTACATGAGTCCCCGGCCTGTTTTTTTAAGCCTTCCGGCCTCCCGGTATTCGCGGATGAGCTTATCCAGGATGCCATTGATAAAAATGCTGCTCTTCGGGGTGGAATACTCCTTGGCGATCTCCAGGTATTCGTTGATGGTTACCCGTTCCGGGATGGAGGGGAAATACAGCAATTCCGCAATGCCCATCTTCAGCAGGATCCCGTCTATTTCGGCTATCCGCTCCTTGTCCCAATTGGGGGTCTTCCCCTCAATTTCTGCCTCCAGGGCGGCGTTCTTGTTCAGGGTTTTCCGAAGCAGGTCCATGGCGAATTCCATGTCCTCCGAATTCTTGAGGAGGGCGGGGAGCAGGTAGGATTCCGGGGCCCCTTGGTGGAGTTTGCCTAGGTGTTTGACGATAAAGGTATTCACCAACGGGATATCGTCTACCCAGGTGATCCCCTCGTCTTCCAGAAAATCGTAAATCTTGTCGTTCGGGGCGATGAATTCCCGGAAAATGGTCAGAGCAAATGCCCGGTCCCCTTCCCAGGTGGAGGAGGAAGCGGCATATGAGGCGTACTCGGGGCTTTCGGTCAATTGCCTGTAGACAATTTTCACATATTCCTCGTTGAGGTACCACTGCCGGAGTTTCCGTTTGTCGATGGCGGAAGCCAGGCCTGCATGGCCGGAGAGGTACTCCAGGAACTGATTGGCGGCAAGGGCCTGAGGCCCGGGGTGCCCGGATGCATCCTCCTTCAGGTACTTCTTGCGGCCTTTATCGGACCGCGACAGGGCCATCTGGTGGATTTCACGCAGCAGGGCGAGCATCACTACGTAAAGTGTAAAAGTCTGGCCAATGCTTTTTTTCAGGAATTTCTCCTGTGTTTCCGCAGACCCGTCCCGGGACAGGGTCAGCGCATAAATGCTCTGCATTACTTTTACCCGGATTTGCCTTCTCGTTAGCATGTAAAGAACTTTGCTGAAAATCTTGGGGCAAAAATAGGCATTGCATCCGAGTTGCGCCACCCCTTCCGGTTTCTTATCATATTTATAACACAACCATCCGAACCAATCTGCTATCTTTGTCCGCAGGCTGCTGCTTTCCCCGCAGCCTGCGACCAAGCATCCATGAAGGAACTCAGGCATCTCAACAAATATTTCCGGAAATACTGGGTAAAACTTTTCCTGGGCGTACTGATCACCATCATCGCGCGGGTTTTCCAGCTGGTGATGCCTTCCTACGTGAAGAATATCGTTGAAGTTGTCGAAAAATACAGCGCCGGGGAACTGGCCCTGGAAGCGGCCCGGTCCGACCTGCTGGAATACATCGCCATCATTGTGGGGGCCGCCCTACTATCCGGGTTCTTCACCTTCCTGATGCGGCAAACCATCATCAATGTGTCCCGCTACATCGAATACGACCTGAAAAACGAGGTGTTCGACCACTACCAGCGGCTGAGCCTGAACTTTTACAAAAGCAACCGAACCGGCGATTTGATGAACCGCATCAGCGAGGATGTCAGCCAGGTACGCCTGTATGCGGGCCCGGCCATCATGTACGGGATCCAGACGCTGACGCTGTTTGCCTGCCTGATCCCCCTGATGTTTATCAAAGCCCCTACCATCGCCTTTTACGCCCTGGTGCCCCTGCCTGTACTTTCCGTGCTGATCTACTGGATCAGCCGGATCATCCATCAGCGCTCCACCCGGGTTCAGGCATTCCTCTCCTCCCTTTCCACCTTTGCCCAGGAGTCCTTTTCAGGCATCTCGGTAATCAAGGCCTATGCAATGGAGCCACGAATTAACCGGGAAGCGGGCAGCCTCGCCCTGGAGGGGAAGGACAAGAGTATGGACCTGGCCAAGGTAAATGCGTGGTTTTTCCCCCTGATGATCCTGTTGATCGGGGTGAGCAACATCTTTGTCATCTACGTCGGGGGCATGCAATATTTCCGGGGCGAAATCAGCAGCCTGGGTACCATCCTGGAGTTTATCATTTACGTGAACATGCTGACCTGGCCGGTGGCAATCGTCGGCTGGCTCACCTCCATCGTACAACGTGCGGAGGCTTCCCAGAAACGGATCAACGAATTCCTGGACCAGGAACCGGACATTGCCGACCCGGGCACCCCCCTCGTACCTATCCGGGGGAAAATCGAATTCGACCGCGTGAGCTTTACCTACCCGGATACGGGTATCCGGGCCCTGAGGAACCTCTCCTTTACGGTGAACCCGGGGGAAACGCTGACCATCCTGGGGAAAACCGGATCGGGGAAGTCCACGATACTCGACCTGATTGCCCGTTTGTACGACGTGAACGACGGCACCATCCGGATTGACGACAAGCCTGTGGAGGAAATCAACCTGGATTCGCTGCGGTCTGCCATCGGGGCGGTGCCCCAGGACGCCTTCCTCTTTTCGGATACCATTGAAAACAACATCCGTTTCGGGCGTGAACAAGCCGGTCTGGAACAGATTCGGGAGGCAGCAGCCCAGGCAGTGGTCGACAAAAACATCGAGGGCTTTGCCAAAGGTTACCAAACGGTGCTGGGGGAACGGGGAATCACCTTGAGCGGAGGGCAGAAACAACGGGTATCCATTGCGCGGGCCCTGATCAAAGACCCGGTTATCTACCTGTTCGACGACTGCCTTTCGGCCGTGGATACGGAAACGGAGGAAGCCATCCTGGCCAACCTGAAACGGGCCTCCCGGGACAAGACGACCATTATCGTAAGCCACCGGATTTCCTCGGCGATCAATGCAGATAAAATCCTGGTACTCGAGGACGGCCGGATCCTCCAGCAGGGTACACACAGTGAACTCCTCGAAACAGAAGGCTATTACAAAGAGCTATATATCAACCAGCTATCTGGGAAAGAAAACTAGAAAAATGTTGTTCTATTAGCATTTTTTTCACATTTTTGGTGACTTTAACTAACCACTGCTTAAGATTACCATACGATGAGTGAAAATGACCTAATGGATCAGGAGGAAATTAATTCCAAGGTACTCCGCGCTGGCAGGCGCACTTATTTTTTTGACGTTCGCAGTACCCGTGCCGGGGATTATTATCTGACAATTACCGAGAGTAAGAAATTCACCCACGAAGACGGGTCCTTTCATTACAAAAAGCACAAAATTTACCTGTATAAGGAAGACTTCGAAGCCTTTCGGGAAATTCTCGGCGAGATGACCGATTTCATCATCGAGGAAAAAGGGGAAGAAGTCATTTCGGAACGCCACCAGAAAAACTACAAACAGGCAGAGCCTTCCCAGAACGGAACCACAGAAGGCACCGGGAAATTCGTCGATGTGGATTTTGACGACATCTGAACCCGGGAAACCGCCTCCGGCAAACTTATGCCGCTTACAAAGATACCACAGGCCCCGCAAGGGCCTTTTTTTTAGCCCCTCCCCGCCGCACCCCTTTGAAATGCCTGGCCCTGTTTGGCGCTGCGTCCCCGGCTGCTTATCTTTAGGCCTGCTAATTCAAACACGGGGCCAGCCCCAATTTTAATCCGAATCACATGATGAGACAACTTGCAATCCGATTGCTTACCTTCTGTCTGGGCCTCATGGCCATCCACGCCCAGGAAGTACCCGGGCTCGAATACTACCTTCCTTCCGGGATGGAATACAACGCGGAAATACCCACGCCCGAATCCGTAGTGGGGCACCAGGTTGGGGAATGGCATATCACCCACGACAAACTGGTACAATACATGCAAACCCTCGCCGCCGTCAGCGACCGGATTGAAATTGAGGACCGCGGGAACACCTTTGAAGACCGGCCCCTGATCCTGCTGAAGATTACCGCTCCGGAAAACCACAACCGCCTGGAAGCAATCCGCAGGCAACACGTGGCGCTGACCGAGGCAGGTGCCGAATCCCTGGACCTGGACAATATGCCCGTGGTGGTCTACCAGGGCTTCTCCGTCCACGGAAACGAACCGAGCGGGTCCAATGCATCCCTGGCCTATGCGTATTACCTGGCGGCTGCCCAGGGGCCGGAAATTGAGGATATGCTTCGCAACACGGTTATCCTGCTGGACCCGAGCTTCAACCCGGACGGGTTGCAGCGCTTTGCCTACTGGGCCAACACCAACCGCAGCATGAACCTCAACCCGGACGAAAACGAACGGGAATACCATGAGGTATGGCCAGGGGGCCGCACAAACCACTACTGGTTTGACATCAACCGGGACTGGTTGCCCGTACAGCTCCCGGAAAGCCGCGCCCGCATCGAGACGTTCCACGATTGGAAGCCGAACATCCTGACGGACCACCACGAGATGGGCACCAACAGCACTTTTTTCTTCCAGCCCGGGGAACCCTCGCGGGTCCACCCCCTGACGCCTGTTCGGAACCAGGAACTCACCGCCGAAATCGGGACCTACCACATCCGGGCGCTGAACCGGATCGGGTCGCTGTATTATTCGGAGGAAGATTACGACGACTATTATTACGGCAAGGGCTCTACTTTTCCCGATGTAAACGGGAGTATCGGCATCCTTTTTGAACAGGCGAGTTCCCGCGGGCACGTGCAGGAGAGCGACAACGGGTTGCTCACCTTCCCGTTTACCATACGCAACCAGTTCACCACGGCCCTTTCCACCATCGAGGCAGCGCGGAACATACGAACAAAACTGCTGGATTACCAGCGGGATTTCTACTCCGGGATGCGCGAGGAAAACAACCGGGGTGGGTATGTCTTCGGCGATTCCAAGGACGGGGCCAGGGCCCGCCACCTGGCAGAAATCCTTCGCCGGCACCGTATCGAGGTCCGGCCTATCCGCGGGCAGCAGACCATCGGCGGCAAAACCTATACGGAAGGCCACGGGTACGTGGTTCCCTTGCAACAGCAGAACCCGCAGCTAATCCGGGCGATGTTCGAAACGAGGACTGCATTCACAGACAGCCTCTTCTACGACGTTTCCGCCTGGACCTTCCCCCTTTCTTTCAACCTGGATTACTCCCAGGTCAACAGCCTGCCGGAGTCCGGTGAGCCGATTACCGACTTGCCGCCCCTGGGCGGAGGCGTCGACAGCCGGAGCGAATATGCCTATCTGTTCGAATGGCACGAATACTATACGCCCAAACTCCTGAACACCATCCTGAACAAGGGGCTGCGCGCCAAAGTAGCCCGGGAACCGTTCACCCTGGACGGCCGGAAATACGACTACGGCACCATCCTGGTCCCGGCCCGGAACCAGTCCATGGATCCCGGTGCCATCTACGACCTGCTGCGCAACGCGGCTTCCGGAAGCGGGATTTCCGTATATGCCGCCAACACCGGGCATACGGTGGGAATCGACCTGGGGAGTCGGGAGTTTGAAGCGCTGAAGCCCCAAAAGGTAGCCATCCTGGTAGGCGACGGTATCCGGTCTTACGACGCGGGGGAAATCTGGCACCTGTTCGATACCCGTTACCAGATGAAACTCACAAAGATCGACACAGACTACCTGGGCCGGGCGGACCTGAGCAGCTATACGGATATTATTATCCCGAGCTCCTGGGGCTCCGGCGCCATAGGGGAAGGAGCTGCAAAAGCCCTGAAGGAATGGGTCCGCGAAGGGGGTACACTTATCGGGTACCGGAATGTGGCAAACTGGTTCAACTCCCAGGAACTTATGAAACTGAATTTCCGGAAAGATTCCACCCTGCAGGCTAAAAACCTGCGGTTTGACCAACGGGACGAATTTTTCGGGGCACAGGTTACCGGGGGGGCCATATTTGAAGCCCGGCTGGACCGGTCGCACCCTGTAAGCTGGGGGTACAAGAACAACCGGCTCCCGCTGTTCCGCAACACAAACATCTACCTGGACCCGGAAAAAAACAGTTTTGACAACCCAATCCGCTATACGGACAACCCGCTGCTAAGCGGGTATATCTCCGAGGAGAACGCTGCCCTGATTTCAGGAAGTGTCCCGTTCAAGGTGAACCGTATGGGGCAGGGCCGGGTGATCCTGTTTACCGACAACACGAATTTCCGCGCTTTTTGGTACGGGACCAACAAACTGCTGATGAACGCCATCTTCTTCGGCCACATCATGTAGGCAGGGGAACCGGTGGAAACGTTTCAGCGGAACTTGACGTACAGCACATTGAACAGGAAGAGCCCGGGGAGGCACCAGTATGCCTGTGGGGGAGCACCCGTAAGGGCAAACGTCGCCGCGAGCAGTCCCAGGTAGAGCGGGAAAGCGAGGAGGGCGAAGAGATACCGGAAGGTGCTCATGAATTCGGGTTCCCAGACCTTGTTTGCCGCAATCCAGCGCCAGAGCAACCAGGCAGGCAGGTTTAGCGCCCGAAACAGGAAGTCCCAGATTTTGTGGACGCCGTCCTCCCGGTTAGAATGGGTCGGAATTTCCACGGCATGACCGGACAGCCGGTCGTTGATCGGGCCCGGCAACAACCAGTCCGGAGAATCGGCTTCGAGTTCCTGAAGGGTCGCCTCGTAATCGCATTCAGGAGGGATATGCGTGGTGAGCTGTTTCAGCCGGGAGCTGACCGCCGATTTCATTTCCCGGGATACCCGTTGCTCATCGCCCGCTTTCAGGAAGGATGCCGCGGGAAGCGCCTCGCCGAAATAACAGGCCACCCGGTCCGGGAAACCCGCCGCCCGGTGGTAGTTGAATCCGACCGGCACCAAGTGCAAATCCGTATCCGGATACTTCTTCAGCGTATGCAATACAATCCTAGTAAACCCCTTGCTCAGGGGCCGTACCTGCCGTTTCAGGTTGTGGTTGGCCTCCGGGAACAACAACAAGTCCCCGTTAGCGGCCAGCAGGTCGGCGCAGCGTTCAAAGATTTCCTCGTTCCGGTGGAGCGTGTCGCGGCCATCCCGCAACCGGTATATGGGGATCATCCGGAGCATATCGAAAAACCATTCGAGCAGCCCCCCCTGAAACACATCGGAACGGGTGAGGAAATACGGGCGGCGCCCCCGGATATACGCGGCAATCAGCAGCGGGTCCAGCAGGGCGTTGTGGTGGTTGGGGAGGAAGACTACCGGCCGGTCCCGGGGAACCCGTTCCATTCCTATCATCCGCACCTCCCGGTAATAACAGAAAAAACCTGCCCGGATCAGTGGTTTCAGGACGGAATAGAGTAGTTTCTTCAAGCGGTACGTTGTTTTTTGAGTGGATTGCTGCCCCAATATCCGGCGAGCAACAGGCCGGAGACCAGGTGCCAGATCCCCCAGCACGCCGCCACCAGGGCCATGCCCCCCATTCCTCCAAAAAACGTAAAAATCAGCAAAAGGCCCAAACCGGAATTTTGAATGCCGGTCTCCAGGGTGAGGGTCCGGATATCCGCACGCCGCAGGCCCAGTGCCTTTCCCGTGAGGAAACCGGTGGCCAGGGCCAGCAGATTGTGCAGGAGAACCATCCCGAATACCAGGCCCAGGGCCTGGGCCAGTACCGAACGGTCCTTCCAGACGGCGATCCCCACCAAAACGATAAAAAAGAGCAGGGAGCCCCCCCGGAAATACCGCGCCAGGGACCGGGCCAGGCCCGGTCGGAGGCGACGGAGCCCCATCCCCGCCAAAAGGGGCAGGGCCAGGAGGAAGCCCACGAGCTGCACCATTTCCGTCGGGTTGATATGTACCTGTTGCAGGATCTGGCCGGCCGGTGCGTACTGACCGCCCCAGAAAGCGAGGTTCAGCGGGGTCATTACCACTGCCATCAGGGTGGCAATGGCCGTGAGGCTGACGGAAAGTTCCGTATTCCCCCCGGCCAGATGGGTCATAAAATTGGAAACATTCCCGCCGGGGCAGGCAGCGACCAGAATCATCCCCAGGGCAAAGCTCGGTTGTGGCTGCAGCCATAACACGAGGAGAAAAGTCAGGAGCGGTAAGAGGAAAAACTGGCAGGCAACTCCGCCGCAGAGGGCCCGCGGGGATTTGAGTAGCGAACGAAACCCCGCCACGCGGATATCCAGGGCAATCCCGAACATCACCAGCGCAAGCGCGCAATTCAATGCGAACAGGCTATCGCTGTCAAAGGCGATCCGGAGCTGATCGAACTGGACTTCCATCGATCGGTCTCAGCGGACGATGCGTAATTTTTTAACGATGTCCCGGGGGATGGTGCCGGTATACGCCCCATAGGCATCCACCAGGAGCCCTTTGTGGCCGTCCGAGGTTTCAATGGCATAGAGGATCGTGTTATCGCCCGGATTGGTCTTTCCCTCAAAGCGGTAAAACTGGGCCACTTCCAGTTCGGACGCGGGGTACACGCAGGATTTGCGTTTGTTTTCCAACCCGGTATCGCAATAGTTGAGATTTTCCGTGTAACCCTGGCTTTGAAGGGCCTCGACGGCCTCCGAAAGCGTGTCATATGCCTGTTTATCCTTCACTGAATGTGCGTTTTTGGTTTACTATTCCGGGGCTTCCCCGCACCAAGAATATAGGGAGAGTTCCGAGAAAAAACAAGTTAATTCATACCTTTAGGGTCCCAGAAAAAAGGCAATTATGGCACGAACTCCCAGCAATATGCTGCCCCTCGGCACCCGGGCACCCGAATTTGAACTCCCCGACACCGTTTCGGGACAGGTCAGAGACCTGCAATCCCTCCAGGGGGAAAAAGGAACGCTGGTGATGTTTATCTGCAACCACTGCCCGTTCGTAAAGCACGTCAACAGCGAATTGGTCCGGCTGGCCAACCAGTACATGCCCAAAGGGATCTCGTTTATCGCCATATCCAGCAACGATGTGGAGAACTACCCGGACGACAGCCCGGAAAAAATGAAGGAAAATGCCCGGCTCCAGGGGTATCCGTTCCCTTACCTCTACGACGCCTCCCAGGAAGTTGCCCGCAGCTACCAGGCAGCCTGCACCCCGGACTTTTACCTGTTCGACGACAAACTCGACCTGGTCTATCGGGGGCAACTGGACGATTCCCGTCCCGGAAACGGGATCCCGGTAACCGGCAAAGACCTGGAAGGGGCCATCACGGCGCTGCTAAACGGCGAATCCATCCCGGCCGACCAGAAGCCCAGTATCGGCTGCAATATTAAATGGAAACCTGCATCTTAAAACGCATGACCTCCCGGTTTCCCCCTGACAAAACGGGATTTTGAGATCCGAAGACGTATCCCTTGAATCCCTGGAAACCGCCACCCTCCGGGAATTCCTCCTCGCGGGTGTGCAGGCTTATACGGATCACTATTGCCATTTGTGGCCGGATGGAAACCCGGCGCCATACATCGATCGCAACCTGCGGGGGCCCATCGTGCGCAAAGAAATGACCGACCCGGCATTTCGCCACTGGCTGGTCCGCACCCCGGATGGCGTGGCGGGCATCTGCGTTGTGAACACCGGGGCGAAGTATCCGGGCTTCCACCCGGGGAATTCCCTTTTTATCGACAAGATCTACCTGAAAAAAGCGTATACCGGCCAGGGCGTCGGTACCCACGTAATGGATCAACTCCTGGGTTATTGCCGGCGCTCAAGACTTGCCGGAATCTGGCTGAAAGCAATGGCCAAGGGCCCGGCACGGGAATTTTACCTAAAGGCCGGTTTCCGAAAAATCGGCAATTCCTCCATTCCCTACCCCGAGGTACTGCCCGCCGAAGCCGCCATGTGGGTGATGGGCAGGGACGTGTGATTGGACACTTCGACAGGGCGCCTGCCAGGCCTTGCGGCTACCACCCCATGCGGGCCACCAGCGCTTCGATATGGGCCAGGTGGTGGTTCCCGTGCCAGGCATACCGGCCGATATTCTCTTCCAGCGTCGTTGCGCTTCCCGTGTCCGGGTGGATGAATTGACGCCGGAGTTGCCCGCTGTCCAGACCCCGGAGCAGATAAACCAATTTGATGTGTACGGCCTGCAGGTGGTCCAGGGAAGGGCCCACCGGTGCCTTCCGGGAATCGAAAAGTTCCGCCCAGGCCTTCTCGTCATAGGCCTTGATAGTGGGTGTGTCTTCGGTAAGCCCCCATTTGAAGCGTATATAGCTGTTGTGGTGGCTGTCTGCCAGGTGGTGCACTACCTGACGCACGGTCCAACCCCCCGGGCGGTAAGGGGTATCCAGTTGGTCTTCGGACAAGGCGGACACTACGTCCCGCAGTTTGGTAGGCAAAGCTTCCATTTCGGCGATCCAATCGGACAACTGCCGGGGGCTGACCGCCTCATGGGGGGTGAAATGCCCGATCGGGTATCGCAGTGATTCGAGTTCCTGTTCATTCATGGTTTTCCGGTTTCTGTGGTTATGCGGATCGGGCGGGGAATTCCAATCCCGTTTCCAGGGGTTTAGCCGTAAATTTAATAGAACTTTAACCCCCGGGCAAGCAGGATGCCAACATCAATCTAGTAAATTTATCGGGTAAATAGTAATCACTAAAACAAAATCATATGGCAACTCTTAGACTGGGGGATACCGCCCCGGATTTTACAGCGGAAACTTCTATGGGAACCCTGAACTTTTACGATTACCTCGGCGACGGCTGGGGCATCCTCTTTTCGCACCCGGCAGACTTTACGCCCGTCTGCACTACCGAACTCGGGACGGCCGCCAAATTCAAGGAGGAATTCGACAAGCGCAATGTCAAGATGATCGCCCTCAGCGTGGATGGTACGGAGTCCCACCACGAATGGATCAAAGACATCAATGAAACGCAGCAGACTACTGTCAACTTCCCCATTGTGGCAGACGAAGACCGGAAAGTGTCCGACCTCTACGACATGATCCATCCGAATGCCGACGATACCCTGACAGTGCGTTCGGTGTATATCATCGGCCCCGATAAAAAAATCAAGCTGACCCTCACCTACCCGGCATCCACCGGCCGGAACTTCTACGAGTTGCTCCGCGTGGTGGATTCCCTGCAACTGACCGCCTACCACAAGGTTGCGACCCCTGCGAACTGGGAGCACGGACAGGATGTGGTGGTGAGCCCGTCCATCCCCACGGAAGAGGCCAAAACGCTATTCGAAAAAGGGGTGAAAGAGGTGAAGCCCTACCTGCGGCTGACCCCGGACCCCACGGCGTAATATTACCGGATTGCCACGAGTTCCACATCGAAGAGCAGGGGGGCGTTTGGCGGGATAACCCCCCCGGCCCCCCGGGAACCGTAAGCGAGTTCCGCCGGGATCAGCAGGCGCGCCTTGTCGCCTACGCGAAGCAATTGGATGCCCTCGTCCCAACCCGGGATTACCTGGCCTTCGCCCAGGAGGAATTCAATGGGGTCTCCCCGGCGAACGGAGCTGTCGAACACGGTGCCGTTCAACAGGCTGCCCTCGTAGTGCACGGCCACGCGGTCGCCCCGCGAGGGCTTCTCCCCGTCACCGGTTTCCAGCATCTTGTATCGCAGGCCGCTCGGGGTGGTTTCAAACCCTTCGGCATGTGATTCCAGCTGTTGTTCCATTTCGGCCTTGGCCGCTTCCTCCTTCTTTCTGGCCGCGTCCCGGAATTCATCAAAAGCCGCCAGTGCATCCCAGGACTCAGCGGCATCCCCTACCCGGACAATTTCCAGGGTTTCGATCCGGTCGCCCTGCGCTATGCTGTCCACAACCTCCTGCCCGGAAGCCACATGGCCAAAAACGGTGTGCTTCCCATCCAGCCAGGGGGTGGGAACATGGGTGATGAAAAACTGACTGCCATTGGTCCCCGGGCCGGCATTCGCCATGGAAAGTACGCCCGGCTGGTTGTGTTTGAGATCCGGGTGGATCTCGTCGTCGAATTTATAACCGGGGTCACCGGTACCGGTACCCGACGGGCAGCCGCCCTGAATCATAAAATCCGGGATGACCCGGTGGAATTTCAGACCGTCGTAATACGGTTTGCCGGCATCCCGGGCAGAATTGGGCTGGTCGCCCTCGGCGAGGGCCACAAAGTTGCCCACCGTCCCGGGTGTTTTTTCGTGTGTGAGTTTTACGAGGATCTCCCCCCGCGTCGTATGGAATTTAGCGTAAATGCCTTCTTGCATGTCTCTGGATTTAAGCCGCAAATATAGGGCTTTAAGGCCTATTTCCTAAGGCCGGGCTGGTCCGGCAGGCCGTACCGGTCGCACAGGTACACCAGGGAGGCCATGGCCGCCGCCCCGAGTTCGAGTTCCCGCCGGTTAATGGCCTCGAAGGTATCCGTCTCGGCGTGGTGGTGGTCGAAATACCGCTGGGAATCCGGGCGGAGTCCGGATAAGACGAGGCCCTGGGGTTTCAGCGGGCCGATATCCGCACCGCTGCCCCCGCGAATAAACTGGTGGATCAGGTAAGGTTCGAACAGGGGCTTCCAGGCGACAATCCTGTCAAAGGCTTCCGGGGTGCAATCAAACGAAAATCCCCTCGGGGTAAAGCCCCCTGCGTCGCTCTCCAGGGCAAACACGTGCTTCTCCCCGGCATTCAGTGCTTCCTGGGCGTATTTATTGCCCCCGCGCAGGCCGTTCTCCTCATTCATAAAGAGGACCACCCGAAGGGTCCTTTTCGGCCGGTAGCCGGTAGCTTTCAACAAGCGGAGCACCTCCATACTCTGTACGCAGCCGGCCCCGTCGTCATGGGAACCGTCGCCCAGGTCCCAGGAATCCAGGTGCCCGCCGACAACCATGATCTCCCCCGGGAATTCGCTTCCTCGGATTTCCCCAATCACGTTATAGGACAGTACATCGGCCATCTGCCGGCAATACTGGCGGAAAAAGAATTTGATTCCCGGGTTGAGTTTCAGTGTGGTGCTGAGCAATTCCGCTCCGTTGGTGCTGATAGCCGCCGCCGGGATGCGCTGGGACTCGGGAAGGTCGCCGTAGCTCATCGAACCCGTATGCGGGTAATCGTCCAGGCGCAGGTTCATCGATCGGACAATGACCCCCACCGCCCCCATGCGCGCAGCCGCCTCGGCCCCTCCATGGCGCTGGTCCACGCATCCGCCGTAGGCCTGGAATGTATTGATCAGGGAAGCGTCCATCGGGCGGTTAAAGAAGACGATCTTCCCTTCCACCTCTTCCCGGTCCAGCTGCTGCAGCTGTTCAATGCCCTGCACCTCGACCACCCCTGCCTTGATGCCACCGACAGGCGTGGCCACGGACCCACCCAGGGCGCATATCGGGACGTTGTTCGTATTTCCGGGCTCGCTCTCAATATAGGCGAACTCGGAAGTGCCGCGGACCCATTTCGGGACCATCACCGGCTGCAGCCAGACCCGGTCCAGGCCCAGCGCCTCCAGCTCTTTTTTGGTGTATTCCACGGCTTGTTTGGCCTGTACCGACCCGGATAACCGACCGCCTATCTGGTTGGACAAGTGGTTCAGCCAGTCATAGGAACGGCCCCGCAGCAGGGACTCGTCAAAGATTTTTCGTATTTGCAGGGAATCGGCGGACTGGCCGGAAAGGCTCAGTCCGGCCAGGAATAACACGGCTGCCAGCGCCGCGGACTTCCAGTTTCTGCTGCCGGGGAACAAGGTAAACGGAGGGGTCGTATGCATCTGGAATATGAATTTAAGAATTAACGGGGTTGATCTTCGGCCGGGTTATCCTCGCCAGGGGCTGCCTTGCCAGGGGCTGCCTGGCCCGGTGCTTCCGCCAGGAGCTGGTTCCGGTAGGTATGCAGGTGTTCCTTGACGTCGTCCGGCAGTTCCGGCTCGCGGATATCTTCAAAAGCTGTAAGGGTCTCCAGCAGGATGGAGGCGACGATTACGCGGGCGGCCCGTTTGTTTTCCGAGGGGATAACATACCAGGGGGCCACATCGGTATGCGTGCGGCGGATGGCATCCTGATAGCATTCCTGGTAGGAATCCCAGAGTTGCCGTTCCTCCAGGTCGCCCGGGGAAAACTTCCAGTTTTTCTCCTTCAGGCGAAGCCGGCGAAGCAGGCGCTGCCGCTGCTCTTCCCTGGATATATTCAAAAAGAACTTATAAATGAGCGTTCCATTCTCAGCCAGGGTCTTTTCGAAATTATTGATTTGTTCAAAGCGGCGGCGCCAGAAGGCGTCGTCAATATCCGCCACGGACTGCACATCCGGCAGGTATTCCCCCAGGATGTACTCCGGGTGGACGCGTGTCACCAGGACATTTTCGTAGTGCGTCCGGTTAAACACCCCGAATTTCCCCCGGGCAGGCAGGGCGATGTAATGCCTCCAAAGGTAATCGTGTTTGCGCTCGAGTTCTGTGGGCACCTTAAAACTGTGGACCACCACCCCCCGGGCGTTGAAATCCTTGAATACCTCCCGGATGAGGCTGTCCTTCCCGGCCGTATCCATCCCCTGCAGGCAGACCAGTACGGCGTATTTGCCATGGGCATAGAGTGTGTCCTGGAATTTTCCGAGCCTTTTGCGGATCCTGGCGAGGGCCTTTTTCAGCTCCCGGTCCGACATGCCCAGGTCTTCGTGGGTATCGCCCTTGCGGAGTGTAAAATCACTCCCTGCCAGGTAATCCTTTGCGTAGATGTCCTTCATGGGGTTAATATAGAATAATTGGCGGTCTGTGGCAATTCCCCGGGGAATTTATACCGTTGGACGATGCGGATTGCGGGATAACCCAAACTTTGGCCCGCTGGACGAAAAAAGCGGGCAGCACCTGCCGCACGCCCTATCTTTATCTTCCCCAAATCGCCACCTTGGTGGCACTTATAAACCTACGCTATGACTATCAGGACTCTCTCAGTTGTCTTGGGCAGCTTATTGATGACGGCTGCCGCCCATGCATCCCCCGGATGTATGGATGCCGGTTCCATGATCGGTTTTGTGGAAACCCACCTTCGAAATTCCCTGAAAGCCGAAGAACTCCCCCTGGCGCGATACCACGCCTACAAGGCGATAAACACGATGGAAAAATCCCGGACGCAATTTGAGGACTGCGGATGCGACTACGCCAAAAAACATATTTTTGAAAGCCTGGATAACCTGAAGCTCGCCACCCGGGTCAATTCCCTGGAAGGCACCCGTATCCTGGTACGACGGGCCCTGAATGGCGCCCTGGCCGGGGAGGAAGCCCTGGAGCTCCACGACGAGCTCCACGACAGCCCGTATGACAGCGATGTCCTGGCCATGAATACCGGCGAGCAGCCAGCCCGCGTTACCTTTGGGGACGATCCGGATGCCGCCCGCAAGATTGAACAGCAGATCGACGAATCCCTGCAGGCGTACCGGGAATCACTTGCCGATGTCGTTTCCGGGGTGCCCTGCCGGGAAGCCCTTGAATTCGTGCGGCGAATCTACGACCACTGCGAAAGGCAATTGCTCCGCGAAGACCTGACGCGCGCCAAGCGCTACTACAATTACCGCACCAAGGAACTCACTGAAGATGCGCTGCGGAAGTTGGAAGGGTGTCCGGAGAATACGGCCCGATAAAGGCCTGCCCGGGACGCCTATTTGCTTGCAAAAAGCCGTACATCCTCCTCGCTGACTTCTTTGCCGCCGAGGATCACCAGGCGCTCCACGACATTCCGCAGCTCGCGGACATTTCCGGTCCAGTCGTAATCCTGTAATAATTTAATGGCCTTCTCCGTAAACCCTTTCGGGGCCGTACCCTGTTCTTCGGCAATCTTACCCGAAAAATGATCGATGAGCAATGGGATATCCTCCCGGCGGTCATTTAATGACGGGACGCGGATCAGGATTACCGCCAGGCGGTGATAGAGGTCCTCCCGGAACTTCCCTTCCGAAATTTCCTTTTGCAGGTCTTTGTTGGTCGCGGCCACCACCCGGACATCCACTTTGATATCCTTGTCCGACCCAACCCGGGATACCTTGCTTTCCTGCAGGGCCCGCAATACCTTGGCCTGGGCCGAAAGGCTCATGTCCCCGATCTCGTCGAGGAACAGCGTGCCTTTGTTGGCCGCCTCGAATTTCCCCGCCCGGTCCTTGACTGCCGAAGTAAAGGCGCCTTTGACATGGCCGAATAGCTCGCTTTCGATGAGTTCCGAGGGAATTGCGGCGCAATTCACCTCCACAAACGGGGCGCTGCTGCGGGGGCTTTTCTGGTGGATCCAGTGCGCGACGAGTTCCTTCCCGGTACCATTGGACCCGGTGATCAGGACCCGGGCATCGGTGGGGGCCACTTTGTCAATCATTTCCTTGATGCCGTGGATCTCATCGCTCTCCCCGATCATTTGGAAGTTTTTGCTGACTTTTTTCTTGAGGATCCGGTTTTCGGCCACGAGCTCCTTGCGGTCCAGCGCATTCCGCACAGTCGTGAGCAGGCGGTTCAGATCCGGGGGTTTGCTGATGTAGTCAAACGCGCCCATGCGCATGGTCTGCACCGCGGTGTCCAGGTCGCCGTGACCGGAAATCATGATAAACGGCGTTTCGGGCTTGCTCTTCCTGCCGGCTTCCAGCACCTCCACCCCATCCATCTTGGGCATCTTGATATCGCAGAGGACCAGGTCGTACTCCTGTTTCTTCAATTTTTCGAGGCCTTCCGCCCCGTTTTCTGCCTCCTCCACCTGGTAGGCGTCGTTTTCCTCGGTGAGGATCTTCACCAATACGCGCCGGATGGCGGCTTCGTCTTCTATTACGAGTATTCTGGCCATAAACAAATGTTTGCTTGCATTCTGTGGACGCGATGGCGCCCGGTTTCAATGTAAATATAACGCCTGGGATGCGGAAGATTGTTAAGGAAGCAATAAAAGGAAACCTGCCGCAGCGTCCTTAACCCTTGCTCCCGGCCTGCCGCGTGCATCAGGCACTGCCCTCAGGGGCATTCGCGGGTCCCTGCCCGTCTTCCCGGACCGAGAGGGGCGTATGGGCAAAAAAGTGCACATCCCGTTGGGGGAATGGGATAGTTATCCTGTTTTCGCGGAAGAGCGCATCGATCCGGTACCGCATATCGCTCTTCACCCGGGGGTCGGTAAAGGCGTCGTTGGTAAAGAAATGGATGGCAAACAACAGGGCGGAATCCCCGAAATCGTCGAAAGTCACAAAAGGTTTCGGGTTTTTGAGTACGCCCTTTTGCTCCCTGGCGGCCTCGAGCAGCAATTCAGTGACCCGCTGGACATCGCTGCCGTAGGCCACCCCCACCCGGACCGCTTCCCGCGTCATCCGGTGGTTTTGGGTATAGTTGTAGATGACCTCGCTCATAAACTTGTGGTTCGGGATCACCAGGACCTTGTCGTCCCGGGTCAGGGCCCGGGTGGAGCGCAACTTGATTTCGAAAACCTTGCCCACCTTGCCGTCTACTTCCACGATATCCCCCACATGGAGCGATTTATCCACCAGGATCATGATCCCCCCGATGATATCCTGGAAAAACTCCTGCAAAGCGAGGCCGATACCCACAAACAGGACCGCAGAGGCGGTGATCAGCAGCGTGATATCGATGCCGGCAGCGCTTACTGTCAGCAGGACCACTACCAGGTAGATGCCATACCGGAAATACTTGAAGACGCTGATGAATTTCATCCGGTCTTCCTGTTCCATTTTACGGGAGTACAGGTTGCGCATCCAGCGGAGTACCAGGGTGGTGCCCACCAGTGCCAGAGTCAGCGACAGCAGCAGGCCGATGGTAATGTCGACGGAATTATCACCTTCCCCAAAGTGGAGGCCGTAATTCAGGAACTCCCTGGCGGCGTCCCAGAGGTCCTCCTTGAAAAATTCCTTCACGGGCTCGGCTACGGGTTCTGTATTTTCCTGCATCATCTCAGTATTTTAACCATTGGAACAATTCGCGGTACGTCGGCTTTTTGCCGTACATCAAAATCCCGGTACGGTAAATCTTGGCCGCCAGCCACACGATGCCCAGAAAGGTGCCCGCCAGCAAAGCCAGGGAAGCGACCAGTTGCCAGGGCGGCACGCCCCCTTCCCCAATACCCCCGGGCAGCCGCATCAGCATCACAATGGGCGACGTCAGCGGGAAGATTGAAAAAGCAACAGCTATCGGGCCGTGCGGGTTGGAAAACACCGAAAAAAAGCCCACATAGATGGCGAGCATCAGCGGCAAAATGATGGGGAAGATAAATTGCTGGGTATCCGTTTCGTTGTCCACAGCGGCCCCGATAGCGGCGTAAATGGAGCTGTAGATCAGGTATCCCAGGATAAAATAGATCAGGAAAAACCCGATGAGCAGGCCCATGGGCAGTTGGAGGAATTCCTCGAGGATCATCCGGCTCGTCTCGTCCGCCGGGAAGGCGCCGGACGCCATGCCGGCATCCAGGCCGCCGGGCATGCCGCGGGATTCGAGCAATATTCCCGGGTCGATATCCAAAAACAATAAGACGAGGACCATCAGCAGGGAAGCCGAAAGAATCCAGATCAGAAACTGGGTAACCCCTGCCAGGGAGGTTCCGATGATTTTCCCGAGCATCAATTGGAAGGGTTTTACCGAGGAGATGATAACCTCGATGATCCGGCTGGTCTTTTCCTCGATGACCGACCGCATGACAAACCCGCCGTAGATGATGATAAACATCATGATCAGGTAGCCGAAGGCCCCGCCGACAAGGGCCTTGAACTCGTTGATTCCCTTGGCGTTTCGCTCCCCGGCAAAAGTAGCTGTGTGGATTTCATAGCTGCTGCGCACCCGGGCGTACTGTTCGGGGCTCACGCCCAGTTCCTGCAGCCGGTGGGCCCGCAACCCATCTTCAAAAACCGCCTCCACCTGTTCCAGTACGGAGGTAGAGGGCGCGTCCTGTGTATAGAGGAAGGCGTCTTCCGTAACGGCAACCAGGTCTTGCCGGTCCGGCAGGTGGAGCAGGCCGTAAAATCCCATGGAGAGCGTACTGTCCTTGGCCTCCTCCAGGGTGAGGTCGTTAAACCGGATAAAGGAAACCCCCGCCTGGGGCAGGAAGGCATCGGTAAAGAACCTGCTCTGGTTGAGCACGGCCACCTGGCGTTTTTCATTGTCGTTCACCTTGGTGAGGTAGGCGATCAGGACAATCATGCCCACCAGGAGGATTGGGCTCAGGAACGTCATGATCACGAACGACTTATTCCGAACCTTTGCGAGGTATTCCCTCCGGATAATCAGGCCGATCTTACCCATTAGCCTCCTTGTTTTGAACGGTTTCTATAAATATATCATTGGCGGTCGGCACGAGTTCCCGAAAGGAGGTGATGCTCCCTTTTTCGGACAGGGCGTTCAGCAGCCCTTTCCTGGCTGCATCCGGCAGGCGTACCGTGAAATCCCACACCTGTTCCTCCGGATCGAATCGCGCGGTTTCCACCGGGGTGCCGTTCAGGACGTTCTCCGGGGCAACAGACGCCCGCTCCGGAGCCCATTCTATGCGGAACCGATTCTGTTTATACGCTTTCTTGATGTCCGACAACCGGCCTTCCAGGATCAATTGGGAACGATGGATGAGGCCGATATACTCGCATAATTCCTCTACCGATTCCATCCGGTGGGTAGAAAAAATGATGGAGGCGCCCGCTTCCCGCAACTCCAGGATCTGATCCTTGATCAGGGCGGCATTGATGGGGTCGAAGCCGCTGAAAGGCTCGTCGAAAATAAGGAGTTTCGGCTGGTGGAGTACCGTGACGATGAATTGTATCTTCTGGGCCATCCCCTTGGAGAGTTCCTGCACCTTTTTTCCCCACCAGTCGCCAATTTCCAGTTTTTCAAACCAGTACTGCAGGCGTTTGCGCGCCTCGGAGCGGCTCAACCCCTTGAGTTGCGCGAGGTAGAGTGCCTGTTCCCCCACTTTCATACTCTTGTACAGCCCGCGTTCTTCCGGGAGGTACCCAATCTGGGCCACGTGCTCCGGCCGGAGCGGTTTTCCGTCCAGCAATACGCTCCCTGCATCCGGCACCAGGATTTGGTTGATGATACGGATCAGCGTCGTTTTCCCGGCCCCGTTGGGCCCGAGTAGCCCGAAAATCCGATTTTCGGGAATTTCCAGGGAAACCCGGTCCAGGGCTTTGTGCGGGCCATAGGATTTGCTGACCTCACGTATGGAAAGAATGCTGCTCATGCGGGGCGATGTTTACCGGGCGTTAAATATAGGCATTCGCGGGCTAGGAAATAAACCCTGAGGCACCGCAGACCCAATTGGCGGGACGCGCTTCCCCAGGCTGCGAGGGGCGCGGTAACCGAAGCGTTCAGGGGCCTGCTCCCATAAAACAAAAACCCATCCCCGAAAGGCGTTTCAGGGATGGGAAAAAAATTGCTATGAAAAAGAAAATTAATATTGGAGTCCCAATATCAAATCAAATATACATTTTTATTTTAAAATGCCCTCAAAATATCGCTAGGAGAACATATCTTTCACCTTCTCAAAGAAGGATTTATCGGATTTTTCCGGTTTCGGCGCAAATTTGTCGTCCTCCTGCATCCTTTCAAAAAACTCCCGTTGCTCCTTACTGAGTTCCTTGGGCGTCCAAACGTTTACATGGACCAGCAGGTCGCCGGCACCGTAGCCATTGATGCTTTGGATCCCCTTGTTGCGGAGCCGGAGGATTTTCCCGGATTGGATGCCCGGTTCGAGTTTGATCCGCACCTTGCCCCCGATGGTATCGATTTCCTTAGAGGTGCCCAAAACGGCATCCGGCATGGAGATATACAGGTCGTAATGCAGGTTGTCGCCTTCCCGTTTCAGGGTTGGGTGTTCCCGGGTTTCGATGGCCACCAGCAAATCGCCGGGCACCCCGTTGCCGGGGGCATCGTTCCCCTTGCCGGATACTTTTAGCTGCATCCCGGATTCAACCCCTCCCGGGATTTTGATCGAAACGGTTTCTTCCTGCATCACCAGGCCGTGTGCGTCCGCCCCGTCCGGCCGGGAATCGATAACCTGCCCGCTGCCCCCGCAGGCCGTACAGGTGGCCGCAGTCTGCATCCGGCCGAGGATCGTATTCGTGATCTTGGTCACCTGGCCGTTCCCGCCACAAGTCCCGCAGGTTTTGTAGGTTACCCCCGGGGCCTGGACTTTCCGCTTGACCTTGATTTTCTTTTCAACCCCCAGGGCAACTTCTTCCAGGTCCAGGGTTACCCGGATGCGCAGGTTGCTTCCCTTAACGCGCCGCTGTCCGCCGCCGAAACCGCCGAAGCCGCCAAAGCCGCTGCCGCCGAAGGCACTGCCGAAGATATCCCCGAACTGGCTGAAAATATCCTCCATATTCATGCCGCCACCGCCAAAGCCGCCGCCTTCGAAGGCCTGGTGGCCGAACTGATCGTACCGCGCCCGTTTATTCGGGTCGCTGAGCACCTCGTAGGCCTCTGCCGCCTTCTTGAAATTCTCCTCGGCCGTGGCGTCGCCGGGGTTGCGGTCCGGGTGAAATTCAATAGCCTTCTTCCGGTATGCCTTTTTGATTTCGGCTGCAGTAGCTCCTTTGGAAACGCCCAGTAATTCGTAATAGTCCTCCTTCATAATCTTAGTTTCCTACGACCACCTTGGGGTGCCGGATGACGCGGTCTCCCAGGGTAAAGCCTTTTTCGATTACATCCACCACCTTGCCTTTCAAGCTTTTATCCGGTGCGGGTATTTGGGTAACTGCCTCGTGCACATCGGCGTCAAAGGTATCCCCTTCGGCCACTGAAATCTCCTCCAGGCCTTTGCTCTTTAAGGTTTCCTTGAATTTGTTGTGAATGAGCGCAACCCCTTGCAGTGCGGCTTCGTCCCCGGACTTGTTCAGTTCTTTCATGGCCCTGTCAAAATCGTCGAGAACCGGCAACAAAGAGACAATAACATCCTGGCCGGCGGTCCGGAACATGTCGGTGCGCTCCCGCGCCGTGCGTTTTCGGAAATTTTCGAATTCGGCAAACAACCTGAGGAATTTCTCTTTCTCTGCAGTGAGCTCCTTTTGCAGGGATTCCAGCTCCCCGGCTTCCTCCTCCTGCTTATCTTGCGAGGCGTCTCCACCTTCCCCGGAGGCATCCCGGGCTTCCGCGGCGTCCTGCTGATCGATTTCCCGTTCCTGCTGTTCCGCCTGCAAGTCTTCCTGCTGGTCGATATCCTTACTCATAGTACGTGCTGCTTTTCCTTGATTTTCCATTTCTGAGCGGCAAAAGTACTGCCAATTCCACGAAAATGTCAAAATGTCACGAAAAAACTACAGGAGGTCCTCCAGGGCAGGTCGCAGGTTGGCAAATGTGTAGGTGAAGCCTTCCATCTTAATTTTGTCGGCGCAAACGCGCTGGCTGCCCAGTACCAGTTCGGCCCGTTCCCCCATGAGCAATTTCAGTATGGCTGCCGGAACGCGGGGCAACCAGATGGGCTTATTGAGTACTTCGGCTACCTGCCGGGTGAGTTTGGCATTGGTAACCGGGTTGGGGGCCACCGCGTTATACACCCCTTCCAGTTGCTGGTGGACAGCAAACAGGAACATGGCTGCCGCATCCTCCAGGTGGATCCAGGATTGCCACTGCCGGCCGGAACCCAGGGGGGCGCCTGCATAAAATCGCACCGGTCGTGCAATCTGGGGAAGCGCACCTCCTTCGTCGGCAAGGACCAGGCCCAGGCGAAGCATCCCGCATGGCATTTCAAGAGCCTCAAACGCCCGGGCGGCATCCTCCCACTGCCGCACAGTCTCCGCCAGGAAACCTTCCCCCGTATGGGTGGAGGATTCCATATGATAGTCCGTAAAGGAATGTCCATAAATCCCGATGGCCGAGGCGGAGACCAGATATTCCACCTGGCCCTTGCCGTTGGTTTTCATATGCCGGAACAGGGTGTCCAGGCTGTCTGCACGGCTCTGCTGGATTTTCCGTTTGTTGGAAGGGGTCCAGGGCTGGGAAATGGACGTGCCTGCGAGGTTGATTACGGCCTGTACGCCGTCGAAACTCCGCGGGTCGAGCGTCCGTTGGGCGGGGTCCCAGAGAAATCCCCGATACCCGGGTTCCTCCCGGATCTTCTCCTGTCGGGTCGTGAGGTAATGTACGTCCACACCGGCCTCCCGGCACTGCCTGGTAATGGCGGTGCCAACCAAACCGGTAGCTCCTGTAATCAGTACTTTCAAATTGAGAATTTGACCCAAAAGTACTGGTTTTGGGCCGGGAACGTGCCGCATTTAATGCCGATTTAACATTCCCCCGGACGGGCGGAACTCCCTGCCCCCGCTTACGGTTTAAGGGCCCGGAGCATCTCCCGTTTGCCCGGCGGGCCCGGCAGTCGCTCCACGCGGAACCCCGAGGCGAGCATGGCCCGCCGTACACTGCCCTTGGCCGCATATGTCACCAGGCAACCGCCTTCCGACAGCGCTTCATACATGGATTGAAAAACCTTTTCGGTCCAGAGTTCCGGTTGCACCCGCGCCCCGAAGGCATCGAAGTAAACCAGGTCAAAGGCATCGCATGCAGAAAACTCCAGCAGGTTAGCCTGCAATTTTTGAATGGTAAAGGAAGGAGTGACGGGCGTCGGGGCTTCCCAGGGAGCCTCGTGGAGGCTTTTAAAAAGATTTCCCGCCTCCGGATCGTCGAACAGGCTCCCGTAGTCCAGCTCCTGCCATTCCTGCCGGGTAACCGGATAGGCCTCCAGGGCGGTGTATTCCAGCTGCAAGCCGCGACGGGGGGCCTCAAGCAGGCTCAACAGGGCATTCAGGCCGGTCCCGAAACCCATTTCAAGGATGCGCAAGGGTCGGGATGCGTACCGGGCGAGCCCGTTGGCGATAAAAACATGGAGAGACTCCTGCAGGGCACCGTGGAGCGAATGGTACTGCTCCTGCCACCCGGGAATTTGGATGGTACGGGAGCCGTCGGAAGTCCGGATGATGCGGCGTTCCACCTCAATGATAGATACGTACGCCTTCTGCTTCGAATCCAGGCTCCCGGGACACCCCCCGGATCAACCGGATTTCCTCCTCCGGTTTCCCTGCATCCGCCGCGAGGTGCCGGCGCTCTTCCTCAGAAACCTCCGAAATAAAGGCCACCCCGCTAACCACAACTTCCTGCCCGGCGATATCTTTCGGCACAAAGAAACCGTAGTCTTTAAACCGAACCATGACCGGTTCCCCTTCCGGCAGGGCAAGGCGCATCCAGCAACCCTTGGCCTGGCAAACGTCCACCACCCGGGCGCGGAAGACGGAACGCACGGAATCGCGGGCCTGCAGCCCGTCAAAAAGCCGGGCAGCTTCGGGGGCATCGTCCGCCCCGATCGCCCGGGCCTCAGCTATCGGGGCCCCGACGGCCAGAAAATCGGCCCCGGATTGGGTGAAAGCGCTCCCGGGCACCAGCAGTACGAGGAGCAAGGCGCAATACATATATGGATTTCTCATTGCCAGCAGGTTTTTATTTTCGACTCCAAAAGTCCGCAATTTCGGGCGAAAAAAGAAAGCACCCCTAAAGATATTTCCGTAATTTTACCACCTGAATCCCACGTTATGAGCATCACAATCAATGAGATCCCTGTAAAACGAGTTGATAAATCCCGACTGCCTGAGGTCGATTTTGACAATCTGGCATTCGGCAGCGTCTTTACCGACCACATGTTCCGCTGCACCTACCGGGAGGGCAGGTGGCAACAAGCCGAAGTCGTTCCCTACGGCCCCCTGACCCTCGACCCCGCTTCAAAAATCTTCCATTACGGACAAAGCGTTTTTGAGGGGATGAAGGCGTACAGGGATTCAGATGGCAAAGCCTGGCTGTTCCGCCCCGAGGAAAATCAGCGCCGGTTGAATATTTCTGCATCCCGGATGGCCATCCCGGAACTCCCCGACGGGTTGTTTATGGAAGGCCTCAAGGCCCTGTTGGAGGTAGATCGCGACTGGATTCCCGGCCAATCCGGCAGTTCGTTGTACATCCGGCCGTTTATCTTCGCCTCGGGGACGGGTTTTCACGCCTCCCCGGCCGACGCGTTCACATTTATCATCGCATGCGCCCCGTCCGGGTCGTATTTCTCCGGCAAGGTCAGCGTTAAGATCGAGGAAGCTTATTCCCGCGCAGCTGACGGGGGAACCGGGTTTGCCAAAGCCGGCGGAAATTACGCGGGGCAGTTCTACCCCACCCAACTGGCGGCAAGGGATGGATTCCAGCAGGTTATCTGGACGGACGACCACCGGCATGAATACATCGAAGAAGCCGGGGCGATGAATATTTTTGTGCGGATCGGGGATACGTTGATGACGGCCCCCACCAGCGACCGCATCCTCGACGGGATTACCCGGAAAAGCATCCTCCAGTTGGCGGAATCAGAAGGTATCCCGGTGGAAGTTCGCAAGATCAGGGTTGCAGAAGTAGTCGAAGCGTCGAAAAACGGTTCCCTTCGGGAAATGTTCGGTGCCGGGACGGCAGCAGTGGTCTCGCCGATCAGCAGTTTCGGCTACCGGGATGAACTCTTTGAACTGCCGGAACCGGAAGACAGCTACGCGGCGCATTTCAAGAAGCGTATCACGGATATCCAGTACAACCGGGCGGAAGATCCGTTTGGCTGGCGCTACCCGCTGGGGTAACCGCTTATTGGCCGGACCCGTTGAGAACCGCGGGGATGTCCGGGCTGAAATATCCGGGCCCCTTCAGGACTTTGCCGTCCTCGCGGTAAATCGGCTTCCCGTCCGCCCCCAACTTGCTCATGTTGCTTTGTTGGATCGCATCGAACACCTCCTCGATTTTCTCTTGCATGCCGTGCTCCAGGATGGTACCGCAAAGGATGTAGAGCATATCCCCCAGGGCGTCGGCTACTTCCACCAGGTCGCCGTTGGCGGCTGCCTCCAGGTATTCTTCGTTCTCTTCCTGCATGAGCCGGAAGCGGAGCAGGTTGGTTTCCTCCCCGAGGTCCGCCCGGGGCTCCTCCGATATGCCAAGCCCGAACGCCCGATGGAATTCGGCAACGGCATTTAGTTGGTGTTTCATCAATGAATGGGGTATTTGGATGGTTAATGAATGGAATTCGCGTAAATTTGCGCTAAAATTAACAAGATGTTCAGCCCCGGGCAAATGATCTTCGCCTCGCTCTTCTTCGTCGCTTTCGTCGGGGTTTTGATTGTGATGTACCGGCGCGACAGGAAATGGCTCCGGAAGCAATATAAAGGCACCATTTGGGTGCTTTTACTCTTTATCAGTTTCATAATCCTTTTGCTCCTTCTTAAGTATATCCTCAAAAATTAGGCACCCGCCGTGAGGGAATGACAAAAATATTTGTAATCCCGTCCAAATGAGGGATATGTTACGTATCATATAAGAAATCACGTACTTTTGCGTTATGTTACTAAATAACCTCGGCCAATGACATTATTTATTGCGATTATTTCGGGTCTCGTGTTGGTCAATGCGCTGTTGCTGATCTTCAGTTCGTCCGTTTCGGTCCGCCTGCGCAACCGGATGTCTGCCAGTGGCTCCGTGCCGGCTACCTTTAAGATCTATCCGCTGGAATCCGCGGATGCAGATTACCGCAAAGCGGTTTAATCCAAAGTTTTAGTAGTTTTAGGCCCGGACAGGGCCTGTTCCCTCTCCCGAATCTCCCCGATCGGGTTTTTTTATGAAACATTTATTATTGGTTTTTCTGGGCGGCGGCCTGGGTAGCGGCCTGCGTTTCCTGATAGGCAAATACCTCAACCCGGTAATTTCCGGGTTTTACCTGGGAACTTTCCTGGCAAACGTCATCGGGTGCCTCCTCATCGGGATGGTGCTCGGGGCCTCCCTGCGCAACCAATATGTAAACCCGGTGCAGAGCGCGCTGCTTGCTTCGGGTTTCTGCGGGGGTTTCACCACTTTTTCCTCTTTCAGCCTCGAACAATTCGGCCTGTTGCGCGACGGCAACTACCTCCCCTTCCTGTTTTATACCCTGGGCAGCCTGGTGGTGGGCTTGCTGGCTGTGGCGCTGGGATTCTGGCTTTCCCGCTGGTTCTGACCTTTTTATCCCGATAATTTTTTACACCTGTAACTTTTTCCCCGGTTTTTGATCGGCAGGTAACAATCCTGCCCTCAGGAACCGGTTTTTCATGCCCGCATGTCGCCGGAAAGGGGCATCTGCATCCCTTTTTCGTCAATACCATAAAATTTATCCTTCATAAAACATATCCCCCAATTTTTTGGGGGTCATTTTATCATAAACATAAAAATACACGCCTATACCCCTATAAAAGAGGGGGTATCTATGTTTTAATATATATTTGGCCCGATCAACAAAAACTTATACCCATGAAAAAAGTGGAAGCAATCATTCGAAAATCCAAATTTGATGAGGTCAAAAAGGCCCTCCATCAGATTGAGGTGAATTTCTTCAGTTATTGGGATGTAACCGGTGTCGGCAATGAAAAGCAAGGCCACGTTTACCGGGGCATCTCCTACAGCACGTCGGATATTCAGCGCAGATACCTAGTCGTAGTTGTGTCGGACGATTTCCTTGAGCGCACTGTGAGTACGCTTCTGGAAGCAGCGTATACCGGAAACGTCGGGGACGGCAAAATCTTCGTCTCGGACGTGGTGGAAGCCTACCGAATCAGAACAAAGGAAAACGGCCACGCCGGCATCAACTAATCTAACCAACCCAAAGAAATTTATTATGGATACAGGATTATTCACTGCAAACAACGTCTGGATGATGGTATGCACCGCCCTGGTGTTCTTCATGCATACCGGATTTGCCTTTCTGGAGATCGGATTGACGCGCCAGAAAAATACCATCAACATTCTCTTTAAAAACATTTTTATCATCACCGTCGGACTCCTGATGTACTACATCGGTGGCTTTAACCTGATGTATCCGGGCGAATTCAACGGATTCCTCGGGTTTGCCGGCTTTGGCCTGGAAACGGATGCCGCCGGCCTCACGCCGGAATACGCCGACGGGGGATACACCTACTGGACGGACTTCCTCTTCCAGGGCATGTTTGCCGCAACGGCGGCCACTATTGTGTCAGGGGCAGTTGCCGAACGGATCAAAATCGGACCCTTCATGGTCTTTACCATTATCTATGTAGGTCTGGTTTACCCGATTGTCGGTTCCTGGCAATGGGGCGGCGGGTTCCTCTCCACCCTGGGCGGGGACGATGCCGGATTCTACGACTTTGCCGGTTCTACCCTGGTACACTCCGTTGGGGGTTGGGGTGCCCTGATTGCCATCTGGCTGCTGGGCTCCAGAATCGGGAAATTCGATGAGGACGGGAAACCCAAGGCGATACCGGGCCACAATATTCCGCTGGCAACCGCGGGCGTCCTGGTACTCTGGTTGGGTTGGTTCGGGTTCAACGGCGGGTCCGTACTCTCCGGCGATCCGGCTCTGACCTCCCTGGTGCTCACCACCACCTCCCTGGCAGCCGCTGCCGGTGGCGTCAGCGCTTTTCTGGTCTCAACCCTCGCCTATAAGAATTACGACCTGACCATGTTCCTGAACGGAATCCTGGGCGGGCTCGTGGGAATCACCGCGGGGGCCGACCTGATGTCGCCCAATGAAGCCGTGGTTATCGGGCTGATTGCCGGGGCCATTATCGTAGGGGGTGTAGCCCTGATCGACCGGATCCGTCTCGACGACCCGGTGGGTGCCGTAACCGTCCACCTGATCTGCGGTATCTGGGGAACCCTGGCCGTTGGCATATTCGGCGACAAAGCCGGCATGGACCAGTTTCTGTACCAGCTCACCGGCGTGGGCGCTGCAGGCGTCTTCTGCATCGTCACGGCTGCCATCATCATCCTTGCCCTCAAGAAGACCGTGGGAATCCGCGTCTCCAGGGAAGAAGAACTCGAAGGACTGGATATCCACGAGCACGGCATGGACGCCTACTCGGACTTCCGTTTAAACCAACACTAATAGCTAAAAAGGAAAACGGAGCGTTTGGCAGAACGCTCCGTTTATAACCCATTTCCATTGCAATTGTAACTAACAATTTAAAACACTCCGATACCGGAGTATAATCTCTAGCAATATGAAACAGATTAACAACACAATTTACATAAAATTCCTGCTACTGGCAGCCGTCCTGTTTTCCTCTGCTCAGCTGAGCGCACAAGACGAAGAAGCAACCAGCTGGACCGACGGTTTTAGCCTGAGCGGTTCCGTTGACGCCTATTACCGGGCAAATCTCAACGGTCTGAACAAAGTCATGCTCGACGAAAACGGCGATGCGATCGCCTTCCCGTCGGCCCCGGGGAGTTCCTTTGCGAACGATACGGGATTTGCCATCGGGATGGCCAATGCCATCCTCTCCTACGAGCACGGTAACGTCGGGGCGGTTGCAGACCTGGTATTCGGCCCCCGTGGGGAAGACGCCGTCTTCAACTCCTTCGGATCGCCGGCCATCGTCAACCAGTTGTACGTATACTGGAACGTATCCGAATCCGTCACGCTGACCTTTGGTAATTTCAACACCTTCCTGGGGTACGAGGTAATCTCGCCGGTTGCGAACTTCAACTACAGTACCTCCTATATGTTCTCGTACGGCCCGTTCAGCCATACCGGCCTGAAAGCGGACTTTGCCCTGAGCGACGACGTATCCCTGATGCTGGCGGTTATGAACCCGACAGACTGGACGGAATTCGACCCGTTCGGCTCCCCTTCGTTTGGGGCGCAGCTGGGCTACGCCGGCCAGTTCCTGAACCTGCTCTACGGCAAGCAGGGATTCACCGAGTTCTTTGACACTACCACCGGGGAATTTGTGGATACAGACGCAAAGGCGCTCTTCCAGATAGACTACACCGGAGGCTTTGACCTTTCGGAGGATTTCTTCCTCGGGATCAACGCCACCTACCAGGATACGGACGGAACCGGGTTCTACGGCGTTGCCCTCTACCCGCAATACCAGACCTCCGAGAATTTCGCTATCGGCCTGCGGGGGGAATATTTCTCCGAAATGGAGAATTACGGAGCTATCGGAGCAGTTGCCCCGGATGCCAGCGTCATCGCCATTACCCTCACCGGTAGTGCGACCGTAGGAGACCACCTCATTATCAAGCCCGAGATCCGCTTTGACAGCGCCTCGGAAGACAGCGTCTATTTTGTAGACGGCGATCTGGAAATCGGCGACAGCCTCGCCTCTTTTGTCCTGGCAGCCGTCTATTCCTTCTGATCAATCGATTTTAACGCCGCCCATTTGTTTAGTTTGGTTAATGGTGAGGACCCCTGGCATTTGTGCCGGGGGTTCTCTTTTTTGGGGCACCCGTAGGAGAGTTTAAGGGACTCCGGGAAGGAAGTTTAAGTGGTGTCCGGCCGGGGCTATAAAGGGCAGAGCGCCCGGCCGGCGGTTGTGAGATTACGGCGATTGCCTCAAGGGGGCCTGTGATTTGCGATAGGCCCGGACCCCGGCATAGACCGGGATGTCCAGGTCGTTTACGCTTGGAACAATCGGACAGGAGTATTTCGGGTTGTAGGCGCAATACGGGTTGTAAGCCGTGTTGAAATCCAGCAGGATGGAATCCCCCGCCGGGATACGAAGGTCGATGTACCGGCCGCCCTCATAGGTTTCCTTTCCGTTGGTGGCATCCGTAAACGGGAGGAAAAGGTAATCCTCAAAGCCCTCCTGCATCATCAGGTCCGGGCTCTGGTATACTTCGAGTTCAAAAGGCCGTCCCTGCAATTCAAACCGCAGGATTCCATAGGTGCGCTCCAGGGCCATCCGGTCGGTGGTGGTCGGCATCTCAAACGGCAGGGCCCCGGGGGTCCGAACCAGTTGGGCCATCACCTGATAGGTGGTGTCCGGTTCAAAAAAATCGAGGCCAGGAAACCCACCGATCTGTTCCGGGGATAGCGGGCTTATTTCCGGGTCCCTGAATTCCCCATTGAGCTCTTCCTGAAAGGCGCGGATGGAAGCAAGCCCGCGAGATGCGGGTTCCGGGATATCTGCCGTAACGGATTCGTGGTAGCGCTTGCCGTCCCGGCAGGATTGCATTCCGCCCGCCAGCAACAACCCCCCAAGCACTATCAAGAGTAAGGATTTGTACGAATAACACATAGGTCTGAAAGGTTTGAAAGGGGGGAATTTCAATCCCTAAAAATAACGATTTCCAAAAAGCTACAGAGGTTTTTACCAAATTTCCCGGAAGCAGTTGCAGGTTGCATCCCCTGTCATTCATACCGTTTTATGCAGAAACACCGCCGGCTGATCCCGGGTGGGCAATGACTCTATCCGAAGCGGGGCCGGAGCATTCGTGACACAGCGGGGGAATCTGCAGCGCAGCCGGGGAATCTGCAGCGCAGCCGGGGAATTCCTAGCGCGGTCCGGGAATCCGCAGCGCGGTCCGGGAAACCGAAGCCGCCAACAGCTATTCCGGGATTTCGTATCGGGCTTCCTGCAGGTATTTTTCAACCAGGGCATTGAATTCTGGGCTGATACGCAGCAATGCCGTGTGTTCGAGATCGTACAATCGCTGCCGGTCTGCATACCCGGTCTTCAGCAATTCCTCCAGGTAGAAAAGGGCCGTCCCGAAATCGTCGTATTTGGAGGCAAGGGAAATAACCGTCAGGTAATTGGCGGGCACCTCCGGGTCGATCAGGGTTTTCAGCATATGCAGCAATACCAGCGCATCGTCATCGGGCTGTTCCCCCGCCGTCCGGGCAATCCGGATGTAGTCGTCGGCCAGGGCCCGGAGATAGCCTTCCAGCCGCAGTCCAAGGCGCTGGTCTTCGGGTGAAGCACCCGCTTTGTATTTGGCAATCGTCTCCAATTGGTGCCGCCACCAGCCCAGGTTGTCCAGGTTAAAATTGAGCACATCCTCTTCCAGGTAATAGGCGTAGTCCTGCCGGAGGATTTCCTCTTTAAGGGCGAGGTTGGCGGCTTCCCGTTTGCGGGTCCGATACGCGCTGGTCCGACGCAGGCTTCTCTGGGCATCCTTCAGGTCGCCGGTATCGGCCAGGCCGTCGAAGAGGTCGATGGCTTGTTCCAGCATGTTATAGGCTACCAGCACATCCCCCTGCTGCCGCATGACATCGGACCGGGAACGGTATCCCTGAAGTGTCTCCCGGACCAATACGCTGTCCGTAGGAATCACCCCGGCCTTAATCGCCAGCAGCGTTAAAGTGGCCACCCCGAGGCCCAACAGATCCTCGTCGGGCAGGCCCCCGGAACCGTTGTAGTATAGCTGGTGGTGATCCAGGCGTTTGCGGCTGAGCGGCTCTTCGGCAAGCCGCATATTCGGGTAGCGGTAATCCGAACGGCTGAGCAGGGCCACATAATCGAAGGGTTCCCGGGCATTGAGCAGTTCCGTATTGGGCGGCCCGGCCCCGGCAGTCAATACCCCGGATACGGCCCGGACCAGGTTGGGCATCAGGCTCGCGAACTCCCCCCCTTTCCCAATGCCTGCAGCGTAAAGGCGGTCTTTGTCCAGCGGGAGGATGCCGTGGAGGAATTCGAGGCTCCTTGCAAAGCGCAGCACCCCGTCGGTGAGTTGGGTACTATCGACCAGTTTTCGTGAGGCCGCCAGGATATATCCGTTCAGTTCGGCAGCCCCCTGGAAATATCGCAGGGCCCGGTTGGTATCCCCGGAAAAATCACATACAAATAATACGGGCCATGAGCCGGCAGGATCGAAATCCGAGGGGAGGTAAATACTCAAATCCTGCCCGATGGAATCGATGACCGGCAGGTTTTCATTGATGGCTCCTTTCTTGAGCCGGAGTTCCTGCGCCTGGGCCGTGAATGCAGACAGCAGCACGAGGAAAAGGAAGTACGATTTTTTCATAGCAACACCCAATCAAAAACCCCGCCAAAACAAGTTTCCATGCGCTTTAGCGGCCGGGCAGTAATGGGACATTTAAAGATAATCAAATATCCTTTTCTCCGCCACCAATGGGCGGAAGGTCCGAAATCCTGCGGATGGGCGCATTGGAGATCACCTCGGAGAGGATGATATGCGTCCGGGTCTCCCCGTACTGGATCAGCTGGTCAATAAAGCGCTCCAGGTGGAACTGATCCCTGAATACCACCTCCATGATGATGTTCTCGTTTCCGGTGATCCGGTAACAATTGATCACCTCTTCCAGGTTGCGTACCTGCTCCAGGAAGGGTTTGAGTTTTCCCATAAAAGCCCGGAGCATGATGATGGCCTTTAACTGGTAACCCACCCGGTTATGGGATACCTGGGTCCAATACCCTTCAATTACGCCGAGGTCTTCGAGTCGTTTGACCCGCTCCGCCACTGCCGGGGGCGTGAGCCCGATGGAACGGCCAATCCCGGCCAGGGAAGCGCGGGCATTTTTCTGCAGGGCTGCCAGGATATTCCAATGCAGCTTATCGAGTTTAATATTCAAGGTGTTTTTGTTTAAATACTTTAATTAATTAGGAAAAATAATACATTCCATTTAAATAATTAATTATATCCACTCAATTTCAGCGGTATCTTTATGGAAAATTGAAAGAGAAAATGTCCTACGAGCGCATCGCAAAATTGCCCGTTTATCGCCAGGCCGTGGCATTGCGGACCATGAGCCGCGAAATCGCCTCCTTTGTCACCCATAACAAGGATCTGCTCACACTCGGGAATTCAAACAGCCTGAGGGACCATATTGCCGATTCCCTGCTGACGGATGCCATCCTGATCCCCCAGCACATTGCACGGGCCGAGAATTCTTCTTCCCTGGCCATCCGGCAGCGAAGCGTACATTTTATCAATGTGATGACCCGGAACCTCTACGCATATTGCAAGGGGCTCGAAAAAGACGGGGTGCGGGAAAGGGAATACCTGGACTTGCTGCGCAAGGAGGTCAAGCGTTTCCGGCAGTCTTTCAAGAAATGGCGCAAGAGCGTCTCCTGAACCTACATATTCCGGCGGTACTGCCCGCCCACTTCAAACAACGCCCGGGTCACCTCACCGAGCGAACAGTATTTGCAGACTTCCATTAAAACGGCAAACAGGTTTTCATTCCGCACGGCGGCCTCCTTGAGCCGATCAAGCCAAACTGTAGCCTGTTCCCGGTGCTGTTTGCGGATGCGCTCCAGGGTTTCGATCTGGGCCTTTTTCTCCGCTTCTGTTGCCCGGATGACCTCCTTGGGGAGGATGGTGGGCGACCCCTTGGAACTCAGGAAGGTATTTACCCCGATAATCGGGTATTCCCCGCTGTGCTTCAGGGTCTCGTAATGCAGGCTTTCCTCCTGGATTCGGGAACGCTGGTACATGGTTTCCATGGCCCCGAGCACCCCTCCCCTTTCGGTAATCCGGTCAAACTCAGCCAGCACGGCCTCCTCGACCAGGTCGGTGAGTTCCTCGATGATAAAGCTGCCCTGGAGCGGGTTCTCGTTTTTGGCCAGGCCGAGTTCCTTGTTGATGATGAGCTGGATGGCCATTGCGCGCCGCACGGATTCCTCGGTTGGGGTGGTGATGGCCTCGTCGTAGGCATTTGTATGCAGGGAGTTGCAATTGTCGTAAATGGCATAGAGGGCCTGCAGCGTGGTACGGATATCGTTAAAATCGATTTCCTGGGCGTGCAGGCTCCTGCCGGAGGTCTGGATATGGTATTTGAGCATCTGTGCCCGGGGTCCCGCACCGTATTTTTCCTTCATCGCCTTGGCCCAGATCCGCCGGGCCACCCGGCCGATCACCGCGTATTCCGGGTCGATGCCGTTGGAGAAGAAAAAGGAGAGGTTCGGCCCGAACCGGTCGATGTCCATCCCCCGGCTCAGGTAGTATTCCACATAGGTAAAACCGTTGGCCAGGGTAAAGGCGAGCTGGGTGATCGGGTTGGCCCCTGCCTCGGCGATATGGTAGCCCGAAATAGACACCGAATAGAAGTTCCGCACCTCGTTTTCGATGAAATATTCCTGTACGTCCCCCATGAGCCGCAGGGCAAATTCAGTTGAAAATATACAGGTGTTCTGCGCCTGGTCCTCCTTGAGGATATCCGCCTGGACGGTCCCCCGGACTGAACGCAGCGTCTCGCTGCGGATCCGGCTGTACACATCGTCCGGCAGCACGTCGGCCCCGGTAAGCCCCAGGAGCCGGAGCCCCAGCCCGTCGTTTCCTTCGGGCAATTCCCCCCGGTATTCCGGTCGATCGACGCCCTTTTCCTTAAAGTAAGCCGCAATCCGCGCTTCCACTTCTTTTTCGAGGCCGTTCTCCGCAATGTACTTTTCGCAGTTCTGGTCGATGGCCGCGTTCAGGAAGAAGGCCAGCAGCATCGGGGCGGGCCCGTTGATGGTCATACTCACCGAAGTCATCGGGTCGCTCAGGTCAAAGCCGCTGTAGAGTTTCTTTGCGTCGTCCAGACAGCAGACGGACACCCCTGCATTCCCGATCTTCCCGTAGATATCCGGACGGTGCCCGGGATCATTCCCGTACAGGGTCACCGAGTCAAAAGCAGTGGACAGACGCTTGGCGGGCATATCGAGGCTGACATAGTGAAAACGCCGGTTGGTGCGTTCCGGCCCGCCTTCGCCGGCAAACATCCGGGTGGGGTCCTCCCCTTTCCGCTTAAAGGGATACAGGCCGGCTGTATACGGATAGCGCCCCGGTACGTTTTCCCGGAGCTGCCACTGCAGCACATCCCCCCAAGCCCGATAGGCCGGCAGCGCAACCTTGGGAATCTTTAAATGGGAGAGCGATTCCGTATGGGTCTCCATGGTGAGCTCCCTGCCGCGGACCTTAAAACGGTATTCGGGCTCCCGATAGCGTTGTTTGAGCGCTTGCCATCCCAGCAGGAGGTCCCAGTTATGCGGGTCCAGGTCCTTCCGGAGATTTTCAAAGGCTTCCGCGAGCGCGTCGAGGGCTTGCCTGCGGGAAGCCGGGATGTCGGCGTTCTCCGCCACCTTCTCCAACTCCCCGGCCTGTAATCCATCCTTCCCCAGCAAGGGCATGTCGCCGTCGGCACCTGCAACGCCCGCCAGGGTACACATTGCCCGGTAGAGGCCGTAGAGCTCATCGGCAACCCGAGCCTGCTGCTGTGCCTGGTGTTCATAGGCCCGGTTGGCCTCGGCAATTTCCGAGAGGTAGCGGGTACGGGCAGGCGGGATGATATAGATCTTCTCCGGTTCTTCCTGTTCCGGGGCATGCGACCCTGTGGCCCATCCCGCACCGGCCTCCCCGAGTTGTTGCATGACCGCTGCGTAGAGGCGGTTCATCCCCGGGTCGTTGAACTGGGACGCGATGGTGCCGTAAACGGGCAGGTCCGAATCGCCGGGTTCCCAGATGCCGTGGTTCCGCTTGTACTGTTTCTTCACGTCCCGGAGCGCGTCCTGCGCCCCCCGTTTGTCGAATTTGTTGATGGCCACCAGGTCAGCAAAATCGAGCATGTCGATCTTTTCCAACTGGGTGGCCGCCCCGAATTCAGGGGTCATGACATAGAGGGATACGTCCGAGTGCTCCAGGATCTCCGTATCCGACTGGCCGATGCCCGAGGTTTCGAGAATCACCAGGTCAAAACCGGCTGCCCGGAGCACGGAAACCGCTTCACCCACGTGTTTGGACAGGGCGAGGTTCGACTGGCGGGTAGCCAAAGAGCGCATGTAGACATTCGGGTGGTGAATGGCATTCATCCGGATCCGGTCGCCCAGGAGGGCGCCCCCCGTTTTGCGTTTGGAAGGGTCTACCGAAATAATCCCGACGGTCCGCTCCGGGAATTCGGAGAGGAACCTCCGTACCAATTCGTCTACCAGGCTGCTCTTACCCGCGCCGCCCGTACCCGTGATCCCGAGAACGGGAACCGGGTTCAGGGTCTGCGGCAGTTCCCCCGCCAAGGAGGAATAGGCCTCCGGACGGTTCTCCGCCAGGCTGATCATCCGGGCAATGACGCGCGGATCCCTGGCAGCCAGTGCCTTTTTAAGGGGTTGCTCCTCCGGCATGGGGATTTCGGCCACTGCGAAATCGGAGGAAGCCACCAGGTCGTTGATCATGCCCTGCAGGCCCAGTTCCCGGCCGTCGTCCGGGGAGTAAATGCGCGTAATTCCGTAATCCATCAATTCCCGGATCTCCTCCGGCAGGATGACGCCCCCACCCCCGCCGAAGATGCGGATATGTCCCGCTCCCTTCTCCCGCAGCAGGTCGTGCATATAGCGGAAATATTCGTTGTGGCCGCCCTGGTAGGAGGTCATGGCAATCGCATTGGCGTCTTCCTGGATGGCGCAATCCACCACCTCGGCAACGCTGCGGTCGTGCCCCAGGTGGATCACCTCCACCCCGGTTGCCTGGATAATCCGGCGCATAATATTGATGGCCGCATCGTGCCCGTCGAACAGGGAGGCCGCCGTGACGATCCGGATTTTGTGGGTCGGTTTATAGGGTTTTGAAGCTTCCATAGATTTCCAGCTGGTATTCGATACACTATTGCCGAATTGCCAGTGAAAGGCAGGTTCGGTTTCGGATTTTACAAAAATAAGAAGGGAATTCCCAACCCTGTTAATAATCTTTTATTTTTACCCAAATTCCAAATGGCATGATCGCCACGATCCTTATCCACTGCCCGGACCAGCCGGGCATTATACATTCAGTCACCGGGTTTATCCACAAGCGCGGGGGCAATGTCGTCTACCTGGACCAGCATGTGGAAAAGGAAGACCGGGTATTCTTTATGAGGCTGCAGGCGGATTTCCGCCAGGACACCTGGGAGGAGCCGTCTTTCCGGGAAGCATTCGGCAAGGGCCCGGCCACTACCTACGCAATGGAGTGGAGGCTGTACCTGGAAGACCGGAGCCGGATGGCCCTGTTCGTTTCCAAATACAACCACTGCCTCTACGACCTGCTCAGCCGGTACGAGGCCGGCGAACTGAATGCCACCATCCCCTTTATCCTGAGCAACCACCCGGATTGCGAACCGATTGCGCGGCAATTCAATATTCCCTACTACTGCGTCCCCGTAACCCCGGAATCCCGGGAAAAGGCCGAAGCCAGGCAATTGGAACTGCTCCGGGAGCACCAGGTAGACTGCATTGTACTGGCGCGCTACATGCAGATTATCGGGCCGTCCCTGATCGCGGCCTACCCGAACCGGATCCTGAACATCCACCATTCCTTCCTCCCCGCCTTTGCAGGTGCCAAACCCTACCACGCCGCCTTTGCCAGGGGGGTAAAAATCATCGGTGCCACCAGTCATTACGTTACGGAGGAACTGGACGAAGGCCCCATCATTGCCCAGGACGTCACGCCGGTTTCCCACATGCACACGGTTTCTGATTTTATCGCCAAAGGGCGGGATCTGGAAAAAATCGTGCTGGCACGGGCCGTTCAGCTCCACCTGCATCGCAAAACGCTCGTCTACAACAATAAAACGGTGATCTTTGCCTGATGCCATTGGGAATTCCTGCCCGGACCAGCCCAATAATTCACCTCCGCAAGCGTTTAACAAGATACCCCCTAACCGGCGGTATCATCAATAGAGTTCACCATGATAAAAAAAACGCTGCTTTCCCTAATCCTGATTGCGTCGGTTTCCTGCGGGGAACTCCAGCAGGTCATCGACCAGTTGCCGGACGGGGAGGGGATTTCCGAGGCCGAAATAGGCCAGGGCCTGCGGCAGGCCCTGAACCAGGGAATTGAGAACCAGGTTACCCGCCTCGCCCGGGAAAACGGGTTTTACGGGAATGAGGCGGTCCGCATTCTCCTGCCGGAACAACTGCAGAAGGTAGACCGGACCCTGCGCAGCATCGGTCTGGGGAACCTGGCGGACGAGGGCCTGTTACTCCTTAACCGGGCCGCGGAGGATGCCGTAGGACGGGCCACCCCCATTTTTGTGGATGCCATTTCCGGGATATCCTTTGCGGATGCCCGGCAAATCCTCCTGGGCGATGATGACGCAGCCACCCGATACCTCGAGGGGCGGACGGCAACCTCCCTGTATAATTCCTTTAACCCGGTGATCCGCGAATCGTTTGAGCGGGTAGGCGCCGACAGGGTCTGGGAACAGCTGATAACCCGCTACAACAACATCCCCCTGGTAGACCGCGTCAATCCCGACCTGTCCGATTATGTAACACAGCAGGCCCTTGAAGGCGTGTTCCTGATGATCGAGCAAGAAGAATCCGAGATCCGGTCCAGCATCTCCTCCAGGACCACGGTCCTGATGAAAAGGGTATTTGCCCTGCAGGACGGTTTCGGTACCGGGCAATAGCTTTGGCCCGGGTTATACAAGAGCTTTGGTCCGGGTTATACAATAGCTTTGGCCCGGGTTATACATGATCCGAAGTATTGCCGGTGCAGTCCCGAAAAATTTTAACAACCTGTATACTAAATCCTTGCACGCACCCGTTAGTTTATATAGAGGGAGTGCAATTCTTTAACAGCTTTTTACGATTCCTCCGGGTATGGTAAGAAATGACAACGAGTCTTGCGCAACAACATTTTTTGAGTTAGTATTTTTGAGTTAGTTAGTTTAGAAAGCCCCGGGGTTACGCAGCCCCGGGGTTTTTTAATGCCCGCTTCCAGCGTGCGGCACACCTCACCTACCCCGTTATAAATTGCTCAAGTACAGGGGTAAAAGTTGATCGGGGCTTACCTCTTTTAATAAAATTTTAAGAATTCGCCTGTTAATAAATACTAACTTCAAAGTGCTAATTCATCAATCAATCAAATGAGGCGAATCGTTTTAATGATCATCCTTGCTGTTTGCGGGTTTCAGGGTTATCCTACCGACCCTATCGACTTAAACGCCTATTCGATACCCGAAACGCTATTCCTCCAACAGTCAGACACCGTCTTATCCGGGGCGGAACAGGAACGCACCCTACGGGAAACCGTGCGTTTCTACGAAACGGCCCTTGCCGGCAATGCTGCAGCAGACAGCACCCGGGCGTTGCGGCACCTCGCGTTCAGCTATGCCCAGTTGGAAGAGGCCGGTAAGGCTGCGGAATACCTGCGGAAATACCTCCACAGCGAGTTCCGGCCGGCCGTCCTGGGAAGCGTATTTTTTGACCCGGTTCGGGAAAGTCCCGAGTTTCGGCGGGTACAGGAAACGTATACCCCCCGGCTGAGTGCCTGGACATTTATCTACCTGTATGTGGGGCTGATTGGCTTTTATATCGCCGCCATCCTGTTCCTGCACAGGCGCATCGACCAAACGGCCCGGTTGCTGGTCGGCAGTTTTGTCTTCATTCATTCGGTATTTATCCTGCACATCTGCCTGGTCATATCCAACTACCAATTTGAATTCCCCCACAGCTACCTGATGTCCACAGGGTTTTCCTTCCTGTACGGCCCCCTGCTCTACATGTACTTCAAAAGGACCACCCAGAATTACCGTTTCCGGCCCGCCGACCTGTTGCACCTGCTTCCCACCGTGCTCCTCCTGCTCCTGCTGATCCCCATTTACAACCAGTCCGGCGGCGAGAAACTCGGTCTGATGCTGTATCGGGTCCGCAACGGGATCAACCCCTCAGACTCTGCCAACCTGGTCCTGATCGTATCGGCCAAACTCGGTTCCCTGATGTTATACGGCTGGCTGATCCGGCGGGAATTCATTCGAAAACTCCGGCGGGAGTCCGAACCCGGCCTGAAGACCCGCTGGATGCGCAATATCTACCGGATCCACGTCGCCTATATTGTATGTTATGCCATCTACGGTACACTGATCATTTACCAGGAAACCCCTGGCGGCCTGCTCTACCACGCCCAGGTCCTGGCCATGTCGCTGATGGTGCTCTATGTGGGGTATTTTGCCAGCCTCCGACCCCAGGTATTCAGCCTGGGCCTTTCCCTGGACAAGCCGATCTTCGGCAAATACAAGAAATCCGGGCTCACCGAAAGCCTTTCCTGCGAGCTCCGGGACAAACTCCTGATACTCTTTGACCGGGATGAAATCTATCGAGAAAACGACCTGAACCTGGAGACGCTGGCCGAGCGAATGGAAACCACCCGCCACAATGCTTCGCAGGTAATCAATGAGCACTTCCGGCTGAGTTTCCACGAACTGGTCAACAAATACCGGATTGAACAGGCCAAGCAACTCCTCCGCACCGACTACCAGGGCAACCTGAATATCATCGACATTGCCTACGAGGTGGGCTACAACAACAAGGTCACTTTCAACAAGGCGTTTAAAAAGGATACGCAACTCACGCCCAGCCAGTACCAGGCCCAACGCCGGGAACTCCATGTAAAGGAGGCGTAAACTTTCTTCGGCTTCCGTAAACGTTTATAAGGATTACCCCTGTTTATCGCGCTTCCGGCTACTTTGGCCGGAAATGTGTACGTAAGGCTGCCATCCCTGGGAACTTTTGAAGCCTTTACTCGGACCTTTTCGTATTGGGCACATTTTGGATTACGTCAGTCAATTTTCCTCAGGAGGCAGCCGCGCGTACTTCTTAAAAGCGCAACTATGAAATACAAGAACCATTTGTGTTGCCTGGCGGCCCTTCTGACCCTTTTCCAGCTGCAGGCACAAGACCAGAAAACAATCAGCGGTACCATTACGGACCAGGACAACATCCCCCTCCCGGGGGTCAACATTCTGGTGGACGGCACGGACCGGGGTACCCAATCGGACTTTGACGGGAATTACCAGATCGCCGCAGCGGAAGGCGACGTATTGGTATTTTCCTACCTGGGTCAGCAGACCGTCCGCCGCACGGTTGGCGCATCCGGCGTCATGAATGTGACCATGCAGGAGGACGCCCAGGCCCTGGAGGAGGTAGTCGTAATCGGTTACGGAAACCAGGAAGAGCGGAAAATTATCCAGAATGTCGGCATTGTCAAGGAAGAAGCCATCGAGAACCTGCAGGTCACCTCGGCCGACCAGCTGTTGCAGGGGCAATCGGCGGGTACGCAGATCGTCAACTCCTCCGGGGTGCTCGGGTCGGCCTCGGTCATCCGCGTGCGTGGGGTCAATTCCATTAACTCGGGGAGCCAGCCGCTCATTGTGATCGACGGGGTACCCATTACAGACACCGAGACCAACACGCTGCAGCGCGGCGGGAATACGGGCGTTAACCCGCTTTCTTACGTAAACCCGAATGACATCGCCTCCCTGACCGTCCTGAAGGATGCCGGGGCAACCTCTATCTACGGGTCGCGGGGTGCAAATGGCGTCATCCTGATTACCACCAAGAAGGGCCGCAAAAACCAGCAGGCAACCGTTACCCTGGATATCAGCACGCAATACACCCGGGCTACAGACGTGCCGGAAATCCTCTCGGCCGACGAATTCCGCCTGTTTAAATCGGAGGTGGCCAGTATCCAGCAGGGCACTGAGATAACACCGGAGGATTTGGGCCTCGGGGCCATCGGGTCCGGGGGCACGGACTGGCTCGCCGGGGTACAGCGGACCGGCATTTCCCAGCGGTACAACCTGGGCATCCGGGGAGGCACGGAAAACACCACTTATTTTATCGGCCTGGATTTCCAGGATGCCGAGGGGTTTATCATCGGGAACGACCAGCAGCGGGCTGGTGCCCGGATCAACCTGGAAACCGAGGTATCCGAGTGGCTGACTGCCGGGATGAACCTCGGGATTACGAATAACCGGCTGAACCGGGTTGGGGTTGAGAACAACACCTTCGCCCCCTTTACCACGGCTTTCCTGCAAAGCCCGGTGGTGGAGGCCTATGACAGCGAGGGGAATTTTGCCCAGTCCGGGTCCTTCATACCGAACATCTTCGCGATTGTGGCATTGGATACGGACGAGCTGAAAACCTTCCGGACCATTGGGAATTTTTATGCGGAAATCACCCCCTTCAGGAACCTGACCTACCGGGCGGAATTCGGAGTCGACAAACTGGAACTGGAAGAATTCCTCCGCAGCGCGGAATTCAATACACCCGGGGGCGTGGCCCAGCAGATTAATGTGGCCGAAGACCGCTGGCTCACCAACCAGACGCTGACCTATGCGAATACCTTCGGGGAATCGCACAACCTCACCGCACTGGTGGGCCTCAATTACGAGGAAACCCTGAACACGCGGACGAATGTTTCAGCCACCGGGTTCCTCTCGGACGACCTGCGCAACCTCGGGTCCGGATCTACCCCCACCGTCCTGAACGGGGACCGGAACCCGAACCGCCTTTACGGGCTCTTTTCGCGCGTCTCCTATGACTACGCCGGAAAATACCTGGTGGAAGGTTCCATCCGCCGGGACGGGTCCTCCCGATTCGGGGCGAACAACCGGTACGGGTATTTCTGGTCGGCCGCTGCCGGCTGGGTCCTTTCCTCAGAAAACTTCATGGAAGACGCCACCTGGCTCGACTACCTCTCCCTCCGGGCCAGTATCGGTACGGTGGGGAACGACCGGCTGGGCTCCTTCCCGTCGCTGGGCCTCTTCAACGCCGGGGCCATCGCCGACTACAACGGCGAGTCCGGAGTCATCCCGAACCAACCCGAAAACCCGGACCTGAAATGGGAGGAGAGCGAGACCATCGACGTCGGTTTTAAATCCGCCCTTTTCGGCGGCCGCCTGAACCTGAATGTGTCCTATTTCAAGAAAACCACCAGCGACCTGCTGTTGAACCAGGTGCTGCCTCCCCAGACCGGGTTTGCCACCATCAGCCGGAATATCGGCGAAATGGAAAACAGCGGGTGGGAATTTGAACTGAGTACGGTCAATGTGCGGACGGAGGATTTTGAATGGCGGACCAACCTGAACCTGGCTACCATCGACAACCAGGTACTCAGGTTGAACGAAGACGCCGCCACCGACCCCCAGGGCCGGCGGATCATCGACGGCCCGATCCAACGCGCCATCGAAGGGGAATCCCTCAACAATTTCTACCTGATTCGCTATGTGGGGGTCAACCCCCAGACGGGGGACGCCGAATGGCTGGACGCCGACGGCAACATCACCACCACCCCGGGCACGGACGACCGGGTGGTAACAGGCAGCCCGCTACCGGACTTCTCGGGCGGTATTACGAATACCTTCCGGTTCTTTGACTTCGACCTGTCTGTACTGATGAACTATTCCTACGGAAACGACATCGTCATCGACGGCCTGCGGTTTGCAGATGGGAACGACGCCATCGGGGGGATTGTAAACATCCGGCGGCAAAACCTGAATTTCTGGCGGGAACCCGGCGACAACGCCTACCTGCCGAGCCCGACAAGCCCGACATTCAACCTGTTCAACCAGCGGTCGTCCCAGCAGCAACTGGACGGCTCCTACCTGCGGCTCAAGAACATTACCCTGGGGTACAACCTGCCGCAACGGGCGCTGGACCAGATCGGAAATATCTTCAGCGGGGTCCGGTTCTACTTCACGGGCACCAACCTGTTCACCATCAAGGGAGACGAACTCGAAGGGATTGACCCGGAGGTGACGGACGATATCGACCCGCTTTTCCAGGGAGAATCCTTCTTTACAGCGCCCCAGTCCAAATCCTATTTGTTCGGCGCAAGACTTCAATTCTAAAAAAACATACTATGAAATCTATCAAGATACTCGCATTACTACTCGGAATCGGCCTGCTCTTCAGTTGTGAAGACCGGCTGGATGTGGTGCCTGAGGACCAGGTAGCCTCCAATACCGTATTCAACAGCCTGGCCACTATCAACGGAACGGTTGTAGGGATCTACAGCAAAAACCAGAGCGGGGACCTCAACGGGATGGCCCAGTTGATGGGGGATTTTATGGCGGACGACGTCAACTTCGTCGGAAGTTTCCCCTCTTTACAGGAAATCGACGAGTTCCAGACCCTGGCCACCAACACCTCTATCGACAATATCTGGCTGGACGGGTATGAACTGATCGGGGCCGCCAACAACGTGATTCAAAACCTGCCGCCCGTGACGGATATTACCGGGCTTGACGAGGCCACAAAAGCGCAGTTTGTGGCCGAAGCCAAATTCCTGCGGGCGGTAACCTATCTGAAACTGGTGAACCTGTTTGCCCAGCCCTACCAGTTTGCACAGGGAAGCAACCTGGGGGTCCCCCTGGTACTCCAGCCGTTCGAAGGCGGGGATATTTCAGCCTTCCAGCAGGAGCGGTCTTCGGTGAATGAAGTCCACGCCCAGATTGAACAGGACCTGCTAGAGGCCATCCCGGACCTCCCGGCCGAAAACGGGGTGCGGGCGGAATCCGGAGCCGCCATGGCGCTGCTGGCGCGGCTCTATCTCTACCGGGAACAATGGTCCCAGGCGGCCGAGATGGCCAACCAGGTGATCGGCTCGGGGAACTACGCCCTGGCAGGCACCTATGACTTCTACGACGACAACCCGGGATCTTCGGAGCATATTTTTGTGGTAGTAAACACCCCGACGGACGGGCCGCAGGAGGCCGCCGGGTCGGACGAAGTGTACGTGAACTTTTACAACCCGGCTCCCGGCGGGCGGGGTGACGCCCCCTTCAGCCAGGATTTGCTGGACGCCTTTGCAGCGGAGCCCGGGGATCTCCGGTTTACCACGCTGTCGCAGGCGGCTACCGATGCCGGGGGCAATGACACCTTTTTTACGCTGAAATATCCGGACGTGGTTAACAACGCCTCGGACGGCATGGTCCTGCGCATCACGGAGATGTACCTGATCCGGGCCGAAGCGAACCTGCGGGGCGGGACCTCCATCGGGGCAACCCCCCTGGAGGATATCAACCTGTTGCGCGACCGGGCGGGCCTCGGGCCGCTGGGGACCGTAGACCTGGACGCCATCCTGAACGAGCGGCGGAAGGAACTGTGCTTTGAAGGGCATCGTCGGATGGATCTGTTGCGCAATAACCGGAATCTGCGTCCCGGGGGAGGCCCCGAGTCCGAGCCCGGGGCAAATAAGGTGATTTTCCCGATTGTTGAGGATGAAACCACAAACAATCCGAATATCACCCAAAACCCAGGTAATTTCTGATTCTGGTTATTCCAACGCGGTTGTCCGTTGCGTCAACCGGGAAATCCGCGCTTTTTTGCGCGGATTTCTTTTATCCCGGCCATTGTATATCCGGGCCATTGTAAACCCGGCGTAAAAATAGGTCGGATGGGTAAAGGTTTATAAGTATTACCCGGAAACAGAAAGATCCGGGCTTTCTTTGAAGTAGTTTAAAACATATAAAGCCTGGCGGCTCCGAGGTCCATACTCCCTAAAAACATTTCTGTCTCATTTTTTAGTGTAGTATTTGAATTAGCTATCTGACACTCGGGGCCGCCATTTTATTATTGGAACTGCCACCCTTAAACTGCACCCCCCTTAAACGACAGCCCTGCTTATTCTGCTCGACGGTAAATCCCGTCAAAAAGCGTCTGCACGACCTCCCCGCCTTCCAACACTTGCCAGTGCTGCCGGACGGTTCCGTCCTCCCGGGGCGTCCAGGTAATCCGGTTGACCCGGTCTTTGCCGGAAGAGAGCCGGACGGGTTCGGAAGCCAGCACCATGGCACCATCCTCCGGCCCGCCGCGCAGTTTGAGCACATACCCGGAATTATCGACCCAAAGCTGTTCCCAGGCCTCATCCCCGGAGTTGTAGTAATTCAGGCTGGTTCCGGTTGTGCCATTCCCGGCGGTTTCCCAGTGCTCCTGCAATACGCACCCCCCCTGTATTCTCTCGATCCGGTTGGTCCCCAAAACGGATCCGTCCGGTCCGGTTACCTCCCACTCCCCGATCCAGAAATCGAAGGCACGGTGCATCTCGGTGCAGCAATTGCAGGAAGAGTCAGGTGGGTTCTCCTGTCCCCGGGCGGTTACCAGGGGCATCAGGGCCATTAAAAAACATCCAACAGTTATTCGGATTCCTTTCATAATATATCGCGCTTTCCCTAAAGATACAAAACCCGCAGAGCCCTCGGTGAAGTCCAACCGGCAGGGCCCATTCCGTACGGGCGATTCCCGAAATCGGCCGGAACGGCCCCGTTTTGTGAATAAATCGATAGGTGAACGTTAAAAAATAGACAAATGACCTGATTAATAGTTAAATACCTCCTAAGCCCGAAATCCATGCGCCGGATTTCACCGTATATTTGAAAGGAACTGATGGCTATGGAAAATCAATATTGCAAAGTAGGCGCAATCACCCCTGTGGCAGAAGACCACCAGGGCATCCACATGTTGGAATACCAGTACAATAATTTTGTCCGCAAGGCGGCCGAAGCGGCCCAGTCGGATGCGAACCTCCGGGAATTCTTTGAACTGAAAGCGAAGAAGATCCAGCGGATGCTGCAGAGCCTTATCTGAGCTTCCCGCTTCTCATACCGGCAATCCGCAGGGGTCAGTCCCCGGCGAGAATTTTTGCCATCTGCTCCCTTATGGACGCAGCCTGCTCCGCAGCGCGTTCCGCAAAATCCGGCCCGTTCCCCGCATAGATAATCCCCCTGGAGGAATTCACCAGCAGGCCCACCTGCCCGTTCATCCCATATTTGCAGACATCTTCAAGGCTCCCGCCCTGGGCGCCCACCCCCGGTATCAGCAGGAAATGATCCGGCACCCGCTTGCGGATGGCTGCCAGGTACTCGGCTTTGGTAGCACCTACCACAAACATCAGGCGTTCGGAACCCGCATATTCGAGGCTGGCAGATAACACCTTTTCATACAGGGCTTCGCCGCCGAATGTCCCCGTCTGGAAGTCAAAGGCACCCGGGTTGGACGTAAGGGCCAGCAAAATCACAAATTTATCCTCGAATGCCAGGAAGGGCTCCACCGAATCCCGGCCCATATACGGGGCCACGGTGAGGGCGTCAAAATCCATTTCTTCGTAAAACGCCTTCGCATACCGCGTGGAGGTATTGCCGATATCCCCTCGCTTGGCATCCGCAATCGTAAAATGCTCCGGACAGGTGGCATTCAGGTACCCGATGGTCCGCTCCAGCGACTGCCATCCGCGGGCCCCGTAGGCCTCGTAAAAGGCAGTATTCGGCTTATAGGCAACGCAGTAATCGCGGGTGGCGTCGATAATGGCTTTGTTGAAGGCAAAGATCGGGTCTTCTTCCTGGAGGAGGTGCCGCGGGATCTTGTCCAAATCGGTGTCCAGGCCCACACAGAGAAAGGACTGTTTCTCCCGGATGTGGCTGGTTAGCTGTTCTGTGGTCATCGTTGGAATTTGGTCGATTGGTCTTTACTCATCGGGGGGAGTTGGTCGGTTTGTCTGTGGGGGTTGCCGCCCTACAGGATTTCGGAGGCCTCCCGGAGCTTTTCGGTGTTCTCCACCAGCATGAGCTCGTCGATTATTTTCTGGATGTCCCCGTTAATGATATTCTGCAGGTCGTAGAGCGTGAGGCCGATTCGGTGATCCGTTACGCGCCCCTGGGGGTAGTTATAGGTACGGATCTTTGCCGACCGGTCCCCGCTGCTCACCTGGGAATTCCGCTTGGCGGCGTCCTCTTCCTGTTTCTTGGCCAGTTCCATGTCGTAGAGCCTGGAGCGCAATACCTTAAAAGCCTTGTCCTTGTTTTTATGCTGGGATTTTTCGTCCTGGCACTGGGCCACGATCCCCGTGGGGACGTGTGTCAGCCGTACGGCGGAATACGTGGTGTTCACGGATTGCCCCCCGGGGCCAGAGGAACAGAAGTAATCGATGCGGACGTCCTTCGGGTCGATCTGCACGTCAAAATCCTCGGCTTCGGGCAGGACCATTACCGTGGCCGCACTCGTGTGCACCCGGCCCTGGGTCTCGGTCTGGGGGACGCGCTGTACCCTGTGGACGCCGGCTTCGAATTTCAGCGTGCCGTAAACATCCTCCCCGCTCACTTCAAAATGGATTTCCTTGAATCCGCCGCTGGTCCCCTCACTCAGGTCGATAACGTTGGTTTTCCAACCCCTGGATTCGCAGTATTTCGTGTACATCCGGAAGAGGTCTCCGGCAAAAATGCTCGCCTCGTCCCCCCCGGTACCGGCGCGAATTTCCATAACAACGTCCTTGGCATCCTCAGGGTCTTTGGGGATCAGCTTCATCTTGATGGCGTCCTCCAGCGGGGGTATCGCCTCCCGGGCCTCCTCGAGCTGGAGTTTGGCCATCTCGGCCATTTCCGGGTCGCTCCCGTCGGAGAGGATCTCCTCGGCTTCCGAGATGCGATTTTGCAGTTGGATATACTTCTCTCGCATATCCACGATCTCCTTTAAATCCTTGTATTCCTTGTTCAACTGGATGTACCGCTTTTGGTCGGCGATAATGTCCGGTTGGATGATCAGGTCGGAGACCTCGTCAAAGCGTTGCTTTACAATATTCAGTTTATCGAGCATGGGCTGTTGGGATTCCCTGCGAAGTTACGATTTTTAGGGAGATTTTCGGGGGGATCTGCAGTGCCCTCACCGCCCCCGGCCAGGCTACTCGCGGCTCAGCGACAGGCCGCTGGTCCAGTACATGATCCCCGCATCGTCCACGATCACGGCCTCGGTATCCCCCAGGTATTCGATCAGGCGGATCCCGTTTTCCGGCCCCAGGACGCAAAGCGCGTGGGCAAGGGCACTGCTCAGTTCTGCGTTACGGGCCAGCACCGTAGCCTGCGCCACCCCTTCTGGCGGAAAGCCGGTGTGCGGATCCATGATGTACCCGTAGGTGCGATCACCGCTCCGTACAAACTGGGCATCCGTACGGACGATGGATACGGAGGATTCAATAAGCGGCACCCACCGGAGGATTTGGCCGATATTGATCGGGTCCGATATTCCGAGCAACCATTTATCGCCCGACCCCCGGGTACCCCACGCCGACAGGTCGCCTCCCGCCTGGATGGTGCCCCCGGGCACCTGTTTATCGAGCATCCGGTCCTTGGCCCGGTCTACGGCATACCCCCGGCCAATGGCGTCCAGGTTGATCTTCATCCCTTTTTCCGGCAGGTAGGCGGTCCGGTTCCCGGCATCCAATACGAGTTTCCGATACCCCACCAACGGCAAAACCCCGGCCACATCTTCCGCACCCGGGATTTGCGCCATGGACCCGTCAAAACGCCAAAGGGTATCCAGGGCAGCATCGGTGATATCGAAGGCGCCGGAAGTCAGCTCGGAGATCTGTATCGCCCGCTCCAGCAAACTATAAATCTCGCGGGGCACGCTTACAGGCTGCAGGCCCGCATTGGCATTGATCGCATGGGTTACGGATGCGGGATCCCGGCTGGATATCCAGCCCGCCACCTGCCGCATTTCGGAAAGCGCCTCTTCGATATGGATAAACCCGATTTCCTCGTTTTCCGCTGTAACCGTTACGGTTACCTCGGTCCCCAAAAGGCGCTCCGTCCTGCGGACGGTCACCAAAGGGTCCTGTTGCCCCCATACCCCCGGGAGGGCGAATAAATAGAGCAACAAGGCAGCTGATCTCACATATCTCGGTTTAAGCGATTCAAAGGCGGTGAAGTCCGTCCCGCAGCCCGGAGCCCGATAAACCCCCGGATACGGGGTGGCTCAGTGGGCCGGGGGGTATACGCTCCCCGGGGCCGGTCTGATTCGGCGGGTTATTCAAAGACCCGCAACTGGTCCCCGTTTAACGCAGTCTGGAAAATCTTCAGCGGGTTGCTGGTTACGCTGTTCAGAGGCGTCCCGTCCTGGGCAAATTGCGAACCGTGGGTTGCACACTGGAAAATACCGCCCTGGCTTTCGACAAAGCGGACTTCGGGGGTCTGCTGGTGGCTGCAAACCTGGCTGGCGGCGACAAAATCTCCGGCAAGGTTCCGGGCAATCACCACATAGTTACGTATGATGAAATCGCCGTTGCCCGCGAGCGCATCCCCGTCCGGGCCGCTCAGGTCGATGGTGAAATCCACCCCGGTGGGTACCGGTTCGGTTTCCAGGCCGGGCCCCTTGGTACATCCCTGTACGCAGGGAAACGCCACGGCAAAGGCGGCACCGGCTCCCAGCGTCCTTAAAAATTCTTTTCTCTCCATGTAATTAGCAATTAGGCAATCCCCTCCTACCAGAACGGTTTTATCAGAAAATTCGTATGCCTAATATTCGAAGTGTCCCTTATCGCTCCGGATGGTGAGTTTCGGACGGTCGTATTCTTCCACACGGCCGATGATACGGCCTTCGATCCCAAAGGTCGAGGCGATATCGATCAGGTCCTGCGCACAGGTTTCCGGCACATAGAATTCCAGCCGGTGGCCGCAGTTGAACACCTGGTACATTTCCCGCCACCCCGTACCGGATTCCCGTTGGATGAGATCAAACAAGGGGGGGACCGGAAAAAGGTTGTCTTTGACAACATGCAGCCCGTCGATGAAATGCAGGATTTTAGTCTGGGCACCGCCACTGCAGTGCACCATTCCGTGGAGTTCCTCCGGGCCGTATTTCTCCAGGATTTTCGCAACTACAGGGGCATAGGTGCGGGTGGGAGACAGCACGAGTTTTCCGGCGTCCAGGGGCACCCCTTCCACCGGGTCCTGCAGCCCGACACTGCCGCTGTACACCAGGTCTTCAGGTACTTCGGGGTCAAAGCTCTCGGGAAATTCCCCGGCGAGGTCGCGGTGGAAAACGTCGTGGCGGGCCGAAGTAAGGCCATTGCTGCCCATCCCGCCGTTATAGGTTTTTTCATAGGTGGCCTGCCCGAAGGAGGCCAGGGCGACAATAACATCCCCCGGGCAGATCCGGGCATTGTCGATAATCCGGTCGCGGCGCACGCGGGCGGTCACGGTGGAATCCACGATGATCGTCCGGACCAAATCGCCCACATCGGCGGTTTCCCCCCCCGTGCTGTGGATGTGCACCCCCCATTCCCGGAGGTCGGCAATCAGCTCCTCGGTGCCCTGGATAATCGCGGCAATAACCTCCCCGGGGATCTTGTTGGCGTTGCGGCCGATGGTGGAGCTCAACAGGATGGAATCGGTAATGCCCACGCATAGCAGGTCGTCCAGGTTCATCACCAGGGCATCCTGGGCAATCCCTTTCCAGACGGAAAGGTCGCCGGTGCGTTTCCAGTACATGTACGCCAGGGAGGACTTGGTCCCGGCCCCGTCTGCATGCATCACGATACAATACTCCGGGTCGCCCCCCAGATAGTCCGGCACGACCTTGCAGAATGCCTTGGGGAACAATCCCTTATCCACGTTGGCAATGGCTTTGTGGACGTCGTCCTTGGTGGCTGATACCCCGCGCTGGCTGTAGCGCTCCGATGCGTTCGACCCCATGTGATGGCGTTTGGTTCTCAATTCGGTTTGCGGCAAAAATACGAGAATACTGCAGAACCCCGCCATCCGGCAGGCGGGAATACCCGGCCTGTTTATTTGATGAACAACAGGTCCCGGTACTTGGCCAGGGGCCACTCGGTATCGGAAACCATCCGCTCCAGCCTGTCGGCATGGTAGCGAATCTCGTCAAAATACGGCAGGACGGACTCGCAGTAGGCCCTGGCCTTTTTTTCGATATCCTTCATCCCGTTGGCCCGTTTGCGCGCCTCGTTCATCGCATCGGTCTTTTTCCGGATGGCCTGCAGGTGTTCCGCCAGGTGTTCCAGGATCCCCAGCTGGGCCTCCGCCATCGTTTTGTGGGCCGCCCCGTAGACATCTTTGAGCCCGGCGATGTTCCGGAGCAGGCTGTTCTGGTAGGCCACCGTGGCCGGAATCACCTTGTTGTACACCAGTTCGCTGAGTACCCGTCCCTCAATCTGGGTCTGCAGGATATAGGTTTCCAGTTCCACTTCCTTCCGCGCCCGGACTTCCTTTTCGGTGAATACGCCCATGGTCCGGAAAAGCTCCAGGGATTCCGGGGCCGTCAGCACCTGCAGGGCCTCCGGGGTGTTGCGGTTATTGCTGAGTTTGCGTCGCTCCGCCTCCTTCTGCCACTGCTCGCTGTATCCGTCCCCGTCAAACCGGATCCGCTTGCTGCTCTTGATGTACTCCCGGAGCACGTTGAAAATGGCCTCGTCCTTTTTCAGTTTCTTTTTGGTGATCAGTTTGTCCACCTCGGATTTAAACTCCCGGAGCTGGTGGGCGACGATCGTGTTGAGCACGGTCATTGGCTTGGCGCAATTCGTCTTGGCCCCCACCCCGCGCATTTCGAATTTATTCCCGGTAAAGGCAAAGGGCGACGTGCGGTTCCGGTCCGTATTGTCGAGCAGAATTTCCGGGATCTTCCCGACCACATTCAGCTTGAGCTCGGTTTTCTCCTCCGGGGACAATTTTCCCTTGGATACCCCTTCGAGTTCGTCCAGTACGTCGGTGAGCTGCTTCCCTACAAATATCGACATGATGGCCGGAGGGGCTTCATTGGCCCCCAGCCGGTGGTCGTTGCTGGCCGAGGCGATGGAGGCGCGCAGCAGCTCTTCATAGCGGTCTACTGCCTTGATCGTATTGACGAAGAAGGTGAGGAATTGCAGGTTCTTCATCGGGGTGGAACCCGGGCTCAGCAAATTGGTCCCCGTATCGGTGCTCAAGGACCAGTTGTTGTGTTTTCCCGAGCCGTTGATGCCCGCAAAAGGTTTTTCGTGAAACAGCACGCGCAGGCCATGGCGAACGGCCACCTTGTCCATGACGTCCATCAGGAGCAGGTTGTGGTCTACCGCCAGGTTGGCCTCCTCAAAAACGGGGGCGAGCTCGTACTGGTTCGGGGCTACCTCATTGTGCCGTGTTTTGACCGGGATGCCCAGCACCATGCACTCGGCCTCCAGGTCCCGCATAAACCGGAAAGCCCGGTCCGGGATCACCCCGAAATAATGGTCGTCGAGCTGCTGGCCCTTGGCGGCCGCCTGGCCGATGAGCGTCCGGCCCGCCAGGATGATGTCGGGGCGGGAACGGGCCAGTTCCGCATCGATCAGGAAGTATTCCTGTTCCCAGCCCAGGGTGGCGTTCACCTTGGACACGTTTTTGTCAAAATAACGGGCCACCCCGGTGGCCGCCTCGTCAACGGCATGCAGGGCCCGAAGAAGGGGCGCTTTGTTGTCCAGGGCTTCGCCTGTATAGGAGACAAAAATCGTAGGGATACAGAGTGTGCTGCCGTAAATAAAGGCCGGGGAAGTCGGGTCCCAGGCCGTATATCCCCGGGCCTCGAACGTATTGCGGATTCCCCCGCTGGGGAAGCTCGAGGCATCCGGTTCCTGCTGGACGAGTTGCCCGCCGCCGAATTTTTCGATGGCGCGCCCGTCCGGCAGCAGGTCAAAAAAAGCGTCGTGCTTTTCTGCCGTGGCCCCGGTGAGGGGCTGAAACCAGTGGGTGTAATGGGTGGCCCCTGCGGCAATCGCCCAGGCCTTCATGGCCTCGGCCACCTGATCGGCAATTTTCCGGTCGATTTTTGAGCCGGAAAAAATGGCGCCTTTAACGCTGGCAAATGCCTCCCGGGTGAGGTACTGGAGCATCCGGTCCTCGTTAAAAACGTGTTTGGCAAACGTCTCGGAACGCCGTTCCGCCCGGTATTCCTGGTGGTATCCGGTCTCCCGGGGCCCTGTATTCCTATGGTTCATGGCGCGTGGTTTCTGTGTAGCCGGTAAAATTACGCAATTCGTATAATTTTCATTAAATATTCCATTTTTTTCAATATCCCCCATCAAAAAAGGGGGTGTTCATAATAATGCATCTTATCTTGATAAATTACCCCCCTTGGATTGTGGAGGGCAAGTGAATTATTATATTTTTGACGGTCGAAAAAAAGTATCAATAAAACTATTTGGAATCATGAGCAAAGCAAAATTAGAGTATATCTGGCTGGACGGATACACCCCCACGGCCAACCTCAGAAGCAAGACCAAGATTGAATCCGACTTCAGCGGAAAACTCGAGGACTGCCCGATCTGGGCGTTCGACGGGAGTTCTACCAAACAAGCCGAAGGCGGATCGTCCGATTGCCTGCTGAAACCGGTCGCTATCTACCCGGACCCGGCCCGCAAGAATGGCTATCTGGTTATGTGCGAAGTCCTCAACCCGGACGGCTCGCCTCATGAGACCAACTCACGCGCCACCATCGATTCCGACGCAAACGACGATTTCTGGTTCGGTTTTGAACAGGAATACTTTATCATGGATTCCCATACAGACCTGCCGCTTGGCTTCCCGCACGGGGGCTACCCGGGGCCGCAGGGCCTGTATTACTGCTCCGTTGGCGGAAAGAACACGCACGGACGCGAACTCGTGGAGCGCCATGCAGATTACTGCCTGGAGGCCGGCCTGAACTTTGAAGGCATCAACCAGGAAGTGGCTTGCGGCCAGTGGGAATTCCAGATATTCGCTAAAGGCGCCAAAACCGCCGGCGACCAGATCTGGGTTGCCCGGTACCTCCTGGACCGCCTGACCGAAGAATACGGCTGGTACATCGAATACCACCCGAAACCGGTCCGGGGAGACTGGAACGGAAGCGGGATGCACGCCAATTTCTCGAACACGCTCCTGCGTACCTGCGGATCCAAAGAAATCTACGAGAAGGTATGCGAGGCTTTCCGCCCGGTAACCAAAGAGCACATCGCCGTTTACGGAGATGAAAACGACCTGCGCCTCACCGGCCAGCACGAAACCCAATCCATCGACGAATTCAGCTACGGCGTCTCCGACCGGGGAGCATCCATCCGGATCCCGATCATGACGGTTGAAAAAGGCTGGAAAGGCTGGTTGGAAGACCGTCGCCCGGCATCCAACGGCGACCCTTACAAGATTGCGGCCCGCATCATCAAAACAGTGGAAAGCGCCGACGTCTAGCAAAGTTCCGTTACCAGGACTTTAAACTGTTCATATACGTACGATCGCAATCCCGGCCCCTGGCCGGGATTGTTTGTTTGGGACGGCTGTTCCCCGGGTGCTTCCCCAGCCGGAGTCAAGGGCCCGGGTAAGGCCGTTACCGCCCCGGGACAGGCTACTGCAGCGTAGACCAGAGGAAGGCCCCGTAGCATGCCAGCAGCACGATTCCGTCCCGCCAGCCGAGCCGCAACCCCTTCGGGAAGAAGACCAGGGGCAGTACCAGGAAGCTGATCCCCAGCATCCAGAACACATCCCGGGTCAGCAACCTGTCGTCCAGCACCGGGACAGGCGCCAGGATGGCCGTGAGCCCGAGAACCGCCAGGAGGTTGAAGATGTTCGACCCGATCAGGTTACCCACCGACATGGCTTTCTCCCGTTTGGCCATGGCGATGACCGAGGCCGCCAGTTCCGGGATGCTCGTGCCCACGGATACTACCGTAATCCCAATCACCCGATCGCTGACGCCCAGGTCCGCTGCCAGGCTCGTGGCGCCCCGTACCAGGAGTTCGGATCCGGCCCAGAGGGCGACACCCCCAACCAGTAACAGCAGGGCCATCTTATACAGTGGCAGGGGCCTGCGGGCAACGGGGAGTTCTTCAACCACGGCGGGTTTCTGGAACCGGAGCAGGTAAATCAGGAAAGCAAACAAACATCCTACCATTATCAGGCCTTCACTGCGGCTCAGCCCGGGACCCGAGGCGAGGAAAAAATAAAACAACAAAGAGGCGGCCATCATCACCGGCCAGTCCGTTACATAAAATGCCGGGCGGACATTTACATGCCCGATCAGCAGGGTCACCGCCAGTACCAGGCCCAAATTGGCCGTATTGGAGCCAACCACGTTGCCCAGGGCGAGGTCCGGGTAGCCCGCCAGGGCCGCCTGGGCGCTGACGATGAGTTCCGGGGCCGAGGTGGCCAGGGAAACCACGGTCATCCCAATCACGATCTTGGGAATGGACAGTCGCAGGGAGAGTTCCACCGCCCCGCGCAGGAGCCAGTGGCCCCCTGCAATCAACACTACCAGCCCGGCAAGGACCAGTACTCCGTCAACCAGTACGTCCATGGAATCAAAGATAGTACTCCTACCGGGATGCCCGACTGCCTGCAGCGCCAGGGTTTTAGCATATTTTAACTATATTTTTAGTTGGGCAACTATTTTTTTAGTTATGTTTGTTTCGCAATCATCAAAAAACGAACAGCCATGCCAACTGCCACATCTTCTCCCTCCCGGAACAGGCTGATTTCTTTCCCGGGGTCCCTGCCAGCTCTGGCCTGTGGAATCCTGATGGCCTGCGCCTGCGGCGGTCCGGCCGGCAACTCCAATGACCTGGCCTCATCAACCGGTCTGCCCGAAGGGTTTGAATCGAAAATCGACCAGGTTGTGGCCGACTACCGGGATCTGGAGATTTTTTCAGGCGTTGTCCTCGTAGCCCGCGAAGGAACCCCATTTTATGAAAAAGCATTCGGCCTGGCCGACAGGGATCGCAACATCCCGAATTCCCCGACCACCCTCTTCGACATCGGGTCGATGAACAAAACATTTACTTCGGTGGTGGTCAAGCAACTGGCCGAAGAAGGGAAACTCAACCTCAGCGATAAGCTGGTGGACTATATCCCGGGTTGGGAAGACCCCCGGGCTTCGGACATTACTTTGCTGCACCTGCTCGAGCACCGATCGGGCTTCGGGGATTACCACTCCAGGGGGTATTTTGACCTGCCGCTGGAGGAGCGAAAGCTCGGGCCGATCGTGGAACGCGCCAAATCAACGCAATTGTTGTTCGACCCGGGAACGGGGGACGAATATTCGAACCTCGGCTATGTGATTTTGGGCGGGGTCATCGAAAAAGCGACGGGACGGTCGTACTTTGAGGAAGTCCGCGAGCGGATTGTGGAGCCCCTGGGCCTGGAAAACACGTATCTCACCAATCTGGACCGGGTGGCCGACCGGGCGGCGAAAGGCTACCTGTATACCCCCCTGGGCGTCCTGGAGGAAAACGAAGCCGTACAGGACCTGCCCAACCCGGATGGGGGATTTTTATCCACGGCACGGGACATCCTGACTTTTTACCATTCCTATTATTACGACACACTGCTCCTCTCGGCCAAAACACGGGAAACCGATCCCTTTTTCCAGTATATCCGCGAATTACCCGAAGGCCGGGCAACCGGAGCCGCCGGGGGCTTTGAGGGGTTCAACTCGGTGTTCCTGCAGGTTATCAGCGACGATTTGAGCATCCTGGTACTGGCCAATATGGACGAGCCCGTAGCCGAACGCATCGGGTCGGATATTCTGGCCCTTTACAGGGGTGAAGAGCCGGCCAAACCCGTCCTTCCAGCAGTCCAACTAGTGCGCCAAAATTACCTGGAACACGGGGTTGATTATGTGAAAAACCACTTCGACAGCCTGACAGTCAATTTCCACCCGACCGACCCGAAAGACCTTATCCTGAACCAGCTGGGGTACGCCTTCCTCTACGGGGCGGACGATCCGGAACGGGCCGCGGAACTGTTCCGCCTCAACACGGAACTCTTCCCGGAAGTCGCCAATTGCTGGGATAGCTACGGGGAAGCCCTCCGGGCCGCTGGCAATACGGAGGATGCAATGGCCGCGTACCAAAAAGCCCTGGAACTCCGGCCCGGCCTGGAATCCGCCGAAACGGCACTTAACGAAATGAAGCGATAAACATGCAAAAACTAACCAACAAGGAAGAAGAAGTCATGCAGCTACTCTGGAAGCTGGAAAAAGCCTTTGTCCGGGAATTGCTCGACGCCTTCCCGGGGCCTCGCAAACCGCATTACAACACGCTCTCCACCATGGTGCGCAACCTGGAGGAGAAAGGCTATGTCTCCCACGAGGCCTTCGGCAATACGCACCGGTATTACCCGCTGGTGAGCAAGGAACAGTACCGCCGCAAGTTCATAGGCGAAACGGTAGCGGATTACTTTGACCACAATTACAAAAGCCTGGTATCCTACTTCGCACGGGAAGAAAAAATCTCGGCGGACGAACTCCGGGAAATCATCGACCTGATCGAAAAAAAGAAACAATAATATGGAAGCATTCAGCAATATGGGGGCATTCGGTATTCTGGAAGCATTCAGCAACGTCGAGGCACTCGGTATGTACCTCCTGAAGGCATCCGCGATACTCGCGTTGTTTCTGGGTATCTACCACCTGCTCCTGAGGCGGGAGACGCTCTTTACGGTGAACCGGCTGTTTCTGGCAGGCGGGATGCTGGCCGCCCTTACCCTGCCCCTGGTGACATTTACCCGGACCATCCGGGTAACCCTCGCCCAGCAACCGGCAGTAACCCTGGACCCGGTACCATCGCCGGCAAATGCGGGATTGGCCGGCTTTCCCTGGGAGAATTTCCTGCTGGCCGCCTACCTGGCCGGGGTTGCGGCCCACCTGCTCCTCATCCTTTTCCAGCTCTGGCGGATCTTCCGGCTGGTGCAGACGTCGAACACCGTGTGCGAGGAGGGTTTCCTGTACGTTCCCACCCACCGCACCCAGGCCCCGTTTTCTTTTTTCCGCTACATCTTTTACAACCCGGACCAGCACAGCCAGCGCGAACTGGCGCTGATCCTGGAACACGAAAAAGCGCACGGCTCCCAGTGCCATACGCTGGATATCCTGCTGGGGCGCGTGGTTTCGGCCATCTTGTGGATCAACCCGATGGGCCGGTGGTACCAACGGAGCATCGAGCAAAACCTGGAATACCTGGCCGATGCCAGCGCCATCCAAAAAATTCCCAGCCTGAAAGACTATCAATACACCCTGCTGAAGGTTTCCGGCAATACCCCGGTGACCTCCCTGGTCAATGCTTTTTACAGTTCACTCATCAAAAAACGAATCCTTATGCTACACCAGAATCAATCCAAAACCACCCACATCCTGAAGCACCTGCTGATCGTCCCGGTCCTGGGACTTTTCCTGATGGCCTTCAACACGGAGACCCGCTATGTACTGGACCAGGAAAGCCCGTCCGACTACCTCTTTGAAGGGGATGATAAAACGGTGGAGCTCACCATTTCCAAAGATACCTCGGACGAAGAGCTGCAGAAGATCAAGGACAACCTGGCATCGGACGGGATCGACTTCTCCTATACAACCGTGCGCAACGACACGGGTGAAATCATCGACCTGAAGGTTTCCATGAGCGGCAAAAGCAGCAGCGGCAAGAGCTTCAGCGGCTCGTTCCACACCGAAACGGACAGCCCTATTGAGCCCGTCCTGATCCGTTTTGACGACACACGCAACAGCGTCTCCTTTGGCAGTGCGGACGAGCTCCATTTCGGCCACGGCAAAAAGCACCGCGTCCGCGTACATTCCCTGGGCGACGGGGACGATTCCGATAAAGACGCCATCATCGAGATCCGTAAAATGGACGATGAAGACGGCAATGTGTTCTACTGGAAATCCGAAGGGGAAGATGATGCCGAGCACATCGAAATCAAGGTAATTGACGGGGAGAAGACCATCATTGTCGACGGGGAGGAAATGGACGAGGAAGCGTTCGGGAAACTCCACAAATCAGAAGGCGGGAAACACAAAGTCCGCGTCCACAAGATGAAGAATACGGAAACGGGCACCAACGTTATGATCCTCCGGGATTCCGACGACGAGGCGGATATGGAGATCATCAACGGGGAGTCCGGCAGTTTCTTCCTCCTCGATTCCGGGAAAGGGGAAAAACCCCTCTACCTGATAGACGGCGAAAAAGCCTCCGAGAAGCAGGTACGGGAACTCGATCCGTCGGACATTGAGAAAGTTGAAGTCCTCAAAGGGGATAACGCGACAGAAAAGTACGGCCGCAAGGCCAAAAACGGGGTGGTGTCCATCACCACCAAAGAGTAACAGCCGTAACCGGCCCGGCACATCCGCCGGCCAAACCACTATTTCAATAACGTGCCGGCCCGGGATTCGGGCCGGCTTATTTTTGCCCAAAAAAGACGGTTTGCCGAAAAAATGGCCAAAATGGGCCTGTTTTTCCCTAGGAAACTGAAAAAAGCGAAAAAAAGCGCCTACATATCTTACAGTAATTACGGTTTAGACACTTTATATATTACTAATTATAACATTAACCAAGACAGTGTAGTTTCATATGTAAATACAAAACATTATTTTACTTACAATATCGTATTTAATTTCATTAATTTTTGAAGAATCCCTTGGTGGGACGGTCACCTTTCCGCTATTTTCACGCCACATTCAAACAAAAAACCTCTTAAAACCAAAAACAGGACCATGATTGCACTTGTCAAGTATCTCGTATTCCTAATGATCGCGCTAATCTCGATCCTGTTCTGATTGGCTGCATCTGAGGCAAAAAAAGCCGGGCCGCTCTGATGGGAGCGGTCTTTTTATTCTGTAAGATTCCTATATTAGGAGTATGCGCAAATCTTTTTTCCGGTTCCTGGCCAAACTAAACAAGTGGTTGCTGCCCTCCTTCAGCAAGCGGCAACTGGACCTGGCCAACGCCTCGAAATGGCAACTGGCCCTCATCGGCTGGCGGTACTACGTCACCACCCGCGCCCTGGATTAACCGGTTTAGCAGGGCGATCCCCGTTGCAAACCTTCCTTCAATTTTTGAGATTACACAAGGGCCACGGCCACGTTCAATAGGTTATCAGGCTTTTCAACGGGAAGCCGTCCAGACGCGTGCGGCCCTTCAGGAAAGAAAGTTCAATGAGGAAATTGCACTGCACCACCTCCCCCCCGAGCTCCGTGACCAGGTCGCAGATGGCCCGGGCCGTACCCCCGGTAGCCAGCACGTCGTCGTGCACCAGGATGCGATCGCCCGGCGAAATGCTCTCGGCGTGCAACTCCAGGGCATCCGTGCCGTATTCCAGGTCGTATTCCTTCCTGTGAATGCGGTGCGGCAGCTTCCCCGGCTTGCGCGCGGGAATAAACCCGGCCCCGAGTCTATCGGCCAACAGGGGCGCAAAGAAGAACCCACGGCTTTCGATACCCACCACCTTATCCACCTTGAGCCCATCGGTAAACGCCAACAGGGCGGCCGCAGTTTCCCGGAACGCCTTCGGGTCTTCCAGCAAGGGTGTTATATCCTTGAAAACCACCCCCTTTTTGGGAAAATCGGGAATGTCCCGGATGTAGTCCTTAAAATTCATGTATTTAGCCGCTGGGTTATTTTGCGCTAAATGTAAAAAGAAATATATTTGCATCCCTTTTTGAGGGAAATCCCAAGGCCACGTGGCGCAACTGAATAGCGCATCTGATTACGGCTCAGAAGGTTCCAGGTTTGAATCCTGGCGTGGTCACTTAAGAATGAAAAGCTCGCCCGCAAGGCGGGCTTTTTTCGTTTGAGCGTGGCAACAAGCTTGCTTGATTGCCAGAGCGAGGGCGGAAAAAGAAGCCAAACGACAGTTTGGCGGGCTTTTCATTTAGACTACGGGATCGTCAGGAAAACCAAGCGCAGCGCAGGTAATCCTGGCGTGGTCACTTAAAGCGCAAACCCCGCAACACATGTTGCGGGGTTTTGTTTTTCAGGTACGCGTCAGATGCTCGCGTTATTAAGCGGTCATGGGAAACAAAAGCGCACGGCCGTTTCAGCAAATGTCCTAAAAGTTGTGAGTTTAGCGTCCGGATATACTGAAAAGAATTGAGAACTTATAGGAAAGACAAACGTACGAACCATGAAGAAGAAAGGAAAAAAGTCAAAATGGAGAGCTAAGGATAGCGCCCCCATGGGTACCAAAGGCCGAAAAGACGCTGATTTCAGGAACCAGACCACATTATCCAGGGAAAACAGGTTCCCTTGGACCACCATCATCGTCCTGATTTTGATTGTAATGACGGTCGGGTTTGTATTATTTTTTGTGGCGGGGATGAGCTAGGCAGTCAAGTTAAGCCGAATCTAAGAAAGAGGTATCAAACCAGTTCGGTTCCCTCAGACAATAAGCGCCTATTGCCTGATGTAATCACTGTTATACCCGTCAGCCCAGGTCATTCGCACATACTTCACCTCACCCGCTTGGTTCTCCAGGAATTCGAAAAGCGTGTTATTATCCGGCGAAACAAATTGGTTTTCTGCCACGGTAACCAGCCTTTTAGGAAGACCGGACGGACGCGAAAAACTCAGGGAACCCGCAACCAAATCAAACTCCAATAGTTCATCCCCACCTTTATATTTCCCAACAAACGCCTTAATTAGCGAGCTATCCATGACCATGGGATCCAATACCTTTGGCTGGAAAAAGTCCCAGCCGTATGCCGCGGCAACCGCCCGGGTGATATAACTCATCAGCGACATGCCGTTGTCGCTATTGGTCATGATGACCAGTCCCTGACGATGTACGGGGGATGCGACCATATAGCAGGTAAACCCTGAATTGCTCCCCCAATGCTCGATCAGCACATCCGGGCTTTCATCATTATATATCTTTGCAAAGCCCCATCTGGTGGACGATTTGGAAAAAACACTATCTGCCATTGTCTGAGACAGGATGGCATCCCTGCCGGTTTGGTGGTCTTCCAATAGAGTTCCTAAAAACTTAGCCAAATCCGTAGGGGTCGTCCAGATACCGCCGGCCGCTTTATAGGGGAAGAGTTTATAAGGATAAGGCTCCAGGTCGTTGGAATATCCTGTTGCCATCTGCTGGGACAGGCGGTCCGGAACTGGCTGCTCAAAGGAACTGTAGATCATGCCGCTGGGTTCGAATATCCGTTCGGTGAGGACCGCATTAAAATCCTTGCCGGTCACATCCTCGATGAGCTTTTCCATTACGGAATACCCGGGGTTCGAATAGATTTGTTTCTGTCCGGGGACATATACCAGCGAAACCGGTGGGTCTACCGAAGGTGCTTCCCCCGCAAGCATCTGGGTGATCGTCGGCAACGTTTCGTGCGGAAAGAATGAAGACTGTACATACCGGTCAAAACCTGCCGTATGCCCCATGAGTCGCTTGAGGGTTACTTTTTCTTCTTTGGTGAATGGGTTGTCCGGTACCTGCCATCCCCGGAGATAAGTATTGACATCCTCATCCACGGACAATACTCGCTCCTCTACTAGGTCTAGGGCTGCCATGGCGGTTACGGGTTTGCTCAGGGATGCCCCATTGAACACCGTAGATGAGTTTACCCGTACGGAGTCTTCCAGATTGGCATACCCGTAGGTGCGTTGCCAGGAAACTGCACCATGGTCTATAAAAGCCATGCTGACCCCTGGAATAACATCTTCCTGCATGTGCTGCAGTATGGACTTGTAGGGATCGCTGTCCCTGAGGTAGTGCACCGGGACGAGGTTTTTTTCGATAAGATCAATTTGAGCGATTTGATTATTTAGTGAATCTTGCGAAGTGGCTTTAGGGCGATCCTTTTCCCCGCAGGCTGCAAGGAGTAACAGTAAAATCAGTAATGTCCTTTTCATTTTTTGATTGCTTCAAGATTAAAGATAAAGAAGACTACTAAATGTTACTGTGAACAGCCTGGTACCACAAAAAAAAGTGCCAGTGTAAATTGGAAATTGGATGCGGTCTTTGATAAAAATCACAATATCTATCTCTAAAAAATCAATTCTAGCAGGTTCACAAATCGTCAACAATTCACTAAATTCATTTTTTATTTTATTGAAATACTGAAAGTTACAACTAAGGTTTGAACCCTGGCGTGGTCACTTAAGAATGAAAAGCTCGCCCCGCAAGGCGGGCTTTTTTCGTCTGAGCGCGGCAACAAGCTTGCTTGATTGCCGAAGTGAGGGCGGAAAAAGAAGCCAAACTAAAGTTTGGCGAGCTTTTCATTTAGACTACGGGATCGTCAGGAAAACCAAGCGCAGCGAGGTACTCCTGGCGTGGTCACGACACTCACAAAACCCTGCACGCAAGTGCGGGGTTCTTTTTTTTGGACGTCCCGTCAAGCGCTTGCGGTTGTAAGGGACGGACAAGAAAATAACCGCAGCCCGCTAGGGCTGTGGGTTTTCTATTTGCAGGAGCGAGCACAAAGGAAAACCGAGCGCAGCGAGGTACTCCTAAAAACCAGCCCGCTTACAAACCCGCCTACGCATCCGCTACCCCCGGAAAATGCACCGGGAATTCAAACAATTCCAGGTCAAAATACGGCAGGGCCACCAGGAGGTGGTCGAAGATGTCCGCCATGATATACTCGTAGTTCTCCCACTTCTTGTCCCGGCTGAAGGCGTAAATTTCCAGGGGTACCCCCTGGGCCGAGGGCGGCAGTTGCCGAACCATCAGGGTCATCTTCTTGTGGATGGCCGGGTTGTTCTCCAGGTATTCCTGTATATACTTGCGGAAGACCCCGATGTTGGTCAGGTTTCGGCCGTTGATGGCCAGGCTTTTGTCGATATTGTTCTGGGCGTTGTGGGCATCGATTTTCTCCGACCGGTCCGCGAGGTACGGCCCGATGAGCTGGATTTTCTTCAGGGACTCCACATCCTCCGGACTCAGGAACCGGATGCTCCGCTGGCTGATATGCAGGGCGCGCTTGATCCGGCGCCCCCCGGAGGCCTGCATCCCCCGCCAGTTTTTAAACGAATCGGAAATCAGCGCATAAGTGGGGATAGTGGTAATGGTCTTATCGAAGTTCTGCACCTTGACCGTCGCCAGGCTGATCTCGACCACGTCCCCGTCGGCCCCGTACTTCTCAAAGGTAATCCAGTCGCCGATACGCACCATATCGTTGATGCTCACCTGTATGCTCGCCACAAGGCCCAGGATGGAGTCCTTAAAGATCAGCAACACCACGGCCGACGCCGCCCCCAGGGCTGTAAAAAATTTCCAGATAGTCGTATCGGTGAGGATGGCCAGGATGGTCAGGATACCGCCGATCCAGGAAAAGATCATCACCACCTGTATATAGCTGTCCAGGGGTTTGTCGCGCAGGTGGGGCAGCGTCTTGAGGTAATCCCGCGCACTGGATAGTACGCTTTTGATCACAAACAGCCCCAGCAAAACGCCCATCACCATGAGGATACGGTCTACCAGTCGCTGCATGTACTCAAAATCCACAAAGGCCAGCGGCAAAACTTCCATCAAAAAGAGAAGCGGGAAGATATGGGCCACATACCTCGGTACCCGGTTGGCCACCAGGAAATCGTCGAACCGGGTCCGCGTTCGGCGGGAAAGCCGGACGGAAACCAGGCGCAACACCTTCCAGATCAGCAGGTCCATCAGCCAGGCGACCAGCAGGATCACCAGCAACAAAAGCCACAGGTTGATCTGCTGCGCCACCGACTCGCTGACCCCAGAATCGACCAGGAAATCGAGCAGGATGTGCGGTAGGTTCTCTTGCATACTTCAATTATAGATTTAAAACTCCAGCCAGGCGCCCGAAGCCCCCTAACAAAAATTGGAGCTCCCGTTGCCTGCAAATCGCCAATGCAAATCGCCAGTGCAAATGTAATAACTTTGAGCAGGGTTGCCCCTCCTCGCTCGGCGCCATCTTGCCGGCTTTTTGGGGGATGATCCAAAATTTAACTAATTTCCCGAACCCTGCGAAACGGCACCCAGCGAGCTCAGGCGAATGCCAAATCCAATGCGGAATGATGAATAATACTGAAGCCAAGTTAAGGGAACGCATCAAGGAGCTGACCTGCCTCTACGAGGTGACTTCCATTATCGTAAACACGAATTTCGACCGGATGGAAGATTCGTTTTCGGCCATCGCGCAATGCCTGCAGCGGGCCTGGCAATACGCCTCAGATGCTGAGGTATCCATCCGGTGCGGGGAATTTGAGGCAAACACTCCGGCATTCCGGGAGGACCTGCTCATGTTGTCCACTGACATCCGGGTATTTAACGAGCCCGAAGGGGAAATCCGCGTGGGATATCCGACACAGAAATACGGGCATTCAGACTTTCTGGAAGAGGAACGGGATCTTCTCCATAGTGTCAGTCTGGCCCTTGGAAGCCTGATGGAGCGTAAAAATATCCGGGAACAGGAAGCCCTGATCCGGCGGCAAGTGGAGCGAACGGACCGGCTGAACATCCTGGGTGAAATTACGGCCGGGATTGCGCACGAACTCAATACGCCACTGGCCAACATCCTGGGTTTTGCCGAATTGATCCAGGAACGGGCTACCGACCCAAAAACAATCGAAGACCTGGACCGGATTATCGAGAACGCCATTTTTTCACGCGAAGTGGTAAAGAAGCTTATGTTTTTTGCCTGCGAGATCCCCCAAAAAGTGGAATCTATCCATTTGAACACGGCCATTGAAGAGGTGGTTTCCCTGTTAACCCCAAACTTTCGTTCCAAGCAATTAACCTACTCGTCTACCCTGCCCGACCGGGACATCCAGTTGCACGTAGACCGGATTCAGATAACTCAGGTCCTCTTTAACCTGGTAATGAATGCTATTTACGCCTCACCCGAAAAAAGCCGGATTACCATAGCGGTACGCGAAAAGAACAACCGTGTTCTCATTTCGGTTTCTGATGAGGGAAATGGAATTGATCCGGCTATTTCGGAGAAAGTTTTCGAACCATTTTTTACGACAAAGCCCCTGGGGGAGGGATCGGGCCTGGGACTCAGTGTGGTCCATGGCATTGTAAGCAGCCACGGAGGTTCGATCACCCACAAGCCTAACCGGCCAAAGGGTACGGTGTTTACCGTGGATTTTCCTAAATTGGACTAATGGGCCTGCGGAAAGAAAACATCCTGATGGTCGACGACGACGTCGGCATCCTGGAGCTGTTACAGCGCCATCTCCAGTCGCTGGGCTACCACACTTTCAAAGCGCTGTCCGTCAAAGAGGCACTTTTTATCCTGAAGGACTCCCCGATTGATTTGTTGATAACCGATATACAGATGCCGGAAGTGGACGGGCTGCAGTTGGTCCGATATGCGGAGGAGCACTACCCGGGCATGCCCAAACTGGTCATTACGGGATACCCCTCCGTGGCGGGAGCACAGGAAACCTTTCGGTCCGGGGCCGCGGATTACCTCACCAAACCCTTTACCAGAGAGGAGTTGAAACAAGCTGTCCGGAAGGCCCTTGCATCCGACAGCAGGAAGCCAGATGCCCCCACTGCCCCTACCCTCTCCACCGGTGCGGGATACGCCGAGATAGTGGGTGATTCCCAACCATTCCGGAACCTGGTGGAAATCATTTCACGTGTCAGGGACAACCGGGCCACCTTACTCGTCCACGGGGAAAGCGGGACAGGAAAAGAACTCGTAGCCCGGGCGGTGCATTATTCGGGCAAATTCGCCAGGGGTCCTTTTGTTGCGGTCAACTGTGCTGCGATTCCTGAAAACCTGCAGGAAGCCGAACTGTTCGGTTACGTAAAGGGCGCCTTTACGGATGCCCGGGAAACACGGACAGGTTTCTTTCAGGCAGCAGAAAGGGGAACCCTTTTCCTCGATGAAATCGGGTCGGCCTCCCAGGCTGTCCAGGCAAAATTACTGCGTGCCTTGCAGGAAAAGGAAATCACCAAAGTGGGCTCCCGCAAAACCGAGAAGGTAGATTTGCGTGTTATCGCTGCGACCAACAGCAACCTCCGCGAAGCGATTGTCAAAAAGGAGTTTCGAGAAGATTTATTCTATCGGCTCACCGTAGTGGAGATCGAGGTCCCCCCGTTGCGCGACCGAAAATCGGACATTCCATTGTTGACCACCCGGTTCCTTCAAAAATACGGGGTGGAATACCGGGATCGGTTATTGAAGATCGACCCGGAGGCCCTGCAGATTCTGCAAGACTACCATTGGCCGGGCAATATCCGGGAACTTGAGAATGTCATCCAGCGCGCCGTAATTATGAGCGATGGTACCGTGGGGCCGGAACACCTCCCGGGCCACCTGAAATTCCAGATTGATTTTCCCCAGGATGGTTTCGCAAGCCTCCGGGAGATGGAGCGGGATTACGTCCGCCGCGTATTGGCGCATACGGGAGGAAACAAAACGCGGGCTGCCGAAATCCTGCAGATCGACCGGAAGACATTGCGGGAAAAACTCAAATAGCCAGTTGGGGCGTTTTTCCCCAACTGGGGAGAAAATACCCGGTCCCTGCTTTTTCAGTGCTTCATAAATTATTTCCAACCATCTCTATTTCAGGTTTTTGACAAAACATTCTAGTTGTCTCTATTGTTTGGGCACGGCAATTGAAATGTACTGGGTCAGAAACCCAAGCTATGATGAAATACGGAAAACTCGTTTTTGAAAGGCAGGAATACGATGCCCTGCTGATGTCCCTGGAGGCGAATCGGGTATACGATGACTACGCCCACCAACACGCCGCGAGGCTACTCAAGAGGAACATGGCATCTGCCTTAATCCTGGATCAGGGTGAATGCCCCGACGACGTGGTACGTCCAGATGTCTGGGTGACCCTGAAAGGCGTCCCGTCATATCGACGAACCGTCCGGTTAGCTTCCTCAGGGAAACCCATTACAACCCCCGGCGATATATCAGTTATCAGCGCTTTGGGAGCTTCGATTATCGGCCGATCTGAAGGAGATGTCATTTTGTTCGGCCAACCGGGGAATACGATGTCCCTCACAATTGCCAAAATCAGTAGTAACCACACCACTTCCATTAGTCTGGCACCCGGGACCAGTCCGGAACCTTCCACCGCCATTTAACAACCTAACACCTTAAAAAAAATTCAAATCATGTTCACCAGACTCACAATGGCCCAACGCATCCAGGCAGGTTTGATCCTGGCACTGGCCTTTTTATTAGTCCTCGGCTCCAATCGGTTGGATCAAAAGCACTTCACAACTGTTCAGCATACGGTTAATTCCGTTTACAAGGACCGCGTGGTTGTCCAGGGGTACTTATACGAACTCAACAACATGGTCCACCAAAGGGAACTGCGGCTTGCCGGCATGGAAAACGGGGCGGATTTAGAGGCCGACCGACAAAAGGCCGAAGAGCTCATCACGTCACTGGGTGCGACCTACCTTACCCCCGAAGAGACCGTACTCTTCAGGGAGCTCGTGCGCGAGTTCGAGAATTTACACAATTGGGAGGCGGATACCGTATTGCCTGGCAACGGCGAACGTATGGGAAAACGAGCCGAGGGGCTGGCCATCCTCCAGGGCATCCACCGCAAACTGGATGGACTGGTGCAGGTCCAGCTTAAAGAAAGTGAAGAACTGACCGCAATTTCGAAGAAATCCCTCGGCATGAACAAGCTCTTATCCAAACTCGAGGTTGCGTTTATGGTATTGATCGGCATCCTCATCCTGGTCCTGGTGTTCTATCCCAATAAACGACCAGACAATCAGCCTGCAGGCGAATGGATGAATTTCAATTAACACTGCGAAAATGGATCTATACAAAAGAAGTCTCTGCTCGACATGTACCTATCTGGTATCGTGTCGGCTCACAATGGATAAGGACCGCATCAGTTCCTGCAGCGAATACGAGCACCGGGCCGACCGATTGGCGCCACACAAGGCAAGTAGGCGAACCCAACCCATTAGAAAAGCCTACACCCGAGCTCCAATCGAAGAATCAATTTTATAAATAATCTGAATCATGGTTATAAAAGAACCGAAATCAAAAAAGCCTGTAAAACAGGGCATGCTGGATAATGTCATGCGGCAATTCGATCATGCCGCGGACCTTTTGGAACTGAATCCGAATATCCGCAAGATACTGGAAGTCACAAACAACGAGCTACTGGTTCATTTTCCCGTGCGTATGGATGATGGGACAGTGAAAATATTCACTGGCTACCGCGTTCAGCACAACAATGCACTCGGCCCCTACAAAGGGGGGTTGCGCTATCACCCCACCGTGGATATAGACGCCGCCAAGGCACTGGCCATGTGGATGACCTGGAAAACATCCCTGGCCGGACTGCCTTTTGGCGGGGCTAAAGGGGGAATCCAGCTCGATCCGTCACGCTACTCCCAGGAAGAACTCCAGAGGATCACGCGCCGTTTTACATTCGCCCTCGGGGACAACATCGGGCCGGAGCTGGACATCCCCGCGCCGGACGTCAATACCACCGCCCAAACCATGGCGTGGATACTGGATACCTACATGAGTACCAAGTCCCCTGCCGAACGCTCCACGAACCTCCACGTGGTTACCGGCAAACCGATAGGTGCTGGGGGATCGGCCGGAAGGGACCGGGCAACCGGATATGGCGTATACCTGACGATTAAATTCTGGGCAGAAACCCGGGGCCATACCCTTCACGGCAAAACTTTTGCCGTTCAGGGATTTGGAAACGTGGGCTACTGGGCTTCGCACTTCCTGGAGGAAGAAGGCGGGGTCCTGATTGGCGTACAGGATGCTTCCGGCACCCTATACCGGGCCGAAGGTATCGACGTAGGGGAACTTGCCGAATACGCCCGTGCCAACAGGGGCCGGATTCACGGGTTTTCAAAAGCCAGCCCGATAGACAGCGGGGATTTCTTTGGCCTGGACTGTGACATACTTATCCCCGCTGCACTTGGAAACCAGATCACGGCAAAAAACGCCCCGGACATCAAGGCTTCCCTGATTGCGGAAGGTGCCAACGGGCCCACAGACGTTTCGGCCGAAGCCATCCTTTTGGAAAAACAGGTGGATATCATCCCGGATATCCTCTGTAATTCCGGTGGGGTCATCGGCAGTTATTTTGAATGGCTCCAGAACAAAAACAGTGAAATCTGGCCCATGGAAGAAGTGATGGACCGCCTGGAAAAGAAAATGCGCGAATCTTTCAACCGGGTGACAGCGGAGGCTGAGGAGCGCCAGGTAGACTGGCGATCGGCTGCATTCATCATCGCGATTGAGCGGCTGGCGGATGCCTATACGCAGCGCGGAATTTTCCCATAATCACAACAAGATGAAATACAAACAATTACTTATTGAGAAAAAGGAATACGTCCTGCTGAAACGGTACGTAAACCTGAGTGCCCATTACCACGATGCCACGCTTTGGCAATCCATTCAGAAGTTGCTCACCGAACTCGATTCCGCCAAAATCGTGGACGAGGCGGAAATGCAAAACGACGTAGTGCGCTTCCACTCAATTATAACCGTCACATCGGAAAATGGCTGGAGCCGTCGTGTACAGCTGGTGCTCCCCCCCGAGAGGGACGTCAGCAAAGACAAGATTTCCATCCTCACACCCATGGGAATCGCGCTCTTCGGGTATGCCGAAGGCGATACGGTTTCCTGGGAGTTTCCCTCGGGTCCCAAGCGACTACGGATTGAAAAGGTAGAACAGGAACCTGTTTTTATTGACACAAATCTATTGATATGAATTTGCGAACATTCTACGAACACGAAACGGATCACCAAATCATGTTTAAAAAGGATCGGCGCGATGTGCGATCCTGGTCCTACGACCTGGAGGTTATCAGCGAGGAACTAAGGATCCTTGCAGCGATTGAACAACGCCTGTTGAAAAACCCGGCAATTGCCAGCCAGCTTCAGCAACTCAAACGAGACAACATGCTCAAAATGTCCGCCTTGAACAGATACGAGCACGACATGCGGAATGCCCTGGAATGCGACAGCATCGCCTGCGATTCCTTTTATTTAAACAATTTTGAAAAACATCGGCAGGCCTTTAGGGAGCACCTGCTGAATTACCGCGAAGTCCGTCGGGCATTACTGCTGAAATTGACTGGAAACAGGTATCAACACCAAAGAACATCGTGATGGGCATCCAGAATATTCTCGTCCTTACAGATTTTTCAAAAAATGCCTGGGAAGCTTTGGAATATGCCCGGAGGCTTTTCCAGGGTGAAGGCTGCGACATATATCTCCTCAACTGCTATCGGCGTGAGGGATTTGGACCGAACCGGATGCACGCACTCGACCCGGACGATGGACTGAATACCCAATACCGGCAGCATTCCGAACGGGGACTTGGCAGGATCCTGAGCCGGATCATGGAAGAAAGGCCGGCGGACGGCCATAAATATTATGCCATCAGTCATGCGGGAGGACTGGAACAGGCTATAGAACAAGTGATGAAAGCCAACAACATCGACCTGCTGGTCATGGGCATGTGCGGAATGACAATCTGTTCCGACAAACCTTATAGCAGGAAAGTTTTGCGAATCGCCAGGAAAATCCGCAATATTCCATTACTGGTCGTGCCGGTGGGGGCCCGGTTTGAAACACGTTGCGAGATCCTTCTTTTAGCCGATCTTTCCCGACTGGCCGATCCGGAACAGATAACCCGGATGAGCGAGGTTGCCCAACTTTGCCATGCGAGTGTCCGTGTGCTGACAGCTTGCCGCGGTCATGTCGCGGAGGCCGACTACAGGAAACAGAAACTGGCATGGCGCAGCCGGCTCAACGGCGTTACCAATTCCTTTCAGGACCTGGGTCGTTCCGGATATTTCAACGCTTTCTCCGGTGTCCTGAGAACAAACGGCAAACTCCTGGGCCATTTTCGAAAAAAACCCAATATATGGCAGCGAATAGGGATCAAAAGCCCGGATAGTGCCCGTATCCTCAGGAATACAAAGAATCCGGTTTTGCTTCTCTGAGCCCCCCCCGGATAGAAGCCTCGCCAAAAATTAATTAATTAGGACATTTTTGTCCGATTAAATAATTATCTTTGCCCTGGGTACAGGATAATTATGTTTTCAAAAGCCTGCGAATATGGAATTCGGGCGGTGGTATATATCGCCCACAAATCCCTGGAAGGGCAAAGGGTCAGCTTAAAGGAGATTGCGGATGCTATCGATTCACCAGTGGCCTTCACGGCCAAGATACTCCAGCAATTATCGCGAAATGGCCTTGTCGATTCCGTTAAAGGTGCCTCAGGGGGTTTTGAGATGAGCGAAGGACGGATCCGAGAAGTCAGGCTGGCAGATATCGTTTCCGTCGTAGACGGCAACCGCGTCTATGAGGGTTGCGGTTTGGGGCTGAAAAAATGCAACGAACATAAGCCCTGTCCGGTGCACTGGGAATTCGTCGAAGTGCGGGACCGGCTCAAGGCCTTGTTGGAAACCACCAGCATCCACGATATGACCCTGGGGGTCGGGAGTGGGATCAGCTACCTGAAGCGCTGAGCTGGAGCCTGACGATGAATAAAAAATTTTTGGTAAGAATTCGGATAATGTTATCCTAATTATCAGGTAACCGTCCGGATTCCCAATTTAAAACCCTTAAAATATCATTAACTCCAAGTACAACGCCATGGAACAAACACTCCAACAACCAATCGGCCAATGGGTAGCCGACGACTATCGTACGGCCCAGGTATTCAAAAAACACAAGATCGACTTTTGCTGCAAGGGCAACCGGACGGTTGCAGAAGTGGCCCTCAAAAAAGGACTTGACCCGGATAACCTCCTGCAAGAACTGACAGCAGTCCTCAGGAGCGAAGGGCCCCGGGAAGATTGTACCTCCTGGCCCCTGGACCTCCTGGCTGATTACATCGAAAAAATCCACCACCGGTATGTGGAGGCCACGCTGCCCACCCTAAAGCAATACCTGGACAAACTCTGTAAGGTCCACGGGGAGCGCCACCCGGAACTCCACGAGATCCGGGAGCATCTGTACGCATCTGCCGGGGAACTCGCCATGCACATGAAAAAAGAAGAACTGGTACTGTTCCCCTGGATTCGCAAGATGGAAAACGCCCGGCAAAGCGGGACTTCTCCCGGACGACCTAAATTCATGACCGTAAAAAACCCGATTGCCGCCATGATGGACGAACACGACAACGAAGGGGAACGCTTCCGCAAAATCGCGGCGCTCAGCGACGACTACCAGGCCCCTTCGGACGCTTGTGCCACCTATCGTGTGGCCTACGCCCTGTTGCAGGAATTTGAAGCCGACCTCCATCGGCATATCCATTTGGAAAATAACATCCTGTTCCCGAAAGCGCAGGAATTGGAACGGGTATTCACAGCGCCTTCCGGCAACCCCGGCTAATCGGACTATGGAAAGAGGCGATATTGCAAATCGGAAGGATGTAGCACGGCTCGTGCGCACATTCTACGGTAAAATCAGGCAGCACCCGGTACTCGGGCCCATTTTTGAGCAAAACATCACCGACTGGGAGGCCCATTTTGAGGTATTGACGGACTTTTGGGAAAGCCAGCTCTTTCCGGTGAAAAAATACTGGGGCAACCCTGTTACGGCTCATCAGCAGGTGGATGTACAAAGTGGCGGCACCATTACCATGGACCACTTTGGCCAGTGGATCAACCTGTGGACGGAAACCCTGGACGAACTCTTTGAGGGGGATAATGCCTGGATTGCCAAAAACCGGGCGCGGAAAATGAGTACGATGCTGTTTCTTAAAATCTACGAGAACCGCAAACGATGAAGCCTGGAGTATCATTGATATACCGGGATCTGACCCGCTGGTTCGGAACCCATATCACCGGGCAGACCGATGCAGGCCTCCGGGTTGTGCAGGAAATCAGCAAAGCCTCGGGCCTCTCCTGCCTGGACCACCCCTTTGAACCGGATACCTGCCTACAGGCAAGTAGCGAAGTGCGTCGGGAATACCGGCTACACTACTCCCCTGAAGATTTATTTCACTTCCTCCTGGGTTATTGTATGAAGGCCCCGGCGGGACACATGCCACGGCGATTCATCGCTGTGGATTTTGCGGGCATGGTCGTGCCCGACGGCCCTGCGGCCTTTTGGGAGCTGGTAGATTGGGGAGAGGATGTCGCTAAACAAAGCGGGGGAGGGAATCCAAACGGGGCCCCATCTGATTAATGGCTACGCGGCCATTGGCAGGTAATGATCCATAAAATCCCCAGGACCATCAGCAGGCTCGTGTAAAAAATCCATTGTGAAAAATCCAGGGGGACAGAGAAATTTAGCCAGCCCTGGGAACCCCTGAGGAAGATCAGCAACTCCGACAGTACAAACCCCAGCAGGAAGACCCCTGTTCCACCGACGGGCAGCCGGATGATCCTTTGCGATTTGCCCAAGAGCCACAACGCGGGGGTGAGGATTCCTAAAAAAGTCAGGTGCAGGTACCCGATTATATAATCGATATTCCCGGCTATCAGGGTGGCGAATGCCGGCAAGGCTGAAAGGGCCTGCAACAGAAGCTTTACCCCGAATAGTACCAGGACAAACACCAACAGGCGATGTAAGGCCCAACCGTTGAACCGTTGGCGCAGGCCCACCCATAGGGCGCTCCCAATGTAGAGGAACCCGGCGAGTTGCAGCAGGGCCCCCAGGCCGCCGATCACATAAAACACCCCGGGTGGCTCCATCCACAGGGTAGAGAGGAAAAAGGAGAGTATGATGCCACTTTGAAGCAGCCAAAACCCGGTTTCAAATCGTTTGGGCAACAGGCCTATCCCCCGTTTGCCGGCCAAATGCAGTCCGAGCCCGGCCAGGGCAAGGACCATCCAACCGTTGTACTGGAAATGCAAATATAAATAGATAGCCAGCCGATACCAGGCGGATTCCGGGCCCAGGGTGTTCATGATCCCACCCAGCGCCCAGGGGCCCAAACTGGAAAGGACCATGTAAATAAGTGAAGCCCGGACCAGGCGGAAACCGGGCGCTTTTCGTTGATCCGCCCTGGAATTGGATAGGAAAAAAGCAAAATAGCCGTAGGAGGCCAACAGGAACAGGGTCGAAAACAAGATAGACCAGAATGCATACCCCTGGAAGGGGAAGCTCACGAGCATGCCCACCAGGGTCAATTGCGTAAAAAGGAACAACCGGTGATAACGAGCCCGGATGGAGGAGCTATGTAGGAAAGCGTGGTAAATTAAGGTGGTCAAAGCCAGGTACACCCACCCCAGTAGTGCAATATGCGAATGCGTGTGCACCAGGAACCTGTATTTCCCCGTAAATCAAACACCCCGAAACCCCGTAAGGCCAAACCGAATAGTGCGGCGACCAAAAAATAGACGAGGGCCAGGCGAAAATGGAGGCGGATAGGCTTCACGGGGTGAAATTTAGCCTTTTTATACGCGGGCAGAAAGTCCTATCATCTTATTGCCACGGCACGCCTCCCGCCTTGCGAATGTGTTCCTTGAGTTGGGTCCTCAATGCCCGGTACGCTTCCGAATCCGTTTCAAGGGGGGTAGTTTCCAGCTCATCCTGGCCGATATTAAAAAACTGTATGGGTTCAAAAGGTGTGTTCTGTAAAATCTTGAAATCCCCGAATCGCGCGGCGTAATAGGCTTGTCCGCCATAATCACCCCCCTCGCGGCGGACCCAGTAGAGGTAGCGGTTGGCCGTGTCCTGCACTTTCCCTGTCAAGGTGGGCACAAGGCTGATGCCGTCGACGTTTTCAGGGGGCTTGCGTCCCGCCAATTCACAAAATGTGGGGAATAAATCCATCAACAGGGCCGTATTGTCACTGGTGGTGCCAGGGGCAATTTTTCCCTTCCAGTAAAAAATGGCCGGGACGCGTATCCCGCCTTCGTACATATCCTGTTTGCCGCCCCTGAGCGGGCCGTTGCTCTGCGCATACCAAAGGGCCCCGCCATTATCCGACACAAAAACCACCAACGTATTTTCTTCGAGCCCTGTGGTTTTCAAAGCCTCCATAACCCGGCCGACACTATAGTCCAGGTGCTCCACGAAAGCCACGTTTTTGGCCCGTTTCTCCGTCAGGTTTGGTTCCCGCTCCCGGACCTTATCCAACCATGCCTGAGGGGGTTGGATCGGGAAGTGGGGTGCGTTGTACGCGAGATAGAGGAAAAATGGTTGCTCCTTCTCCTGGCGCTCTTTCAGGAAATCAATGGTCCAATCCGTAAACAGGTCCGTGGCATGTCCTTTGGGGTCGATTTCCTCCCGGTTCAGCCGCATCCAGTTGATGCCGCCCCGGCGGTGGTCCCAGTAATCGTCCATCATATCCCCCAAAAATCCCTTGAAATAAGTAAACCCGCGGTCATTGGGCGTATCGGGCTCTTCCAACCCCAGGTGCCACTTGCCGATAATCCCGGTGTGGTAGCCTGCCGGGTTCAACTCCGAGGGGATGAGGACCGCATCGTCCGCGAGGTTCCCCCAGTTGTTCTCCGGGTTTTGGCGGATGACGCCCGGGACGCCGACGAGGTCCGGATACCTGCCCGTAAGCAACGCAGCCCGGCTCGGGGAACATACCGTGCTGTTCGCGTAGAAATTCGTGAACCGCATGCCGTTTGCCGCCAGGGCATCGATATTGGGCGACTGCAGATCCGCAGCCCCCTGGCAGGACAGGTCGCCATACCCCAGGTCGTCGACCAGGATACAAAGAATATTCGGGGCATCCGGGCGCTCTTGCGCATAACACGTTCCGGTTGCTGCGGCCAAACAACCTATGGAGAAGAGGGCCAGGATGGCGTTCAGCGGGCAAAGCCGGCGGGAATCCGATTGATGGAAAGTCATGACAAATACATTTAAAGTTAAAGCGCGGTGTCCCCACCGCGCTTCGAATTAACTAACTAAACAATCAATCTACATCTAGAACAAAACATAAATCAATTTCTTTTCAGGTCAACCCCGGTCCTTCAGCAAATCGGGGGCTTTGACCATTTTGGCGTTATGCGCTTCCACAACCCGCCGGATTTCTTCGATGACCTCCGGGTGCTTCCCGGACAGGTCGTATTTTTCGGAGGGGTCCTCTTCCACGTTGTAGAGCAACGGCGGATTGTGTTCCACCCGCTCGGCCCCCATCACATAGGCCTCCTTGGTATAGAAATGTGCCTTGTACGGCCCCAGGCGTACGGCATACAGGTCGGCCCCCTGATAGTAAAACATTTCCTTCCTGGGCGACTCGGCATCCCCGAACAGGATCGGGCTCAGGTCTACCCCGTCCATTTCCCGGTCGTCGGGCATGGGCACCCCGGCCAGGCTGCTGAAGGTGTTAAACAGGTCCAGTGTGCTGCCCATATCCATGACAACTTTGGCAGGGAGCATTCCGGGCGCCCAGAAAATCGTGGGCTCCCTCATTCCGCCTTCCCAGGTTGTGCCTTTGCCTTCCCGCAGGAGGCCGGCGCTGCCCCCGGAGATACCAGTGGGCAGCCAGGGGCCGTTGTCGGAGGTAAAGACCACGATGGTATTTTCTGCGAGACCTTCCGCCTCGAGCAGCTCCATGATCTGCCCTACCCCATGGTCGATTTCCTCCACCACGTCGCCGTAGAGACCCCGGGCGCTGGTGCCCCGGAACTCATCCGAGGTAAACAGGGGCACGTGTGGCAGGCTGTGCGCCAGGTACATGAAAAAGGGCTCATCCTTGTGCTCCCGAATCCATTTCACCGCCTCATCGTTATAGCGCTTGGTGATGGTGTTCTGGTTCACCGGACGTTCGATCTCTTCCGTCCCGCGGATCAATGGCACGTTATATTCCTCGGTTTTCAGGGATTCATAGCGCTCCGTATACCGGCCAAAATAATCCTGGTAGGAAGCAAACTGGCCCGTAAAGTCCATGTCATTCGAGTAAGGAATACCGAAATAATCGTCAAAACCGTGGTTGGGCGGCAGGTATTCCTCCTTGTGCCCCAGGTGCCACTTGCCCACCATCCCGGTGGCGTATCCCGCCTTTTTCAATTGCTCGGCCAGGGTGATTTCCGAAGCCGGCATCCCATTGTGGGAGTCCGGGAAAAACACACCGATCTCGTTACTCGTCAAGCCGTTCCTTACCGGCAGTCTACCAGTCAGCAGTCCCGCCCGGCTTGGGGTGCAGACGCTGGCAGCCACATAAAAATTCGTCCATTTCTGGCCTTCGGCTGCCATCCGGTCCAGGTTTTTTGTATGGATCGTCGGGTGGCCAAAGGAGCTCAGGTCGCCGTACCCCAGGTCATCGGCAAATACGATGATGAAATTCGGCTTTTCGGGTATGCCCCCGGCAGCAGCGGTTCCTTCGCTGTCGCCCGGGCTGGTTTCGGTATTTTGACAACCCGCCATCAGGGCCAGGCACATGGTCAGGGCCATCAGGTTACGGGCGCCCATTGCCTTCCCCTTGAGGATGCGCATAGGCAGGAGTCTTCTATAAACTTGCATATACAATAGATCTATTGATTAATATCCGGGGTTCTGTTCCAGCAGGGAATTCGCGTCCAGCTCTACCTGGGGGATGGGGAACAACCTGCGGAATTCCTGGGCGTTCTTCCCTCGGGCCTGAGCCCGCTCGATGAACACGCCATGGCGGATCTGATCCTCCCGGGCTTTCTGCTCAAAATAAAATTCCCATTCCCGCTCCTGCAGGATCGCCTCCCGGAGGGTGGTTTGGTTGTAGTCTGCCAGGACCAAAGGCGTGGCTCCCGCCCGGTTGCGCACCTGGTTGATCAGGTCGATGGCTTCCTGGGAGGGCCCATTGAGTTCATTCAGCGCTTCGGCCCGGCTGAGCAGGATATCCGCATAACGGATAACCGGCACGTCATTCCCCGCCCAGGGGCCTACGGATGTCGGCTCAAAGGGGAATTTATTGGGGAAGGACTGGTCGTTGCCCAACCCCTGGACGAGTTCCCCGGTAGAAGTACTGGTCCATTCCGTAATGATCTGGCTGGTCCGCGAATCGGAAGCCTCGAAAGAATTGACAAAATCGTCGAAGAGGTAGGTGCGGGCCGCAAAAACCGAGTTGCTGGGAAACGGCACGGGAAAATCCGGGGGGAATGTGAGTGCATTCAGGGCGTTCCCGGCTGCTGTAATGGTGGCCCCGTCCTTGGGGTGCGCCCAGATCAGCTCCTGGTTACCCTCGTTGTCAAAGGCAAACACATCCGAATAGTTGGTCAGCAGCGCATATTGCCCCAGTTCAATCACATCCTGGGCGGCGTTTGCCGCTTTCTGCCACTGCCGGGTATTGAGATAGTACTTGGTCAGTACGGCCAGTGCGGTCCCCCTGGAGGCCCGTCCGAATTCGGTGGCCTGATCCGGCAGGTTCGCAGCTGCTGCCTCGAGTTCCTGTTCGATGAAGGCCCGGGTTTCCTCATCGGTAGCCCGGGGTTGCAGCGGGTCGTCCGTCGAAGACGTGTAGAGCGGAAGCCGGCCGAACCAATTGTACAGCGCAGCATAATTCCATCCGCGCAGAAAACGAGCCTCAGCTTCAGTTACCTGTCGGAATCCATCGGACAGATTCTCATTGTCCAGGTTGTCCAGGACGATGTTCGCATCCCGGATACTACTAAAATGTGCCTGCCAGATGGAGAATAATTGTGAATGGTTGGAGTCCCAGGTAAAATCCATGAGGGCAATCCACAGGTTCTCGATGGAACCGCCGGCCCCCCAGGTCTCGCCGGAGGTCATGGATTCGATATGGAGCGGGCCCCAGGTTTCAACAGCTCCGGAACGGTGCGCATTCGTATAGGATGCCTTCAGCAAAGTCGACAATCCGGTTTCCGTTGTAAACAGGGTGGAAGGAGACAATTCTGAAAAGACTTCTTCATCCAGTCGCTTCTCACACCCCAGGTGGAAAAATACGATAAGGGCTAAGAGAGTTATTTTATATGGTTTCATTGTTATATGATTTTTGATGGTTGGGTTTAGAAATTAGCGGTCAAACCGAGGAGGAATGTCCTCGCCAGCGGATAACTGCTATAATCAACCCGGACGTTGCTGCGCCCCAGGGAGTTGGCCTCGGGGTCAAACCCGGCGTAATCCGTGATGGTAAAGAGGTTCTGGCCGGTAACATACACCCGGAGGGCATTGATAAAATCCAGGTTGTTCACCGGTACGTTGTAGCTCAGCTGCAGGGTCTTCAAACGGAGATACGACGCATCCTCTACTGTCAGGCTGTTTACCTTGCCCGCGCCGTAGGCGTTCGGGTTAGTAGACGACGGCCAGGGTGCATTCGGATTCTGCGGTGTCCAGCGGTTCAAAATCTGGTCGGCGATGCGATTCCGGCGGAAATTGGCCGGATACAGGGATTCGATGACGTTGATGTTGATCAGGTCGGCTCCTTCCTGCCCCTGGAAAAAGAAGTCCAGCTGGAAATTCTTCCAGGAAATCGAGTTCTGGATCCCATAGGTGAAATCCGGGAAGGGACTTCCGATGATTGTCTGGTCATCCGGGGTGATCGCCCCGTCGCCGTTCCGGTCTTCAAATATCGGAAAACCGGGCTCTGCCGTGGGCTGAGCCGAGTTGGCGATATCGTCCCCTTCCTGGAAAATACCGGTAACCACATAGCCGTAGTAGGCGGCCAGCGGATCGCCTTCGCGGATCACGGCCGTATTTCCAACCGACTGGATATTCCCGGTCACGATATTGTCAATCCGGCCCAGGTCGACGACCTCATTCTTGATGGCCGCAAAGTTCAGCGTGGTCTTCCAGGAGAAATCCTCCGTCGAAATATTTGTGCTGCTGAACAAGAATTCAAAACCGGAGTTTCGGACCTCACCCACATTGGTGAGGATGGAGGAATAACCCGATGCAACGGGGAGCGGCAGGTTAAACAGGAGGTCCTTGGAGCTCTTGGTAAAATAATCGAGGGTTGTGCTAAACCGCCCGCTGAGGATGGATGCATCCAAACCGACGTTGAATTGTTCGGTGGTTTCCCACTTCAGGTCCGGGTTGGCGATCCGCTGGGGAACCACCGTACTCTGGATATTTCCGCCGAGCACAACGAATGGGCCGGTGCCAAATGTCAGTTGGGAGGCGTAATTCCCAATTTCCTGGTTCCCGGTCTGGCCCCAGCTGGCTCTTAACTTCAACTGGTCGAATATCTCAGGGATAAACTCCTCCTCCTGCAGCTTCCACCCAAAGGCGAAAGACGGGAAGTACCCCCACTTGGTATTCTCCCCGAAACGGGAGGAACCGTCCGCCCGGATCGATGCGGTCAGCAGGAACTTATCGAAGAGCGTATAGTTTACCCGTCCCAGGTAAGACAACAGCGTGTTTTCCTCCTTGCCGCTGTTCAGGTCGTCGTTGTTCGTGTTCCCCAGGGAAAGGTTGTTGGTACCAATTTCGTCCGTTGGGAAACCGCTGATGTTGGCCGACACAAACCGGGTGCTGAATTTCTGGTAGGTCGTTCCCCCCAGAACGGTCAGGATATGGTTTTCATTAAAGGTTTTGTTGTAGGTCATCGTGTACTCAAAGAGGTAGTTGTTCCGCTCGAGTACGTTGATGTTGGCGATCCCTCCGGCCGCGCTGCCGTAAATCGTGCGGCTGGAATTGTAGATGTCCCTGCGGGAAGTTTGCCGGTCCGTTCCGAAATTGAATTTACCGGATAATTCATCCGTGAAATTGTAATTCAGGAAGGCGCTTCCAAAGGTCCGGTTGGTTTCGTTCTCGCTCAAAATCCCGTTCAGGGTTGTCACCGGGTTGTTTACCGTGAGGTTGGGCGATTGCGCATACGAGCCATCCGCATTGAAAATGGGTTCCGTCGGGTCGTACAGCAAGGCACCGTAAATGGGTCCGGCATTTTCATTGGTCTGGATACCGTCCACGTTGTTCTGGTCCTTTACGAGGCTTGTGTTGAAGTTTATACCGATCTGCGCGTTCTCGCCCAATCGGGTATCCACGTTGATCCTTCCGGTATATCGCTTGATGCCGGAATTCTTCACGACCCCTTCCTGGTCAAAGTAATTGACCGAGGCGTAAACGGAGGTAGCTTCGGAGCCGCCGCTGATGGATAAGTTGTGGCTGGATATCGGCGCCGAGCGGAACACCTCATCCTGCCACTGGGTCCCATCCCCGATAGCGCTGATGTCCTCCGGGGAAAAAACCACCCCGTTCCCCTGTGCCTGCGACAGTTCGTTGATTGCAGTGATGTACTGGGAGGTAGAGAGGACGTCGATTTGCTTGGCAACGGTCTGCATGCCCGCATAGGCGTCATAGGTCAGGTTCACCTTGCCATCCCGGCCTTTCTTGGTAGTGATGAGGATCACCCCGTTGGCTCCCCGCGAACCGTAAATGGCAGTTGCCGAGGCATCCTTGAGGATTTCGATAGACTGGATATCCGCCGGGTTGAGCGCATTGAGTGGGTTCCGGGGGCTTTGGTTGTCCCCGGTTTGGGCCGCACCGCCGGAACTCAGGTTCGGGCTGTTGTCAATCGGGAACCCGTCGATAACGTAGAGGGGTTCATTACTCGCATTCAGGGAACTCGCCCCCCGGATCCGGATGGCAAGTCCGCCCCCCGGCGCCGAGCTGGCCTGGGTAATCTGCACCCCGGCTGCCCGACCGAGCATCAGTTGGTCTACCGAGGCATTCGCCCCCGGGTTCAGGTCGTCCTGGCTCAGGGAGGTGACGGATCCTGTCAGGTCGCTTTTGCGCTGGGTACCGTAGCCCACTACCACAATCTCATCCAGGGCCGCCGCACTTTCCTCCAGGGTAACATTCAAAGTAGCTTGTCCGTTGACGGCTACTTCCTTGGTGGAAAACCCGATGTAGGACACCACTACGGTTGCGTTCTGGCCGGAAACCACCAGGGAATAATTGCCATCGAAATCGCTTTGCGTTCCAGTGGTGGTACCCTTTTCGACAATATTCGCGCCGGGCAGGGGAATCCCCTCCTGGTCCAGTATCGTCCCGCTGATCTCAAATCCCTGAGGCACATTGGCCTCTTCAATTCCCGGGGCTTTAGCCAGGGGCAGGGCAAAAATCGTCACCTGCCGGTCGCTGATTTTGTAGCCCAGGTTCCACCTCGGGAGTACCGGGTCCAGGATGTTCATCAGCGTGGCATTTTCCTTCCTTACGGTAACGATTTCGCTTTCCGGCAAAACCCCGTCCTTGTAAAAGAAAATATATTCGCTTTTACCTTGAATTTCGTTGAGCAGTGTTTTCAACGTAACTTTTTCGACATCGATGTCGAGCCGTGTCTGTGCGTAGGAATCATTTGCCTGCAATGTGGTTATCCCGATGGCGATAAAGAGCAGAAATGTCCTCATAATGGTGAAGATGATGCGTCGGGAGTTGATTTGGCTCAAAGCCTGCTCGCATCTTGCGTAATTATTCATAATTTTACAGTTCAGTTTAGTATTAGTTGTCGTTATTCTGGCGATAATTAAAACTTCGGCCGGCGGGTGTTGGCGCACCTGTCGGCTTTTTTTATGTGCTTTTCTTCATAGGCGTCGCATTATTGGGTTGGTTCTTTGGTCAATACGATGGCGTCAGCAGTTTCTCGGAAATGGATTTCGGTCGCATCCGAGATGATGCCGATAACACTTTCTACATTTTCTTTCAGGTCCAGTTTTCCGGAAAACGTCTCTTTGGCCAGGTCCGGGTCCTCAATGCGGACGGTCCGGTTGTAATATCTCGAGAGTTTCGTGGCAATTTCTCCCAGGCTGTGGTTTTTCAGGCTCAGGAACCCATCCCGCCAGGAAAAGTAATCTTCCGGGTCCACCTGCTGGGTATAGACCTTTTGGGTCCGGGCATTAAACGCAGATCGCATCCCGGGAGTCATCCGCATGGCCGCATCCTTTTTTGCCGAATAGGACACACGAACACTCCCGCTTTTTAAAACGGTACTCGTTTCGACGTCCTCCGGATAGCTGGAGACATTAAAAACGGTTCCCAAAACCTCGATCCGCTGGTGTTCAGACAATACGCGGAAGGGTTTCTCCGGGTTATGGGCCACGTCAAAAATTGCCTCGCCTTCCAGGTAGACTTCCCGGTTGTCCTCGTTAAAAACGGCCGGGTAGACCAACCTGGTTCCCGAGTTCAGCCAGACTACCGTACCGTCCGACAGCTTCAAGTCGGTACGCTTGCCATAGGGCACGAGAATGGTGTTGTAGGTGGCTTTGTTGTCCCTGAGCGCCTCCTGTTTGACGGTCTGGTTCCCAACGCGTACGTCAGTCCCGGTTTCGGAATACGCCACCCCGGCCTGATCCTCATCGAGGGTCAGGTTTTTCCCCTGGCCCAGTACGATGGTAACCTGATCGCCTTCATTCGGGCGGATGTCCGGGGCGGATTTTACAAAATCCTCGATACCCGGTGTTGCCGGCTGGCGGTAGAAGAATGTCAGCCCGATGGAAATAGCCAGGCAGGCTGCTGCGCCAATCAGGACACGACGGCGGAATTTCCATTTCCTGTGGTGATCGGCCTTGCGGGCCGATTCCATGATCCGGTCCCGTAACGCCTGTTTTTCATTAGGGGATAATATGTTCTTTGAATCTTGTTGCATGGTGTTTTTGGATAGGGAATCGGTGCATGTCTGCCGGCCCCTTTAACTAAAGGAGTCCGGGCATTCGCATTTATAGACACGTAAATCGAAAAAAAATTAAAAAAACAGGGAGAGGGCTGCTTTTCGCATGGCTTTCAGCGTGCGATAGACCAGGGTGCGAGCCGAAGGTACCGACAGCTGCAGGTCCTTTGCGATCTCCTCGTAGCTCTTGTCCTGGGTAAAACGAAGCTGGATGGCCTGTTTCTGGTGCTCGGTAAGCGTTTGCAATGCCTTGTGGAGGCTCTGGCGCAATCCTCTTTGGGATTCTTTCAGGACGATCACCTCTTCCGCGGATTCTGTAAAGTGACCGGGCTGGTCCAGGAAACGGGCCCCGTTGGTTTCGTCATCCAGGGATCTCGATTTTGCCTTGCCGGCCTTATAAAGCCTTCTCCTAAGTGCAGTGATCAGGTAGGCGCGGACATTGTCGGCCGGGGCGAGTTTTTTATGATACTTATACAGATCCAGAAAGAGGTCGTGAATGGCATCCTGGGCGGTACTCCGGTCGCCGCATACATAGAGAGATACTGCAAACAAATCATCCACATGCCGGTCGTAGAGCGCTCCGAGCGCCTCCATGTCTCCAGCTTTTAATCGGCCCCACAACCCGGAATCACTTGGAGCTTCCGGCGAGTGCTTGTGCCTGTCTGTTGATTGGTCCAGCATGAGTTGAAACAATATCCGCGAGGGTTTTTAAAACGTGAAATTGCCAAATCCGCAATAATCTGATCCTGCATTGCGGCATTGGAATCAAATATATTAATTAATTAACAAAATCTTAAAATGAATTTTTTAACCCGAAGACGTCGGAAATACCGGATGACTTGGATCAGCATCAAAAAAAACAGAAGTTCCGAACACAACTGTCTTCAAATTAATAGTCCTGCAAAATATTATTTCAGCAAACCGTGTCTATAAACAGGGAGAAATCAACTCTATGAAATAGAACTACGAGATGGAATTCGTCCACCCTTGGAACAAAAAGACGCCCTGTGACTATACGATCTGCTTTTCAATACGTTTCCCCGAGAAAGATTTTCTGGCCCCTCCAGATTTTCCTGGCAACTACCTTCTTGGGGTTTGCGCAGGAGAAGCCCAATATCGTCTGGATTGTGTGTGAAGACATCTCCCCCTATTTGGGGAGCTACGGGGAGGCCGGGATCCGGACCCCTAACCTGGACGATTTTGCGAGGGAAGCCGAGCGGTATACCCGGGTCTATACCACTTCCGGGGTGTGCGCACCCAGCCGGTCTGCCATCATCACCGGGATGAACCAGATATCCATTGGCACCCCACATATGCGTACGCACAACGACCCGAGGCTGATGCCCGAGGGCGTCCCCAGCCATTCGGCCGTGCTGCCCGAGAATGTGCGCGCCTTCCCGGAATACCTGCGCATCAACGGCTATTACACCTCTAACAATGCCAAGGAAGACTATCAGTTCGAAGAACCGGTCACCGTTTGGGACGAAAGCAGCGTGGCGGCCAGCTATCGGAACCGGGCAGCCGGGCAGCCTTTTTTCAGCGTCTTCAACCTGGCGATTACCCACGAATCCCAGGTGATCCGCCCCCCGGATTCCCTGTACTACGACCCGGAAGCAATGACCTTGCCGCTGTACTATGAGCACACCGGACAAATGCGTCGCGACAAGGCAGCCCTGTTTACCCGCATCGAGCAAATGGACCGGGACTTCGGGGAGCTCATAGCCCAACTCAAAACCGACGGGGTCTACCAAAACAGTTATATCATATTCTACAGCGACCACGGCGGGAACCTGCCCTGGATGAAACGCGAAATCCTGGAGCGCGGCCTGCACATCCCTTTTATGGTCCGGCATCCCGGGGGCCAAAAGGCGGGTTCGGTAAACAACGACCTGATCAGCGCTGTCGATTTTGCCCCGAGCATGCTCTCGATTGCGGGCATCCAGCCACCGCAGTACCTGCAGGGAAAGGCTTTTCTGGGCCCCCACGAAAACGAGGAAAAAAATGCGTACATCTTCGCTGCCCGGGACCGCACGGCCAACCACTACGACCGGGTGCGGTCCGTGAGCGACGGGACGTTCCGGTACGTGTATAATTTCATGCCGGAAGTCCCCAAATACCAGGATTTGGCCTACCGGAAGCAAATGGCCAGCATGCGGGAAATAATCGAAATGCGGGATGCGGGGGAAATCACCAATCCGTTTCTGCTGGACTGGTTTCAAGCCCCCAAGCCGCAGGAAGAGCTCTATTATACGGCCAAAGACCCGGACGAGGTTCACAACCTGGCCGGCAACCCGGCCTTCGCCGAAAAACAGGCTGAATTAAAGACCGCCCTCTTTAACTGGCTGGAGGCCGTTGGCGACGTGGCGGAAATACCGGAAGCCGAAATGATCCGGAATTGGTGGAACGGAAAGGATTCCCCGCCGGTAACCGCAACTCCCGTGATTGAAAAGGTGGCGGGGGGCGTCCGGCTCTTTTCCGACACGCCGGGAGCATCCATCGGCTACCGGATCTTTGACGGGGCCATCGGGGATACCACCCGGGTCCGCGAAATAAAAACCTGGGACTTTTTCTATCTTATGCCCGGGAACAAAGCTACCACCGTGGAAGTCCCCATACCCTGGGAAGTGTATTCAGGCGGAACGGTCCCCCTGAAACCGGGGCAGACCATCCAGGTAAATGCCCGGCGGATCGGCTACCTGCCATCCGAGAACACTCTTGAAATGAATGAATAAATCCAATTAAACAACCTAAATAACCCAAACCAGATGTTCCAAATAATGCGACCCCTGATTGCACTAGCCTGCGGACTCCTCCTGGGAGTCCCCACCTCGCTTACCGCCCAGCGAAATACCGGCAAAAAACAGCGCAACGTCATCTTTATCCTCACCGACGACCACCGCTTTGACTATATGGGATTCACCGGGAAGGTGCCCTGGCTGGAGACCCCGAACATGGACCGGCTGGCGGCCGAGGGCGCCTACCTGCCGAATGCATTTGTCACCACCTCCCTCTGTTCCCCGAGCCGGGCCTCCATCCTCACCGGGATGTTTTCCCATACGCATACGATTGTGGATAACCAGGCCCCGAACCCGGGTAACCTCACCTATTTCCCGCAATACCTGCAGGAGGCGGGCTACCAGACGGCCTTTTTGGGCAAATGGCATATGGGCAGCCATACGGACGAGCCCCGCCCGGGCTTCGACCACTGGGAGAGCTTCTTTGGGCAGGGGGTCTACTACAACCCCACGCTGAACATCAACGGGGAGCGCATCGAATACAAGGATTCCACCTATATCACCGACCTGCTCACCGAGCACGCCGTGGACTGGCTGGAGTCCCGGGATAAAGACAAGCCCTTCTTCCTCTATCTCTCCCACAAGGCCGTACACGCGGAATTCCAGCCGGCCCGGCGGCACAAAGGCCGGTATGCCGGGAAGAAAATTGAATTGCCGCCCACATACGAGCAGACCAAAACCGGGGCCTGGCGCGACCTGAAATGGCCGGAATGGGTAGCCGACCAGCGGGTGAGCTGGCACGGGGTGGATTATATGTACCACAGCAACATCGACATGCAGGAACTCGTACAGGCCTACTGCGAGACGCTCCTGGGGGTGGACGACAGCGTGGGTGCCGTGCTGGAATACCTGGAAGAAGAAGGCCTGGACGAGGAGACCCTGGTCATCTATATGGGCGACAACGGCTTCAGCTGGGGGGAACACGGGCTTATCGACAAGCGCCATTTCTACGAGGAGTCCGTCAAGGTTCCGCTGCTGGTGCGTTGCCCCGAGCTCTTCGAGGGCGGCCAGGTGCCGCAGGACATGGTCCAGAATATCGACATTGGCCCCACCGTGCTGGCCGAGGCCGGGGTGGCCCAGCCGGACGATATGCCGGGGGTTTCTTTTATCCCAATCCTGACGGGGGATAAAGATGCTACCAAACGGGATAAGATATTTTACGAATACTATTGGGAAAACGATTTCCCGATGACCCCAACCGTCTTTGGCATGCGGACGGATAAGTACAAATACATCCGCTACCACGGCATCTGGGACCGGAACGAACTCTACGACCTGGAGAACGACCCCCATGAGATGTACAACCTCATCGGCGACCCGGAAAAACAAGAGGTAATCCAAACCATGCTCGATTCCCTCTACAACTGGCTGGAAACCACTGACGGCATGAAGATACCGCTCAAATCAACGGACCGGCCCCGGTGGGGGGACTACAGGCACAAAGGGGAATATTAGGGCGCATACGTTCCGTCAAAATGACAAAAGCATTGTATCTTTTGGATTTTAACCGGTACCCGAACCCGTAAATATCCAATTAGCAACTGCCATGAACCAGACCCATCGGAACCCGTCGGGCTTCCGCAATTCCAGCCGTGTCCTTTTAAACTTTTTATTCGCCTGCCTCTGCGCCATCCTCTCAGGGGGCAGCCTCGCCTCCTGCGAGGATGAAGGCCCGCGGGTCCTGGTATTCTCCAGGACGGCGGTCTGGGAGCACGAATCCATCCCGATTGCCAACAAGGCCATCGACAGCCTCGGGGAGGCCAACGGGTATCGCGTGGATCTCAGCCGGGACGCCTCGGACTTCAACGACGAGGAGCTGCAGCGGTACGATGCGGTGATCTTCAACAATACCACGGGGAACGTCCTCAACCCGGAACAACAGGCCGCTTTCCAGAGGTATATCCAGGCCGGGGGCGGGTTTGTTGGCATCCATGCCGCGGCGGATACGGAGTACGAATGGCCCTGGTACGGCCAACTGGTGGGCGCCTATTTTGAAAGCCACCCGCACAACCCGAATGTGCAGACCGCCGCCATCGATATCGTGGATTCGGACCATCCCGCCACGGATAGCCTGCCCGCCCGCTGGGAGCGGCGGGACGAATGGTACAACTACCGCTCCTTCTACCCGAATATCCATGTCCTGGCACAGATCGATGAGGAAACCTACCGGGGCGGCACCAACGGAAGCCAACACCCCATCGCCTGGTACCACGAATTCGACGGGGGCCGCTCCTTTTACACAGGAGGGGGCCACACACCCGCCTCCTTTTCGGAACCCTTGTTCCTCAGGCACCTGCAGGGTGGTATTCGCTACGCCATGGGAAGCGGGCGGAACCTGGATTACTCCCGGGCAACGGCCATGGCCGAACCGGAAGCGAACCGGTTTGAGAAAACCGTCCTGCTGAACGACCTGAGCATCCCGATGGAGTTGGATATCTCGGATGACGGCCGCATTTTCTACACGGAACTCCGGTCGGCCAACCTGGGGGTTTACAACATCCATACGGGCGAGCACGGCATTGCCCACCGGTTTGACGTGGCCACCGAAGGCGGCACCGGCCTGATTGGAGTGAAGCTGGACCCGGGATTCGCCACCAACAACCTGATCTATGTGTACTATGCCCCGGCCACGGAGGCCGAAACAATCGTCTTCAACCTCTCGCGTTTTGTCGTACGGGATGACCAGACCCTGGATCCGGATTCCGAGCTGGTCCTCCTGCAGGTACCCGTACACCGGGACGGCGGATCCCACCACGGGGGGTCGATGGCCTGGGACCCGGACGGCAACCTGCTCCTTTCCACCGGGGACAGCTCCAACCCCTTCCCGGCTGAAGGCTACGCCCCGCTCGACGAGCGGCCGGGCCCGGAGTATATCAGCCTGGACGCGCAACGGTCCGCAGCCAATACAAACGACTTAAAAGGAAAAATCCTCCGGATCCGACCCAATTACGGACCGGAATCCAACACCAACCCCTATACGATCCCGGATGGCAACCTGTTTGCCGCCGATACGCCCAAAACGCGGCCGGAAATCTACATCATGGGGTGCCGCAACCCCTATCGGATTGCCGTCAACCCGGATACCGGTACGCTCTACTGGGGGGATATCGGACCGGATGCGGGTGAAGACGGGCCCCAGGGCCCCAAGGGGTACGACGAATTCAACCAGGCCAAATCGGCCGGGAATTACGGCTGGCCCTATTTTATCGGGAATAACCGCGCCTATACGGACTGGGATTTCCAGCAACAGGCCGGGAATTCCACCTTTGATCCGGATGCGCCCTACAACGACTCCCCCAACAACACGGGTCTGAACCAGCTCCCGCCGGCCCGGGGGGCCATGATCTGGTATCCGTACGACGCGTCTGCGGAATTCCCGGATTTCGGGACGGGCGGGCGTTCGGCCATGGCAGGCGCCTTCTACAAATACGACCCGGATTCCGAGGCCCCCAACCGGTTTCCGGAGTATTACGACGGTACGTTGTTCGTGTTTGAGTGGATGCGTAACTGGGTAAAGGCGTTGCGGTTCGATGCGGAAGAAAATTACCTGCGGGCTGAACCATTTATGACGGAAAACGGGGATTTCAGGCGCCCGATCGATGCGGTGTTCGGGAAGGACGGCATGCTGTACATGCTGGAATACGGTTCGGTCTACGGGGCGGACAACGACGATGCCCGCCTGGTACGCATTGCCTACAACCGGGGGAACAGGCCTCCGGTAGCCAGTGCAGGTATCCGGGATTCCGCCGCCGAAGCAAACCTCTCCAAACGGGTATATATTACCTCGGAATTGCGCACCCTGCAGGCGCAACGGGAAATTGCCGGGCAGGCACCCCTCAGGGTCCATTTCACGAGCCGGGGTTCGGGGGATCCGGATGGTGGCGAGACACTATCCTACTCCTGGGACTTTGACGGGGGGGAAACCGTCAGTTCGGAGCGGCATCCAACCCATACGTATACCCGTCCGGGAACCTATACCGCCCGCCTGTCCATTACGGATGCGGCCGGGAATAGGGCCACGGACAGCGTCCGGGTAACGGTGGGCAACGAGCCGCCCCGGGTGGCATTCGAGAGCCCTGACAATCAATCCTTTTTCTGGGAGGGCCGGCCATTCCGCTATGAGGTACGGGTTTCGGACCCGGAAGAACCCGCAACGGACCCCGACAGGCTTTCCGTCCGGTTCGGGTTTACTTCCAAACCCGCCAGGGCCGCCACAGCCGGAGCGCCTTTAGCGGACACCCCCATGCCCTACGGCTACGCGCTGATTGAACGCAGCGATTGCCGTGCCTGCCACGTGACGGAAGGGGCCTCGGTAGGGCCTTCCTATACGGATATCGCCCGCCGCTACTCCGGGCAGCCGGACGCAATGGAATACCTGGTGAAAAAAGTCATCGAAGGAGGTGCCGGGGTCTGGGGTGAAAGCCCGATGAGCGCCCACCCCCAGCTGGCCGCGGCCGATGTGCGGGAGATGGTCCGGTACATCCTGTCCCTCTCGGATGCCGATGGGGAAATGACCCAAGTAGCCCGCACGGGTTCCGTTCGATTCAGGGACCACGGGGAGGAAGGCGCATCCGGAAGGTACTTGTTGGAAGCTGCCTACAGGGATACAGGCGCTAACGGAATCGGCCCGCTGACCGGGCGGGAGGTCCTTATATTCCGCAATGCCCGCGTCCCCATGGTATCCATGGACGAGTATGTAGGCTTTGAGCGCTTCGGCAACTACCTGACCAATGCAGGGCATAAAGCCTACTATATGATGAAGGACGTAGACCTGACGCACATTACGGGGTTTTTGTTCGAATATTCGGCGGAGGGGCCCACAGGTGCCATCGAGGTCCGCATCGATTCCCGGGCCGGACCGGTTATCCTCAGGACCCCGTATCCGGCCACCGGCAACTGGGACCGGGTGGAAACCCTGGAAGTACCGCTAGAACAAGAGATACAGGGACGCCATGACATCTATTTTATCCCGGTAAAGCCTGAGGCCCCGAATACGGACATCATCAACATGAAGGCGGTCACCTTCCTCGCCGATGCGCCCGGTTGATTCCCTGGGGAATCGAGGCAATTCCTGGTGGGAAACCAAACGTTTTAGCGGACGATTACCAGTATATTTCGGGTGTAGCGAATGCATTTGCTCTATCTTAAAAAATCATTCCCATGCCGAATTCAAGCATCAAGAACGAAGATCAGTACGAAGCGCTTCGGGAGAAGGGCTACAGCAAGGAAAAAGCCGCGCGGATCGCCAATACACCCGATGCCGGGGAAAAAGGAGGCGCTGCCGACAAATACGAGGCCCGGACACGGGAGGAGCTCTATGAGCAGGCCCGGGAAATCGGGATTGCAGGCCGATCCAAAATGAACAAGAAGGAATTGATCGATGCCCTCCGGAACCACTAGGGAAATACGCTGGTTCCTGGAACGCGAACACACGCAAATCCTCCGATGGTTTCAAAGCCTCCCCTTTGAATCCCCGGAGGAACGGGTGGATTACTACCTGGACCTCCACAAGGCCGACGTCGGCACCAAATACCGCGAAGGGAATATCGAGATCAAACAACGTTTGGGCACCTGGTCCGACGGCTGCCTCTCCCCGTACCACTGGGGCCGGTTTGAAAATTATACAAAGTGGAGTTTCGCCCTGGCCGATGCAGGGGCTACCCACTCGCTGCTTCACAAAAACCCCGACAATTGGTTGCCGGTATCCAAGAGTCGCCGGGTCGCCATCCTGCACCCGGTTGGGGATACCCTGACAACCTCGCCCCCCGGGGAATCCATCCAATCGGGCTGTCAGGTGGAATACGGCCGCGTGGCCTTTTGCGAACAGCAATGGCATACCATCGCATTTGAGTTTTTCGGCCCGGAATTCCCGGAATTGCCCGAATCCCTGGCTCGCTCCATCCTCGGCGAAGAGCCGTTAGACCGGGATACCTCCATGGGGTACGCGGAATTCCTAATGAAGCAGCTGGAGCCCCCGGGAACCCAATAAAACGCGATGCGTTTCCGGGTTTTTTGACCATCCCCAGCCAGCCGCCATAATCCTGGCGTCTGGTTTCCTACTATATAAATCGCTAATTTTCCCGGGAGTCCATCCATCTCTAATCAATCCAACCCAATACATGGAGACCGCAAAAGCCCCCTGGTACTACCTGTTATTGCTCATCCTCGCCGGGGAATCGGTGTTTATCCTGCCTTTTGTCCTGTCGCGGGTTTTCCGGCCTACCGTCCTGGAGGCATTTGACCTGACCAATACGGAATTGGGACTTTGCTTTTCGGTGTACGGGTTGGTGGCACTCATCGCCTACCTGCTGGGGGGGCCGCTGGCCGACCGCTACGCGCCGCGGCGGCTGATCGCCATCGCCCTGTGGACTACCGCCCTGGGCGGCCTGGTCTACGCCACCTTTCCCGGATTTACCGTACTGCGGATCCTCTACGGGTATTGGGGATTCACCACCATATTCCTGTTTTGGGCACCGATGATTAAAGCTACCCGGGTTTGGGGCGGCACGGGGTCCCAGGGAAAGGCCTTTGGATTCCTGGACGGCGGCCGCGGGCTGGTGGGCGCGCTTTTCGGCACCCTGGGCGTGCTGGTATTTTCCCTCTTCCTGGTCTCGGAAGCCCTGGACGCCACCTTTGAGGAGCGTCAGGAAGCTTTCAAATACGTCATTTTGTTTTCATCGGCCCTGGTCGCACTCGTCGGGGGGTTGGTCTGGCGCTTTATGAAAACCAGCGATGGGGACGAAAAGTCCATCCGGGTGGAACGGATTACCTGGTCGCAAATCGGCCAGGTGCTCCGCCTGCGGTCTGTCTGGCTGCTCATGCTGATCATCCTGTGCGGCTATGTGGGCTATAAGATTACCGATGTCTTCTCCCTCTTTGCCCAGGACGTGATGCACTACGACCAGCTGGAATCCGCACAGGTGGGGACCTTCCTGTTGTTTATCCGTCCGGTGATCGGGGTATTGATCGGCATTGTGGCCGACCGGACCCAGACCACGCTGATGCTCTTTTTGAGTTTTGTCATCGCTGCCGGGGGCTCCCTCCTCTTTGCCGCCGGGCTGGTTACCCATTCCGCCACTGTTTTGTTCTTTGTTTCCACATTCATTGTGGCAGCGGGCGTATACGCAACACGCGCCATTTACTTTGCGGTGATGGAACGGGGCCGCATCCCGTTATTGCTTACGGGAACCGCTGTGGGTATGGTGTCCCTTGTCGGATATACCCCGGATATTTTTGCCGGCCCCGCCATGGGATACCTCCTGGACGCATCTCCCGGCCCCCCGGGCCACCGGCACGTCTTCTGGATGCTCGGGGCTTTTTCGGTCATGGGGGCCGCCGCCGCCTGGGCCTATCACCGGCGGTACAGCCAGGGGAAAAATGACTAATACACCAACCCGTATACTGTTTCAGGCCTGCAAACACCCACCCCCGAAGCAGCGGCATTTTGAATTCGTGTTTTGATTATCTTTAAGGGAAAAATCGGGGTACTGGTAAATCACCCGCAAATTCATTCCGTATGTCTGCTATGAGCGAACTCCCTGGCCTGCTCGCCTCGAAGACCACCGTCAAAAGAATGCTCCTGGGGGCATCCATCGGCCTTGCCATCATCTCCCTGTTCGTCTTTTCAGTCGATGACCCGAATCCGGAGTGGGGGGCCAACTGGCGAATTCGACCTCTGGTCATTACCCCCCTGGCGGCTGCCCTGGGAATGCTGGCTTTCTACTTAAAAGACCTGGCACGACCCCAATCCGATGTGATGCGATTGTTAGTTTTCATGCTGAGCCTGTTCGGTTTCCTGGTGGCCCTTTGGCTAGGGACTGTCCTGGGCCTTGACGGGACGCTATGGGACTGATCTGCCGACCTTAGGGCTGCCTATTTCGCGATCCCGCCGGTACAGCCTGAAAATATTTTACGTTGAACTGTGTACCTTTGGCCGAAAATCCAACGCGGCATGCCCCATCCAATCGACTATCCGAAAAAAGTTTACCTGAACGGGGAAATCCTCGATGCCGAGGAGGCCCGGATTTCCGTTTTTGACCGGGGGTTTATCTTCGGGGATGGGATCTACGAGGTGATGGCCCGGATTGGCGGCCGGTTTTTCCGGCAGGCCGATCATATGGCGCGCATGCAATCCTGTCTGGAAAAAATTGCCATCCCCTTTGACGCATCCCGCCTGGAGGCTGAAATACCTGCCCTCCTGGAAGCCTCCGGCCTTGCGGGCCAGGACTGCCTGCTCTACCTGCAGGTGACCCGGGGTACGGCCCCGCGGCAACACGCCTTCCCCCCGGACGCCCAGCCCACCGCCATGATGTACGCCTGGCCCAAAACCCTCCCGGAGGTTGAAACATCCCGGGCTTCGGTAATTACCCGGGAGGATTTCCGCTGGCATCGCTGCGATATCAAGTCTACTTCCCTACTGGGAAATATCCTCTCCAACCAGGAGGCCGCCTCCAATTCCTGTTACGAAACCATTTTTATCCGGGATGGACGGGTTACGGAGGCTTCCCACTGCAATGTGTTTTTCGTACGGGGCGAGGTGGTTTATACCCATCCTGCCGACACGAACATCCTGGACGGAATTACCCGCCGGGTTGTCCTGGAACTATGCCGTGAAATGGGCCTGGAGGTGCGGTTGGAAGGGGTGCCGGCCGGTCAGGTGCGCCAAATGGACGAGGCCTTCCTAACCGGGACGAGCACGCAGGTGATGGCCATCGCGCGGGTGGATAGCGAGGCGTGTTACCAAGAGGCACCCGGCCCGGTCACCCGCCGGATCCAGGAGGCATTCCGCGAAGCGAAAAAAGGTGAATGACGCAGAAACTCCGCGGTATGCATCCCAAGTGCCCGCAACAGGCCGGACCCAATCTCCAGCCGCCAGGATCCAACCCCCCGCCGCCCGGACCCAACCCCCAGCCGCGGGCCGTGCAACAAAAATCCCCGAAATAAAAAAGGCTGCATTGCAGCCTTTTCCTTTTCCGAATTACCGGTTTAATAGTAGCTATAGGTAGTCTCTTCCCCCTGGGTTGTCCGGCGGACAGCCCTTCCTTCGGTATCGTATTCATAAGAAAAAACATACTGCAGATCCGCCCCGTTTTCCTCCACCCGGTAAGAACCGGGCAGGTTGTGTTGTGCCTGAACGGTCGGCACCACCTCAACCACGGGAAACATATTCGGTTTATCGAGGTAGTTTTCATAAGTACGGGTCGAAATCAGCTCGTACTCTTCCGGGGTATCCACCGGAATATACGTCAGTTGCCTGTACAGGTTCCCGTCGGTGAAAAACAGGTTGACAAAGACATAGGAGAGCGTGTACTCCCCGGAACCCTGCAGGTGGAATTGCTGCTTACCCCCGATATTCCCGGCGTCGTCATAGGCGTACACATCGTACGACTTGCGAACTCCCTGGTCAATGACTTCCGAGGTGGTCAGCCGGCCGTTATCCCAGTGAAAATACTCGTCCCGGCCATCGTGGTAGTTAATCTGGGATATTTTCCCGTCTTCATAATAGTAGGTATCCGTACCGCGGCGCAGGCCTGGGGTTTCCGTCTCCCATTCCACCCGGTCGATTTGCCCGTCCGGGCGGTAAAGATAGGTTTTAGAAGATTTCCAACCGCCTCCGGACGACTGGTAGGACCTGGGTTTCCCCTGCAACTCGTCATCGATGATTTCCACGCTGACGGACCCCCGTTCGCCTATGGCAAATCCTTCGCTGGCGGAGGAAATCGTAAAATCGACGTGTTTCATCCCGCCGATCAGGTCATCGTCCTGAGGGACCAATGTAAAGGCGACTGTTTCGGCTTCTTCTGCAATTTGCAGGGTCAAAAACCCGTTGATAGCCGCGGGGACTGTATGGAACTGCAAACCGTCGTCCGCTGCGATCCGGATGGTTACCTGACCGGTTCTGAAGGCTGGAATTTCCAGGTTCAGGGTAATTTCAACTGCCTCGGCATTTTCCAGGTGCGAGAAATCCTCCACGAGGTTAATCGCTACCGGGTTCGAACCCCCGGGGTTACCCGGAGCCTGGTCGTCGTCTTTTGAACAACCAATCAGGATGGCAGGCAGGAGTATATACCCCATGTAATGAGCAAATGGTTTCATAGTTTTCTGATTAATGGATAAAGGCGTAGGTAAACGAAAGTTGGGAGGGGCGAAGGTCCGTTGGTCGCCTGGCGACCCTGGCGGAAATGAAGTGGTTTATTCCGGTATCTGAATTTGAAATATCAACAATAGACGCCGCGGGTCAATTTTTGTTACACGAATTAATATGATGATGGGGTTTACGCCCAAATGGTGGGGTTTACGCCTAAATTTAGTAGTTTGGGTTTCCATTCCCCCGTAAAACAAAGTCCTTATGGCCACCCGCCACTACTGGAAACTGTATCCGATCCTGCTGCTCCTACTCGCCGGGCCCGAGGCATGGGCGCATCCCACAGGCAACCTGCTTGTTGTTGGCGAACAGGTGCTCTGGTCGTATATCAGCCCGGTGGAAGATCCGGACCACAAGGCTTGCATCATGTCCTGGAAACCGGGTACGGATCCCATTGTCCTGTTGCAATCCGAATACCCGGCGAGCGATTTTATGCTCTCTGCCCGGGGCGAAGAAATATACGCGGTTGAAAGGCGCTACCTGGCTGCCGAAGACCGGTTTGAATCCCGCGTGCTGAAACTGGGCCCCGGTGAAACCGCCGAGGAAATATGGCCCTGGTTCCCGGACTCCTGGCGCGTGGGGGAGGCGGGCTTTTTCATGCTTTCGGATATGCAGATGGTAATGGGCCGGTACCCTGGGGTAGCCGTTTTGGAAAAAGGCGGGGAGCCCGAGCCTTACCTGAATTTCGGGGAGCCTGTCCGCAAGATCCGCCACCTGGAGGATGAACGGCTGTTGCTCCTGGGCGAAGGCGCGTGCTGGTTAACGGACCAAAAGGGCAAAGTCCTCCAATACTGGGATTCCTTCCTGGACCCGGATGCCCCCGAGCCCCCGTTGGGCCGCAACCAGGTTTTTGACGCGGATTACCGGGACGGCGAACTGTTGCTGGCCTATTGGGGAATGCGCCAATACAAGGTCATCCATCCTGACGGGAGGCAGGAGGTAATTCGCCAATTGGAAGATCCGCTTACCCCCCATTGGGTGGCCTATTCCAACTTCGGAAAACTCCTGTTTGCTTCCCGCCTGGTATTTACCGGGGAGACCCCCAGGCCCGACCTGGTGCGGATAACCGATGCCGGCCGGATCCTATCCGTTTGGCAAATGCCCGAATAAAACCGATAACAGAAAAGCCGATAACTAAAATCACGCTGCGATGAAACGAACCGATCCGCCCATTATAATTTCGACAATTATTAACGCCTCTCAGGAAGCAGTCTGGCAGGCCATTACCGACCCGGACCAAATGCGCGCATGGTATTTTGAGGACATCCCGGATTTCAAGGCCGAGGTGGGGTTTGAAACCGGGTTTGACGTGGCGGTTGAAGACCGGGTATTCCCCCACAAATGGCGGATTACCGAGGCAGATCCGCCCTGCCGGATTACCTGCGAATGGCGGTATGAGAATTATGCGGGGTGCGGGTATGTAACCTTTGAACTGGCCGGTGTGGAAGCCAAAACCCGGGTACACCTTATCAACACGATTACCGAGGATTTCCCCGGGGATATACCCGAATTCAAACAGGAAAGCTGCATCGGCGGGTGGGAGTATTTTATCCGGCAGCGCCTCAAGGGATTTCTGGAGAATCCCGAATAGCGGCTATTGAAGGGATTCCCTATCTTGTAAGCTGTTTCAACTCAAAATCAGGGATGTTATGCGCTTACGATTTTTCACCCAATTCCTATTTACGGCACTTATCGGGTTCCACGCCGGGGCCCTGGCCCAGCCCATGGACAAGATCCATCCGGTCTTCGAAAACGGGGAAGCCCAGGTGGTGCCGGGGTTTCTGGACCCGGAAGACTGGATCCGACACGACCTGTGGGTGGAAACCCCGTTTGACACGGATGGGGACCAGCAACCGGACCGCATGCATGTCTCGGTCACCCGTCCGGGCCAGACCGAAACGGAAGGGTTGAAACTGCCGGTCATCTATATCTCGAGCCCGTATTTTGCGGGGACGGCGCCTTTCGTGGATGGGTTGTTCTGGGATGTAAAACACGAACTCGGGCAACCGGCGCCCAGGGAGCGGGTGCACCCGGCAGTGACCCGCAAGGGCAAACGGCCGGTTATCTCGGATTCCCATATCGATACCTGGGTGCCGCGGGGCTATATCGTGGTGCATTCCTCCTCCCCGGGAACCGGGCTGTCCCAGGGGGCCCCAACTGTGGGCGGCGACAACGAATCCCTGGCGCCCAAAGCCGTGATTGACTGGTTGAATGGCCGGGCCAAAGGATATACGGAGCCTGTTGGCGGGGAACCCGTCGAGGCGTACTGGACTACCGGGAAGGTTGGGATGACCGGTACGTCCTATAACGGGACCATCCCGCTGGCAGCGGCCACCACCGGGGTGGACGGGCTCGAAGCCATCATCCCGATCGCCCCGAATACCTCTTATTACCACTATTACCGCTCCAACGGCCTGGTGCGCTCGCCGGGCGGGTACCTGGGCGAAGACATCGACGTGCTCTACGACTTTATCAACAGCGGGGATACCGCGCGCAGGCCCCACAACGACCAGACGGTCCGGGATACCGAGATGCAGATGGGGATGGATCGGATTACCGGGGATTACAACGATTTCTGGGCAGGTCGCGATTACCTGAACGACATGGAGCCGATGAAGGCGGCCCTGTTGATGTCGCACGGCTTTAACGATTGGAACGTGATGCCGGAACACAGTTACCGGATTTACAAAGCCGCCCGGGCCAAAGGCATCCCGGCACAGATCTTCTACCACCAGAAAGGACACGGGGGGCCGCCTCCCCTGAAAATGATGAACCGCTGGTTTACCCGCTACCTGCACGGAGTGGAGAACGGTGTGGAAAACGACCCCAGGGCCTGGATCGTCCGGGAAAAAATGGATAGTGGCCAGCCGACCCCCTACGCGGATTACCCGAACCCGGAAGCCGCACCGGTTGTGCTGTACCCCTCCCCCGGGGCGCCAGGCCATGGAAGGTTACTGGCCAGTAAAGCCGATAGCGGTACCCGGGAGACCCTGGTAGACAACTTTTCGTTTCCCGGAGAGACCCTGGCACGGGCAGAAACCTCCGGGCACCGACTCCTCTACACCACCCCGGTACTTGCCGAAGACCTGCATATCTCGGGGGTTCCCCGGGTAACCATCCGGCTGGCGAGCAGTGAGGAAGCGGCCAACCTGTCCGTTTGGCTTGTTTCCCTGCCCTGGAATACCGGGCAGGGTACCCGCATCACGGACAATATCATTACCCGGGGATGGGCAGACCCGCAGAATTACCGATCCCTTACGGAAAGCGAACCCCTGGAACCCGGACGCTTCTACGACGTCGCCTTCGACCTGAACCCCGACGACCAGGTCATTCCAAAAGGACAGCAAATCGGGTTGATGATTTTTTCGACCGACCGGGATTTTACGCTTTGGCCCGAACCGGGCACGGAGCTGACCATCGACCTGGAAGCCACCCACCTGGAGCTACCGGTTGTAGGGGGCGCCCCGGCCTACCGGAAAGCAGCAGGAACCGGGCATTAAACCGACAACAACGGCTTAGCTGCCGTTGTGAAGCCCGGGAGGGAGCCCGCGCCAGGGCCGGAGCCCTGGAAGGAGCCGAAGCCCGCGCCGGAACCGTAGCCGGAGCCCTGGAAGGAGCCGGAGCCTGAGCCGGAGCCGTTTCAGAAAACCACAAATCGAAAAGCAAGTATGTCAATGGACCGTCGAAAGTTTATTTCCCGTTCGGGCCTGGCCGGTGCGGCCAGCCTGCTGCCGCTGGGCGCCCTGGGACGCAGTAATATAACACCCGGGGGCCATCGCCCCTGGCGTGAAACCTCCCCCGAAACCGGCCCGGTGTTTTCCGGCAATCCACCTTCCGGATCCCGGAAATTTAAACTGGGGCTGCAACTCTTTACGGTCAATGACGACATGAACCGGGACCCGCTGGGCACCCTGAAGGCCGTCCAGGCGATGGGGTATGAAGACTTCGAGATATACGGCTTTGACCCGGAACCGGTGACGTATTACGGCCTGGAGGCAGCCCGGTTAAGAAGCAGCCTGGACACGCTCGGGCTCACTGTAAGCAGCGGCCACTACGGTTTTTCGACCTTCTTCGACGCCCCCGAAGACCGCATGCGCTGGTTTACGGATCGATGTATCCAGGGAGCACTCGCCCTGGGGAGTCCCTATATCACCTGGCCCTGGCTGGCCCCGGACTACCGCACACCGGAAAATTACAGGAAGTTGGCCGGGATGCTCAACCGCATCGGGGAACAGGTTAAGGGAGCCGGGCTTGGGTTTGCCTACCACAATCACGGCTTTGAATTCGAAGCCGCCGGGGAAGTGACACCCTACGAATTGCTGCTCCGCGAAACGGACCCGGAACTGGTAAAGCTGCAGATGGACCTCTATTGGGTAGTACATGCGGGCCGGACCACCCCGCAACAACTGGTGAGCGAACACCCGGGGCGGTTTGTGATGTGGCACATCAAGGATATGGATACCCGTACCCGCGACTATACCGAACTGGGCAACGGGTCCATCCACTACCCGAACATCCTCCCGGACCCGGACGCCTCCGGCCTGGAATATTACTACATAGAGCAAGGCGGGAATTTTGCTAGCAGCCCGCTGGAGAGCGTTGCCGCCAGTGCCGCTTATTTCAAAGAGCACGTGCAGGGGTATTTTGAATAGGAAGCAGGCGTACTACTTGTAATCCGTGCGGTTTTCTTTTCCATATTGCCTAGATTTACGGGGGGATTCGATATTCGCGACATCATGAACACCCGACAAGATGAATACCCCAAAATATGAACACCTGATAATCAACCATGAAAAAAATCCTTCTCGTACTCCTTGCCATCATCCTGATTTTTGCAGCGGTATTGCTCTTTAATGCCTTCACACTGGAATCCCGCCAGATCGATGCGGAACCCCTGGCACAACCTGAATTGCCCAGCGGCATTTACGACCGCCTGGCCGGGGCCATTACCTTCCCGACGATCTCCGTAAGCGAAGAAGCGGAACCGGATTCGGCCGCTTTTAAGGGCTTCCACAAATTCCTGGATTCCGTTTTCCCACGGGTGCATGAAAACCTGGAACTCACGCTGATCGGCGAATACAGCCTTTTGTATCGTTGGGAAGGCTCCGACCCGGCCAAGAAGCCCGTCATCTTTATGTCCCACCAGGACGTGGTCCCCGTAGACCAGCCTACCCTGGAAGACTGGGAGGCCGGACCCTTCGAAGGCGCTATTACGGACGAGTACGTGATCGGACGCGGGACGATGGACGACAAAGGCACGCTCATGGCCCTGATGGAAAGCGTGGAACTCCTGCTGGGCGAGGGCTACCAGCCGGGCAGGACCATCTACCTGGCCTTCGGTCATGACGAGGAAGTGGGCGGCAGCAACGGGGCCGCCAAAATTGCGGAATACCTGGAACAGCAGGGCGTTGAAGCGCTGATGACTGTGGACGAAGGGGGGTATCTGGCCCAGGACCTCGTACCCGGCGTAGAGGCACCCGTAGCCGTGATCAACCTGGCCGAGAAGGGGTTTGCCTCCTTCGACCTGGTAGTGGAAACCGGGGGCGGCCACAGTTCCCAACCCCCCAGGGAAAATACCATCGGCATCCTGGCACAGGCCATTGTGGATTTGGAGAACAACCAACGGCCTTATAAAATGGTGGAACCCATCAACCATACCCTGGCGTTTATGGGGCCGGAACTGCCTTTTGCCGAGCGGGTGGCCTTTGCCAACCCGTGGCTGCTGGACGGTCCCATCCTCGAGGCGATGAATGCGCATACCACCACCGCCCCGACCATCATCACCGGGGGCGTTAAAAACAACGTGATCCCTACGGTAGCGCGCGCCACCATCAACTTCCGGATCCTGCCGGGGGAAACCATTGAAACCGTCGAGGAACACATCCGAAGCACCGTCCACGACACCATCCGGGTGGAGCCGACGGGCTTCCTGACCAACCCCTCCCCGGTATCTAAAATCGATTCCGAAGGCTTCCGGGTATTGCAGCGGACCATCCGGGGCCTGTTTCCCGAAGCAGTAGTGGTTCCCAGCCTGGTTGGCGGGGGAACGGATGCCCGTTATTTTTACAACATTTCCGAAGATGTGTACAGGTTCTACCCCATGCGGCTCAGCCCGGAGAACGCCAGCCGTTTCCACGGGATTGACGAAAAAATTTCCAAAGAGAATTATGCGGAAATCATCGGTTTCACCTACCACCTCATCCGGGAGCTGGACTAATCGGGAAACCGCTGCGTGAAACCTGCCCGTCACATCCTGCCCGTCATCGTATTCGCGCAGTTTTGCTGTACCTCCCTGTGGTTTGCAGGCAACGCGGTGATGCCGGACCTGGTCCGGGAATTCGGCCTGTCCCCGAACGATGTCGGCCATCTGACTTCTGCCGTCCAGTTCGGATTTATCAGCGGTACGCTGGCTTTTGCTATCCTGACAGTGGCCGACCGCTTTTCCCCTTCCCGGGTTTTCCTGTTCAGCGCCCTGGCCGGGGCCCTCTGCAACCTGGGGATGTTGCCCGGGGAACAAGGCATGGCCAGCCTGCTCGCTTTTCGTTTCGCCACGGGGTTTTTCCTGGCGGGCATCTACCCCGTGGGCATGAAAATTGCCGCGGACTACTTCGATAAAAAGCTGGGGCGCTCCCTGGGGTTCCTGGTGGGGGCCCTGGTCCTCGGCACGGCCTTTCCCCACCTGGTCCGGGGCCTGGGCGCCGACCTCCCCTGGCGGTATGCCCTGGTTGCCACTTCGGCCCTGGCCGCACTGGGCGGGGTCCTGCTTTGGGCAACCGTAGCCGACGGCCCGTATCGGCGGCCCGGCAGCGGCCCGGACTTCTCGGGCTTTTTCCGGATCTTTTCGGACCGCAATTTTCGGGCGGCAGCCTTCGGTTATTTCGGGCATATGTGGGAACTCTACGCCTTCTGGGCCTTTGTCCCGCTACTCCTCGCTGCATACCTGGAAAAGCACCCGGGAATTGCCGCCTCCGTCCCCAGCCTGTCGTTTGCCGTTATCGGGATTGGCGGCCTGGGCTGCGTGGTTTCCGGCCAGGTGTCCCGGCAACTGGGCACCAGAGCCACAGCCGCCACAGCCCTCTTCCTCTCCGGGGTGTGCTGTTTGGCGCTGCCCCTTGCCGCCGCGGCCTCCTGGCCCGTTTTTCTGGGGTTCCTCCTCTTCTGGGGGTTTATGGTCGTCGCGGATTCCCCGTTGTTCTCCACCCTGGTGGCGCAGCGGGCCCACCCGGCCCTGAAAGGAACCGCGCTCACCATTGTCAATTGTATCGGGTTTTCCATCACGATAATCAGTATCCAGTTGCTCACCGCACTACAGGGTCGGGAAGGGGGCTTTGGCATATTTGCCATCCTGGCCGCCGGGCCTTTGTTGGGGCTGATCGGCCTGTGGTCGGAACGCCAAAAAACCACCAAACCGTGAAAACCTGGGTCGTATTACTAAGAGGTATCAACGTAGGCGGCAAGCATATTGTGCCCATGAAGGAATTGCGGGAGGCTCTGGAAGCCGACGGCTTTGCAGCCGTCCGAACCTATATACAAAGCGGCAATTTGGTATTTAATTTTCCGGGTCCTCCTGAAACACGTATCGGGGAGCAGATCGAAAAAAACTTCGGCTTTAGTCCCTGGGTCCTCGCCCTAAGCCCGGAAGAGCTGCGGCAGGCAGCTGCCGCCAATCCGTTTCGGGACGATGCCGGAAAAACCGTGCACTTCTTCTTCCTGGACCGGGAACCTGAATCCGTCAATCGGGACCTGGCCGAGGAGTTGCGAGCAAATTCGGAACAATGGGCGCTAACGGGACGCGTTGCCTACCTCCGCGCCCCGGACGGTATCGGGCGTTCCAAACTGGCATCCAAAATGGACCGGGTTTTTCCCGGAACGCAAATAACCGCGAGGAACCGGAATACGGTCGAGAAATTACTTGGGATGCTGCCCGAAGAGACCGGTCCCGGCGGGGAACCTTCTTAAAATGGGAGTCAGCCTCCGGATCAGCCCCCCGGACGTCGGATCAGCCCCCCGGACGTCGGATCAGCCCCCCCGGCCGTCGGAACAGCCATTTCGTCGCGCCCCGGGCCCATTCCCGCTTGAGGGGTTGGTAAAAAACGCGTATTTTACGCGTTGAGAAAACAAGCATGCCCCAACTCCTGTCATTCATGAAAAAACCGTCCAGGCTCCTGATCATTTTATTCGCAGCGGCATGCTCCCTTCCTTTCGGCTGCAAAGAAGAGAAAAAGGCCGAACCCAATCCCTGGACGCTGGCCTATGCCGGCCAGTACCTGATCCGGGAAGCGGGCCAGACCTCCCGGAATGTTTCGCAGCGCTATGTACTTGCAGCGGGGGGCAATGCCGAATTGCACCGTTTGGAACGGCCCGGCCGCTATGGAGAATACCGCCTGGATACCATCGTAAGGGGCACCTGGCAAGCCGTGGAGGGGCGGATAGACATCGCCCTGGGAGAAGATGCCGACCAGCGCGTGGAAACCTTTACGCAGGAGTTGCGCCCCGTGCCTACAGACAGCCTTGCAATCGACACGCTTTGGGTAAACGGAGAACAACCGGGGCGCACCCTGGAACTGTTGATCCGGTTCTGAATGACACGCCGACTGCCATCGGATTTTCCGTGGAAACCCTTGCGAAACACCCGTATAACAAGCGAATGACAGCCAGATGACATTGAAATGTCGTGGTGCTGTCCGGGATGGGGAAGTAGCTTTGCGGAGACGAAACCCCGTAAAACGAATAGTATGACACTTGGCGAAAACTTAATCTACCAACGCAAAAAACAGGGACTCTCCCAGGAGGAACTCGCGGGCAAAACCCAGGTTACGGTACGAACCATCCAGCGGATCGAAAAGGGGGACGTCAACCCCCACCTGCAAACCGTAAAACTCCTGGCCGCCGCCCTCTCCGTGGAGGTGGAAGACCTGATGCCAATCGACAACCCCCGGGAGGAAACCATTCAGGCCAAATGGCTCCTCCTGATACACGCCACCCCCCTATTGGGGTTGTTTATCCCGTTCCTGAATGTCCTGTTGCCGCTTTTCCTCTGGATCCACAAGCGGGAAGACCACCCGCTATACTACCGGCACGGGGCACAGGTGATCAACTTCCAGATCACCGTCCTGCTGCTCTACCTGGCATCTTTTGCCGCCCTGCTGACCTGGGAAGGCTACGGGTTCGTTTTCTTCATTACCGTAATCCCACTCTGCATCGCCATCACCTTTGCCAACATCATCTATGCGCTTCGATCCCGCAAATGCTTCTACCCGGCCATCCCCTTCCTGGGCAGCGGAAGGAAAAAAACGCTGAAAACCATCCTGCTTGCAGGGTTTGCGCTTACTACCCAGTCCCTCCCTGCACAAGGCCAGGCACTAGCCGGGCATTGGGATGCCAACCACCGGGCAGGCACAATTGAAAGGTTGGACGGCATCCGGCGGTCCAAGGCTATCGAACGACTGGATGGCAGCCGGATTACCGCGGCCGAACTTACGCGACAGATTAAAGAGCTGGCCGAAGCCGGGGGCGTAACCGGATTGGCGGTTGCCGTTTTCAATGAGGCAACCCCGGTATACCAGGAAACATTCGGGTACCGGGATGCCCCGCGGGGGCTGCATTTGGAGGTCGGATCAAATATGTACGGCGCCTCCCTGAGTAAGGCGGTTTTTGCGGTCCTGGTCATGAAATTAATCGAAGAGGGGGTGATTGACCTGGATACGCCCCTGGAGTCCTACCTGCCTAAAAAAATCCACGAATACACGCCCCAGACCAAATGGCATGATGATTATTCCGACCTGGAAGGCGATACGGTGTATCCGGCTATCACGGCCCGCATGTGCCTGGCCCATACGAGTGGGTTCCCCAACTGGCGCTGGTTTGAACCCGACCAAAAATTGCGGGTTCACGGGACACCCGGGGAGGAGTACCGGTATTCCGGGGAAGGCCTGGTCTACCTGCAGGTGGTCCTTGAAAAAATCACCGGGCAACCGTTGGAGGAACTGGCCCGGGAGCACATCTTTAAACCCCTGGGCATGTCGGATACCGCCTATTTATGGAAGGAACCATTTGCCCGAAACTACGCCGTAGGACACCGGGCAGACGGGACCGCCTATAAAAAGGATACCGACAACGAACCGCGCTCGGCCAGTACGCTGGAGACCACCCCTGCAGATTACACCCGGTTCCTGGAAGGCGTACTGAAGCGGGAGATCCTGCAACCTGAAAGCTGGGGGCGGCTGTTCAGCCGGCAAATCCGGATTCGCTCGGTCAAACAATTCGGGGAAGGCGCCAGAGAGCAAACGGACCGGTACGACGGGATCGGACTCGGGTATGCCATGGGCTGGGGATACCTGGAAACCCCGCACGGGCCCGGGCTATTTAAGGAAGGCCACGGGAATGGCTTCCAGCACTACACCATCGTCTTTCCCCGGGCAGGTAAAGGCATGATGATCCTGGCCAACAGCGACAACGCAGAAGGGATCTTCAGGGACCTGTTGCATCTGGCGCTGAAAGACACCTACACCCCCTGGAGGTGGGAGGGTTATATCCCGTTCTACGATCGCTGATCCGGCTCAGGCGTATCCGATCTGGATGGCCGTGATAATGGCGGCCCCACCCAGGGCAAAGAGCAGCAGGACCGGCTTCCAGATAAACCGGATCCACTTGTCATAGGAAATACCCGCCACCGCCAGGATGCCCATAAGCGCCCCGTTGGTGGGTACAATCAGGTCCATATTCACCGCCCCGTACTGGTAAGCCAGCACGCAGGTCTGCCGGGAAATCCCGATCAGGTCCGATAGCGGGGTGAGGATCGGCAGGGTCAGTACGGCCTGACCGGAGTAGCTGGGAACCGGGAAATGCAAAAGTGCCTGAGCGCCATAGATGCCCAGGGCAGAGATACCCTGCGGCAGGTCCTGCAGGGGGGTAAACAGTCCGTAGACCACACTGTCAATAACCTTCCCGTTCTCCAAAAGGATGGTAATACTTTGCGCCAGCCCGATAACCACCCCGGCAAATATCATCTCCCGGAACCCCGCGGCGAAAGCACGGCCCGTGCCGTTCAGTCCGAGCTTCCCGACCAGCCCGGCAACAATTCCCAGGCCGAAAAATGCCGCGGACAATTCATTGAAGTACCACCCCCATTGCAACATGCCGTAGGTGACCCAGACAAAGGTGGCGACGAGCAGGCACAGGATCAGGATACTCCCCGGGGTCAACCGGTTGCCCTCCGTTTCGATGGCCTTTTTAGGCACCCGGTTTTTCCGGGCATACCGGACCATCGCCCCCGTCCAGAGCACAAAGGCGAGCCCCAGGACGACCAGGCGAAACCCGCTGCCTGAAAGCAGCGGCAACTCGGCAGCCTCCTGGGCAATAACAACGGCAAAAGGGTTGATCGGGCTGAATGCCGCCCCCAGGACGGCCGAACCATAACTGATGCCCAGGGCTGCAAAGGCGTCATAGCCCATCGAGCGCGCAAACAGGATCAGGATGGGGGCCAGGGCAATAATTTCTTCCTGCAGGCCAATGGTGGCGCCGGCTGCGGCAAACAAAAGGGATACCAGGACCAGGGCCATTACTTCGCGACCTTTGAGCAGGTCCACGACCCGCTGCAACCCCTGCCCAAGGGCCCCGGTTTTTTCAATGACATAAAAGCTCCCCCCTATCAACAGGATCAGCACAATCAGGTCGGCCCGGGCGATGATCCCTTCGGGGATTGCCAGCAGCAGGTCGAATACCCCCGGGGCATCTGCCTCGATCTGCTTATACGAGCCGGCCACCACCTGGGTATTGCCGGTCTCCGGGTCGGTGATTCGCGCAAAAACGCCTGAGGGAATGATATAGGTAAAGATCCAGGCCAGGAGGATGCCCCCCAGCATGATCACCAGGGTATCCGGAAATCGTTTCATCGGTTGGTTGGTTTGTTCTTACTGTCAGGCAATTCGATTCCCGGAATACCGCTACGGGTCAGGCCGGGCAACAGGGAAGTTATGGAAAATATGCAAACGCCCTGCTGGAATCCGCCGATATTCAGGTTCCCCCCTTTTATCAAAGAGTTAAGGCAGGAAATATCCTACTATAGCAGTTTCGACCGGATGTCCTGCCAGTCCTCCGCCCGCTCAAACCCGGTAGTGTGGATGTTGTGCGGGGAAGTAAACAAGATACTCCGCCCCTGGAACTTCTCCAGGTTGTGGCTTCGGTCGTCGATGAGTACGTCCCCGCGCAGGATGTGCTTGTCCCCGCAAAGGATCCGGTTGCGCCAGTGGATAAAAGGGAAATGTTCGTCCAGCCATTCGTGTTTCTCTTTCAGGGAATCCGGGAACTGCATAGCGGCTGAGGCAATATAGACCTGGTGCCTGGACGCGATTTCTTCCAGCACCTCCCGGCTGTCGGGAAGCGGTCGGAGATCGCGAAAAAAACCGGGTTCGAAGTAATGTTGCCACAGGGTTTCCCGGTGTTCGGGAATTTGCTGCCAGACTTCGCCCCCCATGCACTGTTCCTTGCTTAAGGTGGCGCCGAACCGCTTGTTGAATCGTTCGATGTGCGCCCCGTAGGTATCGGCCAGCACCTCATCCATGTCTACAAAAACAACCATCCTGATCTCGTTTTTTGCGAAGTACCATAAAATGTTGCGAAAGATCAAATGTCGCGTGCCTGGCCAACTTGGGAACAACTGTCAAAAACCGTATCTTGGTAGCTGCCTTTCGCTAAAAATTGCCTATGAAAAAGTATCTGTTTGTATTCGTGATGGCTGCCTGCGCCCTGGGTTGTTCCGACGATGACGGCGGCAGCGGGCCGGACCCGAACCTGGAACTGGTACCCGGAACCTGGGAACTGACCGAACTGCGCATCAGCCCGGCCCAGGACATTGACGAAGATGGAACGACCACCTCAAACATTCTGGATGAGTTGCCCTGCGTCAATGCGCGGATCACCATCCGAAGCGACAATACCTGGAGTTTTAGCGGGAATGACGTGATAATCACCACCATTACGGGCGGCCTCTTTAAATTCTTCTGCTCGGACCAAATCCGATTGGCTTCCGGCAACTGGGATTTGGTGGGAAACACGCTTCGTCTTGCCGACGGATCCGGGGTGGTAACCCAGTTTACCTTTGACAGCGAGACGGAAACCCTCACCAATACCATTGGGGAGGTCCTGCCTGAATTACAGGCGGAAATTTATACAAAACAATAGCGCGCAACCACAGAATTACGCAGTTTTGGATGGCTATTCCGTCAGGGTGAAGTCTGCCTGGAGGCTGGCCCGGGAACTTCCCCCTACATAGACACTGAACCGGCCGGGCTCCGCTTCCCACGTGCCACCTGCCGTATAATATGCCAAGTCTTCAGCCGACAGCGTAAAGGAAACTTCCGCAGATCCGCCTGCTTCGAGGAATACTTTTTCAAAGCCCTTGAGTTCGCGAACCGGCCGGGCCCGGGAGCCAAAGTGATCCCGGACGTAGAGCTGGACAATTTCGGTTCCCGGCGTATCGCTGGCATTCTCGAGTCGAACGCTGACCTCCAGGGAACCCCCGGGCCGGATTTCCGTCGTTTGCAACTTTAAGTCGGCATAGCGGAAGTCCGAATAGCTCAACCCGTGCCCGAACGGATAGAGGGGCTCATTGACCTGATCGATATAGTGGGACCAGAACACCAGGTCGTTCCCCGGGTATTCCGGCCGGCCGGTGGCCAGGTGGCTGTAATACACCGGAATCTGCCCGACGGATTTCGGGAACGTCATGGGCAACTTCCCGCTTGGGTTGTAGTCCCCGTATAACACCTCGGCAATGGCGTGGCCGCTCTCCGTACCCAGGTGCCAGGCTTCCAGGATGGCCGGCACATGCTCAGCCGCCCAGTTGATGGTCAACGGACGGCCGTTCATCAATACCAGGACGATATTCGGGTTCACCGCATGGACCGCTTCGAGCAACTCCTGCTGCAGGCCCGGCAGTCCGAGTGCGGCCCGGCTCCTCCCCTCCCCCGACTGAAACCCGTGTTCCCCAAGGACCATCACGACGGTTTCCGAGCTCCGGGCAAGTTCCACGGCGGCGGGGATCCCGCTCCGGTCGGTGGTATTGATTTTAGTTTCGAAGACAAAGGCAGTCTCCCCTTCTGCCAGGGGTACCCCCCGTTCATATGCCAATGTATTTCCGCTATAGGCCTGCATCCCTTCCAGGACGGAAACCGCGGAATTCGGTTCGGCCGTTAGGCGCCAGCTGCCCAGGGGGCTGTCCTTATCCGATGCAAGCGGGCCGATCAGGGCAATGGAACCGCCATTTTTTGACAGGGGCAGCACACCTCTTTCATTCTTGAGCAAGACGATGGATTTTCGCGCCATATCCCGGACGGTCTCCAGGCGCGCAGGATCCGAGAGGATGCGTTTCTCCCGCTCTGCATCCGCGTACCGGTACGGGTCGGCAAACAACCCCAGGTCGTATTTCAACCCCAGGATCCGCAAAACGGCCTCGTCCACCAGGCTTTCCGGCACCTTGCCGTCCCGGACAAGTTCCGGCAGCTCGGTCAGGTACATGCCGCTCTCCATATCCATATCCGAACCGGCCACTGCCGCCCGCAGGGCTGCTTCATTCCGGTCGCGGGCATAGCCATGCGGGATCATTTCGCCTATCGACCCCCAATCGGAGACTACAAACCCCTGAAAATCCCAGGCGTCTTTCAGGATTTCCCGCTGCAGGAAGGCGTCCGCGGTTGCCGGGATCCCATTTAATACGTTGAAGGAATTCATGACCGTCGCTGCCCCGGCATCCACCCCGGCTTTAAACGGTGGAAGCACCACGTTGTACAGGGTGGACAAACCGAAATCGGCCGTGTTGTAATCGCGTCCCCCTTCGGCAAAGCCATACCCTGCAAAATGTTTCAGGCAGGCGGCTACCGTCAGCGGGTCGGACAAATCGTCCCCCTGGAAACCGCGGACCCGGGCCACACCAACCCGGCTTCCCAGGTAGGGGTCTTCCCCGGCCCCCTCCATCACCCGGCCCCATCGGGGGTCGCGGGAAATATCCACCATGGGGGCAAAGGTCCAGTGAATCCCGGACGCCGCTGCTTCCCGGGCAGCGAGTTCCGCGGATTTCCGGATTGCCTCCAGATCCCAACTGGCGGCCTCGGCAAGGGGAATTGGGCTGATGGTCTTAAACCCGTGGATCACATCCTGCCCGAAAATCAGCGGAATGCCCAACCGGGTTTCTTTAACGGCTACCTCCTGGAGTTTACGGGTATCCGAGGTGTTGGTGATATTCAGCATGGAGCCCACCCGGCCACTCCGCAAGTCTTCGTATTTACGCTCGGCATCGCCCCCTTCCGGGACCGGCCCGGTGACATCCCAGAAACCGTTGTACTGGTTCATCTGCCCAACCTTTTCCTCCAGGGTCATCCGCGAGAGCAAGTTCCTGATAAACGCATCCCGTGCGGTTGCAGCATCGGCTGACTGCCCGGCCGGTTGTTGCGAATAGGAAACGTTTGCAGTACAAAGTGTAAATAGCAGGAGAAAGGAAAGAGCGCGCATCGATCGTTGGTTTTTACCAAATATCGATAAAATATATCAGAATGGTTCTCAGACGATTTCGGCGCTCAGGCCAGCTTGCAGCAGGCGGGTGCATCGCGGTTTCAGGTCGCTGAATTCCCCTGTTTTAACGGTGCATTTGCCGTTGTGGTGTACGATCAGGGAACACTGTTCGGCTTGTTCGGGTGTATGCTCGCAGACGTCGATGAGGGTTTGGATGACGTGGTCAAAAGTATTCACCTCGTCGTTGAACAGCACAATTTCACTCAGGTGTTTTTGCTTGTCTTCTACCAGCAATTCTTCCTGCAAGCGTTCCTTCGTACTCATATCCAAGGGGTTTGATACGAATATAATAAAAAAAAATTCCCGCAATTCGTCGGGTTTGCGGATTTGCATTCCCCTCAAAAAAAGGGCTTGCGGCAAAATGTATTTGCAAAACATCCGGTGCCCCATTCCGAATCCGTCAGCAAGAGTCCTGTCGGTCGGCCCGAAATCAGGACTTCCCAAACCGGGCGGCAACCCAGTTTTCCCGTTCGCGGAAATCCTTGAATTCCAGCCCGTGGCGGGAAGCGGCTTCGCGGATATCCGGGAGGTCGGCCCGGTAAAACCCGCTGAGCAAAAGTTCCCCGCCTTCCCGCAGGGAGGTCGTATAGCCCGGAAGGTCCTCCAGAAGTATATTCTTATTGATATTCGCCAGGATACAATCGAAATCCCTGCCACGGATGGCCCGAACATCCCCGAGGACCGCCTCGATTTCCGGCACCCCGTTCCGGGCTGCATTCTCCCGGCAATTCTCTGCCGACCAGGGATCGATGTCCACGGCCAGGACGGGTCGGGCACCCCGCCGCGCAGCCAGGATGGCCAATACGCCTGTCCCGGAACCCATATCCAGGAGGGCTTTCCCATTCAGGTCCATGTCCAGGAGGTATCGGAGCATCAGCCAGGTGGTCTGGTGGTGGCCTGTTCCAAAACTCATCTTTGGGGAAATGACCAGGTCAAAATCCGTTCCGGCCGGCGGATCCGGGTGGAACGGGGCCCGCACCACGCACCGGTCCCCCACCTGGATGGGTTGATAATCCGCTTCCCAGAGCGCATTCCAGTTTTGCTGGGCCACCCGGGTAATCTCAAAAGAAGCTTCCCATTCCGGGGACGACCAGTAAGGTACCCCGGCCAGTGCCTGCTCATCCCAGTCTTCCTCCCGGATATAGGCCTTGAGCCCTGTGGGGGTTTCCTCGAAACTCTCAAACCCGAGTTCCCCCAGTGCCGCTATGAATATTTCCGAACCCGGCTGCAGCGGCTTCAGGGTCAGGGAACAACAGATATACATAGGAACGGTTTGCACACCTATCCAATGGCCTTGATAATGGCCACAAAGTCATCCGCCTTGAGGGAAGCCCCGCCGATCAGCCCGCCATCTACATCGGGCTTGGAAAAGATCTCGGCGGCGTTCCCGGGCTTGACGCTGCCGCCGTAAAGGATGGAAACTTTCTGGGCCACCGCATCCGTGTAGGCGTCGGACACAATTTTACGGATAAATGCATGCATCTCCTGGGCCTGTTCCGGGCTGGCGGTTTCTCCCGTGCCGATAGCCCAGACGGGCTCATACGCCAGGACGATCCGCCCCCAGGCTTCCTCCGGCAGCTGGAACAGGGCGTTCTTCAACTGGGATTCTACCACCTGGAAATGCTTCCCGGCTTGCCGGTCCTTGAGCTCTTCCCCAAAGCAGAAGATGGTCCGCATGCCTTTTTCAATGGCCTGCCCCACTTTTTTGGCCAGCAAGTCGTCGTCCTCGCCAAAATACGCCCGCCGCTCGGAATGCCCGAGGATGACCGTGTCTACCCCGATGCCGAGCAGCATATCCGCGGCAACTTCCCCGGTGTAGGCCCCGGAATCCGCAAAGTGCATGTTCTGGGCAATCGCCTCGATTTTAGAATGTTCCAGGCGCCTGACCGCTTCGGCCAGGTTGACGAATACGGGCGCGACCATCACCTCGGCCGAACAGTCCGGCAGCTTGGCGGCCAGTTCGTCCAGCAGGGCTTCCGACTCGGAGGCCGTTTTGTTCATTTTCCAGTTTCCGGCTACGATATTAGATCTCATTGCGTTTCGGTTTTATTGTTGGATGTTTTGTTTCGCCCACATTTCCCGGGCCTGTTCGATTGTATAGTTCCTGTACACAAAATCTTCGCCATATAATTCCCTTCCATAATCTTCCAGGGGCTGGTCAAATCCTGCGGCCTTCCGGAGGCTGTCTACCTTCCCGGGTTGGGCCACGGGCCAGATCATATCAACTTTCTCCGGGGGGGAACCCATGTAAAATGACGTGCCCTGTGTCCCGTATATCTGGGGTTCTCCCTGCCTCATCAACTGGCGGTCCAGCATCATGGCATACAGGCGGAAAGGCAGCTCCCCGGCCCGCGCAGCCCCTTCGATCTGGGGCAGAAATTCATCGATTCGGTTGGAATGCTGGATTACGTACCACGCCGCTTTGGATGTTTCCCCGCCAACCTGACTCTTACCGGGGTAACCGTTGACCGCAATAACAGAATCGATCCAGGCGATGTTCGAACTGTCGATTTCCATTTGCAGGCCCCAGTTCGAGAAATCGCCCTGATGGGCCTCGGCCCGGTATTTCTGGTCGAGCTCCATGATGCTGTCCAGGCTATTCTTCAGGGGCATGTTATACCGTGCCGCTTCCGTCAGGGGTTGCAGTTCCAGCTCCTCCAGGTCGTTGTAATGGAGCTTCTGGCGAATGATGCCCCGTTCGAGCCTGAGGACCCCCGGGTTGGAGCGCACTATGGTCTTCAGCGTGGTCTGGTCCGAAAAATAAAACGGGAAGTCCAGCCCGTTTGCGGCCTTGAGGGCATCGACCGCCTCCTGGGAGGAGGCCGACATGCCGATTACCGAATACCCCAATGCGGCCGCGGAATCCGTGTAGCGGGCGAGGGCTTTAAACGCCGGGGCATGGCTCTTGTCCAGGTCGTAGGAGATGACCATCAGCAGTTGCGGCCGGGTCAGGATTTCTCCGGCGTAGTCCACCCCTTCCCTCTCCAGGGTAAAATCGTGGATGGGAGGCTCGTAACCCGCCCGGATCTCACGGGTATCCGCCACTTCTACGAATTCCCCCTCCACCTCCGGGTATTCCCCATTGGTGGTGATAATTTGTTCTTCCCCGTCTATCCGGAACTTCCAGTCGTATTCGTAGACCGGGGCCGGGGCGTCTTCCGGGATGACCATCCCCTCCGGGATGCTGGCGCCAATATGGTAGGGCCTGAAATCGATCCAGGGAAGGTGATTCAACACGTAGTTGGCAAACAGGATACAAGCCACCAGGGCCAGGGCAGTTGCCGCTGCCCGGAAGAGCCGGCTCCCTATCGGATTAATGTACTTACTGCCCGCCAGCAGAACCAGGATGAGCACCAGCAGGGCGACGTCCTTGTAAAAGGACTGCCAGGGCGTGAGTTTCAGGGCGTCCCCGAAGCACCCGCAATCCGTCACCTTGCCCGTCACGGCCGAATATAGCGTGAGAAACGTAAAGAATACGATGGTCGCCAGGAGCGTCCAGAGCGTGGGCTTGCGCAGATAGCCCAACAGCAGCGTCACCCCCAGTATGACTTCCAGGACCACCACAAAGAGGGCAATGGCCAGGGCATAAGGTTCCAAAAACGGCAGGTCCAGCACGGGTGGGCTGAAGTACTCCTCCAGTTTGAAGGAGAAGCCCACCGGGTCATTGAGCTTGATAAATCCGCTGACGATAAACAGGAGCCCGACCAGTACGCGGGCCAGGTGCACAAGGTATTTCATGCTTGATTGGGTTTTTCAGCGCTTTCTTCCAGATGGATCAGGGCAAAGACCGCATAGTTGATCATGTCCTGGTAATTGGCTTCCACTCCCTCGCTCACTTCGGTTTTCCCGAGATTCGCTTCAATTTGCTTAACCCGCAGGAGCTTCTGCAATATCAAATCCGTCAGGGAGGAAATTCGCATGTCGCGCCAGGCTTCCCCGTAGTCGTGGTTCTTGGCTTCCATCAGCGCCTTGGTCCGGGCCACCTGAGCGTCGTAAAGGGAAAGGGCCTCCTCCGGTTCCAGGTCCGGCTGGTCGGCAACCCCACGGGACAACTGGATCAGGGCCATAATCGCATAATTCGTGATCCCGATAAATTCCGCCAGTTCCCCTTCGTCCACTTTGCGCTCCCCGTGCTCCTGCAGGCTGCGGATCCGCTGGGCCTTGATAAATATCTGGTCCGTCAGGGAGGGCAATCTCAGGATGCGCCAGGCAGCGCCGTAATCGTTCATCTTGCGGCGGAACAGGTCCCGGCACGTGGCGATGACAGCGTCGTAGGCTCTGGAAGTTTCCTTCATGGGTTGCTCGAATTTGCGTAATTTCGGCGGGTTAACGCGCCTGTCAAAAGTACTGTTTTCACGGGATTTTTGCCGGAGCCGGGCCAAAAAACCTCGATTTATGACCATCTGCTGCAATGGAAAGCTGCTGGATCTTTCGACCCCGCGGATTATGGGCATCCTCAATTCAACCCCGGATTCGTTTTACGACGGCGGACGATTTGCAGATCCACGGGCAGCCATGCTCCGGGCAGAACAACTGCTGGGCGAAGGTGCCGACTTCCTGGACGTGGGCGGTTACAGCACGCGTCCCGGAGCGGGGCAGGTCAGTGAGAGCGAAGAACTCGGGCGCGTGGTCCCGCTGGTGGAAAAGCTGGCCCGGGAATTCCCGGAGGCGCGGATTTCGGTGGATACATTCCGGAGCCGGGTAGCCCGGGAAACCCTCGGGGCGGGGGCGGCCCTGATCAACGACATAACCGCCGGGGAGGCAGACCCGAAGATGCTGCCGCTGCTCGCTGAAAAACAGGTGCCTGTGATCCTGATGCACATGCGGGGTACCCCGGCCACCATGTCCGGGCTCACCGACTACGACCATTTGGTGACAGAGGTGCTCCAATACCTTTCCGGCCGGCTGCTGGCCGCCAGGGAACTGGGAATTGTCGATGTCCTCGCAGACCCGGGCTTCGGCTTCGCCAAGACCCGGGAACAGAATTTTGAACTCCTTGGCAAACTGCGGCATTTCGGGGTGTTGGACGTCCCGATCCTGGTGGGGCTCAGCCGGAAGTCCATGATATGGAAAACCCTGGGGATTACCCCGGACGAGGCCCTGAACGGCACTACCGCCCTGCATATGGCAGCCCTTTTTGGGGGTGCTTCCATCCTGCGCGTGCACGACGCGGCTGCCGCCAGGGAGTGCATCCACCTCTGGCAGGCAATCGGGGGCCCGCAATAGGCAGCGCAATCCCGTCGGTATTCTGGTAATTTTTCTACTTTTACAAAAAGCAGCGCGGATTGGACTTTTTAAACTTTCTGGATTTCGGCATCACCGACCTGATTGATATCCTGCTTGTCGCCATCCTGCTCTACTACTTCTACCGGCTCGTCCGCGGCACGGTAGCCATCAATATCTTTATCGGCATCGTGATCATCTGGGCCTTCTGGAAGTTTACCCAACTCCTGGATATGCGCATGACCAGCAGCATGGTGGGCGGCTTTATGCAGGTGGGCCTGATTGCCCTGATCATCGTTTTCCAGCAGGAAATCCGCAAATTCCTCCTGGTGATCGGCTCTACCAATTTCGCCAAGCAGCGCCGCTTTGTCAAACACTTCAAATTCCTGAAACAGGACGGCATCAGCCTGGCCCTGGATGTGGATGCCCTGATGGGTGCCTGTGAAAAAATGGGCAAAACAGGTACGGGAGCGATTCTGGTCATTGAGCGGGATACCTCCCTGGACTTTATCAAATCCTCCGGGGACAGCATGCAGATTGAAGTCAACCAGCCCATCCTGGAAAGTATTTTTTACAAGAACAGCCCGCTCCACGACGGGGCCGCCATCATCAAGGGGAATTATATCGTCGCCACCCGGGTCATCCTCCCGGTCTCCCGGGAGCGCTCCATCCCGCAGCGCTTCGGCCTCAGGCACCGGGCAGCCGTGGGGATCACCGAACGGACCGACGCCCTGGCCTTGGTGGTCAGCGAGGAAACCGGATTGATTTCCTATATCAAAAACGGGGAATTCGTCCTGTTCAAAGACCTCGAGGAACTCGGGAAAATGATCCGGAAAGACCTGACGTAACATCGCGCGAAATGAACTGTAAAAATTGCGATAGCAACCTGCGGACCGATTTTGCCTATTGCCCCACCTGCGGGGCACGCGTTGTCCAGAAAAGGCTCACGTTCCGGAACCTGGCCGCTGACGTCTACGAACGCGTCTTCAACATCGACAACACGATTTTCCGGACCATCCGGGACCTGACCGTCCGCCCGGAACACGTCATCCACGCCTACGTTGCCGGAATCCGGCGCAAGTACATGAACCCGCTCAACTACCTGGGGCTGGCGATCTTTATTTCCGGGGCTTTGTTTTACGCGATGCGCAAGTTTGCCATGGACAGGATCAATTTTGACGTTTTCGGGACCGGGATGACCAACGCCGCCTCCGTGAAAATTATGGATGCCGTCATGGAATACAGCAGCTTCGTCTTCCTGCTCTATATACCGATTATCGGATGTTCCGGCTACCTCACCCTGAACAGGCAGGACTACAACCTGCCCGAATACATGGTAGCATTGTCCTATGCGCTGGCCCATATCTCCATCCTGACCTTTTTACCATCGCTTCTGATTATGCTATTCCTGCCCGAACATTATATGCAGTATTCCCTTATAATGATGCTCTTTATGTTCGGGTATTCGCTCTGGGCGTTCCTGCGGCTGGGCACCTATTCCCTGGCCTCCGGCCTGGGCCGGTCCGTTATTTTCCTGCTGCTGTTTTTCCTGGGATACCTGGCCCTGTCACTCGGGCTGAACATGGTGTTCTTCCTTACGGGGGAAGTGAGCCTGGAGGATTTCAGGCCAATCGAAAAATAATCGGATTGCCGGTTGTTCCCGGGAACGACCCGCCTCAGGCGAGTTCCTCCTCGGCCATAAACTGGGCCTCGTAGAGTTTGCTGTAGTAACCCTTCTTTTTGAGGAGCTCTTTGTGGGTCCCCGTTTCCACGATGTGTCCGGCATCCATCACTAAAATTTTATCCACTTTCTTCACCGTCGCCAGGCGGTGGGCAATGATAATGGAGGTGCGCCCCTCCGTGACTTTTTCCGTGGCCTTCTGGATGAGTTGCTCCGTGTAGGTATCCACCGAGGAGGTCGCCTCGTCCAGGACCAGGATGCCCGGGTTCCGCATATAGGCGCGCAGGAAGGCGATGAGTTGGCGCTGCCCGCTGGAGAGCATGCTGCCGCGCTCCTTCACATTGTAGCTATATCCCCCGGGCAGGCTGCTGATAAACTCGTGGACGCCGATGGCCCGGGCAGCCGATTCGATATCTTCCTGCGGGATCTCCGGGTCCTGGAGCGTGATGTTGTTGCCGATGGTATCGGCAAACAGGAAGACATCCTGGAGGACCACGGCGATGTTCCCCCGAAGCGAGGCCAGCTGGTACTCCCGGATGTTCGTACCGTCAATCCGGATTTCCCCGGACTGGATGTCGTAAAAGCGGTTGAGCAGGTTGATGATGGTGGATTTTCCCGCGCCCGTGGCACCTACGATGGCCACCTTCTCCCCGGGCTGCACGGAAAAGGAAATCCCGTGGAGTACTTCTTCGTCCGGCACATAGCTGAAATGCACGTCCTTAAATTCAATGGCGCCCTCCACGTGGTCCAGGTTAAGCGTTCCGGCGTCTTCTATCCGGCTCTCCGTATCCAAAATACCGAAAACCCTTCCGGCAGCCACCATGCCCATCTGCAGCGTATTGAACTTGTCCGCTATCTGCCGCAGCGGCCTGAAGAGCATTTCAATCAGCAGGATAAAACCGAAAATGATCCCCATGTTTTCGGTCTGGATGTTTGAAATATTCTGCAAGCCTCCGTACCAGGCTACCAACCCGATAGCGATGGAAGTGACGATTTCTGCAATGGGGAAGAAAAAAGAGTTGTACCAGACGGTTTTCAGCCAGGCGTCCTGATGTTTTTTGTTGATATCCCGGAACTTCCGGCTTTCAGTTGCCTCGCGGTTGAACAGCTGCACGATTTTCATTCCGGTCAGGCGTTCCTGTACAAAGGAATTCAGGCGGGACACCTGAGCCCGCACTTCCGCAAAAGCGGATTTCATTTTCTTCTGGAATACCCGGGTAGCGTATAGGATAATCGGCAGGATGGCAAAGACGATCAAAGCCAGGCGCCAGTTCCAGATGAGCATCACCGCCGAGGCTGCCAGCATCTTCAACAGGTCTGCCACAATCATAAAGAAACCCTGGGAAAAGATTTCGCCAATCCGCTGCATATCGGCCACCGCGCGGGTAACCAATACCCCGATGGACGACTTGTTGTAGTATTCCATCCGAAAGCCCAGCATCCGCCTGAACAATTTCACCCGCATATCCCGGATGACGGACTCCCCCAACCAGTTGGCGTAATAAGTAAAGAGCAACTGGCAGACCACCTGCCCGATAAGCACGCCGAGCATTGCCAGGCACAGGTTGAGCAGATAGGGCTGGTCCTGGACTTTAATCGCGTTGTCGATGATCTCCCGGAGCAGCATGGGGGTCACCACGGCAAAAGCGGTAAGCAGGATGGCGGCAAATGCGGTTCCGAGAAAGGTGGCCCTGTAGGGACGGGTAAAAGCCATCACGCGCCTGAAGAGCGTCAGATCGAAAGCTTTACCGGTTTCTTTGGCCATGGAGAAAAAGAGTATCGGGATACGTAATACGCGTCAAATATAGGCCTTTTGCAGGTACGGAAACCCCCGCCTCGGATCGATCCTGGCTTTTTATAATTGTCTTAACACCCTCTGCATCCAGGCGGCCCTTCCCTACTTCCAGCAGCGTCCCCACAACCGCCCGCACCATGTTCCGGAGGAAACGGTCTGCTGAAATGGTAAATACCCAGACGCCGTCGCCTTCCTCCCAACGGGCTTCCCTCAGGTCGCAATTGTAGGTCTTAACATCGCTTTTGGAACGGGAAAACGCTTTAAAGTTCCCGTACCCGAGCATGGAAGCGGCCGCACGATTCATGGCCCCAAAATCCAGCTCCCCCTGAAACTGATAGGCGAGACCCTCCCGGAACGGATCCTTTTCCCGCACCAGGTGGTATTCGTAGGTCCGGCCGGTGGCGTCGAAACGGGCATGGGCATTGGGCGCCACCTCGTAGACCCCTTTCACCGCGATGTCGGCAGGGAGGAAGGCATTCAGGCGGTGGACAAAGCCGGACGGCAGCGCAGCATCCCGGTCAAAATGGGCGAACAATTGGCGCGCATGCACCCCGGCATCCGTTCTCCCGGCTCCGACCAGGTCGATGGGGCCGTTCCCCAGCAGTTTTCCCATACGGTCCTCGAGGATTTCCTGTATGGCGAGGGCATTGGGCTGCTTTTGCCATCCGTGATAGGCAGTACCGAGGTAGGAAATTTCCAGGAAAAATCGCATGCGTTGAATCAATTTCAAATCAAAGATAGGAAGTTCCGAAATGGATCGGTGCCTGCCGGGCCTTTGCAGCCTGAGAGGTTATCTTGTAAATGGGGCGGGGTGGGACACCCCCTACCCCCGCTTCCCGAGCTCAATCACTTCCAGATCCCGGATATCGGTCCCGTCGATGGCAAAGCGCAGCATCGTCCGCACCTGGTGGAACCCCGCCTTGCCGCAGGCCCCCGGGTTCATATGCAAAAGGTCCAGGTCCTTGTCGAACTGCACCTTGAGGATGTGCGAATGGCCGCTGATAAAGAGTTTGGGCGGGTCCCGCCTGATTTCCTCCCTGACGCGCGGCTCGTACCGCTTCGGGTACCCACCGATATGGGTGATCCAGACCGGGACCTCCTCGCACATAAAACGAGCGTCCAGTGGGAATTCCCCTCGCACCTCCTTGCCGTCGATATTCCCGTACACCGCCCGGACGGGCCTGATTGCCCGGAGGGTATCTGTAATCCGCAGCGAACCGATGTCCCCGGCATGCCAGATCTCATCCGCTTCCCGGGCGTATGCACAAATGCGGTCGTCGATGTGGTTATGCGTATCGGAAAGCAACAGGATGCGGGTCATGCGTGCAGTATCGGTTTGGAAAATTTGGAGTGCAAAAATAGGAATTTGCAGCGCATCGGCGGAGTACCGGGTCTGCTATTCTGGGTTGGGGTCCTGCGGTATCGACAAACATTGCCGGCAGGGCAATCGGGCGGTTACCAATAAAGAAAGGAAGCAAAATTGCTTCCTTTATCCATTTGTCAGGGACGGGTTTTGCCTCCCATCCCGTTGGCCTGTCACGGATTATGCCTCAACGACGTCTGCTCCCGGTGCATTTTTCTTGACGGATTGAATCCCGTTTTCCATGGCGCTGGTGCTGGAATACATCTGGCTGGACCCAATCACCTGGCCGTTGGCGGCCTTCAGATTGAAAAAAGGTTTTCCGCTGCTGGATTGGTCCCGCTCGAACATGGCATCGTTCTGCGAATTCTTTTTGACCGACTCGATGCCGTTCTCGCAAGCTTCCTTGGAACTGTATCCCTGGCTGCTCAGGATCACCTGCCCGTTTCCGGATTTCAGGTTAAAGCGGTATTTCCCCGCTTTGTCTGTTTTGACTTCAAATTTTCCCATTGTATACGTTTTATTGGTTCAATTTACTAAAAACTATAGTTATACTCAATTACTTTTTTCACACCAACCTCTGCAAGGGTTCCTTATGCTCAAATCTACAGCCAACGGAAGGATTGCAAGCTGATATTTATCAGGGGGCGCAAGAATTATTTGCCTTCGGACTATTGTCCTATCTTTCAGGTAAATCCACCATGCTTGGGCAAGCCATTTGTACTCTTAATGCTTTTATTTTTGATCGCGGCAGACCTCATTGCGCAACCTGTCCCGGGTACGTACACTTCAAAAATTGGCATGCAGTTGCACCGGATCCGGATATCCGCCGATTCCACATACGAACGCAGCTCATACATAGAACTGGCACATGGGGTACACCAAAGCCGCGGGTTCTGGTTCCTCCATGGGGACACGGTGATCCTTAAGCAGGCTCCCTGGGGTGCCGAATATTCGAGCCATAATCCTCGGTCTACAGGTTGGAAATCCCATCTCCGGAGTAGCGGGATGCCTGCACATGACCCATACGCTGCCAGGCACCAAAATGCAAGAACCCCGGCATTGCTGCCGGGGTCCATCGCACTAATACTACTAAGATAAAAGGTCTACCGCAACCGGTCCACAGATTTTACGAGGTCCTCATCCCGCTTGATTGCCCTGTTGGCCAGGACTAAAAAAACGATAGAAAAAACGGGGATGAGCATCCCAATACCCTTCTCAGAAACCTGGGTTTCTCCGGATAGATTTAGTGCCCGGATTACGAAGAATCCTAGTAAAAAAAGGTTCAGCAGCATATTGAAACGATTCAATACGAACTGTGATTTTCTGTTTTTAAACCGCAGCATGGAAACAACCGCCAACAGGGCCGATGCGTAAAACGCAAGGGAGATCCACAATTCGCCCTGTGCGTAGACCGCGGTGCCGTCGCTCTGTGTCCAAAGATTCACCCAGAACGGCAGAACCCCGGTGGCCAGTGCCACCAGCAGCAAATAAACCGTCTGGATGCGTTGTATCATATCTATGCACTAAGCGTAACGGACAGCAAAAATAAACAGAATCCTGCGAAATGGATGCAATATCCGGTTCAAATCTTCCGCAACAACGCTGCCGTTCTGCTAACCGCTTCAACCCCAGCCCAAAGCTTATGGCAGAGCTGCTATTTCCAGCGGTAAATTGCTGAATTATTGAAAAATATTTCGTAATATTGCAAAGTTATTAGTTATAGCACCTACCAAGCGGGCATTCTGGCCCAGGCAATATCCGAATAACACTTCTTCAATCCTACTTACTTATAACAGTACTGGATCCATCGTATAACCTATTTTATTTCTTACATGTTTGAAATCTCCGAATTGAAGGCTAAGAAGCTTCCAGAGCTTCAGGACATAGCTAAAAACCTGAATGTCCCCAAATACCGCAGCCTCAAAAAACTCGATCTGGTCTACCAGATCCTGGACCTCCAGGCTTCCAATCCTGCAGCCGTCCGCGAGCACGCCCAGGAAGCAACTGCCGAAGACAACAAAGATACCCAAGGCGCCGATGACGCCTCCAGGGATTCCGGCAAACCCCGCCAGAACCAGCGCGGTCGCTCCCCCAAAAAAGACAGCGGATCGTCCCGCCACAAAAGCAACGGGCAGGAGTCCGAGGCTCAGAAAGAAACCGGCGACAGCAGCGACAACAACGACAACAAAGACAACCGCAAGGACTCCCGGAGTCGGCGGGGCGATAACAAAGACGATCGCCGGCGCGACAATCGCAGCAAGTCAAAGGGCGACGCCTCCTCCGACAACAAGGACCGCCCCAAGCGCGAGTCCCGTAAAAAGGATAATTCCGGCGGCGACAAGCGCAACAATGGCAATTACGACAATAGCCAGAAAAACAAGTACAAGCAGCCCGAATACGAATTCGACAGCATCATCGAAAGCGAAGGCGTCCTGGATATCATGTCCGACGGCTACGGTTTCCTGCGCTCATCCGATTACAACTACCTCTCGTCACCGGACGACATCTATGTGTCCCAGTCCCAGATCCGGCTGTTTGGCCTGAAAACCGGGGATACAGTCCTGGGGAACGTACGCCCTCCCAAGGAAGGCGAGAAATATTTTCCCCTGATCAAGGTGAATAAAATCAACGGCCTGGACCCCCAGGTTGTCCGGGACCGGGTTTCCTTTGAACACCTGACCCCCTTGTTCCCGAAAGAAAAATTCAACCTGGCAGATCGCCAGAGCAATATTTCCACGCGGATCATCGACCTGTTCTGCCCGATCGGAAAAGGCCAGCGGGGGATGATCGTCGCCCAGCCCAAAACCGGTAAGACGATGCTCCTCAAGGACATCGCCAACGCGATTGCCGCCAACCACCCGGAGGTTTACCAGATCATCCTGCTGATCGATGAACGCCCGGAAGAGGTTACCGACATGCAGCGCAACGTCCGCGGAGAAGTGGTGGCGTCCACTTTTGACAAGGAAGCCACCGAGCACGTTCGCGTGGCGAACATCGTGATCGATAAAGCCAAACGCCTGGTGGAATGCGGCCACGACGTGGTGATCCTGCTCGACAGTATTACCCGCCTGGCGCGGGCTTACAATACGGTGCAACCCGCTTCAGGGAAAGTACTCAGCGGGGGTGTGGATGCCAATGCGCTCCACAAGCCCAAGCGTTTTTTCGGGGCAGCCCGGAACATCGAAAACGGGGGCTCCCTATCCATCATCGCCACGGCCCTGACGGAAACCGGGTCCAAAATGGACGAAGTCATCTTTGAAGAATTTAAGGGTACCGGCAACATGGAACTGCAGCTCGACCGCCGCATCTCCAACCGCCGGATTTTCCCGGCCATCGACCTGGTGGCTTCTAGCACCCGTCGGGACGACCTGCTCCTGGACGATACCACCACGCAACGCATGTGGATCCTCCGGAAATACCTGGCCGATATGAACCCCATCGAGGCCATGGAATTCATGGAAAACCGCATCAAGCAAACCAAGAGCAACGAGGAATTCCTGATGACCATGAACGAATAAGGGCAACAGGCTCAAAATTCAGCCCCGGCGGTATCGTCGGGGCTTTTTTATGTATAATCGGCAGGGCTGGCTTTACGGATGGCATCAAAAAAACGGGGTTTTTATAGTAATTTTAGGTCGAGACATCAAACCATTTAAACATCTAGCCATGCCGCTTTCCCAGACTACCCGGAATTTTCAACGCTTCCAGATTTTTTCGTTTTTCCTGCTCCTCATCTTTGTTTCCTGCGGGGAGCAATCCGGCACCCCCCCGGGGGATGATCCCGGACAGCAGGAAATGGTAAATGCCCCGGAGGGCATTATTACATTGGAGGAAGCGCGGATCGATTTTGAACTCTACAGCAAGCGGCGCGCCCCGCTGATCCGCCAGTACGAGGATTCCCTGCTGCGGGCGGAAGGAGTGGATTCTGCATTTGCCGTTGCCCGTTATGTAGCCTTTGACTACGCCAACCTGAAGCAATATATGCAGTATATCGAGCAGGAGGCCCAAAAGGCGGGGACGGATATTTCGAGCCTTCGCGTGTATTTCGGAAACAACCCGGAAAGCGGCGGACACGTGCATCCCCGGCAGAATACCGTTTTCCTGGTCCCCGCGGCCCAACCCGACAAGGAACGCGATGAACAATTTGGCCTATATATCCGCCCGGACGGAACCGCAGGGTATCTGAGCCTGGATCTGCAGCCCGTGAAAGGCCAGGGTTCCGGGATGGATCAGGACGGCATGGAACGTTCGGAAGCTGCTTTCCTGTCGCTGCCCACAGCGCCGGCCACTCTCCAGGACGGGGGGAGCCTGATCATGAATTTTGGCGGGTCTGCGCCGCCGCCACACAACTAATACCTAATAGCGCCTGATATATGGAGGTCAACCCAATTTCGCTCCTGCTGAAATATCCGTTCCTCCCGGTTTATCTGGTCACCGTATTCCTGGCAATATGGAGGTACCCGCGCTATTTTGATACGCTGTTGCGGCTGCTTCCGGTGTTGTTTACCTATACGCTGGCCACTGAAATCCTGGGGATCATCACCTATGAATTTACGGAATTCAGCATTTTCCTGAATGAGTTCTTCAGTTATTACAACTGGTTGATATACAATGTCTACCTGTTGATCTTTTGCGGGTACTTTTTTTTCGTCTACTACCGGGTAATCCCCTGGCGGGCGGCGCGGACCGCAATCCTCATCGGCTCGACCCTCCTTGCCATTGCGGCACTAATCAACCCGCTGTACCAGAGCTTCCAGTATGAGGTCCAGCTGGGAACCTATATTACCGGGTCTGCTGTGCTGGTGGTTTCCTCAATGATGTACCTTATATACCGCCGGTCTGTTTCCGGGAGGGCATTTACCGACCGGGACCTGCTGTCGTGGATTTCTCTGGGCATCGCCATTTTCTATTCAGGGTTTATCCCGATAACCATCTATCGCAACATGCATGCACCCACCGGCCTGATGGACCCGGTGGTGGTAACCCGGATCCTGCAGGTGTTGATTTTTGTGATGTACGGGTGTATCTTGGTAGGCTTATGGCGGATGCGGCCTCAGCGCGTATTCCTGAGCAACTGAGATTGGAACTACTGGACGACCTTGCTGAATTTGTTTTTTTCGGGTTATACGCCCTGGTACTGGGCCTGGCCGTTTATCGTTTTCCCCGATATTACGATACCCCTGCGCGGTACCTGCCGGTCTTTTTTGCCTATACGCTGCTCACCGAAACGGTGGGGATCATCGTCAGGGACTACGATGCATTCAGTATCGTGATCCGGGAGATGTACTACAACAACAACTGGCTCATCTACAATATTTACAGCCTGGTCCTGGTTGTATTCTTTTACATCCTCTATCACCGGTATATCACGGCCCTCCGCATGGATTGGGTCAAGGCCGCCGGGCTCGGGCTATTTGTCGGGGTAAGTCTTTGGAATGCCTGGCAGCACGACTTTTCCACCGTATCCCAGGCCTATGCCTATACGGCAGGCGGGGTGTTGCTCATCGTTTCTTCTGCCGGCTATTTGTTTCAGGAATTCCACCTGGCGAACCGGGATTTGTTCTGGCGGGACCTGCTGGTTTGGATCAGTATCGGCCTGCTGGTTTTCCACCTGGGGTACCTGCCGATAAACCTGCACCGCTTCCAGGTGGCCGTCGGGGAGGCCGAATACGCGGCATGGACGCGGCCGGTACACCTGGCGTTGATCTATTGCATGTACGGCTGCTTCCTTGTGGGATTTATCCGGATGAAACGACTCCGAAAACCGGGTAATCGCAATCACGGCGGGAATGGGGGGAATAATGGATCGAGCCCTTAACCGGGGACACAAAACAAAAACCCCGTTTCGCAACGGGGTTGCGAAACGGGGTTCCAATTCGGTATCAAAAAGCGCTTTTACAGCCCGGCAACCTGCCTGGTAAGCTTGCTCTTGAGGTTGGCCGCTTTGTTGGAATGGATGATATTCCGCTTGGCCAGTTTATCAATCATGCTGACCACTGAGGGCAGAAGGGCTTCGGCGCTTTTCTTATCGGTCTCCGAACGCAACTTCTTGATTGCATTACGCGTGGTCTTGTGCTGATAGCGGTTGCGCAGACGCACAGATTCGTTCCTGCGGATGCGCTTTAATGCTGACTTATGATTTGCCATGAATTCTAAATTCGCTTTATAGTCTCTATTTTCCTGGTAGCCCGTAGGGGATTCGAACCCCTGTTACCAGGATGAAAACCTGGCGTCCTAACCCCTAGACGAACGGGCCGAATATTTCAAAGGGCGGTTTTCCCCGGCGGCAAAGCCGCTGAAAAACCATTTGTAGCCCGTAGGGGAATCGAACCCCTGTTACCAGGATGAAAACCTGGCGTCCTAACCCCTAGACGAACGGGCCATATTTCAGTAGGCGGCCGGCCGGCTTAACCGGCTGGTTGCCAAACGCACCTTGTAATTAGGCAGGTGCAAAAATACAATATTTTTTTTGCCTGCCAACAACTGGCAAAGTTTTTTTAAACCCTAATACGCTTTGGCAAAAAGCACCCGGTAGGGCGAGGGTTTCCCGGTTCGAATACAATTTCCCGGATCCGGCTTCGGGTCGAGCGGGATGCAGCGGATCGTCGCCTTGGTCTCCTCCTTAATCCGCTCTTCGGTCTCGTCGGTCCCGTCCCAATGGGCCGAAACGAACCCCCCGGTGGTGGCGATCACTTCCCTGAATTCTTCATAGGTATCCACCTCGGTGATGCCGGCATCCCGGAAGTCCTTCGCGCGCTGATAAATCGCATCCTGCATTTCGCCGAGCAGGTTGCCGATATACTCCTCAATGCCCTCTGCCGGGACCACTTGTTTCTCCAGCGTATCCCGACGGGCCACCTCAAAGGTGCCGTTCGCCAGGTCTCGCGGCCCCACACCCAGGCGTACAGGGACGCCCTTCAATTCGTATTCATTGAATTTAAATCCGGGCTTATGGGTGTCCCGGTCGTCGTATTTTACGGAGATGCCCCGATCCCGGAGCCGGGCCGCCAACGGGTTCACCACGGCACTGATTGCCTCCAGTTGCTCCTGCCCCCTGTAGATGGGGACGATCACTACCTGAATCGGCGCCAGTTTCGGGGGCAGCACCAGGCCGTTGTCGTCGCTGTGCGTCATGATCAGCGCCCCCATCAGGCGGGTGGAAACGCCCCAGGAAGTTGCCCAGACGTATTCCTGCTGGCCTTCCGTATTGTCGAATTTCACGTCGAAGGCTTTGGCGAAATTTTGCCCCAAAAAGTGGGAGGTACCTGCCTGCAAGGCCTTGCCATCCTGCATCAGGGCTTCGATACAATAGGTTTCCACAGCCCCGGCAAAGCGTTCCCCGGCCGTCTTGGTCCCTTTAATCACCGGTACGGCCATATGCTCCTCGGCAAAGGTGGCGTAGACGTCCAGGATGGTTTCTGCCTCCGCAATGGCTTCGGCCTCCGTGGCGTGTGCCGTGTGCCCTTCCTGCCAGAGGAATTCTGCCGTCCGCAAAAACAGGCGCGTACGCATTTCCCAGCGGACCACATTGGCCCATTGGTTGATCAGCAACGGCAGGTCCCTGTAGGACTGGATCCAACGCCGGTAGGTATCCCAGATAATGGTTTCGGATGTGGGCCGGACAATGAGTTCCTCTTCCAGACGGGCTTCCGGGTCCACGACGATCCCGCTCCCGTCCTCGGCATTTTTCAGCCGGTAGTGCGTCACAACCGCGCATTCCTTGGCAAAGCCCTCCACATGGCTGGCCTCCTTGCTCAGATAGGATTTCGGGATAAAAATCGGGAAGTAGGCGTTCTGGTGGCCCGTATCCTTGAACATCTTGTCCAGGGCGGCCTGCATCTTCTCCCATATGGCGTACCCATAGGGTTTGATGACCATACACCCCCGTACGCCGGAGTTTTCGGCCAGATCCGCTTTTACCACGAGTTCATTATACCATTTGGAATAATCCTCGCTGCGCGTTGTTAGATTTTTACCCATTCAATGTAGTTTGGCACAACTATTGTGACTTTGTTAACGAAAATAGTTCGTCAAAACTAACTATTTTTAATATGTTCAACAATAAATAAAAAATTGCACCCATGAGACCACCCCTACCCCACATCAACCTTCAAAACACCCTGATATTCGGGCTGTTTGGGTTGCTTCTGGCTTCCTGCGGTTCCTATCAATCCGCCTCGTATTACGACCGGGACGGCATTTATGGTACTGAAGACCGCGTGGTGCGCTACGAAAACCCGCCTGCCCGCCAGGCTCCCCCTGCCCGTCAGGCACCAAATACCGAGCCGGACCCGTACGAAACCTATTTTGGGGATCGCGCTCGCGAACTCGGAGAAGTGCTGGATAGCGAGGTCTTTACCGACATCGATTCCTATTCGAGTTCGGACCAGGACAGCCTGGCCTATACGGACGAAAACCTGATCGGCAATCCGAACGATTATTTTGCCGAAAACAACAACGACTACGAAGGATACCCGGCCTGGGGCGACCAGGGCGGCAACCTCACAGTGAACGTCTACGGAGGCGGCTGGGGCTACAACAACTGGGGTTGGAACAACTGGGCCTGGGGCAGCCCGTGGGCCTTTGGTGGCTGGTATTCCCCCTGGGGGGCTGGCTGGGGCTTCAACAACTGGGGCTGGGGATGGAATTCTTGGCGCTGGAACCGTTGGGGCTGGGGCTGGAACAACTGGGGCTGGAATGGCTACTGGGGCTGGGGCAACTGGTACAGCCCGTACTACGGGTACGCCGGATACTGGGGGAACCGCTACTGGCGCAATGGTTTCTACCGAAACGCCTATGCCTATAACTCCGGGCGCCGGGGGCTCTACAACCGGAATCCCGGGGTAACCCGCAACGCCAGGTACAGTTCTGCGGCGCGGACCACCTCGCAATACCGCACAAACAGCGGACGCTCCAATCTGAATCGCAATGGCCGGTATTCTGCAGCCAGGTCGCGCTCCAACCTGGACGCGGCCGCCCGCAACCGGGCGTATCGCTCCAGCAGGTCTACCCGGACCTCCCCGTCCTATGGCAACTCCAGGAGTTCCCGTTCTTACAGCGGGTCATCCAGGGGGTATAGCCGATCCTCGGGATACAACCGTTCGGGAAGCACCCCGAACCGGAGTTACTCGTCCGGCAGGACCAGCAGGGGGCGCTCGGGCACGTACAGCAGCGGCCGAAGCAGCAGCCGGTCTTCTGGCAGCTACCGCAGCAGCGGCCGAAGCAGCAGCCGGTCATCGGGAAGTTTCCGCAGCAGCGGCGGCAGTAGCCGGTCTTCAGGCAGTATGCGAAGCAGCGGCGGCAGCAGCCGGTCCTCAGGAGGGCGTTCTTCCGGGGGTCGCAGCGGGGGCCGGAGCGGCGGACGCGGCGGCATATAACGATCATCCCCTTTTCATAATCAAAAAGCATCACCAATGAAGCGTATATTCACTTTCATCCTGCTCGGCCTGTGCGTTAACGCAACCGCGCAGACCGTCAACGACGTACTCCGATACGGCCTGGAAGAAACCCAGGGATCGGCCCGTTTCCAGGCAATGGGCGGGGCTTTTGGAGCCCTGGGTGGCGACCTGTCCTCCCTGAACATCAACCCGGCCGGATCTGCCGTCTTCAGCAACAACATCCTCACCGTCTCCGGCGGGAACTACAACCGGGACAATACGGCCGGCTTTGGCCCTGCAGGTGGCACCCTGGAAGGGCTCAATGCGGTAGAACTCAACCAGGTTGGAGGCGTATTCGTGTTCAAGAGCACCGAAGGGGCAGCCTGGAACAAACTGGCCCTCGGGGTGAATTACGACATGGTGGAGAATTTTGACGACTCCTACCGGATCATCGGCAGCAACCCCAACGGTATCGACACATACTTCCTGAACTTTGCCCAGGGCGTCCCGCTCGGGCCATTGCGCGTCCGGGAAGGGGAAACCGTGGTGGATGCCTACCTGGATATCGGATCGAGCCTCGGGTTTGCGGACCAGCAGGCATTCCTCGGCTTCCAGGCCGGGTTCATCGACCCGGTAGACCCGGATGACGACGGGAATACGGACTATTTTTCCAATGCGGACTACTCCACCGTCAACCAGGACTACATCCAGAGTACCAACGGGTACAACAGCAAGTTTACACTGAACTTCTCCGGCCAGTACCAGGAGAGTTTCTACCTGGGGGCTTCCCTGAACTTCCATTCCGTCCTGTACGAGCGCCTGACCTTCCTGGACGAAAGCGGTTACGACGCGGGCTCCCCCATTCAGTCGGCCACCTTCGACAGCTTCCTGCATACCGAAGGGTCCGGATTTTCCATGCAAATCGGCGCCATCGCCAGGCTGGGCGATGTAGTACGGATCGGCGGGGCATACCAGTCCCCTACCTGGTACCGCCTCACGGACGATTTCTCCCAGGCGGCCAATTCGGATTTTGCCGACAAAAACCCGAATGTCACCAATATCAACCTGGGGGTGATCAACCTCTTTGACACCTATACGATCAAAACCCCCGCCAAGGTTACAGGGAGTGTCGCCCTGGTATTCGGGCCCGAGGGGTTACTGAGTTTTGACTACGACTACCAGGATTTCTCCAACGCGGAGCTACGCCCTGCATCCGACGCCAATTTCGCCTCGGAAAACGCTTATATGGCTGAAGTACTCGGCGGGGTCTCCACCTATCGCCTGGGCGGGGAATACCGGATCGACCGGGTAAGCCTGCGCGGGGGGTACCGCTACCAGACAAGTCCGTATAAGGAGGAGGGAATCTGGGGAGACCTGGAGGCTTATTCCGGCGGTATTGGCTACAGCTGGGGGCCCAACCGGCTCGACCTCTCCTACAGCCGCAGCGAACAGGACGTCACCGAGGCGCTTTACGACGGCGGCCTGGGGGATGCTTTTATCAACCGCGTAAACAATTACGTTACCGTGGGATATACGCTGAACTTCTAAAGCACAGCTAGACGGTTTTCAGCTTAAATCCTACCGCTTCAGCGTAAAGTGGGCCCGGACCAGGTTCGCCACCAGGACCCCCTGTTCGTCCCGGCTGTATTCCAGGCGGAACCAGTAGTCGGAAGACGGGAGGGGCCGGCCGTTGAAATTGCCATCCCATCCCACACTTGTCTCGTCAATCTGCTTGAGGAGTTTTCCATACCGGTCAAAGATGAACACCACCGGTTCGGTGAGCTCTTCAATCCCGAGGATGTGCCAGGTATCGTGGATGCCGTCCGCATTCGGGGTAAAGAACTTCGGGTAGCCGATTACCAGGAATTCGGTGGGTTCGGTGGTCCCGCATCCGTTCCGGTCGTTGATGACCACCGTGTTGATCCCCGGGGGGACGTCGTTGAAAATCGGGGACTCCTGGAATGGCCCGCCGTTGATGGCGTACTCGTAATCCCCGTTCCCCGCCGGGATGATCTCAATGTTGTTGCTGTCCGACAAATCCGCGAGGATGTCCACCCGGTCCAGTTGGGGTTCCCCATAGTAGGTAATCAGGATATCGTCCGCATACACCTCCGAGGTCGTTGCGGTGACTTCCACAAAATACCGGCCGGAATCCGGGCTGGAGACCGTTAGTTCGGTTTCCCCGGGCCCCGAGGCCAGGGTCGCGTCGATCGTGCCGTCGTCGTCGTAATCCACCGACCAGACAATATCCGCAATATCCGGGCCCGCCGGGGAATTCAGGGCACTCAGCACGATATCCGGGTCGCCTTCGCAGGCGGTGATGTCCAGGCCGAGGAATTCATCCCGAAGCGTACAGTCCAGGGCCGTGTCCTGGTTGGTGTTTACCGAATTCCCGGTAAAAGTCAGCGAAAAGGGTTCGGGGTCCCCGTCAAAATTTGTGTTGTAATTGTTGATGAGCAGGTAGTAGATTTCCCCGGGTTGTACCTCGAGGAACGCGTCGTAGGTGTTCTGGCTCCCCGTCAGGTGGGGCGCGCCAACCTGCCCGTTTTCCGGGTTGATGCCCACCCCGGTAAAATTGGTGTCGTTCACCTCGTAGTTGCACCGGATGGGCTGGGCCGTGCCATTGCTGATATCCGCACAATCCACATCCGGGCCGTACAGGGCAAAATCCCATTCAGCGGTCACAGTCCCGGACGCACCCGGAAGCGCCTCGATATCAAAGCCAATCTGCCCCCCGGTACCCGCGCGGAAAACAAACCAGGACGTATTGTTCTCGATATTCGCAGAAGTATTGCTGCCTTTTTCCAGGCAACCCGATTGGCGGATGACGTCCGGGTCAAAATCGTCGATATCGCCCCCGCCGTCTGCAAACCACGTGCGCACGGTATCCGCGCAGACCGGGATGGCCGACCGGCAATCCGGTGAGTTCTGGGCGGTCACGGCCGGGACATAAAGCAGGCAGCCCAGGAGTAATACCAGGTAGTTCTTCATAGGGTTTGGGGCACGAATTTCTGTATAGTATAACTCCCGCGGGTACGATTTAGTATAGGTTTACCGAAGTTTTTGACCGTTAATCGACCAACGGACAAGGCATGGGAGCCTCAGCGTTTCAGGGCGAAATGCGCATTCAGGTACCGGGCTTCCACCCGCTGGCCGTTGGAGTCCGTGTAGGTCAGGCGGAACCAGTAGTCGGCACCGGGCAACAGGCGCCCGCGAAATGTACCGTCCCATCCGGCGGAGGTGCCGTCCATTTGTTTGAGCAGTTTCCCGTAACGGTCAAAAATGTGCACCACCGGGTCGGTGAGCGTTTCGATGCCGCGAATGTGCCAGCGGTCGTGTTGTCCGTCCCCGTTGGGGGTGAAAAATGGCAGGTAGCCCACAACCGTAATCGTCTCGGTAATCTCCCCGCAACCGAGGGCATCCCGCATCCGTACCTGATGGGATCCGGCTGGTACGCCTTCAAATACGGGACTCGACTGGAAGGGGCCGTCATTCAGGGCGTATTCAAAGTTCCCTGAGGCCTGGGTTTCCACCGTCACGCGGTTCGACGCAGACAGGTCTTCCACCAGGATATCCGAAATGCTCGGGGGGGCCGAGAGGATAACCTCCACGGTGCGCTGGGCCGTACAGATGCCCCCTCCTGAACCGGTGGAAGCGGTAAGCGTAAAGGTGCCCGCCTGGCTGACCGTACGCCCGGGGCCGGACAGGCCGTCCTGCCAGCTGTAGGCCACCCCCGGTTCCGCCTGGGACAGCCCGATGAAGGCGCTGCCGCCATTGTCGCAGATATATACCTGCTCGCCAAAATCCAGGTTCGGGGTCAACAGGACCTCCAGTTCAAATTGGGAGGAGGCGTCGTAACAATTCGGGTTTTCCAGGGAGGTCACCCGCACATAAACCGTATGGTTCCCCGGGCCCGGAGACCAGTTGTCCGGCAGGGCGGCAATCCCCGCCTGTGCATCGAAATTGCTGGCGTGATAGGTTACGCGGAACTCCCCGGGGTCCTGGGTTCCCAGGGCTTCGGCATCCCGGGCAGGCAAGTAATAAGGCGGGTCGCCGCTGCAGATCATCGCGTCGGCTACGGGTTCGGACCGGGCTGCAGGGCTGAAGCCCACCTGGACATCGCTGACTTCCTGGGAGCCGTCCGGCAGGTCGACCACGATACGGTACATGGCTGCTGCAGTTGCCGAATAGGTTGCGGATGTTTCCCCGGGTATGAGGCTGAAACCGGACCCCGAATCCGCATACCACTGGTAGCCCGTGGCAGACGAAGTCGTTCCATCCAGCAGTACCGCATCGCCTTCGCAGGCCGCTACAGGTGGCCCCAGCAGGTTACTGATGATGGAGCAGTCCAGGGCATCATACGGATGGTCCTCAAAGATCTGGCCCGAAAACTGGATGGAAAACCCGGAATTCGTATTGCTGAAATTGTTGATGAGCAGGTAGTAATCCTCCCCGGGCTGTACGTCCAGCCAGGGTTCGTACAGGAAGGTATCCGCATTTCCCGAAGGGTCTTCCCCTACCCCCATATAGACTTCGCGGTCCCGGTTGTCGAAAAAATTGCAGCGTACCGGCTCCCCGAGGCTGCCGCAATCCGAGGCGCGATACAGGGCAAAATCCCAGTCCTCGGACGGGTCAAAGGAAATGTTGAAGCCCAGTTGCCCGGCAGCCCCCGTCCGGAAACGATACCAGGCGGAATTCGATTCGATATAACCCGAGAGGGTGGGCTCCAGGCAACCCGAAGTTGCCGCGCCCCCGAAATCGTCGGTGCCATACCCGGAAGTCCCCCCGTTCACGGGGGTATTGCTGCAAATCGGAATAGCCGTCTGGCAATCCGGGGAAATCTGTGCGGTCCCCCAGGATGCCACCAACAGGAAAAGACCTGCCGCCAGGCCGGTTTGTCTGCGTCTTTTATACATGGTCGTACTTGGGCAAAATAAAAATAGGAAGGCCATTTCCTTAACACGAATTTATGTTGTGTACCCGCCCAAACACGCCATAAAGTGGCATATAATGTATATCTTTGCCAATTGTAAAGTACCCTACCGATGAAAACCGATCCAGCATTGGAAACTTCCCGGGAATCCTTTATGGAGGACCATTTTACCGGAAAAGAAGAAACCCCCTTGCGGGAAGATGCGTTCCGTTTGAGCGATGAAGAAAAGATCGACCGCATCCGCCAGAATGTGCGGGATATTTTGCTCACCCTGGGCATGGACCTGAACGACGACAGCCTCCGGGGCACCCCGGACCGTGTGGCGAAAATGTACGTAAAGGAAATCTTTGCCGGGTTGCACCCGGACCGCCGCCCCAAATCTTCGACCTTCGACAACAAATACAAGTATGGGGAGATGCTGGTGGAGAAGAATATTACGGTGTACAGCACCTGTGAACACCACCTGCTGCCAATTGTCGGCAAGGCCCATATTGCCTATATTTCCGGCGGTTCAGTGGTTGGTTTATCCAAGATGAACCGCATTGTCGACTACTACGCGAGGCGCCCTCAGGTACAGGAGCGGATGAACATCCAGATCGTCCGCGAACTGCAGCGGGTTTTGGGCACCGAAGACGTCGCATGCGTCATCGATGCCAAGCACCTCTGCGTCAATTCCCGCGGGATCCGCGACGTGGACAGCAGCACGGTGACCTCGGAATACGGGGGCCGATTCAAGGAAGAAGAATCACTCCGCCGGGAATTCCTGGAATACATCAACCTGGATACCGAATTTTAAGCCCATTCTATGGCGCTCTACACGGAACAAACCCTTAAAGTCCACAATTCCCTTACCGGGACCAAGGAAACCTTCACCCCCATCCACGAAGGCCACGTAGGCATGTACGTCTGCGGGCCGACCGTTTACAGCAACGTCCACCTGGGGAACTGCCGGACCTTCATGTCCTTTGACCTGATTTTCAGGTACCTCAGGCACCTGGGCTATAAAGTCCGGTTCGTGCGCAACATTACGGATGCGGGCCACCTGGAGGACGATGCCGACCAGGGGGAAGACAAGATCGCCAAGAAGGCGCGGCTCGAGAAAATCGAGCCCATGGAGGTGGTGCAGCGCTATACGGTGGATTTCCACAACATCCTGCAGCGCTTCAACCTGCTCCCCCCGAGTATCGAACCCACGGCTACAGGCCATATTGTGGAGCAGATCGAGATCATCAAGGTGATTATGGACCGGGGATACGCCTATGAGAAGAACGGCTCGGTGTACTTCGACGTAAAACGGTTCAACCAGGATTACGAGTACGGCAAGCTGAGCGGCAGGAAGCTGGAGGACATGATTGCGAATACCCGCGAACTGACCGCCCAGGACGAAAAACGGAACCCGCAGGATTTTGCCTTGTGGAAAAAGGCCGAGCCCCAGCACATCATGCGCTGGCCTTCTCCCTGGGGGGAAGGATTCCCGGGCTGGCACCTGGAATGCACCGTAATGAGCACCAAGTACCTGGGGGATACTTTTGATATCCACGGGGGTGGCATGGACCTGAAATTCCCGCACCACGAATGCGAGATTGCCCAGGCCGAGGCGGGGAACGACCAGTCGCCCGTCCGCTACTGGCTGCATGCCAACATGCTTACCCTGAATGGCAAGAAAATGGCCAAATCCACCGGGAACAACTTGCTCCCGGGGGAGATTTTCAGCGGGGAAAACGACATCCTGAGCAAGCCGTTTGCGCCAACGGTGGTCCGCTTCTTTATGATGCAGGCCCACTACACAAGCATCCTGGATTTGAGCGACGAGGCCCTGCTCGCGGCAGAAAAGGGATACAACCGCCTGATGGAAGCCATGGAACAGCTCCCCGGCCTGCCCACCGGCAAGACGTCCGATTTCGATGTGGCTGCGTGGCGGCAACGCTGCTATGACGCGATGAATGACGATTTCAACAGCCCGGTACTGATTGCCCAGCTGTTCGAAGCCGTCAAGACCATCAATCTGGTCCGGGACGGGAAACAATCGCTTTCCCCGGCCGACCGGGATACGCTGCAGGAAACCATGGAAGGCTTTGCCTTTGAGGTGCTCGGGTTGGAACCTGGACGGAGCCAAACCCAGGAAACCGAGAAACTGGAAGGTGTAATGAAGCTGGTCATCGACCTTCGGAACCAGGCCCGGGCGAACAAGGATTACCATACTTCCGACCAGATCCGGGACACCCTTTCGGAACTCGGAATCCAACTCAAGGACGGCAAGGAAGGGACGACCTTTACCCTCTAACCCCCAAAAAGCGGTTATGAAAAACAAACTCGCCTTGCCGCTTATCTGGCTGGTGCGCGGGTACCAGCGCTATGTTTCCCCCCTGACCCCGCCGAGTTGCCGCTACAGCCCTACCTGTTCCCAATATACCCTGGAGGCGCTGAAGAAACACGGGGTGTTCAAAGGGGGCTGGCTGGCGTTGAAGCGGATTGCTTCTTGTCATCCATGGGGCGGTTCCGGCTACGACCCGGTGCCCTGATCCCAAACTGCAACCACAGGCCAGCGCGCCAGCTCGCCCACAGCTCAAAAGGTCCACTGGACCTTTTCATTCCGCTGTGACGGGGGAGGTTCCGGCTACGACCCGGTGCCCTGATCCCAAACTGCGACCACAGGCCAGCGCGCCAGCTCGCCCACAGCTCAAAAGGTCCCACGGACCTTTTTGACTCGCTGTGTCGGGGGGGAATTTGTATCTTAGACGGCAAATTACCGCTATGTTTCTACTAGGTTTCACCTGGAATCCGGACGATACGCTGTTCAAGCTCGGGGTGTTGCAGATCAAATACTATAACCTCCTTTGGATTATCGCCTTCGCCGTCGGGTGGTACCTGATGAAGCAGATCTTTCAGCGCGAAGGCCGTTCCCGGGAGCAGCTGGATGCCCTTTTTATCTATGCCGTACTGGCCACCATGCTGGGTGCGCGCCTCGGGCATGTGTTTTTCTACGACTGGGATTACTACAGCAGCCACCTGGTAGAGATATTGCTTCCCATCCGCGAACAGGCCGGGAGCAGCCTCTTTGGAATTATCAACGGGTATGAGTTTACCGGCTTTACCGGTTTGGCCAGCCACGGGGCCGCTATCGGAGTAATTATCGGGATGTACCTCTTTACGAGGAAGTACAGTTCCTTCAACATGCTCTGGGTCCTGGACCGGATTGTCATCCCCGTCTCCCTGGGGGCCTTCCTGGTTCGCCTGGGAAATTTTTTCAACTCCGAAATAAACGGCAAAATCACGGATGCCTCCTTTTTCCTGGCAACCCGTTTCGTCCGGGATTCGGACGACATGCCGGCGGGCCAGGCCATGCACATTACCGGGGAACGCACCCCGGAGGCCGCCTACCGGGCCCTGACAGACGACCCGCAATTTGCGGAACACCTCCAGGCCATCCCCTTCCGGCACCCGGCCCAGTTGTACGAGGGCCTGTTGTATATCGGCGTTTTTGCGATCCTTTACTGGCTCTACTGGAAGACCTCCAAGGCCGCTCGTCCCGGGTACCTTTTTGGCCTGTTCCTCGTATTGCTGTGGAGCATCCGGTTTGTCGTGGAATTCGTTAAGAAGAGCCAGGGCGGGTTTGAAGATACCCTGGGATATCTCTCCACCGGCCAGTGGCTCAGCATCCCCTTTGTCCTGTTGGGCCTGTATTTTATGTTTCGGCCCACTAAGCCTGCAAGCCATGCCTGATCACCAAGCAACCGCGATTCGCCGTATTTTCAGCCGGCTGACGGCAGCCCTGTGCCTTGCTGCCTTTTGCTGCCTGTCCGGGTGCCGCGATGCCGAAAAGCCCGCGCTCAAAACCGAAGAGGTCCGCTTTACAAAAGAAGGGATCCTGGAAATCCTGTCGGCCGAATCGGATTCCGTCCTGGCCGTATTGGAGATTGAAATTGCAGATACGGAATACGAGACCCAGACCGGGTTGATGTACCGGAAGGAAATGAAGGATAACCGGGGGATGCTGTTCCTTTTCGACGCAGAGGAACAACACGCATTTTACATGAAAAACACGCTGATCCCACTGGATATTATCTTTATCGGTTCGAATCGGGAAATTGCCACCATCCGGCGGAACGCCCAACCCCTGGACGAAGGCAGTATACCCTCCGGGGTCCCCGTCCAGTATGTCCTGGAGGTCAATGCCGGGCTCAGTGAACAATGGGGCCTGGAACCCGGCGACCGGATTCGTTGGGAAAGGACCGATTAGCAGATGGCTGAGCATACCGTCATATTCACGGATAATCATTCGGACAAGTACGCATTCTCGGAGTCGCTGCTGCAGGGCAATCCGCCGGAGGCCCTCAGTGGGCTGCGGAGCCTGAGTGGGGCATTGTTTTCGAATGCGCGGATTGCAGACTTTATTGAGGAAGAAGCCCGGCACCAGCGTTCGGACCTCCAGCCGCAGCCCGATCGGGAGTTGCGCACCTACTCCAGCGGGGAGCGCAAAAAAGCCCTCCTGGCCTACCTGCTGCAACAACAGCCCGATTTCCTGATCCTGGACGACCCCTTCGACAACCTGGACCGGGAATACCGGGAATCGCTGTCGGGGCAACTTGAAGAACTCGCGCGTAGGACCCTGTTGATCCAATTGGCAAGCCGTCCTTCGGATGTGCTCCCCTGTATGGTCCACCGGGCATTTCTCGAGGGGCAGAACCTGGTGGGATTCCCCACCTACGAACCCGAAATCCCGTCGGGGCCCCGGATTACCGGTTCCATCCCGCCCCCGCCCGGGCCGCTGTCCGAACTTCCCGAAACGCTCGTGGATTTCCGCGACGTATCCGTAGCCTACAGCGGGCGAACCATCGTGAGAAATATTGACTGGCGGATCCGGCGGGGCGAATTCTGGGAACTCCGGGGGCCAAACGGAAGCGGGAAAACCACCTTGATTTCGCTGATTACCGGCGATAATCCAAAAGCATACGGACAGGAGCTCTACCTCTTTGGCACCAGAAAAGGCAGCGGGGAAAGCGTCTGGGACATCAAAGAACACATCGGGTATTTTACCCCGGCCATGGCCGACCGGTTTCGCGGATACCACAGCGTTGAAAACATGCTCATTTCCGGGTTAACCGACTCAGTAGGCCTCTACCAGCAACCGGGGGACCTCCAGCTTTCTCTCGCCCGGCAGTGGATTGGTCTGCTCGGGATGGAACAGGAGCGGGATGTGCTGTTCCGAGATCTCACGGAAGGGCAGCAACGCCTGGTTTTTTGTGCCAGGGCGATGATCAAGCACCCGCCCCTGTTGATCCTCGATGAGCCTACCGCTGCCCTGGACGAGCCATCGGCCTTCTTGGTTGTGTCGCTGATCCGTAAAATGGCGGCGGAAAGCCGTACGGCCGTTGTCTTTGTTTCCCATCGGTCAGAACCCGGGCTGCATCCGGAAAAAACGCTTTTCCTTGAAAGCGGACAAGGCGGATCCCGGGGTCGCATCGCCTGAGCGGCTCCCCCAAATTAATTTTTCGTAACTTATTGAGGCTTTCCGTAATACGGGCAGCATTGCAACCATCGCCGGAACTGGCGGTTTTCCAGCTGCACGAATCAATTACCTCCTTTAATATGCCCACAACGCTCGTTTTTAAAGAGACCCGGGACTATCTCGAAATCACCCTGAAAAATCCACGGAAAAAGGGGACGGAGGTAGATACCTTTGCCGATATGTGGAGGGAATTCGCTCTTCAGTGCCGGGCTACCGACCAGGTACGCGTGATGGCCCGGATACAACTCCGCCAGAAACAATCGGTGGAATCCGCCTATCAGATTGCCCGCGCGGCCATTAAGGGCAGCTGGCAACGGGAGTACAAGCTCGCCCTGGTAGCGCGGTTGGAAGACCACTTCTACCTGACGCTGCTCAGGGACTTTATGGTCCACGAAGGCTTTGAGGTAGATTTGTTTACAAGCCGGCGGGCAGCCCGAAGGTGGCTCTTGTCCGAATAAAAAAATCGCTGCCCTCGGGCAGCGATTTTTTCAATTGATGCATCGGGTGCCGTTTCCGGCAGCCGCGGGATGCTTACTTTTTGCCTGCAGAGATTTTCCTTGACAGGGAATCGAACATGATAGGCGTTGCGATAAAGAGGGACGAATAGGTACCCACAATCACCCCGACAATCATCGCAAACATAAAGCCTCGCAGCGTCTCCCCTCCAAAAATAAAGATAGACAGGAGAACGACCAGGGTCGTGAGCGAGGTATTCAGCGTACGGCTCAGCGTACTGTTCAGGGCCATGTTCGTATTTTCCCCGGCACGCCAGCCGCGTTCGGCAATGATCTCCCGAATCCGGTCAAAGACTACCACTGTATCGTTCAGGGAATAACCGATAACCGTCAGGATGGCGGCGATAAAAGCCTGGTCGATTTCCATGCTGAAGGGCATCAGCGAGCTGGTGACCGAGAATACCCCCAGCACGATCAGCACGTCGTGGAAAACGGCTGCCACGGCGCCCAGCGAGAACTGCCAGCGCCGGAAACGCAACAGGATATAGAGGAAGACAACCGCCAGGGAGCCAATGACCGCCCATACAGCATTCTTCTTGATATCGTCGGCAATAGTCGGCCCGACTTTCCGGTACTTCATCACCCCGACATCCTCATTCGTCCCCCCGGGAACAAAATCTTCATAGGTGGTGCCGTCCGGCAGGTATTTCTGGAGGGAGTTAAACAGGATCCCCAGGATTTCCTCGTCCACCTCGGTGCCCTGCACATCCACCTTGTACTTTGTGGTCACCATGATCTGGTTGGCATCCCCAAAGGTCTTGGCACTGGCACTCCCCAGGGCGTCGGTCAATTCCCCGGAGATTTCAACCGGGTTCACTGCGTCCACAAAGCGGATCTGGTAGTTCCGCCCCCCGACAAAATCCACCCCCTGGTCAAGCCCCTTGGTAAACAGGGAAGCCAGCCCGGCAATCAGCAGAACGCCGGATACCACGTAGGCGATTTTCCGCTTGGAGAGGAAGTCGATGTTCATATTCTGGAACAGGCCGCGGGTAATCCCGGTTGCAAAATCGAGTTTCCGGCCGCGGCGGTTCAGGTAAGCGTCAATAAGCAGACGCGTTACAAAAATGGCCGTGAACAGGGAGGTCAGGATACCGATGATCAGCGTGGTGGCAAAGCCCTTGATAGGACCTGAGCCGAAAACCAGCAGGATCAGGGCGGTGAGCCCGGTGGTGATATTGGCGTCCAGGATAGAGGAAAGAGCGTTGTCAAAACCGTCCGAAACAGCCTGCGCCATCCCCTTGCCTTTTTGCAGTTCCTCCTTGATACGTTCAAATATCAGCACGTTCGCATCCACGGACATACCGATGGTCAATACAATACCGGCAATCCCCGGCAGCGTCAGTACGGCGCCCAGGCTGGCGAGCACCCCGAATATCAGCACGATGTTGAACACCAGGGCGATGTCCGAGAACAACCCGGCCCTGCCGTAATAGAAGATCATCCAGATCAATACAAAGATCATCGCGATCACAAAGGAGGTAAACCCGCTGTCAATGGCTTCCTGCCCCAGGGAGGGCCCGACCACAAACGAGTCGATGATTTCCGCCTCGGCGGGGAGTTTCCCGGCCCGCAGTACGTTGGCAATATCCTTGGTCTCTGTCACGGTAAATGTGCCCGTGATTTCAGAGCTACCCCCGGGAATCCCGCCTTTTTGGGAAACCCCGGGCGCGGTGTACACCCGGTTGTCCAGCACGATGGCAATCCCCGTATTATTCAGGTTGGCTTCGTTGGTGAGTTCCTGCCACTCACGGGCCCCGCGGACGTTCATGTCCATCCCCACAGCCGGCCGGTTGTACTGGTCAAACTGGTCGCGGGCATCGCTGACCACGTCCCCGCTCATGCGCGGCACCCCGTCCCGGTTCGATTTCAGGGCGTACAGGGCTGCTACTTCGGTGCCCTGGGACGGGCGTTCCCACATAAATTTCGTAAACTGGACCTGGGGCGGCAAAAGCCGGCGGATGCGGGGCATGCGCAGCCAGGATCCGATTTCGGCCGTATCCTGGATGGCCGCCAGGCCGATGGCATAGCCCGGGCCGTTGAGTTGCAGCTTTTCGAAAAGCGGGTTGCGCTCGGTGGCGAGGTCCAGGGAGTCCTGGGCAACGTCCGAAAGCAGCGAGTCGATTTCGCTGGCTTCTTCCATGGGTTCCGGCGTATCCGCCTCCACGATGGATTTGAGCTCTTCGTTGGCCTGGATAAAGAAGTTGATCAGGTGCTGGTTGCCCGGTTCGTAGGTTTCCCAAAACTCGAGCTGGGCCGTACTCGAGAGCAGGTCCTGCGCACGGGCGATATCCCGGGCCCCCGGGAGTTCCACCAGGATCCTGCCGGAATTCCCCTCCCGCTGGATATTGGGCTGGGTGACGCCGAAACCGTCAATACGTTCCCGGAGCACTTCAAACGCGGAAACAACCGCTTCATCCACCTTCCGCCGGATGATGGGCTTAACCTCCTCGTCGCTCATCTCAAAATTGATCTCGTCGCTCAGCCCCTTGTTGGCAAAAATATCCGGGGAGGCCAGCTTGGTGTCGCCTTTCACGGCGTCAAAGGCATCGAAGAACAATTCGAGGTACGTTTCATCGCTGTTGCGGGATGCAGCATCCGCATCTGCAAGGGCCTTGTTGAAGGCCGGGTTCTTGGTGTTGTTTGCCAGGCCGGAGAGGATATCCCGCACGGAGATCTGCAGCGTTACGTTGATACCCCCCTTCAGGTCGAGGCCTTTGTTGAGCTCTTTCTTCTTAGCATCCTCATAGGACGTAAAGCCGAGGATCGGGTTTTTGGCCACCGAGTCCAGGTATCTGGCTTCTGCCTGTTCCCGCTTGGCGACATAGTCTTCCTCATCGGTCGAAACCGCAGCCGCCGCATGGGCTTCCGCGTCGGATTCGATCTTAGAGGTAATGAAGGTGTAGGATAACTGGTAGACACTCACCAGCCCGAACAGCAAAGCAAAAAGCTTTATAAGTCCTTTATTATTCATGAGTTAAATGCTTATCTGAAATAATTACGGTGCTGCAAACAGCGTGCAAATATATTACTTCCCCTAGGAACTGCCAATAAAATCAGTGCTTTTGTAACGGCCCTCAAGGCGCTGGGAATGTGGGTTTCCCGCATGGGTGGCACCATGAAAAAAGGCATGCCCTCAGCGCGCATGCCTTTTGAAGTTCCCTTGCCGGCAACCAAGCGGCAGTCCGTATTTATCCAGGTTAAACCACCCGGGGGACCGGCCGGGGCCGGGACAATCGTTTACACGTCCAGCAGGGCGTTGGTCTTGGATACCCCTTCCGCACTCTGGGCCATTTTGGCTTTTTCGGCCTCGCTCAATTCAATTTTGACGATTTCCTCGATGCCGTTGCGCCCCAAAAGCACGGGGACGCCGATACAGAGGTCGTCCAGGCCGTATTCCCCCTGCAACAGGGCGGAACAGGGGAACATTTTCTTCTGGTCGCAGGCGATGGCCTGTACCAGGGCAGAGACGGCAGCCCCCGGGGCATACCAGGCGCTGGTGCCCAGGAGTTTGGTCAGGGTGGCCCCGCCTACCTTTGTGTCTTCGGCCACCTGCGCCAGCCGCTCCTCGGAAAGGAATTCGGAAACCTTAATGCTGTTCCGCGTCGCATGGCTGGTGAGGGGCACCATGCCTGTATCGCTGTGCCCCCCGATCACCATCCCGTCAACATCAGAAATCGGGGCGTCCAGGGCTTCGGCCAGGCGGTATTTAAACCGGGCGCTGTCCAGGGCACCGCCCATCCCGATAATCCGGTGGCGCGGGAGGTCGGTGGATTTATGTACCAGGTAGGTCATCGTATCCATGGGGTTGGAAACCACAATGACGATGGCTTCCGGGGAATGTTCCAGCAGGCTGGCGGAAACTGTCTTTACGATGCCCGCGTTGATGCCGATAAGCTCTTCACGGGTCATGCCCGGTTTGCGGGGGATGCCCGAGGTGATCACCACAATATCGCTTCCGGCCGTTTTCTTGTAGTCGTTTGTAGAACCGACGATGCGCGTGTCAAAACCGTTCAGGGATGCACACTGCATGAGGTCCATCGCCTTGCCCTCGGCAACTCCTTCCTTGATATCCAGCAACACCACTTCCGAGGCGAAATCCTTAATGGCAATATACTCTGCGCAGCTGGCTCCTACGGCTCCTGCACCCACAATGGTAACTTTCATAATACTCTATTTATAGTTGATTTTCAGCCTGCCAAAAATAGGGAAAAATAGCCGAATATCCGAGGATTCCGGGGCGATGTGGAGCCCCGGCGGAGCGGATGCCGAATCCGGGCCGGATGTTAAGGTTTTGGGCCGTTCATCGAATTACATGGCCCCGGGAACGTCGTTGGTCGAAAAAAAACAATACGCGAGGCTTCGCCCCGTTGCAAGTATACCCCAAATCTCAATTGAGCTGAACCATGAGACGTAAAGTTCCCTTTTTCCTGCTCTTAATTTGTACCCTGACCCTGACCGCCTGTTCCGAGGTGGAAACCAACAATGACCCGGTAATCGGGATCTGGAGCCGTGCCGATTTTGCGGAGGCCCCGGAGGGCCGCATTTCCGTTAGGGAAGAGTGGATATTCAACGATGCCTACCTGGGGCGTTACCACCGGTACGAGGGCAATGTCCTTACGGTAAAAACGGATTTCGGGTGGGAAAAAGAAGGGGCGGTCTACCAAATTGAATATCCGGGTCTGGACCGGGAGGCAGACCGGGTGACCCTGAAACAAAACCCGGACAGCGAGTTGCTCCTCGACCTGCAGGGCGAGGTGCTGGCACAGCGGGAATAGCCCGCTTCAAACAAGCCCATTTCTTACCATTTCTATATGAAAACAGCCCCGGCCTAACAAGGCGGGGCTGTTTCGCTTTGCGGGATTGCGGGCCTCCTACCGGAACCCGAAATTGATGCCTGCGCTCAACAGGTTGAACTCGGCCAGGGTATAGTCCACGTGCAGGCGGAAGAACCCTAGCTTTAGTTTGGTTCCCAGCGTCGCCGTGGCGCCGCTGGCTTGCTTGTTGATCGAGAACGGATCCTCATAGGTTGTCTGAAACGGGCCGGAGGTAACCGTATACGTCCCGAGCACATCGGTATCCGATTTCCCGGTTACGTAGCCGAGCCCCCCGTAGAAGTTAATCACCGGCAGGCGCGTGGCGGCCATCGCCTGGAAGCTCCAACCGCTGATGCGCGTATCGATCCGCTGGTTTTCCCCATCGATGAAATTCGTGTCCGTAAAATCGTAGCTGCCGTTGAGTTGGGTAAAGCCGATAAACCCGGAAATAGACACGGGAAACAACCGATTGGCCGGTATGTGGCTTGTAAACTCGTGGAGCAGCCCGAACCCGAATAGGCTCACAGCCACGTCGTCTGTCTGGATTTTAGGCAAAAAACGGGCTTTTACCTCGGTGCCTTTAACGAGGCCTACCCCTGCCTGGATATAAGCGGCGGGCAGAAAATTGATATTTTCAGAAGCCAGGCCCGATGGAAGCTCAAAGCTTTCCGAGAAGAACCCGTTCTCATCTTCAACCACCACGCGGACACCTTCGATGTCCCCCAGGGCGGTTGCCACGGATTTGGAGGTGCTGCCGTCTTCAAAACGCAGGTTTTCGTAATCCGCCGTATTGAGGACAAAACTCTTTTTCTCCTCCTTGTTCTTGAATCCGGCCATCGACCCCACAATGGAGATCTCGAAACCGCCGAGCGGTTTGGCGGTAGCCGTGCTTAGCCAGGAACCGGACAAGCTGAATATCGTACCTTCTGAAACCGGTGAAAGATAGTCATTGGTAAACCGTTCCGCATCGTTCAGGCCTGCTGCCAGCAGGTCGTTTACATTCGATTGTGCAGCGGCAAATCCCCCGGCGAGCAGGAAACTTGCAACCAGTAGCGTCTTTTTCATTTGTAGGAATTTGCCTCTAAACTAAAAAACCCCGGCTGGAGGGCCGGGGTTTTTGTTGTGAAATCGGGATTCTTATACGTCAATGTTCGCATAAACGGCGTTTCGCTCGATAAATTCGCGCCTCGGAGGGACTTCATCCCCCATGAGCATTGAAAAAATCCGGTCCGATTCGGTGGCATTGTCGATGGTCACCTGCCGCAGCGTGCGGAACTCCGGGTTCATGGTGGTATCCCAGAGCTGTTCGGCGTTCATTTCCCCAAGACCCTTATACCGCTGGATCCCCGGGCTGCCGCTGCTCGTACTGAGTTCTTCCACGATCGCATCCCGTTCCTTATCGTTCCAGGCGTACCGCTTTTTACTCCCCTTCTTGACCAGGTAAAGGGGCGGTGTGGCGATGTAGACGTGTCCGCCTTCGATCAACTCCCGCATGTACCGGAAGAAGAACGTCAGGATTAACGTCTCGATATGGCTCCCGTCCACATCCGCATCACACATGATGATCACCTTGTGGTAGCGGAGTTTGTCGAGGTTCAGCGCCTTGCTGTCCTCCTCGGTACCGATGGTAACCCCCAGGGCCGTGTAGATATTTTTAATTTCTTCGTTTTCGAAGACCTTGTGCTGCATGGCCTTTTCCACGTTCAGGATCTTCCCCCGGAGCGGCAGGATGGCCTGGGTATTCCGGTCGCGCCCCATTTTGGCCGTACCGCCGGCCGAATCCCCCTCCACGAGGAAGATTTCGCAGCGTTCCGGGTCCTGGTCGGAACAGTCCGCCAGCTTGCCCGGGAGCCCGCCACCGCTCATCGGGTTCTTCCGCTGGACCATTTCCCGGGCCTTGGCGGCAGCATGCCGTGCCTGGGCTGCGAGGATTACCTTCTGGACGACGGTCTTGGCATCGTCCGGGTGCTCCTCCAGGTAATTGGTCAGCATCTCGGATACCGCCTGGCTGACGGCCGCGGAAACCTCCCGGTTCCCCAACTTGGTCTTGGTCTGGCCTTCAAACTGCGGTTCGGCCACTTTTACCGAGACAATAGCCGTAAGCCCCTCCCGGAAATCGTCCCCGGCTACCTCAAACTTCAGTTTGTCCAGCATGCCGGAAGCATCCGCATATTTCTTCAGGGTGGTTGTCAGGCCCCGGCGAAAACCGGAGAGGTGGGTCCCCCCTTCGTGCGTATTGATATTGTTTACATAGGAGTGCAGGTTCTCGGTATAGGAGGTGTTGTAGACCATGGCCACCTCAACCGGGATATCGTTTTTCTCGCCTTCCATGGAGATGACGTCTGCGATCAGCGGCTCCCGGTTCCCGTCCAGGAAGCGGATAAATTCCTTGAGCCCCTCCTCGGAGTAGAACCTCTCGGATAGGTACTCCCCCTTTTCCTTAACGCGCCGATCGGTAATGGTGATGGCAACGCCCTTGTTCAGATAGGCGAGTTCCCGCATCCGATTGGAAAGCGTATCGTAGCTGAACTCTATGGTCTGCTGAAAGATTTCCGGGTCCGGGTGGAAGGTGACGATGGTCCCGTTAAGATCGGAAGTCCCGGTGCTCTTAACCGGGTAGAGCGTCCGGCCGCGTTCGTACTCCTGCTCCCAAATCTTGCCTTCCCGGTAAACGGTGGCTTTCAGGTGTTTCGACAGGGCATTCACCACGGAAACCCCTACCCCGTGCAAACCGCCCGAAACTTTGTAGGAATCCTTGTCGAACTTCCCGCCGGCACCGATTTTGGTCATCACCACTTCCAGGGCGGAAACCCCCTCTTTCTTATGCAGGTCTACCGGGATCCCCCGGCCGTTGTCCTCAACGGTTATCGAATTGTCCTCATTGATCGTCACGGAGATCGTATCGCAGTGCCCCCCCATGGCTTCGTCAATGGAATTATCCACTACTTCGTAAACCAGGTGGTGCAGCCCGCGCACCCCGATATCGCCGATATACATCGACGGACGCATCCGCACGTGTTCAATGCCTTCAAGCGCCTGGATACTGTCTGCCGAGTAACTTTTTCCTTTTACTTCTTCGCTCATTCGTTTACAGGTTGTTTTTCTGCAATTTTGCAATCTCACAAATATACGAAATACCCCTGCAAACAGGCCGGTTCCGGCAGATGGAACCCACCCGAGTTATCAACAATTCCTGTGGACAAAAACGCGACCCGGAGAGCTACTTTTCATAGGCGTCCGCGTGGACCCTGGCAACGGCCCGGCCGGAAGGGTCGTTCATGTTGCGGAACGCCTCGTCCCATTCCAGCGCAATCCGCGTACTGCAGGCTACAGAAGGCTCCTGAGGCACGCTTTCCGCGGCCGCATCGCTCGGGAAATGCGATTCAAAGATGCTCCGGTAATAATACTCCTCCTTGGAGGTCGGGGTCTGAATCGGGAATCGGAAATGGGCATTGGCCAATTGTTCGTCGCTGACAGCCTCCGCGACCACTTCCTTAAGCGTATCGATCCAGCTGTAGCCCACCCCATCCGAGAACTGCTCCTTTTGCCGCCAGGCCACGCTTTCGGGCAGGTAGTCTTCAAAGGCCTTGCGCACCACCCACTTTTCCATTCGCTCCGGGGTGATCATTTTATCCCGCGGATTCAGGCGCATGGCCACATCCATAAACTCCTTGTCGAGGAAGGGCACGCGCCCCTCGATCCCCCAGGCCGCCAGGGATTTGTTGGCGCGCAGGCAATCGTACATGTGGAGCTTGTCGAGTTTCCGGACGGTTTCCTCGTGGAAATCCCGCGGCCCGGGAGCCTTGTGGAAGTACAGGTATCCGCCAAATAGCTCGTCGGCCCCTTCGCCCGACAACACCATCTTGATCCCCATCGATTTGATCACCCGGGCCATCAGGTACATAGGCGTGGATGCCCGTACCGTGGTGATGTCGTAAGTCTCCAGGTGGTAAATCACGTCCCGCACGGCGTCCAGCCCTTCCTGTATGGTAAATTTTATCTCGTGGTGGACCGTCCCGATATGGTCGGCCACTTTGCGGGCAGCCGCCAGGTCCGGGGAGCCTTCCAGCCCGACGGAGAAGGAGTGCAGCTGCGGCCACCAGGCATCGGCCTGGTCGCCGGACTCCACCCGCTTCTGGGCATATTTCTTTGCGATAGCCGAGGTAACCGAGGAGTCCAGGCCTCCTGAAAGCAGCACCCCGTAGGGTACGTCGGACATCAGCTGCCGGTGGACCGCGTCCTCCAGTGCCTTGCGCAGGGCAGCGATATCCGTGGGGTTATCCTCTACCGCGTCATACTCCATCCAATCGCGGCTGTACCAGCGCTGAAACCCTTCCTGGTCGCTCAGCATGTAGTGGCCGGGCGGAAATAGCTCAATGCGCGTACAGGTACCCTCCAGCGCCTTTAGTTCAGAGGCCACATAAAAGGTGCCGTGCCGGTCCCAGCCAATATACAGCGGGATAATACCCATATGGTCCCGGGCGATGAAATACCGGTCCGCCTGGCTGTCGTAGAGGGCAAAGCCAAAAATCCCGTTGAGTTCATCCAGGAAGGCCGGGCCCTGCTCCTGGTAAAGGGCCAGGATAACCTCGCAATCGGATTCGGTGCGGAAGTCGTAGGTCCCTTCAAAGCGTTTGCGCAGGGATTGGTGGTTGTAGATTTCTCCGTTTGCAGCCAGGACCAGGTTGCCGTCCGGGCTGTAAAGCGGTTGTTTCCCGGATGCCGGGTCTACGATGGCCAGGCGCTCATGGGCCAGGATGGCCGTATCCGACATGTGGATGCCATTCCAGTCCGGCCCCCTGTGTCTCAGGACCCGGGACATTTCCAGCATCTGGGGCCGTAAATCCTCGGCCGGTTGTTTCAAATCGAAGGCACATACAATTCCGCACATGGTGATAGAGTTTTATTGTGGAAGCAAAATTGAGTGATTTATTTCTATTTATAAATAATACTTGTGTTTTTTATTATATAATGTAGTTTTAAAACAACTATTTGTTCTGATGTGAAGCTTCCCCCCGGGAAAATCAGTCGGAATCAGTAAATGTGTAAGAAAAGGAAATTTTAACGACACTTTAGAAGAAAAGCGGGTAAAAAGCCCCTAATTTTAACACACTCATTTAAATACGATCAACATGAAACGAATACTTACTCTTTTCGCCGTGGTTCTCGCCATGGTTACCACTACCAATTTGCAGGCCCAGGAATTCCCGGGGCTCGATAAAAGCCCGATGGATATCGCCCTGTATCCGGGCAGGGAACCCGGCAAGGTGGTTCGCGTTATCTACAGCCGCCCCCAACTCAAAGGCCGTGCCCTGGCCGATCTCGCTCCGGCGGGCAAGGTATGGCGCACCGGGGCCAATGAAAATACGGAAATCACTTTCTACCAGGATGTGAATTTTGGCGGAAAGGATATTTCCGCAGGGACCTATTCGCTCTTCACGATCCCGGGGGAGCGTACCTGGACGGTTATCCTGAACAAAAACCTCAACCAATGGGGGGCCTACACCTATGATGAAGCTGCCGACGTGGCGCGGATCGAAGTTCCCGCCGCCTCGGATGCCAACTCCCTGGAACCTTTTTCCATTGCCTTCAAGGAAGCGGAAGACGGGGTGCATATGGTTATGGGCTGGGACAAGACCCGCGTGGCTGTACCGATCACCATGTAAGAAATTCGTTTGCAATCCCGGTTCAGGGGGTTGCATCGAACGCAAAAAACCGGCCCCGTATGGAGGCCGGTTTTTTTATTTCTTATGGCCGCATGCGGCAACCGGGTCAATACACTTTTCGGCCGTCGACAAAGGTGTTGATCACTTCGATGTCCTTCAGTTCCTCCGGAGGCACCTCCATCAGATCGCCGTTGAGGATTACAAAGTCTGCGCGTTTCCCGACTTCGATACTGCCTTTCTCATCTTCCTCAAAATTCGAATAGGCCGCCCAGCGCGTCATCCCTTTCAGGGCTTGCTCCCGGGTGAGCGCATCCGCCATTTGGAAACCGCCCTGCGGATACCCGTCGGAATCCTTCCGCGTAACGGCGGCGTAAAAGGTCAGCATCGGGTTCACCCGTTCCACCGGGAAATCCGTTCCAAGGGCCACCCGGCCGGATGCCTCCAGCAATTGCCGAAAGGCATAAGCGCCTTTCATGCGCTCGGGGCCCACCCGGTCTTCGGCCCAGTACATGTCGCTTGTGGCATGTGTCGGTTGCACGGACGGGAGGATTTTTTCACTAAAGAGGGCGATATCGGCCGTATCGACGATCTGCGCGTGTTCCACTTTCCAGCGCGGATCCGCCACGGTGTCCAGCGCATTCCGATAGGCTCTCAATACAGCGATATTGGCAGAATCCCCGATAGCGTGCGTATTCATCTGAAAACCTGCGGCGGCAATCCGCTCTGCCAGCGAACCGAGTTCCCCCGCCGGGGTGATCATGGCGCCGAAATGCCCGGGCTGGTCCGAATACGGCGCCTTCATGGCCGCGCCCCGGGAACCCAGGGCCCCGTCCCCGTACACCTTTACCGAGCGAACATTGAGTTTCGGGGTTTTATACACACCACGCTCCAGGTAGTAATCCAGGTTTTCCGGGGTGTTGCTGATCATCGCATACACGCGGATGTCCAGGGCACCTTTCCGCTGCAGGCTGTCGATCAATTCAATGGCATATCGGCTGAGGCCTGCGTCGTTTACCGTGGTCAGGCCGTTGCTAAAACAAATCTCCTGGGCCTCTTCCAGGGCGCGAATCAGGGCATCCCGGCCCGGTGCCGGCCATTGCTCGTACACCAGCTGCATCGGGCTGTCCACCAGTACCCCGGTAGGCTCCCCGTCCTTTAGGATTACTTCACCCCCCGGTACCTGCGTATTTCCTGTAATGCCGGCCAAATCCAGGGCTTGCTGGTTGACCAGCAGGGCATGTCCGTCAATGCGTACCAGGGCAACGGGGATGTCCGGGAAAAGGGAGTCCAGGGCCGTTTTGTCCGGGAATTCCTTAACCTCCCAGTCGTTCTGGTCCCATCCACGGCCCATCAGGTATTCAGGTTGATGGGCCTGGTAGGCCGCCTGCAGGCTGTCCAGGATCTGCTCAAAACTCGTCGTCCCCACCAAATCGACGTTTTCCTGGTTCAAGCCCAGGTTCAGGAAATGGCAATGGGCATCGATAAGGCCCGGTACAATCGTTTTTCCGCCCGCATTGAGCATCCAGGGGGCTACAAATGCGCCCCGGATGGAGTCCGTACTGCCGACCCCCACAAACCGACCGTTCCTGATGGCGAATGCCTCCGCCTTTGAAAACTCCCCATCCACGGTATAGGCATTTGCATTGAATACGATCAGGTCTGCTTCCTGCTGGCGGGGCTGGCAACTCCCCAACAGCAAAATCAGCGCAAGAAGCATCCCGGTTCCCGGGGTTTGGTTGCGAAGGAATTGGACAATCAGGGATTGAACCGGCAGGGATTGAACCAGCAGGGAAATGCGGGACATATGGAAACGGGGTTTTGCAATCATCGGGTAATGGGAATCTTTCAGTTCAAGGAATGCATCGGTCACTGACAGCATCTCTTCGGCAGGCGCGGGCGGCGCGTCCCAAATATACTTAATTCTGTCGTGCCTGAACCGGGTCCTCCGAACGGATCAGGAATTCCACGCGGCGGTTCCTGCGCCGTCCGCTTTCCGAGGAATTGCCCGCCACGGGGCGGGTGGCCCCAAAGCCGATCCAGCGGATTCGGACGGAATCCAGCCCAAGGCTTTCCAGGTACCGGGCCACAGCCTGGCAACGCCGCTCAGAGAGTTGCAGGTTGTAGGCCGCTGCCCCCCGGGAGTCCGTATGCCCCCTGAGTTCCAGGGAAAATGTACTGTCCCTCTCGAGCTCCGCATAGACCCGGTGGAGGGCTTCCCTGCCGGCATCTGTCAGTTGGTGTGCGTCGAATTCAAATAAGAGGGATGGAAGTACGAGCAAACTGTCCTTGGGGATCTCCCCAACCTGGGATTCCCGGGCGGCAGCGGCATTTCCCGGGTAGGGCTCCAGAATGATGCCGTCCAGGTAGTAGTAGGCCCCCTTATTGGACCGGCGGTTCGTCCGGAAGGTTCGGGTCCGGGCGTTCGGCAACAGGTTCCCGATAATCAGGTTGGCCTCCGTGCCCCGCGCAGTAAAAACCGTGTCCAAATGCATCCAGTTTTCCGTATCGGCAAATGAGGCGCTGGCTGCAATATCCAGCTGGTGGGGCTTGAGTTCCGGGTGGCCCAACCAGTACCGGCGCGCCAGGTTCTTCTTGGTTCCCACTCGCATCGGTTTTGCCGTAAACAGTACATGCAGCGTATTGAGGGCAAAATCCGATCGCTCCGCCAGGCTCAGGGAAAACCGCAACCTGTACTGCCGGCCTTCCTCCAGGGGTTCCGCGAGTTGCGTCTGTACGTACTCCCGGTAATCCCCCGGGGCATAGGCATAAAAGCCGGCGTATCCCTCCCCTTCCGCGGCTCGTTGCTCGCCATTGAAGTTTTCCGGGGTCCCCATATCCTCGCTGCACCGGTGGAAATAATCCGTAGACCCCTGGGTGGGGCAATCCCAGCCAAGGATATCGGCTTCAAAATTCCCGAGGAACCTCGGGCAGCGGCTGTACCCCTCAAAGCCCGGGTTGGGCACCAGGTTCTGGGCCCCGGCAGGTACGGCAACCAGGGTAAATAAAAGGCAGGCAGCCCCAAGGTAGTGGCCAATTCCACGCATATCCCGTCATTCTGAGAATCAAGATAGGAAATATCAGGAAACAGCCGGGTTTGCCGATCGCGCCTACAAATCGAATTTATAGCTGACCCCTGCCAGGACCTGCAGCCCCTGCACCCGGAAGTTCGCCCACCGCTGGTACTGGTTGCCGGCCAGGTTGCTTCCCCGGGCAAAGATGGAGAGTTGCGGGTTGATGTGGTAACCTACCCGCGCATTCGCGTCAAAATAACCATCCAGGGTCAGCTGCTGGGCCGGGAACTGGTCCGGGGGTGTTGCCGGCTGCGCCCGGGATACGAAATCCTCCCGCTCGCCCACATAGAACAGGTTGGCCCCCAGGTACCAGCCCGAATCGTGCTGGTAGTCGAGGGTCAGGTTGCCTTCCAGGTTCGGCAGGTTCCATGCCGGGTTGTCGGTTTCCGTATCGTATTCGTACACCGAGGCATTCAGGCCCAGGCTGAAATTCCGGTTCACGCTGAACTGCAGTTCCCCGAATACGCCCAGGGTCCGGATATCGTCGTAGAAGACCCGGAAGGAGTTCCCGTAGATATAGCCTTTTTCGTCGTTGCGCGTCTCGTTGATCGGGTTGAGGATAAACAGGGGCTTGAAATTTTCGGCGGCATACGACCCCTTGAGGTTGTAGCTCACTGACGGGGTGAGTTGCCCCTTAAGCCCCAGGTAGGCCTCGTACTGCCGGTCTGTCGGCATGACGGCGAGCGTCGGGGAAACAAACGGGTTTACCCGGCTGAACTCGTAGTAGGAATTCTGGTCGAGGCCGCCATCCACGCCCCCGTAGGCAATCACATTCTCCTCCAGGAGGTTGTAGGAAGCCTCCACGGACGGGTAGATATAAAAATTGTTTTCACTGTTTTCCAGGTCCAGCCCGGCGGTGATACGGGCACCCAGGAACAGTTTCAGGTCGTCGCGCAGCATCAACAGGCCGGGGCGCACCCCCGCAATCAGGTACTGGTAGTCAATTTCGGTATCGTTGATATACTGGCTTTGCGGGGCGTTTTCGAAATGCCCGCCAAGGTAATCGATTTCCAGGCCCAACCCGAGGGACTCCTCGGTGACCGGAAATTCGAATGCTGCGGTGAATCGCAACCGGTTCTCGGCGGATTCCACGGCGTCCCAGAAACGACTGACCTGCAACTCGGCATCGGTAAAATAGGTGTCCTCCATATGTACCTGCCCCTGCAGGCTCCCGCGGAAATAATCCTGGGTTTCGTCTATGCCCGCTACCGAGGTCTCCCCCTCTTCCAGCAGCCCGGTATCTACCCCGTACCAATTGTACCGGCGGTGTTCCATCCCGGCGGAGGCATTCCATTCCCAGTCCCTGTCGCGCTGGGAGTAGGTGACATCCAGGCCGGAATTATAGAAATCCGTGTCCAGGGGCGTACCGTCGATGTCCCCCCGGGAGGACAGGTGGTTCAGCCCCACATCGATCCGTTTGTTCCCCCGGTCAAAATCCCGGCTGATATAAAAATCTGCCAGGGCGTTGTTGTAATTGCCGAGGCCCAGGGCCGCGTAACTGTTAAAAAGTTTCTCGGGCCTGGCCCGTTCCACCGCAGCCGCCTGCCCCTTGGCCGGGGTAAACGTGGAAGCCACCGGAACCGAATGGATCTCGTATTGCACCGGTTTTTTCTGCAAAGCAATGGAGTCCTGCAGGCTGGGCAGCGATTGGATCTTGCGTGCGTCCGAAACGGTTGGCGTGTAGGAGCGCACCACGGTGACGGTTTCGGTGCCAAGGTCGTCGGTTTCATCCTGCCCCCAACCGGCGGCAGTTGTGAGTAGGGCCGCAATCAGCCCCGTATATCGGATCAGTTTCATAATCGTGTTCATTCCTTAACGGTTTCCATCGGGGTTTATCGAGGCGTTGCGCCGGGCTTCCCGCGCCTTGATCTGGGCGAGTTCAGCCCGGGCTTCTTCCACAATGTCCGGATAGGCCCCGAAATTGGAGATGACATTTTCCAGGATATAGGTAGACTGGAAGGCGTCCTCGAGTTGTTCAAAGTTTTTTGCCATCAGGATCAGGCCCCTGCCGCCCCATTCCTTGTAGGCGGCAAAATCCCTGGCCAGCCGCTGTACGGATTGGTTCGAGGCCTCGAAATCGCCGTCTTCCCGCTTAAAATGCGCCTGGTAATAGAGCGCCTCGGCGGCAGCCCGGCCCGTGGCAATGGAGAGGACTTCGGCATACGCCTGCCGGGCTTTTTCCGTATTCCCGGTTGCCCAGGCAGACCGGGCAATCATCAGGCGGGCATCACTTCGGATCCGGTCGTCCAGGGACGGGCTGGCCAGCACTTTTTCGGCATAGGCCAGGGTCCGGTCGTAGGCCTGTTTTTCAAAATAGCCCTTCATCAGGTTGGATTGGGCAAAGGTCCGGTTCTGGGGGATATCCGCCGTGGCCTCCAGCCGCTCCAGGTAGGGCATGGCCGCGGCGTAGTCCCCGCGGGAAACCAAAATCTCGCATACCCGGGTCAGCGCCTGTTCGGCCCGTTCGCCCCGCCCGGCATCCGCCACTACCTCAAAATGCGCCAGGGCCTTGTCTGCCTGCCCGTCTGCATAGGCAATCTGCCCGAGGTTAAAATGGGCAGCCACCCGGTTGGCCCCGTTCGGGAATTGTTCCAGGTATTTTTCAAGGGCGCGGGCAGCCGCCGCGTCGTTTCCTTCCACGAGTTGTTTCTCCGCCGCCTCAAAACTGGCCGCCTCGAGTTCGCTGTCGGTAACCTCCACAAAATCGAGGCCGCGCACCCAGGCTGCATACTGGTCTACCTGGCCCATGTCCACGTAGATGAGTTTGGCGGTTGCCACCGCCTGCATGGCTTCCTGGGAGTTCGGGTACTGGTCGGCCACCTCCTTGAATACGGTCAGTGCCTGTTGGTTCTGCCCCCCGTTGTAATAGACCAGGCCTTTCCGCATTTTCGCGGCGGGTACCAGGCTGCTGCCCGGGCTTTCCCGAATCAGGCGGTCATAGGAAGCAATGGCCTGGTTGTCGGCTGCCGATTGCACATAGGAATTGCCGAGTTCAAAAAGTGCATCGTCTTTCAGGCTCGAATTCGGAAACCGCCCGATAAAAGTATCCAGGGCGTCGCGCTTGGTCTGTTCCTGGCCCAGGAAACCGTAACTGATGGCTTTCTGGTAGGCGGCGTAATCCCGCTCCGGGCTGCCGGTGGCGAGTGCCTGGTCATAGGCCTCGATTGCCGGACGGTACCTGCTGCTCACAAAGTAGCTGTCGCCCAGGCGCATCCACGCATCCGTTTTCCGCGCCCCGTCCGGAGCCGAACGGGCAAAGCGCTGGAAGTGCGTGGCGGCATTCCCGTAATCCCGTAATTTGAAATAGGTGTACCCCATCTGGTAATCCAGGTCGGCGTATTCCTCCAGGGAGGCTGCCGACGAACTGGCGCGGAACTGAGCATACTGGGTCAGTGCCTGTTCAAAATTCCCCACCGCAAAGGCCGACTCCGCCTTCCAATACCGGGAACGGGCTGTGTACCTCGGGTCCGCTCCCGCCTGTATCGCCTTTTCAAAGCTTTCAAGGGCTCCCGGATACGCCTCGGCCAGGAATTGTTCCACCCCGTAGAAAAATGCCACTTTCTGATAGGTGGCCTCACTGGCATACCCCGGATTCTTCTCCAGAAGTTCCATGGCGCCGCTGAAATTTTTGGAAGTGATGTAGGAATCCACCAGAAGTTCGCGGACCTCCTCGTGGTCCTCCCCGTCCGGATAGGCTTCCATATACTCCTGCAGCACCCGGGGCACCGGCTGGTAGGGGTTGCCGACTTCGTAGCTCAGGCGGGCGTAGTTCAGGAAAGCATCCTGCCGGATTTCCGGACTGAACTCCATTTGGGAGGCATTCCGGAAGGCGTTGAGCGCCTCCTGCTTCTTGTCGAGTTCCAGGTAGCATTCCCCCAGGTGGTAATACGCGTTCTGGGCCACGGAGTCATCCCCCCCGACAATCTTGTTGAATTGCCGGATGGCGTTTTCGTAATCGCCCTGCTTGTAGTGCGCATAACCGAGCAGGTAGTAATCCGTATTGTTCCAGCGGCCCCGCTTTCCCTGATATTTCTCCAGGTAGGGGATCGCCTCGGCATAGCGGCCCAGGTTAAAGTAGCTCTCCCCGATGATCTTGTTGAGTTCGGATACTTCCCGCCGGTCCGATTTGGGCAACTGGCTTACGGCCTGCTCAATGGCCTGTTCAAAATTCCCGAGCTTAAAATTCATGTCGGCCTGGTAATACGAAAGCTTTTCTTCCAGGACTTCCTGGTCCGTAATCTGGTCGAACCGCTCGTTGGCTGCCTCGTAGTCGTCCTGCTGGTAGGCGATATACCCCAGGTAGTACTTGGCCTGGGAACCGTACTCCTGCGAATTGCTCACGCGCTGCAGATAGCGTTCTGCCTCTTCGGGTTTCCGGGAGGAGAACAGGGAATATCCCATATGGAAGTCGAAGCGTTCCTTCTCCCTCCGGGAGAGGGAACTCTGGTCTACTTTCCCGTACCACTTCATCGCATAGGGATACCGGCCGTTCTCAAAATAGTAATCGGCTACATCCATGAAGGCGGAGTTGCGCCGGACGGAAGTTGGATAGCGCTCCACAAAGTCCTCCATGAGCCGGTCGGCACCGAGCTGGTTGAGCCGCACTGCGGCATTTGCAATGTAATAGGCGCTATTGGCTTCCGTCTCCGGATCTGCCGTCTGGTCCTTTACCTCCTGGAAAAGTGTCTGGGCTGCCTGGTATTGCTTGTTGTTGTAAAGCGTCAGGGCATCCTGGTAGGTTTTGTTCTCGTGCGTGTACACCGCGGATTCCTGCCCCATGCACCATGCCCCGGTCAGGGCACAGGCGAGCAGCACGGCAATTTCCTTTCGCATAATGTTCTCTTGGCGTTAGAATAACCGAATTTCCCTTAATAACGTTAAATACGTCCCCTCAGTATGCGGGCCGGATTCGAATTAAGTGAAAATCCCTTCCGCCTGGCCCGGGTGTGCCCGGAACTTATTACTTTTATATCAACAATAATCCCCATGGCTGAAAGCGTATTATCCCTGAATGACGTAGCGGTTTACCAACAGGAGAACCTGGTCCTGAACGACATCAGCCTGGAGGTCCGGCCCGGGGAGTTTGTCTACCTCATCGGGAAAACCGGGAGCGGGAAGAGCAGTTTTATGAAAACCCTCTACGCCGACCTGCCCCTGCGGGAGGGCCAGGGGCAAATCGTGGGCTTCAACCTGAAGACCCTGAAGGAAAAGGATATCCCCGCCCTGAGGCGGAAACTCGGCATCGTCTTCCAGGACTTCAAACTCCTCCCGGACCGCAATGTGCACAACAACCTGGATTTTGTCCTCAAGGCCACCGGCTGGAAAGACCGGGCCCAAATGGATGCGCGTATCGATGCCGTCCTGGAAAAGGTGGGCATGAAGACCAAGGGCTTCAAATTCCCCCACGAACTGTCCGGGGGCGAGCAACAGCGCATCGCCATTGCCCGGGCGCTCCTGAACGACCCGGAGCTGATCCTGGCCGACGAGCCCACCGGAAACCTGGACCCGCAGACCAGCGTGGAAGTCATGAAGGTCCTCCAGGAGATTAACAAAACCGGCCGCACCATCCTCATGGCCACACACGACTATGCACTCATCCTGAAATACCCTTCAAAAACCCTGAAGTGCGACGGCAACAAGGTATTTGAGGTCATTCAGAAGGCCGGCTGATTATTTACCTGGTTTTCAGCGAATCAAAAGGTTTTTTTTCTATCTTTCAGAGATTCGGCAAAGGCCTCTTCCCCCAACCGTAGTGCCGGACGACCAACTTCAAACAACCCGCCTGATGAAAAATTACCTTTCCTATATCCTGGGGGCCCTGCTGCTGCTCGGGATTTCCTGTAAACAGGACACTCAAACAAAAGAAAACCCGGATGCCGGCAACCTCGCGGTACGGGAATGGAAACCCGATGACATGCGCAACATGACGGGCCTGACGGCACAGCGCGGGCTCATTGTCAACACGGACCGGGACACGGAGGGCTATGTGCTTTTTGAGCCATCCTCGGATACGACCACTTTCCTGATCGACAAGGCGGGCCGGGTGGTACACCGCTGGGACAGCGAACTGAATTCGATGAATTCCTACCTGCTCCCCAACGGCCATCTGCTGCGGCTGGAGCGGGACGAGGATTTCCCCACTTTTGCAGCCGGCGGGCAGGCCGGCCGTGTCCGCGAATACGACTGGGACGGCAACATGCTCTGGGATTATGAGCTGGCCACCGAAACCGAACTGATTCACCACGACATCGAACCGATGACCAACGGGAATATCCTGGCCATTGCCTACGAGGTGATGCCGGTAGAGGAAGCCATCGCCATGGGCCGGGACCCGGAGCGCTTGCCCAGGGCCGGGCTCTGGCTCGACCAGGTAGTGGAAATCCGGCCGACCTATCCGAAAGGGGGGGAAATCGTCTGGGAATGGCACATGAAAGACCACCTGGTCCAGGACTTCGACCCGTCCAAAGCGAATTACGGGGACCCTTCGGAGCATCCCCGGAAAATCGACATAAATTTCCACAGCACGGAAGAGGGGGATGGCCCGCCCCCGACCGAGGAACAGGTAAAACAAATGATTAAAAACGGGATGGCCACCTCGAATGCCACGGTAGACAACCGCGGGTCGGATATCACCCATACCAATGCCATCGACTACCACCCCGGGATGGACCAGATTGCCCTGAGTTCCCCCGGAATGAATGAAATCTTTATCATCGACCACAGCACGACTACCGAGGAAGCCCGAGGCAGCAGCGGTGGTAACCATGGCCATGGGGGTGACTTGCTCTACCGGTGGGGGAACCCGCAAAATTACGGCCTGGGTACTCCGGACGACCGGGTCCTGTTCGGACAGCACGACATCCGGTGGATCCCGGAGGGACAGCCGGGAGCCGGGCGCCTGATGGTATACAACAACGACCCCCATGACGGCAAGGCCAAACTGCCGACGGTATGGGCCGGTTTTCAGAATGCCAAACCCCCGGAATTCGCCATGGCCGTCGGGGATGTGGGCAATTTCAGCGAGGTGCTGGAGCTCGAGCCGCCAACCGACGCCGATGGCGCCTATGTCCTGGATGCCGGGGGGACGTTTGGCCCTGAGGAACCCGCATGGACCTACCGGGCACCCGATTTGTATTCGTTCTATTCCGCCTTTATCTCCGGGGCCCACCGGCTTCCCAATGGGAATACCTTTATTACGGAAGGGATGAAAGGCCGGTTTTTCGAGGTGTCGCCGGACAACCAGATTGTCTGGGAATACTGGAACCCGTATTTGGGCACGTACAAGCTGCCCGACGGAACGGAGCCGCAACCCAAAGGCCCGTTTATATTCGGCGTTTTCAGGAGCACCCTGATCCCGGCGGACAACCCTGCCTTTGCAGGTAAAACGCTGGAGCCCCTGCAGCCGCAGCCGGAGGTTTACAAGATGCCTCCCCCGCCTGCCGAACCGGAAGGCCAGTAATGATACAACCAATCCAATCAACTCAACCAGCAAGGCATTCCAACAACAACCCATTTCAACAACAACCCATTCCAATAACAACCAACAAACGCCACCGATATGTCGATTAAAATCATCGGTGCCGGCTTCCCGAGGACCGGTACCACAACCCTGAAACGATCCCTGGAGACCCTCGGGTTCCAGCGCGTATACCACATGAAGGAATTACTGGTAAACCCGGACATGCTCCATTACTGGAAAACCCTGGACCAGACCGGCACCACCGATTGGGACGGCCTGTATGCGAATTACGACGCTACCGTGGATTTCCCCTGCTACCCCTGGTACAAGGAACACATGGAGCGTTACCCGGAAGCCCGGGTGATCCTTACCGTTAGGGACTTCGAATCCTGGTATAAGAGCATCTCCAGCACGGTTATGAAGGCCGGGCCGCAGACCCCGGGCGAAAAAATCAAGATGATGGGCAAGCTCATCGCCAGCAGCCGGGCGCGCAAGGTGGTCCGATGCATCAAGCTGTTCAAGGATAAATTTTTTGCCCGGGAATTCGAAGGCCGCTTTGAGGACAAGGCATATGCGGAAGCCAAATGGAAGGAACACCTGGCCGAAGTAAAAAGGTATGTACCGGAAGACAAACTCCTGGTGTACGATGTACGCGATGGCTGGAAACCGTTGTGTGCATTCCTGGGCGTCCCGGAACCAGCAGAACCCTTGCCCCACCTGAATAAAAAGGAAAACTTCAAGGAGATGCTCCCGAAGCTCATGAAAGGCCAGATGGCATAAACCCGGGAGGACTCCGAAACGCTATGTACGAAAACCGCTGGGAGGTGAAACTGAGCCTGTTGCTGGTCAGCAGTCTCACAATTGCCTCCATGATCACGATTTCCGCCAGCCTGCCCGACATGAGCCGGGACTTCAGCGGATACCCCAACGGCCAGGCACTGGTGAAACTCTCCTTGTCCCTCCCGGCCCTGTTTATCGCCCTTACCTCGCTTCTTGCAGGGGGCTACATCGACCGTAAAGGGCGGAAGCCGCTCCTGGGCGTTGCCCTGGTAGCCTATGCCCTGGCAGGCAGTTCGGGCTACTGGCTGGAAGACCTCTATGCTATCCTCGCAGGCAGGGCGTTGCTGGGGGTTTGCGTGGGGATTACCATGACAATTGTCACCACCCTGATCGCGGATTACTACCAGGGGGCCGCCCGCCAGCGGTTTGCGGGTACCCAGATTGCCGTGATGTCCCTGGCGGGCATCCTGTTTATCAGCCTGGGCGGGTTCCTGGCGGACATTCGCTGGGACGTACCCTTTTTGCTGTACCTGTTTTCCCTCCTGATCCTTCCCATTGCGCTGCGCTTCATCCGGGAACCTGAAAAGCTGGCGGAAACCATTCAGAAAACCCCGGTGGCCCGCGCCCCCCGCGAGATTTGGCTGGTATTCGGCACGGTGATGCTCATGTGGATCCTGTTTTTTATCGTCCCCGTGCAAATACCCTTTTACCTGAAAAGCCTTGGGGTGGAACAAAATGCCCTGATCGGGCTGGCCATTGCCAGCAGCACGCTGTTTTCGGCGGTTGCCTCTTTTTTCTACGCCAGGATCAAGGGGCGCCTGTCGTTTGCCCGGATATTTTTTGCCGGGTTCGGCCTGATGGCCGTCGCCTTCCTGGTGGTGGCCTTCTCCGGCACCTATGCGCTCGTTGTGGTCGGGATGTTGCTCGCCGGCCTGGGCATGGGCCTGCTCATCCCGAATGCAAATATCCTGGTCATGCAACTGGCCCCCCCGGCTGTGCGCGGCAAGCAGATTGGGCGGCTCACCACGTTTTGGTTCCTCGGGCAATTTATTTCGCCCCTGGTCCTGTTGCCGTTTATTGGCCTGTATAGCCTGGAAACCGTCTTTTTGGGAATCGGGATCCTCACCGGGGCCCTGGCACTGTTATTCCTCATAAGCAGCCCCCTCTGGAAAAAAGCAGGCTAAAGCCGGGGTTCTCTCGGGAGTTCATGGAACCCGAAGAATCTGCTCAAACCGGCATGCCGATCTTTTTTTGTTACTTTGCGACCAAACCAATCCAATTTTCATGGAAGTACTCGGAATAGATGTGGGCGGCTCGGGAATCAAGGGCGCCATGGTCCACATGGAAACCGGTGAAATGCTTACGGAGCGATTCCGCATCCCCACGCCCAAATCCAGGAAACCCGACGAGATGGCCGAGGTGATCGCGGAAATCGTGAAACACTTCGACTACAAGGGCCCTGTGGGCTGCGGCTTCCCCTCGGTAATCAAGAAAGGGATCTGCAAGTCCAAGGGCAACCTGCACAAATCCTGGAAGGGCATGGACGTGGAAGCCCTGTTCGAAAAAGCCACCGGCCTGGATTTCACCGTTATCAACGACGCGGATGCTGCCGGATACGCCATGATGAACTACGGGATCGGCAAGGATATGCAGGGTTTTGTGGTGATGATTACCATCGGGACCGGCCTGGGCAGCGGGGCCTTCCTTGACGGACGGCTGATCCCGAACTTTGAGCTCGGGCAGATCCCCTATAAGAAATACGACAAAATCGAATCCTGGGCAGCGGCTTCCGCCAAGGAACGGGAGGGCCTCAGCTATAAAAAATGGGGCAAACGATTCAATAAATTCCTGAAATACGTGGAACTCATCGTGGCCCCGGACACGATTGTCCTCGGCGGGGGAACCTCCAAGGACTTCGACCAGTATAAGAAATATATTACGGTGGATACGCCCGTAATACCGGCAGGGCTACAGAACCACGCGGGCATTATCGGCGCAGCTACCGCCTGCCTGGTCTGCCACCCGGAACTCAACGAAGGCTAGTCCTTAGACCGCTTGCGGTCGGTTTCCTTTAGGAGGATTTTCCGAAGCCGCAGGTTTTTCGGGGTTACCTCTACATATTCGTCTTTCTGGATATACTCCAGCGCCTCTTCGAGGGAGAATTTTACGGCAGGAACAATCCGGGCCCGGTCGTCGGAACCCGATGCCCGCACGTTGGTTAGCTTTTTCGTCTTGGTGACGTTAACCACCATATCGTCCCCCCGGGAATTCTCGCCAATGACCTGGCCTTCGTAGATATCCTCCCCCGGGTCGATGAAAAAACGGCCCCGTTCCTGCAACTTGTCAATGGAATAGGGAATCGCTTTCCCGGTTTCCATGGAAACCATGGAACCGTTCTGCCGCTGGGGCACCTCCCCTTTCATCGGCTGGTATTCCAGGAAGCGGTGCGCCATGATGGCTTCCCCGGCCGTCGCTGTGAGCAATTGGTTCCGCAGGCCGATGATGCCCCGGGACGGGATGAGGAATTCGCATACCATGCGGTCGCCGCGGGATTCCATCCGGGTCATTTCCCCCTTGCGCAAGGCAACCATCTCCACGGCCTTGCCGGATACTTCCTCCGGCAGGTCGATGGTCAGCGATTCCACCGGTTCGCACTTCTGGCCGTCGATTTCCTTGATAATCACCTGGGGCTGGCCAATCTGGAGCTCATAGCCTTCCCGCCTCATGGTTTCGATCAGGACGGAGAGGTGCAGCACCCCGCGCCCATAGACCAGGAATTTATCGGCGCTGTCGGTTTCTTCCACCCGCAGGGCGAGGTTTTTCTCGAGTTCCCGCTCCAGGCGCTCTTTGATATGGCGGGAGGTGACGTATTTCCCATCCTTCCCAAAGAACGGGCTGTCATTGATGGTAAACAGCATGCTCATGGTCGGTTCGTCGATGGCAATGCTGGCCAGGGCCTCGGGTGCCTCGGCATCCGCAATCGTATCGCCGATATCGAAGCCCTCCAGGCCTACGAGCGCGCCGATATCCCCCGTCTGGAGTTCCTTTACCCGCGCCCGGCCCAGGCCTTCGAACGAATAGAGCTCCTTGATCCGGGAGCGCACCTTCCGGCCATCCCGTTTTACCAGGGTAATGTCCTGGCCTTCCCGCAGCGGGCCGCGTTGCAGCCTCCCGATGGCGATCCGCCCGGTATAGGAGGAGTAGTCCAGGGAGGTGATCAGCATCTGGGTAGTGCCCTTCTCCGGCTCAAAAGTGGGGATGTGGTCCAAAACCATCTCCAGCAGGGGCGCAATTGAATCGGTGGGCTGCTTAAAGTCCTCCCCCATCCAGTTTTCCTTGGCCGAGCCGTAAACCACCGGGAAATCGAGCTGCCATTCTTCCGCGCCCAACTCAAACATCAGGTCAAACACCTTCTCGTGCACCTCTTCCGGGGTACAGTTGGGCTTGTCCACCTTGTTGATTACCACGCAGGGTTTCAGGCCCATGTCCAGGGCTTTTTGCAGCACAAACCGGGTCTGCGGCATCGGGCCCTCAAAGGCATCCACCAGCAACAGCACGCCGTCGGCCATGTTCAGTACGCGTTCCACCTCACCACCAAAGTCGGCGTGGCCCGGGGTATCGATGATGTTGATTTTGGTGTCCTTATAGGTGACGGAAACATTTTTGGAAACGATGGTAATCCCCCGTTCCCGCTCCAGGTCGTTGTTGTCCAGGATCAGATCGCCCGTCTGCTCGTTCTCCCGGAAGAGCTGGCAGAAGTGCAAAATCTTGTCTACCAGGGTGGTTTTCCCGTGGTCGACGTGGGCTATGATGGCAACGTTGCGGATATCGCGCATGGTCTCAAATTTTAAGGCGACAAAGATACACCGAATTCCGCTCGGTTTTCCAAATGGCATAAAATTTCGTCACCCGGCTTAAAATGCTGGTTTTTTGCAGGTTGCCTGGCGAAATTTACAACGGGTGGGTGGGGGTCCATTCTTCTGGCGATTGAAACCGCTCCCCTTGAATAAATAGTATCTTTGCGAAAACGAATTGTGCATGGACCTCTCCAAAATTCCGCAGATCAAACACATTGCAGGCAATAACTTCTTCCTCTTGTCGGGGCCCTGCGCCATTGAAGGCGAGGACATGGCCCTCCGAATAGCGGAAACCATTGTCGGGATAACGGATAAACTCGAAATCCCCTATGTCTTTAAAGGGAGCTTTAAGAAAGCGAACCGCAGCCGGGTGGATTCCTTTACGGGGATCGGGGACGAAAAAGCCCTGAAGATCCTGCGCAAGGTGTCCGAAACCTTCGGCGTACCCACGGTTACCGACATCCATGAAGTCTCCGATGCCGCGCTGGCAGCAGAATACGTGGATGTCCTTCAAATCCCGGCCTTCCTGGTGCGGCAAACAGACCTGGTGGTTGCAGCGGCAGAAACGGGCAAGGTGGTCAATTTGAAGAAAGGGCAATTTATGAGCCCCGAGAGTATGAAACACGCAGCGGGGAAGGTTACCGAATCCGGGAATGAGCAGGTAATGATCACGGACCGGGGGACGATGTTCGGGTACCAGGACCTCATCGTGGATTTCCGCGGGATTCCCGTCATGCGCCAATACGCCCCGGTGGTCCTCGACGTCACCCATTCCCTCCAGCAGCCCAACCAGGCGTCCGGGGTAACCGGCGGCCGCCCGGAGCTCATCGGCACCATGGCCCGTGCAGGTATCGCAGCGGGGGTGGACGGCATCTTTATCGAGACCCATTTCGATCCGGCCAACGCCAAAAGCGACGGGGCAAACATGCTTCCCCTGGACCAGTTGGAAGGGCTGCTCACCCGCCTGACAGCCATCAGGAAAACCGTCAACACCTTCTAAATTAGGTTCCTCCAGGGTGGTGGCGTCCCTAGCCCTCCTTCCGAAGGGGGCGGAAACGCACCGAGTAAGCTTCGCGCAGGACATCGGACAGGATTGCTGCATCGATCTCCTCCGCGCTGCGATAGCGCAACGACCGCATATGTTTGCGGCCTTTTGATTCCATTTTATCCAGGTGCCGCGTCAGATGGGCCGCCCGGGCAAAGCCCAGGTCCACGTAATCCCGGGATTGGTTCATATAGCAAAACGGGCGATTGTCGACATAATAAAAAGGCAGTCGGTATTTGAACCGCAATTCGGCCGAAGGTATTTCCCGATGGATCAGCAATTGCAGCTGGACCATGATACCGCGATACGGCTCGCAGGCCTCCAAAATATAATTTTCAGCGGGGTTCATTCATGTAAATCAACTCCTAAAATAAGGGTAAATCCTAATATTCGGTTAACAATAGTCCGGAGGCAGCGTGTATCTTTACGTACTGAAATCAACCGACATGAACCGCTACAACCTTATTTGCATCTTATTCCTTATTGGCGCTATCGCAACGGCACAGGACCACTCCCACGCCGGCGCCCAACCCATGGAATATCCGGATATCCCCGGATATAAAACGCTGGTCACCGACCTGCATCAGCACACGGTATTTTCCGACGGCAGCGTCTGGCCCGATATCCGCGTATCCGAGGCGCTCCGGGAGGGCATGGATGCCATCTCGCTCACCGAGCACCTGGAGTACCAACCGCATGGTGAGGATATCCCCCATCCCAACCGGAACCGGTCTTATGAGCTGGCCCTGCAGGAGGCCGCCGACCACGACCTGCTGATCATCCATGGTTCGGAAATCACCCGACAGGCCCCGATGGGCCACAGCAATGCGATCTTTATCGAAGACGCCAACAAATTACTGACGGAAGAGGCCGCGGATTCCTTTGCCGAAGCTGCACGCCAGGGGGCCTTTGTCTTTTGGAACCACCCGGCGTGGTATGCCCAGCAGCCGCAGGGCAACCCGGTTTTGAGCGACTTCCAGAAAGCGCGTATCGAGGCGGGGGAATTGCACGGCATCGAGGTAATCAACACCACGGATTATTCCCAGGAGGCCCTGGCCATTGCCCTGGAACAAAATTTGACGATTATGGGGACCAGCGATATCCACGGACTCATCGACTGGGATTATACGGAAAAGGGACACCACCGCCCGGTGACCCTGGTATTCGCCCGGGAACGCAGCATCGAAAGCCTGCGGGAAGCCTTGTTTGCCGGGCGTACCGTGGCCGTCTACAAAGACCTGCTGGTGGGGCGTGAAGAATACCTGGTTCCCCTGTTGCGGGCTTCGGTGGAAATTGTATCGGCCAGCTACATCCCGAAGACCCAGATCCTGAAGGTGGAACTGAAAAACACAAGCAGTACGGACCTGTTGTTCGAGAATGCCATGCCCTACTCTTTTTACAGCAGTTCCCCTGTTTTCCGCATCTCGGCCGGCGGCAACTACACGCTGCAGATCAAGACTCTCGAGAAATCCGAAACGATCCAGCTCGTATTGAAGGCCCTGGGCGCTTTCACGGCTCCCGGGGTACAACCTGTTGTGAACTGGGATATTACTGCGGAATAAAACAGTAGTACAACCGGGTCCCGGCCGGTCGGTCAGGGCGCCGGGATATTGTCTACGTAATCCTGTAAATACGCATACCTGTCGGTGAGTGTGCCGTCTTTGGTCATTCGCGCCCGCTCGAGAATCCCGTCCGCGTCTCCATCAAAAAATGCGGGGATTACTTGCTTTACAAAGGCTGCACCAAACCCCTCGCTGGCGTCGCGCGGCAATTCCGCCGGCAGGTTGTCCACCGCCATGACGGCAATAGCCCGGGGGTTTTTAAAATCGGTTTCCGATTCAGTGGCCGGGTCATACCCGTAGACCGGATCTGCAATGGTCGACGGCCGGATGGTGGAAGCTACCGGCCCGTCGATATCACAACTGATATCGGCCACTACGCGAATACGGAATTCCGGATGGCGGGCGTCTTCCCTGGTAAACAGGTAGGGAGCCCCCTGACCGTAGAAGTGCCCGGCGATAAACAGGTCCGTCACCCGGGCAAACCGGAAAAAATTGGAGCGGTAGGCCTCCGGGTTGGCAAAAAAATCAGCCTTGTTCCCGCGCACCCCGTCTTTCCGCTTGTTGTACTCCGAGGCATCGATCTGGCAATATACAGGCTCCCGGAACTCCTTTTCCAGGTAGTCCGCCACAGTAACCTGCCTGAGGCCCATCCCGTCCAGGATCTCGCGGGCCCCGCTGCCCACCCGGCCGCGACCGGTAAGCAGGATTTTAATGGCGGGAAGTTCGATACCCCGCAGCGCCTCGATGAGCGCCTCCCGGTCCGAAAGGGTTTCGGCCTTGGGCAGTTTAAAATCCCCGTATTTCAAGCCATAGGCCCTAATGCCGTTGTATGCCCCTACAATACCCGCATACCTGCCGAAAGCCACCAGCCTGACCCCCTTGGTATTGGTGAGTACTTCGTGGTCGTACAACTCAATGCGCTTCTCGAGGATGGCCCGGAGCAAGTCCCGGTTATAGGGCTGCTTTTTGATGGTGTGGGAAAAGAAGAAATATTTCTTTTCCGGAATCAGCGCATCAATGGGCACTTCCTTAACCCCGAGTAGTACGTCGCAATCCGAAACGTCGTCCGCCACCGGAATGTCTGCAGCCCGGTACTCGGCATCCTCAAAGACCCGGATCGGGGAGGATTCGGCGACAATTTCAATCCCGTCAAACCGGTTGAGGACTTTTTGACAGGCGGCCGGAGACAGCACTACGCGGCGGTCCGGCGGGTTTTTACGCTCTCTGATCAATCCAAATTTCATGCTCGTGCTTTGGTATGGAATTTGCGCAAAAATAGGTGGATTGCCAAGGGTAAACAAACCCGGGGTTGTGGAATCGCATCAGATACCGGAAACGCGCGAATTGCGTATCTTTGCCTTTCCTTTCATGTTCATTGAAAAACTGGGGCCGACTGGTTTTGACAGCAAGACCAATGGCGATGTAAGCATGCCGAGCGCTGGGATACAGCTCGTAAATCTCATATTTCACACTTTTAATTGGCGATAATAATTACGCTCTCGCCGCATAATCTGAATTAGAGTAAGATCATGCCTCGTCTCCGCAAGGCGGAGAAGCGAGATGTCCCTGGATAGCCCTTGTTGGCGGCGATCCATTTAGGGGCACCAGAAAAGTCAACATAGTGTGGTTATCGCTTCGCTAACCGCATAAACCTTAAGAAGCTAAGCGCGTAATGGGCCGTTTCCGGTCAGTTGCGCGTCGACAATCAATCGGAAACTAAGCATGTAGAAAGCATGGTTATTGCTTGTTTGGACGGGAGTTCGAATCTCCCCGGCTCCACAATCACTCCCAAACCCCGCCGGTTTCCCGGCGGGGTTTTTTGTTTCCAATCCGCGAGTCCAAGCTTGCTTGAGCGAGCGGGAGGGAAACAAAAAACCGCCATGCCAAAGGCATGGCAGGGTTTGGATTTGCAGGATTGGAGCCCGGGAGATCACCGAGCAAAGCGAGGTAATCTCCTGACACGGCGAAGCCGGAAGCCCGGGAGATCACCGAGCAAAGCGAGGTAATCTCCTGACACGGCGAAGCCGGAAGCCCGGGAGATCACCGAGCAAAGCGAGGTAATCTCCTGACACGCTGAAGGCGGAAGCCCGGGAGATCACCGAGCGGGAGCGAGGTAATCTCCTGACACGGCGAAGCCGGAAGCCCGGGAGATCACCGAGCGGGAGCGAGGTAATCTCCTGACACGGCGAAGGCGAAAGCCCGGGAGATCACCGAGCGGGAGCGAGGTAATCTCCTGACACGCTGAAGGCGGAAGCCCGGGAGATCACCGAGCGAGAGCGAGGTAATCTCCTGACACGCTGAAGCCGGAAGCCCGGGAGATCACCGAGCGGGAGCGAGGTAATCTCCTGACACGGCGAAGCCGAAAGCCCGGGAGATCACCGAGCGGGAGCGAGGTAATCTCCGAATTAGAAGGGGATGGTAAGCCGGGTTTTCAACATGTTATTCTGCTCGTTGCTCTCATCGACATCGTCGTTGAAATCCGGGTCCAGGCTGATGTCCAAAAAGGCCGGTATGGGGTCACAGCTTATCTTGATCCGCGCGCCATATGTACGCGAAGCATTTGGCCCCAGGTAGCCCCCCTGGACCAGGTCGTTTCCGGAGCTTAAAACGAGGCCAGCCGGGCATTTGTAGGTAAAGCCGCAGTCAAAACCCCGGGCTTCAGTTTCCCCGTGGTTGGTAATCACCACACTCACATAATGCATTTTGTTTCCGCCTGCTTCGACCACCTTTTCAATCTTCAGATTGGAAACCCTCAGATCTGCCTTGGAAACGGGGGGCGGAGTTACGGGCTCCTCAGGCTCAACAGGACTGATCGTTGAGGTGGACTGATCGGAATCGCCGCCATCAATTTCCCCCTTGGGTTCATCCTTACATGAAAGGACGGTAAACGTCAGCAGGGACAGGAAACAGATGCGCAATGCAAGCTTCCGCATGCCCTGGCCCTTAGTTGTATGAAAATAAATCATCACAGAATAGATTATTGGTTCACCATAAATTCTCCGGCCGCATGGCGGATAAAGCCCTCCAGGGAATTCAACTGCTCATTCGAGATTTCCGCACTCCCGGTATCAAAGAAGACCCTATGGGTTAAATTGTCTTCTACCTGATATGAAAAAGGTATGGCCTCCTCCCCGGGGATTTCGTGTTCCGGAATACATCTGGGCCCCGGGATCCCCCCTGTAATGTTCCACTGGCCAATATTGGTCCCGATGTCGGCTCCAATGGAACCCAGGTTGAATCCACCCACGGAAATGGAATTGGCCCCGTAGATCGGAAAGGAAATATAAGCCAGGGAATATCCTATCAGGAATCCCCCACCCGCCGTTGTTAGACGCGCCAGTGTGCCGTCAAAATGCTGGAATGTAATCCGCTGATCGGTCCTGAAATTCGTCCAGTCTCCCCAGCCGGGATCAGCCCCGGGACTTTGCAACCCAAAACCAGCCCCGCCACCTACAAAGGATCCCTGGACAATCTGGCCCGTTTTGCGATTTTTCAATTGTCCGATGGCAAAAGCGCCCCCGGCGCCCGCATGCCCGGCGCCCCCGCTCATAGCCAGTTTAATGGCCCAGCGGTCTGTCGCCTGATCTTCGCACTCCTCGGGGATCGTAATAAGTACGCTCATTCCCGTCTCCCCCTCCATCTGATGCGTAAGGATCAAATTGATGTCCACACGCCTTAAGGACGGGTCATTGGCATCCGGGTCCCCGTCTACCTCCAGGATCGTCTGCATATCCCCGACTCCTTCCGACGCAATGGCGATTGCATCAAAGTCCTTCTCCCGCGTACACTCCATCGCGAAGTGAATATCGAGGCCATTGGCCTGGAGTTCCCTCCTGAAAATTTCCTGTACAAAGCGCTCAACCTCCTCTGCGCGTTTCACGGATAGTTGCCGATTGAGAATCTTTTTGTCCTTTCTGCCCGGATGTTTCCATTTGGGGCTGGCATGCCCCGTAATACTTCCTTCAATAAATAGCGTTCCCATGATATCCTTATTTAAGTTAATTGTCTGTTGTCACTGCCGGACGCGCCCAGGAGTATTTCCAATTGGTTTTCAAACTGGGCGGTCGCGGTATTATGCCTGTCGGGTGTCGTGCAGCAGGCGGCTCAGCATCTGCATTACGCGTTCGCGCACCAATTCCCCATACCTCCGGGACCCTCCCACGCGGTAGCCGACATAAAAAATGGATCCGGAACCGCTGGATGCCGTTTGGGTTGCCTGTAGTCGGGCCGCGTCGGTTGGAATCTGGAGAAAATCGTTTTTGGCATGCTGAAAACAGTAGACCGCAAGGCAGGCAAACTCATTGTTTGTCTCCATAAACAACCGGTCCCAATCCGAATTTTTTGTCTGGGAGGCAATATCTCTGATAGAAAGGCCGGAACTCCGCTTCCCCCTCCACGCATTGCGGTATTCCAGGATAATTCGGTTACTGCCCTCATACTGCAGGGTAGCATCAATAAGCCGCATATAGGCACCGCTCCAGGTAGTTTGAACCAATCCCCGGCCGCTGAATTTATAGAAATCGGCCTGGGTGATGATACCTCCCTGATCGGGGTCGGTGGGGAAGCCGTTGGGGTATACGTGCCCGTCCCATACCCTGTCGGTGGTCCTGGCAGCCCGTTCATAAAGCGCCTCGTCGCGGTGTGCCTCCAGAAAAGCCGGGTCGTTGAAAAGCTCGTAGGCGGTTTTGTTATTTCTGTGGGTGGCGCTTCTGCCAAAATCGTTATAAGACCTTTTGGATCTTTGGGGCCGGGTCCGGGATGCGGGAATGATCGTACCGAACATATATCGGAGACTCCCCCGTTCGCGAATGGGCGTAAATGTCTGCCCCACTTCGTTGATCATGATACTCACCAGCCCGAGGAACTGAAACAGGTTGATGGAATATTCTTCCGAACGACCCCGGTAGATGAGCGGGATCCTGTCCCACACCATGCTGAACCGGCTGCGATTCTCTGCAGAAATACGGCCAAAACGACGGTGCTGCCAGGGGCCGCGGCCGCCTATGTGGGTGCCAAACCAGGACATAAAATCCGGCTGGTCGCTGTTATCTGCAAAAAATTGATCAATGTCCCGGGCGTTGCGAAACCGGATTTGGCCAAATGCCGTTGCGGACCGATCGAACACATCACCGCGAGGCTGAGGCTGGCTGGTTCCCTCTTCCCGCCTGGGGCCTTCGCCGTAAACCTCTTCTTCGGTAAATACCATATCCGCTTCCGGCTGGGAACTGTCGCCATACACTTCTTCTTCGGTGAATACCATATCCGCCTCAGGAAGCCCGTCCCCTCCGCCTTTTGCCGCATACCCGTTGCCCCCCGGTTGTTTGCTGACCGGATCATCGTATCCGTCGTAAGGGGGATCCTGAATGGGCTCGTTGTCCGAATACGGATCGTCCGAATAATAGCCGGTGGACGGATTGTCCTCAACTTCCTGGTTATAAGGGTCGCCTTTGGAGACCGGCGAACTGACATAATCATCACCTGGCGAATACCCCCCCGCTCCCTTACCGGAAGCGTAGGTATCCTGTGGGGAATCCGTGTATGTGTCGCGGCCCTGCCCCTTTCCGTAATTGCCCGAATCACTTCCGCCGTCCTGGTATCCGGTATCCTGGTACCCCGGGTCATTGTACCCGCGATCATCGTAACCCCGATCGTCGTAACCCCGATCGTCATACCCCGGGTCATTGTACCCGCGAGCATCATATCCGCCGTCTACATATCCGCGATCTTTTGGGTTGTTTCCATATCCCGCCCTGCTATCGGATTTTGACGAGCGGGTTGAGCCGGATCTTCCTCCTTTGGCTTGCGCCCCAGGCTTTCCTGTTGATTTTGCCATGATTTTGTCTTTTATGCGTTATATATAATCTGCACCCTTGATCGGGTTGGGAAATGCTTCTATCTCCTTGGATATCACTCCAATAAGCTGAAATGCCTCTTTTGATGAATCCTGCCGGGGATCGGGTTCGAGCCGGACGGTTAATTCAAAGGGTTGCGGCGGATTCGTTTTTACGGGCTGGAAGGCTACGTTCCGTTGAAGGTACCCCACCGCCCGGATATCGATCTCATATTTCCGACCCCGTATCAAGTCAATCTCCAGCACATGTGAATCCGGATGTTTGAAGGTCTCCGGGACCGCAGACCTGCTTCCGGCCGGCCGAATTTCCGCGTCGACAGATTGGGTGGAAACCTTTTCCCGATTCGAACTATCCACAAATAAGAACCTGCAGCGTACGCGGTCCTGAACCGCAGGCTTGATGATGGCGGGTTGCACCGTCATCATCACGGGCTGAAAAGATGCCATTACAGGGGTAGGCGCTTTAATTTTTGGCCGGCCCCGCATCGCAATGCTTTGAAGTCGTGGCGCTACTTTTAAAAATTGCTTTTGTTTTTTGGCGATAAGTGCTTTTCGCTGAGGGGCCTCGGGTTGCCTGCCCAATTTGGACCCGACATTGAAAAGGGCTTTGCGATTGAGCTGGAGGGATTTGTTTACCGAGTTGAGCTGCAGGCGATTACCCGAACTGAACTGCGCTGTATTCAGGATAAACGGGCCCAAACTCTGCAGAACATTTTTCTTCAGAATCCGATCGTTCACCTTGGAATTTTCGGGTAGTTTCACATCTACTTTCCGAATAAAAATGAGCTTATTGGTATATCTGGGGATGTGAATTTCCGACCGATCCAGAACATTGATATTCCAAAATGGCGACCGCAGGATGGCGTCGTCGAACCAGGGGCGCGTAACCTGTACAAAGATCAATTCAAAGCTGATCGATTCCACCTCCAGGTCTGCTGCATCGGCCGATCCCATGATACTCGTGTACGAATCCGGATCCAGGTCCTTGAGGATACGGCGGATTTCAGCATGATCCAACCGGATGCGTCGCCACTCCAGGTTTTCACCCGAATAGAGGTTGTTGGGCATGCAACTGGTCAGTAAAAAACTGGAGCCGCTCCCGGCGTGGGAACGAATAGCTGTCTCGAGTTGTCCCTTGACTTCCACAAAACGCCGCATAAACCGTTTGAACTCGTCCTTAATTATTTCGATTATTTCAGCCTCTGCTTCCGCCTTTTTTCCTTCTGAGGACCATTTTTCGCGGAGTTCCGTGAGGTTGTCCCGCTTCATTTTTATCTCCAGTTCCACGGCCGAACGGTTGGATTCGGACAGGTTCTCCTGCAATTGCTTTATTTCGGATTCCAGTTTGGCTTGAAGGTCCAGGAATGGCCGGTATGCGGATTGCAGTTCTTCATCCAGCGTTTTGAGCGCACGGAAAAAGATGGGGTGATCATACAAGATCTCCGGTTCCAGTGAGTCCGGGTCCAGCAATTTTAAATCTGCAAGGATATTCCTGTAGGGTATATACAAGTAATCCTGATCATCGGAGACTGCCCAGAAGTGCTCCTCCCGGGGGATCGTATTGGCTATTTGGGAGAATTCCAGCAGTTCGTCCAGGTATTTCCGCGCATTCTCAGAGGCCGTCTCTGAATTGAGAAACAGAAAGTCGTCATAGGTAAATCCCGTGGAGAAGGGAGAGAAAATCAATTTGTAATTCTCCCCCTCCACTTCTGCCTGGTGATGATCGAAAAAATCTTCCTTGATCTTCTCGAAAATGGTCGCTAGCTGGGACATTCCTCTGGTTTTATTCGGTTATACCCACTCGGATACATCGGGTTTGGGGTCCGGGCTTTTCCCCAGGACATGGCATTTAAAGCCAATCAACTGCATGCCGTTGATCCGAATCCCCTGATTCTCGCTATGGGAAGTCATGTCCCGCTCCTGGTTATGGGTCTCATATTTGCCCCCGGCATGAAAAGGCCCCCAGGAAACAAACCCGCCCCCGCTGGCATTCTCCATTTCGGTCTGCACCTCGGAGTTCCTTTCGCCGAAATGCAGATTGAGATCCCGGACGAACACGGCGGTAGTCGTAAAGGCCGGTATCATGCCATTGGGAGGCGAATTCCCGTCTGAGACCATGTTATCCTTAAACTCCCCGTTGTTCTGGTCAAACCTCCAGTACTTACTGGACAGGTAATTCACGTTGAACCACGGTCTGCTAATCGGCACCTGGCAAATTTTGAATTTCAACCGAAAGGTGGATACATCTATTTTGCGGCTGGATTTTTGCTTTTCATAGCTGCCGCCGCCACCGATGTTAAAAAAGCCCAGCGACAGGCCTCCGCCGCCACTGCCTTTCTTGGAGTTGAATTTGTAGTTCGAGGCAAAATCCGTCTGTCCGAAAGTAAACTCGGTCCACCCGTTGTCTGTCTCGGCAAACCCCCCGGGGAGCAGCGAGGTATAGAAAAAATCAGAACCTGAAGAGGGGCCGGTAAGCCTGGCTTTGTCCATATCGTCTATATATTGCTGCTTCAGGGTAAGCATGCTTCGGCCTTCCACCTGGGCGATAAATGCCGCTATCTGGTCGTACTCTTCTTTAAAGCCATTGGTTATCCAATCGTTCTTGGCAGCTGTCACCTTGTTCCTGAGTATATTGGCATTCATTGCCCAGAAGTGGACGGCTGCCGGGTCCTTACCCGCCAGGGCATTTACCCGGTGGTTGTTGTATTCGAGTGCGACATTCAGGAAGTTCTGCAACTTTTCATTGTATTTTTTGACAAGGGCGGTTTCTTCTAAAACCTCTTCCTCCTCTTCGGTCACAATGTTCTTTTTCACTTTCTTTTCCTGCAGAAGCCCTCTGAGGCGTTTGATCTTTGCCTTCGTTTTCTCATCCGGCTCAAAATTGGCAACCTGGCTGAATTTTAAGATGTGTTGATAGGCAAGACTCAGACTGTTCTCCTGCTCCCATTTGTTCATTGTCACGTCCCCGCGGACCCCGCTGGTATCAGGCACCATATCGCACAGCCTGGCCAGGTTTTCGGCCTGCATATACTTTCGGGTTACATCCTGTGCCAATAGTTGGTTGATCTCTTCTGCCGTTTTCTGACGGGGTGCGGGCGCACCCCCTGCTTCCCCTGCGGCTACTGCCACCGGCTCGGGTTCCCGGTAGACCCCGGAGAAACCTGTCGATAAAAATTCCAGTTCATCCTTTGGATAAGGCATACCGACCGGTAACCAGGCCAGGTAGTTGTCGTCCGATTGGGGTACTACATCGTCCCCGTTGGTAAGGACATCGTAAAGTTTACCCAATACGGAATTCATTAATTCTTCCGGTAATACTTCTTTTGCCATGATTTTATGTATTTGTCGTTTTTAGTATTAATTCAATCGTGCGGAAAGTATCTCAACCATGTAATCCCGGGTTTTTCTGTCGAATTGACCGGTTATTCCCAGCGATTCATTGGTCGCCTGAAAATCCTTCAGGCACTGTTCGGTCTTTGGTCCGAAAATCCCGTCTGATGTTCCGCAATTAAAACCGAGTTGTTTGAGGGCATCCTGCAACCGCACCACATCCTGTCCTGTACTCCCCTTTTTCAGGGTTTTCCGGGAAAAACCGATGGGCCCCAAGATTCGCAATCTTCGATAGCCCAATACCTGGGATAAGGGTTTTGCTGTAACCGATACCTGGTTACCCTGATTTCCCCCCAGGCAATACACCCGGCTTCCATCATTGGAGAAACCCTGGAAAAATCCCACATGACCCTTCCATGAATCCCGGCTTTCCCTCCAAAAAACTACCACATCGCCTGGTTCCGGGTTCTCCACGGGAATGCCGACATTGAGCCAGGATCTGGCTACCAGTGAATTGGAGCGTTCGAGACCGGATTTCATTGCCACCCAGTTCACGAACAGACTGCACCATGCGCTATCGTCGGATTGATAATTATTAAAACCCGTTTCCCTGGCGTACCGAAGGATTTGCGGGTTGGACTTTGGTCCGGCTACTTCTCGTACGCCTATTTGGGCTGATGCGATTTCAACTGCACTCGCCATACCTTGTAGATTTGACTGGACCGTACCTGCGATAAAGTCCCGGTTAATTGAAATTTTCAAAAAAAATGAGTAGTTGGGGGAAGCCCGAGAATCCGAAAAAGAGGGATTTAAGAATCTCAGGAACAATCAATATCTCGCCTGAAAACTTGCGATTACACGACTATAATCGGGATAGCCAATTACAGTTATTACCTACTTTTTATGCAGGTATTTTTATATTACTTCTGTAAGTATAATTCTAAATGTATTTTATTTTCCCGAGTGGCTTCTTTAAATATGTATAGTTGGTGAACTTCTGAGTGTAATTTGCAATAATCCGTTGTTATTGATCTTCAATAACTTATAATTCCATATACCGGTCTCCTGCAAAATCCCCAGGAAATCCGCGAGAATCCTGCTGGGAATTGGCTGGTAACTTCGCCTGAAATAATCCCGACAACTGAACCCTCCCCTCCCCGTATCCGTAAGTGTGGATAGAAACCACAAAAAAATGTATATGAAACGTTCTAATTTATTTGCCGCTTTACTACTTGCCCTCGTTCTGGGTTACAGCACAAATTCCCAGGCCCAGGATACCATGACGGGAGACCACAAGAAAATGGAAAAAGGCACCAAAATGGTTGGGGGCGCAGCCATGTACCCTTCAAAGGACATCGTGTCGAATGCAGTGAATTCCAAGGACCACACCACCCTGGTCGCAGCCGTAAAGGCAGCGGATCTGGTTGGCACGCTGCAGGGCGACGGCCCGTTTACGGTTTTTGCACCGACCAATGCGGCTTTTGACAAGTTGCCCGCCGGCACCGTTCAAACCCTGTTGAAGCCGGAGAATAAATCGAAGTTACAAGGCGTGCTCACCTACCATGTGCTCTCCGGAAAATTCGGGGCCAAGGACATTGTAAAAGCGATTAAAAAAGGGATGGGTACCGCGGAATTTACCACCGTCAACGGTTCCAAACTGATGGCCATGCTAAACGGTGACCAGGTGCAACTCAAAGATGCCTCCGGCAATATTTCAACGGTAACCAATGCCGATGTAAACCAATCCAACGGCGTCATCCACGTGGTGGACACCGTGGTACTGCCGGGCATGTAACCGACAGGGCCTCAACAACCCCACTTCTATTTTAAAAGCGATCTTCCACGAGGTCGCTTTTTTTGCTCAGGAAAGTATCCGTAATTTAGACTCCTGCCCGTTGCCCGCTATGATCCCGTTGCCCGCTATGAAAAAGACTGTCGTTGCCATTCTGTTGCCACTTGCCCTGTTCGTGTTTCCGGGGTGTTCCACAGACGCCCCCAGCTCGGAAAGCCCGGTCCCTGTAGTTGCATTTACCGCCTTTGCCAACACCGGTGAGGAAATCGTCCAGCTGGATATGCGCACGGATGAGGATCAGCCGGTTTTGGTGAGCGTCAGCGGGGAGTTCAACCTGCAGTTCCTGCAGGATGCCCGGAACCAGATCGACACGGCCTCCATTGCCTACTACACTTGGGACAACCGGCAATCCCGGGTCTATTACAAAGACCTGGAAACCGGGGATGTATTCGCCGAATCGGATATTTGCGGGTTTTCCGGAGAAACCGGAAACGATCAATCCATTAGGACCGTCTGGGGGAACCGGGATTATGTGGTGGCGGCGTATTCCCGGTTTCCTGCAGGCTCCCCGGAGGAGGCGCGATTGCGGATATTTAACCGCAATACGGCGGAATGCCGGGACCTGCGCCTCACGCAGACGGCAATCAGCGGCCAAATCAACATGTTGTTCCGGGAGGGGATGCTGATTGCCTATTATACCAATGCGGATACGGATCTGCCCGTGCTTACGCTGATCGACCTGGAGGACGGGGCCGTGGTGACCAATCTGGACCTCACAGGAAACTTTTTGGCGGCTACCCTGCGAGGGGAAGAACTCTTGCTGTTTGGGCGGGATGAAACCTATGAGGTATTCCTCACGGGATCGCAGACATTTACGTCGGGGGGTAACACCCCCGACATCCCGCTTTTAAGCCCGGGGCTCTTCCAAACCCGATTTTCCGGAGAAGTCCTGCTGCTGTCCCTGATCTATCAACAACCCAGCCTGTTCTTTTCGCAACCCGCCCTGTACGATCTGGGAGGCGGCAATTTCTCCTCGGGGGGTACGCCCTTCCTCCCTGTCCTGCAGGAACGCATCGAATTGGAGACCGGCAACCGGGTCCTCTTCGGGAATTTCGACGCAGACCCGTCAACCGGATTGGTAGTCATCACCTATGTCATCGGCGACGGCAGCCCGGAAGGCGGGGTCGTCCTCACGGATTTTTCCGGGAAACCCCTTCAAATCATCCCCCTGCCCATCGTTCCAGAGCGGCTCGTAATCCGCGAAATCATCCAGCGGGGCCGGTAGCTTTTTTTTGGTAAAACAACTTCCCCTTGGTAAGCCAGGAAAAGCCAAAAGCCCAAAGGGCTGCGGATTCCAGCCAGAATACCGGGTTATAGGCCTCGAGCTGCGGGTAAATTTCTTCCAGCCAGAAGAAATACAGGGCGAGTAACCCCAGGCATCCCAGCATGATATAGCCGCAGATCCGGTAGATCCTGTTCCGGGCTTTCTTTGGACGGGGTTGGTGGGACGGGGACCGGCTGCTCCTGGTGAACAGGAAAAGGGAGATATAAGACAGGGTCAGGAAGAAAATCAGTGCACTGATAAAGTGGATGCTCTTTACCAGCACGTTCTCTATTGGCCGGACATCGTTGCAGGGGGTTACCGGCGTTCCTGTAAAAATGGTAGGGAAAAACGCCACCAACAGGGCCGAAACAGCAGCCAGCCTGGTAGCCCGGAAATCCCGTACGTCGTACCCCTTGTAGGCAAAGAGGAAAAAAGAGATTGCGCAAATGGTCCCCACCAGCCCATCGCGCATCTGGGTGTGGTAGTAATCGCTGATGGAGTGCTGAATTTCTGCACAATCACCTACCAGTACGGAGCCCACCACCAAAAATACGGGCATCCCCACAGCGACATAGCCAATGGTCTTCCTCAGCGTGAGGTAGGACACAATCATTTCGTCATTCATCTTTTTCATTTCTAACCGCGTTTGATGCCCCGGTAGTCAGGCAATCGGTTGAGCATACCGGTAGGCATCGTTAAAGTACTTCTTCAGGAAATGCCGGACGTTGCTGTAAAATATCCGATCCACTACCTCCTCGGGGGTTTGCCCGTTCATCAGCCGCGCGATTTCTGCTGCCGGCATGGGAACCTCCCCGGGAAGCGAAAGGATCCGGAATTCCCTCATATAGGGACGCTCCTGGGTTTTGAGCGCCTCGATCAACTTCTTCCGGAATGCCGGAAAATCGGCAGCTGTCCGGTAGGTGTCAAACGGGTCGACAATCCCGTCGTTATCCGAGCCCAGGGCCACGGTTTTCCAGGGGTCTGCAGAGCCGGCAACCCGTCCCCCGGAAGCCAGGTACGCCTCCCCAACCCGGACAATATGAAATACATTGGTGAGGAAGAGTTGCGCATACAGTCGTTTCGCTTTTTCGCGATAAGCCCTTACAGCTTTTAATTTTCTTTTGAATTTGCGGCCGGGCATCCGGCCGTCGTGCATGCAAATACCGATCAGGCCATCCGATTTCAGGATTTCCCGGATATCTTCGTCGGTCAGGTTGATGGAAAACCGGCTGATATAGGACCGGCGTTCTATCCGGGGGTCGTTGTCATTGCCCGCTGCTGTTGCCAGATCCGCCAGGCCGTTCACAGCAGTATGACTCGCAATTACCGGGACGTTGTCCCCCCGGTTCCGCATATTGCCGACCCTCCGGTAGTATTCCCCCCGTGCCTTGAGCGACAGGTGTTTTGTATCGATCAATATCCTGCCGGCATCTTCCCGCCGCTCCAGCAGCCTCCCCACCATTTCCTCCCCCAGGGCCGAAAACCCGAGGCCCAACCCGGGCTGTTGGTTGAATACCCGGCTGAGCAAGCCCCCAAAACTCCGGGCATGGCCAGCCAGGAAATTGTTCATGTGGTGGGAAAAGGTGACGAAAAACGGTGCGATCCCATCCGGGTCGGAGCCTGTCCCGCGACCGGCCATTTTTATAGTATCCAGGTTCCTGAAGAGTGACGTTCGGATGGCCTCCTGTTCCTCCGGCATCAAATCTTCAAACGGGGTAGCCCCCCGAAGGGCCTTTTTGGGATACCTGCCGATACCGTGCAGGCCTTCGAGCGAAAGGATGCCGCAAATGACCGGCCGGCCTTCCAGGGCTTCCAATTCGGCAAAAGACCGGACCAACCGGAATTCCGGGATGGAACCAACGGCAGCGTCCCCCGGGCGCGGGCCCTGGGAGTCCTTCAGGTAGTTGTATTCGCGCTGGTAATCCCGAAAATAATCGATCCACACCTCCTGCCCGTGAACCTGGCCGAGGAACCAACTGGTCCATTTTTCGGAAATTCCGGTTATCAACCGGATCAGTTTGAGGTCCACGCTTTTCCGGTACCGGCGTCCCAACAGAAGTTGCAGGCCGGTACGAACCAGCAGGGATGCCCTCTTGAAAGGTCGGTCCGGGCGCAGGAATTCCCGTTCAAACGGATACAGGCTGCAAACCACCAGTCGGTTCCGACCCTCGAAACACGCGTCCAGATTGGATTGGGTAACCCGGGCAAGTTTGTTGAGCGTCCCGGCCAAAACCAGTTTGCGGATACTGAATCGGGCAAATACCTGATGGGCCAGAGGGTTTTCAGCCCGGCGCCAGATGTCGGGAATCCTGTCGTTCAGATGCGGCTTCAGGCTCGGGTGGCAATGAAGATCTGCAATAGGCTTGTCCACGAGTCAATCGTTTTTCCTTCGAGGGGGACCTTTAAATATACTCGGTTTTTTACGGTTTACGTTGGAGATAAACCATTAAAAAACAAGGGTTTTAATCATGTGCCGCCTGGAGTGCGCGCCGGTAGGTGGCTACATACTCCGACATATGCCGGGATTTATACTGCACCACATACCTCGGGTGGTCCAGCGCTACGATGTGTGCAAATAAGCCGGCTTCCTGGTTGAGTGTTTCCAAAAACCGCGCGTTCTTTTTTCCGAGGGCAAAACAGACGGAGGCATCCCCTGCAATCCGGGCCTGGGTCTGCAGGTTCTCAATCATAAACGGACGTACCGCCTTGAAAAGCTCGGGGAAGTCGTAATAATTGCAGTTAACCCAATTCCCCTTCTGGTTTTTGCGGACAAACCCGAGCGGGCAGACCGAATTGATATAGTACTTGCTGTAAAACCTTTCCGGCCCGCCCATTGCATCGATAACCTCATAGATAAAGACCGAGGAGGGTTCGTGCGTCTTGAGGCTTCCGGTTTCAAGGCCGCACGGGTCCCCGAGCCGCTTGCTGTCGGTAAACGGGATCCCGGTGGCCCCCGCTCCCAACCGGCCCGGGTTGATCCCAAGAATCAGTTTTCGGGGTTGGTTATCCGAATAAAACTTCCTGTAAAAGGCCTCGGAAATGGCCTGAACCTCCGAATTGGATCGGAATGGGTTCAGGATGCGGATGTCCGGAGGCAGGCTGCCCGAAAAGGCAACTTCCCGGTTGAAATTAATAATCTTCGCGGCTCGGGTAGACATGGTGACGAATCGGGTTGAATGAATTCGTATTGTGAATCATTGGACAAATCCGCTCCATTTTAATCAACTTACAGGCAATTTCCAAACAGGTATTATTCCAAAATAGGAGCAGGGTGCAATATCCGGGCCTAAAGCAGGGTGCAATATCCGGGCCTAAAACCGGAACTCCGCTTCCAAAGCAATCAATCGGGGAAGCAGGTTCAGGGTGGAGGTAACCTCGCCGGTATCCGTTGGAAATACGGTCCGGTAGCTCCTGGTATTAAACAGGTTTCGCACCCCCAGCCTATAGGCCAATTGGCCGGCTCTTGGCCGGTAGCGGACATCCAGATCGGAAAACCAGGCAATCGCCGGCTTGCCGGATCCCCGAAATGCCTCTCTTCGCGATTTCAGGGTAAGGAACCAGTCGGGCCGCGGCCGAAACTCCAAATCGAGGAAATACTCGGAGCTTTGAGCGGTGTTTCGCCAATCCCCCCGGGTTGCCGACCAGTTCCAGCGACTTCCCGCATGCAGGTTGAACCCACGATCCCAGGCCGTACGCCACGCTGCTCCCCATCGGGTTGACAAACCCTCCAGGGAACGCAGTGCGAAGTTGATCCGGTCTTGAAAAATTCTTCGGGAAAGGTGGTATTCCGCCTTGAGGTTAGACTCCAGGCCCGGAACAAACCAATTGCCGGAAGCGCCCAATGAAACGGAAGTTGCTCGATCAAAACGCTGTTGGGAGTCTACTGTGAATTGCGGCCATACGACCCGGAAACTCCCCAGACACCTATCTTCCCGATTTACCGCAAGGGACGCCCGCAGCATGGTGGAATTCCCCCAATCCCCGAATTGGTAGTTGAATAAAAACCTGTGGCTGCGTCCGAGGAAAAACTCCCCCACACCCCGGCGGATGTTCCGGTAACCCATAAGGAAATAAGCGCCGGCGTGTTCTTGCAGACCCGACGGCTCAGCCCCCAGCGAGTAGGAAAAGCTCAGGGTATTCAGGTCATTCGGATTCCAGGTCAGTCGGATTTTTGGCAACAGGTTCAAATAGCTAGTATAGAAAGCATCCTCCCCGGAATAGCGGTTCCTCCCAAAAACCAGGGCACCCCCGGCAAGCAATTGCAACTGCTTCCCAAAAGACTGTTCAATCTCCCCCCTCATATAAGCTGTAAACAAACCATTCCCAAAACCTCCCATATGGAACCAATCGTAAGGTGGGAACACCAGGTTCTCTGCCCGATGGGTTACACCCACTGTCCCTTGAAGCATCCCGGAGGATGCCTTCCGGAAGCAAGTAGCTTCAACGCCCAAAAAACCCAGGTGGTTCCGGGATTTCTGCTCAATAAACCCGTCCACCCCGGGCAGGTTTGAAGATCCCGAACCGGAAATGTCGGGTATCCACTGGCGAAAAGGCATACGGTCTGTCACATAGCGGCCAGTTACTTGCAGGGCCGACCGGGCATCCAACCGGCGGGTCCAGGTCAGGCGGCTGTCCAGGCCCGAGCGAACTTCCCGGGCGGAACCACCCACCGCCCGGCCATTGAATTCCCCGGTTTGACGCTCCCCGAAAACACTGTACTTGAGAGTGTTGACCCATTCCAGACGCATCCCTGCAAGTTCGCGGACCAGGCCCGCCCGGGCCATCCCGGCACGCTCGAAACCCCTGTATGCCATCGTCTCTGAATTTCGAAAGTCCGCTCCCCCTGCCCGGTAATCTTCCGAAGTGGAAGCCCCGGCCCGGGTTTCATCCCCGCTGTAAACGAGCAGAAAGTGGAGTTTATTGGCCGCCCCTGCCTCAAAACGGGCGCTTCCCGCAAAGGTTTCCGCTTCATTGGCTTCGTACCGAAATTCCTGCAGGCTGCCCCATGGATTCGGGTTGCCGAGCCGGGTCCGCAGGGATGCCTTATCCCCGACAAATGTTTCACCGGTCAATTGTTCCGGGTATAGCAATTCATAAAGTTCCCCGGTTGCATCCCTGCCCGTGTTGTTCAGGTCGGCAATCGCAAACTGTTTTGAACGGGAGGCGATTTTAGCTGCATGCAGCATTTGGCCAAAACCGGCAGGCATCCCTTTTAAGGAAACCCACCTCCCGAAGACGGAAGCACCCACCGAATCCTTCAATTCCAGGTTCAGAGCAACCCCCTGAACCTGGCGTAACCCTGCAAGCAGCGGGTTGGAATCGTAATTCCGGATTACCTGCACCCGGTCGATGACCTCCGCATCCAGGTTGCGGGTAAGCAACTGGTACCCATTCCCGAAAAGGTCGTCCCCCCCGATCAATACCTTTTCAACCGGTCGGCCATTGACGCGAACCACCCCTTCCGCATCCACACTGATCCCCGGGAGCAGCTTCAGCAGGTCGGCTACGGCCGGTTCGTTGCCCCGTCGGAACTGCCGCACACTGATATCCACCGTATCCCCGTGAACGTGAACGGCGGGCGGCGGCGCCACATATACCGTATCGAGCTCCAGAGGGGCCGGAAAAAGCGTCGTATTCAATATACGCGGGGCCAGATGCGGATGCCCGGGGCAATGCAGCCGGACAGAACGGGTTCGATATCCCAGGGACCTGAAGGTCACCGAATACCTCCCAGCTCCGGGGCATTCCAGGCGGTAACCCCCCGAAGGCCCGGAATATGCGTAATCGATGATCAGGGAATCTGACGCCCCGGACAGGACAACGCTGACATGGGAAACGGGTATATTCAGGCTGTCGCGGACATGTCCCTGGATTTGCTGCTGTCCGGATACATGAAACGAAATGCAAAATATCGAAATGGCCACGCCAAACCGACCAATACCCCTCCTATCTGACATTCGATCTCGCGTTTCATTGAAATATTTCAAGGTGTTGTTGGTCGGTAAGTCGGAACTGAGCTCCCCGCGGCATACGCGCCTGGATTCTGCGCAACAACCGGTTGGAACGATCTTTTAAGAAGTTCCGGTAGGCCGCCAGGTCTATGGGTTCCAGATCCGAAAAATCTGTTTCGGGAAAGGAATCCCCGGGCGTCAAGCCATGCAGCCTGAAGGTAACCGCGTGGTTTTCATCAGACGCTGAAACCACCAATCCGGGCAAACCGTACAACTTCCAGGGTCCGAAATGGACCGGGATGTCCGGAGTAAACCAGACCCCGTATTTCCGGCCCCGGAAGAAACCTTCCGCATACAAGCACCGGTACGCACCGATTTCCCGTTGTTTCTCCGTAATCTTCCAATGGATGGCCGGCAGGGGTTCCTTCAGTATCCGGGTCGCTCCTTCCAATGAGGCAACGGTAGAGTACATCAAGGCCCCACGGGAGTCGGTGTAATTGTAGGTGCCAATCGTGTCCGGGGGCGCTACCTGCACCCTGAGTTCCCGGCTATCCCGGGATTCCAAGGGCATTTCCGGGGATCCCCAGTCAAAACGGGCCCGATCCCCCGAGATATAAAGGCGGGCCTGGAATTTCCGAAGTATCCCAAGGTCCAGCAGCACCTCGTAATCGGCCACCACATACTGACACTGGAGCCCGGCATGGCCGCCGAACGACAAGATGGCCCAGCAAAATAATAAGTGTTTACGCCAAGGTTGGGCGCCCGACGGCGCGCCCCCGGACCTGCCCCTCTTCCAAATCACTTAAGAGCTGCCAGCAATTGACTTTTCATACGCTTGATGGTTGCAGCCACCAGGTCACAGCTCACATCACTGACTGTCATGGAAGCTTCGGCGTAACTCGAATCTATCCCGACCCGTACTGTGACGGTAATGGATACCTTGCAGAGTTCACCCTCGGTAAATTGCTCTCTTAATTTTTCGATACCAAGCGGAAACTCCAGGGATTCAAAGGCGTCCACAGGGAGAAAATCTGTCCGGAATGTTTGTTGCATCCGGTCATTGCCAAAAACGACTTGCAACTGGGCCTTTTCAACTTCTCCCGGAAATTTAACTGGGGCCGGGTCTGCAGCAGATGGATAGGCCAGGGGCCCGCAAAAACCAAACAGGCAGATCATCGTCAGGGTAAACAACTTTTTCATGTGAATACGAATTAAATGGCTCCTACTCTTTTCCGGATTTTCGGAATCCTCCCGCCGGCTTCTTATTGCGACAGGGCAAGAATAGGTTCGGGGGCTGCAATTCGCCAGCACCCCCTGGTGGAATTTCTGGTGCCAGGGTCGGGCAACAAAAAACCGCAGTACCCTCGGATACTGCGGTTTTCAAAACTATGGATCTATCTGTATCTATCCCTACCGGGCCATGATTTTTGCAGTCAGGCTTTGACCTTGCGGGGTTCGAACCTCCAGCAGGTACATGGCTGAATTTAAACCGGGCAGGTTGACGGGTATGGTTGTCATCCCAGCCTGCAATTCCACTGGCATCCGTTTGATGCTGACACCATTCAGGGTATAGACCTGCAAGATGGCACGGGTAGGAACAGCCGATTCGATCCCCACCTCGAAGTCCGTATTAAAGACGGTCGGGAAAGGCTTCATCTCAACCAGTGTTTCGGAGCGCCCCTGCTTTTCCACCTCGCCCGTCGGGCAGGTTTCGGCATGGACAATCACGTAGAACCCGTTTGTATAGTCGCTTACATCTATGGGTTGAAACTGATAGCTAGTTACGTTGTTGAGCGGGTCGACTACCTGGGTATACTGGCCCGGTGCAACCGTTGGATCTCCTTTGTTATCTTCGGGGTATTTCTCTTCCCCAACATACAGGTGGGCCTGTGTCATGACATTCCCGGGTAACAGGTTGATGGTAACAGTAACAATATCGTTGGAATATGCCACGGTAACATTTCCGGACTGGTAGCCGTTGGAAGTATCGCATTGTCCGGCACCGGAATAAAATTCCATATTGTAGTTTCCTTCCGTATCGAAGAAGTTCGTCCAGCCCCAGCGGTTGGCGCCTAAATTGTCCTCACAGAAGGATGTATTATTTGGGGTATATCGAGCAAAGGCAGTCTGGCACTCACCGGTTGGCTCTTCGCAATCGAGGTCTTCATCGATCTGACCGTCCCCGTCATTGTCCAGACCGTCGCATTCCTCTACGTCGCAGCCATCGGGGATGCCGTCATTGTCCGAATCGGCCGTATCGTCAGAGCCTGGGCAGACATCCACGCAATCCGGGACACCGTCGCCGTCTGAGTCAATGGTGTCGTCGCAGTCGTCCGTGCAATCTGGAGTGCCATCACCGTCGGTATCAATGCGGTCGTCGCAGTCGTCCGTGCAATCCGGAGTGCCATCACCGTCGGTATCAATGGTGTCGTCGCAGTCGTCCTCGCAGTCGGAAATACCGTCGCCGTCTGAGTCAATGGTGTCGTCGCAGTCATCCACACAATCCGGGGTACCGTCCCCGTCCGAGTCAATGGTGTCGTCGCAGTCATCCACACAATCCGGGGTACCGTCGCCATCCGTGTCAATGGTGTCGTCGCAGTCGTCCGTGCAATCTGGAGTGCCATCACCGTCGGTATCAATGCGGTCGTCGCAGTCGTCCTCGCAGTCGGAAATACCGTCGCCGTCCGTGTCAATACTGTCATCGCAATCGTCGACACAGTCCGGGGTACCGTCCCCGTCCGTGTCAATACTGTCGTCGCAATCGTCGATGCAGTCGGAAATACCGTCGCCATCGGAGTCGATGCGGTCATCGCAATCGTCTTCGCAGTCCGGGATGCCGTCGCCGTCTGAGTCAATGGTGTCGTCGCAGTCGTCCGTGCAATCTGGAGTGCCATCACCGTCGGTATCAATGCGGTCGTCGCAGTCGTCCTCGCAGTCCGGGATGCCGTCGCCGTCGGCATCAAAGCCTTCGTCAATCTGGCCATCCCCGTCGTTGTCCACACCGTCACAAACTTCTTCCGGGGGTGTCGTCGAACAACTGATGGTTACTTCACAAACTGAGGAACATCCGTCCGAATCCGTAACGGTAACCTGGTGCGTACCTACCCCTAGTTGGGTAGCCGTCTGGGTGGTTTCCCCATTGCTCCACAAATACGTGTAGGGGGCGATCCCCCCGGTCATATGTACGATGGCCGATCCATCGGTTGCCTTTGTAGTGCTGGCATCCGAAACCTTTTCAACCTCGCAGCTATGCGGATCTTCAGTCTGGTGCGCGATATCCGAAACAGTCGGATAGGTTGCACCTACCAGAGCTACCGGGAATCCCAGAAGTAAAACCGCAATGATTAATTGGGCGAGCGTAGTTTTTTGCATGTGGTTTCTGTTTGGTTGAACATGAAAGCACAAGCAGGTACAGGAGGTATGGGGAAGGTTCCAGAAAGCAGCCGTAAAGTTCCGGCGGCGTTTCCAAAAAGGAATTTAGATAAAGTTCGTCCTTGGTTGGGTCAATTGCGGATCAAAAGCGGTTAAATTCGTTAAAAGTATTGTTAATCAGATGGTTGCATGAATTTTCCTCCAAGCGGTTTATACCTTCCGGCACGTCCGGCCCGGGAAATTACCAATCCTCACGGCCCACAATGAGCAACCACTCCCGTTCGCCCCCGATGCGGAGGATCCGGTCTACATGGAATCCCGAGCGGGCATAAAACTTGAGCAAACCGATTTTCTCAATCACAAGCCAGAAACCACGTGCCGGAACCTCGGTTCGAATCGCTTCCATCCATCGGGTGCCCAGCCCTTCCGAACGGTGTTTTGCGTGCACGTAGAGGTATCCGATGTACCAGTATTGCCGGTTGTATAAATCCCGGGCACGGTCTTCGTAGGGGCCCATATCCGGGAAGATGGCCCGGCTGACGATGCCTCCGCAGGTAAATCCGTGATTATCCGAACAAACGAGGATTCTCGATTCCCCGGCGATATCCGGCCAGGCAGCCCGCAAGCCGTCCGTCCAGTCCATGGGGAGCTCCCGGAAAAATCGCTCGGGGGTTTTCGTCCAGTCGGTCAATTGCAGCGGCTTCATCTCAGAGGTAGCCCCAGGACCACAGTTTATCCGAATCCTCCTGCCAGCGGTCGCCGATATCGGTCCGGTAGTAGCCGTTGTTAACGATCACGCTCCCAATGCGGTTGTACATGGTCCGTTGGGCATCCTTCATGGTGAGGCCGGTCCCGGTAACCAGCACGGCCAACCCGGTATTTCCGGTAATCAGCCACTGGTCGCCCACCTGTTTCAGGTGCATCGGGTGGATACCTTCCGTACCCTTCTGGAAAACCACAACGGCGTCCTTCGAAAAGAGGTCAAATGTCTTTTTGTCGTCGTACGGAAAAGGCGGGACGGCAATAAACGCCCCTACCTGGAAGCCCTTGCGCGTCTGCAGCGTTTCCCGAGTACCGGCCGCTATCCCGTAAAGCAACTCCCCCATCGGCTCGGTGATTCCCGCCCGCTGGATAAAAATCTGGGGGTACCCGAAACGGGAAGTGAATTCGAGGGGGTAGACCCCATTGCCATTCACGATGCAATTGATATCCAGGTGACCCCGGAAATTTTCCCGCGCCAGGGCGGGACCGAATTTCTGGAGGGTCCGCTCAAACAATGGGGAATGGGCCGTCCAAAACATGGAGGATCCCATTTCGCCGGTGGAAACCCCCACTTCTTTCGGGAAGAGTTTCTTGTGTTCGAAGGTTACATTGTACGGGGCGAGGAATGATTTCCCGTTGAAAAACGCCGAAATAGAGATCTCCACCCCTTTGACGCGCCGCTGCAACTGGAAACTTCCGAAGCCGGCTCCCCAGGATTTCTCATAGGCCCGAAGCAACCTTACGACATCCTCCCCCCGATCGTCCTTGCCGACAAAGAGCAACTGCTTCAATTCCTGCGTCTCCCCCATCGGTTTCACCACGTAGGCGTTCGGGTGGGTTTCCACAAACCGGATCGCCTCCTGGAAACTGTGGAATTCGTGGGAGGGGATTGTTTTGATCTTGTGGCGCTGCAACTCCTGCTGTCCGAAATTCCGGTCGAGCTCCAGTTGATCCGTATAGGCCGTTCCCCCGAATACCGGTTTGCCCGCTTCCCGGAGCCGGTCGGCCTCGGCGCCAAATCCGGTGTAGTCGAAAATGATCAGGTCCGCCCAATCCACGTGCTTTTTCCAGTCGCGGACCTTCGGGACAAACCCGTATCCGATCTCCCGGGATGGGCGGTCCTCGATATAGAACTTCATCGCATGGCCTTCTTCTTTCATGGCGTTGGCCAAATCCAGACTTTCGCCCCAACGGGATACCATCAGGATGCGTTTTGCCCCTGGTTGATTAATGAGAGCGGCCATAGGCGTGGGAATTGAGAGCCAGGAGTCCCCGTGCAAAGACGGGAACCGCGGGATATTCTGTCCGGTGCGCTTGCTGAAGCGTCTGTTCCTTCTGCGGGTTCCCCGCAGCGGGGCGGCCGGTGGTGTTGCTTAGTTGCATCGCTGGGACAACCGTCCCGATACTTGTGTTTTCACGGGGCGAAATTCGTCTTTTTTCCGATTCAAAAACCATCTCTTCAAAAATAATTTTCACCTCCGCCGGAGCCTTGAATTCCACGCTCGAAATCGTACTTTTACAGATATCACCTGGCTGCCTTGTACACCGTAGTAGACATAGAAACCACCGGGAACGGGATTTACGGAAACCGGATCACGGAAATTGCCCTGTTCAATATCGACCAGGGCCGTATTGCGGATTCTTATTCCACCCTGGTAAACCCGGGATGTGAAATTCCGGCCTTTATCACCGGGCTCACCGGGATCACCACGGCCATGGTGCGCAATGCCCCGGATTTTTCAGAAATAGCCCCAAAGATCGATGCCTTCTCCTCTGGGCGGGTCTTTGTGGCCCACTCCGTGAATTTTGACTATCCGATTGTCCGAAAGGAGTTCGAAAGGTGCGGCCTGGACTTTGGGCGTAAAAAACTTTGTACCGTGCGGCTTTCGCGCAGGGTGTTCCCGGGGCTTCGCTCCTACAGCCTGGGTAAGCTTTGTCGCTCCCTGGAAATCCCGCTCTCCGATCGGCACCGCGCCGCCGGGGATGCACGGGCCACCGCATTGCTCCTGCTCCGGGCCATGGAGCAGCCCGGCGGACAGGACACCATTGCAGGCTTCCTCAATGCCCGGTCGCGGGAAGGGACGCTCCCGCCTCACCTGCCCCTGGAGTCCTTCCGGCAGCTACCCGAGGCACCGGGTATATACTTTTTCAAGGATTCCAAGGGAAATGTCATCTATGTAGGCAAGGCGATCGATATCCGCCAGCGCGCCCTCGGGCATTTTTACGATACCTCAGACCGGGAACGCAGGCTCTGCCGGGAGACCTCCCAAATCGATTTTGAATTATCGGGTTCGGACCTGGTTGCCCTGCTGATGGAAGCTGCCGCCATCAAGAAGTACTTTCCAAAATACAACCGGGCGCAAAAAAACATCCGTCCGGCTTTCGGACTGTTCAGCTATCCGGACCGAAACGGCGTAATACACCTGGCGTTTAACAGGCTCGCCCGGGGCCAGCAAGCGCTTCGCGTCTTCTTCAGCCAGACGGATGCCCGTTTATTTTTGGAGCAACTGTGTACGGAATTCGGGTTATGTGCCAAGTTCTGCCACCTGCAGGAAGGGGTGGCAACCTGCAGTCATTTCCGCGTGCCGCAATGCGCGGGTATTTGCTCGGGAAAACAAACCGTGGAAGCCTACAACAAAAAGGTCCGCGACGCCTTGCAATCGCTGGAGCCCGGCGGCAACCACCTGGTAATAGACGAGCAGGGCAGGCAACCGGATGAGCGAGGCCTGGTTTGGGTGGCAGACGGGACCTACCGGGGGTACGGCTTTGTTCCCAAAGGCCAGTGCCCGGATCGCCTTCCGGACCTCGAGGCGCTGATCACCCCCCAGAAACACTATCCGGAAACGGAGAAAATAGTACAGTCGTATATATTGAAACACCCGGCCAGGGTAAAGCGTATCCCCGGGTAAACTACTTGTTCTTATTCCGGAGCTTGTGGAATTGCCGGATGACAAAGAGCAACCAGACCATAAAGACCAGGCCGACAAAAATCGAATATACAAGGACGAGGTCCATGGTCACTTTTTGTATTTGAGGTAATTCATAAATCCGAGTATGGTTGGAGCCCACAAACCGATGAAAATAGCCTCCAGAATGTGGCCCTGCAAGTATCGGATTTCAGCAACTACAATAATCGAAAACACTATCAGGAGCAGCACGATATTCATCCACCCGAGCCGCTCCAAAAATTCTTTAAACATCTCGCGTCTTCTGTTTCTCGCTAAAATTAGGGATTTACACCCGTTTTATTAAGAAATTTTTGTGATTTTCTTAACATATAAAAAAAGGGCATATCTCCGACGGGGAAATGCGTCCTTCTGATCAAAACAGGTGCTGTAATGGCGTATCGGAATCCGGACCCTACCGCAGGTTACTCTCCCGTCTGGGAAGGGCACCTGAAGGCTGTTACCGGCAGCCCGCTCTCTTTCATCGCCTTAAACCCGCCACCGATATCCGTAAGGTTGTGGTATCCGCGGCTTTTCAGGATGGAGGCGGCAATCATCGAGCGGTACCCCCCTGCACAATGCACGTAAAAGGCCTCCTCCTGCGGGAATTCCTGGAGGAAGTCATTGATCCTGGCCAGGGGCGTGTTCTGTGCGCCTTCCAGATGTTCGGCCTCGTATTCACTTTCTTTCCGGACATCGAACACCCGGCCAGGCTGTTCGGCCATCTCGGATTCCATCCGGGAAGCCGGCCGGGTCCTGACCTGGTCGATTTCCTTCCCCGCCGATTCCCAGGCGGTAAACCCGCCTTTTAAATAACCCACCGTTTTGTCAAAACCGACCCGGGACAGGCGGGTGACGGCCTCTTCCTCCTTCCCTTCCGGGGTCACTAACAGTATGGGCTGTTCCACATCGGCTACCAGGGCACCCACCCAGGGGGCAAAATCGCCATTCAGGCCGATAAATATTGAACGGGGGATGTGGCCCCTGGCAAAATCTTCCTGGTGGCGGACGTCCAGGACAATCGCCCCGGTCTCTTCTGCAGCTGCTTCAAAGGCATCCGGTTCCAGGGCGCGGGTCCCGCGGGCGAGGACCTGGTCAAAGTCCTCGTAACCTTCCCGGTTCATTTTTACGTTCAGGGGGAAGTAATCCGGCGGGGGCGCAAGCCCTTCCGTCACCTCGGCGATAAATTCCTCCCGGGTCATGTCTGCCCGGAGTGCATAATTCACCTTTTTCTGGTTCCCCAGCGTATCGACGGTTTCCTTCATCATGTTCTTCCCGCAGGCCGAGCCCGCCCCGTGGGCCGGGTAGACAATCACCTCATCGGGCAGGGGCATTATTTTATTGCGCAGGCTGTCGTACAGGGTGCCAGCCAGTTCCTCCTGGGTCAGGTCGGCAGCCTTCTGGGCCAAATCCGGGCGGCCTACGTCGCCGAGGAACAGCGTGTCGCCGGAAAATATTGCATGGGGCTTCCCTTCCGGGTCGCGCAGCAGGTAGGTGGTGCTTTCCATGGTATGCCCCGGGGTATGCAACACCTCAAAGGCTACCTTGCCCAACCGGAAAACCTGCCCGTCTTTCGCTATCACCGCGTCGAAGGACGGGTTGGCCAGGGGGCCGTAGATGATCGGTGCCCCGGTTTCCCGCGACAGCGTCAGGTGCCCGCTGACAAAATCCGCATGGAAATGCGTTTCGAATATATATTTGATCTCCGCCTTGTCGGATTTTGCCCGCCTCAGGTAGGGGCCAACCTCACGGAGCGGGTCGATGATCGCCGCCTCCCCTTCGCTTTCGATGTAATACGCCCCCTGGGCGAGGCACCCGGTATAGATTTGTTCAATTTTCATGATGAAGGGTTCTGTCGAATAAAAGTACGAATTTAAGCGGATTTCAGGGGGCCAGACAGGCCTAACCTGCAGGCTGGAGCCGTACCGAAAACTCCGCTTTTTTGGAGTCGAGGAAGCGAAACCCCTCGTGAAGGCGGGCAGGACCGTGTGTATACGGGTAATAGGTGATGGGTTCCACGCATACCATCCCGGGGTCCGGCGACCAGAGCATAAAATTCCCGAATCCGGCCGTGTGGATGCGCAGCGGCGTATCGCCTCCCAGGAACACCGTTTCGCAGGCGGGAACTTCCAGTGCACGGTCGCCGGCTGCGAGGATTTCCGATAGTTCGAATTCCCGGCCGCACGCCTCCAGGGACCCCTCCCCCCCCAGCCGGAAAGCCGGGTGGTAACCGAACATGTACGGCATGTCTTTCTCCCCCTCCACCCGAAAGGTGATTTCCAGGGAACCAGGGCCCAACTGAAAATGTTTTTCAACCCGGAACGAATAAGGCCAGATCAGTAGCCGGGCTGTTGACCGGCCGGGATACTTGGAATTCGCCACCGGGGTTCCCGCTTTGTATTCCCTGACAAACACGGCCCGGTCCTTTTCCCGGACCGTACAGGAATAAGCCAGTTCCCGGAGCAAACCGTGCTGGTCCTGGATCGCATTTCCCCGGGGCACCTGCACGCGGTAGGCCGCTTCCGCCGTCGGGCCGATCACCGGGAACATTTCGGTGTCCGAGTGGCCCCATCCGGGTTCGGAAGGATCGTGCATATACTCCCTGTCTCCCCGCCGGAAACTCCGGAGTTCTCCAGCTTCGACCCGGACCCGCAGGTCGCCGTTGATCAATTCCGCCTGGCTTGTATACTCTTGCTTCATATCGGGTTTTTCTTTGTTCTCTTTGCGTATCCGTCGTCCATCCGCGCAGATGGCACGATCAGAATTTACGGGTCCGCCAGGCTTCCGGCAAATCCGGCAGGGCCCGGTCCAACGCAGCAATCTCATCCTGCCAGCCCTTGGCGAGCATCGTCCGGAACCGATCGGGTATTTCCCTTTTCTTTCCCTTGTTGACCGCTGCCTTGAATTGGGCGAGTTCCTTGGTCATGGGTTGAATGCCCAAAAAGTCGCAAATCTCATTAAAGAGCTCCTGCGGTTGATCGCGGAGCTGGTCAAAATAAACAATTTTTAACCGATCCTCCGGCACGTACTTTTTCCAGATCTGCAGGCTCTTTGCGAAGGACTTTTCCTCTTTCAGTTCCCGGATAAAACCCTCTATCGCCTCCTCACTGTTCTCAATCTCCCGGATGCGGACCATCATCCGGGCAAACGACCACGCCCATTCCGGGGGGTATCTAAGGGAAATAATGAATTTGGTGTCCGGGAGCAACTCACAGATACGGGCAACTTCCGCTTCGGGGAGGAAAAAGTACTGGGGGCTCACCTCGCCGGAGATGCACCCCGGGGTGTTATCAAAGCTGGACAGGTACCAGTTGTCGTCGTGCCTGGCAAAAAGGTATTTCAAGTCCCAGGCCAATCGCCGGGTATCCCTTAAAGTTCCCGGCTGTCTGAGGTAAGTCCTGAATCGTTGCCTGAAATACGCGCGATACTGGGGGTTGTGCCAGCTCTTCCGGTGCAAAAGCCGGTGCAGGAAACTTTCGCCCGGAAACGCCAGGTTTTCCCAGAAATAGCGAAGCTCCTTAACCGGGGTGCACCGGGTTTCCGGATGCGTATTCAGGTGCTTATATATCCAGGTCGTTCCGGTCTTTTCCGGACCAACCCCTATGAAATCAGGACCTTTATTGGATGTTTTGTTGTTTTTTGATGCATGGTTGTCAGGCGAATTTTTCGGGGTCATAAATTCTGCGTATCGAATTGCAAAGGCGTCGAAGCTCTTTGCCTCTCATAATAATTAATGTGCCTTTCTATCGATTCCTCTCTGAACAGTGCACACCCGCCCACGATGGACTATTCCTTTACCGGTGGGCCGGATTCCGGGTCCAGAAAACCCTGGTCCCGCATCCACTGGTCGTTGTATATTTTATTTACATACCGGCTGCCGTGGTCGTGGAACAATACCACCACCACGTCTTCCGGGCCAAAATGTTCCGCGAGCTGCAGCACGCCTTTCACAGCGGCCCCGGCCGAATTGCCCAGGAACATACCCTCCTCCCGGGCCAGGCGCCGGGTATACAGGGCCGCATCCCGGTCGGTGACTTTGGTAAAGCCGTCGATGATCTCAAAGTCCACATTCTCCGGCAGGATGTCCTCCCCGATGCCCTCGGTCACATACGGGTAGATCTCGTCCGGGTCAAAAATGCCGGTTTCATGGTATTTCTTAAACACAGACCCGTAGGTGTCCACCCCCCAGATGCGGATGTCGGGATTCTGCTCTTTCAGGTAGCGCCCCACCCCGGAAATCGTGCCGCCGGTACCCACGCCGACCACAAAATGCGTCACCCTGCCGTCGGTCTGCTGCCAGATTTCCGGCCCGGTACTCTCGTAATGGGCGCGGGTATTCCCCGGGTTGTCGTATTGGTTTACATACCAGGCGCCGGGGATCTCCTCCGCCAGCCGTCGCGCCGTGGAATAATAACTTCTCGGGTCCTCCGGGGCGACATCCGTCGGGCAGATATGCACTTCGCACCCCACCGCGCGGAGGATATCGATTTTCTCCCGGGATTGCTTGTCACTGATTACGCATATCATCCGGTAACCCCTGACAATTGCTGCCAGGGCGAGCCCCATACCGGTATTCCCGGAGGTCCCTTCCACAATCGTGCCGCCCGGGCTTAGCAAGCCGTCGGCCTCGGCATCTTCAACCATCTTCAGTGCCATCCGGTCCTTGACGGAATTCCCGGGGTTGAAGGTTTCGTATTTGGCGAGGACCAGGCAGGGTAAATCGCTGGTGATCCGGTTGATTCGGACCAGGGGGGTGTTCCCGATGGTCCCGAGGATATTCGAGGCGTATTCCATTACAGGCAAATATAGGCAGGCCAAAAGGAATAGCACAGGCCGAAGCGAACCGGGAAGGAAGTCAATCGAATTGAATTGCCCGGACCGGGCTGATGCGGGTGATGATATAGGACGGCAACAGCAGCATGAGCAGGCAGAGCAGCAGCACCCCGAGGTTGAGCAACAAAATCGTTGGGAGGTCCATATAAACCGGGATATAGTCAATATAATATTCCTCGGGGTTGGGGAACTCAAAAATCCGGAAACGGTGCTGCACGGCCAGCAGCGCCAGGCCCAGGCCATTGCCCCAGAGCAGGCCGATACCGATCAGGTAGGCCGCGTTGTAGAGGAACACCTTGCGGATGCTCCAGTCCCGGGCGCCGAGTGCCTTGAGGATGCCGATCATCGGGGTGCGCTCCAGGATCAGGACCAGCAGGGCGGTGATCATATTGATGCCTCCCACCAAAATCATGATCCCGATAATCAGGGCGATGTTGAAGTCGAACAGCCCGATCCACTCAAAGATCTGGTAGTACTTATCGATAATCGTCTGGGTGTCCAGGCTGGAAAGGGTCTTCCCATAGATTTCCGCGCTCTTTTCCCCGATGGCGTCAAAATCGTCCAGGAAAATCTCGAAATTCCCGATCTCCCCGGGTTCCCACCCATACATCCGCTGGATGTGCCGGATATCCGTAAATACGTAGGTGCCGTCGAACTCCTCGAAGCCGCTGTCAAAGATCCCCGCCACCCGGAACCGCCTCCGGTTGGGAACGCGGGACGGATCCTCGTCCTTGAGGAACAGGCTGTTGAATTCGCTGCCCACCTGAAGCTGCAACCGGTTGGCCAGCAGGCGGGAAACCAGCACCTCCTCCCCGAGTTCCCCGCTGTAATCGGGCAGTTCCCCGGCCACCAGGAAATCCCGGAAGGCCGTCCAGTCGTAATCCGGCCCCACCCCTTTGGCGATGATCCCCTCAAAGGTGTCTTCCGTCCGGATGATCCCGGCCTTGGTAGCCACCGCCTGGATATGGCGCACCCCGTCGGTCAGGTTGAAATCCGGATAGAATTCCTGGTCGCGGGCGATGGGCACCACGGAGACCTGGGACACATTGTTGTCAAAATTGTAGATCTGGATGTGGCCGTTAAAGGCGGATACCTTTTCGCGGATCTTGTATTTGAGCCCCACGCCGGTGGCCAGGGCAACCAACATCATCAAGAGGCCCAAAGCGATGGCGGCAATAGCTATTTTAATGATTGGGGCGGAAATAGTACTTTTATCCTCCTTGCTGCCGATCAGCCGCCTTGCGATGTATAATTCTAAATTCAATCCCTGCCTGTGTTAACCACCCTCAAAAATACACTATTTGCACTTCTCCTGGGCCTGGCGGCCTGCGGAAGTTCCACCGGGCAACCCGCCGAAGCCGGGACCCCTGCCAACGACCCGGTAACGGGGGCCAACCAGACGGATGCCTATTTTCCATTGCTCCGGGGCAAGCGGATTGCCCTGGTGGCCAACCAGACCAGCGTCGTCTTCCGGGACGGGAAAGAGCCCGTACACCTGGCCGATTCCCTCCTGGCAGCCGGGATGGACCTCAGGCGCGTATTTGCCCCGGAACACGGTTTCAGGGGTCAGGCGGATGCCGGGGAACACGTACAGGACGGCACGGATATCCGCACAGGCCTGCCGATAATTTCCCTCTACGGGGCCAACCGGAAACCCGGCCCGGAACACCTGGAAGGCCTGGACCTGGTAGTCTTTGACATCCAGGACCTGGGCGTGCGGTTTTACACCTACATCGCAACCCTCCAGCTCGTGATGGAGGCCTGCGCCGAAGCGGGCATCCCCGTGTTGGTACTGGACCGGCCCAACCCGAATGCAAATTTTGTGGACGGGCCCATTATGGAAGACGCACACAAGGGGTTCCTGGGGATGACCCCCATCCCCCTGGCCTACGGGATGACCCTTGGAGAATACGCGGAAATGATCAATGCGGAAGGCTGGCTGGAAGGAGGCATCCGCGCCGAGCTGACGGTTATTCCCCTGCAAAATTACCAGCGCAGCATCCCGTACGAACTGCCCATCCCCCCCTCGCCGAATATCCCGAATACGCAGGCCGCCATGCTGTATCCCAGCCTGGGCTTGTTTGAGGGGACCACCGCAAACGCCGGCCGGGGAACCGACCATCAGTTCCAGGCTTTCGGGGCCCCCTACCTGGACCCCGGGCATTTTGCCTTTTCGTATACGCCCCGGCCGAACCCCGGCGCAAGCCACCCGAAACACGAAGGGGTGCTATGCCACGGCAGGGACCTGAGAAACGTGGAGCCGCCACGCGCCGTAAACCTGGAATGGCTCATTGAAGCCTATACACACCGGGATCCGGAATCGGAATTTTTCCTCACCAGCGGTTTTACCCGCCACGCGGGAACTGCCGAGCTGCAGCGGCAAATCGAAAACGGGATGCAAATGGAGGAAATACGGTCGTCCTGGCAACCCGGGCTGGAAGCCTTCCGGGCGATACGCGCCAAATACCTGCGGTACCCGTAGGCCCGTGTCCCGATAAATTCCGGCTTCGGGAAATCCTAACCCCGGGCACCCGCCCCGGTTGCATCGGCATCCGTGTGGCCCGTGCCTGTTGTGGTGGGTTTCCGGTATTTGTGGAATGGCTGCCGCAACAACCCCCAGACACTCCCATTCTCCTTTCGGTCCGGGAAGGTATCCACGCCGTAGACGATGGCTTCCCGGTCCAGTTCCCGATACGTCCCCAGCAACCGGTCCCAGATAGAAAAAATATTGCCGTAGTTGGAATCCGTGTAGGGCAGCACATAGTGGTGGTGCACCTTGTGCATGTCCGGGGAGACGATCACCCAGCTCAGCACCCGGTCTACCCTGCGCGGCAGGCGGATATTGGCATGGTTGAACTGGGTGGAAACCAAAGAGAGCGACTGGTAGAGCATCACAACACCTATGGGCGTACCCACCAGCACGACACCAAACAGCGTGAATACAAACCGGATCACGCTTTCGATCGGGTGGTGCCGGTTGGCCGTGGTGGTGTCTACCTCGTGGTCCGTATGGTGGACCAGGTGGACCATCCACAGGGGCTTCACCTGGTGTTCCACAAAATGCGGGAGCCAGGCCCCGAAAAAATCCAGCAACAGCACCCCGAGCGCGACATACGCCCAGAGCGGCAGGTCCGGCATCCAGTTGATGATCCCGAAGCCGCTGGTTTGCGTCCAGTCGCTGGCCTGCAGGAGCAGGAAGGCGAGGGCAAAATTCACCGCCACCGTGGTGAGTGTGAAAAAGATATTCGGGAGGGCGTGCCGCCATTTGCGGTATTTAAACCGAACCAGCGGGACCGCTCCCTCCAGGAGCCAGAAAATGGTGATCCCGCTCACCAGCAGGAGGCTCCGGTGGGAGGAGGGGATGGTTTCAAAATACCCGATCAGCGTTTCCACAGGACTAAAAATATTAAAAAGTCAGATGTATTCCGGCGGAGAACAGCCTTTTACCGGATTTAAAAATGCCAGCGCCCCGCACAAAACAGGTTGCCAGGCCTTATAAATAACCAGGCAGCCGCCTTTTCATCTCTTCGACGATCCGGAATGCCGCCGGGCAAATAGCCGTGTTCTTCAGGGTCAGGGAAGTGATCTGGTGGAATTTGCGGCGGTCGGTATGGGGGTATTCCCGGCACGCCCGGGGGCGGACTTCGTATATATGGCAAAAATTATCCGCACCCAGGAAGGGGCAGGGCAGATCCTGCAGCACCTGGTCGCCGTCCTCATCGGTGCGCAGGTATTTTTCCACAAAGGCCCCGGGTTTCATGCGGAGGTGTCCGGCGATCCTGCCGATATCGTTCTGGGTAAAGAGGGGGCCCGTGGTGCGGCAGCAGTTCCCGCAATCCAGGCAGTCCGTGCGCTGGAATTCGTCCCGGTGCAATTCCGCCATCAGGTGGTCCAGCTTCTTTGGCGGGCGTTGCCGGAGTTTCCCCAGAAACCGGCGGTTTTCCTCCCGCTTTTCAGCTGCCCGCTGGGGCAGTTTTTCCAGATCCTCATCCATTCCAACGGAGTATTAATTCGTATTTTTGGCGCAGCCTGCACCTTTAGCAGGCACCCCCCAAAGGTAGGGCCTATGGATGTTTTCGGAAAGGCATTGATGGATTACCATCAGGGCAACCCGGCCGGCGATCTGGTCAGTCACTCCTCCCTGGGGGATTCGGAAGTGGTACCCCCCTCCTACTTCTTCCGGGACTTTCCCGGCATGCCTTACCTGGAACAGACGGCGCTCACCCTGGCACGGGGCCGGGTCTTGGACGTCGGCAGTGCCGCCGGTTGCCACAGCCTGTGCCTCCAGGAGCGCGGCCTGGATGTCACCGCCCTGGACAGCTCTCCCGGGGCCCTGCAAGTAGCGGCTGAGCGGGGAGTCCAACAGCCGGTACTCGCAGATATCCGGGAATACCGGGTAGGGGATTTCGACACCTTGTTGTTATTAATGAACGGGATCGGTTTGGCGGGACGCCGGGCCGGGTTAACCCCCTTTTTGCGTCATCTGAAGTCCTTGCTGGCCCCCGGCGGCCAGATTCTGGCAGACTCCAGTGACATCATCTATATGTTCGACAGGGACCCTGACGGGGGCGTTTGGGTGCCCGGCGACCGGGAATATTACGGGGAAGTTACCTATCTCTGGGAATACGGGGGTCAGCGAAGCGAAGCGTTTTCCTGGTTATTCGCAGACTGGGAAACCCTGGGGGAAGCGGCCCGGGAGGCCGGGTTGGAGGCAGAATTGCTGGAACACGGGAACCATTACGATTATCTGGCCCGATTATCCCACTAGCGGATACCACAACCGGGCAGCATTGCGTTAATAAAAAAATAAACGGCATGACGACAAAGAAATACAGGATATTGTTCACCGGCCTGGCACTCCTGTTTTTGGCACTCACAGGATGTTCCAAAGACGAGGGGCCCGTAGAGGTCCCCATCGACCGATCGGCCAACCTGCTTGCTACCGGGGATAGCGCCCCCGATTTCCTCACCAACGACGACTTTGACGCCCTGCGCGTGCAAGTGGCCTATGTACAGGGGTTTCGCCCCCTGGACGAATCGCTGGACAATGTCCGGGACTTTCTGGAGGACCGCACCTTCAAAACGGTTATCCAGTTTGAATTCCTGCCCCTGCAGTCCCCGGGGGAAGAAAGCCTGAGCCTCCAGGAAATTGCCAACCTGGAGAACGAAAACCGGACGGTCTTCAACGAGGGAAACACCCTTGGGATGTACATCTATTTTGCCGATGCCCCGGCCGATGCGGATATGGAAGACGAAAACATCGTTACCCTGGGGGCGGTGTACCGGAATACCTCCATGGTCATCCACGCCACCACCATTCGCGATGTGACCTTCCGCTCGAATTTCCTGCGCGTTGCGGATGTGGAAACGGCCACCATCGGCCATGAATTCGGCCACCTGTTTGGCCTGGTAGACCTGGGCACCCCGGAGGTCAACCCGCACGAGGACCCGGAGGCGCCCAACCACTGCAATGAATCCGATTGCCTGATGCGGGCCCAACTGGAATTCGGGCCGGGGATGACCAGCATGCTGGAAAAAAGGACCGCCAAAGGGATGGCAGCCGTCCCCGCACTGGGCCCGGAATGCATCCTAGACCTCGTGCAGGCAGGCGGCCGGCCAAATTAGGGGATATTCAGGTATTTATGCGTCTGCAGCGACACCCGCCACCGGGGGTTCGCCATCACGTACTCCACGATGAGCGGGGTCACCTTCTCCCGCACGCTCCATTCCGGCTGCAGGTAGAGCAGGCAGTCCGGGGAAGTCAGCTCCGCGTGCTCCTCGGCAAATTTCAGGTCGTGCCGGTTGTAAACGATTACTTTTAGTTCATGTGCCCGCTGATGGATATCGCCCACCGGGGCCTTGTTCTTTTTCGGGGAAAGGCAGATCCAGTCCCAGGTACCGGTGAGCGGGTAGGCCCCGGAAGTCTCGATATGGATTTTCATTCCGCGGGATTTCAATCGGGAAGTCAGCGGGGCCATATCCCACATGAGCGGCTCCCCGCCCGTCACCACAATGGTATCCGAGGCCGCTGCGGCATCCCGGACGATTGTATCGACGGCCGTGGGGGGATGCAGGTCGGCATTCCAACTTTCCTTGACGTCGCACCAGTGGCACCCCACATCGCAGCCGCCTACCCGTATGAAGTAGGCAGCCGTCCCCTTGTGGAAACCTTCGCCCTGTATCGTGTAGAACGCCTCCATCAACGGGAGCATCAACCCCTTGTCCACCTGCGCCAGTACCCCTGCTTTTTCCATGCCGCAAAGATAGGGAATCCGGGGTTCCCGCACCGGGTCCCTCCCCGGGCATCAATTTGTTTTAGTATTCTGGGTAATTCCCCTATTTTTATCACAAAATCCAACCTATGTCCAACGCGGAAGCCTTCCGGGAACACATCGAGAACGGATATCGCTGCAAGGGCGACTTCATAACCGTCGGCGCCGCCATGCTCAACGGGGAGGCCCTGACCGGGGCGCATGTAAAAATCCCCCTGGAGACGATGAACCGGCACGGCCTCATCGCCGGGGCAACCGGTACGGGTAAAACCAAATCCCTGCAAGTACTCGCGGAAAACCTGTCGCTCAAGGGCGTGCCCGTACTGCTCATGGACCTGAAAGGCGACCTCAGCGGCCTGGCTCAACCCAGCCCGGGGCACCCGAAAATCGACGAGCGCATGGCCCAGATTGGCCTGGGCTTCGAGCCGTCGTCCTTTCCCGTGGAAGTCCTGACCCTTTCCGAACAGGACGGGGTAAAACTCCGGGCCACCGTTTCGGAATTCGGCCCCGTGTTGCTGTCCCGGATACTCGACCTGTCTACCGTACAGGAAGGGATCGTGGCGGTGATATTCAAATACTGCGACGACAACAAACTGCCGCTCCTGGACCTGAAGGATTTTAAAAAGGTCCTGCAGTACGCCACAGGCGAAGGCAAGGAAGAATTCAAGAAAAACTACGGGCGCATCAGCACGAGTTCCACCGGGACAATCCTCAGGAAGGTCATCGAACTCGAACAGCAGGGGGCCGATTTGTTTTTCGGCGAAAAATCCTTTGAGGTCAACGACCTGACCCGGATTGACGACAAGGGCCGCGGGTATATCAATATCATCCGGCTTACGGATATACAGGACCGGCCAAAACTGTTTTCCACCTTTATGCTCAGCCTGCTGGCGGAAATCTACAGCACCTTCCCGGAACAGGGCGATAGCGAACGGCCCGAACTCATCCTGTTTATCGACGAAGCCCACCTGATTTTCGACCAGGCCTCCAAGGCGCTGCTCGAACAGATCGAAGGGATTGTCAAACTCATACGCTCCAAGGGGATTGGCCTGTATTTCGTCACCCAAAACCCGACGGACATCCCCAACGAAGTACTTGCCCAGCTTGGGTTGAAAGTCCAGCACGCGCTCCGGGCCTTTACCGCCCGCGACCGGAAGGCGATAAAATTGACTGCTGAAAACTACCCGATCTCGGAATATTACGACACCAAAGAGGTCCTGACATCCCTGGGTATCGGGGAGGCGCTGGTTTCCGCCCTGGACGAAAAAGGCCGGCCCACCCCCCTGGCCGCCACGCTGATGCGGGCGCCCATGAGCCGGATGGATATCCTGACGGACCCGGAACTCGCCGACCTGGTTGCCGCTTCAAAACTCCGGGAGAAATACAACGAGGCCATCGACCGGGAAAGCGCCTATGAAATGTTGAACGAGAAAATTGAAAAAGCCGAGGCCGAAGCCGCCCGGGAAGAAGAAGCTGAGGCCCGGGCGAAAGCTTCCGGCACTCGCAGGTCGTCATCTTCCCGTCGCTCAACGCGCATGAACCCGGTCGTCAAGGTTTTGACCAGCGCTACGTTTATTCGCGGGGTGCTCGGCGTGTTGAAAAAAGTCATCCGTTAAACCATTTGTCACCAACTGCTAATCTGCAAGTGAATTCAACGAACGCCCGAATCGCATGAAACATACCTCCGCCTGCCTTTTAGGCTTATTATTTTCAACCGTGTTTCTCTTATTGACAGGTTGCCAGAACGACCCGGCCGGGGACCCTTTCCTGATTTCCAGCGGACAGGTCGGCAAGCTCCGTCGATCACACACCCTCGCACAGCTCGACAGCGTGTACCAGGCCGATTCCCTGGTGCGGGACACCACCCGGACCCAACTGGGAAATGCCGGAAGGATTGAGGTGTATGAAAAAGGAGGGAAACATTTGCTGACCCTCAGCCCCACCGGCGACAGCCTGGGCCGGATTGGCAATATCCGGGTACACGACAAACGCTTTGCCACCGACCGGGACATCCACCTGGGCAGCACCTTCGGGGAAATCAAGGAACAATACGAAATCCGAAAGATCATCACTTCTTTGAACAATGTGCTCGTCCTGTTCAAAGGCACGGACGTGTACGTAACGATTTCCAAGGAATCGCTCCCGGCCTCCCTGCGCTATTCCCAGGACCCCATTGAAGCCGTGCAGATCCCGGATACGGCGCCGGTGAAATACCTGATGGTAGGCTGGGATTAAGGACGCGTCCGCAATTTTTCATATCTTGTCTTTTTGGCTGCCCGGGGGGAAAGAGTCCCGCCATGTCGGCCACTCAACTCATACAACATGCGATCTATCCACACCCACCTCCTCCGGTATCTTTTGCCGGCTGCCTGCCTGATGGCAACACTTACCGGAAGCGCCCAGTCCGGCCCGGGCATCTTTGACAGAAACCAGGATATTGGCGGGGTACAGGTACCCGGCTCGGCCGAATATGAATCCGAAACCGGCACCTATCGGATCACCGGAGCCGGGGCGAATATGTGGTTTGGCAGCGATTCCTTCCACTACGCCTGGACCAGCGTCAACGGCGATTTTATCCTGCGGGCCGAAATGGCCTTTGAAGGGGAAGGGGCCGACCCGCACCGTAAAATCGGGTGGATGGTCCGGGAATCCCTTCGCCCCGACGCGGCCCATGCAAATGCCTGCGTCCACGGGGATGGAACAACCGCCTTGCAATACCGCGCGGCCACCGGGGCGGAAACCCTGGAAAACCCCTTGGAAACCCGCGCTCCCGATGTGGTGCAGCTGGAACGCCGGGGAGACACCCTGACGCTCTCCGTAGCCCGGATGGGGGAACCTTTTGAATCGGTAAGCCAGGTACTGTCGCTCGATCCGGAGCTGTTTGCAGGGCTGTACGTTTGCTCCCACAACCCGGGTGTATCGGAGACCGCGACATTCCGCAACGTGCGCATTATCAAACCGGAAAGCCCGCAGGATACGCCCTATCGGGATTACCTGGGAAGCCGGCTCGAGGTCCTGGACCTGAAGACGGGGTTGCGGAAAGTACTGTTTTATTCGGCCCATAGCATCCAGGCTCCCAACTGGACCACCGACGGAAAAACACTGATCTACAATTCCAACGGCTATCTCTATACGTACGACCTGGAATCCGGGCGCATCGGGGTCCTCAATACCGGGTTTGCGGATTCCAACAACAACGATCACGTACTCCTCCCCGACGGAAGCCGAATTGCCATCAGCCACCACAACCCGGACGACGGAGGGGTTTCGTCCATCTACCACCTGCCCATTGAAGGCAGCGACCATCCGGAAAAAGTAACCGGGGAAGGCCTGGGCGCTTCCTACCTCCACGGATGGTCCGCGGATGGGCAGACCATGCTCTTTACCGGCAACCGGAACGGGCAATACGACATCTATGCGGTGGATGTGGCCTCGGGGAAGGAAACCCAACTTACCAACCAAGAAACCCTGGACGACGGCTCGGAGTACAGCCCGGACGGCCAGTGGATCTATTTTAATTCCAACCGCACGGGCACCATGCAGATCTGGCGGATGCGGCCCGACGGCTCCGAACAAACCCAACTGACCCACGACCGGTTCAACGACTGGTTCCCGCATGTATCCCCGGACGGGAAACAGGTGGTAATGATCAGCTTCCCAACGAGCGTCCCGTCCGGCGACCACCCTTTTTACAAGCACTGCATGTTGCGCATCATGCCATACGAAGGAGGGCAGCCGGTGGCGATCGCCTATGTATACGGCGGGCAGGGGACCATCAATGTACCCAGCTGGTCTCCCGACAGCCGGTACATCGCTTTTGTGACCAACTCGGACTGAGGGCACTTTTGAGGCCTCGGATATTTCCCTTTATTTTGAAGTTGCAAGCACGAAAGGCAGCAGCCCCCCTATGAATAAATTACGCACCGCACTGAAGAGATTACAACCCCGGCTGATCGGCTGGTACCTGAACCTGCTGGTCCTTATCAGCCCATCCCGGGCCGCCCGGAAGGCGTTTTTCGTTTTCAGTAAAGTCCGCCGGGGCCGCGTACAACCCGCGCAGCAAGATTATTTGCAGGCAGCCCGGCACAAGGTGGAATCCGTGGCGGATCACCAGATCCAGACCTACCAATGGTCGGGTGACGGCCCGGTGGTCCTGCTGATCCACGGATGGGAGAGCAATACCTTCAGGTGGCGCAACCTCATCGGGCACCTTCGGGAAGCCGGGTTCCACATCGTTGCCTTTGACGCCCCGGCCCACGGTTATTCTTCCGGAACCTACATGCATGTCCCGATGTATGCCGAATGCGTGGAACACATGGTGCAGAAGTTCCAACCCCGGTACATCGTCGGGCACTCCGTAGGGGGAATGACGGCCCTGTATCACGCCCACCGGCATCCGAATGAGGGCGTGGAAAAAATCGTGACGATCGGATCGCCTTCCGAATTCTATGAAATTATGGAGGACTACCAGCGAATCGTAGGTTTTAACGACCGGGTGATGCAGGCACTGGACCAATTTATCTTTGAAGAGTTCGGGTACCACACCCATGAATTCTCCACCTCCCGGTTTGTGGAGGGGAATCCCAAAAAAGGGTTGATTCTGCACGACAAATCCGACCCGATTACCCCGTTTCACGCCTCCGTACGCGTCCACAACGCGTGGCGGGAAAGCGTGCTGGTCCCCACCGAAGGCCTCGGCCACTCCATGCACCAGGAGGCCGTCAACAAGCGGATTGTCGCCTTCCTTTCGGAATCCTGATGGGGCAGCCCCTGCGGAATTTTGTATTTTTGGGGAAAACCCGATCATGGAAAACATCACCCCCTTTCACGTCGCCATCCCCGTCCACAACCTCGCCGAATGCCGCAAATTCTACCGGGACGTTTTGGAATGCGAGGAAGGCAGGAGCAGCGACCAATGGGTTGACTTCAACCTCTTTGGCCACCAGTTGGTCATCCACTACAAACCCCGGTCCGCGGAATCCCTCCACACCAACCCGGTAGACGGGAAACATGTACCGGTACCCCACTACGGGGTGGTCCTGCCGTGGGAGACCTTCGAGGCTTTCTCCAAAAAACTGGAGGGCAAAGGAATCTCCTTCGTAATTGAACCCTATATCCGATTTAAGGGGGAAGTGGGGGAACAGGCCACCATGTTTTTCCTGGACCCCGCCGGGAATGCCCTGGAGTTCAAAGCCTTCAGGAACATGGACCAGTTGTTCGCCAAATAACCCGGCCCTTTGGGCGGGCTTTGCAACCGGGGTGAACCTAGAGGGCTGCCGGCCCGCGGCAGTTGGGGCGCAGTGGGCGGTAGTTTGGCGTCAGTCCCTTTTTTTATTCTTGCCGAACCGATCCATCGCCAGGAGGAACACGGCGTAGAAAACACCGAAGGCCAGGGCGTACTTCGCCTCCCTGAAAAAGGCTTCCGGAGTGTATACCCCTCCCAGCACGAGTTTGAAAATATAGAAGAATACCGCCCCGATCAGGGCCCGAAAAGCAATGCGTTTCATATGTTCTCTGGTTATGGCAACCCGGTTTCGCAACGGGCTATTGCGACCAACTCGTCGGGACCCGGTCCCAGCGGTGATCTCTTAATTGCTCCTTCAACCCCGCCGGCAGCCCCTTGCCGTCGCTTGTCCCGGTGTTGGCCTTTACGTGGGGCGCCTTGCGCATCCCGGGGATGATCGTGCCCACATCCGGATTCTCCAGGATAAAACGGAGGGCCATCTCGGCCATGGTCATCCCTTCGGGGACCAGCTCACGCAGCCGGTCTGCCCGGTCTGCCGATGCCTCCAGGTTCTCGGGTACAAAATACGTGGCGCGCCAGTCGCCCTCAGGGAAAACGGTATCCCGGGTGATGTTCCCGGTGAGTGTCCCCTCGTCAAAAGGTACCCGGGCAATCACCCCGATTCCATGTTCCCGGCAATAGGGAAACAGTACATCCTCGGGTGCCTGGTCAAAAATATTGTAGATCACCTGAACGGCGTCGATCAACCCGGATTCCAGGGCGCGCATTCCGTTTTCCGGTTCCCAGCGGTTCATGCTGATGCCCATTGCGGCAATTTTCCCCTGTTTCTTCAGGTCCTCCACGGCACGCTTCCATTCCTCACGGTCTGCCCAGCGGTCGTCCCAGGTGTGGAACTGCATCAGGTCGATCTGTTCCGTTCCCAGGTTGGCGAGCGTTTTGTCCGTATACTCCCGTATATGTTCCGCCGGATAGGACTGCTCCAGGCTGTATTCAGGCTTAGCGGGCCATTGGAAATTTTTCGGGGGGATTTTGCTGGCTGCATAGAGCTTTTTATCCGGGTGCCTGCGCAGCAATTCCCCCAACAACCGTTCGCTGTGGCCTTCCCCGTACCCCCAGGCGGTATCGAAGAAATTTACACCGCGTTCCACAGCCAGGTCCAGGGACCGCTCGGACTGGTCGTCGTCAGAACCTTTCCAACCCGCCATGCCCCACATACCGTAGCCAATTTCGCTGACCTGCCAGCCAGTACTTCCAAAATCTCTGTATTTCATAATATAAATATTTATTGTTCCGGGTTACCGGAGCTTCCGCCCCCCGGTGCTTCCCGTCCTTCCGGGGCTTCCGGTTGCAGACGGCCAAATCGTTTTTCAAAGCAAACGCTGTTATCGACCCCCTCATAGGGGGGATAATTCGGAATCCGAAGGTACCCGTGTTTTTCGTACAACGCAATGGCCTCGGGTTGCCGTTTCCCGGTTTCCAAAACCACCCGGGAAAAACCGTCTTCCCGCGCCCAGGCTTCCAGCTCCTTCAGCACCCGGCTGGCGACCCCGCGCCCCCGGTGGGCGGGCAACGTGTACATCCGCTTGATTTCCACCGCGTCTTCCCCAAAGGGTTTCAGGGCGCCGCATCCCGCGGGAACTGCCCCATTGTAGAGTACCACCACCCGGCCCAGGGCTTCCACCCCATTGAACTGGTTGTAAAAGGCATGGTCCTCCCCATCACGAGCGGCCAACTCCGCATCCAGGCGTGCCACCAGGGAACGGAAATCCGGGTTCTCGGATTGGGTTCTTTTGGGCTGCATACCCTAAAAATAAGCATTTACCCCAGTTCCATGCCCCGTCTGCGCACCCAAAACCAGGCAAACGCCAGGTTCGGGACCCAGCACAGCCAGGCCACGATCTTATACGCGGTCAAAAAATCCCCCAGGCCAAAAATCAGGACGGGCATCCAGATCCGGAGGGTAACCGCTGCAAAACAGGCGGCGTAGCTGTAGACCATCCAATGACCGTGTTGCCGGAAATCCGACTGCAGGACTGCCCGGTAGGCGCGAAGGGTAAAATATATCCAGAAAACCCCCAGAAGGAAGAAACCCAGCCCCGGCACCCAGCCACCGGTGGCGTAAAAGGACAGGAAGATGGCGCAACTCCCGCTGATCAGGACAGCCACCAGATAGATGGTCCCGAGCCTGCGGTGCCAGCTGAGATATTTCCTGCGGATACGACGGCTGAACTGCGTCCAGCCCACCAGCAAACTGAGGCCGCCCAGGGCGATATGCCCGTAGAAAGCTACCTGCCAGGAGGCCTGTGCCAGCAACTCGTCGCTTTTGGAGCCCAATAGCCCCATATCGCGGTCCATGGCCAGGTAGACCAAAGGATAGAGCCCGATGGCAATTGCCAGGGTGCCGAAGGCCACCCAGGACACTTTATTGGTAGTAGATCGCCAACTCATTGTATCGTTTTAATTATTCATCCGGGCACTACCGGTAGCGCCAGCTCTCCAGGTCTGCCCCGGGCGGTGCCGATTGGGCGATACGGTCCATGATCTTGGGTACATACATGCTGTTGTACCGGAGCCGGCTGATATGGTTCGGCAATTCCGGGTCCCCGTTCCAGCAGTGTTCGGCCCGGTCCCCGTACAGCACTTCCCCCTCGTAATACGGATCGGTGGTCTGCTCCAAAAAGTCCTCCATCAGGTACACGGCATTGTTCAAATAGTAATTATCCATGTCCCCGCAATAAATGTGGATTTTTCCCCGGAGGGAAGGTCCCAGTTTCTCCCAGTCGCGTTCCAGGATATGGCGCAGGTCGTAGTTCTCCCGCCAGTATTCGGCCACTTCGCGGTTGATCTCCCCGGAGTGCTTGTCCCAGATCCGCTCCGGATAGCCATCCGCTCCCTGGGGCGAATAAGTTGCCTCCCAGATATCCCATTGCTGGCCCGAGCGGCTTTTGTCGCCCAGGACGGCTTCCAGGTGGTTTTGCTCCCGCACCGTCGATTGGATATGGCCCAGGTAATCGCGATGCGCTGGCACTTCCAGTGTTTTGTGTTCGCTGTCGTACCAATAGGCGTTTTGGTCCTCGTAGATATTTGTCAGGCAATAGGCCCGGAAATCGATCGGGTCCGGGCAGGCCGCAAAACAGCCATTGTATTCTTCGGGGTATTTTACCTGGACTGCCAACGCTTCCCAACCCCCGGTGGAACCGCCGTACAGAAAGCGGGCCCATCCTTCGCCCAGGCCCCGGAACTGCTCTTCGATATACGGGATAAGCTCATAGGTGATCGCATCCCCATAGGGTCCCTGACTGGCCGAATTCACGGCATAGGAGTCGTCGTAATACGGGGTCGGGTGCTGGATTTCAATGATCAGGAATCGGGGGAAGTCCGGGGAGGTCCATCGCTGGTAGAAATCATAGGCTTCCTGTTGCTGGATAATGTTGTACCCCTCCACGTCAAAGCGCTCGGAATATTCGGGTTCCAGGCCCGGGTCTGGCGGCTCGGTGCGGAAACCGCCGAAATCCGAGGGGAAATGCCCGTGGAAGACCATCAGCGGATACCGGGCCTCCGGATGCTCCTCAAAACCTTTGGGCAACAGCACGTGGGCCCCCAGGTACATGTCGCGGCCCCAGTATTCCGACAAGCGCTCCGAGCGGATTCTAATGTGTTTGATCCAGGGGGTATCCGCGGGTTCCGGGATGGGCGGAATCTTCTGGTCCATCACGATTTCAAGGCCGCTGATCCCGTCTTCGGTAACCTGCACGGTGACGGGCTGGCTGTACAGGTTGCCGGGGGAACGGTTCCATTGCTGGCCTTCCCCGTTGTCCATGGGCAGTTTCACCGTATGCCCGGTGGAGAGGTTAAACGTTTCGTACACGTGCAACAAGGCCTGGGCCCGGTATTCCCCCAGGGGCACGCTTGTCAGGTCTGCATACGGGAAGCCGGGTTCCTCACCGGTAAAGCTCCGGGTCTCCCCGGGGGCCATACCATCCACGTTCATCCCGAAGATCAGCTGGGTGTTCAGCCCCGTGCCGATCTGGAACCTCGGTTCGCCCGAAGGGTCGCTGGACAGCATCAACAGCAGCCGGCCGTCCAGGGCAGAATCACTCGCGCCGCTGCTGAAGGACACCGAGATTTCTGCAGTGCGTTGGCCATCGGGATTCCCGCATGCCATCAGGAGGAGGCCTGCGAGGAATGGGAAGTATTGCATTCGCATTTATGGAATTTTCCAAAAAGATACGGGATTTTTGGCATCCGGGGTGCGCCGGCGGGGTGATCTGCAGTTCCCCCGTTCGTCGAAAACTTCATAAGAATTCCGCGTACCGGACGTTAGGCTTTTAAGAGTCACGGCGCAACATGCGCCTTAAACCGTCCGCTATGAAACCATTGAAGATGGCATGGGTTGTGGCGATAGCCGCAGGTTCCCTCCTGGGTTGCACCAACGATGAAATGGACCCGGAATTCGAAACACTGACCCCAAACGAGGAGGAGACGCAACTCCACCAGCAGCAGGAAGTAAGCCGGGAACCCGCCGGTTAACGCGGTCCCGGGAGGGGTGCAGGGATAAAAATTTCCGGAATGGGCCGGGTTGGCCTTGCCTGGCGGCTACAACCGGGACCAGCGGCATTGGCCTACCCGGGTTGCAGGAACCGGGATTAGCCCCGGTGGCGCTGCCGGGCCAGCAGGGTGTTTTTCAACAGCATGGCAATGGTCATCGGCCCAACACCGCCGGGAACGGGGGTAATCCAGGAGGCTTTTTTGCTGACGGCTTCAAAGTCGACATCCCCGCAGAGGTAATAGCCGCGTTCCCGGCTGGCGTCCGGGACACGCGTTATCCCCACATCGATGACCACTACCCCTTCCTTCACCATGTCCGCTTTCAGGAAATTCGGTACGCCCAGAGCGGAAACCACGATATCCGCCTGACGGGTCAGATGGGCCAGGTTCTTCGTGCGGCTGTGGGCCAGGGTAACCGTTGCGTTGCCCGCCGGGCCTTTCTGGCTGAGCAGGATACTGATTGGCCGCCCCACAATATGGCTCCTGCCGATCACCACGGCGTGTTTTCCCGAGGTTTCTATCCCATTGCGGCGAAGCATTTCGATAATCCCGTAAGGAGTGGCCGAAATAAACGTTTCGAGCTCCAGGGCCATCTTCCCGAAATTGGCAGGGTGGAAACCATCCACATCCTTGTCCGGGTCCACGGCCATCAGGATTTTCTGTTCGTCGATATGGGCGGGCAAAGGCAGCTGGACGATGTACCCGTCGATGGCCGGGTCCGCGTTGAGCTCCCGGACCACGGCGAGCAATTCTTCCTCGGTGGTGGATTCCGGCAATTTCTTAAGCGTGGATTCAAAACCGATGCGCTCGCAGGCCCGCACCTTGCTCCCCACATAGGTGAGGCTGGCGCCGTCCTCCCCGACGATTACGGCCGCCAGGTGCGGCACTTTTTCTCCTTTTTCCTTCATCCGGGCCACCTCCCCGGCAATTTCATCTTTGATTTCGTTGGAGAGCTTCTTACCGTCTAATAGGTTCATCGGGTTGGTTTTTAAGCAATTCTGGTTTTTCTATGGTATAGCTGTTGACGCTGTATTGGCCGGGTAATTGCGAAGCGGGTAACGGCCCGCATACTACGTACGGCCGGGTGCCCTGCTTCCGGACCGGTATCTTTGGCCCTAGGGCCGCATGTTCTGCATCATCTGCATCATCTTCTTGCCGCCGCCGCCCTGCATCATCTTCATCATCTTGCTCATCTGGTTGAACTGTTTCAGGAGCTGGTTTACCTCCTGGATACTCGTGCCGCTTCCCGCAGCGATCCGCTTTTTACGGCGGGCGTCCAGCAGGGACGGATTGGAGCGTTCGTCCGGCGTCATCGAATAGATGATGGCCTCGATGTGCTTGAAGGCGTCGTCATCGATGTCCATGCCTTTGAGCGCCTTGCCTGCCCCAGGGAGCATCCCCACCAGGTCCTTCATGCTGCCCATTTTCTTGATCTGGTGGATCTGGCTCAGGAAATCGTCAAAACCAAACCGGTTCTTGGCGATCTTTTTCTGGATCTTCCGGGCCTGCTCTTCGTCGAACTGCTCCTGGGCGCGCTCCACCAGGGAAACCACGTCGCCCATCCCCAGGATCCGGTCGGCCATACGGGAAGGGTGGAATACATCGATGGCCTCCATCTTTTCCCCCGTACCGATAAATTTGATGGGCTTGTCCACCACGGATTTGATGGAAATGGCCGCCCCCCCACGGGTATCCCCGTCGAGCTTGGTGAGTACCACCCCGTCAAAGTCCAGCACATCGTTAAAGGCCTTGGCCGTATTCACCGCGTCCTGCCCGGTCATGGCATCCACCACAAAGAGTATTTCGCCGGGGCTAACCGCGTCGCGGATATTCGAGATCTCGGTCATCATCTGCTCGTCCACGGCCAGCCGACCGGCCGTATCGATGATCACCACATTGTGTCCGTTTTGTTTCGCGTGTGCCACCCCGGCCTTGGCGAGTTGTACCGGGTCCTTCACTTCCTTGTCGGAAAAGACCGGGACGCCGATCTGGTCTCCCACCACGTGCAACTGGTCGATAGCTGCCGGGCGGTAGACGTCGCAGGCCACCAGCAGGGGGTTCTTTGTTTTCTTTGATTTGAGGAAATTGGCAAGCTTCCCGGAAAACGTGGTCTTACCCGAACCCTGAAGGCCGGACATCAGAATTACCGCCGGGCTCCCCTGCAGGTCCACCCCTTCGGCCTCCCCGCCCATGAGCTGGGTGAGCTCGTCCTTGACAATCTTGGTCAGCAGCTGCCCGGGCTGCAGCGTGGTAAGCACGTTCTGCCCGATGGCCTTTTCCTTGACCGTATTGGTGAACTCCTTGGCGATCTTGAAGTTGACGTCCGCGTCGAGCAGGGCCCGGCGGATTTCCTTGGTGGTCTCCGCCACGTTGATCTCCGTAATCTGCCCGTGCCCGCGAAGCACGTGCATCGCCTTGTCCAGTTTCTCGCTTAAGCTATCAAACATAATTTGCCTCGTTTTTCAGCAATGGCAAAGGTACGAATCCGGAAGGGATTAACATAGGGCCAAAAAAAGAGCGGCTTCCCTTTCGGGAAACCGCCCTTCCGTCAAAATTGGGGCAAAAAAGAATTTCAGTTGAAATTCATGGTAACAATCATTTATTTTTCAAATACGAGTACCGAAACTTTACCGTCTCCGCTGATATCCTTCAGCTCAATCCGGCTTTCTGTCATGGAGACAAATTCCCAATCCTCGGTCAGTTCCGACAGCAGGTCATCGTCGTCCCCGAGGTTCAGGTAGCATTTGATCTTGCCTTCGCTGTCGCGAACAACACGCCAGAGTCCTTGTTTCAACGGATCCATATTGGTGCTCACCGTGAGGACGTGCTCGGCGCCGAAATTGAAGTCGAACCCGGCAAATTCAGCCGTGGCGTCAACGGTTTCCTCCATGTAGGTCTCCGTATAGGCAGCCACCATCCAGTCGCCCCCCATCAGGACATTGCGGATTTCGGCAACGTCGTTGTCAACAGTCCCCGGGCATACGCGCAGCAGGATCAGTTCGTAGTCGATCTCCTCCACCTCGAATTTCAGGCGGTTGTCCAGGAGTTCGCGCAGCGGCCATTCAAAGTTGACCCCGGGCTCGTCTCCCATGGAGATGGCCAGTACCAGTTGGCCTTCGGTATTGGTGGCTACTTCCCAGGTGCCTTCGCTCACGGTAACCCCGTTGCTCAGCGTTACCACGCCTTCGGCCTGGAACTCAAATTCATATCCGAGCAGGCGGTCGATCTCCTCGCCCTGGTTCTTCACCTTTTTAATGATCCAGCTGCATTCGCGCAGGATTTCGGCAAGGGTTCCCGGCAGGATGCCACCGGGGTCGCCGCAGGCAATTTTCATGATGATGCGGTTTCCTCCCTCGGCAAAGAGCTTGATCTTGCCATCGCCGATATCGTAGACCAGCCAGGTCAGGTTAAAGTCCACCAGGGTATCGAAGCTGAGTTGCAGCAAGACGCCGTGGTCGGACATCCGCAGGTTCCATTCGCCCACCAGGGTATTGCCTTCGCGGTCTTTCACTTCCACAGCGCCATCGACGCCGAAGAACATTTTGTAGGCCTCATACCGATCCGAGAGGTTTGCTGCATCCCGTTCTACGGTCAGCACAATCCAGGGGCATTCCGTCAGCAGGTTTGCCAGGCGCTCCTCGTCAAAGTCGTCGTCGTTGTAATCGTCATCGTCGTCCTCATCACAGATGTCGCGGGCCGTATCGAGGGCAACTGCCAGTTCTTCGTTGCTGCTCACGCGGATCTCGGTTCCGTCGTACTTCACCAGGGTGATCGGGTACTGGATGCTGATGATATCGTCACCCCCGCGTTCCTTCAGGAAGCGCTGAAGCTGTTCGTCGCTCTCCACAGTCACCTGGCCGGTTTGCGTATTGCTTACGTCGAAGGTGTAAAAGGTTATCGGATAGACGAAGTCGATACATTCGATATCGTCATCGTCCCCGCCTTCCACGCAATCGCGGACCAATTCCTCCAGGGCGTCGGGGCCCTCGATGACCAGCTCGTCCAGGTCTTTGGTGGTGATGGTAATGGGGAATATGATCTCCAGGATGTCCTCATCTTCTTCAAACTCGTCAAAAATTTCCTCGATCAGGTGGAGGTCTTCCCGGGAATCAATCACCAGGTCGATTCCGTTTACATTCACGGAATAGGGGAAATTCAAGGCAATACAGCTCGAACCATCGACGATATTGTCGAAAGAGCCATCGAGGCGGGCGGTCTTCTCAATAAGCAGGGCCGTTGAGGAATTCGCCGCAAAGGATTCGCCTTGTGTATCCGCGGTATTTACCTCTTCAAATTCCGACTGGCAGGAGGTAAAGGCCATAATAGCCAGAAGGAATAGTGTGTAGGTGGCGAGGTTAACATACTTTTTCATAACGATTTGGATTTTTGTTGAATGCTCGTTTCCTATAGAACAACCAACTTTTGAAATACCCTACCGGATTGTTAAAATATTTGGGATATCTTTGAAAAACGCGTCCAACCCATCAAAACACCCGTATGGACAACGTCTGTGACGACCAGGTATATAGCGAGATCTTCCGCACCCATTCAAAAACGATTTTCAACTACATATATTATAAGTTCGGCAATGAGGAAAAAGCCCACGATGCCGTTCAGGAAGCGTTTGTAAAGCTCTGGGAGAATTGCGCCAAGGTGGCCCCGGAGAAAGCCCGGGCCTTTGTTTCCACCGTGGCGAACAACCTGTACCTGAATGTTATCAAAGCCGAAAAAGTCCGGTTGAAACATCGGGAACCCGGCGGAAACGTGACGCGGGAAAGTCCCGAGTTCCTGCTGGAAGAGCAGCAATTCAAGGAAAAACTGGAAGCCGCCCTTTCGGCCCTGCCCGAGAACCAGCGGACCACCTTCCTGCTCAACCGGATCGACGGGAAAACCTACGTGCAGATCGCCGAAATCGAAGGGGTGAGTGTCAAAGCCATCGAAAAGCGCATGCACCTGGCCCTGAAATCGCTCCGGGAAGAGATCGACGGTATCTGAACTTCGGGCGGGACACCTGTTAATAATTCACAGTCAACCACTTACAGACCAACTGGTCGGTTTGTAGGTTCTGACACCAACCGGGGCGCCATTCCCCGGAAAAATCATACATCTTACCGAAAATCAGCCGATTAGAAGGCCGTTCAACCCGGGCAGGGCGCAAAATTTCCTATTTTGGGCTTCCCTGAGCCGGATTTCCGCGGATTTCAGGCTGTGCAACCCGTAAATGAGAACACCTCAAACAAACCAGCAAGTCCTGTCGCTACCCGAGTTGATGCGGATAACCGCCGAGCTGCGCGCCAATGGCTTCCGCCCTTCGCGTTCCGCGGCCGGGCACACCTCCCGGCAACTCCGGGGGGCGGTGGCATCCTTCCTGCACTATCGCCGCAGTATCCGGATGGCTTTATTTGTCCACCTGATGCTGGTAATGCTCCTGTTGGGATCCTGGCTGGCTTCCCCGGGATGGTATACTGCCGCGCTTTGCCTGGGCTGTTTTACAGGCTTCCTCTGTTTTTTGCTCATGGGGCGCTACCACCGCTCCGCATACTTCCAGAGCCTGGGCCAGAAACGGCAGATCCGGGATCATTGGATCGACCTCCTGGGGCTGCCGCTGTATTTCCTGTTGTACTTCCGGTTTGAAAAGAAGATGCGGGAAGAACTGTCCCGCCTGTTTCACGAGCTCGGGCTGACCTCCCACCTGCGGGTCGTCCACTGAAATCAAATGCGGTTTGTCCACGGATTCCACCTCACAGCCAAAACGCACCACACACCGATTATTTAATATCTTTACCCGGAATACGTCAAAAAATGGATATTCCAGGTAGGGTATCCTACTAAACAGTTGTTTAAGAGGTGTAAAGTATCTCATTGTGAAAGAGAATTATCTGGCAAAATGGTTGAACGGCGAGCTTACGGAAGCCGAAATGAAGGTCTTCAGGGATTCCCCTGAATTCGAGACCTACGAGCGCATTGCGTCTGTTTCGTCCCGCCTGGAAGGCCCCGCATTCGACACGGAAGCGGCCCTGGACCGCGTGCAGCAGGCACGGGCCGGCAACACCGGAAAAGTGCGCCGACTGCAGCCAGCCGTTCGCTGGCTGAGCATCGCTGCGGCCGTGATCCTGATGCTGACTGCCGGATACTTCTATATAAACTCCCTGGAGGCCACCGTGGAAGCCGAATTTGCCCAACGCCAGGAATTGCGCCTGCCGGATGCCTCGGAGGTGCTGCTCAATGCGGGCTCCGAACTCACCTACAGCAAGACAAAATGGGATGAAAAGCGGCAGGTCCGCCTCACTGGCGAGGCCTACTTTAAGGTTGCCAAAGGGGAAACCTTTACGGTGGAAACCCCTGCCGGTACCGTAGCTGTTCTGGGCACCCAGTTCAATGTCCTCCAGCGGGGCGATGTGTTTATCGTCAGCTGTTACGAGGGCCGCGTCCGGGTAACTCACAAAAGCAAGACCATTGAACTCCCGGCGGGAAGCGCCTACCGGGTAGTCGGTTCCACCGCCTTCAAATCCGAAACGGTTGAAGGAGACCGCCCCTCCTGGACCGGGGAGGAAACTGCCTTCCGGTCCATGCCCCTTTCCTTCGTGATCGACGAGTTCCGCCGCCAGTACAATATGGAAGTAGAGACCCGCGGCTTCGATCTTTCCCGGCGATATACCGGGACCATCAGCAACACAAATATGGATTTGGCGTTACAAAGTATAAGTGCCCCGCTACAACTTACCTATGAAGTAGCCGGTAACAAAGTACTTATATATGCCGAAGAAACTCCGTAAGGTCCGGTCGTTTTACCCGTTCCTCCTTCTCCTGGCCCTGTTCGCCTCCGCAATTGCCCGAGGGCAGACCGCCGGGGAACAGGATGTCATCGGCCTGCTCCGGCAGTTGGAAGCGCGTCACCAGGTGGCGTTTTCCTATGTGGACGAGGACCTGGGAAACCTTCGGGTGGGCCTGCCTGCCGACCTCCTGGCCAGCCTGCCCCTTGAGCCGGTGCTCGAAGAGCTCCGGCAGCAAATCCAGCTCCGGATCGAGAAACTCAACGAGCGGTACTATACGGTAGCCAAAAGCAACCTGGTAACTATCTGCGGCCAGGTCTACGATAATTTTGAGGACAATACGATTTCCGGGGCGTCCGTGGAAGTACTCGGAAGCAGTATTGCCACGGTTACCGGACCGGACGGGGCTTTCCGGCTGCAGGAAATCCCGAGGGGTGCCACCCTGAGGATCCGCCACCTCGGATTCCGGACGCGCTATATGCGGGCGGAAGAACTGGTACGGAGGGACCGCTGTACCCCGCTCCTCCTGGCGGTACGCTACCAGGAACTCCAGGAGGTGGTCGTCTACAAGTTTCTCACCAGCGGCCTCCGGCGCGGGGACAACGGCAGCATCCTGATGATGCCTTCGGAATTCGGGGTTTTGCCCGGCCTGACCGAACCGGACGTCCTGCAAACCATCCAGGCCCTGCCGGGTATCAAAAGTGTGGACGAGACCGTTTCCAATATCAATATCCGGGGAGGCACAAACGACCAGAACCTGCTGCTCTGGGACGGGATCAAGATGTACCAGTCCGGGCATTTCTTCGGGCTGATATCCGCCTTCAACCCCTACCTGACGCGGGAAGTGGAAATCATCAAGAACGGCAGTAGCGCCCGGTACGGGGACGGGCTCAGCGGCATTATCAGTATGCACACCCACGACGAGGTGGAACGAACCTATTTTGGCGGGGCCGGGCTGAACCTGCTGAGCGGGGATGCCTACGGCCATATCCCTATTTCGGACCGCCTGGCCATCCAGGTCTCGGGAAGGCGCTCCGTGACGGATTTCCTAAACACCCCCACCTATTCGAATTTCTCGGACCGCGCATTCCAGGATACGCAGGTCAGCGGCCCGGGCGGGCAAAATACGGAGCGATTTCAAAGCCGGGATGAAGACTTCTACTTTTACGATATAAGCGCGAAACTGCTCTACGACCTGAACGCTTACCACAAATTTCGGGTGAGCGCACTGAATATCGAAAATCAGCTTTCCTACCGGGAGGTCCTGGCCGCCGACAGCACTGAGAACCGCAGCCGGCTGGACCAGTCCAACCTGGCGGTGGGCGGAAGGCTGACCAGCGAATGGTCGGACCGTTTCTCCACGGCCGTCAGCGGGTATTTCACCCGCTACCTCCTGGACTCCTATTACGCCACCGAAGCGAGCCAGCAGCAGCTCTTCCAGGCCAATGAAGTGGAGGAGACCGCATTGAAGACCGAAATGGACTATGCCCTCAACCCGTATATAAACTGGCAGGCGGGCTACCAGTTCCTGGTCACCGGCATCACCAACAATTCCGAGGTGAACCAACCCCCGTTCCTGAGCCGAATCAAAGACGTGCTTTACACCCACGCCCTGTTTTCCGAATGGCGGTATACGGGGCCCGGGAAACGACTCGACGCGCGGGCCGGCCTGCGCCTGAATTACCTGAGCAACCCGGACGACTTTGACCGGTTCCGACTGGAGCCGCGGCTCAACCTGCAGTACAAGCTTCGCCCCCACCTGGTCCTCGGCGTCCTGGGGGAGATGAAGAACCAGACGAGCCTACAGAAGATTGACCTGGAACAAAATTTCCTGGGCATCGAAAAACGGCGGTGGATCCTGGCGGACGACCAGAACCTCCCGTTGGTAACCAGCCGGCAGATCTCCCTGGGGCTACACCACGACAGGGGCCACTGGATAGCCGGGATCGAGGGCTTCTACAAGGAAGTGGACGGCATCACCACGGACACCCAGGGGTTCCAGAACGAATACCAGTTCAACGGGGAGCTGGGACGGTATCGCGTACATGGGGTGGAGGCCCTGCTGAACTTCAAAAGCGCCGAATGGAGCAGCTGGGTCAGCTATGCCTGGAACCGGAACGACTATCGGTTTGAAGATCTGGACCCTGCAGAATTTCCCAATAACCTGGACATCCGCCACACGATAAGTTTCGGGACAAACTACACCTCGGGGAACCTCAAATTGGGTATCGGGGTAAATTACCGGACCGGCCGGCCCTATACAGAACCCGAACCGGAACCGAATTCCGTGGATACCTCGGTATTCCCGAACCGGGTGAATTTTTCCGAGCCGAACAGCAGCCGGCTTCCGGAATACTTCCGGGCCGATGCCTCGGCGATCTATGGATTTGAGCTCTCCGAAACCGTACGCGCTTCCGTAGGTGCATCCGTGCTGAACCTGACCGGGCGGCGGAACATCCTGAACACGTACTACCGGTTGAATGACCAGAACGAGGTGGAGCTGGTGGAGAACGTGTCCCTGGGCTTGACGCCCAACCTGAGCCTCCGGGTTCGCTTCTAGGGCTTGAGGAAGCCGCTCATGGTAGCACATGCGGAAAGGAAATTGCCGCGAGGAAAGAGAAGAAAACAGGGAGGAATCCCCCAAAAAGCTGACGCGTAATCCACCTATTTTCTGAGAATTGTCAAAAAGCTCCTGGAAACCAGGGGCTTTTTTCTGGTGCTTCGGGACGGATATTCCAAAAACTGCTACATTTAATCCGGTAATCCGGATAAATCCCGCCATAGAAATTCTCGTATATGCTCCGTATTCTGCGCAAAGCCCGGCTCCAGGTCCTCGAAAACCGGAATTTCACCCGATATGCCATCTACGCCGTGGGCGAAGTAATCCTGATTGTCATCGGTATCCTGATCGCCTTGTGGATCAGCGATTTGAGTGAGGAATATAAAAAGCGGGAGCGGGAACAATTTTACCTGGCCGGGCTCCAGGAGGAGTTTGAGCAAAGCCGGGCCAAACTGCAGGTCCTCATCAAGGTAAACCGGGACACCTACGTGAAGGCCCGCTCCATTGCCGAGGCCATCGCGCACCCCGATTCGGTTTTGAGCGATGCCGAGATGTCCCGGCTGCTCTTCCAGGCCTTCTCCGACGATTTTGCCTACAACCCCAACAATTCGCTCCTGCAGGAACTGCTCAGCGCGGGCCGGCTGGAAATCCTGTCCAATGCCGAACTGCGCAATAAACTGACTGGCTGGAATTCGCGGATTGAACGCATCCGCCAGCAGGAGACCTCGCTGAGGGAACAGCGCTACCGTGTACTGGATGTAGCCCGGAGCGGGACGGGCAGCATCCGCCGCATTTTTGAGGAGAACGGCCTGGCTGAAGGACTATTGGGCATGACGCCCAGCCCGGATCCGGGTACCAACCTGCCCCTGCTCGAATCGAGGCAATTCGAAAACAATGTGCTGATTTTTATCCTGACGGCCGTCTACACCGAGCAAATGCACTACCAGCCGCTGCTCGAGGAGATTCAGAAAATCCTGTCGGTGATAGATCAGGACCGGGAGTAACCCCCTGCGTACCAGCCCCGGGCTTACCCCCTTTCGCACCAGCACGGGGCTTACCCCCTTTCGAACCAGCACGGGGTATCGGCACGGACCCCCCCCGGGAAACACTGGGGGAAACGCTCTGGCAATAGTCTTTACGCCGGGTTGGGGTCCCCCGGCTTACATACGCTCCGGGACTTCGATGCCCAGCAACTTGCAGCCACGGGCTACCACCCGGCCCACCTCCCCGGTGAGCTGCACCCGGAAATTCCGGTGGACGGCATCTTCTTCGCCCAGGATGGAAACCTGCTGGTAGAGGGAGTTGAAGTTCTTGACCAGGTCGTACGTGTAGTTGGCGACCAGGGCGGGGCTGTATTGTTCGGCCGCCTGAAGAACCACTTCGGGGAATTCAAGCAAATCCTTCAATAGCTGTTTTTCCTTTTCGTGCAGGCTAAGCGACAACAGGTCCTTGTCCGGTACCGCATAGCCGTCGCCCGCCTTGCGCAAGATGGATCGGATCCGGGCATAGGTGTACTGGATAAACGGCCCGGTATTCCCCTGGAAGTCCACAGACTCCTCCGGGTTGAAAAGGATGCGCTTTTTGGGGTCCACGCGAAGGATGAAGTATTTGAGGGCCCCCAGCCCAATCTGGTGGTACAGGGCAGATTTCTCCTCGGCGGTGTACCCGTCCAGTTTTCCCATTTCCTCCCCGATGGATTCGGCCGTGGCAGCCATTTCCCGCATCAGGTCGTCGGCATCCACCACGGTGCCTTCCCGGCTCTTCATTTTGCCGCCGGGCAGGTCTACCATGCCATAGCTCAGGTGGTAGAGGTGTTCGGCCCAGGAAAAACCGAGCTTCTTGAGGATCAAGAACAGCACCTTGAAGTGGTAGTCCTGCTCGTTCCCCACGGTATAGACCATCCCGGTAATATCCGGGTAATCCCGGAAACGCTGAATGGCCGTACCGATATCCTGGGTCATATAAACAGCCGTCCCGTCGGCGCGCAGCACGATCTTTTCATCCAGGCCCTCGTCGGTCAGGTCTATCCAGACGCTGCCGTCCTCCTTCTTGTAAAACACGCCTTTTTCCAGGCCGTCCGCCACGACATCCTTGCCGAGCAGGTAGGTATCGCTTTCGTAGTAGAGCTTGTCGAAATCCACCCCCAGGTTCCGGTAGGTCGCTTCAAAACCGTCGTATACCCAGCCGTTCATCTTCCGCCAGAGGTCCACAACCTCCGGGTCGCCAGCCTCCCAGCGCCTCAGCAAATCCTGGGCTTCCAGCAGAATGGGCGCCGATTTGGCGGCTTCCTTTTCATCCATCCCCCCGGCGGTCAATTCGGCGATTTCCTCCTTATAGGCCTTGTCGAAGGCCACGTAGTAATTCCCTACAAGCTTGTCGCCCTTCAGGCCCGACTGGGCCGGGGTCTCCCCGTTTCCAAAGCGTTTCCAGGCCAGCATGCTCTTGCAGATATGGATTCCCCGGTCGTTGATGATCTGCGTCTTGTAGACCTTGTAACCGGCGGCCTTCAGGATTTCCGACACCGAATACCCCAGCAGGTTGTTGCGTATATGCCCCAGGTGCAGCGGTTTATTGGTATTGGGCGAAGAGTACTCCACCAGGATGGAGCCCCGCCGCGCCCCCGTGTGTAAACCGTAATCCGCATCCGCGCGCATCCGGGTAAAGAATTCCAGGTACCAGGCATCGTCGATTACCAGGTTCAGAAAGCCCTTGATAACGTTATACCCGCTGACCTCTTCCAGGTTTTCGGCCAGGTAAGCCCCGATGGCCTCTCCGATGGCTGCAGGGTTCCCCTTGACCTGCCGCAGCATGGGAAAAACCACCACAGTGATATCCCCTTCGAATTCCTTGCGGGTCGGTTGGAGTTCCACGGTTTCGAGTTCAACCCCGAATTCCCTGGAAACCGCCTCTCGTACGCCCCGGGTCAATACGCTTTCCAACGCCATATTACTTTGCTTTGAACGGGCAAAATTACACATTTCCGCCGGGTTTCCCCGCCCCGGCCGTTTTGGTTATCTTTAGGGGTAAAACAACGCTATGGAAATCTTTGCACATGCTGGTTAACGTCTCCTACACAAACCGGGAGCTCGACCGGCGAATTGAAAAACTCGTCGGAAAACCGTTTCCGTTGAAACAACGCTGGGCCATGAACGGCATCGGGTCGCCGAAACTGATTATCAGGGAAGCCAGCGTCGAGATTCGAAACCTGCTGCTCCTGGACAACAACCGGGATTCCTGCAATATCGAAATGCGCCCCGGCGGCATCATCCTGCGGTTCCGGTCCCTGCTCGAAACTTTTGGCCTGGTCATCCCCTATTACAAACTCACCCTTTACAAAGGCGATTTGGGGGTCTACACGGTCCATTCGGACCACCATTTTGTCCGGGTGGCTGCCGACACCAAAGCCGTCCAGAAATTTTTTGTGAAACTGCTCGGCTACAAGGCAGACCAGCATCCCCCCGCCCCGCCCGGGCATCCCGAACAACACAACCCCGAAACATGAGGATCCTGCTCACCGGCGCCAACGGGTACATCGGTATGCGGCTATTGCCCCAATTGCTGGATGCCGGACACCAGGTGGTCTGTGCCGTACGCGACCGGAACCGGCTCTCCGTGGACGAGGACATGCTGGACCGCATTGAAATCGTCGAAATTGACTTCCTGAAAGAACCCGAACCCGAACGCCTGAGCGAAAAGCTGGACGCCGCGTATTACCTGATCCATTCCATGAGCACCTCCACGGGCGATTTTGATAAAAAGGAGGCGCAGGCCGCCCGGAATTTTATCAGCTATATGGAGGTGGCCCGTCCCACACAAGTCATCTACCTGAGTGGCATCGTCAATAACGAGGAACTTTCCAAACACCTCAGCTCCCGAAAACAGGTAGAGGACATCCTGTATACCGGGCCGTTTCAGCTCACTGTTCTGCGGGCGGGCATCATCGTCGGTTCCGGCAGCGCATCCTTTGAAATCATCCGGGACCTCTGCGAGAAACTGCCGGTGATGATTACCCCAAAATGGGTGCTGACCAAGACCCAGCCCATCGCCATCCGGGACGTGATCCGTTTCCTCACCGGGGTTCTCGGACAAAACGAGACCTTTGACCAGTCCTTTGACATCGCCGGGCCGGATGTGCTCTCCTACAAGGAAATGCTCCACGGGTATGCCCGCGTGCGGGGATTCCGGAACTGGATCTTCACCGTGCCGGTGATGACCCCCAAACTTTCGTCATACTGGCTGTACTTTGTCACCTCCACCTCGTATAAACTCGCCGTAAACCTCGTGGACAGCATGAAGATGGAAGTGGTGGCCCGCGACAGGAAACTCCAGGACATCCTGGGCATCGAAACCATTACCTACCAGCAGGCCATCGACCTCGCATTCAAGAAAATCGAGCAGAACCTGGTGGTGAGCAGCTGGAAGGACAGCATGGTCAGCGGCCGCTTCAACCAACAGCTCGAAAAATACATCCAGGTCCCGAAATACGGGGTGCTGACCGACAATAAAAAAGTCCGGATCACCGACCGGGAGGCCGTCCTGGAAAATATCTGGAAAATTGGGGGCGAAACCGGGTGGTACTACATGAACTGGCTGTGGAAAATCCGCGGGCTGCTGGACAAACTGGGCGGGGGCGTAGGGCTCCGTCGGGGCCGGACCCAACCGGACAAAATCTACACGGGCGATTCCCTGGATTTCTGGCGGGTCCTGCTGGCCGACCGCGAAAAGGGGCGCCTCCTGCTATTCGCCGAGATGAAACTCCCGGGCGAGGCCTGGCTGGAGTTTCGAATCGATTCGGACAACTACCTGCATCAGAATGCCACCTTCCGGCCGCGGGGCCTGAAAGGGAGGCTCTATTGGTACAGCGTCCTGCCGTTCCACTATTTCATTTTCGGGGGGATGATCCGGAATATCGCCAAGACCGCCTGAGACCGCTGGAATTACGCTTCTTCCCTGGGAAGGAATATCTCGGCAATCATACAACGCGCACTACCGCCCCCACAGGTCTCGATGGTATCCAGCGGGCTGGAAACGATGCGGGAGGTCATTTCGATGGCCCGGATTTGCGCAGGCGTGAGGGACTGACGCGCCCTCTCGCTCATCACCAGGAGCCGCTCCCCTTTGCCGTTCCGGAGTTGCAGCATATTCCCTGCAAAGGCGTGGACCTGCGCCTCGGTGATCTCAATGATCTCCTTCCCGTCCTGCCGCAATTGGTCGGCTACAAATTTTCGTTCTTTCCGATTGTCAATGGCCTCCAGGCAAATAACGGCAAATGCTTCCGCCACACACATCATCACATTGGTGTGGTAGATGGGCTTTCGCTGCCCGTCCACGGATTGATAGGCCGTGAAAACCACGGGCAGCAATTCAAAATCCTCGCAGAATTCTATCAGCAACCCTTCGTCGGCCCGCTCGGATAGGGCGCAGTATGCCTTCATATTTTCCCGGTCAAGGACTACGCTCCCTGTGGCTTCCAGGAACACCCCGTCCGCTTCTGCGGCCGTGTAATCCACCACTTCCGTAATCCGGAAGCCCGCCTCTTCCAGCCGGTCCAGCAAGTCTTCCCGCCGCTCGCGCCGGCGGTTCACTGCAAACATCGGATAGATAACCACCATACCGCCCCGGTGGAAGGAAATCCAATTGTTGGGGAAGATGGAGTCCGGGGTATCCGTTTCCAACCGGTCCTCCACGACCATGACGGAGACGCCTTCAGCTTCCAAAACCCGGACAAGCCCATCGAATTCAGCCTGGGCGCGGCGGTTGATTTCCGCATCGCTCAGGCTCAGGTCTTCCTGGAAATAATTATTGACTGCCGTCTGCTCGTTCATGCGGAACTGCACCGGGCGAATCATCAATATGGAATCGGTAATCTGCATATGGAGAACGTGATTTTTTTTGAATTCGAAATTGGGGACCTGAGGGATTGCCGCGTGGAATCCGGAATCAAAATTAGCTATTTCCGGTACCAAAATCGCGGAGAGGCACCCACTTTATTTTACCGGATTCATCCCGCCGGATGCCCGGGGCTTTACCCCGGCTCCCGGGCCAGCGGCAACGTACTGCAGCGCAGGAGCCCGCCTTGTTTCCCCACCTCGTTGTAGGGGATGGTTTCTACCTGCAGGCCGCGAGATTCCAGCCAGGCGTTCAGGCGGGTAAAGCTCTGTTCGCTTACCACTACTTCGGGGGATATGGAAAACACATTGCTGAACATCCGGTACATTTCTTCGGTGGTGATCTCAAATACATTCTCCGGACCAAAATAACTGCGCAACCATTCGTAGTCCCTGGCGTGGATAAAGCTCTCCCGGTGCAGGATTACCAGGTTATGGCCCACGGGCTGGAAACAGCAGTCCAGGTGCAGCGCATTCAACCGGGGGTCTGTGTTGTGCTTGCGAAGTTCAAACGACTTAACCTCCCGGTTCGGAAATGCCTCCCGGAGGTATTCCACCGCTTCCCGGTTGGTACGGGCTGTGATGTAGCCGGGGTAATCCCGGGCTGTATAGGTACCCACAAAGAGGAATTCCTTCCAGGGCATCACGTCCCCGCCTTCCACATGCACCTCCTCGGGCGGGACCAACAACTGGCTGGGGCCGAGTTTGTCGAGTACGTGGACAATGGCTTCGAATTCCCGTTCCCGCTCGGGCAGGATATTCGCTTCCACCATTTTGTCATCCACCACAAAGGCGATGTCCCGGGAAAATATCTGGTTGCATCCCGGGATATTTTCCGGGCGGAAAACCCGGGCCCCATGCTTTTTGAGCACCGCCTCAAATCCGTCCATTTCCCGGACCATATCCGCCTCTTCCGGATAGGTCCCCGCCAGGATGTGCTGCAGGGATTTCGGGTCATAGGCTTCCGCAGGGTCGGGCACCGGGCCGCTATCTGCGGCAGTCCCGAGCACTACAGCCCGGAGCCGGGCCGTTTCGTCCGCAATATTCAGGTTGAGCATAGTTGAACTGCTGATGGATACAACGAGGGGCCGCTTTATGTGGCCCCCCGGTTCGAATATTATTGTGTTTAGCGTTTATCGAGCGCCTTGAACGGCCGCTGGTTCTCCCCGATATACACCTGGCGGGGGCGTCCGATCGGCTCGCCCTTCAGGCGCATTTCCCGCCATTGGGCAATCCAGCCGGGGAGGCGTCCGAGTGCAAACATCACGGTGAACATCTCCACGGGGATTCCTAAAGCCCGGTAGATGATCCCCGAGTAAAAGTCTACATTCGGGTAGAGCTTCCGCTTTACGAAGTAATCGTCCTCCAGGGCTTCTTTCTCCAGGCCTTTGGCGATATCCAGGATCGGGTCTTCGATCCCCAGGTCGCTGAGTACCTCATCGGCCGCTTTCTTGATGATCCGGGCCCGCGGGTCGAAATTCTTGTATACCCGGTGGCCGAAGCCCATCAGGCGGAACGGGTCCTTCTTGTCCTTGGCCTTGGCCATGTAGCGTTTGGTATCCCCTCCGTCGGCTTCGATTGCCTGAAGCATCTCCAGGACCGCCTGGTTGGCACCTCCGTGCAACGGACCCCAGAGGGCGGAAATCCCGGCAGATATGGACGCAAACAGCCCGGCGTGGGATGACCCCACAATCCGCACCGTGGAAGTCGAGCAATTTTGTTCGTGGTCCGCATGGAGGATCAACAGCTTGTCCAGGGCTTCGATGACCACCTCATTCCTTTTGTATTCCTGGTTGGGCCGCTTGAACATCATCTTGTGGATGTTCTCCACGTACCCCAGGGAATCGTCCCCGTAATCCAGGGGAAGTCCCATTTTTTTCCGGTGCGTCCAGGCCACCAGTACCGGAAACTTTGCCAACAGGCGGACAATGGCATGGTACATATCCTCCTTGGACGAAACGTTGACAGACGACGGGTTAAAAGCGATCAGGGCGCTGGTCAGGGAGGAAATTACCCCCATCGGGTGGGCGGACTTCGGAAACCCGTCGAGGATTTTCTTCATCTCCTCGTCCACGTGGGATTCCGCCTTGATGTCCTTGTGGAACTTTTCCAGCTCCTCCTTGTTGGGAAGTTCCCCGAAAATTAGCAGATAGGCAACCTCCAGGAAATCGGCTTTCTCGGCGAGCTCTTCAATGGAATACCCCCGGTAGCGCAACACGCCTTTTTCCCCGTCCAGGAAGGTGATGGCGCTTTCGCAGGATCCGGTATTCTTGAATCCCGGATCCAGGGTGATGATCCCCGTGGCCGCCCGAAGGGTTTTTATATCGATGGCTACTTCATTTTCCGTGCCTTCCACCACCGGAAATTCATACGATTTCCCATGGATTGAAATACTCGCTTTGTCTGACATTTGTTCGGTTTAAAATTTATGTATGCAGGTCCTGTAAAACTACGAAAAAGCCCTCTTTTTAACAATCCGGAAGCGCCGTTTTATGCTATTCTTAACGGGTCTTTCGGGGCCTTTTTCGAGGCGCCCGGATTTGGTAAAGACTCCGGTAGTAGGCGTCCACGGATTCCGCCCAGGTAAAGCGGACCCCCCGGGCGTTCTCCCGGATGGCTTCCCAGGCTGCCGGGTCCTGCTGGCAGAGGTCAAGGACCTCGTTGAAAACCGCCTCCAGGTTGGACACTTTTTCGGCAATAGACTCCCCGTCAAAGAGGAAACCTGTCTCCTGGTGCCGGATCGTATCACGCAGGCCTCCCGTGGCATGGGCCAGCACGGGGTTGCCGTTCCGCATGGACAGCATCTGGCTGATCCCGCAAGGTTCAAAAAGACTGGGCATCAGGTAGAGGTCGGATTCCAGGTAAATCGAATCGATCAGGTCCTCGGACTGCCCATTGGTAAAAATAAAGTTCGGGTGTCGATAGCTCATTTCCCGAAAGAGTTCCTCGTAAACGGGGTCGCCGGTGCCCAGCAGCACAAAAACCCCGTTGTCGGCCGCCAATCGGCCCAACAGGTTTTCAAGACACTCCGGGTGCCGTTTAAAAAAATAGAATTTTTGCTCTGTAAGCCTGGCGACGCTCGAACAAATAAACGCCGGGGGGGCATCCATCCATCGCACCACCTTCTCACCCGTATGGGCCAGGAAGTCCGCCTTGTATTTCTTGGACTCCTCCTGGAGCCAGCCAAAGAGCGCCCGGATGGTATTCGGGAACAACCGCCCGCGCTCCGCCGTGCGGATACTATCGTAATTGCAGCCGTTCAGGATCCCGAAAAGCCGCTGCTCCTTCCTGGCGGTGACCAGGTCGGCTTCTAGGCCTTCACCCCCGATAAACTCAGGCGGGGAACTCGGCTTCTGGATGTCTTCCATATAGGATGGCGAAACCGTGTGGACGGCATCTGCCAGGCGGATGCCGATGGCCATCAGATTGATACAGTCGGGGTAGCGGGCATCGCTCAGCTGTTCTTCCCCGTACGGGACCCCGGGAAACCAGGCTTCCAGGGAGGACGGGTTTCCCGAAAAGGGTCGAATCCCCTGTATGGCGAGGTTGTGGATGGTGTAGACAAAGCGGATATCCGCCAGCTCCCGGAATTCCGGGTGGTACTCCCTGAGGTATAACAGCAGGCTTGCATGCCAGTCGTGCAGGTGGACCACATCCAGTTGGCCAAATGCCCCTTCCCGGATGGCCCCTGCCACCCCGGTGCAAAAAATCGCAAACTTGATGAAGTCCGTATAAAAAGGTTCCTCCGGGTCGTTGTGATAGAGGTGGGCAATATCCCCGGAGGTTATTTCCGGGTGGTGCAGGGCGTAATGCGCAATACCCGGCAGTTCTTTTTTTCCCGGCACTCGGTAAAGCGAAAGGTCGTAGCGGCGTCCACCGAGGGGGACCTGGAATTCACGCAAGAGAACCCCGTCCCGATGCAGCCGGCCGTAGGCGGGCACCACAACGTGTACCTCATCGCCCCGGACAGCCAGTTGCCGCGGCACATCCCGGACCACATCGCCCATCCCACCGGCTTTGCAGGCGGGTATCCCGTCATTCTCGGCTGCGACAAATAAAAATCGGTTCATCCTTTTGTTACTCCTGCTTTCCGCAACCGGCGCTTCTGCCATCCGCAACCGGCGCTCCTTATTCATCAAAAAAGGGCCGCGATATCTGTACCGGGCCCTTGACTTATCTGTATTTCAACCGGGTCAGGACCTTACCTTAAAGGCATCCGACCCCGGGTAATAGGCCACACTCCCGAGTTCCTCCTCGATGCGGAGGAGCTGGTTGTACTTGGCCATCCGGTCGCTCCGGGAAGCCGAACCGGTTTTGATCTGCCCGGTATTCAGGGCCACGGCCAGGTCGGCAATCGTGTTGTCTTCGGTTTCCCCGCTGCGGTGGGACATCACCGAGGTATACCCGGCGTTCTTGGCCATGTTCACCGCATCGATGGTTTCGCTCAGGGTACCGATTTGGTTTACCTTGATGAGGATCGAATTGGCAATCCCCTCGTCGATCCCGCGGGAGAGGCGCTCCACATTGGTGACGAACAAATCGTCCCCGACGAGCTGAACGGTATCGCCGACTTTATCGGTGAGCATTTTCCAGCCTTCCCAGTCGTTCTCGTCCATCCCGTCCTCAATCGAGATAATCGGGTATTTGGCACACAGGTCCGCCAGGTACTGGGCCTGTTCGGCGGAAGTGCGCACGGCCCCGCTGTCCCCTTCGAATTTCGTGTAGTCGTATTTGCCGTCGACAAAAAATTCAGCCGCGGCACAATCCAGGGCGATCATTACCTCGTCCCCCATTTTATACCCGGCCTGTTCCACAGCCTTCGCGATGGTATCCAGGGCGTCCTCCGTTCCGTCCAGGGTCGGGGCAAATCCGCCCTCATCCCCCACAGCGGTGCTCAGGTTGCGATCGTGGAGGACCTTCTTCAGGTTGTGGAAGATTTCAGTCCCCATTTGCATGGCATGGGTAAAGTTTTTGGCCTTGACCGGCATGACCATGAATTCCTGGAAGGCGATCGGTGCATCCGAGTGAGACCCCCCGTTGATGATGTTCATCATGGGAACCGGCAGCGTATTGGCGCTTACCCCGCCCACATAGCGGTACAGGGACTGGCCCATTTCATTGGCGGCTGCCTTGGCCACGGCCAGGGAAACCCCCAGGATCGCGTTGGCGCCCAGCCTTCCCTTATTCGGGGTGCCGTCCAGTTCAATCATCGCCTGGTCGATCTTGTTTTGCTCATACACCAGCATGCCGCGGACTTTTTCGGCGATTTCCGTGTTTACGTTCTTTACGGCCTGGCTCACGCCCTTGCCCATATATGTCTTTCCCCCGTCGCGCAATTCCACGGCCTCGTGTTCGCCTGTGGATGCCCCGGAAGGGACGGCCGCCCTGCCCAGGACGCCGTTTTCGGTCACTACGTCCACCTCCACGGTGGGGTTGCCCCGCGAATCGAGGATTTGTCGTGCGTGAACGTCGATAATGATACTCATAAGGTTGTCGATTTATTCGGTTGATTCCGGTTGCAAAGATACGAAACGCAGCGGTGACCCGGCCCGGGTACCCGGGCTATTGATGCCGGCGTAACAATATCTTAAACAGCCGTTGTTTTTGTTGTGGTTTTCCGGATGGTTTCGAAGAACTGGTCAAAGAGGTATTCCGCATCGTGCGGGCCCGGACTCGCCTCCGGGTGGTACTGTACGGAGAATACGTTCTTGTCCTTCATCCTTATTCCTGCCACCGTGTCGTCATTCAGGTGGAGATGGGTGATCTCCAGGTCCGGGTGCGACTCGGTCTCCTGGCGGTTTACGGCAAATCCGTGATTCTGGGAGGTGATCTCCCCCTTGCCGGTCTGCAGGTTGATTACCGGGTGGTTGATCCCCCGGTGCCCGTGGTGCATCTTGTAAGTGCTTACCCCATTGGCCAGGGCAATCACCTGGTGCCCCAGGCATATACCGAAGAGCGGTTTGTCCGCGGCGATGATCTTTTTGGCCAGTTCCACAGCCGCCTTCAATGGCTGGGGGTCCCCGGGGCCGTTGGAAATAAAATACCCGTCCGGGCTCCAGGCTTCCATGGTTTCATAAGTGGTATCGTGCGGAAATACCTGGATGTAAGCCCCGCGTTTGGCGAGGTTGCGCAGGATGTTCTTTTTGATGCCGATATCCAGGGCGGCTATCCGGATCTCCGCATCCGCTTCACCGACAAAATAGGGTTCCCGGGTAGAAACCGAAGAGGCCAGTTCCAGGCCTTCCATGCTGGGCACTTTTGCGAGCTCCTCCCTGAGGGCGTCCAGCTCATCCACGCGGGTGGAAATCACGGCATTCATAGCGCCGTTGTCCCGGATATAGCTCACCAGGGCGCGGGTATCCACGTCCGAGATGGAAAACAGGCCATTCTTGTCCAGAAATTCCTGCAAACTGTAATCTGCATCCGGCCGGCTGTAACTATAGGAGAAATTCTTGCAAATCAACCCGGCAATCTTTACCCCGTCGGATTCCACTTCCTCCTCCCGGGCACCGTAGTTCCCGATATGCGCATTGGTAGTCACCATAAGCTGCCCGAAGTAGGACGGATCGGTGAAAATTTCCTGATACCCCGTGGTTCCCGTGTTAAAACACACTTCGCCAAAGGCGGTTCCCTCTTTGTCGCCTACCGCCTTTCCGTAAAATACGGTGCCGTCGGCTAGCAAAATCAGTGCTTTTCGCTTGGACTGATACTTCATAGATACTTCCGTGAATTATAGGTGTTAGACAAAATAACATAAAAAAAGGGACAGCCTGTGAAGACTATCCCTTTTTGGTTTAAAACTTTTAAAAAGTACCGCTTATTCCTTGGAATCATCGGCTTTTTTTTGGTCTTCCGCTTCCTTCTCCGGAGCCTCAGCCGGCTCATCGGCGGCTTTGGCTTCCTGAGCCTCGGCGGCCTTCTCCTCCTTGGCCTCGGCGGCTTTGGCTTCCTGAGCCTCGGGGGCCTTCTCCTCCTTGGCTTCGGCTACCTGCTCTTCAGCGGGCGCCTGCCCGGCTGCCGGTGCCTCTGTGGCGGCGGCAGACCCCTTGGATTTGGATCGGCGGCTGCGGCGCGTAGACTTCTTCTTCGGCTTATCCGCGTTGTAGAGCTCGTTGAAATCCACCAGCTCAATCATCGCCATGTCGGCATTGTCACCCAACCGGTTTCCCAGCTTGATGATGCGGGTGTATCCGCCCGGGCGGTCACCGACCTTTTCGGCTACCGAGCTGAACAGTTCGGATACGGCCTCCTTGCTGCGCAGGTAGCGGAAGGCGATCCGACGGTTGTGCGTACCGAGTTCGGCAGACTGGTTGTTTTCGGCTTTGGACTTGGTGATCAGCGGTTCGATGAACTGCTTGAGCGCCTTGGCCTTAGCAACCGTGGTGTTGATGCGCTTATGTTCGATCAGGGAACATGCCATATTGGCCAGCATCGCCTTGCGGTGCGCTGTTTTCCTTCCCAGGTGGTTGATTTTCTTTCCGTGTCTCATCTTCTATCAATAGTTTCGCTGGCGGCGCGGAACGCTGCCTGCTTAATCCTTATCCAATTTATATTTTGACAGGTCCATGCCAAAGTTCAACCCTTTGTTGATAACCAGTTCCTCGAGTTCGGTCAGTGACTTCTTTCCGAAGTTGCGGAACTTCATCAGGTCGTTCTTGTTGAAGGACACCAGGTCTCCAAGGGTATCCACCTCGGCGGCTTTCAGGCAATTCAGCGCCCGGACGCTCAGGTCCATGTCCACCAGCTTGGTCTTCAGCAATTGCCGCATGTGCAGGGATTCCTCGTCGTAGGTTTCCGTCTGCGCAATCTCGTCGGCTTCCAGGGTGATCCGCTCGTCGGAGAAGAGCATAAAATGGTGGATCAGCACCTTGGCGGCTTCGGTGAGCGCGTCCTTGGGGTGGATGGAACCGTCCGTCAGGATTTCGAAGACCAGCTTCTCGTAGTCGGTCTTCTGCTCCACCCGGTAGTTCTCAATACTGTATTTCACATTCCGGACCGGGGTAAAAATCGAGTCCACGGCAATGCTTCCCAGCGGCGCATTCGATTTCTTGTTCTCCTCGGCGGGAACATATCCGCGACCCTTTTCGATGATGATTTCCATGTTGATACTCACCTTCGGGTCCATGTTGCAGATAACCAGGTCCGGGTTCAGCACCTGGAATCCGGAAATGAATTTTTGGAAATCCCCTGCGGTCAGTTGTTCCTTTCCGCTGACGGAAATTGAGACAGTTTCCTCGTTGACGTCGTCGATCTGACGCTTGAAGCGGATCTGCTTCAGGTTCAGGATGATCTCGGTTACATCTTCCACAACCCCTTCAATCACCGAAAATTCGTGCTCCACCTTGTCGATGCGCACCGAAGTGATCGCAAAACCTTCCAGGGAGGCGAGCAGCACCCTCCTGAGCGCATTCCCGACAGTCAGACCATAACCGGGCTCCAGGGGGCGGAATTCAAACTTCCCCTCGAAGTCGGTCGAGTCTATCATGATAACTTTATCGGGCTTCTGAAAATTAAATAATGCCATAATCGGATCTGTGTGGTTTTTATTTAGAGTATAACTCGACGATCAGCTGTTCCTTGATATTCTCCGGGATCTGGAGACGTTCCGGAACAGCGACGAACGTACCCTCCTTCTTATCGGAATTCCAGCTGATCCACTCGTACACATTGCTGTGGTTGGACAGGGAATCCTCGATGGCCTGGAGGGATTTGGATTTTTCGCGGACCCCAACCACGTCGCCGGCACTCAGGGAGTAAGAAGGAATGTTCACCAGTTCCCCGTTAACGGTAATGTGCCGGTGGGAAACCAATTGCCGGGCTGCCCTCCTGGAGGGGGCGATACCCATACGGTAGACGACATTGTCCAGTCGGGACTCGCAGAGCTGCAGGAGAACCTCACCGGTAACACCTTTGCTCCGGTTGGCCTGGGCGAACAGATTCCGGAACTGGCGTTCCAGGATGCCGTAGGTGTACTTGGCCTTCTGCTTCTCCATCAGCTGGATTGCGTATTCCGACTTCTTACCGCGACGGCGGTTGTTCCCGTGTTGCCCCGGAGGGTAATTCTTTTTCTCGAAGGCCTTGTCGTCTCCGAAGATAGCCTCGCCGAATTTGCGGGCTATTTTTGATTTTGGTCCTGTATATCTTGCCATTTTCAGAAATTTTGAGGATGTGGTTATGAATTAAGGCTTAATCCTTCGATAACCGTAACAACACCCCCAGTGAAAAATTAATTATTGGTGTTTCTTGCTCGTATCAGACTCTGCGTCGCTTGGGCGGGCGGCACCCGTTGTGCGGCAGCGGGGTCACATCGATGATTTCGGTTACCTCGATGCCGTTGTTGTGGATGGTCCGGATGGCAGACTCCCGTCCGTTACCCGGCCCCTTCACGTATACCTTGACCTTGCGCAGGCCGGCTTCGTGGGCCGTCTTGACACACTCCTCGGCAGCCACCTGGGCCGCATAAGGCGTGTTTTTCTTGGAGCCGCGGAATCCCATCTTCCCGGCAGACGCCCAGGAAATCACATCCCCTTTCTTGTTGGTCAGGGAGATGATGATGTTGTTAAAAGAAGCCGTGATATGGGCCTCTCCGGTGGATTCAACCGCCACCTTGCGTTTCTTGGTCGACTTGGCCGCCTTAGCGCCCTTTGATCCTGTCTTTGCCATAATCTGCTATTACTTGGTAGCTTTCTTCTTGTTGGCTACGGTTTTACGCTTTCCTTTACGGGTACGCGAGTTGTTCTTGGTACGCTGGCCCCGGAGCGGCAGTCCCGACCGGTGGCGAATGCCGCGATAACATCCGATATCCATGAGACGCTTGATGTTGATCTGCGTCTCGGAACGGAGTTCCCCTTCAATGGTAAATTCACCTACAGCTTCCCGGATGCGACCGATCTCGTCGTCGCTCCAGTCGGAGACCTTGGTATCCTCGTCCACCTTGGCTTTCTCGAGGATTTCCTTTGCCCTGCTTTTGCCAATACCGAAAATGTAGGTAAGGGCAATCACGCCTCTCTTTTGTTTTGGGATGTCTACCCCTGCGATTCTAGCCATAGTTACCCTTGTCTTTGTTTAAATCTAGGATTCTTCTTGTTGATTACGTACAGTCGCCCTTTGCGCCGTACGATCTTGCATTCGGCGCTGCGTTTCTTTATGGATGCTCTTACTTTCATCTTGTCCGTTTCTTTAGTATCTGTATGTGATTCTGGCTTTGGTCAGGTCGTAGGGGCTCATCTCAAGCTTTACCTTGTCCCCGGGCAGCAATTTGATGTAGTGCATACGCATCTTGCCCGAAATATGAGCCGTCACCACGTGACCGTTCTCCAATTCCACGCGGAACATGGCGTTGGAAAGCGCTTCTATTATCGATCCGTCTTGTTCTATCGGAGCTTGCTTGGCCATATATTATGCTACTTTTCTGTTCTTACCTGTTTTCATCAGGCCGTCGTAATGGCGGTTGAGCAGGTAGGAATTTACCTGTTGCACCGTATCGATAGCCACCCCGACCATGATGAGCAGGGAGGTGCCGCCGTAGAACAGCGCCCAACCGGCCTGCATATCCATCAGCTTCACCACCACCGCCGGCAATACGGCCAGCAGGGCCAGGAATACCGAGCCGGGCAGCGTGATGAGCGACATCACCTTGTCCAGGAAATCGGCGGTTTCCTTTCCGGGGCGGATGCCCGGGATAAAGCCGCCGCTGCGTTTCAGGTCGTCGGCCATTTTATTGGTCGGGACCGTGATTGCGGTATAGAAATACGTAAAGATGATGATCAGCAGGGCAAACAGGATATTGTAATACAATCCGAAAATGTCCTGGAAGTTCACTTCCATCCACTGTCCAACAGCTGTTTCGTTAAACGTGCTTCCGATCAAACCGGGCGCAAACATAATCGCCTGCGCAAAAATGATGGGCATCACCCCGGAAGCATTCAGCTTCAGCGGGATATACTGACGGGAGCCCATAACGTTTTTTTCATATCCCCCGGAGGCGGATCGGCGGGCGTACTGCACCGGGATGCGGCGGGTCGCCATCACCAGCAGCACGCTGGCGAGGATCACCACAAACCAGAGGATCAGTTCCACCAGGATCAGCATCGGGCCGCCGTTGCCGTTAAGGCGGGAGGCCGATTCCTGCAGGAAGGCCTGCGGCAGCGTGGCGATGATCCCGATCATGATCAGCAGGGAAATCCCGTTGCCGATTCCCTTGTCGGTAATCTTTTCACCCAGCCACATGGCAAAGACGCAACCGGTTACCAGGATAACCACGGAAGGCACCATAAAGCTGAGGCCTTTGCCCAGCAGGAATGCGCTGTCCGGAACCCCCAGGGCCCCGAGGCTATAGAGGTAGGTCGGTGCCTGGATAATACAGATGGCGATGGTGAGCCATCGGGTTATCTGGTTTTTGGTCTTCCGGCCGCTTTCGCCTTCCTTATCGAGTTTCTGCAGGTAGGGAATCGCGATCCCCATGAGCTGCACCACGATGGAAGCCGAGATATACGGCATAATCCCCAAGGCAAAAACCGAGGCGTTGGCAAAGGCCCCGCCGGTAAATGCATTCAGGATACCGAGGATGCCCTGCTCCGTATTCGACGACAGTTCGGCCAGCTGGGAGGTGTCGATCCCGGGGAGCACCACCTGGGCCCCGAAACGATACACCAGCAGCAGACCGAGCGTAATCAGGATACGGGACCTGAGCTCTTCGATCTTCCAGATATTCGTTATGATCTCAAAAAATTTCTTCATATCTGGCTCGCTTATAAACTTATTGCCTCACCGCCGGCAGCCTCGATGGCCGCTTTGGCACTGGCCGTAAATTTATGAGCAGTGATTTTCAGGGGGGCCTTCAATTCGCCCCGACCCATAATTTTCACCAGGTCGTTTTTGTGCGCCAGGCGAAGCTCAACGAGGTTATCCACATTGACTTCCTTTTTGATCGTACCGCTGTCCGCCAATTCCTGGAGGGTGTCCAGGTTGATGCCGCGGTATTCCACGCGGTTCATATTGGTGAAACCGAACTTGGGCACACGGCGCTGAAGCGGCATCTGCCCGCCTTCGAACCCGATCTTCTTGGAATAGCCGGAACGGGACTTGGCCCCTTTGTGGCCCCGGGTGGCTGTACCGCCCTTACCGGAACCCTGGCCGCGACCAACGGTCTTGCCGCCCTTGTGAACAGATCCTTTTGCAGGTTTTAAATTCCCTAAATCCATACTCCCTTTCTTTTAAGCTTCTTCTGTAGAAACCAGGTGTTTTACTTTTTCAATCATTCCGAGGATGCTCGGGGAGGTGGTGTGCTCCACTTCCTGCCCGATACCTCTCAGCCCAAGGGCCTCCAGGGTCCGTTTCTGGTCCTGAGGACGCTTGATGCTGCTCTTTACTTGTCGTACTTTGATCTTAGCCATCTGTCTGCTCCTTATCCGTTGAATACTTTCTCCAGGGAAATGCCGCGCTGCTTGGCAACGGTATTCGCGTCCCGCAATTGCAGCAGGGCGTCGAATGTCGCCTTCACCACGTTGTGCGGGTTGGAAGACCCCTGGGACTTCGACAGTACGTCCTGTACGCCTACGGCTTCGAGTACGGCGCGTACCGCACCCCCGGCAATCACACCGGTACCGTGGGAAGCAGGCTGGATATAGACCCGGGCGCCCCCGTATTTGCCTTTCTGCTCATGCGGAAGGGTTCCCTTGTTCAGGGGGATACGGATCAGGTTCTTCTTGGCATCCTCCACTGCTTTGGCGATGGCCGTGGCCACCTCCTTGGATTTGCCAAGCCCGTGGCCCACTACGCCGTTTTCGTCACCGACCACGACAATTGCAGAAAAGCCGAAGGCCCGTCCACCTTTGGTTACCTTGGTAACCCGTTGTACTCCAACCAGCCGGTCTTTCAGTTCCAGACCGCCCGGCTTAACCGTTTCCACATTTTTGTATTTCCCGTACATAGACTTGTATTAAAATTTTAATCCGCCTTCTCTGGCTCCTTCAGCCAGGGACTTCACCCGGCCGTGATACTGATATCCCCCACGGTCGAAGGCCACTTTCTCGACACCAGCTTCCCTGGCTCTTTCGGCCAGGCTTTTGCCGACAGCGGCGGCGATTTCAGATTTGGTGCCTTTGGCTTTGGCCAGTTCCTTATCCCTGGACGAAGCGGCAACCAGCGTTTTGCCAGTGGTATCGTCGATCACCTGGGCATAGATCTCCTTGTTGCTCCGGAATACCGAAAGGCGCGGGCGCTCTGCGGTACCGAAGGACACCTTGCGGATGCGCCTTCTGATCTTGTTTCTCTTTTCAGACTTAGATAGTCCCATAGTTCGTTGGATTATGCTGATTTACCTGCTTTTCTTCTCAGTTGCTCGCCTTTGAACTTCACCCCTTTGCCTTTGTAGGGCTCCGGCTTGCGGAAGGAGCGGATCTTGGCAGCTACCTGCCCGACGAGTTGTTTGTCGTGGGAGGTGAGCTTGATGGTCGGGTTCTTCCCTTTTTCCGAAGTAGTCTCAATCTTGACCTCCGGCGCCAGGTCCATCACGATATTGTGAGAAAACCCGAGGGCGAGGTCGAGTTTCTGGCCCTGGTTGCTGGCGCGGTATCCAACCCCCACCAGCTCCAGCTCCTTGGTCCACCCTTTGGTAACACCCTGGAGCATGTTGTTGATCAGCGCGCGGTAGAGACCGTGTTTGGCCTTGTCGTCCTTGGTAAAGTTCTCCGGGCGGGATACGATTACCTCGCCATCTTCTACCTTCACCCCGACGTTGCTGAATTCCTGGGTGAGTTCCCCCAGTTTGCCTTTGACGGTCACCACGTTGCCGGAAACTTCCACAGTGGCTCCCTCCGGGATCGGAATCGGGCTTAAACCTATTCTAGACATGCTTCTTAATCTTTATAATTCTATTAATAAACGTAGCACAGCACTTCGCCGCCGACGTTTTCCTGCTGGGCCTGCTTGCTGGTCATTACCCCGTGGGAGGTAGAGACAATGGCAATCCCCAGGCCATTCAGTACCCGCGGCAATTCGCCACTGCCGGCGTACTTCCGCAGTCCCGGCTTGGACATACGTTGGATTTTCCGGATTACCGGCTCCTTGGTCACCTTGTCGTATTTCAGGGCGATCTTGATGGTTCCCTGGGTGTTGTTCTCCTCGAACTTGTAGCTCAGGATGTACCCCTGGTCGAACAGGATCTTGGTGATCTCCCGTTTTAAGTTGGAAGCGGGGATCTCCACCACGCGGTGTCCGGCACGGCTCGCGTTCCGGATGCGGGTCAAATAATCTGAGATAGGATCTGTAAACATCTTCTTTCCTGTATTATATCGGTTACCAACTGGCCTTTTTGACTCCGGGGATCAGTCCCTGGTTTGCCATTTCGCGGAACATGACCCGGGAAATCCCGAAAGTCCGCATATATCCCCTGGGGCGTCCGGTAAGCTTGCAGCGGTTGTGCTGGCGAACCGGAGAGGCATTGCGGGGAAGCTTTTGCAGCGCTTCGTAGTCGCCGGCCTCTTTCAGGGCCTTGCGCTTCTCGGCGTATTTTGCTGCCAGTTTCGCCCTTTTGCGTTCGCGGGCTTTCATTGATTCTTTAGCCATACTAGTTCTTTTTAAAGGGTAACCCCAATTCGCTTAACAGTGATTTCGCTTCCTTGTCCGTTTGTGCCGAAGTCACAAAGGTGATGTCCATCCCGTTGATTCGGTTGATCTTGTCGATGTTGATCTCCGGGAAGATGATCTGCTCGGTAATCCCCAGGTTGTAATTCCCGCGACCGTCAAAGCCGGTGGCGCGGATCCCCTGGAAATCGCGTACCCGGGGCAGCGCGGTAGTTACCAGCCGGTCGAGGAACTCGTACATCCGCTCGCCCCGGAGGGTAACCTTGGCCCCGATGGGCATGCCCTTCCGCAGCTTAAAGGCCGCAACGTCCTTTTTAGAGACGGTGGAAACGGCTTTCTGACCCGTGATCATCGTGAGTTCGTCCACGGCGTGGTCGATCAGCTTCTTATCGGCAACTGCGGCTCCGACGCCACGGCTAACGACAATCTTCTGGAGCCTGGGAACTTCCATGATGTTCTTGTACCCGAACTCTTCCTCGAGCGCCTTGATCACGCGCTCTTTATATTCCTGTTTTAATCTTGGTACGTAGGCCATAACTAAATAACTTCATTGGATTTTTTCGCCACCCGTACCTTGCTCCCGTCGCGCATTTCATAGCCTACCCGGGTGGTATCCCCGGATTTGGCGTCGATCAGCGACAGGTTGGAAATATGGATGGGCGCTTCCTTTTCCACAATCCCTCCCTGGGGGTTGCTGGCACTCGGCTTCTCGTGTTTGGACACCGTGTTCACGCCTTCCACGATCGCTTTGTTCTTCTCGCGGATAATGCGCACCACCTTGCCTTCGCTCCCTTTGTGGTCGCCGGCAATTACGCGAACGGTATCACCTGATTTGATCTTGAACTTCATCTCGTTGTCTTATTTAGAGTACCTCGGGGGCCAAGGAAACGATTTTCATAAATTGTCTGTCACGCAGTTCCCGCGCCACCGGCCCGAACACGCGGGTGCCCCGCATCTCCCCGGTGGGGTTCAGCAGCACACAGGCGTTGTCGTCGAAACGGATGTAGGATCCGTCCGGGCGACGAACTTCCTTGGTCGTACGAACGACCACGGCCGTTGAAACAGCTCCTTTTTTGATGGTTCCGTTGGGAGTCGCCTCCTTGACGGTTACCACGATTTTGTCGCCCAGGGAGGCGTACCGCCTTTTGGTACCTCCCAACACGCGGATGGTCAATACTTCTTTGGCCCCGGTGTTATCTGCTACTTTGAGTCTTGATTCCTGCTGTAACATAATTATTTGGCTCTTTCAAGGATTTCTACGAGTCTCCAACACTTGGTCTTGCTAAGCGGGCGGGTTTCCATGATCTTCACGGTATCGCCGATGTTGCAATCGTTGCTTTCGTCGTGGGCTACATATTTTTTTGTCCGCAGTACGAACTTCCCGTACATCGGGTGCTTTACCCGCTTGACCTCGGAAACCACGATGGACTTCTCCATCCGGTTGCTGGTCACCACGCCAATACGTTCTTTTCTAAGATTTCTATTTTCCATAAAGCAACACCAATTATTGGTTTTCCCTTTTTGTTAATTCAGTCGCCAGTCGCGCAACGGTCCTCCGGGCCGTTTTGATCTGAAGCGGATTCTCAAGCGGCGTAACGGCGTGTGCCATTTTCAGTTCGTCGTACTGCTTCTTGAAATCGGCCATCTTCTCTTTCAGCTCCTCTACGGACAGCTCTTTTATCTCTGCTTGTTTCATGATTCGGTCCAATTAAGAGGGATCGTAATCCCTGGCCACTATAAATTTTGTCTTCACCGGCAGTTTCTGGGCGGCCAGGCGCAAAGCTTCCTGGGCGACATCGATCGGCACACCGGCTACTTCGAACATGATCCGGCCCGGTTTCACAACCGCTACCCAGTATTCCGGGGCTCCCTTACCTTTACCCATCCGAACCTCGAGGGGTTTCTTGGTGATGGGCTTGTCCGGGAATATTTTAATCCAGAGTTGTCCCTGGCGCTTCATGTAACGGGTGGCTGCAATACGCGCCGCCTCAATTTGCCGGGAGGTAATAAAGCTGGAATCCAGGGATTTGATCCCGAACATCCCATTGGAGAGCTGGTGGCCCCGCTGCGATATACCTTTCATTCGGCCTTTCTGGGCCTTCCGAAACTTGGTTCTTTTTGGCTGTAACATGTTCTTTAAGCTTCTTTATTTATTTTCTGCGACGCTTCTTGCCGTCCTGTTTTCCGGACTTGCTGCCTCCTTTGGACATACCTACCAGGGGCGACAACTCGCGCTTGCCGTATACTTCTCCCTTCATGATCCACACCTTCACGCCCAGCCGGCCGTAGGTGGTGTGCGCTTCGTGCAGGGCGTAGTCGATGTCCGCACGGAAGGTGGACAACGGGATACGACCGTCCTTATAACTTTCGCTCCGGGCCATTTCGGCGCCGTTCAGGCGGCCGGAAATCTGGATCTTGATCCCTTCGGCATTCATCCGCATGGCAGCGGCGATAGCCATCTTGATCGCACGGCGATAGGAAATACGACTCTCGATCTGCCGGGCAATGCTCGCGGCAACCAAATTCGCGTCCAGTTCGGGGCGCTTGATCTCAAAAATATTGATCTGTACCTCCTTGTCGGTGATCTTTTTGAGCTCCTCCTTCAGTTTGTCCACTTCCTGGCCGCCTTTCCCGATGATGATACCCGGGCGGGCAGTGGTAATGGTAACGGTGATCAGCTTCAGGGTCCGCTCGATGATGACGCGGGAAACACTGGCTTTTGCCAGACGGGCGTGGATATACTTGCGGATTTTATCGTCCTCGGCCAGTTTATCGCCGTAGTCGTTACCTCCGTACCAGTTGGATTCCCAGCCCCGGATGATTCCCAGGCGATTCCCTATCGGATTCGTTTTTTGTCCCATACTATCTTATGCTAGCTTTCTGCGTTATTTCTGGCTCCCAATACCAAAGTCACATGGTTGGAACGCTTTCTGATTCTGTGTGCGCGTCCTTGCGGGGCGGGGCGCAGGCGCTTGAGCATGCGGCCGCCGTCTACGCGGATTTCCTGTACAAAAAGGTCTGCGTTCTCGATATCCGCATCCTCGTTTTTAGCCTGCCAGTTGGCAATGGCCGAAAGCAGCAGCTTCTCGAGCCGCCGGGAGGCCTCCTTGGTACTGTAGCGCAGGATTGCCAGGGCCTTCTCAACTTCTTCGCCCCTCACCTGGTCGGCGACCAGACGCATCTTGCGGGGAGAGGTCGGGCAGTTGTTCAGCTTGGCGAATGCCAAGTGTTTTTTCTCCTCTTTGATCCTCTCGGCCATCTGTTTTTTACGAACACCCATAGCGCTTATTTTTTACCTTTATTTTTTGCTCCGGCATGCCCCCGGAAGGAACGCGTGGGAGAAAATTCACCCAGTTTGTGTCCTACCATGTTCTCGGTGACATATACCGGGACGAATTGCCGGCCGTTGTGTACGGCGATGGTCTGCCCCACGAAATCCGGGGTGATCATCGAAGCCCGCGACCAGGTCTTGATTACGGTCTTCTTGCCGGAATCCACGTTTTGCTGAACCTTTTTATCCAGGCTGTAATGAACGTATGGTCCTTTTTTTAGGGAACGTGCCATTTCTTACTGTTTTATTTCTTTCTGCGTTCTACAATATACCGGTTGCTGTCCTTGGTCCGGGAACGGGTGCGGTACCCTTTGGCAGGTACGCCGTTACGCGACCTCGGGTGGCCTCCGGATGCACGGCCTTCCCCACCACCCATCGGGTGATCCACCGGGTTCATAGCTACCGGACGGGTCCGGGGACGGCGTCCGAGCCAACGACTGCGGCCGGCCTTACCGGAAACGAGCAGCTGGTGGTCCGAATTGGACACGGCGCCGATGGTTGCCAGGCAGTTGGCCAGGATCATCCGGGTTTCGCCGGAAGGCAGCTTGATGGTGGCATACTTGCCTTCACGGGCCATCAGCTGGGCAAAGGTCCCGGCACTCCGCGCCATCACCGCTCCCTGTCCGGGGCGCAGCTCGATGCAGGAGATAATGGTACCCAGGGGAACCTCAGCCAGGGGCATGGCATTCCCGATTTCAGGAGCCGAACCGGCACCTGAGCGGATCTTTTGCCCTACCTGCATGCCATTCTGGGCAATCACGTAACGCTTTTCGCCGTCGGTGTATTCCACCAGGGCGATAAATGCAGAACGGTTCGGGTCGTACTGAATCGACTTTACTTCGGCGGCAACATCCTGTTTGTCGCGTTTGAAGTCGATTACACGGTACCTTCTCTTGTGCCCACCGCCTTTGTAGCGCATGGTCATCTTTCCTCGACTGTTCCGGCCGCCCGACTTTTTAATCGGGGCGAGCAGGCTCTTCTCCGGCGAATCGGAAGTAAGGGCGTCAAAGCCATTTACTATCTTGAAACGCTGTCCGGGAGTGATCGGTTTTAACTTTCTAACTGACATGCCGTGTCTTTAGAGATTACTGTAAAAATCTATTACGTCACCATCTTCCACATCCACAATGGCCTTCTTATAGGCATTGGTCTTGCCCTGCTGAACACCGGTCTTGGTGTAGCGGGTCTTGCGGGAAGGGCCGTAGTTCATGGTGCGAACCTTCTTGACGGTAACCCCATAGGCTGCCTCCACGGCATCCTTGATCTGCAGCTTGTTGGCCGCCGGGTTTACGATAAACCCGTAGCGGTTGTACAACTCGCTGTCGGAGGTCATTTTTTCGGTAATGATCGGCTTAATCAACACACTCATGATTTCCTACTTATTTAAATTTGCCGCAATTCCTTCCAGAGCTCCTTCGGTCAGGACGACATTGTTGGCGTTCATAATTTTGTAAGTGCTTAATTCAGTGTTAGTTACAACTTCAGCACCCTTAAAATTACGCGACGACAAATATACGCTATTATTTTGTTCACCCAACACTATCAGGGACTTTTTGTCCTCCAGCCCGAGGGCCTTCAGTACGTCGATAAAGTCCCGCGTCTTCGGCGTATCGAATGAAAAGTCTTCCACCACGGTGATGGCGTTGGCCTGGCTTTTGAGGCTCAGGGCCGACTTGCGAGCCAGCCGCTTTACGTTCTTATTGAGCTTCTGGGTGTAGTCCTTGGGACGCGGCCCGAAGATCCGGCCACCCCCGCGGAAGATGGGCGACTTGATGCTGCCCGCCCGGGCGGTACCCGTACCTTTTTGTTTCTTGATCTTGCGGGTACTCCCTGCAATCTCAGCGCGTTCCTTGGCCTTGTGGGTACCCTGCCGCTGGTGGGCCAGGTACTGCTTCACATCCAGGTAAATGGCGTGCTCGTTCGGTTCTATCTTGAAGACGTCGTCCGCAAGCTCCGCTTTGCGCCCGGTCTCTTTTCCCTTGATATCTAAAACTGCTACCTTCATTACTTCTCGATGGTTATGTATGCGTTCTTATGGCCCGGAACCGCTCCCTTGAGTACCAGGAGGTTCTTTTCCGGGACGACTTTCAGCACGCGGAGGTTCTGGACGGTGACGCGCTGGTTGCCCATCTGCCCGGCCATCTTCATACCTTTGAATACGCGCGAAGGGTCCGATGCAGCCCCGATGGAACCCGGAGCCCGCAGGCGGTTGTGCTGACCGTGCGTAGACTGGCCGACACCGCCGAATCCGTGGCGTTTTACCACTCCCTGGAAACCTTTTCCCTTGGAGATACCGTTGACGTCCACAAACTCGCCTTCCTTAAACAATTCAACATTAATGGTGTCCCCCAGTTTGAAAGCTCCCTCTTCGAAATAGCGGAATTCGACAACCTTCTTTTTAGGCGCAGTGCCTGCCTTCTTGAAATGGCCGTTCTCGGCCTTGTTGGCACGCTTGTCTGCCTTGTCATCGAAACCGAGCTGAAGGGCATTGTACCCGTCTACTTCCTCGGTTCTGACTTGGGTGACGACACAGGGTCCCGCTTCGATGACGGTACAGGGGATATTCTTCCCATTCTCGTCAAAGATGCTGGTCATGCCGACTTTTCTTCCGATTAACCCAGACATACTTAATTGATTTAAGTTGGGGCTCTGGCCTTGGATTCCGGCCCCTGAGGGGACCCGAACCGGGCCATCCTCCCGGTTATTACTGATTTACAAATTCATTCTCAACTTTCCGACAAAAAAACAGGGCCAAAAATAATCCGACCCCGAATGTATTTTTGTTTCCGTTTTTCCTTCGCTTACAGCTCCGGACATGTCGTGGGAGGACGCACCCCCCGGCTTTTCAATGGGCTGCCACCACCCTCCCGGGCCTGGCAACCGGTTTGCCTGACAGCGTCAGACCTTGATCTCCACCTCGACCCCGCTGGGAAGCTCAAGCTTCATCAGGGCATCGATGGTCTTGGAGGAGGAGCTGTAAATATCCAGCAGCCGCTTGTACGAACTCAGCTGGAACTGCTCCCGGGATTTTTTATTCACGTGGGGCGAACGCAACACGGTGAATATCTTCTTATGCGTCGGCAACGGAATGGGTCCGGTAACCACCGCTCCGGTCGTCTTGACCGTCTTGACGATCTTCTCGGCAGACTTGTCTACCAGGTTGTGATCGTATGATTTCAATTTGATTCTGATTTTCTGACTCATCACTTCCGGAATTAGGCGGTTACACCTTTGGTTGCTTTAATCACTTCTTCGGCAATGTTCGACGGGGTCTCCGCGTAGTGGGAGAATTCCATGGTCGAAGTTGCACGGCCCGAGGAAAGGGTCCGCAGCGAGGTGACGTATCCGAACATCTCGGACAACGGCACATCGGCCTTGATCACTTTGGATCCGGCGCGGTCGGACATGTTGTTCACCTGTCCGCGACGGCGGTTCAGGTCTCCTACAATGTCCCCCATATTCTCTTCCGGGGTGAGCACCTCCAGCTTCATGATCGGCTCCATGATGATCGGACGGCACGCCTTGGCAGCGGCCTTGTAGCCGAGCTTGGCAGCCAGCTCAAAGGAGAGGGAATCCGAATCCACCGGGTGGAAGGAACCGTCCTTGAGGGTGATCTTCATACTGTCCATTTCAAAACCGGCCAGCGGCCCGTTTTTCATGGCTTCCTTGAAGCCTTTTTCGACGGAAGGGATATATTCCTTAGGGATGTTACCCCCCTTGATCTCGTTGACAAAGGTCAGGCCCTGGTCCTCCTCACTGTCGGCCGGGGCCATCGTGAAGACGATATCGGCAAACTTACCGCGTCCACCCGTCTGCTTCTTGTAAACTTCCCGGTGGTTGGCTTCCTGGGTAAGGGCTTCCTTGTATTCTACCTGCGGCTGACCCTGGTTTACCTCCACCTTGAACTCCCTGCGGAGCCGGTCGACGATAATGTCCAGGTGCAGCTCGCCCATACCCGAGATAATGGTCTGTCCGCTCGCCTCGTCCGTCTTGACCTGGAAAGTCGGGTCTTCCTCCGCCAGCTTGGCGAGGGCCATCCCGAGCTTGTCTACGTCGGCCTTGGTTTTGGGCTCCACGGCGATACCGATTACCGGATCGGGGAAATTCATGCTTTCCAGCACGATCGGGTGCTTCTCGTCGCAGAGGGTATCACCCGTTTTAATATCCTTGAACCCAACTGCTGCGCCGATATCCCCGGCCGCAATCGATTCGATGGCATTTTGTTTGTTGGAGTGCATTTGATAGATCCGCGAGATCCGCTCCTTGTTACCCGAACGCGTGTTCAGTACATAGGAGCCCGCATCCAGTTTCCCGGAATAGCAGCGGAAGAATGCCAGGCGGCCCACAAACGGGTCCGTGGCAATTTTAAATGCCAGGGCCGAGAAAGGCGCGGTAGGATCCGGCTTCCGTTTGGCCGGCTCTTCCGTATCGGGGTTCACTCCTTCAATCGCATCCTTGTCCAGGGGCGAAGGCAGGTAGCGGCACACGGCGTCCAGCAAAAACTGAACTCCTTTATTCTTGAAGGCGGAGCCACAGATCATCGGGATGATGCTCATGTCCATCACCGCAGCCCGAAGGGCGGCGTGAACTTCCGCTTCCGTGATGGAATCCTCGTCCTCAAAGAACTTCTCCATCAGATTTTCGTCGTATTCCGCAACGGCCTCAATCAGCTCGGCGCGGTATTTTTTCACTTCCTCCTCCATATCGGCGGGAATGTCGATCTCCTCGAAGGTAGACCCCATGTTTTCCTCGCTCCAGATGATGGCGCGGTTTTTCACCAGGTCCACAATCCCCCGGAAATCCGCCTCGTCCCCGATAGGCAATACGATGGGCACGGCATTGGATTTCAGCATGTCGCGCACCTGCTGGCATACAGCCAGGAAATTGGAACCCTGGCGGTCCATTTTGTTGACAAACCCCATCCGCGGTACCTTGTAGTTGTCCGCCAGACGCCAGTTGGTCTCAGACTGGGGTTCCACGCCGTCCACGGCACTAAAGAGGAATACCAGTCCGTCGAGCACCCGCAGGGAACGGTTTACCTCCACGGTAAAGTCCACGTGGCCGGGGGTGTCGATGATATTAAAGTGGTAAGGCTTGGTATTGTCGGTCGGCTGCCCGTTTTCGAGCGGGAACTGCCAGGTACAGGTGGTAGCCGCGGAGGTAATTGTAATCCCTCGCTCCTGCTCCTGCTCCATCCAGTCCATGGTAGCCGCCCCGTCGTGAACCTCCCCGATCTTGTGGCTTACGCCTGTGTAAAAGAGGATGCGTTCCGTCGTGGTGGTTTTCCCGGCATCGATGTGAGCCGCAATACCAATATTCCTTGTAAATTTTAAGTCTCTCGCCATTATCTTTAGAATCTAAAGTGAGAAAATGCTTTATTCGCTTCGGCCATTTTGTGCGTATCCACGCGCTTTTTAACGGCCGCGCCCTCTTCCTTCGCCGCAGCAAGCACCTCGGCAGCCAGTTTCTGGGCCATGGATTTTTCGTTCCGTTTCCGCGAAAAGCTGATCAGCCATTTCATCGCGGTGGAAATCTTGCGATCCGGGCGGATCTGCATCGGGATCTGGAAAGTGGCACCACCGACACGACGGCTGCGCACTTCCACGTGGGGCATAATATTGGAAAGGGCTTCCTTCCAGAGCTCCAGGGCATTTTTCTCTTCGTCCGTCTTCTTTTCCTCGACGATATCCATGGCGTCGTAGAAAATCCGGAATGCGACGGATTTCTTCCCGTCCCACATCATCATATTCACAAAACGCGTCACCAGCTGGTCGTTATACCTCGGGTCTGGCAACAGCGGTCTTTTTTTTGCCTGTCTTTTTCTCATTGCTTCTGATTAATGTGGTGAATTACTTTTTGGGGCGTTTGGCTCCATACTTGCTCCGGCGCTGGGTCCGTCCGGCTACGCCGGCGGTATCCAATGCCCCGCGCACAATATGGTATCTGACACCCGGTAAGTCCTTCACACGTCCGCCTCTAACCAATACTATCGAGTGCTCCTGGAGGTTGTGACCTTCGCCGGGGATGTATGCGTTGACCTCCTTACCGTTGGTAAGCCGCACCCGGGCAACCTTCCGCATGGCGGAATTCGGCTTTTTGGGCGTGGTGGTGTAAACGCGCGTACAGACCCCTCTGCGTTGCGGGCACGAATCCAAAGCAGCCGATTTACTCTTCTTGGTAATTGTGGCCCTTCCTTTTCGTACTAATTGTGAAATTGTTGGCATAAAATCGCTTGATAAAAAAATATACCCCTGTTTAAGGGCTGGCAAATGTAGCAATTATTTCCTGTAATTCAAATCCCTGACATTTAATTTTAAGGCATTTTTATCCCCGCAACCCTTCATCCCCGGACCGACCCCTCCGCACACCTGAAACCGCACGCACCCGGATGCCGGTTTTGCCGTTCGGTTATACCTTAATATATATAGGGGCCCGGTTGTGTCTCCCCAACACTTCCACATGAGTTGCGGGGAAGCAATCGCGTGTCACTGGCCGGGAACAGGCCGCCTGCTCCAGCTGCCGCCCCCGGTCTTGTGAAGGCGCGACGAAAAGCCGGGGTCGAAAATGACGCTCGTTACCGGAAAGACTTAAAGTGAACGTTCGGCAGCAGGCAGCAGTCATTTTATCTTTTTCGCAACCAGGCGGGGTCAAAAATACGCATCTGACAAATGGGAAAGGCCTAAAATTTTGACTACGAATTATCCCGGCAGCGCTTAAAGTTTTATTAAAATAAGTTTGGATTATTAACACAGAATTAAGATTTTCGCACTTAGCTAATTCAAATAATTAAAAAATGAGAACAAAATTAAATGGAATCCTGACGCTATTTTTAGCGTTGGTTGTGCAGATTTCCTTTGCACAAGAAAAGACGATTTCAGGTACGGTTGCCGACGCAGACGGTCTGCCGCTACCTGGGGTTAACATCCTTGTTCAGGGCAGTACCACGGGTACGCAGACCGACTTCGACGGAAACTACGCCATCCAGGCGAGTGAAGGCGATGTGCTGGTCTTCACCTATCTCGGCATGCGTGCAGAGAACCGTACCGTGGGCGCCGGGAACACCATTAACGTTCAGATGGCAGAGGACGCCCAGGCCCTGGAAGAGGTGGTTGTAACCGCCCAGGGTATCAAGCGGGAAAAGAAAGCGCTTGGTTATGCGGTCTCCTCGGTAGACGAGGACCAACTGGAAAACCGGACGGAAGGTGATGTGGGCCGTATCCTCAGGGGTAAGGCTTCCGGTGTGAATATTACCCAGCAAAGTGGTATTTCAGGTTCTGCGACCAATATCGTTATCCGGGGGTATCAATCCTTCAGCCAGGACAACCAGCCGCTCTTTATCGTGGACGGGGTGCCTTTCAGTAGCGACACCAACGCCCAGGGTAGCTTTGTGGACGGGAACAACGGTTCCTCCCGTTTCCTGGACCTGGACCCGAACAACATCGAAAGCGTCAACGTACTGAAGGGGCTCTCTGCAGCTACCCTGTACGGGGAGCAAGGTAAGAACGGGGTTATCCTGATCACCACCAAGAACGGTGCTGTGGGCGGGCAACCCAAGAAGTCGGAAATCACGGTTTCCTCTTCGATCTTCTTTAACAAGATCGCCTCCACCCCGGACTACACCATGAAGTACGGGAATGGGTTTGACCAGGCATTCGGCTGGTTCTTCTCCAACTGGGGTCCTTCCTTTGAGCGCGAAGGCCGCGCCGGATGGGGGAACTTTTCAAACTTCCCGTCAGTTTACGACATTCGTAACGACGGGACCATCCTCCACCCCTTCTCCACTGCGGGTGCCTCTACGGGCATCCCTGCAGCCTTCCCGGAATTCCAGGGACGCCGCTACGAGTGGAAGCCCTACGCCAGTGTGCCGAACTTCTTCCGCACGGGAACAGTTTCCAATCTCTCGGTAAACGCCAACGGCTCATCCGACGACGGAACACTGAGCTACAACGCGAGCTTCGGTCACCTGGAAGACGAAGGATTTACCCGCGGCAACACGCTGAACCGGAATACTCTCGGTCTCGGTGGGCGCGCGGTGCTCAGCAATAAATTCACCATCAACGGGACGATGAACTATTCCCGTACCGATTTCAAATCGCCTCCTGTAGCTCTCGGAGACGGTAACCAGGTAATCGGTAGCGGTGCTTCTGTATTTAGTAACGTATTCTTTACGCCGCGTTCGGTAGACCTGATGAACATCCCGTTCCAGAACCCGATCACCGGAGGAAGCGTTTACTACCGTCAGAACAACAGTATCCAACACCCGCTTTGGACAGTGAACAACGCCTTTACGCGTCAGCTGACCAACCGGGCCTTTGGTAACATCTCAGCCCAATACGATATCAACGACAACCTGAACCTGCTCTACCGCTTTGGTTACGACGTGTACAACGAGCGTAACCTGAACGCTCAGAACAAAGGAGGTATCGGGGTGTCTACCCAATATATCAGCGGGGTTTACCAGACCTGGGACAACAACAACACCATCTGGAACCACGATGTGATCCTGAACGGATCCTATGACCTCTCCGAAAAACTGGACCTGACGTTTAACGTCGGTGGGCAGTCGCGACTGACGCATTTCGACCAACAGGGGGTTGCCAGTAGCGGCCAGAACGTCTTCGGCGTCCTCCGTCACTTCAACTTCGACCTGCAGGATGAAATCCAATTTACGCAGCAGCGGAACATCGTCGGTCTGTACGGCCAGGTAGACTTTGGCTACGACAGCTGGCTCTACCTGACGCTGAATGCGCGGAACGACTGGGTTTCCAACCAGTCGGTGGACAACCGCTCCCTCCTCTACAAAGGTGGTAGCTTCTCCTTTATCCCGACTTCGGCCTTTGACGGCCTGTCGAGCCCGGGAGGGATCAACTACCTGAAGATCCGGGGTGGTTACGGGGAATCTGCCGGTTTTGCAACCGGGTATCCGACTTCTGTCGACCTGTTCCTGAACACGCAGAACTTCGTTGACCAGGATGGTGCCTTTGTGGTTTCCAACACGGTATCCAACACCCTGGCCAACCCGAATATCAAGCCCGAGCGTTACGCCGAGTACGAATTAGGTTTGGAAGGGCGTTTCTTTAACTTCCTGACGCTGGATGTTTCCGCCTACAAGCGATTCACCAACGACCTGATCGTCAACCGTCCCCTGGGGCCGGCTACCGGTGGTACCACCATCCAGACGAACGTCGGGGAAATCGAAGGTGAAGGACTTGAGATTGACCTGGGAGCAGCCCTGGTTCAAACTGAGGATTTCAGCTGGAACGTAAATGCCAATTTCAACACGAACCAGTCTACAGTTACTGATCTGGGAGAAGACACCGATATCATCGTGTACGCCGGTTTCACCAACCTGGGGAACGCCGCCATTGAAGGCGAGCAACTCGGGGTGATTGTCGGTAGCCGCATCCAGCGGAACGAGAACGGCGAGTTTGTTGTGGATAGTAACGGAAACTACATTTCGGAAGAAGTAGATGAAAACGGTCGTCTGCCCGTCATCGGGAACCCGACTCCGGATTTCATCCTCAACGTAGGCAGTGACCTGAATTACAAAGGCTTCAACCTGAGCTTCCTGTTCAACCACCAGCAAGGTGGGGACATCTACTCCCAAACCGTAGCCACGCTACTCGGACGGGGGCTGATTGCCGATACGGACAACCGGGAAGCCACGTTCATCCTGCCGGGTGTAAGCACCGACGGCAGCCCGAACACCGTAGCCATCAACAACTCTGCTTATTACTTTAGCAACGTGCTTTTCGGACCTTCCGAGCTGCAGATTTACGATGCTACCACGCTCCGTCTCCAGGAGGTATCCCTCGGATACAGTGTGCCGAGCAAATACCTGGACAAAACGCCGTTTGGAAGCCTTTCCTTTACCGTTTCAGGATTTAACCTGTGGTATAAGGCCTTCAATGTGCCGGAAAGCTCCAATTTCGATCCCAACGTAGCGGGTATCGGAGTAGGAAATGGCCAGGGATTCGATTACCTGAACGGACCGAGCTCCAAGCGTTACGGATTCAGCATCAAAGCCAGTTTCTAAAAAAAAATATAGCAATAGATTATGAAAAAAGTATTAAAAATAGCGAGTTTCATCCTGGCTGCCGGAGCGTTGACGTTCCAGTCATGTGAAACCACGGAATTGGATCTTCGGAACAATCCGAATGCACTCTCCCCGGAAAGTGCCTCTCCAGATTTCCTATTGAACAGCATCCAGCGGGAATTTATCCGTACGGTACAGACCGTAGGGACCCGGAACGCTGAGTTTGCACGAATCGAATATATGTTTGGCCGCCAGTACCGGACCGTTTACGACCCGGGCGACTTCAACGTCCAGTGGACCGACGTATATACCGAACAATTGACAGATACCTATGCCCTGTACGGCATTGCCGATACGGACGACCTGCCCTTCCATAAAGGAATGGGGCAGTTCATGGAGGCTTTCTCCATGACCATGCTGGTCGACAACTTCGGGGATGTTCCCTATTCCGAGGCTAACCAGGGCGCGGATAATTTCAACCCTAGCGCCGATTCAGGCGCGGCCATTTACGCGGCCATGCTGGACCTGTTGGATGAGGCGATTGCCAATTTCAACGCAGGTGGAGTTGCCCCCGGCACGGATTACTTCTTTAACGGGGATGCCGATGCCTGGGTAAAGGCCTGTAACACCTTAAAGCTGAAGTTACTGGTCAACACCCGCCTGGTAGATGCCAGCGCAGTGAGCCAGTTTAACAGCATCATCAGCAGCGGCAACTACATTTCCTCTATCGAAGACGACATGCAGTTCCAGTGGGGCACGCAGGAGGTACAGCCGGATACACGGCACCCGCAGTACGCCGGGGACTATACGCCTTCCGGGGCCAATGATTATCGTTCCAACCACCTCATGCAGTACATGATGGATATGGACGACCCGCGGATGCGTTACTACTTTTACCGCCAGAATGCTGAAACCCCGGGTGCTCCCGGTGTTCCACCGAACCTTGAGACCATTGAGTGTTCCCTGCAATCACCTCCCGTACACTACAACGGCTTTCCGTTCTGTAGCCTGGAGAACGGCTACTGGGGCCGCGACCACGGTAGCGACGAAGGGATTCCGCCGGATGGTTTCCTGCGGTCTATCATCGGAGTGTATCCTGCCGGAGGGAAGTTTGACGACGACACCTTCGAAGGCCAGGTACTCGGAGATGGTGGCGGCGGAGCCGGTATTACTCCTGTACTCCTCGCGTCTACTGTAGATTTCTGGGAAGCCGAAATCGCCCTGGTTAGCGGCAACACGCCCGCAGCCCGCCAGCATCTGCTGGACGGCCTTGCCAAGAGCGTAGAGAAAGTGAGCAGCTTCGGATCTGTCGATCCGACCGCCGACCTTTCATTCGAGCCCAGCGATGCGGATATCGCCTCCCACGCAACAGCGGTTGGGGACGCTTTTGACGCTGACAGCGAAGGCGGGTGGAATGTCCTGGCTCAGGAATTCTACGTAGCCCAGTACGGTAACGGAATGGATGCCTTTAACTTCTACCGGAGGACCGGATATCCGGATAACCTCCAGCCGAATATCGACCCGAGCCCGGGGAACCTGGTTCGCTCGTTCTTCTATCCGTCTACAGAGGCCAACAACAACTCGTCTATCACTCAAAAAGGAGATCACACGCAGCAAGTCTTCTGGGACAACAACCCGGCAGGACCGAGCTTCCCGTTCTCTAACTAATAAAACTCCGAAGTAAGATGAAAAAGATTTTAAATATCAAATACTTAGCCTTGGCGTTGACTCTCGCTTTCTTTAGTTGCGAGAGCGATGATAAGGTGATCGATCAAGTTTTCGACGGAGTGGATACCGAAACTCCATTCCTCCGGATCCTAAACCAGTCGGGTTCGAATCTGGATATATTCAATACCAGTTCGATGCACACCTGGGAACTGGAATACCAACTCGTTCCCAACGACCCGTCCCTGGATAAACTGCAAAGCGTGGACTTTCAGGTATCATTTATTGATAACAATGACGAGGATGGTGTAGACCGCTCTGCGGGCCCCGCTGCTTTTGGCTCCCTGGGGCCGGCAGACTTCGATACCGAAGGGGACTATGGCAACATGAAAGCTTCATTCAGCTATTCCCTGCAGGAAGCCATGGACGCCGTTGGCGTTACGATCGACGACCTCTCCGGAGGGGACAATTTCCTGGTAACCTGGGAATTGACCACCACGGATGGAGATGTAATCGGCCCGGATGATGTGAGCGGGGACGTTGCAGCTGTTGGGGGATACTATTCTTCCCAATACCAGCTGATTGCCTCCCTGGTTTGCGACTTTGACCAGCCGGACTTCTTTACAGGTGATTACCTGTTGGAGCAGCTCGACCTGGGTGCTGACCCGTTCTTCCCCTCTTTCGGGGATACTTTCGCCACCCAAACGGTTACGCTCAGTGGCAGTGGAACAAGCCGTACGTTCGATTTCACGTATTACCCGGCGTCCTTCGCCATCGGTAGTACGATGACCCTGAACTTTGTTTGTGACCGCGTATTTATCAGCGGTGCGAATATCGGGTTATCTTGTGATGGTGGAGCTACTCCGATTAGCCAGTCGAACAGTGATGCTACCATCACCTTCTTCGACAACACGGATTTTACCAGTGACGAGATCATCCTCTATGTAGAGGACTTTGATCCCGACGGAGGATGTGACACCGGCACTTACGATGTTCGTTTGCGTCTGACCAAACTGTAGATCAGTTTACTTAAATTGTAAAGACCGCCTCTCGGGGCGGTCTTTTTTTTGTATTTCCTCAAAAAACAGGCGTTCAAATTTCATAAAATCATATGAGTATCGCTTTGAATTACCGGGTGTCTAAAGGTTTTGTTAATATGTCGAATGAAACTCAGGAAGCCCTTTAATTTTGTTATATTTCGCAAAATTTTTGAGATGTTTAAAAATATAATGATAGTCCTTTTGTCCGTGGCCGCGTCCGGCACCCTTTCCGCCCAGGCCAACCGGCAATTGCGCAACAATGGCATGAGTGCCGCAACCGGGAATTTCTTCTCTGAAATGCGCAAGAAGAAAGATGCGCAGTCTTCCATTACGGAAACCGTGGGCACCCCGTATATCGAAGAGAGTTTCAAACCCTGCGAGGTGTATTACGGGGACGAACTGGTAGGAAAGTTTTTCTACCGCCACAATGCTTTCAATGACGAAATCGAGATTAAGGACTCCCAGGTTCCCGGGGAAGAGGTTACTTCTCTGGCAACTATGCGGGAGCTTCGGCTGGTGGATTTGGTAAGCGGCAATGAGCTCTCCCTGATGACCTATGAGAATAAGGATGAACAAATGCGGAACGGGTATCTCTACGAACTGAAGGATGGGGAAAAATACCACCTGCTTTTCAAAAAGAACGTTAAGTTCACCGAGGGGACCAAACCGGCCAACCCGCTGCTCCGCCCCACCCCGAACAAGTTTTCGAAGTTTGTAGAGTACTACTACTTCACGGACGACAGCAAGGTTGCCCATTATGTGCCGACGCGCAAGGGTAAATTCCTACGCTCCTTCTCCGATAAGGAGATTCAGGAAAAACTCAAGGAATTTATCAAGGAGGAGGACATCAACCTGAACCGGGAGGAAGACCTTGTACGGGTTTTCAAGTTCCTGGACCAGCAGGCCTGATCCCAATTAAATATTCCCAAAAACCATCTGCCCGGGCAGGTGGTTTTTTTTTTACCTTCAATCCATGAAAGAGGAACTCCACATCTTTGGCATACGCGCGGTCCTGGAAGCGCTTGAAGCAGGGAAGACCCCGGAAAAAGTCCTAGTGCGCAAAGATCTTACGGGCAACCTGTTCCGGCAGTTGCAGGAAGCGGCCAAAAAGCATAATATGAGCCTTACGGTGGTTCCGCCAGAGCGGTTCCGGCGCTTTGAATCGCGCAACCACCAGGGGGTGGTGGCCGTGCTCTCCCCGATCACGTACCGGGAACATACGGCCCTGATCGATGAAACACTGGCCCGGGACAAGGCTCCTCTCTTCCTCCTGTTGGACGGTGTATCCGATGTGCGCAACCTCGGCGCAATCATCCGTACGGCTGAATGTGCCGGCGTCAGCGGGCTTTTCCTCCCCGCCAGCGGCAGTGCTCCCGTTTCGGCCGATACGATCAAAACTTCCGCTGGGGCTGCATTTAACCTTCCCATAGCGAGAAGCCCGCACCTGAAAGACGTTGTATACTACCTCCAGGCCTCCGGGGTGCGCCTGGTGGCTGCCACCGAAAAAGCAGAAAGCACACTCTACGAGGCGGACCTTACCGGGCCCCTGGCCGTGATCATGGGATCTGAGGACCGGGGCATCCACCCTTCGCTCCTGAAGCTCTGCGACATCCGGGCCCGGTTACCCATGCGGGGGAGCATTGAGTCCCTGAACGTCTCGGTGGCCTGCGGGGTTTTCCTCTTCGAAGCCCAGCGACAACGGGGGTAAGCGATCAGCATTTAACCATTTTTTTTGCGAAACCGGCAAGCCCGGAACCGGGAGCCGGCACCAATGATTCATCCCGACTTTACGGCATTTCTTTGATTTCCGGATTTTATTTGCTTTTCGGGTTTTCCGCACCATCCGGTTTATCCTGTCCATCCGGTTTATCCGGGCCATCCGGTTTATAGTGGTATCGGTAGGTGACGGTTGCCCGTCCCGGGGATCGACGGCTTCCGGGATTTGCAGGGGGTGCGGGGACTTTGGGGGTATCCGGGCCTGAGGCGTACGGGCCTGAGGCATCCGGGCCGGCGATGTCTGAACTTGGGGAGCCCGGGTCGGGGCTCTCCGGGGATCCAATAAAATTTCCCTCCTGGTCGAATTGCTGCATAAACGGGTCGTCCTCCTCCCGGTAGTCCTCCCGTTCCCAATCGTATTTGGGCGGCACAGGCACCCGGACCCGGAAGAATGCAGCCAGAAGGAACCCCACCAGGGCCCCGCTTAAGTGCCCTTCCCAGGATATCCCCTCCTTGATAGGGAAGACGTACCACAACAAGCTGCCATACAGGAAAACGACCCCAAGCGACAGGGCCACCAACCGGTAATGCCGGGTAAAAACCCCCTTGAAGAAAATAAAGCTCGCCAACAAGTAGATAATGCCACTGGCCCCGATGTGATAGGACGGCCTGCCGATGCACCAGGTGAGCAACCCGGTCAGTAACGCGCCGAGGATGAGCGTCCGCCAGGCGATGGGACGGTAAAAATAAAACAGGGTCGCTGTCAGGATGCCCAGGGGGAGCGTGTTGTTGTACAGGTGATCCAGGGATCCGTGGATCCAGGGGCTCGCCAGGACGCCCCGCAAACCCGTCAGGGTCCTCGGGTATATGCCCCAGGTATTCAGGTTCAACCCCAGGCGCAATTCCAGCAGGTATACGCTCCAGATAGCCAGGACCAGGACCATGGGCACGGCCAGGACCCAGGTGGAGTACCGGAAATGTTGCTCGTCGGACATAGGCTGCCAAGTTACTAAAATCCCCGGCCCCGGCAGGAAAACAGCAGGATCATCCCACGAGGCTTTCCTGTTAATTATAGTATTTTTGAATTATGAACGAACCCCTTGCCGAACGCGTCCGGCCGCGAAAACTCTCCGAATACCTGAGCCAAACCCACCTGGTGGGGCCCCAGGGCGCCCTCACCCGGCAAATCGCAAACGGTACGGTGCCCTCGATGATCTTCTGGGGCCCGCCCGGTACGGGCAAAACCACGCTGGCCCATATCATTGCCGAGGAAAGCGGCCGGCCCTTCTTCACCCTGTCCGCTATCAACAGCGGGGTAAAGGATGTCCGGGAAGTCATCGAAAAAGCCCGCCAGGGGGGTGGCTTGTTTACCACGCGCAACCCGATCCTCTTTATTGATGAAATTCATCGCTTCAGCAAATCCCAGCAGGATTCCCTCCTGGCCGCTGTGGAAAAAGGCTGGGTCACGTTAATCGGCGCTACCACGGAAAACCCGAGCTTCGAGGTAATCCCCGCACTGCTCTCCCGCTGCCAGGTATATACGCTGGAATCGTTTGGAAAGGAAGACCTGCTAAAACTCCTGGAGCGGGCCATGGCCAGCGATACCCAGCTCCGGTCCCGGGAAATTAAATTGGAGGAAACCGATGCGCTCCTCAGGCTTTCCGGGGGAGATGGCCGTAAGCTCCTGAATATTTTTGAACTCGTCGTTTCGGCTTCCCCGGAAGACCCGGTGCGCATTACAGACAAAATGGTGACCGACCTGGTGCAGAACCAGCCCGCGCGATACGATAAAACAGGCGAGCAGCACTACGATATCATCTCGGCATTTATCAAGTCCATCCGGGGCAGCGACCCGAATGCAGCTGTGTACTGGCTGGCCCGTATGGTTGCCGGTGGCGAGGACGTAAAGTTCATTGCCAGGCGCATGGTCATTGCCGCTTCCGAAGACATCGGCCTGGCCAATCCCACGGCACTGGTCATGGCCAATACCACCTTCCAGGCGGTGCAGGCAATCGGGTATCCGGAAGCCCGGATTATCCTGAGCCAGTGTGCCGTTTACCTGGCCACCTCCCCCAAGAGCAACAGCACGTATGCCGCCATCAACAAGGCCATGGGCGCGGTTGAAAAAAGCGGGGACCTGCCGGTGCCCCTGCCGCTGCGAAACGCCCCCACCAAACTGATGAAAGAACTGGGCTATGGGACGCACTACCAGTACGCCCACGACCAACCCGGGAATTTTGCCGAAATGGAATTCCTCCCGGAGGCCCTGTCAGGCACGGGATTCTACACTCCGGGTAAGAATGCACGGGAAGCTGCCCTGGTGGAATTTTTAAAATCCCGCTGGAAGGATAAATACGATTTTGAAGGGTGATACCCCCCGGGGGGATTTCGCCCAATTGTCCCCGCCTGGAATTTTACGGCACCTGCATCTGTCTGCGGACCTGCATTAAAATTTAATCCGAATCCGCTCCGTCCGCAGTTTGCCCGCGTCGTAAAACTCGTGGATCCAGAAATCGTCCTGTTGGTACAACATCCCCCGGGTTTCGCCGTCCACCACAACGATGTACCGGTCGGCCTGGGAGGTTTTCATCAGTTTCATTCGAATCTTAGGGGTACTGTCTACCAACTGGAAGCCATTTTCGATTTCCTGGGCATATAACAATTCGCCGGAATCCGGGGCCGGGGAGCCGGAATCCGTTGCATGGGAGCCGGAATCCGTAGCTTGGGAGCTGGCACCCGATACACGGGGTTCGGTATCAGCCCCGCTGCCACCGGGGTCCGCTGTATCCGGCCGGGAAGCGGCGGGCACATTGCCGGAAACCGGGCTCTCCGGGCGCTGGGGGATCGCCTCTCGGGCGGCTTCAAGGCCACGGGCAGACTCCTCCCGGGTCAGCTGGCCCCCAGGAGGCTGATTTACGGATGCAGCCTGATTACCAATGGATTCCGAAGCCGTGCCGGCCATATCATCCCCGGGAGTATAGGAGTACCCCATCCCCGCCAGGGACTGAAAGGCTTCGGCTATTGCCCCTTTGTAGGCGTCCGCATAATCCTTCTCCTTGCTGGTTCCCTCCATGGTTTCAAAAACCACCTCGCCCTGGCAGTCCACAAACTGCAATGCGACGCGGGTCATAAACATACCCGAATCGTCCCGAAGCTTCACATAGGCAGCCTGGCAGGGGTCTATCCGGAGCTCCGTCGGCTGTTGCGTATCGTATACGGCCGGGAAACCGTTTTCTGTCAGGTAATACTTAACAATCGTGCTGGTCTGGTGCTGGTTCACCTTTTTAAACGCTTCAAAGTGCGTGGGCACCACGATGTATTTGTAGGGGTTCAACTGGCCACGGCCGCTAAAAACACAGCAGCTAAAAAACAGCAACACACTAATCCTCAGTAACATAGTAGATTAATCTCTTAGAACTCCAAGATAGGATTTTTAATCCGAACTGGAAAGGTAGCAGGCGGTCCGGGCACCGGGTCCTTACCCACACGCCCCCCTTACGGGGACCTGGCGGTTACAGGAGGGATTTTAGTTCCTCAAGGCCGTAAATCACCGGGCCTGCGGTATCCGCCGGCTCCGGGTGGACATGGAAATGAACCGTCTGCAGACCTGCAGAGCGGGCACCCAGGACATCCGCCTCCAGGCTATCCCCTACCATCACCGACCGACTGGCTGGGACGCCCGCCAATTCCGTGGCAAGGTGGAAGATCCGGGGATCGGGCTTTTTGACCCCGGCCCGTTCCGAATGGACAATTTCGGAGAAATAACTGTCAATCCGGCTATTGCGCAACTTGCGATACTGCACCTCCCCGAAACCGTTCGTGATGATATGCAACCGGTATTTTCCGGACAGGTAGCCCAGGATGTCCGCAGCACCCGGGACCAGGTGCGTCTGTAAACACAACTGGTCGATGTACGCCTGGGCCAACTGGTTAATCTGCCGGTCGTCCAGGCGGAGATCCAGCCGGTCGAAAACGATGCGGAGGCGCCGGTACCGCAATTCTTCCGCCTGAATCCTGCCTTCCCGATACTCCTTCCAGAGTTGCAGGTTCAGCGGAATATAAACCTGCAGGAACCGGGAAACATCCACCGGCAGGCCGGCTTCCCTGAAAATATTGCGGTAGGTGACTTCCGAATTCCGCTCAAAGTCCCAGAGGGTGTGGTCCAGGTCAAAAAAGATATCGGTGACGGGGTGATCGATCATGGTTGGGATTGGGGATTCTATCAGGCTGTTAAAGGTTATCAGGCTGTTGAAGGTTACTTGTGATACTTGGCAACTACCTGTTCGTAGAGTTCCAGCCAGCCCTTGGTCTGGTATCCGCCCAGGAGTTCATTGGAAAAGATACAGCCAAAATACCCGTTGACCTCTTTCAAAGTAGCGTAAAGCTCGTCCAAAGCCTCCCAGAGCGCCTTCCTGTTGGCAAAGGCCAATAGGGAATAATCGTGAAAGGCAAAGGGGAAGATCTTGATGGGCTGCTGCGTTTCCAGGTTGATGTCGTAGAAATAGAAGGGGGTACAGGTGCTGGCCCTGAACCCGATCCGGTGCGTGTACCCCATGGTGTAGTCTTCGGTGAATTCGGCTTCGATCAGGTCGCGGTACGTCTGGGGGATGTCCACCCGGTTGTAGCGCAGGCGCGAATAGTTCACCGGGCGGTTCAGCACGTCGGACAACCGCCTTTTTTCCTCCTTGAGCACCTCCAGGTTCCCCGAGGCCGTATAGGAGGCTGCCAGGGAGACCACCGAGTAGTCCGCCACCGATTTGATCAGGTGCCGGAACCGGTTGTTGTACGGGGATACATTCTTATCATAGGTGGAATACTCGGCAAACTGGAAGAAGAATTTGGCCGCCACCGGAAACTTCTTATGAATATCTATCAGCGCATCGTAGTTGTCGTACGGGTCCCGGGAAGGGTCGAACCAAACCCGGACGCGGTCCCAGGTCCTGCGGAATTTCAGCCGGGAAAGGTCTAGCAGGAACCCGCCCAGGCTCCTGAAGAAGCCCCGTCGCGCGTAGCAGTGAGACGTGGTCACGTCGATGACGGGCCGGAATGTATAGGCCGGTGGAGCTGCCTGGAGTTCCGGGAACCGGTCCTTCAGGAGGCCGAGGAGTTTGTACGCCCAAAGGTCGATCAGGGGCAGGTGGAGGAAATCGTGTTCAAACGCCAGGCTCTCCCTGGGTGGGAAACGGCCGTGCATATCCCGGACGTGCGGCAGGTATTCCTCATACCGGCTGATCAGGTAGAACGAAGCCGCCAGGATGTCATAGGGGATGTTGGATCGGTCCCCGGTGCGGAAAAAACAGGGCAACCCGTCCCACTGGCCCATCTGGACGGGGATGGTATCCACCCCCTGCTGAAAGAGCAGGTCGTGGCTGCGGATAAAAAATTCATTTTGCAGCGGCTGGCGCGTATAGGTGATTTTAGGGCCCTTGTGACCGATAAAATCTTCCACCTTACTGCTAAAGCGTACTTCAATCCCGAGGATCCTGGTAAAGAGCTGCCGGGCCGTATACGTAAAACGCGGGCTTATCTTATGGGTATAGATCAGAAGTTCTGTCAATGCCTAAAGTAATTGTTCGTCTGCAAAGCTAAAATACGCCGTTCCTCCGAGTATCAGGTGATCGAGCACCCGGATATCCATGGAACGGGCCGCTTTTTCAATTTTACGGGTAATCTGCCGGTCCGCTTTACTCGGCTGCAGGTTCCCCGATGGGTGGTTATGGGCCAGAACCAGGGACACGGCGTGTAACTCCAGGGCTTTACGCAGCAACAGCCGAACGTCTACGAGGGTCCCCGTCAGCCCGCCTTTGCTCAACTGGAACCGGCTGAGGACCCCGTTTGCATTGTTCAGGTAAAGCACCCAGAATTCTTCGTGGTCCAGGCGGGCAAGCACCGGCTGGAGCATCCGGAATGCATCCGCGCTTTCGCGGATCCGGATACGCTTGAGCCCCGGGCCGTTTGCCAACCTCCTGGCCACCTCCAGGGCAGCGGCAATCGCGGCGGCTTTCGCCGGCCCCACCCCGGAAAAGGAGCGCAGCCCTTCCACAGATATGCGTTCCAGGCCGCTCAGACTGCCCCCGGCGTTTCCCAGGATACGGCGCGCAAGCGCGAGGGCTGTTTCCCCCCGCGTCCCGGAACCCAACAGCACGGCCAGCAATTCCGCGTCCGACAGGGCGGTTACCCCGGCGTCCAGAAGGCGCTCCCTGGGGCGTTCCCCGGGCGACCAGCAGGGAATGGATTCATTGGGTTTCAGTTCCGGCATATAAAAATAGATAACAATTTGAAAACGCAATCCTCCAGCAGCAGCCGCTGAATTTTGTAACTTTCCGTAAAACTCGAATTGTGAAATCCCTCTTTGACCCGGAAGCCCACAGGGAAATCAAATCCCGCCTGAAACAGCTCAGGGCCGACGACAAGCCGGCCTGGGGTCGTATGAGCGCAGGGCAGATGGTATGGCATTGCCAATTCCCCCTCAAAATAGCCATCAAAAACAAGGACGTCCGGATGCGCACGAACCCCCTACTCCTTTGGTTCTTCAAAAAAAGCCTCTACAACGACCGGTTATGGCGTAAAAACCTGCCAACTGCCCCCGGCGCTAAAGCTACCGAACCCAGGGATTTCGACGCGGAATTTCCGGTACTGATAGACCTGGTGGATGCCTGCCACGCCCTGAAGGACCGCAAAGTGTGGAACCCCCACCCCATGTTCGGCGAACTAACCCCGGAACAATGGGGGAAAATGCAATACAAGCACCTGGACCACCACCTCCGCCAATTTGGGAAATAAGCCCGCACGGAAAAGCCGGTGCGGCCCCTTACCTGAATTTTCCGGCAAGCGCCTCCAGATCCAGCCCCCCGTAATTCCCGCTGCTCATCATGAGCAGGACGGTATCGGAAACCTCCAGGTCCTCCAGCGCCTCCCGTAGCGCGGCCGTTTCTGTATATACCTCCAGATGCTGCAGATTAAAAGCACGTTGGATATCCTCCGGGCTGATTTCCTCCAAACCCTTGATCTTTAGCGCTTCGGGGGTGTAGAACACCAGGGCGCGGTCTGCGGCATCCAGGCTTCCCCTGTAGTCGGACAGGAAGTCCGCGTTCAGGCTGCTGTAGGTGTGCAATTCCAGGCAGGCGACGAGCTTTTTCCCGGGGTATTGCTCCCGGACCGCCCGGGTAGTGGCATGCGCCTTACTGGGCGAATGCGCAAAATCCTTGAACAGGTATCCCGAATCATTCCCCGCCAGTAATTCGAGGCGGCGCGCAGCCCCCTTAAAGGTTGCCATGGCTTCGTAGAACTCCGTGGCATCCACCCCCATTTGCTGGCAGATCCACTGGGCACCTGCCATATTGTTCAGGTTGTGCCGGCCAAACACCTTCAGCGGCATCATGCCTTCCGGGGTGTCCAGGTAGGTTACCCCGTCCCGGATTTCATAATCCGGCGTGGCATAGGGAAACTTGCGGATCGGCGCCTGAAGGCCCTCCACAAGCGCCTTCACCTCGGGGTCTTCCGTGTTGTAGGTAATGCTGCCGCCGGGGACAATCCCCTCCAGGAATATCCGGAACTGCTCCAGGTAGTTTTCAAAGGTGGGGAACACGTTGATATGGTCCCAGGCAATCCCGCTTAGCAGCGCAATGTTCGGTTGATACAAATGGAATTTCGGCCTCCGGTCGATGGCGGACGAGAGATACTCATCCCCTTCCAGGACCATAAACTCATTCTCCCCGGTGAGGTGGACCATCCGGTCGAAACCCTCGAGTTGCGCCCCCACCATGTAATCCGCGGGTTTGTCCCAGTAGCTGAGTACGTGCAGGATCATGGAAGTGATCGTCGTCTTCCCGTGGCTGCCCCCGATAACCACGCGGGTCTTGTCTTTGGCCTGTTCGTACAGGAATTCCGGATAGGAGTAGATGGGCACCCCGAGTTCCCGGGCCCGGGCCAGTTCCGGGTTGTCGGCCCGCGCATGCATCCCGAGGATCACCGCGTCCAGGCCGCTGTGGATTTTATCCGGGAACCACCCAAAGGTGTCCGGGAGCAACCCGGCTTTTTGCAAACGGGTTTTGGAAGGTTCAAAAATGACGTCGTCGCTCCCGCTGATTCGGTGTCCCTTGTCGTGGAGCGCGAGCGCCAGGTTGTGCATGGCACTTCCGCCTATGGCGATAAAATGGATGTTCATACCTATTGGATAGCTGCCGCCAAAGATACGCAATGCACATGGGTTGGCCAGCCCGGGTGCCCTCCGGCAACGACCTTGTCTTTTGGGGACGAAAGGCGTAATTTACACCGCGAACACGGGAACTTTTCCCAAGGAAATATTTCGTTTATGGAATACTCGCTCAACACGATGGCCCCCAGGGAAATCATGCCCGGATTCAACGGGCGGATGGTACACGGAGAAAAAATGAGCCTGGCCTTCTGGGAGGTCCGGGAAGGGGCCGAGGTGCCCCCGCACCAACACAAACACGAACAAATCATGCACGTCCTGGAGGGGCGTTTTGAATTTACGCTGGACGGGCATACGGGCATCTACGGCCCGGGGGATATCGTCCTGATCCCGTCGGGGGCGATGCACAGCGGGAAGGCCCTGACCCCCTGCCGGTTACTGGACGCCTTTGCCCCCGTTCGCGAAGAATACCGATAAACCGAAGGATATGGAAATCTCATTAGAAGGGAAACACGCCCTGGTAGGCGGCAGCAGCCGGGGTATCGGCCTGGGGGTTGCCCGGGAACTCGCAGCCAGCGGTGCACGGGTAACCCTCGCGGCCCGGAGCGGGGACAAACTCCGGCAACTCGTCGGGGAGTTGGCGGATGAAACCGGGCGCGGGCACGGGTTTATCCAGGTAGACTATACGGACCTTGCAACGTATAAAACGCAAATCGCGGAGTTTCTTGAAAATGACCCGGTCGATATCCTGGTCAACAACACGCAGGGGCCGCCGGCAGGCACCAGCCTGGAGCAGACCGTGGACGACTACCAACAGGCGTTTGACCTGTTGTTTAAATCCGTGGTGCATACGACGCACTGCGCCCTGCCCCACATGCGGCAACAGGGTTGGGGGCGCATCATCAATGTCGCCTCGGTTTCCGTCCGCGAGCCGCTGGGCTACCTGGCGCTTTCCAATAGTATCCGCGCGGCTGTGGTGAGTTGGGGCAAAACGCTTGCCTCCGATGCCGGGCCCCATGGCATTACGGTAAATTCGGTGCTTACGGGCTATTTCGACACGGAGCGACTCGCCTCCCTGAACAATAAAAAAGCGGAGCAAATGGGCGTTGACACGTCCGAAGTCACCGGGAAACTCCTGGATAATGTCCCCTTGCGCCGGTTTGGGAAGCCCGAAGAGTACGGGTACCTGGCCACCTTCCTGGCATCCGACAGGGCTGCGTATATCACCGGGGCGGTGATCCCGCTGGACGGCGGGCTGCTACGTTCCTATTAACCCGCCAGAACGAAAGGGGGATTCCCGCATCCGGTCGGAAGGCCGGCAACCCGGCAGCCCGCTACCGGGGAGGAAAGGATGAAAACGCTTTTTGCGCCACCTGCAATAGCCGGGCCTCGCGTTCCGCCGGGTCGGCCTGCTCCGGGAACCGATCGGTAGTGATTGCCTGCCATACCAGGGTTTCCCTGGTGCGGTCTATCACGTCAAAGGTAATCCGCCGCTCCAGCCCGTTGCCGTTGACCGGGATGCCAACGGATACCCCGCCGCCCACCTGCCGGCCCGTACCCCCCATGCCAAAGCCCACGCTGCTGCCCGACGGCCGGTCGTAGGTATCGCTGTAAATATTTACCAAAAAGTCCGGTTCCTCGGATTGCTGGAACCCGCGCTGCCGAAGGACTGTTTCCACGGCGTCGAGCAAACGGCGCGCGTCCAGGTCGCTCAGCCCGGTTTGCATTTCGGGGTAGAAGTTATAGGTGCCGTAAGCGGACCAGTCCTGTTCCCGCTCATAATCGGTTTGAACCCGGACGGTTCCGCATGCTGAAACCAATAGGAGGCAGATCAGTATCCGAAGGTGATTCATAGCAGAGGTACTTGGGTCTTCCTCCCTAAATTACGCAAATTGGCGCTAGTGGTAAAGCGTTGTCCGGCCTATTCGTTGAACGGCTCCCGGCTTATTCGTTCAATGGTTCCGGGCTTATTCGTTCAACAGCTTCCAGAGCTGATCCTTCAGCTGCGTCAGGCCCTGGCCGGAAACCGAGGAGATAAACAGGTTAGGCACCCCGGGCAAACTGTTCTGCAATTCAGCGTCGAGTTCCCGGGTGAGCTCCGCGTCGAGCAGGTCGGACTTGGAAACGGCGAGCAACCGACGCTTGTCCAGCAGTTCCGGGTTGTATTTGCGGAGTTCCCCGAGCAGGACCTGGTAGTCGGAGGCAATGTCCTGGCTGTCTGCCGGCACCAGGAACAACAACAAGGCATTTCGCTCGATATGTCTCAGGAAATAATGCCCCAGGCCCTTCCCCTCGGAGGCGCCTTCGATAATCCCCGGGATATCCGCGATGACAAAGCTCTGAAAATCCCGGTATTTGACAATCCCCAGGTTGGGTTTGAGAGTGGTAAACTCGTAGTCGGCAATTTTTGGCTTGGCGGAAGTCAAGGCGGCTAAGAGCGTGGATTTTCCGGCATTCGGAAAGCCCACTAGCCCAACATCCGCGAGCACTTTAAGCTCCAACAGCAGGTTTTTCTCCTCCCCGGGCAACCCCGGCTGGGCATAGCGGGGCGTTTGGTTTGTGGAGCTCTTGAAGTGCCAGTTGCCCCGGCCCCCCTTCCCGCCTTCGGCCACGATCTCCTCCTGCCCGTCTTCGGTAATCTCAAAGAGTTGCTCCCCGGAATCGGTATCCTTTACCACCGTGCCCAACGGAACCTCCAGAACGACGTCTTCCCCGTCCGCCCCGGTGCTGCGCTGGCGTCCTCCGTGTTCCCCGTGGCCCGCCTGGAAGTGGCGTTTGAACTTAAAGCCCAGCAAGGTCCAGAGATCCTTGTTTCCCCGGACGATCACATGGCCGCCCCGGCCGCCGTCCCCGCCGTCCGGACCGCCCTTGGCGACGTATTTTTCGCGCCTGAGGTGCGCAGAACCCTGCCCCCCCTTCCCGGACCGGAGGTGGATCTTAACATAATCGACAAAGTTGCCTTCCGTCATGGGGTGCAGGTGTTGGTTACTGCGGCCTGTTGCAGCCGCTGATTGGTCCTACAGCGATTCGATGACCCCGGCCAGGCGGTCGGTAATCTCCTGGATCTCGCCGATCCCGTTTACGCTGTAGAATTTATCCTGTTCCTCGTAGTAGGATTTAAGGGGTGCCGTTTTCTCGTTGTATTCCCGGAAACGGTTCTTGATTTTCTCCGGGTCCTGGTCGTCCGAACGGCCGCTGACCTTGCCGCGCTCCAGGAGTCGCTCCAGCAGGACGTCGTCCGAGGCCTCCAGGGCAATGGTAGCGTCGATTTGCATGTCCTTGGTCCGGAGGAAATCGTCCAGGGCTTCGGCCTGCGCCACAGTCCGGGGGAACCCGTCAAAAATAAAGCCTGCGGCTTCCGGGTTTTTCTCGACCTCCTCCTGCAGCATCCGGATGGTAACCTCATCGGGCACCAGGTCCCCTTTATCGATATAGGATTTCGCCAGGTTGCCGAGTTCCGTGCCGTTCTTGATGTTGTATCGGAACACATCGCCGGTGGAGATGTGCTTCAGGTCGTACTTCTCTTTCAGGAAAGCCGCCTGGGTACCTTTTCCGGCCCCGGGTTTCCCAAATAAGACCAGGTTGATCATGGGTGGTTTGTTTAGTTGGTAAATATCGCGCAGGTTCCGGCCCTGCTCTTTGTAATCCAGGCCGTAACCCACAATAAATTTATCGGGGATTTCCAGGCCGAAATAGTCGATCGGGTACTCCCCGTTGTAGATTTCCGATTTGTAGAACAAGGTGGCTATCCTGAAGTCTTTGACATTCTTGTTGGCAAACAAATGCACGAGTTCCTGGAGGGTGCGCCCCGTATCCACGATGTCTTCCAGGATGATAACGTGCCGCCCCTCTACCTGTTCGGGAAGGTCCAGCAGGGTTTCCACAATCCCCGTGGAGGTCAGCCCCCTGTAGGAACTCAGCTTAACAAAGGTGAGCTCGCAGGGATGCGGGTAGTGTTTCATAAAATCGGAGACAAACATGTAGGCCCCGTTGAGGACGCCCACAAAAACGGGTACGGCGTCCCTGTAATCCTCCGCGATTTCAGCAGCCACCTTCTCCACTGCCCTGAGGATCTCGGATTCCGGGATAAAATGGTTAAATCGTTTGCCGTAAATTGTTACCGACTGTTCCATGCCTTATTAGAAACGCGAAGATAGTGTTTTGATTTTTCTTTTTTGACCGGGGGCCCCCGGCTTTCTGAGATTAAGCTGTATTTTTGTGGGACCGTTCATAAAACGAAAACACCCGAATATGCCGGGCACCAAGCCATATTTTTCTACCGATTTTACCCTTGGGATCCTGGGAGGCGGCCAACTGGGGAAAATGCTCCTTTACAAAACGCGCCAATGGGATATTGCCACCAAGGTGCTGGACCCGTCCGGTGCAGCGCCGGCACGGTTGGCCTGCAACCAATTTCAGCAAGGCGACCTGATGGACTACGACACGGTGATGGACTTTGGCCGGGACGTGGATGTCCTGACCATCGAGATCGAAAACGTCAATGTTTCCGCCCTGGAGGACCTGGAAGACCAGGGCGTGCGCGTCTATCCGCCGCCGGCCATGCTCCGGACCATACAGAACAAGGCGAGCCAGAAATTATTCTATACGGATAAGGGTATTCCCACCGCGCCGTTCACCCGGTTTGCCTACACCAGTGAGATAACCGACAGCCTGAAAAACGGAGGGCTCTCCCTGCCGTTTGTCTGGAAAAGCGCCCGGTTCGGTTACGATGGGCAGGGCGTGAAGATCGTCCGGGAAGCCGCCGACCTGCAGGGACTTCCCAACGTGGAATGCATTGCGGAAAACCTGGTGGATTTTGCCACGGAACTCGCAGTTATCGTAGCCAGGAACCCGGACGGGGAAGTCGTCACCTACCCGGTAGTGGAAATGGAGTTCCACCCGGAAGCCAACCAGGTGGAATATGTGCTCTGCCCGGCCCGTATCCCGGACAAGCTGGCCGGCAAAGCGCGTGAAATAGCGTTAAAGGCCGCTTCGGCATATGGCGCCGTCGGCCTGCTGGCCGTTGAGCTTTTCCTCACGCCCGGCGGGGACATCCTGGTTAACGAGGTGGCGCCCCGGCCCCACAACAGCGGGCATTTCAGCCTGGAAGGCAGTTATACGGACCAGTTCGAACAACATCTCCGGGCCATCCTCAACCTGCCCCTGGGCAGTACGGATAACAAGGTGGCCACGGTCATGGTCAACCTGGTAGGCGAAGCAGACCACCGGGGGCCTGTGAGCTATGAAGGAATCGGGGACATCCTGGCAATGCCCGGAGTCAGCCCGCATATTTATGGGAAAAAGGAAACGCGGCCCTTCCGGAAAATGGGGCACGTAACCATCGCAGACGCCTCCCTGGAAAAAGCCCGGGAAACCGCCGCAAAAGTCAAGGCCCGGATCCGGGTCCAATCCAAAACGAAGGAAGCATGAGTAAAGTAGCCGTTGTCATGGGCAGTACAAGCGACCTGCCTGTCATGCAGGAAGCTATCGACCTGTTGCAAAAGTTGGAAATAACCGTGGAAGTCGACATCGTTTCGGCCCACCGGACGCCGGAAAAGCTCGCTGAATTTGCCAGCGAGGCGCATAAAAAAGGCATTTCCGTCATTATTGCCGGGGCCGGTGGCGCTGCCCACTTGCCGGGGATGGTAGCCGCGTATTCGCCCCTGCCGGTTATCGGGGTGCCGGTCAGGAGTTCCAACTCCATCGACGGATGGGATTCGGTCCTCTCCATCCTGCAAATGCCGGGAGGGGTGCCGGTAGCCACCGTAGCCCTGAACGGGGCCCGGAATGCCGGTATCCTGGCAGCACAGATCCTGGGCAGTTCCGACCCCGCACTACTTAAAAAAATTATCGCCTTTAAGGAATCCCTCAAGGAGAAAGTACTCGATGGCGCCAGCGAAGTGCGCCGCAAATTCAATAGCTGAGGCCAGAGCCACTGCCCGGCCGGAAATAGAAACCTCTCGCATTCCAAATCCAAAAACATGGAGAACCCGCTGCTGCAGCCCTTTGACGCTGCCCCTTTTTCATCGATCCGAACCGAACATTTCAAGCCCGCCTTTGACGCAGCACTGGCCGAAGCCCGGGCGGAAATCGACGCTATTGCGGACCATCCGGCCCCGCCGGATTTTGAGAATACGATTGCAGCCCTGGATTATGCCGGCTCCAGGCTGGACCGCATCAGCAGTATCTTCTTCAACCTGAATGCCGCCGAGACCAATGCTGAAATCCAGGCGCTGGCCCAGGAAGTCTCCCCCCTGCTCAGCGAATTCAGCAACGATATTACACTGAACGAGTCCCTCTTTGACCGTGTCCGGCAAGTCTACGAGGCCCGGGAAACGATGGACCTGGATGCCGAATCCCGGACCTTAGTGGAAAAGAAATTCCTGCACTTCAGGAGGAACGGCGCCCTGCTGGATGCCGCGGGCAAAAAACGGCTGCGGGAAATCGATTCGGAATTGTCCCGATTGAAGCTCACCTTCGGGGAGCACATCCTGGAGGAAACCAATTCCTACGAATTGCACATCACCCGGGAAGAAGACCTGGAAGGCCTGCCGGAGTCCCAGCGCGAAGCGGCCCGCATACGCGCCGGGTCGGGCGGCAAGGAAGGGTGGATCATTACGCTGGACTACCCGTCTTACCTCCCGTTTATGAAGTACGCCGCTAACCGGAACCTGCGAAAAGAACTCTACCTGGCCTTCGGCAGCAAGGGGTTTCACGGCGATGCCCGGGACAACCGGGAAATTGTGCTCAGGATTGCCAACCTCCGCTTTGAACGGGCCCGGTTGCTGGGCTACGCGAGCCACGCCGATTTCGTGCTGGAGCAGCGCATGGCAAAATCCCCGGAAACCGTCCGGGAATTCCTGGAGGAACTCTTGGAGAAGGCGCTGCCTGCAGCAAAACGAGAGCTTGGGGAACTGGCAGCCTACGCGGAAAAACGGGACGGGCTGACCCAATTGGAGCCCTGGGACAAAGCCTATTATTCGGAAAAACTAAAACAGGAAAAATTTGCGCTGGACGATGAAATCCTCAAACCGTACTTCCAGCTCGAGAACGTCATTGACGGCGTTTTTGAAATAGCCGGCCGGCTCTACGGCCTGTCCTTCCAGCCTGAGGATTCCCTCCCCACCTATCACGAGGAAGTCCGCACCTACCGGGTTGTGGATGCGGATGGGAAGCTGGTAGCCCTGTTCTACGCGGATTTCCACCCGCGCCCCGGAAAACGGGGTGGCGCCTGGATGACTTCCTATAAACCCCAATACCGCAAAGGCGGTACGGTGGAGCGCCCGCATATCGCCATCGTATGCAACTTTACGCGGCCGACCTCCAGCCAACCCGCCTTGCTGACCTTTGACGAGGTGACCACCCTCTTCCATGAATTCGGGCACGCCCTCCACGGGATGCTCGCAGATACCACCTACCCGGGGCTATCCGGAACGTCGGTATACTGGGATTTTGTGGAACTGCCCAGCCAGCTCATGGAAAACTGGTGTTACGAGCCCGACGCCCTGGCGCTTTTTGCCAGACATTACAAAACCGGGGAAATTTTGCCGGATACATTGATTGAAAAAATCAAGGCCAGCGCGAATTTCCAGGAGGGGATCGCCACGGTGCGCCAGCTCAGCTTCGGATTCCTCGACATGGCCTGGCACGGGGGCAACCCGTCGGACATCACGGATGTCAAAGCGCATGAATCCGAAGCATTTGCACCTACCCGGCTCTTCCCCGAACATCCGGAAACCTGCATGAGCACGGCTTTTGCGCATATTTTCCAGGGCGGGTACGCCTCGGGCTACTACAGCTACAAATGGGCCGAGGTCCTCGACGCGGATGCCTTTGCCTCATTCAGGGAATCCGGGATATTTGACCGGGAAACAGCCCGTCGTTTCCGGGATCACATCCTGTCGCGGGGGGGTACCGAGGACCCGATGGAACTCTATGTCCGTTTCCGGGGCCGCGAGCCGGAAATCGACGCCCTGCTCAAACGGGCCGGCCTGGTGCCTGCCGCGAACTAGTTCGTTTACTGTCCGGGGTGGTAAGCGTCGTACCCGCCGGTCAGGTCGACCACACGGGTATAGCCCAGGGTGAGAAGCCTTTCGGAGGCCCGGGCGCTCCGCCCCCCTTTTTTGCAATACAGGTAGATTTCGGCATCTTTCGGGATATCTTCCAACCGCGAGTTGAAATCGTCGGCAAACCAGTCGATATTGACGGCCCCCGGCAGGTGACCCTCATTGAATTCCGCAGGGGTCCGGACATCCAGCAGTACCGCCCCTTCGGACAGGGAGGACGGATTGAATGCCTCCATGGGCAATTGTTCCGCCTGTGCCGCAACCTGCAGGGAACACATGGCCAAAAATAACGCGATCAATGGTTTCATATACGAACGACTCTTTAGAGCAAGGTAGCATTATTCCTTAAATTTCAGTTATTTTTGATCCTAGTTTTACCCGGATGCCCAAACAAGAATTACATCCAGAAAAATGGGTAGACCGCTATGCGGATTACCTCTATAATTACGCCGTGGTACGGGTAAACGACGAGGAACTCGCCAGGGACCTCGTTCAGGAAACCTTCGTCGCCGGCTTACAGTCGGCTCCCAACTTTAAAGGGAATGCCGCCGAAAAGACCTGGCTCATAGCCATCCTCAAACGCAAAGTCATCGATCATTACCGCAAATCGAACACCTTCAAGGGCAAGGCAGAGGTCCGGATGCATTATTCCTCCCAATCCGGGCAGGAAGGCGACTGGCTGGAAGAGATGGCCGCAGACCCGGAATCCACAAAGGAAAACGACACGGTCGAAAACGAGGAACTCGGGCAGGCCATCCGGGAATGCATCGGACGTTTACCCGAAAAGCAGGCGCAGGTATTCACCATGAAAACCATACGCGGGATGCGTACGGAAGATGTTTGTAAAGAATTGGATATTAACCCGTCTAATCTCTGGGTAATCGTACACAGGGCCCGAACGGCCCTGATGGGGTGCCTGAACGAAATATGGTTTAAACAAGCGACATGATCAGTTGTGACGAAGCGGTAACGATCTGCCATAAGAACCAGTACAGGGAAGCCTCCCTGGCGGAGCGGCTCCGGCTGTGGGCCCACCTGATTGTCTGCCGGCAATGTGCGCGCTTTTCCAGGAAAAACAGCCGGCTCACCGACTTGTGCAACCAGGCTTCACTCCACGTCCTGCCGGAGGAGGAAAAGGAAAAATTAAAACAACGGCTGGAAAAGGAACGGGGTCAGGGCCCGGCCAGCTGATCCCAGGCTACGAATGCCGCCAGGCATACCATGGGAATGCCCTCCACCCAGAAGGAAGCGTAATAGGGGGGTTGATCCCTGCTGCTGAACTGGATGGCGAGCCCGGTTAAAACAGCCGCGAGCCCCTTACTCACCCACTCTGCGCCTGTTGGCAGATCCTTAAGCGCCACCGTCACCAAAAGCAAGAAGGCCCCGATCCACCCCAGCCGGCGGGTTCCGGCCATCCCCAGCCGCCTCGGCAGCGTACGGATGGCCGGCGGATCCGAATCCATATCCCGTATTTCGAAAGGCAGCATCAGCAATCCCACCCATAGGAATCGCTGGACACTCTCCACCCAAAGGTCCCAGCCAAGAGTACTTCCGCTGCCCCATACCGGTATCCAGACCGTGGCTGCCACCCAGACCAGGGCTACCAGAGGCACCTTCAGCAAGCCAAAACTGCGCAGGTTCCGAAAGCCCGGAAACAGGGGCAGCGAATACAGGGCAGCCAATACGGCGCATGCCGCACTCATCCACCAGTAGGGTATATCCAGCAGAAACAGGAAATACAGGCCCACCAACAGGCAAACGAGGCTCAGGGCAAATAACAGCCGGATGCGCGATCCCTTTTTCGGTCGGTACTTCCAGGGCTCCGCCCCGTATTTCAGGCAATTGTAACCCGCAATACTCCCAAAGAACAGGGCGCCGTAATACTCCGGCTGCACGGTAGCCCCGGATAGCCGCTCCGTATAGTAGAGCAGCGCCAGCAATACGGCCGCAACGTGGATACTTCCACCGACATACATGCGGAAAACTGCGTGGTAAAGGCGCATGGGGCAAAGGTATGCCAAAGTGTTCATAAGCCGGGATTCCGGTTAAAAACTTTCACCTGACACTGTGCGCCTATCCGCGGTTATCCAGTAATTTATACCTAATTTTGTGACCTCTAAAAAGTCAATCCGGATTGCTATGAAAACTGCGCAATTTGCTTCCCGCCACCTGGGCATTCGCACCGGCGACCTGCCGGCCATGACAGGGCGGATCGGGGTGGAAAACCTCGAACAACTCATCTATGAAACCCTGCCGGACGGCATTCGCCTGAAAGGGCCCATGCAACTGGACCCGCCCATGGCCGAACATGAATTCCTGCAGCACATACACGAACTGGGACGGGAGAACGACCTGATGAAATCCTATATCGGTCTCGGATACCATCCTACGATTACGCCCTCCGTTATCAAGCGCAACATCCTGGAGAATCCCGGATGGTATACGGCCTATACCCCTTACCAGGCGGAAATCGCCCAGGGGCGCCTGGAAGCCCTGCTCAATTTTCAGACCGTCGTCAGCGACCTCACAGGCATGGAACTGGCCAACGCCTCCCTCCTGGACGAAAGCACGGCAGCGGCAGAAGCCATGGCCATGATCTTTGAACTGCGAAGCAGGGAACAAAAGAAAACCGGGTGTTTCAAATTTTTTGTCTCTGAGGGTGTGCTCCCGCAAACACTTGCCCTGCTGGAAACCCGGTCGGCGCCCCTGGGGATTGAACTCGTCCCGGGCGCTCCCGAAACGGCCCGCCTCGACGGGGACTTCTTTGGCGCCCTCCTCCAATACCCCGCAGCCGACGGCTCCGTAGGCGAATTCGGGGATTTTGTGGCGCAGGCCCACAGCCTGGATATCAAAGTAGCAGTTGCAGCAGACCTGATGAGTCTCTGCCTGTTGGTACCCCCGGGGGAATTCGGGGCCGATGTGGTGGTTGGCAGTACGCAGCGCTTTGGCATACCGATGGGGTATGGCGGGCCGCACGCAGCCTTTTTTGCCACCCGGGAGGCCTATAAGCGGCAAATCCCGGGGCGGATCATCGGCCTGAGCAAGGATGTGGACGGGAAACCGGCCCTGCGGATGGCCCTACAGACCCGGGAACAACATATCAAACGGGACAAGGCCACTTCAAATATTTGTACCGCCCAGGTATTGCTGGCCGTGATGGCAGGCGCCTATGCGGTATACCACGGGCCGGACGGCTTGCGGAGGATTGCAGGCAACATCCACGCAGCGGCGGCATCCCTTGCCGAAGGCCTGGAAAAAATGGGCGTATCCCTCCGGCATTCCAGCTTTTTCGATACGGTGACCGCGGAGGTGCCCGCCGGGGCCGTCCGAAAGGAAGCGGAAGCAGCCGGTATCAACCTGAATTACTTCGGGGATGGCGTATCCGTCTCCCTGAACGAAACCACCGGGCCCGGGGATATCGCAGACATCCTGGAAGTTTTTGCCCGCGCCCTGGGCACGGACAGTCCGGGCTGCACCGACTTCTCCGCGGAATCCCGAATCCCGGCAGGACTCCGCAGGGCCACTGACTTTCTCGGGCAGGATGTCTTCAATCGCTACCACTCGGAAACCGAGATGATGCGCTACCTGAAAAAACTCGAGCGAAAAGACCTGGCGCTGAACCATTCGATGATCTCGCTGGGATCCTGTACGATGAAACTGAATGCCGCCACCCAGATGCTGCCGCTGAGCATGGCGGAATGGGGCAACCTCCACCCGTTTGTGCCGGTAAGCCAGGCAACAGGGTACCAGAAGATGCTCAGAAAACTCGAGGCCTACCTAACCGAAATCACGGGTTTTGCGGCCACTTCCCTCCAGCCGAATTCCGGCGCCCAGGGCGAATACGCCGGGTTGATGGTCATCCGGGCCTACCACGAGTCCCGGGGAGAAGGCCACCGCAATGTCTGCCTGATCCCGGCTTCGGCCCACGGGACCAACCCGGCTTCGGCCGTGATGGCGGGCATGAAGGTGGTGGTAACCAAAACCGACGACAAGGGGAATATCGACGTGGCCGACCTGGAGGAGAAAGTAGCCGCCCACAGCGATTCCCTGGCCGCACTGATGGTCACTTACCCGTCCACGCACGGGGTCTTCGAATCCTCCATCCGGCAGGTAACCCAGCTCATCCACGATAACGGGGGCCAGGTCTATATGGACGGCGCCAACATGAACGCCCAGGTAGGCCTCACCAACCCGGCCACCATCGGGGCCGACGTCTGCCACCTGAACCTCCACAAGACCTTTGCCATCCCCCACGGCGGGGGCGGCCCGGGGGTGGGCCCCATCTGCGTGGCACCCCAGCTGGCGGAATTCCTGCCCAAAAACCCGCTCGTGGAAACGGGCGGCAAACACGGTATCCCGGCCATTTCGGCAGCCCCCTGGGGAAGCGCCCTGGTCTGCCTGATTTCCTATGCCTATATCCGGATGCTCGGTGCGGAGGGCCTGACGCAGGCCACCAAAATCGCCATCCTGAACGCCAATTATATCAAGGAGCGCCTGCGGGAAGCCTATCCCATCCTGTATACCGGGGAACTCGGGCGGGCTGCCCACGAAATGATCATCGATTGCCGTCCGTTCAAAAAAATGGGAATCGAGGTTACAGATATCGCCAAGCGCCTGATCGATTACGGCTTTCATTCGCCGACGGTCTCTTTCCCGGTAGCCGGGACCATGATGATCGAACCCACGGAGAGCGAAAGCCTGGAAGAACTCGACCGCTTTTGCGATGCGCTCCTGTCCATCCGCCGGGAAATTGATCTTTCCGGGGAGCAGCCCAACCCGATCCTGAAAAACGCCCCCCATACCGCGGACATGGTTACCGCCGATACCTGGGATTACCCGTATAGCCGGGCCGAGGCGGCCTTTCCCCTGCCCCATGTGCGGGAGAATAAATTCTGGCCCAGCGTCCGGCGCGTGGACGACGCCTTTGGCGACCGCAACCTGATGTGTACCTGCGCCCCGCTCGAGGCGTATGCCGAAACTGTCGAATAGCCATGTACACCCATTATCCCGAAAAACGCTACAGACTCACCCTGGAATTCCTCCGGAAGCATATCCGTCCGGAAGAGACCATCCTGGATCTGGGGGTGGATAACCCCTTTGCGGAGATTATGCGGGAGCATGGATATACCGTCAGCAATACGCAGGGAGAGGACCTGGACGAAGACCTGGAAGCCATCAAAAACACCGGGGCCGGGGTAGTCACTGCCTTTGAGATCCTCGAGCACCTGGTGGCCCCCTATAACGTCCTGCGGGCCATACCGGGCGACAAACTCCTGGCCAGCGTCCCGCTCAGGCTGTGGTTTGCCAGTGCGTACCGCTCCAAAACCGATGACCGCGACCGGCATTTCCACGAATTCGAAGCCTGGCAGTTTGACTGGTTGCTCGAAAAATCCGGGTGGGTTATCAAGGACCGGCTCCAGTGGGCCCACCCGGTTCAAAAAATCGGCTTCCGGCCACTGTTGAGGCGTTTTACCCCCAGGTATTACCTGGTTTATGCGGAACGCCCCGGCCTGTCGCCCACCGACGGCAATTAACCCTCCGGAATTTGGCAACTGAAAACAGCAAACGGCTCGTAATTATCATGCCCGCCCACAACGAGGGGAAGTACCTGCGCGCCTGTTTGGAATCGTTCGCCAGCCAGGAGCGGCAGCCGGACGAGCTGCTCATCGTAGATGACAACAGCACGGACCGCACCGCCCAAATCGCCGGGGAGTTTGCCCGGGCACACGACTGGATCCGATTGGCCGGCCGGACTTCCGGTTCGGGCCACCAACCGGGGCCCAAAGTTGTGGAGTGTTTTGAGTACGGGCTCAGCCAGACCGAACAACCCTACGATTTCATCGGGAAATTCGACGCGGATATCCTCCTTCCCCCCGACTACTTCCGAAAAGTCCTGGAAGCCTTTGAAGCGCATCCGGGCCTGGGCCTCTGCGGGGGCCACCTCTATGTGGAACGAAACGGAAAAACCGTCTATGAGCCCATCGCCGGGCCCGGGCATGTCCGCGGCCCCGTGAAACTCTACAGTAAAGCCTGTTTCCGGACCATTGGCGGGCTGCGGCCTTCCATTGGGTGGGATATGGCCGACGCCCTGTTGGCCCGCTACCACGGGTTTGGCGTCCGCACGCTGCCGGAGTTGAAGGTGATCCATATGCGGCCTACCGGCTTTGCCTATTCAGCCAGAAATGCCAGGCTGCAGGGACAGGCGCTCTATCAGCTCCGCTACGGGGTTGGCATCAGCCTGCTCTCTTCGTTGAAAATGGCCTGGAAACGTCGGAATCCACTCCTCCCTTTCCAGCACCTCTCCGGGTACCTCCGCGCGTTCTTTTCGGGTTCCGGGAGGTTACTGACCCGTCAGGAAGGGGCATTTGCCCGCAACTGGCGCTGGCGGGAAATTCGCCGGAAGCTATCGTAGGATTTCCACAATAGGTTCCCCCGTGGTGCCATTTGGAAATGCAATCCCCAACATGGCCGCCAACGTTGGCGCGATATCCGGGATTTCCGTCCTGCGGAACGACTGGCCGGGCCGCACGCCGTGCCCATAGAAAATCAGCGGGATATGCGTATCGTAATTGTGCACTGTGCCGTGGGTAGATCCCGTCCGGGAATACTCGGCAAAGCCCGGGTCATAAACCAGCAACAAGTCTCCGGAGCGTTTCTGGTTGTACCCCTGTTGCAGGATGGCCGGAATTCCGTCCTGGTATGTTGAACCCTGCATCTGGGTGGCCGTATAGACCCGGTTGATCCCGTCGTATCCCAGGAGCTCCCCGGCCATCTGCGCCTGTACCTGGGCGGGTTCCAATTCCAGGTTGCGGAGCACATCGTGGTCCAGGAATATCTGGGAATTCGAAGTGGCGCGGACAATGTCCGTGGTGCCGTAGGTGTATTGCAGGAATTCCCCGAAACGCCGGTGCATTTCACCGGAGTCGGGATATCCCGCACGCACCCGCTGGTCGGCCAGGAAGGCCGGTACCTGCACCGCCCCGTGGTCGGCGGTCAGAAATACCGTATACTCCCCTTCGCCCACCTTTTTATCCAGGGCATCCAGCATCCGTTCCAGGTCCTGGTCGAGCCGGATATAGGTGTCCTGGACTTCCTTGGAATCCACGCCGAATTTATGGCCCACGTAGTCGGTACTCGAAAAGCTGATGGCTAAAAAGTCGGTGATCAGGTCGTCCCCGAGCCCTTCCGCCTCCAGGGCAGCCAGGGCAAAATCCAGGGTGAGGCTGTTGCCGAAGGGCGTTACCCGCAGGAGGCCGAATTGCCCGTTGTCCTCCCAGAGAGCCGGCAGGTCGTAGGGGAAAACCGGGGCCGCCTGCCCGTTAAACGCACTTTCGTACACCACGTTGTCCAGGCCGCTCTCGGCATAGGTGTTCAGGGGTTTGGCCGGTTCCCAAACCCGCTTATACTTTTCAGCGGCGTCCGACGCATTGAAGGCGCGGACCCATTCCGGCAGCGTTTCCATATAATACGAGCTGCTGATCCAGTTACCTGCAGCCCCCCCTTCAAACCAATAGGCCGCGTTCGCGGTAAAGCCGCCCGGCAGGGCAGCGCCCCGGTCTTTCAGGGCAACGGCTATCACCTTGGATCGCATTTGATGGTGGAGCCTCAGCTGGTCGGTAATGGTGGTTACCATCAGGCGGTGGGGAGACATCTTCCCGGCGTCACTGGTGGTCCCCACGGATTCCACCTGGTCGTCCCCGGCGCAGTAGACATTTTCCCCGGTCACTTTGTCGAACCAGCTATTGCCGATAATCCCATGGACCGCGGGGGTCGTACCCGTATATACAGAGGCATGGCCGGGGCCCGTGCTGGTAGGGGCATAGTTGAAATGGTGGTTCCGGCAGAGGAAGCCATCGCCGGCCAGCCGCCTGAAACCGCCTTCCCCGTAGTGGTTCCAGAACCGGGACAGGTAATCGAAGCGCATCTGGTCTACCACGATGCCGACAATGAGTTTCGGGGGGCGCTCAAACACCTCGGCCCGGGAATCCCCGCGTCGTTCCCGGATAGAGACCTGGGCGGTGAGGAGTACAATGGGGGCCAGCAGGGCGATTGTCGTCAGCCAGTGCCTTATGATCGGATTTCGCGTCATGGGAGTTGATTTTGGTATCAAAAATAGGGATTCGTCCTGTTTATCCCCCGGAACTGGATTTAAATCAATGTGAATATTGTTATTTTTACGAACCTAAGCCCGGCGCGACCTATGAACTACCTGGCATCTATAGGGAGTTACGCAATCATGATTGTCGAAACTTTCAAAAAGCCCACCAAGTGGCCAATCATGCGATCCCTGATCCTCAAGGAAATCGATGAACTGATCTACGGGTCCATGGGCATCATCATCTTTATTTCCTTCTTTATCGGGGGGGTTGTAGCGATACAGACCGCTTTGAATATCAGCAACCCGTTGATACCCAAGAACCTGATTGGTTTTGCCACCCGCCAATCGGTGATCCTGGAGTTCGCCCCCACATTCACCTCCATTATCATGGCCGGAAAAGTGGGCTCGTATATTACCTCGAGCATCGGCACCATGCGGGTAACGGAACAGATCGACGCCCTCGAAGTCATGGGGGTCAATGCGCTTAATTACCTGGTATTCCCGAAGATCATCGCCATGTTGCTCTACCCGTTTGTGGTGGCAATTGCCATGTATGTGGGAATTCTGGGGGGTTGGATAGCCGGGGTGTTCGGCGGTTTCAGTTCGAGTGCCGACTTTATCGAGGGCCTGCAACTGGATTTCATCCCGTTCCACGTGATGTATTCGTTTATCAAATCGGTGGTGTTTGCCTTTATCATTGCCACGGTCCCTTCCTACCACGGCTTCTATATGAAGGGGGGCGCCCTGGAAGTCGGCAAGGCCTCCACGGTCTCCTTTGTGTGGACCAGCGTGGTGATCATCGTCATGAATTATATCCTAACACAATTGCTGCTCGGCTGATGATAGAAGTAGAAAACCTGCGAAAGTCGTTCGGCGACACCGAAGTCCTCAAGGGAATCTCCACCACCTTCGAGAAGGGGAAGACCAACCTGATTATCGGCCAAAGCGGCTCGGGGAAAACCGTATTCATGAAGTGCCTCCTCGGCTTGCTAACCCCGACGGCGGGCAATATCCTGTACGAGGGCAAGGCCTATTCGGAAATGACGCGGGAGGTCCGTCGGGACCTGCGGCAGGAAATGGGGATGGTCTTCCAGGGCAGCGCCCTTTTCGACTCCATGACAGTGGAGGGGAATGTGATGTTCCCCCTGGATATGTTTACCAAACAGTCCCGGGCGGAAATGCAGGAGCGGGTGGATTTCGTGCTCCATCGGGTGAACCTGGTGGATGCCCACAAAAAGTACCCTGCGGAAATTTCCGGGGGAATGCAGAAACGCGTCGCCATCGCCCGCGCCATCGTCATGAACCCGAAGTACCTGTTTTGCGACGAGCCGAATTCCGGACTCGACCCGAAAACGGCCATGCTTATCGACAACCTGATCCAGGAAATCACCGAGGAATACAACATCACCACGGTGATCAATACCCACGACATGAATTCCGTCATGGAAATCGGGGAAAAAATCATCTTTTTGAAAAACGGGATCAAAGAATGGGAAGGGACCAAAAAGGAAATCTTCCGCACGGACAATGAGGCCGTCACCAATTTTGTCTATTCCTCGGAACTCTTCAAGAAGGTGCGCCAGATGTATCTGGAGGGTAAAAACTAATACGCCCCGGACCGCACAGCCACAGCTGGCACAGCCACAGCCGCAACCAACCTGACCACAACTACCAAAACCCGGGTCTCAGCTCCCGGCCTCCCGCACCTGGATCTTCTGGTTTTTCAGCCGCGTCCGGAGCCAGTTGGAAAGGCGCCTCTGGTCTTCCTGCCGCACCGCCTGCGGAATATCTTCCCGCCACCGGGCCTCAAAAAGCGGGATGGTATCCGTCTTGTTGAAATCGGTTTGCAGCGTATAGGCAAACCCCAACCCGACGAGGTTTTCGTAACTGGCCCGGGCCTCGGCGGATATCTCCCCGAAGGGCACCATGCCGTCGGCCAGGCTCCGCATACTGGTGAGCTCCTCCTCGAGCAGCCGGATGCGTTCATCCTTGTTCAGTAGTTCCGCCTTTTTGGCTTCATAGAGCTCGTTGACATAGCGGAATTTTTCCTCCCCGTCGTCCCGTCCGCCCTGGACAATCTTGAGTTCCGCATCGGCGAGTTTTGCGTAGCTGTTCTTCCGGGCACGCCAGGTCTGTATCACATTTTCCGGGATCACGTCATCCCCCATGCAAACCAGCTCAATCACCGAAGTACCGTCTTCCCGGTATTCAATCTGGGTGAGGTTTTCCATATAGCGCCCATTGCCCGGGAACTGGTAGATGCCAATGGTCTCGCTGATAAATTCCCGGGCCTGCCCGCGGAACCGCGACTCCTGGAACACCTTGTAGAAGGTATACCCCGCCGGCACCATGACCAGGATCGCAATCAGGGAGGCCATCCGGGCAATAAAGCGGCGCTTCTTTGAATTGGCGTAGCGCACCATGGGGAACCGGAGGATCTTCAGGATCAGGAAGGTGGCCAACGCGATAAATATCGTGTTGATCGTAAAGAGGTACATGGCCCCTGCCGCGTAGTCCCAGTTGCCGATGGCCAGGCCAAACCCTACGGTACACAAGGGCGGCATCAGCGCTGTGGCGATGGCGACCCCGAAGATCACGCTCGCAATGGTCCCTTTCTTGGCCCGGGCAATCACCAGGGCCAGACCGCCGAAGAACGCGATGAGTACATCCCGGATATCCGGCTCGGTCCGCGCGAGCAACTCGGACGACTCGTCCCGGAGCGGGAAGAATTCAAAAAACAGGTAAGCCGTCAACACGCTGAGCACGACCATGACGGCAAAATTCTTCAGGGAACGCCGGAGCGTATCGATATCGTTGATCGCAAGGGACATCCCGATGCCGAGGATGGGGCCCATCAGCGGGGAAATAAGCATCGCCCCGATTACCACGGCGGTGGAATTTGCATTCAGGCCCACCGATGCGATAAAAATGGAACACACCAGGATCCAGGCGGTGTGCCCCTTAAAGGAAATATCCGCCACGATCGCCTCCCTGGCAGCGTCCTGGTCGGTGTTCCGCCGGATGTTGAGCAATTCGGTCAGGAACTTGCGGACGCTGCCCACCAGCCCCTGAAAATCTTTCTTAACCTCCTCCCCGCTGTCCGGGTCCTGGGTGGGGGAAATGTGATCCTGGTTTAAATTTTCCTTCATGAATGCTAGATATATTCATCGCCGAAGGTGTCTCCCACTTCGGCAACCCATTGTTTAATTTCCTGCTCCCGGTCCCTGGGGATAATCATCAGTACTTCCGGTTTATCGATAACGATATAATCCTTCAACCCTTCCAGCACGGCCACCTTCTCCCCGGGCAGGCGGACCATATTGCCCGAACTGTCCCGGGAAAGCACCCGTCCCTGTGCCACCGCATTATCCTGCCGGTCCTTTTCCATTTTATCGTAAAGCGAGCCCCAGGTCCCCAAATCGTTCCAGTCGAAACTCGCCGGCAACACTTTTACGGAATCCGAACGCTCCATAATGGCGTAGTCGATGGAAATATTTTCCGCCGTCGGGTAATAGCGTTCGATAAATTCTGATTCCCCCTCCGTATTGAAGCTTTCCAACCCCTTTTCAAACAACTCAAAAAGCCCCGGTTGGTAGTGCCTGAAAGCTTCCAGGATCCCTTTTGCACTCCAGGCAAATATCCCGGCGTTCCACAGGAAGTTGCCCTGCTGCAGGAACCCTTTTGCCGTTTGGTAATCCGGTTTCTCCCGAAACTGCACCACGTCCCGCAGCTCCCTGGGGGCATTCCCCCCGGCATCGAATTCGATATAGCCAAAACCGGTATTTGGAAAAGTGGGCTGAATACCCAGGGTACACAGCGTCTGGTGGTCAGCACACTGAGAAAAGCAAGCGGTTACGTCCCGTTCAAATGCCGCTTCGTCCTCAATCCAGTGGTCGCTGGGCGCCACAAGCATCAGGGCCTCCGGGTTCATTTTACGGATTTTCATGGCGGCGTACAGGATACAGGGCGCCGTGTTCCTCATGGCGGGCTCCCCGATGATCTGCTCCGGGGAGAGTCCGGGCAATTGCTCCAATACCAGGTCGTTGTATCGGGTGTTGGTCAGAATCAATATTTGCTCTTCCGGGATAAACCTGGCAAGTCGGGAAAACGTCCGTTGCAGGAGGGATTGCCCGGTACCCAGCATATCGTGGAATTGTTTGGGGAATTGCCGGGTACTTACCGGCCAGAACCGGGAGCCGACGCCCCCGGCCATCAGTACGGCGTAATAGTTGGATGAGTTCATTCAGGCTTCGCTTACTAATTCAACTTCTGCATGCGGCTGGAAAAGATACAATTTTCCGGTGGCAACCTCCATGCAACGGTATCGCTTAATTTGTCTCGGCCCCTTGCGAAATACCTTGCCGTTATAGAGGCGGAAAACGGCCCCTTCCGGCAATTGGTAAACATATTGTTGCTCTTCCGCATCCGGGTCGTAGGATTTCAGGGCCAGGGCCAGGGCGGAATCCGTACTGCTGCTGGCCTTCGGGTTTTTAAAGTGACGGGCGAGATACGGCAGGAGGCGTTCCGGGAAGATATCCGGCCGCAGGAACGGCAGCATCAGGTCCCGGAAGGTGGCCTTCCACTCAGACCCATGGGGTTTGATCTGCCTGCCGAAGCGTTCAAAGGCAATTAAATGGGCAATCTCGTGGATAAGGGTCAACAGGAACCGATAGGGATTTTGGGAAGCGTTTACGGTGATCTGGTGTCCCCCCCCTGGCAGCGGCCGGTAGTCGCCGTGGCGCGTGTGCCTCCTGCTGACGATTTTCAGGTGCACCCCGTTGGTGCGGATCAGGGCCAGACACGGTGCCACGCTTCGTTCCGGCAGGTATCGCTTCAACACGTCGTCCATGGCTACAAATGTAGTATTTTAATGGGGCAGCAGGCAGGCTATAAAAATTTTCCGTATTACCGGCCAACCCATCCGGTATTCCCGTATCTTATGGATATGAAAAAGCTGATACTATTGTTGCCTGTAGCCCTGCTGCTCCTGGCTTGCCAGAATGACCGGGACGATCGGGTAACGCCCAACCAACTGGAAGGCACCTGGTTGCTCACCGAGGTCTTATTCGACCCGGGGGACGGCAGCGGAGAATTTGAACCGAGCGACGCCGGCTTCCAAATCACCCTCAATTCGGATAATTCCTTCGAAGCCAATTTCCACGTCTGCCGGGTCTTCGAAGAAGGAGAACGCCTCACGGGTTCCTTCACGCGCATTGCCGTAAGTGAAATCCTGATTGCCTGTAGTGAGAGTGTTGTCAACGGCATTCAGGGCCGGTTGGAAGAGGGAAACCTGATCTTTTACTATCCGTGTATCGAGCCCTGCGTGTATAAATTCATCAAAGTAGCCGACCCTACGGGGTAGTCTTGCTGACCTGGAGCACCTTCCCGTTGTAGTAATGATGGCCCGTCAGGGCAAAATCCCCGATATACTTCGCCATTTCGGCGGCAGATACCGGAGCCTGGTATCCGGGAAAAGCCGCTTCGAGCATCTCGGTCTGGACGGCACCCAGGGCCAGGGCATTGAAGGCGGGCCCGGTTTCTTTGTACTCCTCGGCCAACAACTCGGTGAGGGTTATCACCGCACCCTTGCTGGAACTGTAGGCTGCCAGGCCGGGAAATTTTGCACTGCCCTGTATCCCCCCCATGGAACTGATCGCCAGCACGTGCCCGGAGGGCTCCAGCACCGGCAGCAGGGACCGGGTAAGTGCCGCTACGCCAAAAACATTAACCCGGTATACCCTCTCGAAATCGGCGGTACCGGTTTGCCCGAATGGCTTGTTGACCAGACTGCCCGCATTGTGGACCAGGATGTCCGCACGGGTCCAGTTTTCCCCAATCCAGTCGCGCACCCGGTCGCAGGCCTTTTCATCCGTGATATCAAAGGGAAGTGCCGTAACCCCCGGCAATCCGAGGTCCAGCACCGGGGCCTCATTGCGGGATAGCGCAAGGACCTGGTGCCCTTGGCCGGCCCAGTACTTTACGAGTTCATACCCGATCCCGCGACTTGTTCCGGTTACTGCGATTCGGGCCATGGATACATTTTCAGGGTTGCGGGAGGAGAGTCGGCAATACCTTTTACCACGGGGATCAAATCGTTCAGCAACTCTGCCATATGGCCAAAGTCCATGCCCGACGGCTCATCGCCCGGAAGGTGGTAATAATCAAAGTTCGTAAAGTCAAATGTGGAGAAGGTATGGGCCGGCACCTGGAATTCCTGATAGAACGGCAGGTTATCCGACCGCTGGAACAAATTGAACTCCTGGGCCTGGGGCAACAACCCCACCAATTTGGAGCCGGCCAGCTCGTTGGCCACCTCTGCCAGGTTACTCCTTTCATACCCGGTGAGGTAGACCCGGTAGTCCTTCCCGGCCATGGGGACGCCGGTCATTTCAAAGTTGAGCATGGCGTATAAATCGGCGCCCTGTGCCTTAAGCCTTTTCGCCAGGTGGGCGCTTCCCATCAGGCCGCGTTCCTCCGCGGAGAAAAAAGCAAAAACCAGGCTGCGCGCCGGCGGTTTACAGCGGGCAAAAAATCGGGCCAGCTCCAACACCATGGCCGTACCCGTGGCATTGTCGTTTGCCCCGTTGGCAATGCTGTCCCCTTCCCGGGGGGCTACCCGGCCAATATGGTCGTAATGGGCCCCGATCAGCACATATTCCCCGGAAAGCCCGGGTTCCGAGCCCTGCAAATAGCCTACAATATTGTATCCGGTGTCTTCGATGTTCGTCAGGGTGTCCCGGTAGGCGTCAAAATAAGGCTGGATTCCAAAATCTTTGAGCCTGCCCTCCAGGTAAGTGGCCGCCTGTTCCAACCCTTCGGATCCGGTATCCCGCCCCCCCAGGGCATCCGAAGCAAGGAATCCCACAATACGTTGCATGGCAACGGAATCGCTGAATTCGCGGTAGTTTTCCGGCCCGCATGCCACTTTCCGTCCGGCTCCGCAGGAAGCCAGCGCCAGCAGCAGGAGTACGGCAAGCGCCCCGGCCAGCAGCTGTTGGCCGTTCGCCGGAATTCGCGGGCATTCCATTTAGGCCAGCATCGTTACGGGATGCTCCAGGTAAGCCCGCAGGGTTTGCAGGAATTGCGCCCCTGTGGCGCCGTCCACCGTGCGGTGGTCGCAGGCCAGGGTGATGGTCATCGTATGGCCGACGACGATCTGGCCGTCCCGGACCACCGGTTTCTCCACAATGGCCCCTACAGACAGGATCGCCGAGTTGGGCTGGTTGATGATGGATGTAAATTCCCGGATACCAAACATCCCCAGGTTGGAGACGGTAAAGGTACTCCCCTCCATCTCCGCAGGGGTGAGTTTCTTGTTGCGCGCGCGGCCGGCGAGGTCCTTCACGGATGCCCCGATGGCGGTCAGGCTCATCTGGTCGGTGAATTTCAGGACGGGCACCACCAGTCCTTCTTCAACCGCTACTGCAACTCCGATATGCACGTGGCCGTTGTACTTTGTGGTATCCCCGTTCCAGGTGGTGTTGACCTGGGGGTGTTTCCGCAGTGCCATCGCACAGGCCTTGACGACCATATCGTTAAAGGACACCTTGGTGTCCGGCAATTCGTTGATCCGCGCCCGGGAAGCCATGGCCTGGCTCATATCCACCTCGATGGTCAGGTAGTAGTGGGGGGCGGTAAATTTCGATTCGCTCAGGCGTTTGGCAATGACCTTGCGCATCTGTGAGTTCTTGACCTCTTCCACAGATTCCTCCCCGGCAGGGGCCATGGAGGCCGCAGAGGCGGGAACGGCCTGCTCGGCAGGAGCCTTTGCGGCGCCTTCCCCCACACTTGCCGCCGGTTTGGCAGACGGGGTGTAATTCTCAATATCCCGCTTGACGATCCGCCCGTTGTCGCCGGTGCCTTCCACGTCACTCAGGTCGATACCCTTTTCCTCTGCCATTTTCCTGGCCAGGGGCGAAATGAAGATCCGACCGTCACCAGACGATGACCCGCCGGACCTGGCTTCTTCCCTGCCCGCAGCCGCACCGTCGGTGGATGCTGCCTTTTCCTCGGAGCTTTCCTTTTTGGCCTCAGCCCCTTTCTCTTCCGTGGCAGCCGGTTTGCCGGATCCGCTACCGGCAGACAATACAGCCTCAACATCCGTTCCCTCGGGTCCGATCACCGCAAGTACGGCATCTACCGGGGCGGATTCGCCTTCTTCAATCCCGATATGCAACAGGGTCCCGGAATAGAAGGACTCGAATTCCATGGTGGCCTTATCCGTTTCGATTTCGGCCAGGATATCTCCTTCTTCCACCGCGTCCCCTTTCTTCTTGATCCAGGAGGCAACCGTGCCTTCTTCCATCGTATCGCTCAGGCGGGGCATGCGGATTATTTCCACACCCTCGGGGACCTCGGCCTGCCCTCCGGCATCATCCCCGGAGGCAGTTTCTGCATCCTCCGAGCCATCCCCGGTTGCAGCCTCCTCCGCGACAGTTTCTTTTGTGTCCTCGCCGGCGCCGGCATCACCCGAACCTGCGCCGTCGATCAGGCCCGATATGTCTTCGCCTTCCTCCCCGACTATAGCCAGGAGGGCATCCACCGGAGCGCCGTCCCCTTCTTCTATCCCGATATGGAGCAGCGTACCCTCATAGAACGATTCGAATTCCATGGTCGCTTTGTCCGTTTCGATTTCCGCAAGGATGTCGCCTTCTTCGATCTTATCTCCAACCTGTTTCAGCCATTTCGCCACGGTTCCTTCCTCCATGGTATCGCTGAGTCGGGGCATTTTTATGATTTCTGCCATCTGCTGAATCTTATAATTTGTGGGCCAGGAACGGGTAGTCTTCCTGTTCGTATACCGTATCGTAAAGTTGTTCCACCGGCGGGAAATCGGATTCTTCCGCAAATTTCTCGCACTCCTTCACCCGCTGCTTCACCCGTTTGTCGATTTCCGAAATTTCCTCGTCCGTGGCATAGCGCTTGTCTTTGATCACATCGAGTACCTGGGTAATCGGGTCGATTTTCTTGTATTCCTCCACTTCTTCCTTGGTCCGGTAGTGCTGGGCATCGGACATGGAATGCCCCCGATAGCGGTAGGTTTTCATTTCCAGGAAGGTGGGTCCGCCGCCGGTACGCGCGCGATCCACGGCCTTGTAAACTTCTTCCGCTACGGTAACCGGGTCCATACCGTCTACCGGGCCGCAGGGCATTTCATACCCCAGCCCGAGTTTCCAGATCTCCGTGGAATGGGCCGTCCGTGCTACAGAGGTCCCCATGGCATAGCCGTTGTTTTCACAGATAAAAACTACCGGTAGTTGCCAGAGCATGGCCAGGTTGAACGTTTCGTGCAGGCTTCCCTGGCGAACCGCCCCGTCCCCCATGTAACAAAGGGTCACGGCGTCCCGCTCAAAATACTTATCGGCAAAGGCGAGCCCGGCCCCCAGCGGGATCTGCCCGCCCACGATGCCGTGTCCGCCATAGAATCGGTGTTCTTTTGAGAAGATGTGCATGGATCCCCCCATGCCCTTGGAGGTGCCGGTGACCTTCCCGTACAACTCGGCCATGACGCGTTTCGGATCGACACCCAGGCCAATGGGCTGTACGTGGTTCCTGTAAGCCGTAATCATCCGGTCTTTTTCCAGGTCCATGGCGTGGAGGGAACCGGCAAGCACCGCTTCCTGTCCATTGTAAAGGTGCAGGAACCCGCGGACCTTTTGTTGTATATATACTGCGGCCAGCTTGTCCTCAAACTTCCGCCAGAACAGCATATCCTCATACCACTTCAGATATACTTCCTTGGTAACTTTTTTCATCCAGATTGGTTTTATCTCGCTTCCCGGTGCTTCGGAAATCCCGGCATGCCGTCGATTCCCCCGGGGTAGGGAAGCAAAAATACATATTAAATCATTCATGAAAAAATGGGAATCCCGATTGCGTATAACCGGGTTCCGGATGGGGTCAGGAGAGGAATTCCGGGTCGAATCCCAGGGGTAGCAAAGCCCGGATGGACGGGCATTCGTAGACGGCTCCTCCCCCGGCCTGCAACAGGATTCGGATCGGGCCTTCCTGCCGGTGTTCGTACTCCAGCAGGGATTGCCTGCAATTCCCACAGGGCGCCGCGGGCTTGTGGAGGCTTCCCCCGGGGTTCCCCACATATACGGCCAGGGTCCGGACCGGGGTCCCCGGAAACCGGGCACCGGCCTGGAAAACGGCCACCCGCTCCGCGCAAAGCCCGGATGGATAAGAGGCATTCTCCTGATTGCTGCCGATAACCACCTCCCCGGTCGCCAATTCAATCGCCGCCCCAACGGGGAATTTGGAATACGGGGAATAGGAGCCCGAGGTCGCCTCCCGGGCAGCGGCCAGCAAAGCCCGGTCATCCCCGGAGAGTTCCGCGGGATCCGGGTAGATGTTCAGGTCAAAACCGATATGTTTTTTCTGCATGGGCAAAAGATACGGAATTGGACGGGCCGGACATAAAAAAACCTGCCCGTGGGGCAGGTTGGATTTTCGGTTTGGAACCGATCAGTCGTTATAGAATTCTTCCCCCAGGGCGAAGCTGAGCGAAAAGCGCAGCGTATTCTCCAGCGGGTTGCGAACCTGTGCCGTGGAAAACAGGTAGGACAGGTCAATCTGTACGTTGTTGTACCGGAAACCGGCTCCCAGGCTGAAGAACTTCCGGAAACCTTTTTCCTCCGATTCGTTGAAGTAGCCCCCGCGCAGCATAAACTGGTCGCGGTATTTGTACTCGGCGCCGAGAGCCCAGGTCATTTCCTTGAGCTCTTCTCCGAAACCGTCCGGTGCATCCCCCAGGGAGGTGAATACCCCTTCGAAGAATCCAATACTCTGGTATTCCTGATTGTCGTCTGCATCCAGGTCCCCGTCCCCGTCAAAATCCTGGGGCGTCGGAACCAGGAGCTTGTTGATTTCCGCCGTAAGTGAAAGCTCGTTGTCGAAGTCGAAAATAAAATCGAAACCACCCCCGAGCCCGAGGTTGGTGGGCAGGAAGTTTTCCTGTCCTCCGTCGTCGTACTTGATCTTGCCCCCCAGGTTGGAAATATTGAACCCGGCGCGCCAGCGGCCGTCAAAACTGTCATAGGCCTTTTCAGGACCCCGGTAATACCCCGCCACATCCACCGCAAAGGTGCTTCCGGCCTGGACGGCATTGTCCAGCTGTGGGATTTCCAGGTTGGAATTGATAAAGCGTCCGCCAACAGCCATGGCAAAGGTCTCGCTGAGTTTCAGCGAATAGGAACCGTCAATAGCCAGTTCGTTTGGTTTGACCGTGGTGCCGTTTTCCTGGAAGGTATTCCGCAATTCAATTTCCCCCAGGGTGAAATAGCGGATGGAAACGGCAAATGCGCTCCGGTCATTGATTTTGTTGTAGAAACTACCATTGAGAAGTGCAATATCGGTGATTATGCTCTCCAGATAGGGCGTATAGCTGATGCCCACACCCATTTTCCGTTCTGCAAAGGCAAATTTGGCCGGATTCCATTGCTGGGAAAAAGCATCCGTGCTGGTGGCCACGCCCACATCGCCCATCCCCGACGCCCGGGCGTCGGAAGCGATGGTCAAAAATGGTACGGCTGTGGTGATGACGCGTTCCCCGTCCTGGGCCATGGATTTTACGCTGATTGCCAGGAGGAGCAATAGGCTGATTTTCTTCA